>Ga0181580_10000004_pt1 | contig 171732 bp, 162 predicted proteins | sample 071ome_23_FD_132413 | JGI IMG/M metagenome (GOLD analysis project Ga0181580, IMG submission 132413) | Coastal salt marsh microbial communities from the Groves Creek Marsh, Skidaway Island, Georgia - 071403BT metaG (megahit assembly) | ecosystem: Environmental > Aquatic > Marine > Intertidal... | reverse complement strand
TGTGGCGAGCAACTGGTTACTGGATGGCACTCCAACCTATAACGATGGCACGAACACCTTAAACTTCACAGGTTTTGCCAACCTTCAAGGTGGCACAAATACGGATACGTTTACTATCACGGCGGCGAGTACGTTTAATTTATTAGGTGGTGCTGGTGATGATGATTTCGATGTCTTTGCAACATTAACTGGTAATTTATTAGGTGGTGCCGGTGCTGATGATTTCGATGTCGATGTAAAATTAACTGGACTTGTCGATGGTCAAGCAGGCGCGGATATATTACAGGGTAGTTTAATTACCACTGTTGAGCTAACAGGTTCCGATGCTGATGGATATGCGGGTACTGAAGCCGATATAACAGGTGATTTTGACGGAATACAGGTTTTGATTGGTACAAATGCTTCGCTAACAGGTGAAAACGTGGCCAGTACGTTTAGTATTACTGCTGCAAATAGTGGCACATATGCAGGTAGTAGAGGCACATTAACGTTTAGCGGCATACAAAATGTTATTGGTGGAACAGCTGCTGACACAGTTAGGTTTACTAATGCTGGTAGTTTGACTGGTGCAGTTAGTGGTGGAGCAGGCACCAATACATTAGTTGGCGATGATGATGGAAATGATTTTACTGTGACGGGCGCGAATATCGGTAATTTGGCCGGTAAGACGACAGGCTGGAGTAATTTTACCAATCTAACTGGTGGTGCAGCTGCCGATACGTTTACTGTGAATAGTACGCTTAGTGGATTAATCAATGGTGCTGGTGGCGCAGATTCGGCAACATTTACACCAGCGACCACAGTGACTTTAAATGGCGCGAATACAGGTATTTCTAATATTGAAACACTTAATATGGGTGGAAATGGAGTATTGGTTGGCGGTGCTGGAAGGAATGACTGGGTCCTTGATACCGCAGGTACCGCTGGTCAGGTTACTAATGGCGCGGTGGTTACTTTCACGAACACACCAACAATAAGAACAGGCTCAGGATCTGATACGTTTACTAATCCAGCAGGTGGTGGCACATATTCAGGCAATATTGTTATTGATGAATCAGTTGATAACCGATGGGATTATTCAGCAGGGCAGTCTTTAACATCTGGCACTGTGACAGGGACAGGTGCAATCCAGATTAGAGCTCTCGGTTCTACAGCTGCTGCACCAGCTGATGTGACCGTTGGTGCAGGTGATTTAGTATTACCTGGGTTTCTCGGATTTACTGGACACTTGGTCATAGGTGGTACGGTACTCGACACAGGTGCCATAGGAGGTACGACTCCAGCTACGTTCTTTGATCCCACTATCGATGATGCTGGAGATATTGATATTACAACTGCAATACTAACTGTAGATGCAGCAGGTATTAATTCCGGTGGCACTATTACTTTATTGGGTGGCGACATTATTTTGAATGGTGATATCACCGCAGGTAATACTATTGGCCTTGTTGCAACGGGCCAGGGTAATACAGCAGGTAATATTGATGCTTCCGCTGGAGCAGTAACATTAACTGCACCAAATACTTCTGATCCTGCAGGTGCATTTATCGCACAAAATGCTATTCAAGAATCTACTAATATAACTTTGTCATTTGGTGGCGGTGAAGTGGATGTGGCAACTGGCGACGGTAATGATGTGGAATTTTCTGGAACGAGTGTCAGTGTTGATACGGTAACAAACCCTGACTTTGAAGCATTTATTCAAAGTGCTGCTGCAACAGCGCTTGGTTTAACTGTTGGTCTGACCACAACTTTCTCGATTAACCCGGCATCTGCATTGATAGGTTTAGAAACCCTAGCATTTGTTGACCTTGCTCTATTCGAAGAAGAACTTACTTTATTCGGTACGATTGGTACAGGTATCTCACTATCTCTGGCGCAATGCGAGGAACAGGAGGGTTGTGCGCCTAGCGTTACCGAAGATGAACTAAATACGATTATTGCTACTTTAAAAGCCAGGGTAGAAGAATTGGAGCGACGATTGGTTGATGAGGAAAGCAAAGGCGATGACTCAGTTCAGGATGAACTTGAATCCTTAATTGAAAGATTTAATCTTGAGCTAGCTGAATTTCAGGACTATTTATCAGAAGTACAAGCTTTCTTCGCAGTAGATGAAGAACTGGAAGAGGATGGTTTTGGTGAAGAAGGACTGGAAGAGGATGGTTTTCTGGATGGTGAAACCAGTGCCGATGAGGTTACTAAATTAGCAGGTGTATTGGAGACGATTCAAGAACGTATTCAATGGTTGGAAAGTTTGAAAGGACAGGCTGATGAACGTGCTAGATTAAGTCAGATTACTGGTATAGAACTTACACAGGAAACATTGGATAGTTTAATTGAGGCAGCAAAATCCGAAGCAGCATTTATTGAAAACAGAATTCGTTTGTTGCTGGAAAGTCCTCAAGCTAATAGTAATGCACCTTCTATTTTTACTGCTGAAGCACGTAGTTACGATTCAACACATATTTTACATTACGGCACTGATTTGTTGCAGTTGCCGGGTAATAACGATTTAAATATTTTCTAATCATGCTTTTTAAAAATATACAATTAATAGTGCTATTGACGGGCTTAATCATGTTAGAGTCTGTTAGTGCTGTTATATTAAATAAGGAAGCATTTGAACAAGCAGATATAAATTCTTTGCAGCAAGAATCTGTTTTATTTCAATCAATAGGCATGGGGATTGCAATATCATTGGCAAAATGTGATGGCGTTGAGCTTTGTGAATTAACTGTAAATGAAAAAGAGTTAAATGAATTAATTAACGCGCTGGACAAGAGAATAGAGGTATTAACACTTAAGCAGGAAGCAGTAGATAATCCGGATGAGTTTCAGCAAGTATTAATAGCTTATGTGAATACCAGAGATAATTTTGGTCAGCATATGGATAAGCTTAAAACTATTAAAAGTGATCTCGATATTGAGGATGGTTTTCTGAATGATAGTCAACTTTTTGAATCGCCTGACTTTCCTGTTGAATCTGCGAGAAATGTAGAATTACTAGAATATGTGAATGATCTGGAATTGTTTAAAGATGAAGAAATTACAGATGATGAATCAGAGTGGGATTTGCCACCATTACCAGATGAATTAGAAGAATCGATAAACATACCATAAAATATCTGTTATGACTGATAAAAAAAAACAGGTAAGTAAAATGAAAAAAGACTTACCTCAGCTTCCATTGTTTTATAAAAAAGCAATACCTCTAAACAAAGATACACATAGTGAATTATTCATAGAGCCGATCGACAATTTTTTATATACAAAGGGGACGAATAGTATTTATATTGCGGCAATAGAATTTCTAAAGGCTGCAAAAGAATATCCAATCGTTTTTGCAGTGGGTGGAGATAATAATATTTTTCCTGTTGTTTTGCTGGGCATTGATAACAATAGTAATTTGTTTATCAACAAAAAAGGCGAGTGGGATGCTAACTATATTCCTGCCTATGTTCGTCGTTATCCGTTTATACTTGCATCAGAAAACAATCAGAAATTTACAGTTTGTATTGATGAAACTTATCCCGGGTTTAATACTTCCCAGAAGGGCAAGCCTTTATTCAATAAGAAAGGTGAGTACGAAAAGATATTAAGCCAGGCTGTAGACTTCTTGCAGGATTATCAGAACCATGTGCAGTTAACCACCTTGTTTTGCAATAATTTGCAAACACTAGGGCTGCTTGAATCTATGCAAGCGAATTACACTAAAGCAAGTGGCGAGAATCAACTGCTAGGTGGGTTTTTGGGTATCAACCGGGAAAAACTAAAAGCGCTGGCACCAGAAAAACTAGCGGAGCTCGTTAAGAGTGACCAGATGGAACTAATTTATGCCCACCTGGCGTCTATGGAAAACCTGAATAAATTGATTCGTAAAAAAAAGTAACTATTCGTTACTGATGCGAATTGGTTGGCTCGGATCAAAATTTTCTTGAGGACCGAATCTTTCCACATAATCACTAATAATTTTATCTGCTTCACGTTTCTCCTCTGCAGATAACTTGTTTTCGGCTTTGCTAATAGCCTTAGTTGAAAGCTCATGTTTGTGTGATGCACCTACGCTAAACCAGATGTATGCTGATTCATAGTCTTTAGGCAATCCATTGCCTTGATAATACAAATTGCCAAGTCTGTATTGTGCCTGTGGGACACTTTGCTCTGCTGCTCTTCGGAACCATTTGCCAGCATTTTCATAATCCTGTTCAACGCCTTGGCCTTTTAAATACATCATGCCTAGCCAATACTGCGCCATACCATGATCTGAAGTCTCTGCAAGTGATTGAAATACTGGAAAGGCCCTATCAAAATCCTGCATGGTATAGGCTACGACACCATCGTTGAAATCCGATCTTGCTGAGGTTGAAAGAAATATTAATAAACTTGATAAAATGATACTTATTTTTTTCATTACATACTCACTATTGGTATTGCGCAGCAAGTTACGTAGAATGCAGCGCCTGTTTTTGGTTAATTGTTATATTTAGTCAAGCACTGCGCGAAATTGTTTCATGCACCCTGAAAATTGTAAATACGAAAATAACATATTATGAGTAAATTTAAGGCTTTCCGAGTAAAACAAGAAGATAAACAGGTTAAAGGACGTATTGAGGAACTTCAGATTGATGACCTTAGTCAGGGAGATGTGGTTATTAAAGCAGAGTATTCATCAGTCAATTATAAAGATGCACTCGCGGCAACGGGTAAAGGAAAAATTATTCGAGATTTTCCATGTATTGCAGGTATTGATGTTGCTGGAACTGTCTCTGCATCGACTGATGCACGATATCAGATAGGCGATAAGGTTCTCGTTACAGGTTTTGAGTTGGGAACTGGCCATGATGGCGGTTATTCCGAGTATGTGCGTGTTCCCGCAGACTGGGTTGTGCCACTTCCAGAGTCATTTAGTACATATGAAGCGATGGTATTGGGTACAGCTGGATTTACCACCGCGTTATGCATTAAACGTCTGGAAGAAAACGGTTTAACCGTTAATAGTGGTCCATTTATCGTGACCGGTGCTACTGGCGGTGTTGGTAGTTTTGCCGTGAATATTTTAGCTGGATTAGGTTATGACGTTGTGGCTGTAAGTGGCAAAAAAGAAAGTCACGATGAATTAAAGGCGCTAGGTGCAAGCAGGATTATTGATAGGAATGAAATAAAACTGGATGGACCACCGCTTGAAAAAGGCGAATGGGGTGGTGCTATTGATAATGTTGGCGGCGATTTGCTTGCATGGCTTTCCCGAACAATGAAGCCATGGGCATCAATTGCCTCGGTGGGATTGGCTGGTGGAGCGCATCTCAATACGACTGTGATGCCATTTATTTTACGCGGAGTGAGTTTAATTGGTGTGTCGTCATCAAATTGTCCGACTCCCTGGCGTAAGCCAATATGGGATAGACTCGCTAGTGACTTAATGCCAAAAGCACTGAATGACATTGTTTCCGAAGTAGTTGGTTTAGAAGAATTACCTCGAGTGTTTGATGCAATGTTGGCGGGCAAAACTAAAGGTCGCATTGTTGTAGATATTAATAAGTGATAGTTGGATTCAAATAATGGCTGGAAAAACGCTTTACGATAAATTATGGGATGACCACGTTGTGCATGACTTCGGTGATGGTTCAGCGTTGATTTATATTGATAGGCACTTAATTCATGAAGTTACCTCACCTCAGGCCTTCGAAGGCTTAAAACTTGCTGGCAGAAAACCCTGGCGTTTGAGCGCAAATTTGGCAGTTCCGGATCACAATGTTCCTACTGTGAATCGCGAAATAATAGAAGACCCTATTTCAAAATTACAGTTGGATACACTTGATAGTAATTGCAAGGAAACCGGCATTACCAAGTTTGATATGTTTGATCCGCGGCAGGGAATTGTACATGTTATGGGACCAGAGCAGGGCGCATCACTTCCGGGCATGACAATTGTTTGTGGCGATTCCCATACATCGACAAATGGTGCGTTAGGTGCATTTGCATTTGGTATTGGAACGTCAGAAGTAGAGCATGCTCTTGCCACACAAACTCTGGTTCTAAAGAAGGCAAAGAATATGTTGGTAAGAGTCAATGGAGCGCTTGGCAAAGGCGTTACTGCCAAAGATATTGTCTTAGCCATCATTGGTGAAATAGGCACTGCAGGTGGTACCGGTCATACGATTGAATTTGCTGGTGATGCTATCGAGGCATTATCGATGGAAGGCAGAATGACGATATGTAATATGAGTATTGAAGCAGGTGCCAGGGTCGGACTTGTCGCAGTTGATCAAACAACCATAGATTACGTAAAGGGTCGTCCTTATTCACCAATAGATGAAAATTGGGATAAAGCAGTAGAGTATTGGTCATCATTGAAAAGTGATGTTGATGCCCACTTTGATAAAGTAGTTGAAATAGATGCGGCTACGATTGAGCCGCAAGTCACATGGGGCACGTCACCTGAAATGGTTGTGTCTGTTACAAGTACAGTGCCTAATCCAGCTGATATACAGGATGTTGTAAAACGTGAAGGTATGGAGAAAGCGTTGAAATATATGGGTCTTCCTGCCGGACAGGCAATATCTGATATCACGTTGGATAAGGTTTTTATTGGTTCTTGCACAAATTCTAGAATAGAGGATTTACGTGAGGCAGCTGAGGTGGTTAAGGGCAAAAAAATTGCCAGTAATATTTCACTTGCGATGGTAGTACCAGGGTCTGGTTTGGTAAAACAACAAGCTGAAGAGGAGGGTCTGGATAAGTTATTTTTAGATGCTGGTTTTGAATGGCGTGACCCAGGTTGTTCAATGTGCCTAGGTATGAATCCAGATAGATTGAGTGAAGGTGAGCGTTGCGCATCAACATCAAATAGAAACTTTGAAGGTAGACAAGGGCAAGGCGGGCGAACACATTTGGTGAGCCCTGCAATGGCAGCCGCTGCAGCGATTGCCGGACACTTCGTTGATGTCAGACAATCTTGAGGTAACTAAATGATAGCGTTTAAAACATATACAGGCATTGTTGCACCGTTAGATAGACCTAATATTGATACCGATGCAATTATTCCTAAACAGTTTTTAAAATCGATTAAAAGAACTGGTTTTGGACTAAATTTATTTGATGACTGGCGGTATTTAGATTCGGCGGATTTAGTAGATGCAAAGAAGCCTCGAAAATTAAATCCTGATTTTATTTTAAATCAGTCTCCATATGATAAAGCAACGATATTATTAGCGAGAGAAAACTTTGGTTGTGGTTCTTCACGTGAGCATGCGGTATGGGCATTAATAGACTTCGGATTTAAAGCTGTAATTGCTCCAAGTTTTGCTGATATTTTTTACAGTAATTCATTTAAAAATGGTTTTCTTCCAGTAAAACTGGATGAAAAAGAGATTGATAAATTGTTTGATGAAGTTGATGTCAATCTAGGTTATCAAGTTGAAGTTAATCTTTTGCAACAAACCGTTAGCAGTGATTCTGGTGATGTCTTTAAATTTGAGATAGAAAAAAATCTTAAAGAGCGACTGGTAAAAGGCCTCGATGATATTGGATTAACCTTGCAAATGAGTGAAGAGATTCGTGCTTACGAGCAAGCTCGCTCGAACAGTGCGCCCTGGTTGTTTAGCTAAAATAAAAAAAACCGCTTCAATAATGGGGCTGCTAATCTCAAAGGGATCTTGGATTGTCCGTCAGTTATTAACTTATGAAATAAAGGTAAAATATTGATTTTAATAATAGATAATAGAAAAATAGAAATTTTTCAGTCAGTATATCTACCTCAAATTAGGTAGAATGATTCAATACGGATAAGTCATAAGTAACATTATGCAGGCCTGGTATCTAATTTATACAAAACCAAAGCAGGAAGAGATAGCCTTATTAAATCTTGAGCAACAGGGATATGAGGCATATTTACCCAAGGTATCTGGATTGAAGAGAAAGCAAGGGCGTTCAATTAAAACTATCGTGCCCATGTTTCCTCGTTATGTATTTATACATCTTGATAACCAAACAGATAATTGGGCGCCGATTCGTTCCACCATGGGTGTTGCGAATCTGGTCAGGTTTGGTGCGGATGCGGCACGTGTACCTGATCAATTACTGACTGAAATTCGTTCCAGAGAAGATGCTGATGGTGTTGTACCATTGCCAAATAAAGATTTTACGAAAGGGCAAACCGTGCGTATTACAAACGGACCATTTGAAGGCTATGAAGCCATTTTTTCCGAGAAACAGGCACAAAGCAGGGTGATGGTGATGCTAAAGATTGCCGAAAATTTTGTTAACTTGAAGCTCGATCAACATGACATTGAAACCATTTAATTTTTTAAATAGATAATTCTTTATGAGCGTAAAAACCCGTTTCGCACCCAGTCCCACAGGTTCTCTTCATATAGGTGGAGTAAGAACTGCGCTCTTTTCATGGTTATATGCACGTCATCATCACGGTGAATTTATTTTGCGTGTTGAAGATACTGATCGCGAACGTTCTACCGATGAAGCAATTCAGATAATTCTTGATGGAATGACCTGGCTTGAACTCGATCATGATGGAGAGATCGTTTATCAAACACAGCGTTTTGATCGCTACAAAGAAATTATTCAACAACTACTTGAAAGCGAACATGCTTATTATTGCAACTGTTCAAAAGAAAGATTGGAAAAACTGAGAAATGAAGCAATGTCGAAAGGTGAAAAGCCCAGATATGATGGCCATTGTCGAAATTTAACTATCGATCCTGAGAATGCCGTGATTCGTTTTAAAAACCCTGTAGATGGCGCAGTGATTGTAGATGATGCGATTCAGGGTAGGGTCGTCTTTCAAAATGAAGAACTCGATGATTTAATCATTGCGCGTTCAGATAACACACCAACATATAACCTCACAGTCGTTGTTGATGATATGGATATGGAGATTACTCATGTTATTCGTGGAGATGACCATCTTAATAACACGCCCAGACAGATGAATATTTTATCTGCTTTGGGAGCATCATTGCCGAATTATGCGCACATTCCAATGATACTTGGGCCGGATGGAAAAAAACTCTCTAAACGAGATGGTGCAGCAAGTGTCTTGCAGTATCGTGATGATGGATATTTGCCTGATGCGCTATTAAATTATCTGGTGCGTTTAGGATGGTCACATGCAGATGAAGAAATTTTCTCTAGACAGCAAATGATCGATTTATTCGATATTAAGGATGTGAATAAATCAGCATCGAGCATTAACCCTGAAAAATTAATTTGGCTGAATCAGCATTATTTAAAAAATGCTGAAAATGATTCGCTTGCTATCGCAATCAAGACTCAACTAGATGCGTTTGGAATTGATATTGCAAATGGACCAGAATTACATGGCCTTATCGAGGTACAAAAACATCGAACTGAAACCATTAAAGATATGGCGGAGCAGAGCAAATGCTTTTATCAGGACTTTGATGAATTTGATGCTAATGCCGCGAAAAAACATTTGCGCCCGGTTATTCTTGAACCGTTACAAAAGCTTTATCAGATATTTGAGGCCCTCAACGATTGGAAGAATGAATCTATTAAGCAAGCGATTGAGGATGTGGCTGCCAAATTTGAAATTAATATGGGTAAATTAGGGCAGCCACTTAGAGTAGCCGTCACTGGTAATGGTATTTCGCCAAATATTGATGATACCGTTAGATTGATGGGCAAGGACAAAACCTTGAAAAGACTAAAAAAAGCATTAGATTTCATCGAAATGCGAGCTAATTCTTGACACCGTTCAGGGTGTCACGTACAGTCTGCCGCTTCTCAAAACCAGTGTAAATTTGGGGCTATAGCTCAGCTGGGAGAGCGCTTGCATGGCATGCAAGAGGTCGGCGGTTCGATCCCGCCTAGCTCCACCAGAATTTACAGGACATTTCATGTGTCCCCATCGTCTAGAGGCCTAGGACACCGCCCTTTCACGGCGGCAACAGGGGTTCGAATCCCCTTGGGGACGCCATTATTCTTTTATGTAACATCAGATTGCTAACATGAGTTTAAGTAATGTTAGTGATTAGGTTTTACTAATCCTGTCATGTAAAATTAAGTTTTAATTTTACATTTTTAATTCATGCAACAAGATCAAGAAATCATCGCTGTATTAGGGCTTGGCTACGTAGGTTTGCCTTTGGCGATTGCGCTAAGTAAACACTATCGAGTCATTGCCTATGATATTAATCCTGACAAGGTGAATGAATTAAAAAATGGGCAGGATTATCTTTACAGTATCAACGAATCCCAGCTTAATCATAATAATTTAGAATTCACATGCAATGAATCGGATATTAATCATGCATCCGTTTACATTGTCGCGGTTCAAACGCCGGTTAATCACAATAGAGAACCTGACTTATCTTCTTTACTACAAGCAACTAAGTCTATAGCAGCTAACTTGGATAACGATAATATTGTTGTTTACGAAGCAACTGTTTATCCGGGCGTAACAGAAGAAGAGTGTGTTCCCATTCTGGAAAAATATTCATCTCTAAAATGTGATAGAGATTTTGACGTTGCATATTCACCTGAGAGAATTAACCCTGGAGATGAAATGCACGCACTGGAAAACACAACCAAGATTATATCTGCACAAAATCAAAAAACTCTTGAAAGAGTATCTGCTATTTATTCCAAAATAATTAAATCCAGTTTACACAAGACACTTAATATAAAAGTTGCTGAAGCTGCAAAAGTAATTGAAAACACACAGCGAGATATCAATATCGCATTAATGAATGAGTTATCGATCATTTTTCATCGTCTTGGCATCGATACAAATGATGTCATTGATGCCGCATCAACTAAATGGAATTTCATTGGATACAGACCAGGACTGGTGGGTGGCCACTGTATAGGCGTTGATCCATATTATCTCACATATAAATCGCTAAAAGTTGGGTATTCACCAAGAATCATACTTTCAGGTAGAAGCGTTAATGACTCTATGGGTAATTATATTGCGCGATATGTGATTAAAGAGTTGGTGAAAACCAAGAAAATTTCTAAAGATACAACAATTTCCATACTCGGCTTTTCTTTTAAAGAAAATGTAGCGGACATAAGAAATACCCGTGTAGCTGACATAGTCACTGAACTTGAATCATATGATTTGATAGTAAAGGTATATGATCCTGTTGTTAACAAAACTGAAGTAAAAGATACATATAATATTCAAATTGATGATTTGAATACGCTGTCTTCCTCTGACGCAGTTATATTGGCTGTCTCACATCATGAGTTTGTTGAGAAAGGTTGGGGGTTAGTAAAGCAAATAGCAAAAGAGGATGCTGTCGTATTTGACGTAAAAGCTATTCTGGATAGAAACATCAAACCATCAAAAATGAATTTATTTAGACTATAGGTTAAGTTAAATATGAATGTAGTTATGCTGGGCAGTGGTTATGTAGGACTTGTATCAGGTGCCTGTTTTTCAGAGTTTGGTGCAAACGTTACATGTATTGATATTGATAAGAAAAAAATTGATGCATTAAATGCAGGCAAGATACCAATATATGAACCGGGTCTGGATAATCTGGTAAATAAAAATCATAAAGATGGCAGATTAACATTTACTACAGATTATGATGGCTATATTCAAAAAGCCGATCTGGTGTTTATGGCTGTGGGTACGCCAACAAGACGCGGGGATGGTCATGCAGATCTAAAATACATCTATCAGGCAGCAAAAGATATTGCTCCCTATCTTGAGGGATATACTGTAATTGTTGATAAATCTACTGTGCCTGTTGGCACAGCCAGAAATGTTTATCGAGTAATACAAGAAACTAATCCAGAAGCTGAATTTGATGTTGCATCTAATCCGGAGTTTCTAAGAGAAGGAGCTGCGATCAAAGACTTTATGTATCCCGATCGCGTTGTATTGGGTGTTGTGAGTGATAAGGCAAAAAAATTACTACAGGAATTGTATCGACCATTAAACTTGATCGAAGTACCAATGGTGATAACGAGTTTGGAAACTGCAGAACTAATTAAGTATGCCGCGAATGCTTTTCTGGCAACCAAGATTAGCTTCATAAATGAGATTGCAAATTTATGTGAGGCAGTCAATGCCGATGTGCATGCTGTATCGAAAGGTATTGGTCTTGATGGACGTATAGGCCGTAAGTTTTTACATCCTGGCCCCGGTTTTGGTGGTTCTTGTTTTCCGAAAGATACAAAAGCATTGGTAAGAATTGCGCAGGAACATGATGTATCTTGTCGAATAGTTGAAACTGTTGTCGAGGTAAATGAAGCTCAAAAGGCCAGAATGATTGGTAAAATACGTAACGCATTAGGTGGAAGTGAATCAGGTAAAAAATTGGCAGTATTAGGTTTAACATTTAAACCAGAGACTGATGATATGAGGGATGCACCTTCCTTAGCGATATTACCAAAACTCATAGAGAATGGAGCGAGAGTTATCGCTCATGATCCCCAAGGCATGGAAGAAGCGAAACCGTTGTTGCCATCAAATGTAGAATATTGTGATGCGATATATGATGTTTTTGATGATGTTGATGCAGTGATTCTTTTTACTGAATGGCATGTTTATCGCGGCTTAGATATCAGTTTAATTAAAGAAAAAATGAGTGGTAATACGTTTATTGATCTTAGAAATGTATATGAGCCTGATACGATGAAGGCAAATGGGTTCAACTATGTTTGTGTAGGAAGGCAATAACTGTAATTAATTATGAGTAATCCTGAAGATAAAGTCCTAAACGAAAATACCGTTTGGCATGAACCAACAATTTATCGTTCTCATCGAGAAATGATGAATGGACATAAAAGCGCCATTATCTGGTTTACTGGTTTATCAGGATCCGGAAAGTCTACATTGGCACATGCGTTGGAAGATGTGTTACACAAGAATCAGGTAAGAACTTACGTACTTGATGGTGACAATATTCGACGAGGGCTATGTAAAGATCTTGGATTCTCAGATGAAGACAGAACAGAAAATATTCGACGCATCGGTGAAGTCAGTAAGCTCATGATGGAAGCAGGCGTTATTGTCATAACTGCATTTATTTCTCCTTTCAAAAAAGATAGGGAAATTGTTCGAAATTTGGTCGATTCTAGTGAATTTTTAGAGATTTACTGCGACTCACCGTTAGATATATGTGAATCCAGAGATGTTAAAGGACTTTATAAAAGGGCTAGAGCGGGTGAAATTAAAGATTTTACTGGAATATCATCGCCATACGAGACCCCTGAAAGCCCAGAGTTAGCTCTGCCGACAGCAAAGCAAGATGTTGAAACCTGTATTAATGATATTTTAGATTTTTTGTACATCAGAGAAATTATTTCATTTAAATCAATTGGTTAGAGCTTTTAGTATTGTTTTTAATATTAATATAAAATCTAGAAAACTCTAACTTTCACCCAATATATAGTAGTTCATAAAATGAACAATACTGTATATAATGTTCATCCAATGAACATGAATCAAAAAGAAGACGCTACCACATTAGAGATTCTGCAAACTATTGAATCCAAGGAAGATATTACTCAACGACATTTGGCTGACAAACTTGATGTTGCACTCGGATTAGCAAATTCTTATTTAAAACGATGTGTGACTAAAGGATTAATCAAGGTTAAACAAGCCCCTCCCAATCGTTATTTTTACTATTTAACTCCAAAAGGTTTTGCTGAAAAAAGTCGATTGACCGTTAAATATTTAACTTCTTCTTTTGATTTCTATAGAAACGCGGGTAGTGCCTGCTCTGATATTTTTTCCAATTGTGAACAAACAGGACAAACAAGGATTTTACTTTGTGGGATTTCTGAGCTTGCTGAAATTGCGTCAGTACGTTCGCATTATCACACGATAAACATTATTGGAATTTATGATAGACAGATTTCGATACCCAAATTTCTCGACATGCCGATGTGGAATAAACTACCAGTCGAAGATAGTTACGATGCGATTGTTATAACCGCATTAGAAAATACCCAAATTATTTACGATTCACTTATAAGTGAAATTGCGAGGGATAAAATATTTGTCCCATCGATTTTAGGAATTAATACAACTAGTAATTAGTTGTTCACAAGCTGTTCAAATTCAATATGCGAGCTTTATTGTGTACTTGCAGGGCGGTAGCGTGCCTGAATTGTCAATCTATATGCAAAAAACAAGAGTCATTATTACTGGAGGAAGTGGTTTACTAGCCACTAATTGGGCTAGATATATAAAAGATGAATGTGATGTGCAATTGTTTTTGCATAACAATATTGTAAATATTCCTGGCGTAACAACTAAATTAGTAAATTTAAGTAATACAAAGTCTGTAGTTGAAGCTGTTGCATCTTTTAATGCTGATGTAGTTGTTCACACTGCTGGTATGACCAATGTTGATATGTGTGAAAGAGAGCCTGAGCAGGCTTATCAAGTCAATGTAACGCTGTCCGAAAATATAGCTAAAGCATGTGCAGAAACAGATACAAAACTCGTACACATTTCAACAGATCATTTATTTAATGGAACTAAATCTCTTGTTACAGAAGATGAACCGGTTAGCCCATTAAATATTTATGGAAATACAAAAGCTCAAGCAGAAGAAGTTGTGCTTCGATTACTTGATGATGTAATAGTAATAAGGACTAACTTTTATGGATGGGGTAATCAATATAAACAGTCAATTAGTGATTGGATTATTAGTTTATTAAATAGAAAGGAAATTGTTCCAGCATTTAATGATTCATATTTCACACCTATTCATGTTCATCAGCTTATAGACGGTATTCACCATCTAATTGAAAAACAACATACTGGTACATTTAACATTTGTGGAAATGAACGAGTTACAAAATATGAATTTGCAAAAAGGATTTGTGCAATTTTTGGTTTTGATGAGAATTTGTTAAAGAAAACAAAAATTGCCGATGCTGAATTATTTGCTAGAAGACCAATTGATATGTCTTTAAGTGATGAAAAAATCAGTAATTTGCTGGGTACGTCACCAGGGAAATTAAGTAAAGGTTTACAAAGCCTTTATTTGAGTAAAAATGAATCAAATAAAATTTGATTACAATATTCTCACTATTGTTGTTTTGATTTGAATTATATAAAAGAAATACTTTATTTGGTAGGTAATGATAGGCGTCAATTGCCATGGCTAATGTGTCTATTTGTTTTATCTTCAATTCTTGATTTGATAGGTCTTGGGTTGATAGTTCCATTTACAATGGTAATTACTAGTGCTAGTGATATTAGCGCTGAAATTCCTGAATATATATTCAGTATTTTTAACTTACAAAAATCTAATCAAACAGTTGTATATCTCCTTAGCTTTTCCCTAGCGTTGATTTTTCTTGTTAAATCTTTATTTGCCATATTTATAAATAAGGTAGTTATAAAATTTTCACTAAATATGCAAGTTAGATTGAAGTCTGAACTTTTGTACAAATATCAATTTATGCCTTATGTAAGATATGCAGAGAGAAATAGTTCGGAATACATTACAACAATGGTGAAGATGGTGCCTCAATTCACAATGCAAGTACTACTAAGTTTGTTGAAAATTTTAACTGAAAGTATAGCTTTTATTGTGATCGTAGCTTTTCTGGCTTATAAAAACGGAATAGTTTTAGCAATATTGTTAACTTATTTGTTATCTGTAGCCTTCGCTTATGACATGTTTTTTCGTAAATTGGTAAAACATTATGGTGCTAAAGCAAATTACCATGACATATTAATGGTTAAAGGATTAAAAGAGGCAGTTGATGGGATCAAGGAAACTAGGGTTTTATCTTGTGAAAAGTATTTCAATGATTACGTCAGTGAGAATGCCATAAAATATTCATATTATAGTATGAGAAACCAATTGATACGATTAGCTCCTAATTATTTAATTGAGTTTCTACTCTTATTGTTCATAGTGTTATACGTCAGTTTTACTATGTATTATCATACTACTCTTAACACAGTTATTCCTACTCTTAGCGTATTTGCTTTTGCTGCGATTAGATTAAAACCTTCAGTAAATATTATTCTTAATGGGTTATCATTAATGAGATCAGGAAGAAATTCAACTTCAAGGATTTTTAATGATTTTCATTCTATTGATATTACACATGATTTAAAGACATTAGATAATAAAGTTGAAAATAATAAAAATACTTTTAAAGAATTAATCCTTGAAAATGTTAATTTTAAATATAATAGGAGTAATGTATTTGCATTAAATGATATCAATTTTACGATTCATTCAGGAGAATCAATAGGCATAGTGGGAACATCCGGTTCAGGAAAAACAACATTAATAGATGTTATGCTGGGTTTAATTAAACCTGATGCAGGTAGGATTATGTTCAATGGATTGTCGCTTGATAATGAAGAGAATAAACAATATTGGAGATCAAGTGTTGCATATATTCCGCAACAAGTATTGTTGATTGATGCATCGTTAAAACAAAATATTGCATTAGGACAATCAGAAGTAGAGATAGATGATGAAAAAGTACAAGATGCAATTAATCAGGCATATTTGTCAGAATTTGTAAATGAATTACCACAAAAATTAGAGACTATAATTGGTGAAAACGGCATAAGAATATCTGGAGGACAAAGACAAAGAGTTGCGTTAGCGAGAGCATTTTATCATCAAAGAAGTGTGCTAATTATGGACGAAGCCACCAGTGCACTTGATAATGAAACCGAATCAGTGATAGTAAATGAAATAAAAAAACTTAAAGGTCAAATTACCTTGATTGTGGTTGCTCACAGATTAAGCACGGTAAAACATTGCGATAAAATATTTCGTATTGAGAGAGGTCGCATAGTTAAAGAAGGCAATTATGATTATGTAATTGGTGGTGAATAACTATTATTAGAGCAATAAATTTATGAAAAAACTAAATACAATATCGGATATCGCATATATTAATAATAAAGACTTACCTGCTTCAATTCAGAAAGAAATATTCGATGAAGCAAGAATTGCATATAAAGACAAGGATGAAAATTATCAACCGCGCGTGCTTTTAATTGGGGGAGCAGGATATATAGGGACTATAGTTTCCCAGTATTTGCTTGATTATGGTTATCAAGTTAGGTGTTATGATAATTTAATTTATGGACAATATAATAATGTGTTGCCATTTTTAAATAATACTAATTATGAATTTATATACGGAGATATATGCAATCAAATGGAACTAGAGCTTGCTTTGAAAAACGTTGATAGTGTGGTGTTGCTTGCAGGGTTGGTTGGCGATCCTATAACTAAAACATATCCTGATGAATCAGAGCTAATTAATGAAAAAGGTATTATTAATACAATTAGCATGCTAAATGGAAAAGGAATACGGAAAGTAGTTTTTATTTCAACATGCTCCAACTATGGATTAATCAATAATGATGAACTGGCTGCTGAAGATTATCAATTAAACCCATTATCACTGTATGCTAAAGCAAAAGTGAGTACTGAAAAATATATTTTATCATTAAAAGATAATGTTGATTATCATCCAACTATACTACGTTTTGCCACTGCATTTGGCCTTTCGCCTAGAATGCGATTTGATTTAACTATCAGTGAATTTGTTCACGATTTGTATTTTGGAAAAGAATTACTTGTGTATGATGCAAATACATGGCGTCCATATTGTCATGTCGCCGATTTTGCATTGTTAATAAGAAGAACGCTTGAGTTTCCTGTTTCTTATACTTCTTTTGAGGTTTTTAATGCAGGTGGTGAAATTAATAATTTTACAAAACAAGGTGTTGTTGATCACATAACCAAGTTTATTCCGAATTGCGCTGTTAAATATAAAGATCATGGAGCTGATCCAAGAAACTATAGAGTAAACTTTAGTAAAGTTAAAGAAATAATGCATTTTGAACCTTCTTTTTCAGTAGAAGATGGAATTCAAGAGCTAATATTTGCTTTAAGCAATCATCTATTTGATTCTGTAGATAGTAATCGAAACGATTTTGGCAATTATAAGCTAAAATTATCAACCTAATAAATATGGATATAGTATCCAATATTTTAGACGCATTACGTTCTGTATTAACTAGTCAAGATGCTTTTTATCCATTACATGAACCATTATTCAGTGGTAATGAATGGGCATATACTAAAGAGTGCATAGATACGGGATGGGTTTCCACTGCTGGAAAATATGTAGAACAATTTGAACACAATATAGCAGAATATACTGGTTCTAATTATGCAATTGCAGTCGTCAATGGAACTTCTGCACTTCATATTGCATTGATGCTAGCAGGAGTTAAGGAGAATGATGAAGTTTTTGTGCCGACCTTAACTTTTGTGGCTACTAGTAATGCGGTCACTTATTGTAATGCTATTCCTCATTTTGTTGATTGTGAAGAAAGTACGTTAGGAGTTAATCCAACTTCTTTACACGATTATTTGCAGAAAATAACGATTAAAAAAAATGGTTTTAGTATAAATAAAGAAACAGGCAGGATTATTCGTGCAATAGTACCCATGCATGCATTTGGACACCCTTTAAAAATCGAATCTATATGCACAATTTGTAAAGAATTTAATATCAAAGTTGTTGAAGATGCAGCAGAGTCACTGGGTAGTTATGTAAATAACAAACACACTGGTACATTAGGAAACTTAGGAGTATTAAGTTTCAATGGAAACAAAATCATTACAACAGGAGGTGGAGGTGTAATACTTACCAATGATAATGAACTGGCTCAAAAAGCAAAGCACATCACAACAACGTCTAAGTTAGCTCACAAGTGGGAATATTTTCATGATGAGGTTGGATATAATTACCGAATGCCAAATATTAATGCAGCACTTGGCTGCGCACAGTTAGAACAACTACCTAAACTATTAAAAGCCAAGAGAACTTTATATATGTCGTACAAAAAAGCATTTGATAAAATAGACGACGTGAGATTAGTCTCTGAACCTGATGGTTGCTTCAGTAATTATTGGTTGCAAACCTTATTGCTTAACGATTCTATTTCAGATATTCGCGACAAAATTTTAACAGTTACAAATGATTCAGGAATTATGACTCGTCCGGCATGGACATTAATGCATAAATTACCACCGTATAATTCAGCACCCCGTATGAATTTATCTACTGCTGAATCCATTGAAAAACGACTAATTAATATCCCAAGCAGTCCACAGATAGTATTATGAAATTAATAAATGGATGATTATTCCCCAATTACCTTTGATCTAACTAATGAGAATTCAAATTGTTTGTATATCTTTTTTGGAGGAATTACAGCAGGTATCGCTATACCTCCATTTGAATTCTATAACGCTTCAAAAATAATTGATGAGAATAAAATATTTATTAGAGATTTTTCTCAGTGCTGGTATCAAAATGGTTTGCCAGGGATTAGTAGTAATATTTATAAAACAATGTCATATATAAAGCATGAAGTTATGCGAATTAATCCATCTAAACTCTATTTGGTAGGTAATTCCATGGGAGGTTATGCAGCAATAACTGCCGCAGCATTACTTGGCAAAGGAGAAGTTATAGCTTTTGCGCCACAGACATTTATATCTCCATTGTTGAGATTTAAATATAAAGACAATCGCTGGAATAAGAAAATAGTCTCAATGTATAAGCGTTGTTTTCTAAAAAGGAAAATAATGAATTTAAGACCTCTATTATTTAAGAAGAAACATTCCGAAAGAATAACAATATATACTTCTTCTAATGATAAATTAGATACTCTTCATGCTCTATATATAAAAGAAGCACCGAATGTAGTAATAAACATGTTTAGTGATGGAGACCACCAAATAGTTAAAGTATTAAAAGATAAAGGTCTTCTGCCACCAATCATGACTGGACAATATATTCATTAGTGAAGCAAGCTGAGGCAGTTTTAGTTACTGTTTTTTATGAGCAGGCAAGGATGTATATACAGGATTTCCTTGATTCATTGAACAAGCAAACATGCAAAAACTTTGATGTTTTGATTGCGAATGATAGATTAAATAATGCTGAAGAATTTTCATTTCCAGCGAAACTCAATTTTGAATTTATAAAAACGAATTCCAGTATTTCCGAAAATAGAAGGTGTCTGATAAAACAGGCAATTAAAAGAGGTTACAAATATATAATTTTTTCAGATTGTGATGATACATTTTCTGTTGAAAGGGTAGAGGTGTTGTCGCAATTACTCAAGCATAATGAAATAGTAGTCAATGATCTTAATCTTATCGACGATGAACTAAACACAATTGAAGATGGTTATTTTTCGCATAGATTCAAAAATTCAGATCTTATTGACGAAAAAGTAATTCAAAGTGGAAATATACTTGGCATGTCAAATACTGCTGTATGTTCTGAAATATTGAATGATGCACCAGGGCTAATCACAGGTGATTCAATTGCTTTTGATTGGTATTTCTGGGCGTCACTAATGTTCGATAATTACAAAGCATATTTTACAAACGATACAAGAACAAATTATAGAATACATGATGAAAATACAGCAGGTTTGCCACAAACTCTAAATGCAGAAAACGTAATAAAAGGTATAAGTGTTAAATGTCAACATTATGAGTTGATGTCAGAGTTCGGACCGGTTTATGCAAATTATTTCACTGAGTTTCTTAAACTTAAAAAAAGAGTTATTGACAACAATAATCTAAATATCTATTTGAATAATCTTAATGATAATAAAATTGATCATCCTATGTGGTGGGAAAATATTTTAGTGCCATCGGAGGCGGGTGCGTATGAAAATTCAGTTAACTAGTAAACATGCTGTTGGTGATGACTCGGAGCCATATATAATTGCAGAACTTGGCTCCAATCATAATGGTGATATGGATATTGCAAAAAAAATGATAGATGCTGCGAAAGAGGCAGGAGCTAATTGCGTAAAATTTCAATCATGGAGTAAAGATTCGATTTTTTCCAGAAAAGCTTATGAAGACAATTATTTTCTCGCAGATGATTATAGGGACAGAGATGACTATACAATGGAAGAAATAGTTGAGGAGTACTCTATTTCAGAGCAAGAATTACTCGAAATGAAGAAGTATTCAGACAAATTGGGAATAGACTGTACGTCTACACCATTTTCGGAAAAAGAAGTTGACTTTCTTGTAGATGAAATGAATACAGAATTTATTAAAATAGCATCCATGGATGTTAATAATTATCCTTTTATCGATTATATAGCGAAAAAAAACCTACCTATAGTACTCTCTACTGGATTAAGCACGTTATCTGAAATTAATAATGCAATTGAAACTATAGAAAACGCCGGCAACAATAAAATTGTGATTCTTCATTGTGTTTCTATTTATCCGCCAGAAGATGATGAAATTAATTTATGTAACATAGATACATTATCAGGTATGTATGAATATCCGGTGGGTTTTTCAGATCATACACTTGGCACTGCTATTCCCATTGCTGCTATAGCAAAAGGAGCTTGCATGATAGAGAAACACTTTACATTAGATCAAACAATGGAGGGGTGGGATCACAAGATATCTACTACACCTGATGAGCTAAGAGAGATTGTAAATGGTGCAAGGAAAGTCCACTTGGCATTGGGGACAAAACGAGTTTATCAGGAAGAAAATCAGGAAAGAATACTGGCTTTCAGGAGAAGCATTGTTGCAGCAAGAGATATTGCAGCAGGAGAAATATTTGATGAAAAAATGCTTGATTATAAAAGACCCGGTACAGGACTAGCTCCAGGAGAAATTGTTAATCTAATTGGTAAAAAAGCGCGTCGAGATATTGAATATGATCGAATTATCACATTTGAAGATTACTGAGTAATTCAATAATTCATCAATGATAAAACCAGTTATCATTCTTGGTTCGGGCGGGCATGCTAAAGTACTAATTGAGGCATTGAGGCTCAATAATGTAAAAATAATTGGACTTACAGATCCCGAAAAGAAGAAAGGAAGCAAAGTCTTCGAACTGGATGTTATTGGAAACGATGATTCAATTAATGAGTATCCAGCATCTGAAGTTAATTTGATAAATGGAATTGGATCTATTCCCGGTATGGAACATCGTTGGAGGCTTGCGGATACATGGTCAAAAAAAGGTTACATTTTCCCCAATATCATCCATCCTAGTGCAATAGTTTCTCACGATACAAAATTCGATTCAGGTGTACAAATCATGGCAGGTGTCGTTATACAACCTGGTGTCTATATTGGTAATCATACAATAATTAATACTAGAGCATCGATCGATCACGATTGCATCATTGGAAATTATTGTCACGTAGCTCCAGGTGTAACTTTAAGTGGTAGTGTTAAAATAAGTAATAATGTACATGTAGGTACAGGAGCAAATATCATTCAGGGAATGACTGTCGGAAGTAATTGTACAATTGCTGCTGGGAGTACGATCTATAAAGATATACCAGCAAATTCAAAAATTATCGGGAATATTTAATTGATTGCGATTATACCGGCCAGAAGTGGCAGCAAAGGTTTGCCGGGAAAAAATATACGTTTATTTAATAATATCCCACTAATTTGCCACACCATAGAGTGCGCACAAAAATCAAAAAATATTACTAGAGTCGTTGTATCAACAGACGATGATGAGATCGCATCTATATCAAGGAATTATGGAGCAGAGGTACCATGTTTAAGACCAGCTAAACTTGCGTCAGATACGTCCATGGCTATGGACGCATATTTACATATGATAGATTTTATTTCACAAAAAAGCTTAACTAGCATTGAAGCCTTTCTTGCTTTATTACCTACGGTACCGTTAAGAGAATCAATAGATATCGATAATGCAATTCAAATATATCGGGACAAAGATGCTGATTCGGTGATTAGTGTTACAGAATCACCAGTGCCAATCTATTGGTACAGGAAAATAAATGCAGAGGGTATATTGGTCGATTATAAGAATGATTTTGATGCAACATTAAATAGGCAAGAAGTAGAAATTACCTATATACCTAATGGTGCTGTTTATGTGTTTAATACTGAAAAACTAAGAAGTTCAAGAGAATATTATTTGGAAAAAACCTACCCATATATAATGCCAAAAGAAAGATCTATAGATATAGATACCTTGAGTGATTTTGAGTATGCAGAGTATTTATTTAAAAAGAATAAATGCTAATAAAGAAGTTTCCAAAAACGGATAATTTTATAAAGAAAATAAATATTGAATATTTAAATAATATTTCAATTCTTCATATATAAATTAGCTTGGCTATGCCTATCAAGCAACTTTCTAGATCAAAAACAGAATGTGGTATTAATGCATCAATTTAAGTAATGCATTAGAATAAATTTAATATGAATAATCATATAATTACATACCGGCCAGAAATAGATGGTTTGCGTGCTGTTTCGGTACTTTCAGTTATTTTTTTTCATGCTGGTTTCGATTTATTTAATGGTGGCTATCTTGGCGTTGATATATTTTTTGTTATCAGCGGATATCTAATTACAAGTATTATAATATTTGAATTGAATAATGATGTTTTTTCGATTAAAAGATTTTATGTACGAAGAGCTAGAAGAATATTACCTGCACTTTATTTTACTGTTTTACTTAGTATCCCATTCGCATGGTTTTGGATGCTGCCATTACAATATTTAGATTTTTCTGAAAGTGTATTATTTAATACATTTTTTATGTCTAACATATTGTTTTGGCAAGAGAGTGGTTACTTCCGTCCAGATGCAGATTTAAAACCTCTTTTACATACATGGAGTTTGTCGGTAGAAGAGCAGTATTATTTGATATTTCCTTTTATATTATTAATGTTAAGTAAGTTTAATTACAAATATATAACTCCAGTTATTCTGACCATTATATTTCTTGCCAGCTTATTAATGTCAGAGTGGGCTTCGAAATATCATTTATCTGCAAACTTTTATTTATTGCCGAGTAGGTTCTGGGAGTTAATGGCAGGTGCTCTGCTCGCAATATTTTTAAATAAATACAAAATGCCTAATAGTATTGTCAGTGTTTTAGCAAGCAACATCGGGTTGATTATGATATTGACTGCAATATTTATTTTTGATGAAAAGACTAGAAGCCCGGGGGTAATTACATTACTGCCTATCATTGGAAGTGTCTTGCTCATAGCTGGCACATCATCACAAAGTGATTCATTGTCAAAAAGTATTTTGTCGTTGAAACCAATTGTTTTTTTAGGTTTGATTTCATATAGCCTTTATCTCATTCATCAACCTGTCTTTGCATATGTGAAGTTAATAACATTATATGACCCCTCATTTCCACTAGTCATGGCCCTCTTGAGCGCCACATTACTTCTAGCGTCATTTAGCTGGGCATATATTGAAAAACCATTTCGTAATCCTGCTAATTTCAATAATAAAGCATTTTTGTCTGTAATTCTTGGCGTAAGTATTTTGTTTATTCTATTTGGAACGCTTGGAATTTATGGTAAAGGTTTGGATTCGAGATTTGAAAATAACTTAAATTATAAAGAATCATTAAAATTATCAAAGATAATCGAACTAGAATCGAAAACAAAACATGCAGCTGTTAAACGAGGCGAATGCCTAGATGGAGGAGCGTACAGCAATAAGCAATTTATAGAGAAATGGGATTGTTGGGGAAGTAGTAACAACAAAATAATATTTATGGGTGATAGTCATGCAGCTGACAAAGCAGCAGCTTTAGTTGCTAATGGCATAAATGTAGGATGGATGACTGGGGGGAATTGCTCAATAATCCCTGAAAATATGACTCAGTCATGCATGGATAAATTTATATATATTCTCAATAACATTCATAAACACAATATAGAATATATTGCATTAGCAAATAGGTTTGAAATGGATGAATTAAATCAACATACGTTGTCAATAGCGTTAGAATTTTGGAGGAAATTTGACAAAAAAATAATTATTTTTACCAATATGCCAGAATATATTAATTTCTCAGAAATACTTCCTAGAGCAGCGAGATTAGGAGTAGATGAAGAAGATATAAATACAAAGCCAAATTTTGATGTTGCATTTAAAAGTGAAGAGATGTTACTTCAACTAAAAGAAGATAATCCAGATATAATCATCATAAATACTAGAGAACTATTGTGTTCTATTGATCAAAGCCACAAATGTAATGGGATTGCTGATAATAATACGTACTTATTGTTAAATGAAGATCATTTATCTATGGCCGGATTAGACTTATTTGGCATGAAATTAATTAATCAATTAAACAAAGTAACTAATTTATGAAAACACTGCATGTTGTACACTTAATTGATACTGAAGGTCCTTTATATGAGTCATTTAATGCACATTTTGAAAGGGTTTATGAGATTTTTGGCCATAAAATTGAAGCTACAAGAGACAACTTGGCCAAATTAAAAAGTGGAAGTATGGATTTAAGTGGCGATGAAGAAAAAATAAAAGAGCTACTTTCAGATAGTCGAATATCAATGAATAGTACTTGGGATCAAATTGATCGAATGCTAGACATTATCACTACTGAGAAATATAGAAAACAGATTACTGATTCATTTGGTAGTGGTTGGATTTATAACTGGATGTGCATGAGTCATGTCGGATTTACTGGAAACAATCCCAGAAGACGAGATATAGGATATTTTAATATTTATGATCATTTTAAAGAATATCTGGATTCAAATAATGATACGAATGACCTCTTGCAATGGCATTATCATGCTTTGTCGTTAACTAATGATGCAAACAGAGCTGGCTCAACATATTTAAATTCTTCTCATATTTACGATATTTTATCTAGAGGAATAATTGATAAACTATGGTTCCCAACGGTATTTCGTGCTGGTCATAATACCATACGACCTGATTCCCATTGGTTTCTTGAGCAATGGATTCCATTTGATTACAGTAATGCAAGAATTAAACAAGGATTCAATCATAACTCATTATCTAGAGAAAGATATGGTGATTGGCATGATGCGCCTGCATCATGGGTTCCTTATCAACCATCACATGCCAATCACAAAGTAATAGGAAATTGTAATCGTTTTATAGCACGATGCCTGTCTATAGATGATAGAGGTTATTCAATTCAGAAAGAAGATATTATAGATGCATTTGAGGAAGCTTCTTCTAGAGGTAATGCCATATTTGCAGTAACAAATCATGATTTTCGCAATATGCAACCTGATATTGATCAAATTCGAAATCAGTTACAGGAAGTATCAGTTGATTATCCTGATGTAAAAATAAAATATTCAAATGCAATTGATGCAATGAGAGCGACACTTAATCTTGATTCTGGAAATAAACCAGGATTAAAAGCGGAAATTATTGAAATAGGTAATTATAAAAAGCTTATTGTGCATGCTGAAAGTAACTTATTTGGTCCACAGCCGTATTTAGCAATAAAGACAAAAAACAATGATTACTTTTGGCAAAATTTTGATTTTGTTGATACTAAGTCATGGTCGTACTCATTTGATATTGATAATCTTCTAATTGAACAGGTTAGCAAAATTGGTATTGCAGCAAATTCCAATTCAGGGGTTACCGAAATTATTAAAATAGATCCCCACTTAAATGTTACTTCAAAACATATTCTCAATAGCTAATTAGATTAATATAGTTTTGAATAAATATAGATCCCCAATATTTATAACAGGCGCATGGCGTAGTGGTACAACCTTGCTGTCGCGAATGTTAAACAATCATAAAGATGTATCAGTAACTTATGACACTATTCACTTTATGAGGTTTTCCTACAATTCATATGAGCCGATAACACACGAAGACAACCTTCAAAAATTACTCTCAGAAACAAAAGAAAGAATACAGTCAAGGTATGAATTGAGTTATGACCTTAATGATGTAAGGTTAAAGATTGGTTCTAAATATAGTTACGCAGATATATATGACGCAATAATGCATGAGTTTCTTCTTAAATCGACAGGTAAAACTGTATGGGGTGAGAAAACAAATCTGGCATGGAGTCGTATACCCGACTTCTTCCATATGTTTCCTGAAGGAAGAGTGCTTCATATTATAAGAGATCCAAGAGCGGTATTGGCGTCTTGGAAGAAATTTACAAATGCAAAAGAATGCGACTATTTGGACTCTATCATCAACACATTAAGTACCATGCAAAAGATGTATCAATATCAAGCAGTATTTGCACATAAAAGATACGCATCAATCAGATATGAAGACCTGGTTTCTGATTCAGAATTCTGCTTAAAACAAATTTGCGATAAAATTAACTTAAACTATGATGAAGAAATGTTGGACCACGAAGCATATCGTGACCTAAAAAATAAACCATGGAAACCAAATACTATTCATAGCATGGATGTCAAAGGAATTAGTACTGCGCTAATAGATAAATGGACAGAAGAGCTAAGTGATTGGGAGATATATCTTTGTGAATTAGTGTGTGAAAGATATATGAAGATATTTTCTTATCAATTAGCTTCTATTGACGTCAAGAAAATAGATGTTGATTTTGTTGTTGAGCAAATAACAAAAAGTAAATTATCGAATCATGGATTGTTGCATTATTTACTAACTGATTGTGGAATAGAACGATACCCGTCAGACCCAAAAGATAGCAGTACATGGCAAAAATCATAATTATTATTACATGGAAATTTTATAACATTGAGCATTAACGAAAAATATAAAATATCTAAAGAAAGCTCAATTAGAGAAGCAGTCAAAATAATGGATGTAAACTCCATTGATAGTCTGATGGTGATGAGTAATGAGAAAGTAGTAGCAGTATTTACTATGGGCGACTTCAGAAGAGCAGTACTTGATGGGCTTGATATAAATAATTGTCTTTCATCAATAGTAAATGAAGAATTTAAATTTTTAAAAGAAGATTATAGTCAAGAAGAACTTATATCTATTTTTAAATTCAATCAATTAGTTAATGATGTTCCTGTTATAGATGATAGTGGTTGTCTATTAAGTATAGTTTCACGAAAAAGTCATTACAGTTCAGTTGAAATATTGCAAGAAGGTAAGAAGCTTCAGGATATATGTGTGGTAATAATGGCGGGTGGCAAAGGAAAAAGAATGGATCCTTTTACTCGGATACTTCCAAAGCCATTAATTCCTATTGGCAATCAGCCTATTATTCAAAAAATCATGGATGAATTTCAAGCTTATGGTCTTGAACATTTCTTTATTAGTATTAATGACAAAGGACAGATGGTTAAGGCGTATTTTCACGATCATGATTTGCCCTACAGCATACAATATATTGAAGAAAATAAACCGTTAGGTACTGCAGGTGCTTTACGAAAAATGTCAGACGTTACTACCGAGCCAATTATAGTATCCAATTGTGATATTCTTATTCGAGCAAATTATCTATCCATTCTAGATCACCACATAAAAGGTAAATATAAAATGACTCTAATTGCTTCAATGAGGCAATATGTTATTCCTTATGGGGTGTGTGAAGTTGATCAAGGTGGTGAATTAAAACAAATCAATGAAAAACCTGAGTACGATTATTTGATTAATACGGGCATGTATATTCTTGATCCTTCTATATTAAATCTTATACCTGAAGATGAATATTTTGATATTACAGATTTAATTAATATGCTTATTAAGAATAATTATAGTGTTGGAGTTTATCCTGTTTCTGAAAACTCATGGAAAGATATTGGGCAATGGAAAGAGTATAAAAAAACTATAACTGAATTGGAGTAAATCACTTGCAGCCAAAGTTAAACAGTGAAATATATAAACAAATAGGAAAATATGGAGTCGAAAAGATTTACTCCATATATGCAGAGAGTAAAAGTAACTTTGAAGATATTATTCAGGCTGACATCAATGACGAAGAATTTACAGCGTTGCTACTAAATGCGCAATTTTCTCCTCAGTTCAACACAAAAACAACAGATTTCAATCTTAAAGATCTGTTTTTTAGGTCAAACTTTAGACTGCCTAAAGCCGCTAGTTATTTATATAGTGCAAATCTATCATCATTATCAGATAGTCATGGTGATATTGATGAGTATGAAGATAAAGGTTGGATGATAAAAAGAAGATATTATAAAAAAGATTTTGTCGAATCAGTTAAACAACAATTGTGTGATTTTAATTATTCAGTTCCAAGACTTAATAACGGAGTTAAGTATCATAGAAATGATATCTTGAACAAAACTGTTTCCGAGTTAGAAAGCTCTACATTTTCATCTAATCTTACAGATGTATTAATTAAAAAAAATTCGCCTATAGGTAAGATTATTTACGATGAAAATCTTATTAACACCGTTTCAAAATTATGTGGTAATCAGGTATTTCTTGTAGGGGCTGCATCACTATATGCAAAGGACAAGCCTGAAGATATTTTGCCTGAAGAATGGAAAAATACAGCACATGCATGGCATTTCGATTATTCACATCTTAAATTTGTAAAAGTATTTATATTTTTAAGTGATGTTTTAGATGAAGGATATGGGCCACATTCATTCATTGAATCAAGCCACGAAGAAAATCTACTTTATCCTCAAAATGTTCAAGATTTTTTAATCTATAAAACATATGCGCGGGGTTATATTGAAGGTAGAGTTAAAGATGAATGGGTTAATGATCATTATGATAAAAACAAGATAAAAACATTTTTAGGTTCTGCAGGTGATATTTTATTTGAAAATACAACTGGGTTACATAAAGCAGGATATTGTCGTGCAGGAGATAGGGAGATTTTGCAATTACTATTTGCTATATCTAATTTTGGAGATTTAAAGCCAGATAGACAGTTTCAGGTTGAATCTGATGAAATTGACACGCATTTCTATTTAGAGCCAGTTAATAATAAATCAAGAAAAAAGCAAATGAAAATTGTTGAATCATTCTCAACTAAAAATGGCCCATTGCTATATGCAAAAAAAACTATCAAGTCTTTACTGCATAAATGAGTACTAATGACAATGAAAAAATTATTTATCATGGATTTCTGGCATGTCCCCTAAGAAAGTCATTTACCACGAATTTACGAATAAGCATACAAGAAAAGTAATTGATTTCTTATCAAAACATCATGAGTGGGAGCCTGTTTTTATAACTGGTAGTATCTCTAAAGAGTTTAAAGACTGGTGTAATATTAAATTTGCAGAATGTATGGTGCAAGATTCAATGGAATTACGGCAAGCTCAATTTGATTACAGTTCACTTGGGCATCCGGTGCCGATTGATAGTATAATTATAAACAAACTATCTAAATACGCATTAAATTACCTTGGATTCTTGCCAGATACAAATGGTAGAAATTTCACTTTTCAAGAAAGGAAGCTATTCTATTACGATATTTTAAAATACTGGAACACTGTATTACAAAAACTTAAACCAGATATTTTAGTTTGTTTCACAAGACCACATACTTCCGCAGAGTATAGTTTGTACCTGTTGTGTAAATATCATTATCAGATTGATGTGATATTTATTAACCCACTGCCCTTATTTGATAGGAATGATTACTTCATCGGCACTTCATTGTCTAAGTTTTCAGAGCCATTTGTCGACATCTATAGATCAGAAAATTGCCCAGTTCCTGGAGAAACTGTAAAAAAGTACCTTGATAAACTGCGAAGCGATAAGGGAAAAACACCTGATTATATACTTAACGTATATAAGTCGGACAAACGACTGATATTATTAAATATTAAGCAGCTAGTTAAAACAGTGGGTAAAACATTAGTTAAAGGACCAGGGAAAAAGTTGGGTTTGTATGACTGGAAATCAAATAAAAAGCCATATCAATTCTTAAGCTGTAGGCTAAGCATCATTGGATATCAAATGTTTATACACAAGCGTGCTTTAAACAATATTAAATTAAAATATATATATAAATCATATGTTGATGATTTTGATTACAGTAAAAACTACCTATATTTCCCAGCACCGTACCAGCCAGAATCTGTAACAGCTATAAATGGTGGGCTCTATGAGGAGGTGTTCATAGTTCTAGATATTCTTGAATCTGTTCTTCCTGATAATTGGTATATTTATTATAAAGAGCATCCAGGTACTTTTAGGCTCTATGCAAAGGGCTCCTTGAAGAGAGATAAGTATTTTTATGAGAAACTGGCAACATACAAAAACATAAAAATATTATGTCCTGAAGAGGACTCATTTAAATTGATAGATAATGCCAAAGCAGTAGCAAGTATTGCTGGTACTGCTTCATGGGAAGCTGCCGTCAGAGGTAAGCCTGCGTTAAGTTTCGGAAACTCCTGGTATGATGAATGCGATAGTATTTTTCATATAGAAAGTATAAAAGACGCGGAACATGCACTTGATTTAATACTAAAAGGTTTCAGCCCAGACAAAAAGGATATAGAAAAATATCTCGCCGCAATAGATTCAATATCTATAAAAGATATCGTCCACAGAAACTTTAATGAACAAATAATGAAGAAAAATGATCCAGATGACATATTAAAAAAAATCGCTAATTCATTAAAGCATACCCATGACAGAATATATTCTAATAATAGTTCAGCAAGCAATTAACATGAATGTAAATTTTTATAATAACAATGCACAAATAATAATATTAACAATAACGCTTCAATTACTAACCATTTTGCATTAAGCATCTCATCATCACGTGGAACAGCCTGAAAATATAGATATACTTCTGAAAGAAATAATTTCAGATGTATTAGAGATGTCAATAATGGAAATTGATAATAGTGCGTCTGTTAGATCTTTATGTAACTGGAAGGGGATTAAGCATCGATTAATTATTGAGCGTATTGAGAAAGAATTCGATATTCAATTTTCTATAGATGAAAGAGATACATTAATTAGTTATAAAATTATTAGAGCGACAATTATAGCTCACAAAAGATGATTGAAAAGGAATGCATGACAAGGCACCAAATCTAAAAATGAAAATATTAATACTTACTGATTCTATAGCTAACCCGCGAAGTATACCTGTTAATTCAGCAGTTACATTAGAGCAGACTTATCCTTATATCTTAAGAAATATTTTTAAAGATGCTACTTTTTGGCAACTTTCTTGTGGTTATATGACGGTAGAAAGCCTTGCCAACCAGGCAATACCTTATTTAAGTGATTGGCAGCCGGAATTCATTATAATACATGCTGGTATTAATGATTGTCGTCCAGAAGCATTTAGTGAATTACAGAAGTCTATATTGCAGCAACTTACAGGCAGGTTTTTTAGATTTGTTAAAAGACATGTATATAACCCAAGACTCATAAGAATTAGAAATAAAAGTAGAGTTTCAAAAAAATCATTTAGAAAAACACTTAACAAGCTAAATCTAATCTTTGATACTTCAAAAGTATTATTTATAGAAATCAGTGCAAATGAAAAGTACGAGGCAGCGCGGCCAGGCGTTATGAAGAAAATGAAAGAATATAATGATATTGCATCTGAAGTGTTTTCTGATGGCTTTATTCCGGTATGTAACTCGCTTAATGAAGCGAGTGCCTTTAACCAGGATAATTTACATATTAATAGCGAAGGCCATAAAATAATTGCCCAATCATTAATTAAATCAATAACCAATACTTGTTAAGTATGAATTACACATACGTAATTGCTGAGATGGCATGTTCGCATGAAGGTGATATCAACCTTGCCAAGGTTATTATTGACGCGTCTGTAGAGGCAGGCGCTGATGCTGTGCAGTTGCAAATATGGAACCTGAAACAAATGATGTCGCCACAACGTAAAGAATTTCAATTGCTCGAGAAGCTGGAATTCGATCAGGAAGAGTGGAAATCGTTGGTAAATTATTCAAGATCTAAATATCCTGACCTGGATATATATGTATGTGTCTATGAGCATTCGAGTATTGAGTTTATCTCTGGCCTTGGTGTTGATGGATTTAAAATAAACTCATCAGATCTTTCTAACCCGCTCGTGCTGAAAAAGGTAGCAGCAACAAATAAACCTATTAATCTGAGTATTGGCGCTTCATCAATACAGGAAATACAAAATGCACTAGAGATTATCTCAGATACATCTTCATCACCAGTTACTTTGATGTATGGGCATCAAAGTTTTCCAACCAAACCAGAAAGTGTAAATATGAGTTACATGCAAACTATGAGTTATCTTTTTGGTCTTCCAATTGGCTACCAGGATCACTCAGATGCTGATTCAGATGCAGCTTATTGGCTGCCAGCATCAAGTTTAGGTATGGGGGTTACTATATTAGAGAAACATTTAACTCATGACCGCAGTCTGAAAGGAATTGACCATGAATCAGCCTTGAATCCTGACGAATTTATTGCATTTGTTGATATGGTAAGAATCATTGATACTGCGAAAGGGCTTTCAACACCAAGGCCTTTTTCAGAAGAAGAGAATAAATATCGTGAATTTCAGAAAAAAAGTATTGTCGCTTCACGGGATCTTGATAAAGGACATATTTTAACAACTGATGACCTTGCTTTTATGAGGGCTCAGGAATTAGGTTATTCACCTGAGAAGCTTGATTTGATAATAGGAAAAATTATTACTTGTGAGATCAAGGCGTATCAAACAATCACGGAAAAGGATTTTACATGAAATCAGCAATTTTAATTACAGCACGGCTAAAATCTACGCGTTTGCCCATGAAAGTCATTAAACCTATTCATGGGGCCCCAATGATTAAGCACATGCTAGATCGGCTGAAATTAGCAACTATTCCAGATGAAATAATTATTTGTACTTCTACGATAGAACAAGATGATCCTCTAGTCGAAATCGCAAAACAAGAAAATGTAAAGTCCTTCCGTGGTAGTCCAGAAGATGTGCTTTTGCGTCTGAGAAATGCAGCAGAATATTATGGTGTTGAAACAATTATTAACTGTACAGCAGACAATCCGTTTGTTGATCCGGTATATATTGATAAGCTTTATGAACACCATATTAAACATAAAAATGATTTTACCAAAATTGAGGGATTGCCTTGGGGTGTATTTTCTTATGCAATATCAAAAGCTGCTCTTGATAAGGCATGTGATATAAAAAATGAGGCAGATACAGAAGTCTGGCATGGGTATTTTATGGATACGGGACAATTCAAATGGGATGCTCTTCATGTTGATGACGAAAGTGTATATTGGTCTGACTTGAGATTGACAGTAGATACACCAGAAGACTTTGCGATGGTCACAAGAGTTTTTGATGAACTTTATACGTCAGGTCAGGTATTTCCATTATCGGAAATAGTAAATCTTTGTAAAAACAACCCCGATATTCCTGCTATAAATGCCGATGTCTTGCAAAAGCCAGGCATTCCAATAAAAGTTAAGAATGACATCTAGTTGCTCATCTACTATAAAAATAGATAACTATTTAATAGGTACAGATCATCCTGTTTTTATCATTGCCGAGATAGGTGTTAATCATAATGGGGATGTAGATCTCGCAATAGAAATGATACACGAGGCAGCTAGTTGTGGTGCAAATTGTGTAAAATTCCAAACCTTTAAAGCGGAAAGGGTAGTAATGGAAAGTGCACCTAAAGCAGACTATCAACTTAAAGTTACTGATGCTTCAGAAAGTCAGATAGATATGTTACGAAAATTAGAATTACCTATCTCTGCTTATGAAAAAATAATTGAATGTTGTAATAAGGAGAATATTGTATTTATGTCAACCCCTTATAATGTAGAGGATGTTGACTATCTCGAAGAATTGAATGTTTCTGCCTACAAACTAGCTTCTATTCATGCAGCTGAACCTTATTTCGCACAATATGTTGCTCATAGGGGAAAGCCAGTTATTCTTTCTACTGGAATGGCAAATATATCTGAAATCCAAACTACACTTGATTCATTTCTCGCAACTGGAAATAAAGATGTAATATTGCTGCAATGTACTACAAATTATCCTTCGGCATTAAGTGATGCAAATTTAAAAACAATTACCACTATGTCTGAACAATTTAATGTACAAGTAGGATATTCAGATCATACAGATGGAAATACAACATCTATAGCAGCTGTTGCACTGGGCGCTACAGTTATAGAAAAACATTTTACCGTGGACAAGTCTTTGCCTGGGCCTGATCAGACAACTTCAGCAAACGTTGAAGAGTTTAGAAATTTAGTAAATGCCATTAGGGATACTGAATTAGCATTAGGTTCTGGAATAAAAGAACCATGCGTTATCGAAAAGAAAAATGCAATTGGTATGCGTCGCAGTATTGTTGCAAAGACAGATATTACAGCTGGGGATAAAATCAGTTTCGACAATATCACATTTAAAAGGCCGGCTTCAGGTATATTACCTGCAAAAATAAATCAAGTGATAGGCATGCATGCCAGGGAAAATATAAAAGCAGATACGTTACTTGATTTTGATAAATTAACCTCGGAAAAACAAAAGTGATTTACGTTTCATCAAGTTCGATAAGGTCCAATTTAATCAAAGATTCTGTAGAGCAATTAGCATCTTCTGATATAAAAAATATCGAGTTAACGGGTGGCACTAATTATTATAAGGATTACGTAAATGATCTTTTTCATTTACGAGATAAATATGGCTTAAATTATCTTGTTCATAATTATTTCCCGCCGCCGAAAAAACATTTTATGCTTAATTTGGCATCTTTGGATGACGCGACTTATGATAAAAGCATTAAACATTGTCAATCAGCAATTGATATATGTAAGCAGCTTAAATGCGATAAGTATGGGGTACATGCTGGATTTTTAATGGATTTTTCTGCACATGAAGCAGGGAAAGAAATTAAGTATAGAACTCTAAATTCAAGAGAAAAAGCATTGCAAAGATTTAAATATGCTTGGGAAAAATTATTGGATCATGCAGAAGATAAAGTTCAACTTTATGTAGAAAATAATGTGCTTTCAAGCACTAACTATCAAACTTATAAAAGCAATAATCCTTTTTTGTTAACGGATTATTCAACTTATGAAGAATTAAAAGAGTATCTGGATTTTAAGCTTTTGCTTGATCTTGCTCATCTCAAGGTAAGCACCAATACGTTAGCCCTAAATTTTCAAGAAGAAGCAAATAAATTAATCTCGCTAACTGATTATTTGCATATCAGTGGAAACGATGGCAAACATGATCAGAATCATGGGATTTCTAATGAACATGAAATTCAAGCGGTATTGAAAAACAATAATTTAAAAGGTAGAACTTTGACTTTGGAAGTCTATGATGGCCTTCAGAGTGTAAAATCAAGCATTGCCTTATTGTCCAATTTAAGTAAGTAATATATGACTAATAAAAATATCATTTTAGATATTTCAGTATTATCAACTTGCACTATACAGCAGGCAATGCAGGCAATTGGTAGAGGTGAAATCGGCGCAACTTTTGTAACTAATTCGAAAGGCAAATTTCAACGCGTATTAACAGACGGAGACATACGTAGAGCCTTATTAGAAGGACATGGACTTCAATCAAACATAAATGTCATACCGTTTAAGGAAGCTATTGTTGCACATGAGTCAAATTCTATTGAAGAAATATCACAATTATTTAGTGACAAAATTCGACTAATACCAGTCCTGGATAGCGAGCAAAAAGTAATAGATTTTCATCTGTACGATAAACGCAGACATATTGCAGTTGCTAAACCATTATTAGATGACGAAGAACTTCAGTTAGTCAGTGAATGCATCATAACTGGTTGGGTATCCTCTGGCGGTCCATTTGTCACGAAATTTGAAGAGTTGATGGCTGATTCTACAAATTGTCAATATGCAGTAGCCTGTAGTTCAGCAACAACAGGCTTACATTTATCATTGTTAGCTGCTGGAGTGGGCGAAGGTGATGAAGTGATTGTTCCATCATTGACATTCATATCTACTGCAAATGCTGTTACATATACGGGTGCAAAACCAGTTTTTGTAGACGTAGACAAATCCACATGGAATATCTGTCTGGCACAAATACGTGGATCAATCACAAAAAAAACTAAAGCAATTATTCCAGTCCACTTATATGGTCATCCTGCAGAAATGGATGGGATTAACGCCATAGCCAAAGAATTTAATCTTGTTGTAATTGAAGATGTCGCAGAAGCACAGGGCTCAACCTATAAGAATCAACCAACAGGCTCATTAGGAAATATGGGAGTATATAGTTTTTTTGGTAATAAGATTATTACTACTGGGGAAGGGGGTATGATAGTTACTAATAATAAAGAGTTTGCTGATAAATGTAGATTGTTACGTGATCACGGCATGACGCCTGAAAAAAGATATTGGCATGAGGTTATAGGATATAATTATCGAATGACAAATTTGCAGGCAGCTATTGGTGTTGCTCAAATGTCTAAACTTGAAAATATACTGGAAAGGAAAAAAGATATTGCAAGTAAATATAAACAATATCTGGGTAATTTACCTGGTATAACATTACCAGTTGAGTTGCCGCATGTGTCAAATGTTTATTGGCTTTATACAATATTGATTGATCCAGATATTGCAGGTATTTCTGCTGAGAATCTGATGTTGCAACTTCGCGAGGTTAAAATAGACTCAAGACCAGTATTCCCGCCAGTTCATAAACAGCCTGTCTATAATACAGGACAATCATTGCCTAACTCAGAGTATATTTCTTCAACCGGTCTTAGTTTACCAAGTTCACCTGAATTACGAGATATAGATATTGAAAAAATATGTAGCACAATCAAACAATCAATCAATTACTAATTCTATATTTTTTATTTATGGAAATCATAAAAAATAGTAAACGTTTCATAAAAGATTGCTATGCAATTGCCAAATATAAAACTCCTGCTATTAGACCTCTAAGTATAAATAACAAAGTTAGAAAAAAAATTGAAGAATTTAACGAAAATGGCTTTTTGAAACTAGAGTGTGATAGGTTTCTTGACGTTGCAAAATATCTCGATGATGCGTATTTCAAAAAAATAGAAGAACATAACAATGTTATTGTCGAAAGTGATTTTCAAAATCCTAATAGAAGATTTTCAATTAAAGAACTTAAAAAAAATGAATATGTAGCAGGTGGAATGCAAATTTCAGCATATATTTCATTATTAGATGAGAAACTTTCTTCGCTATTGTTTGATGATGAAATACATTCAATTCTATATGGATACTATAAAAGACAACATTATTTTAGAAACCAACCCAGAATAATGAAAGTTGACTATAAAGGAGTAAATAAAATAAACAATGGAAACATGCATGTTGACCATCTTCATCAAGTATCGATTATCTTAAATGTATCTGATATTTCTATGAATGATACACATACAGAGTATGTTCCGGGTTCACATAAACGTTCATTTTTACGTCATGGGATACAAATGCCAGTTGAAAAATCGATGGAGCTAGTAAAATCTTATTCTAATAGAGTTCATTTCACAGGTAAAAAAGGAACGTTATATATCTTTGATACTAGTGGTTTTCATTGTGGTAATTATCAACAAGGAAACTCAAGAAAAATCATGCATTTAAATTTTACAACTGGTCATCATATGACATCAGTATATGACGACCCTGATGATATAAAAACTTACATTAAAAATTCTAATTGGCCGGATTATATTAATAACAGTTTAAATAAGGCTATTAAATTTAAGCCTGATTTTTAATCGATAATTTTTATTATTCAAACTATAAATTCTAATCATTGCAATCAAGCTTTCGAAAATAGTATTTCGAAAGTACATAGTTCTATTAATAGACTTGAAGTTTCAGTCCATTGTTTTTCTACAAATGATATTAAAGAACGATTAATACAAAAAATAGTAGAAATTAGTTATCAGTCGTACGCTAGAAAAATTAAGTGTATTTTGACAGAAGACAATAAAGTTTCATCTTTTTCTGAAATTAATGATTCTATCGACTTAAATGATGCAATATTAAATTGTGATAATGGAAACATTACTTTTACTTTTAAACAAACGTTAAAACATTTGCTTAACATGACAAAGCATTTGGCTTATGTTTTATTCTCTATAGTTAGTATAAGAAAAAAAACAGATATGAGTAATGGTGCCATCTTGGTTTATGGCATTGGAGATGAAAATCTATTTCAGGACAATGACGATTCGCGTTTCGTCGAGTTTTGTAAAAGTGGTCAAGTAGAGCCTTTAAATGAAAATAAGTATTATTTTATCAAAAGCAGTAATTTATTTAAAAGCAGTAATAATGAATTTAATTACTGCACTGACCCTCTAGTTTCATTGTTGCGTGAAAGTAAAATAGGTTTTTTACTTCGGTGTCGATATTTTATAGATTTTCTCTCGTTATTTTTTATTTGTTATAGAGCAACTAAAAATAATCCTGAATTACTACTTATAGCCCATGAATTTGTGTACGCAAGATTAGCAGAATTGTTGACAGAATCAGAAAAACTGCAAGCTATAGTATTAACATGCTCAAGCTATACGAACCAATCGCTTTTTACACGAGTACTACAAAATGTGAATACTCATATGATCTGGTATGCTCAGGCATGGAAGCCAATTAATTACAAAGACTCTCCTTTAGATACTGATGTCCCAAATTTGAAATGGATCAGGGCAGATACGCATTGGGTTTGGACTAAACCATTTGCAGATTATTTAATGGAACTTGGGCTCGGTGATAATATTAAAGTAGTAGGTCCTATTGTATGGTGCATGCCAGAATATACAGAGATAAATACAAATAGTATTAATTTAGTCGTTTTTGATGCTTCTCCATTTAGTGATGAAGTAGCTCTAAGAAACGGGCAAATAACTAATTATCATAATCCTGCTAATTTATTTAAATTTATAAATGATATTATTGAATTATCCAGTAATTTAGAGAGTCAATTTGGCAAATCTGTTAAATTGACTATTAAAACCAAACGTGGCTATAACCCATTGTATGATAAGGAGTATTTTGAGTATCTTGAGAATCTTGATTCAAAACGTGTTATCACATTAGCAAATCATAATGAGAACCCTTATAAATTAATATTTGGCGCTAATATTGTAATTGCATATCCATTTACATCAGCATTATATATAAGTGATTCCTTAAACAAACAATCCATTTATTATGATCCAACAGGAAATGTAATTGAACATCACTTTGGTGAACGTGATTCTTTAATTCACTTTGCTTCAGGAAAATTGAAATTACTAGAAATTACACATTCATTATTAAAGAGTAATTAATGTTTCAATATTTGAATACACTCAGAATTTGGTCAGTTAGATTAATAAATGAATTATATAGCTTAATAATAAGTAGATTACTAAAGAATTGTGGAAATAACTTCAGAATTAAACTCAGTTCTACAATAGTTTCACCAGACAATATTAATATTGGCAACAATTTTTCATCTATGGGCTCTATGTATTTGTATAGTAATCAAGGTGAAATGATTATTGGTAATAATGTCAGATTAAATACCAACGTGCACATAAATGCATCTGGCGGGAAGGTTACGATTGGCGATGATGTTTTAATTGCACCTAATGTCGTCATAAGGTGTTGTGATCATGATTTCAAACGTTCATGCAAGATAAATGAACAAGCTCATCTCAAAGGTGAGATTACTATTGGTGATGATGTATGGATTGCATCAAATGCAGTTATTACTGCGAATGTTTCTTTAGCTAATGGCACCGTCGTAGCGGCGGGTGCGGTAGTGACTAAATCAACAGAGCCTTACTCAATTGTAGCTGGTGTGCCAGCGCGTAAAATTGGAGAAAGGCAATGATATCAATACATAATAAGATATGGATGTAGTTTGTCCCATTTGTAATAGTAACAATACCAAACAATCCGCTGCCTACCGTGGTGATCATGATTGTTTCAAAAATATGAATTTGATTTATTGCCAAGACTGCACATTGACGTTTGCTTCACCTATGCCGGACATGCATGAATTACGAGAGTTTAATCACGAGTATTTTCATAGTGCGCATGGAGGCAAAGCAAAAGACACTATAAGTAAAGCTTTCTTTTCAGCTATTGCGAGGATTCGAGTAGCTACAATTTCTAAATATCTTGGTGCAGCAGAAGGTAGAGTAAAAAGAGTTCTGGAGTTTGGTCCAGGAGATGGATATCTTGCAAATATCTGGCAGGAAAAACATCCTCAGACTACATATCTAGCCCTTGAAACAGATAAATCATGTCATTCAAAACTTCAAGATATGAATATAACTCTTATTGATGAAGATGAGCTGGATAATCTTAGAAATATTGATTTAATAATTATGTCTCATGTTCTCGAACATGTTACGGATCCTGGAGAATTTCTGTTGAAAGCATTCAAAACTCTTAATGTAGGAGGAGCTATATTTATAGAAGTACCCTGTCTGGATTTTCTTCACAAGAATCTAGATGAGCCTCATCTTCTTTTTTTCGATAAAAAATCAATGGAAGTATTACTTGAAACTACTGGTTTTAAAACGGTTTACATGGGTTATTATGGCAATCTGATTAATAAATTAAAATGTAATAGTTATTTTCAAAATATATTTAGAAGAGTTAGAAATAAATTAATATCTTTAGGGTTCGTTCGTTTATTTTTACGTGATGAACCAGGTCTGGAGATTATGCAAAATGATCTGGAACGTGTTGCTATTATTCCCCACAAAGCACATATCGAATCAAAAGAACCAGCTTGGTGGTTGCGAGCAATTGCAAAAAAACCGGAGTTATAAAATATGTCTTACTATCCATTGTTATTAGCACCAGAATGCACAGGGTGGATAACGCTATGCAACTACGCACCTAATAACTGGGAGAATAAAACATGTAATAGTAAATATATCAATATTACATATAGTGATGGTGAAGTATGGCGAAGTAGAGTTTTTGATAGCATTAAATCAGATTGCTTAATGAGAATAGCTGGCAATGATTTAATTGAAGTAAAACAACAATCATCAATAGTATTGTTATCAATGACTGACAGTGCATTACCTGAAGTGTCTGAAATGCTTCCAATAAATAAATCAGAAACTGCCATGCCCGCATGGCGTGCAAGTCTAGGACTGTCATCGGAATTTTCAGAAACAAGTTATCAGGGAGAAATTGATCCATTTCCATCGCCTGGTTCCATGTTGTCATTTTGTACATTTCATCAATTTAATCCCCAAATAAACAATTATCTATTACTGATGAATATTGAAAAAAGTGCAAAATACAGAGAAGGTACTCTTGATATTTATAATGCCCATGATAAAAAACATAGAAATACATTTAAACTTCAAAATAACATGATTAATGTAATTTCACTAGATAACCTTAATTTCACTGAGGAAGATTTAATCCTGAATCTGAGTAAAGATATGTGTGGTATCCCATTATATTTTTCTATTACAAAAGATAAAAAACATCTAAGTCTTGAGCATACGCATCCACCAGCATCTATGGTAATTCATGGTAATAGATGGGGAGTGCAAAAAATAATGAAAGATTATTGGTTTAAAAGATTAAGTTTATAACATCCATGCAAAATAACTTATTAAATAAAATAATATGGCGATATAAGCAACCTTTAACTGCCAAGCCATATACACCTGAACTAACGACAAGTGACTTGTTTATCTGGCGTGTATCATCAAATTGGAAAACATATTTTGAGCTATTGGATGTAGTAAGTTTATTTATGAATATTGAAACTTCGAGAACTATTACATTAATTATATTTGATGCAAATGGTAACTTGCTCAGGAAACGGGATATTCAGTTAATAGCAAATAAACGTTGTATTGTAGATTTATCTGATTATGTAATTGATGCTGATGGGCAATATGGCACTTTCAGTATTTTTCATTCTGAAACACCTGCAAAAATTCAAGAGCTGGGTTCTTATTTAGCGGAGAGAGGTTATGTTTCATATTTACATAATAATTCACCGCTTCGTTCTTATGTGCACGGAAACTTTGATGCGGTTAGTATTAATGCTAATGGCGAAATTCAATATCTTGGTGGCAAGAGTTTTTTAAAGCGTGAATATAGAATTCAGTATCAATTTGAAAATAATAATCAATATGAAATAGTATTCGTTAATCCAACTGAAAGAATACAATGTTTAAATTTGAAAATTATTGATTCTTTGACTTTAAGTGCGGATAAAAATCAAATCAAAAGGATACTTCGGCCTGGTCAAGTTGTCTCAGTCAAAGTAGAAAATATTGAATTTGAGAAATTTAGAATTATTACTTCTGCAAAAATGGTTATGCCAAGGCCTATTATTTTTAAATTTAAGAATGATAGTTTGGATGTGTTTCATGGTTAGGAATATACGCTATGGTATGTAGAATATGAAAATAATCGCTTTAATTCCATATTGGTCAAATTATCAATTTCCAGTTGGCAGTGTTAAAGATCGTGACACATTGACAGTCGGTGGACACTCATTGCTAGAAAGAACAATTAAATTATGTAATGAAGTTGAGAGTGTTCAGGATGTTGTTATTTACACATCCAATACAAATGTTGCAAAACATATAGATGATGCGCTAGATTTCACTGTGATAAAAAGAGATTTGGATCTTGATAATCAAGATACTTCTATTGAAGAAATTATAGAGAGATTTTTGCAGGTTTCAGATGCCGATTTTATTGTCTTAATGCATCCACGATGTCCTTTCATAAAAGCTAATACTGTTCAGGAGTGCATTACCGCTGTTGTTAATGGGAATTTTGATTCTGCGTTTGTTGCCACTCAGCATAAAAAACTTGCCTGGATTAAAAATAAACCACTGAATTATAGTATAGAAACTAATGGCAAGACGCCTAATTTAGCTTCAGTTGATCCTGTTATGCTCGAATCTTCAGCAGTATATGTGTTTAGCAAAAATCTGTTTAACACAAAAAAAAGAAGAATTGCCGATGAGCCTTTTATCAAGCTTGTTGGTAAATATGAAGGTTTTGATATTGAAAGTGAGGATGATTATGAAATTGCTGATCTACTTATTAATGCGGGCTTTGATAAATAAGTTTGATGAGCAAACTTAACGTAGATATTTCCGATAAGCCTTATGACATTTGGATAAAGAAAGGCTTGCAAAATGAAGTGGCAAACTTTCTTTCTAGTAATACAAGTAATCCAAAAGTTCTAATAGTAACAGATGAGTATTTTTCAAGCGGATACGCGCAGGAACTTTCTAACAAACTGACTGATACTGGTTTTGATACGGATATATATGTTATGCCAGGAGGTAAAATCAGTAAGACTTTTAATGAAGTCTTGAAATTATATGGTTTGCTTGAAACCAAAGATTATGCCAGAGATTCAACGATAATTGCTGTTGGTGGAGGTGTTGTTGGCGACTTGGCCGGATTTGTAGCTAGTACATGGTATCGTGGTATGAATCTGGTACACATGCCAACAACCCTGATGGGTATGGTTGATAGCAGTGTAGGAGGCAAAGTAGCCATTAACTTTCGAGATACCATCAATGCCGTTGGAAACTACTATCATCCAATAGCAAATTTTATGGATTTGGATTTTATTACTACATTGCCTGATAGAGATTATATTTCTGGTTTGGCTGAAGTCGTAAAATGCGGTTTGATAGCTGATACTGAATTATTAGATTTTCTCAGCAATAATTCTGAAAGTATTTTGAATAAAGACCAACAACATTTAGTACACTGTATTAAACGTTCACTAGAAATAAAAATTGATCATGTTAAGGGTGATATCAAGGAATCTGGAAAAAGATTGCTTCTAAATTATGGACATACAATTGGTCATGCAATAGAAATGGCGACTCAAACTGATAAGCATGAGTTACTTAGGCATGGCGAAGGGGTTGCTTTAGGCATATCAGCAGTTCTTGAGCTAGGTGAAAAACATCTGAATTTTTCTGAAACTAAATCTGACTATGCAAGAGATATCTTGACGAAGCTTAAACTACCGGTTTCACTTCAGTCATATGATCTTGAGCTAGAAAGTAGTGAGTTGATAAAAAAAGTTATGAAACTGATGCATAAAGATAAGAAAAGAAAAGCTAATCAAATACGTTTTGTCTTGTTGGATGAATTAGGCTCAGCAGATACATATTCTGGAATAGATAATTCAATCATTCAAAAAGCTTGTGAGAAAGTGATCTTATAAAATGACTGAGTTATTAGAAAACAAAGTATGTATTGTTACGGGCGCAGGCAAAGGAATTGGCAGATCAATTGTTAAAAGATTTTATGAAGAGGGAGCTAAGTTAGCTGTCATTACCAGAAGCAATGAAGATTTATCCAGCCTACAAGATGAGTTATCTGCTGATGATTCAAGGTTGTTTAGTGTGGACGGAGATGTTTCTAATGAAGCAACCTGCGACAATTTTATTCAGAATGTAATCAAGCATTTTGGTGGCATAGATATACTGGTAAATAATGCTGGAATGAGGTTTAGGAAAGAGTTCAGTAGCACATCATTAGAAGAATTTGAAACAGTCTTTCGGGTAAATGTTTCGAGCATGTTTATGCTTAGCCAAAGAGTGTTGCCTTATATGCTTGGGAAAAATCAAGGAAAAATTATTAATCTTTCATCAGTAGCAGGGATAAATGGCTTGCCAGAATTAAATGCATATGTCACATCTAAAGCAGCTATCATTGGGTTTACCAAATCATTGGCGCTTGAGTATGCTGAGAAAAATATTCAAATAAACGCTGTAGCCCCGGGATTTTGTAAAACTTCTTATTTTGATAACTTTAAAGAGAAATCAGATCTTTATGAATTTACTATAGATAGAACACCTATGCGTAGATGGGGTGAAAGTCGAGAAGTTGCAGATGTTTGTTTATTTTTAGCGTCGGAATTATCTTCCTATGTAACTGGTGATGTGATAACCGTTGATGGTGGATGGAGTGCCTGGTAAACCGTTTAGCGCGCTTGGTATCATTCCTGCCAGATATAAATCTTCCAGATTCCCTGGAAAGCCATTAACACTGATTAATGGTATCCCAATGATTAAGCGCACCTTCTTACAAGCTAGTAAATCAGATCAACTTGATAAACTTATAGTAGCTACCGATGATTTACGTATCAGTGATTACTGTAATTCTGAAAATATTCCAGTTGTTATGACATCTGATGACTGCCTAACAGGTACTGATCGACTTGCAGAAGTTGTTGAAATGGATGCATACAATAATTTTGATATTTATATCAACATACAGGGTGATGAACCAGTTATTGATCCATTAGCGATAAAACAAATTGTGGATCTTTATCAAAATTACCCTGAAGGGTATATGGCATACAATCTCTATAAAATAATTACAGACTTGAATGAAATTAATAGTAATACAATTATAAAAGTTATTGTTAATGAAAATGATGATCTACTATATATGTCAAGATTGCCTGTTCCTTATTCAAATTCAGATAAAAAATCTATATACAAGCAACAAATACCTGTCTATGGATATACAAAAAAAGCACTAAAACTATTTTCAAATAGCAATAAAACTATCAATGAACAATTTGAGGATATTGAGTTATTACGATTCATTGATCTTGGCCACAAAATTAAAATGAAAGAAACAATAGTAATGTCTGTATCAGTAGACGTGCCAACAGATCTAAAGAAAATTGAAAACATTTTAACTAATGTAAAATAGCGTTTTCTATATTGACTCATGATACCCTGAAAATTCTAGATTCTAATCTGGATCCTGAACCTGATATTTGCAATGCTGATATTGCATTATGGTCGCAGTATTCGAATGATGAATCGTGTATTTCTATACCGGCTTTAGTTGAAGCACATGGTGAAAGATTGAGGGGTAAATACATATCCTTTATTTCCAGACTAGGACGTTATCGAATAAAAAATAAATCCCTGATAGAACATTTTGCATTACATGATGACTTTAGTATGTGGTGGATGAGTCAACTTGCAGAAAAGAGTCCATTCAAGTCAAAAGAAATTAATAACTGTATAAAATTGTTTGCATTAGAAGAATTATTACAAACAAAAAAATATACTAGTATTTTATTAATAACTGCAAACAAAAATCTTTACGAATCAATATATATATATTCTACAAATCAAAATTATACTTTTACTGGAAAATTACTTGATTGTAATAAAACCAATACGCTACGTACTATATATGATCGGCTGCCTTATATTATAAGAGGTGCAATCAGTTTAAGGCATGTGCTAAAAAAATGGGAATTAAAAAAAGTTAAAATTCCTGCTTGGCATAATAATAAAAGTATTTTTTATTGTAGTTACTTTTATAATTTAATTACTTCTAATTCTGGCGAAGCCAGTTTTTATTCAAGGCAATGGGAAGGACTACCTGTCTATTTGGAAGAATCAGGTTACAAAGGTAACTGGATTCATCATTATTTAGATAAAGGGGTAAAGTCCTCAGTATCAGACTCAATAGATTACTTGAATAAATTGAATAATTATCAATCATTATCATCACATGTATTTTTAGATGCTTATTTAACATCAAAGATACTCTTTAAAGTAATTACTAAATGGATAAGATTTTGTTTAATTAAAATTAAATTAAATAATATAGAAAAAGCATTTAGACCTGACAATTCAGCTAATAATTTTTGGCCCCTATTGCGACATGACTGGAAAACATCTTTGTGCGGACCTATTTGTATAACAAATCTACTATGGGCTCATCTATTTGAATCTGCTTTGGAGAATATGCCGAAACAGAAAATTGGTTTTTATTTATGGGAAAATCAAGGTTGGGAATGTGCACTTAATTATGCTTGGTCTAAATATGGTCATGGTAAATTAATAGCAATTCAACATGCAGCTATTAGATTCTGGGGGACTAATGCATACGATCATGTTGATGATATTAACAATGAAATGAAACTACATAAACCACTTCCATTTAAGTTTGCTGTTAATGGGAGAAAGTCTAAAGAAATGTTTATAACATCAGGTTTGCCAGAAGAAAGAATGATTGAAATTGAGGCAATGCGCTATCAGTATTTGCTTGAAATTCCAAAAAAGAACGCAAATAAGTCAATAAAAAAACAGAATATTAAATTATTGGTGCTTGGTGATTTTGATGAGACACATACGAGATTAATGCTTGAGTGCGTAAATAAAGCTTGTCTGAATTTGGATTATGAAATTATTGTTAATTTCAAGAGTCATCCATCATTGAAACTTGATATTAATATTTTTCGAAATATTTCAATTAATATATGTAATGAATCTTTAAGTACACTCATTGAGTCAAACGACATAGGATTTTCTGGCAATATGACCTCCGGATCTGTGGATATGTATATTGCTGGATTACCAACTGCAGTTTTTCTGGATTCAAATAACTTTAATTTTAGTCCATTAAGAGGCGAGGATAATATAAATTTTATAACGAATGATATCGACTTAATAAAATTTATTGAAACTACAATTAATGGTGAGTATCAAATTCCATCTAATCTTGATTCTTTTTTCTACTTAGATAAAAACCACAGAAAACTAAACGAAATATTAAATCAGATATAAAAAAATGAATGAAAGTAATACTAATAGTGAATTATCTGTTGTAATACCCACACTCGGGGGAAGTGGTTTAAGAAAAACAGTAGAAATTATAAATGGCGGGAGTGTAATACCTGAAAAAATATTTTTTGTAATACCTGAAAAATACAAAGAAAATATTGACATGCAGTTATCGGATAACGTCAGCGTGCTTGTTGTTGATTGCATGGGGCAAGTACCCCAGCGAGCAGAGGGATTTAAACATGCCAAAACGAAATATGTATTGCAAATGGACGACGATATAGTTCTTGATGGAAAATGCATAGAAACATTAATAAATACTATTAAAACATACGGCGAAAGTTGTTCTATTGCGCCAATAATAATTAATTCAAATCCTGTCCAACATAATAATAAAAAAACAATATTTCATAAGCTTTACTATTTTCTTATGAATGGAAAAGCAGGATATCAGCCAGGCAAGATTGATAAATGCGGTACTCCTATAGCGTTTCGTCAGCAGGATGTCCGTAAAGTTATGAATGTAGACTGGGTTCCAGGTGGTTGTATATTGCATCAAAAAAATAATTTGTATTATGAAAATTATTATCCTTTTAATGGACGCGCGACATATGAGGATATTCTGCATTCTTATCTGCTAAAACAGAAAGGTGTTGAGTTATATCTAGATCCAAACGCAATCGCGTATGCAGAGATAAATGAGAAATTCAATTATACACCTGCACAATACTTTAAACGCATGAAGGATAATTATAAAGTCAGAAAGTATTATATGAACTTGGCATCTGTAAGTAGTATGAGAATTTATCTTTTTTATCTTATTAATACTATTGGTTATTTTATTAGTTATTTTAGAAACAATGCTGTTGCAAAAAGATAATAGGGCGTGGGTTTTATTTAATTCAGCACTTAGACATGCAATGGTTAATTTGCCAGTTATGTATAGTAAGAGTTTACTTGTGAATGAGTATCCTAAATCAGGCGGAACTTGGCTTACCAAAATGCTTTCGGATCTGATGGCATTGCCTTTTGCAAAAAACAGGCTGCCATTTATAACTAATAAACAAATATTTCATGGTCATTATTTAAATTATGTCCCTATTAAACAAGTGATACTTTGGCGTGATGGTCGCGATGTCGTGATTTCTCTGTATTATCATTCATTATTTTATAATGATCAGCACAATAAATTACTGGTTGATCATGTTAGAAGACTTATGCCCTTTGATGACTATATTAATATAAAAAAGAATCTTTCTGTGTTTCTTGAAACTTGGGATGAAAAACTATGTAAGCCTAATTATAACTGGAGCGATTTCGTTGATAATTGGCATGAAGATAATAAAAATATACAAATCAAGTATGAAGAACTTTTTGATAAACCATTAGATACATTAGGCAAAATACTAGATTGGCATGACATTAAAAAAAGCAATGAAAATATAAATGAAATCGTATCCAAATTTTCAATAAAAAACATACAAAATAAACAACGTGCAATTAATCCTGAGTCAAACTCAGATATCCTTTCTTTTGTTAGAAAAGGTGGATATGGTGGTTGGAGAGAAATATTTAATCATGAAATTGCACATACATTTAATAAAATACATGGTAAAGCATTAATTAAACTAGGTTACGAAAATAATGAAACCTGGGTTAATAATTTTTAAACAATTAGATTGGTGATTAAATGAGTCATATTTTAATACTGGGCGGAGATGGTTATTTGGGATGGCCTACCGCAATGCACTTATCAAGCAGAGGGCATGAAGTAACGGTTGTTGATAATTACTACAAGAGAGCGATATGTAAGGACCTCCATATTAATCCACTTTATGAAGTTCCGGATTTATCTGTAAGAGCGAAGAGATGGCATGAAATCACAGGAAAAGAAATTAAAGTTTGTGTATCTGATTTAACTAATATTAACAGCATGAATGCACTTTTTAATGGAAAATGTAATTATGACTGGTGTGTAGAAAAAAAATATACAGGTATACCTGACACTATTGTTCATTATGCTGAGCAACCATCTGCACCATATTCATTGATGAATAATACTACGGCAAATAATACGATTTCGAACAACTTGCTTGTCACTAATAATCTTTTATATAGCGTTAAAGAGTATTCTAGAGATAGCCACATTATAAAACTAGGTACAATGGGCGAATATGGTACGCCTAATATCGATATTGAAGAAGGTTGGATTGATATAGAACACAATGGAAGAAACGGAAAGTTTTTATTTCCGCGTCAGGGTTCATCTATATACCATACGACAAAAGTCATGGATACGGATCTAATCTGGTTTGCAGTTCGTACATGGGAGTTAAAAGTAACAGACTTAATGCAAGGACCGGTATATGGAATCGAAACTGAAGAGTCTATAATTGATAAAGATCTATCAATCATTTTCTTTTATGATGAGATTTTTGGCACTATTTTAAATCGTTTTATAACTCAAGCCATAATTGATTACCCATTGACTGTATATGGAAAAGGTGGACAAACGCGAGGATATTTAAACATAAAAGATACAATGCAATGCATTGAGAAGGCGGTTATAAACCCGGCAAAAGATAGTGAGTTAAGAATATTTAATCAAATTACAGAAACATTTAGTGTCAATCAACTTGCTGATAAAGTATATAATGTAGGGCAGCAACTTGGCTTCAATGTAATGATAGAATCTATTGAGAACCCAAGAAAAGAAGCAGAGGAGCATTATTATAATCCTAAATATCAAGGCTTATTAGAGTTAGGCGTGAAACCACATTATCTCGACGATTTAGTTCTAGAAGGAATGTTTAATCAGGTAATTAAATATAGAGATAATATTAAAAAAGATATTATATTTAAGGGGATAAAGTGGATTTAATATCTAAAGGGGTTTATAAAAAATAATGAAAAAAGAATTGCCAACAACACTTATAACTGGTTCATGTGGGACTATAGGCAGCGCTTTAGTTGAGTATCTGAGAACTAACAAATTAGCAGGTAAAATCATTTGCATGGACAACAATGAAAATAATGTATTCATGCAGGACCAAAAATATATTAATGATTCGTCTACGCAAGTTTTATTGGGAGATGTCAGGGATCTGGATAGATTAAAGCATGTAATGCAACAAGTAGATATTGTTTATCATACTGCAGCATTAAAGCATGTTTATATTAATGAATTATCACCAATGGAAGCAGTGAGTTCTAATATATCCGGTGTGAGCAACATAATAGCTGCAGCTAAAGATAATAAAATAAAAAAAGTAATTTTTACGAGTTCAGATAAAGCTGTAAACCCTACAAATGTTATGGGCACAACAAAGTTGATGGGGGAGCGTTTGATTTCAGCTGCAAACCTCAATAATCCGGGAAAAACGATATTTATTTCAACAAGGTTTGGAAATGTGCTGGGATCCAGTGGTTCAGTCATTACTGTATTTAAACAACAGTTGCAATACGGCCAAGATATAACGCTTACTGATGAACGAATGACCAGATTTGTAATGTCGATTGAGCAGGCTGTCGAACTTGTCGTTAATTCTGCCAGGATTGGAAAAGGCGGCGAAGTGTTTGTAACAAAAATGCCTGTAATTAGCATTAAAGATTTGGCTGAAGTCATGCTAAAAGAGCACATTAATAATAAAAGTACAAATAAGCCAAAAATAAAGATAATCGGCTCGAAACCTGGTGAAAAGTTATATGAAGAATTAATGAGCGAAGAAGAGATGAATAGATCTGTAGAATTAAAAAACTATTTTTCTGTGTTGCCTGCTTTTAGAGAATTATATAAAGATATTAAATATGTCTATAAAAACAAGATATCTGACAAAGTCACTCAGCCTTATGTTTCTAGCAAATCGAAAAAACTTAACAAAGAAGAAATACGTTCTTTTTTAACTAACTACAATTTATTATAAAAAAATCTATCAAAATTGCTAACATACTTGAGGAAGGCAAGTATGGCGGGCCTCATTCAAGAGTAATTGATGTGGCAAATGCTCTTCAAGACAGAATAGATACTGAGATCATTGTATCTAGTTATAATTCAAATTTATTTGTTCAGAAAATAAAAGAAAATAACCTTAAATATAAAAAATTAAACATTAGATCTCTATCTCGAAATAAAAAAAATATTTTTTTATACATCATTAATTTCATCCCCGAATTAGTATTCTTAACACTATATTTTAAGCGCAATCAATTCGATATTATTCACGTCAGCGGAGGCGCTTGGCAAATTAAAGGTGTTTTGTCTGGTTGGTTTGCCAGACGTAAAATAATATGGCATTTGAATGACACATCTATGCCTGGTTTTATATTGTGGGTTTTAAAAATATTATCGGCATTACCTGATGCTTTCATATTTTCTTCGGAAAACACCAAAAAATATTATGCAGATAAAATAAGCAAATCATCATATTTATATGAAGTTATTCATCCTCCTGTAAATACAAGCAGATATTGTGATGAGAATATAGCTATAGAACCATCCTTTAAAAAAATTATTAAAGACAAAATAGTCATAGGCACTGTGGCAAATATAAACCCAATAAAAGGAATTGATGTTTTCGTCAAAATGGTTGCCGAGTTAAATAAAGTCAGAAATGATTTTTTGTTTGTTGTAGTAGGTAAAGTTTATGAGAATCAGATAAGTTATTATCAAAAATGTCTTGATCAGATAACAAACAATAAAATTAATAATATTACATTTATATTGGATGTGTTTGATGTGCGGTCGCATTTAAAATCTTTTGATATTTTTGTTTGCACTTCATTTTCTGAATCTGGACCTATTACTTTATTTGAAGCTTTAAGCATGTCAAAACCTGTTGTAACTACTAAAGTAGGAGATGTGGCTGATTTTGTTATAGAGAATAAAAATGGCGCGATTGTCGAGCCAGGTGACTATATGTCTATGGCTGAAAAAGTTATAAATATATTAAATAACAAGAGTGTAATTCCGCGTTATAAACAAAAATCAAGGGAAATAGCTATATCAAAACTAGATGTAATTAATTGCGCTGAAAAACATTTGCAAATATATAGCGATGTTATGAAAAACGCAGCGGTATAGTTTTTAGATTAACAATAAAAAATTTATGAATTATATCTATCCGATAGCACATGCGCTTAACTCATATTCTACCACCGGGATTATCGTAGTTTGTGGAATTGCAGGATATAATTTACTGGCGGCAGATATAGCATTGACACAAGCAGCTTTAATGGCGCTTTTTTTTTCGCTGTCTGCTAATGCAAGAAGTTTAATTTTGTCCGATGATAATCATCATTCGCCAATATCTTTTTTTAAAAAAAGAACAATTCTTGTAATGCCTTTAATGATAATATCGATATTTATCAGTATGTACGTTTCTGGTGTTGGTATATTTATAGCTGCAATTATTTCAATTAGGAAATCTAGTGAATGGCTAAGTGAGATTGTGCTTAGTCTTTATGAGAAGCAACAAAACAATATTATAATCTCGATAGTCTTAACTATAGAAGTAATCTTTTTATTCGCCACAGTCATTAGTATCTTTCTTGCGCCTGCGTTAACAATTAAAGTTATATTGATATGGAGCATATTGCCGTTATTGTTAGTAATACATTTTCTTTTGCATTTGGATAGAGAAAAACAATCTGGAGCTTTAAAGCTACAATTAATAATGCCTCATATCACTTCCACCCTGATAATTGGCATGACTGTTTTTATATTTAGAAATATGATTCTATTTTTTACAAATAAAAACATTTCAGGAGAAATATTTGTAGCGATTGCAATTGGGGGGCTTGTGGCGAATTTGTTTTCAACTTCGTTTGGGCCTAGCGTTGTATTGCATAAGGCTAGAAATTCAGAGAATAAATTGCCTTTAATTATCAACTTTGCAAACACGTTAACTTTATTAATCGGCATAGCTTTGATTTGCTATTTTTGGGTATTCAATAGTGCTGCTGAATTTTTTGGAAAAACAGAATTCTTTTGGACTGCGCTGGGCTGTAGTTTAGTTGGTAGCTTTATTATGGTTTATGCTATAGAAAAACGACTTAATATACTGCAGCTATTAAAAGATAAGTCGGTATTGGTGCCTGACTCTATTTCAAATTTTTTAATTTTATTGCAGGTTCCTGTGTTGTATATGATTTTTGGTAGTGAATCATTTGTGGCTTTATATATCGGAAGCGCAATAATTAATCTGTTAGTTTATGAATATTGTTCCAAGCAATAATATGTTGGCAAAATATTCAGTAATTGTAGTTGCATTCTTTTTGATAATTCCGGTATTTTTTTTTATTAATGGCGATTTTTTTATACATTCTGCTAATTATAATTATTCTTCTGGCGGAGATATATTAAAATTACCATTACCAATCTCATTAATGGCATGTTACGTAGGTTTGCTTTTATTCGCAAAACACTTTCAGTATTCGCAATCATTTATCATATTGTTGGTATATGTATTGATTATGCTTTTAATATCAATATTTCATTATTTTTTTCAACAACACGATTATTCAAAAATACTAAATGCCGTGCAAACTATAATACCAGTACCAGCGTTCATTTTAGGGTGCATGATATACAAAAAAGATAATAACACTCAAATAATTAGATGCGTTTTTGCTGTTGTAATTTTCATTATAATGTTGCTTCAATTGATATCTACATATCAAAGCAATATTCTGGTTTTATCACCGAATGCTTATGTTTTGTCTGTTTACCAACATATGCAGTATGTGACATCTATATTTGTTGCTTTAGGAATATACATATGTTTCAGTGATTATCATATAAAATATAAGTATATTTATTGCTTGTTTATAATATTAATAGGCTTGTGCGCTATTTTGTCATTGTCACGAATGGCGCTACTTATATATGTAGTAGGTTATGTGTTTTTTATAATATATTTAAGTTATAAAAAAATTAACACTAAAAATATAGCTGTTGCTTTTTTATTGCCTTTTTTAATTTTTAGCATTGATTCTAGTAATCTTAGTGCGCATAAAACCGATACTAATCAACTTTATGAGCAATTTACTATTAATAGAGGATTTGTTGCGGAAAAGAATCTTAATAAAACTAACTCTTTAAATCATGTGATTGTAAGACATGAGGTATATAAAGAATATATTAATACAATAAAAAACAATCCACGTGTTTTGTTTTTCGGTTATTCTGATGATGCGCTAAGTGTGCAATATCATAGTGCTCATAATTATTATTTAGAAATTATTTATAATTTTGGTATTTTTGCATTAATTCCTATTATGTATTTAATTTATAAAACCACAATCAAGATATATCAAAATACGAATAATTTTATTGAGTACCCAGAATCAATAGGTCTAATATTATTTTTTTTATTTATAGTGATTATTGATAGCTTATTTAAAGTTGGAATGAAGCAGCCATACCCTGGGATATTAATATTTTTTATGTGGGGCTTATTATATTCATATTTCGATAAATATACTTTGAATACAGGTAGTAAATGACTCTGCATATAAAGAATATTAACTACATTAGGCTGTCACTTGCCACAATTCTTTTATTTCTAACTTTGTGCTCAATGCTGAAATATTCGGGCGATCCATATATATACATACTATTTAGTATATCTGCACACTTTTTATTATATTCTGGGTTTAGGAGACAAGCTTTATTTTTTGATACGTTCATTGGCATATTCATATGGCTTGGATTCTGGTTGAAGCATTTCTTTGTGATAATGATTTTTCAAAATACATTTGAAATCAAAGCATATAGATTTTTTGATGGAAGTACTGAAATCGTTGATCAATCCTTATTAGTATCTACATTCGGTATAGCAGGTTTTCTTTTGGCATCTTATTTTAGAAGTAATTACTTGAAATTCATCTCATTTAATAGCACTCAAAGCATAGATTATTCTTACCATGTGTATATTAAGTATAAAAAATATATTTTAGCATCATTGATATTGATGATCTTAACTATTGCCTTATTTAATTATAATTATTCAATATACCAAAGAGGCATGGTGGCCAATTATGTGTTGCCTTATAAATTAAATGGCGTTATTACATGGCTACTTTTGTTTGGATTTGCCACTTTTGTAACAATAATTATTCAATATGAAATTAAACAAAATAAATGTTTAACTTTACAGCCAATAGTTTTAAATTTCTTAGAGTCTTTTATAAGTAATGTGTCGATTCTAAGTAGAGGCATGCTATTAAATTCTTTATCTGTATTTTTAGGGGCCTTTAAATATTTAAAAATTAATCACTTTATTATAAATAAGAAAATACTTTTTCAATCATGTTTAGTTTTTTCATTTGCTTTTATGTTGTCATTGTATGTTGTGTCAAGTGCTAGGAGCACTAGTCATTCAAAGAGGCCTATTAATAATACAACTTATGTTAGTGAAAATGTTTCCCATCTTAATTATTCAAGAAACTTTCAGATGCTTGATGCTAAAAAGTTTTTTAAAAAAATATATAAATTGGTTGTCAATAGATGGATAGGCATTGAGGGAGTGGTTGTTGTTACATCATATCCAGAAAAGGGTGGTTTACTATTCAAGAGGGCATGGGGGGAAAGATATAAAGGTTATGGCACTAGTTTTTATGACCAGACGATGATTAATAGTCCCTATAGCAATATAGATACTAATAAACACCATTTCGTATCCATACCAGGGATTATTGCGTTTTTATTTTATACTGGTTCAACTTTATTTGTGATTGTTTCTACTTTTTTGATTGGTATTGTGATGTCTTTTGCAGAGTATGTTATTTATAAACTAACAAGTGAAAATATTATTTTATGTTCATTATTATCTCAGGTCATTGCATATAGGTTATGCCATTTTGGTTACGTGCCTGCTCAAAGTTATTTATTATTTGGTGCAATTATATTAAATGTATTTCTCATATATATGATTAATAAATTAATATATTATTTTTTCAACAAACAATATGAATAATGAATTTAATGTTAAAAATATGATTATCGGCATAACCGGATCCGCAGGGCTGCTTGGTAAGCACATGTGCATGTATTTGTCTGATCAAAACTTAACTAATATTAAATATGCTGATCGCACCATTATTAATAACGATAACTTATTTTGTGATTTTATAAATCAATCTGATTGTATAATACATTTTGCAGGTGTAAATCGTGGTGAAGAGAGTGACATATACAATGTTAATATTGAGCTTGCAGAGAGAATAATTACTAAATTAAATAGCAAGAAAGATCCAACATATTTGTTATTTTCTTCTTCTACTCAAATTAATAGAGATAACATTTATGCAGCCTCCAAGCGTAAATGCTCTGAATTGTTTGAATCATGGTCAAGCAGTACTGATAATCAGTTTTGTAATCTGGTGATCCCTAATGTTTTCGGTGAATGGGGCAAGCCATATTACAATTCGGTTGTAGCTACTTTTTGTAAGAAAATAGTTGAAAATCAAGAAACTAAAATTATTGATGATATAGAAATAGAGCTAATTTATGCTCAAAATCTATCGGCTCAAATATATGAAATTATTAAAAAGTACATTACAGGTAATGTAAAAATTAATGGTGACCATATAACGATTAGTGAGCTGCGAGATCAACTAATTACATATAATACTAATTATAGTGATGTTAATCCTGCCTTGTTGACTGGCACACATTCTATGAATTTGTTTAAAACGCTTTCCAGCTATAAATACCCTGATAATTTTCCTATGTATAATTGTCTAGATAATGGAGTGGGGAAAATCTTGGAAATTAAAGCTCAATCAGAATATTCTGGGGTCTGTGGCACTTCTATGGTTAGAATACAAATAATTAATGGCAGCTTGACATTATCTGTTACTTCACCGCTAACGCAATCATTAAATACATTCGATATGGATGAAATTTATAAACAGTATGTGGATTTGCCAATTTATCATTTGTTTAAACTAAAAAATGTATCTGATAATAGTGCGGCATTTAAAATAATTACTTTCAATGAGGTTGAAAAATAATACTATGAAAATAGTAACTGTTGTTGGAACTAGACCTGAAATTATCAGATTATCACGAGTAATTAGTGTGCTTGACAATAATTCTAATCATATATTAGTTCACACAGGCCAAAATTATGATTATGAACTCAATGAGATATTTTTTAATGATTTAGGCATTAAACAGCCAGATTATTATCTTGATGCTGCAGAAGAAAATGCTGCAAAAACTATAGGTAAAATAATTTCAAAATTTGATGACTTGTTAGCGGAAATTAAACCGGATGCCCTTTTATTATTAGGTGATACAAATAGTTGTTTAAGTGTAATACCTGCTAAAAAAAGGAAGATCCCTGTATTTCATATGGAAGCAGGCAATCGTTGTTTTGATCAGCGAGTACCGGAAGAGTCAAATAGAATTTTAGTAGATCATTTAAGCGACATAAACATGCCATATAGTAAATTGGCAAGAGAAAACCTTATTCGCGAAGGCATACCTACAGATAGAATTATAAAAACTGGTAGTCCTATGAAGGAAATTATTAGTTATTATATGAATAAAATAAATCAATCTAATGTAATAACTGATTTAGGGTTAAATAGGCAAGACTATTATGTTGTCAGTAGTCATCGTGAAGAGAATGTGGATAATGACAATAATTTCTCGAAATTGATGCTGCTACTTAAGTATCTTAGTGATGATTTAAATAAAAAAATAATATTTACCACACACCCCAGGACAAGGAAAAGACTTGATGAATCCAATGTTGAATTTAATAGTAATATTGTATTCAGCAAACCACTAAATTTTACTGATTATATTTACTTGCAAAAAAATGCATTAGCTGTTCTTTCTGATAGTGGAACAATATCGGAAGAATCATCAATATTGAATTTCCCTGCATTAAATATAAGAGAAACACATGAGCGTCCCGAAGCTATGGAAGAAGGAGCAGTGATACTTTCCGGATTAAACCTTGAGCGTATAGTTGATAGTTTAAAAATTATTAATAATCAATCAAGAGATGAATCAAGACTATTGAAGTTAGTCGATGACTATAATGTTGATAATGTTTCTCATAAAGTGTTACGAATAATACACAGCTATACTGACTATATTAATAGTTACGTATGGAAAAAAAATAATAATCAGAATTAATACTATGCGCGTACTCATACTAGGTGGTAACGGGATGTTAGGCCACCAACTTTTAATAAGCTTTCAAGATAAATACGAAGTGAAGGTAACACTCAAAAATGCCTTGGAATCATATAAGCCATTTGGAATTTTTAACTCGCAAAATAGCATATGCAACCTAGATGTTCTGAATTACGAAAATCTAGGTAACGTAATTAGCAACTTTAATCCTGATATAGTTATTAATTGTATAGGCATCATAAAACAAAGAGAGGAAGTTAAAGATAAAGGATTGTGTATTGAAATTAATTCTCTCTTTCCTCATAAATTAAAAGCTATCTGTGACAAATTCGATGTGAAAATGATTCATATGAGTACAGATTGTGTGTTTTCTGGTAATAAAGGTCACTATAAGGAAAATGATATAGCAGATGCTAAAGACTTTTATGGGCGTTCAAAATATCTTGGCGAGTTATCTGATAATAATTTGTTAACCATACGAACTTCGATTTTAGGATTAGAATTGATACATAAGAAGAGCTTGATTGAATGGTTTTTATCTCAATCTGGCGAAGTTAAAGGCTTTTGTAATGCGATTTATTCTGGCTTAACGACTTTTGAGATGGCGAGAATAATTAGTTCAATAATAGACAACCATCAGGGCTTAACCGGACTTCTACATGTGTCGTCAATGCCAATATCAAAGTATAAACTGCTTACTATGCTAGCTGATAATTTAGAATTAACAAATGTCAGAGTTGTAGAAGAGCATAATTATTATTGCGATCGTTCACTTGATTCAACTTTGTTTTCAAAATTTACTGGATATATTGCTCCTGCCTGGGAATTGATGATAGAAGAATTAGCATTAAACATAAAAAATAGAATAAGAGGTCTTGTATGATATTCGATGGTCAAAGTATTTTGATAACAGGTGGCACCGGGTCACTTGGCAAAGTATTGGTTAGACGGTTACTCAGTGGCGAAATGGGGGACCCAAAAAAAGTCATTGTTTTATCCAGAGATGAAGCTAAACAGCATGATATGCGCATTGCTTATTTACATAAAAAAGTCACTACAGATGAAATCATTTATAATAATTTCTTAAATAAGCTAGAGTTTCGTATTGGAGATGTTAGGGATTATGCTGACGTGTGCTCTGCTGTAAGCAAAGTAGATTATGTGATTAATGCTGCAGCGTTAAAACAAGTACCTACTTGTGAATATTTTCCGGAACAAGCAGTTTTAACTAATTGCATTGGGGCAATGAATATAGTCAGAGCTATTCGAGAACAGAATTATTGTGTGAATACAGTTGTAGGAATAAGTACTGATAAAGCAGCAAAGCCTGTTAATGTTATGGGTATGTCAAAAGCTATACAGGAAAGAATTTTTACTTCTGCAAATATACTGAATAGTGATACACGATTTATTTGTGTTCGATATGGCAATGTAATGGCTTCAAGAGGGTCTGTTATTCCGCTTTTTATTGAGCAAGTTGCTTCTGGAGGACCAGTTAATCTTACTCTGCCTGATATGACACGTTTTTTACTAACACTAAATCAAGCGGTGGACACAGTTTTTGCAGCTATAAACACTGCTGAATCAGGAGAAATTCTGGTGCCAAATGCACCATCCGCTACTGTGTTAAATATTGCAAAGGCGATAATTGGCGACAGAGATATAGAAATTAAAATTAATGGTATTCGTCCCGGCGAAAAAATTCATGAAATTATGGTTTCCGAAGAAGAAATTAATCACACAATAAAACGGGATAACTATTATGCTATTTGTTCTATGCTGCCTGAATTAAATGATGGTTCTAGACCTAATGCATTAAAAAAAGAGTTTAGTTCAGCTGATAATGTGCTTACTTTAGAAGACACGATAGCATTACTAAAGAATAATCATTTAATGCCGGGTTTAGAAAAATATTCCGAGGGCGGAGAATTGTTAGCCTGACATAAATTCAATATGTCATAAATAACTACAATAAATCAGCATTAATTCTTTTCTAGTTAAACATTCATTTATTTAGATGAAAATCTATTTTTTATCACAGTGGTATTTTCCTGAGCCAGATGGAAGAGTCAGCGAGTTAGCTGAAGCTTTAGTAAAAAAAGGACATGATGTCAGTGTTATAACTGGTTTTCCAAATTATCCGATAGGTAAGGTTTATCCGGGTTACAAAATAACTTTATTTAAAAAAGAAGTAATAAAAGGTGTGCAGGTGATTCGATTGCCTTTATATCCGGATCATAGTCAAAGAGCCATAAATCGCGCACTAAATTATATCAGCTTTATGTTGTCAGCTATATTGCTGGGGACATGGCATATCAAAAAGCCGGACGTTTTCTGGATTTACACACCTTTCTCGGTACTACCTGCCGTTTTATACAAATTCATATTCAAAAAAAACTTTGTGCTGGAAATTGCTGATCTTTGGCCAGATACAATTGAAGCAACAGGTATGATACGTAAAGGGAAAGTGACTCAGCTGCTTGAATATCTGGCAAACTTTGGTTATGAACAATCGGCTGCGATAACCGTACAAAATCCCGGTTTTGAAACGACCTTAATTGAAAGGAATGTGCCTGATAATAAATTGCATATTGTTGAAAACTGGGCGAATGAAAATATCTACTTTCCGATTGAGTATGATCAGGCGTTGGCCGATTCTATTAACGTCACAGGCAAATTTAATATTATGTTTGCAGGAAACATCGGTATAGCTCAAGGTATAGACAATATCATTAATGCTGCAGCTGAATGTGAAGATGTTCCTGACATACGTTTTATTATTGTTGGAGGAGGAAATTGTTTAGATTTGGCAAAAAAACAGGTTGATGAGCTTAATATACATAATGTGGTGTTTGTTGAAAGACAGCCTGCTAATGTCATGGCTCGCTATTTTTCTATAGCAGATTTATTGCTTGTTTCTTTGGTAGATAAACCTTTGTTTGCAATTACACTGCCGGCTAAAACTCAGTCATATCTTGCTTGCGGCAAACCCGTATTAATTGTGAAAAGAGGCATTGATGCAGAGTTTTTACAAGAACAAGGTTGCGCTATTCAGTGCGATCCCGAGAATCCTGAATTATTAGCTAATAAAATTAAAGAACTTCGTGAATTGCCAATTGAAAAACGTGAGCAAATGGGGAAGCTGGCGTTAACAGTATTTAGAGAAAATTATAGTAAAGATATGCTGGTTACACGAATGGAAAAGGTTTTGATAGATGCAGGTAGTAATTAGTTAAATTATGTCACCCCTAACACTGCCTGTTTTATCATCTTTATTGATCGCTGCATTTATTACTACAATATTATGCACGCTGATATTTCGTCGTTACGCTGAACATTTTTCTATAGTCGCAACTAAAAACTCTAGGACATTACACAAACATTCTGTACCTAAAGGTGCCGGTTTAATCTTTTCTTTAGTCATTATTTTATTTACTATTTATTTTTGGTCTTTAGGCTGGGTAAATAATCAAATTGCAATAGCAATATCAGCAGGCGGGCTAATAGCGACAAGCTTTGGTTTTGTTGATGATATTTTGGATATATCTGCAAAAATAAAACTCATTATACAAATATCACTATCAATTTTCACAGTTATACTATTTGGACATATAGATTTTCTCGCTTTATGGCTTCCATCAAATGTGATTATCAATTTAATTGATGTAGGTATATCCATTTTTTTTCTCGTTTGGTTGATAAATTTGACCAATTTTATGGATGGTTCTGATGGTCTGGCGGCGAGTGGTTCATCACTTATTTTTTTAACTTTGGCAGTTGTTCTTTTTTTAGCACAGAATGAGCTTGCTTTAATCTCATTGCCAATACTAAGTGCAGTATGTTGCATTGCTTTTCTTGTTTTTAATTATCCGCCTGCTTCAGTGTTTATGGGTGATGCAGGAAGTGTCTTTTTAGGCTACATACATGGCGTTTTTATATTTTATACTTTAGGACAGGAATTTATGTCCATATGGAACTGGTTAATTATTTTTGGTTATTTTGCTATCGATACCACTGTTACTTTAATATGCAGGTTATTAATTGTTCCCAAGTGGTATGGCGCACATCGTAGTCATGCATATCAAAATTTGGCCAGAATTTGGGATGATCATAAACGAGTATTGCTTATAATTATTACTTATCAGCTAATATGGTTATTTCCTTTGTCTTTACTTGCTTTTTTCTATCCCATATTTCAACTATATTTTTGTGTGCTTGCTGTTACCCCAGTTGTGATTTGGACATTAAAATACGGGCCACTATTATCGAGTAGTTAGATATATTGATTACTATGAGAGAATACTATGACTGAAATAACAACAATTGAAGAACTGGTTAATCAAGGTGTTTCATTTCGGGATCCGAATAAAGTTGATATCAGAGGTAAGCTGGAGTGTGGAAAAGGAGTCGAAATTGATATTAATGTTGTTTTCGAAGGACACGTAATCCTAGGCGATAGAGTAAAAATCAATTCTTTTTGTCTTATCACAGATTCTAGTATCGATTCAGATACACAAGTTAGACCTTTTTCATTATTGCAGGGTGCAAAGATTGGTTCCAATACATTTATAGGCCCATATGGTCGTGTGAGAGAGAATAGCGTCATCGGAGATGATGTGCAGCTTGGTAATTTCGTAGAAGTAAAAAACGTTAATATTGGTGCAGGTTGTAAAATCAACCATCTTTCTTTCGTTGGAGATACTGAACTTGCAGAAGGTGTGATAATTGGTGCTGGTGCTATTACTTGTAATTTTGATGGCGAACAAAGTCAAAAAACAATCATAAATAAAAACGCATTTATTGGCTCTGGTTCTAATTTAATTGCCCCAATAGTAATAGGCGAAAATTCAACTATAGCGTCGGGTTCTACTATTACCGAAGATGTTGCTGATGATGTACTCGCGATCGCCAGATCACGACAATGCGTAAAAAAAAATTGGCAACCCTCTAGTAAGAAACAAAAAAAAGATTGAAATAAATTAGTAATGAGTCTTACTCCAGAAAGTATTTCTAAACCAATCAATATCGCAGTCTGGGGACTTGGTAAGCATGCGCTCAATAATATTATTCCAGTCATAGCAAAGAATGATCATTTCAAACTGCTTGGTGTGTATTCCCGCAACTCAACAACTGTTCAAGAAACATGTGATAACTTTGATTGTCAATCATGGGCATCAGAAGATGATTTCCTAAATGACGATCGTCTTGATGTCATCTATTTAAGTACCCCGATTGGTCTACATGCTGAACAAGGCAGGCGCATATTAGGTGCAGGAAAGCATTTTTGGTGTGAAAAACCATTATGTACAAATTTAACTGATTTAGAATCACTGTGGCAATTAGCGCTTCAAAATAATCTATCTATATTTGAAGGTTTCATGTTTTTTTACCACCCTCAATATCTGACAATGATTGATTTATTAGATAAAAAGACACTTGGTGATATTTCTACTATTTATTGTCGATTTGGATTGCCCGCTTTGGAAGCATCTAGTTTCAGGTACAATAAGGAATTATGTGGTGGGGCCCTGTACGATGTAGGCTGCTATCCAATAGCAATAATAAATGCACTAGTGTCCGGTCTTTCTCCTGTATTAATAGAAGGTAAGCTAGAATTTATTGAAAATTATGATGTTGATATGCATGGTCATGTTGTGCTCAGTTATCAATCAGGCATAAAAGCTTTTTTAGAATGGAAGATCGGCGCAGCATATCGTAACGAAATCGATATTTGGGGAGAAGAGGGGTCGTTTTATTCAGATAAAATATTTTCTAAGCCTGAAGACTATGAACCGTCATTTGAAATCAGGGATAATTTTGGAAATAAAAAATCACTAAAAATTGATAACGCTAATCACTTTCAACTGATGTTTAATGCTTTTGCAGTGATGATGAATAAACCACTCGAAAGACAGAAAGAATATGAACAGATATGTAAGCGTGTGAGCTTGCTTGAAAAAATTGCAAAACTAGATTCACCTTAACTATTAATATGGCAGGATAAATATGGAAAAGTGGAAAGACATACATTTAGATGATGAAAATATGTGGCCAGCATCAGGTATTATAGATCTTGAAGAACCACATGTTGATGCTAGAGGTGCAATTCAGTGCCTAGTTAACTTCCCAATGAAAAACCTATCATTGATAACATCTAAAAAAGGTACGGTTAGATCTAATCATTATCATCAAACAGACTGGCATTACATGTATGTGTTATCTGGTGGTTTTGATTATTATTTTCGTCCGACAGGCTCAGAAGCTGAGCCGGACAAAATTACTGTGACAGCAGGAGAGATGGTGTTCACCCCTCCAATGGAAGATCATGCCACTGTTTTTCTGGAAGATACTCAACTGTTAGCAATGAGCCGTAATCCTCGTGATCAGGAAGCATATGAATCAGATGTAAAAAGAGTGATATTAATAGAGCCAGATTCTGTAAAAGTATGAGTCTGGAGGATTTCTATTTTCGAGATACATGTCGTATGTGTCTTTCAAGGGATTTGGAGCGCATTCTGGAATTAACGCCTACACCGCCGGGTAATGATTTTGTTACTAAGGCTGAATTAAATATTACGCAGGCTTGTTATCCGCTAGAGCTTTATTTCTGTAAAAACTGTCATCATGTTCAATTAGGACATGTTGTAAAACCAGAAATACTATATCAAAAAGACTATTCTTATGTTTCCTCAACGTCATCACACTTTTTGTCTCATTTGCGCGATTATGCGAAATACATTGTCGATCGTTTTCAATTAAATAAAAGTGATCTGGTTATTGATATTGGATCTAATGATGGTGCTTGCCTGAAGTTCTTTAAAGAATTAGGTATGACAGTTCAAGGTGTTGATCCTGCCGCTAATATTGCGGATATCGCGATTGCTGCAGGCATTCCTACAATTGCAGACTTTTTTTCGCATTCTGTTGCTAAAAACTTATTGTTTGAAAAGGGTCCAGCTAAAATAATTACATCACATAATGCATGTGCACATATTGATAATCTCGATAGCGTTATTAAAGGTGTAAAAACATTACTAGATGACGATGGTGTTTTTATACTAGAAGTTGGTTACTTTTATGACGTTTTTACAAATATCTGGTTTGACACGATTTACCATGAGCATGTCGATTTTCATACGGTTGAACCATTTATAGCCCTGTTTAAGAGACATGGTATGGAAGTTATTTCAGTAGAAAGGGTTTCTCCACAAGGTGGTTCAATAAGAGTATTTGTACAAAAGTCTCCTGCCACTATAAAACATGATGATACTGTAAATGAACTAATCAAGTTGGAACATGATGCAGGTTTAAATGATGTTTCCCAACTACTTAATTATCAAAAACGAATAGATCAGGTTAGGGATGATTTACGCGTTCTAATAGATAATATAAAGCAAGATAATAAATTGATAGCGGGATTTGGTGCACCTACAAAAGCAACAACATTAATGGCACATTTTGGCATAGATGGAAATGATATCAGTTTCATAGTTGATGATAATCCATTAAAGCAGAATTTATTTACACCTGGCACCCATATCCCTGTATTATCATCAGAATATATTTATAAGAAAAAGCCGGATTATTTATTGATACTCGCATGGAATTTCGCTGAGCCTATTATGAAAACGCATAAAAAGTATCTTGAAGAAATAGGTCAATTTATTTTGCCAATGCCTAAGCCTGAAATTATCAATTCACTAAACTGATTATTATGACAAAAACAGTACTAATTATTTCCCCCCACCCAGATGATGAAACATTAGGGGCAGGTGGTGTCATTGCTAAATATGCTGCTCAAGGCGATCGTGTTTTTGTGTTAACAGTATCCGGGCATTTACCGCCACTTTATAAAAAAGAATCATATGAAATAACAGTTAATGAAGCGAAAGAAGCATATAAAATTTTAGGCGTAGCCGATTTCGAGTTTCTGGATATTCCTGCCACACAGGTAGGAAATGAACCTGTTCATATTTTAAATAGAAAGATTTGTGATGCTGTAGATAAGCTGAAGCCTGAAGTTGTACTTTGTCCTTATCCTGATCGACATATTGACCATCGTGTGATATTCGATAGTGCCATGGTGGCAACACGCCCTGTGAAATCCGGTTTAAATATTAAACTCATAGCCGCTTATGAAACTCTATCAGAGACACATTGGAATGCGCCTCATATAGAACCAAATTTTACGCCTAACTGGGTTGTTGATATATCTAACTATTTTGATGTGAAGAAAAAGGCTTTGACTTGTTATGAAAGTCAGGTGTCAGAAAGTGACGGGCCACGTTCATTATTAGCTATTGAATCACTGGCAACATTTCGTGGCACTCAAGCTGGCTTTCGTTATGGCGAAGCATTTCATGTAATACGAATGACAACATAAATAGCCATCTAATATTATGGTTGAATCATTACTAGCCACTTTAAAAAAAGCAAACCCTAAAAAGGTAATCATTGCGCATGATTTCATTATTGCAATGTTTGCCTGGGTCTTTGCCTGGTGTCTCCGTTTTAATCTGGATTTTCCTTACTTTAATTGGCAAATGAGCCTTTATGTATTGCCCGTTGTGATGCTGGTGCAAGGGTTAGTCTATAAACGATATAAATTGCATAAAGGGATATGGCGTTTTGCTAGCTTGGCTGATCTTTGGAATATTATTCGTGCATCAATTGTGGGTTCTTTAGCACTAACATTGATATTTTTCATGTGGTTTAGACTGGAAGGTATTCCACGTTCAATATTGGTTATTTATCCAATTCTACTGATCTTCATGCTAGGTGGGTCAAGATTGACATACAGGATGATTAAAGATCACTCATTAAAATTGATTGCTCAAAATGATGATCAGCGAGTGTTAATAGTAGGTGCGGGTACTGCAGGAGATATGTTGGCTCGAGAAATTTTGAGAGAACCTGGTTATCAAGTAGTAGGCTTTATTGATGATGGAGCTAATCTTCTGGATTCAGAAATTCACGGAATTAGAGTAATAGGTAATACTGATGTAATACCAAGTCTGTGTGAACAACATGGAGTAGACTTAATTCTTCTTGCTATTCCATCAGCATCTAATAGAGATATGCGTCGCATTATTAATATCTGTGAGCAAACTACTTGTCAATTACGAACACTGCCTACTATGCAAGACATGGTATCTGGCAGATTTACCTTGCAACAATTAAGACAAGTTCAAATTGAAGATTTATTAGGAAGAGAAAAAATACAGCTTGATTGGGGAATGATTAGGTATGGTTTATTTAATAAAAAAATATTAGTAACTGGAGGGGCAGGATCAATCGGATCAGAGCTTTGTCGCCAGATAACTGCTATGAAACCTAAAAAACTGTGTGTGCTTGATCACAGTGAATTCTATTTGTATCAATTGGAAGAAACATTAAAGGAGATTGATTTAGAAATTGAATTTATTTTAGGCAATGTATGTGACAAAGCATTTATCAATAAATTAGTAAGCGACTTAAAACCAGATATGATTTTTCATGCTGCGGCATATAAACATGTTCCCATTCTTCAAAGGCAACCAAGAGAAGGTATCAAAAATAATATATTAGGGACAAGAAATGTTGCAGATGCTGCCTCTGAATTTGGATGTGATCGATTTGTGTTTATTTCAACAGACAAGGCAGTAAATCCCAGTAATGTTTTAGGTGCAAGTAAACGTGTTGCTGAAATGTATGTTGAAACTAAAAATGGAAAATCCAGCACTAAATTCATGACTGTACGTTTTGGTAATGTTTTGGGTTCAATAGGTAGCGTTGTCCCATTGTTTAAAGAGCAAATTAAAAATGGTGGGCCGGTAACGGTAACACATCCAGATATCATTCGTTATTTCATGACTATCCCTGAGGCTTGTCAGTTGATTATGCAATCCAGTGTTATGGGGAGTGGCGGTGAAATATTTGTGCTGGATATGGGGGAACCTGTAAAAATAAGCTTTTTGGCAGAACAATTAATTTTACTTTCCGGGTTAACGCCTAATAAAGATATAAAAATTGAATATACAGGGCTAAGACCTGGTGAAAAAATGTTCGAAGAGCTTTTTTATGAATACGAAGAAAGGGATAAAACAGCACATAAAAAAATATTTATTGCTAAATATCCTGCTCTCAATGAAAAACTTATTATTGAAAAGATCGACCAATTAATCGATTACAGTGAAAAACTTGATATGCCTGCTGCTGAAATACTTTTAAATGACTTGGTGCCATATCAAGCGTCTAATAACAATATTACATCTATCAACAAAGCAAAATAAATATGAACAAAGTCAACAAAGCAGTTTTCCCTGTTGCTGGGCAAGGAACGAGATTTTTACCAGCAACTAAAGCTAACCCTAAGGAAATGTTGCCTATCGTAGATAAACCGCTTATTCAATATGCTGTTGAAGAAGCTGTTGCAGCTGGCATTACGGAATTGATTTTTATTACTGGTCGAACAAAAAGGTCAATTACTGATCATTTTGATAAAGCGTATGAATTGGAAACAGAGCTTAAAAAGAAAGGGAAAACACAGCAACTGGAAATTTTACGAAATATAGTTCCTGATAATGTCACTTGTATATATATTCGTCAGGCAGAACCTCTTGGCTTAGGTCATGCTGTACTTTGCGCAAGGCCTGTTATTGGTAATGAGCCATTTGCTGTTATTTTGCCGGATGATTTAATTGATGATGGACAACGTGGCGCAACTAAACAAATGATTGATAAGTTTGAAAAGCAACGGAAAAGCGTTATTGCCTGCATGGATGTTCCTAAAGAAGAAACTTACAAGTACGGCATTATAGAAGCTGATCCTGCAGAAGATGATTCACTATTTAAAATGAGTAGTATTGTCGAGAAACCAAAACCGGAAGACTCTCCATCTACTTTGGCAGTAGTAGGGCGTTATGTACTTAGCCCTGAGATTTTCTATTGTCTTGAAAAAACCCCAAGAGGAGCAGGTAATGAAATTCAATTAACAGATGCTATTGATTTACTGTTAAAGAAAGACGCAGTTTATGCCTATCAGTTCGAAGGTACACGATATGACTGTGGTTCAAAACTTGGTTATATGCAGGCATCTGTGCAATATGCATTGAAAGATAAAGACATCAGTAAAGACTTTGAAGATTATTTAAAAAGTATTTAATTTCAATATTACATATAAAGAAGAAGGGCATCTATTGAAGCCTTTTTTTATTTGCCTTCTTGTAAAAGACTCGACAATTACGCTTGAATCAGCAACCGTGCCTAAACAATGAGGTAGTTCGATTTTATAAATAAAAAAAGCCTTAAAGTTTTCACTTTAAGGCTTTCAATATGGCTCCCCGGGACAGGCTCGAACTGCCGACCTAGTGATTAACAGTCACCCGCTCTACCGACTGAGCTACCGGGGAATAAATCAAGGCGCGTATGGTACTGTTGCAGGTTAAGCCGGTCAACACTAAATGGCTGATTAGGCTAAAACCCGTTTAATGCGCTCCATACTTGCTTCCAGTTTTTCCATACTGGTGGCAAATGAGATGCGCATACAACCAGGTGCACCAAAAGCAGAGCCTGGCACCATAGCAACCTCTGCCTCTTCTAGGAAAAATTCAGCTAGCTCAATATCGTTCCTAATATTGTCCATAGCCTGAATCACACCATTCATATCTGGAAAACTATAAAAAGTACCATCACCTTTGAGACAATTAATACCATCAATCTTCATTAAATTCTCATAAACAAAATCGTGACGTGCTTTAAACACGCTCGTACTTTCATGAATGTAGGATTGGTCACCTGTTAAAGCGGCAACAGCTGCTGCTTGTGCGATCGATGTCGGGTTAGACGTGCTTTGTGAGGCAATTTTATTCATTCCTTTTACAAGAGAAGCAGGGCCGCCAACGTAGCCAATACGCCAACCGGTCATCGAATAAGCCTTGGAAACACCATTTACAACTACCGTACGCTCAAAAAGTTTGGGGCATACATTCAGGATATTCAGGAATTTGTCCTGACCCCAAAGAATATGCTCATAAATATCATCGGTTACGACCATAATATCCGGATATTCGAGTAGTACTTCACCCAATGCAGCAAGTTCCTGTTCTGAATAACAAACACCACTGGGATTTGAAGGGCTATTAATCACAAATAAACGTGATTTATCGCTGATTGCGCCGCGCAGTTGCTCTGGACTAATCTTGAATGAATCTTCAATCGTTGTCTTGATGATGACTGGTTCTGCGCCTGCCAGTTTTGCCATATCAGGATATGATACCCAAAATGGCGCAGGAATAATCACTTCATCACCCGGATTCAATAAGGCCTGAAATAGATTATATAAGCTATGTTTAGCGCCAGACTGGACAGCAACCTGATTCATTTCATAATCCAGATTATTTTCATTTTTAAACTTCTGGATAATCGCTTTCTTTAATTCAGTCGTGCCATCAACAGCTGTATATTTGGTTTGTCCTGATTCAATCGCCTTGATAGCCGCCTTTTTAATATGATCGGGTGTATCAAAATCTGGTTCGCCTGCACCCAAACCGATAATATCTTTGCCAGCAGCTCTTAATTCTGCAGCTTTTGCGGTGACGGCCAGGGTAGGGGAAGGTTTAATGCTCTGAGCGCGATGCGATAAAGATATGTCCAACATTAATGCTAATTAACTCCAAATAATAATAAAATCAATAAAAACAATAATTAACAATCATGCATGATTGAAATTATTCAATTAAAAAACTAATAATCAAGAGAGTGATTTATACTTTCCTGCGCCGCAGTAATATACTCGATTCATGACGCAGACTAAACAGCAAAAATGAAGGAATTCCAGCTAATTTCAGAATATGTGCCAGCTGGTGATCAACCGACAGCAATTCAAAAATTGTCTGAAGGACTTGCTGATGGTCTGGCAAACCAGACTTTGCTAGGTGTAACAGGTTCAGGAAAAACGTTTTCCATTGCCAACGTGATACAGGAACAACAACGTCCTGCGATGATACTGGCGCCAAATAAAACATTAGCCGCTCAGCTTTATGGTGAAATGAAAGAATTCTTTCCCAATAATGCGGTGGAATATTTTGTTTCTTATTATGACTATTACCAGCCTGAGGCCTATGTCCCTGCCAGTGATACCTATATAGAGAAAGACGCATCAATTAACGAGCATATTGAGCAAATGCGTTTATCTGCTACCAAGGCAATTCTTGAACGCAGAGACACGATTATTGTCGCGACCGTGTCTGCTATTTATGGTTTAGGTGATCCATCCAGTTACCTGCAAATGGTCATGCATCTGGATCGTGGTGATATGGTCGACCAACGCACGTTACTCAGACGATTGACTGAATTGCAGTACAAACGAAATGAGGTTGAACTGCAACGCGGTACATTTCGAACACGTGGTGATGTGATTGATGTATTTCCTGCAGAGTCTGAACGTGAAGCCATACGTATTGAATTATTTGATGAAGAAATTGAATCATTAAGTCAATTTGATCCCTTAACAGGTGTGGTGTTAAGAAAATTACCAAGAGTCACGATTCATCCCAAGACGCATTATGTCACTAAACGTCAAACCCTATTAGATGCGGTTGAGCAAATCAAAATAGAATTAAAAGAGAGACTGCAGCAACTAGAATCGTTAAACAAATTAGTTGAAGCCCAACGTTTGGAACAGCGAACTAAATTTGATATCGAAATGATCAATGAAATTGGTTATTGCTCCGGAATTGAAAATTACTCTCGTTATTTATCAGGTCGTAAAGCTGGCGAGCCACCACCGACATTAATCGATTATCTACCTGAGGACGCCATATTGGTCATCGATGAAAGTCATGTAACTGTTCCACAACTCGGTGGTATGTATCGTGGTGATCGCGCCAGAAAAGAAAATCTGGTGGAATATGGGTTTCGTTTGCCTTCTGCATTGGATAATCGACCATTACGTTTTGATGAGTTTGAAAAACTGATACCTCAAACAATTTTTGTTTCAGCAACGCCAGGACCTTATGAAAAAGAAAACTCTGGTCTTATTGTAGAGCAAGTTGTCAGACCAACTGGCTTGATTGACCCTGAAGTCGAAGTGCGACCTGTAACTACTCAGGTAGATGATTTGTTGTCAGAGATTAATTTACGCGTTCAAGTCAATGAACGGGTATTAGTGACAACGTTGACCAAGCGTATGTCGGAAGACTTAACGGAATATCTATCGGAACATGGCGTACGTGTTCGTTATTTACACTCTGATATTGATACGGTTGAACGTGTTGAAATCATACGTGACCTGCGAAAAGGCGAATTTGATGTACTGGTAGGCATTAACCTGCTGCGTGAGGGGCTGGATATGCCGGAAGTATCGTTAATCGCTATTCTCGATGCTGATAAGGAAGGATTCTTGCGTTCTAGTACATCTTTAATTCAAACAATAGGGCGTGCTGCACGAAATCTTAATGGTAAGGCTATTTTATATGCTGACAGGATTACAGGTTCAATGAAATATGCGATGGATGAAACCGAACGTCGCCGTGAAAAACAGATAGCGTTTAATAAGGAGCATGGCATCACGCCGAAAGGTATCAGTAAGGCAATTACAGATATACTTGAAGGCGCCTATTCAAACAAAGCTGAACAACAACGGAGCGTATTGAAAAAAGTGGCTGAAGATAAAGCCAAATACGAGTCAATCCCCCCTGATTTATTGATGAAAAAAATCAAAAATCTGGAGGAAAAAATGTATCAGCATGCGCGAGATCTGGAATTTGAAGAGGCTGCGAGAGTTCGTGATGAGATTCAGCAAATCCAGTTATACGGATTAGGTATTGTAGATACAAAAGCAGGTTAAATTCGGGCTTGTCATTACAAATATGTAATGTATTCTATGCCGCCTTTGAAGTAGTAGGCGCGTAGCTTTTATGCCCTTTAGGGTGCAGCTGGTTTTCAGCTGAGCCATAGTATAGAAGTATCGCCCAAGTTTAAGAACATTGAGTTTTATTTGTAGGCGCGTAGCTCAGCTGGTTAGAGCACTACCTTGACATGGTAGGGGTCGGTGGTTCGAGTCCACTCGTGCCTACCATTAAAACAGTTAAATAATTCCACAATTAATCCTTTGCACGTGACCTTTTGTGGGGGTCACCACTGAATATAAAGGAGCATGCAATGCCCACGATTACGTTACCTGATAATAGTCAGCGAGAATATGAACAGCCTGTATCTGTTATGCAGGTTGCAGAATCTATTGGCCCCGGTCTTGCCAAAGCGACTCTGGCCGGAAAAGTAAATGACAAGCTGGTTGACGCGGCTTATGTCATTAATGAAGATTCCAATCTTCAGATTATTACAGATCGTGACCCAGAAGGTCTGGAAGTGATTCGTCATTCAAGTGCACATTTAATGGCACAAGCGGTGAAAGATCTTTATCCCGAAGCCCAGGTCACGATAGGACCTGTCATTGAAGATGGGTTTTATTACGACTACAAATATGCTCCCGGTTTCAAGCCTGAGGATCTGGAAAAGATCGAGAAGAAGATGCAAGAACTTGCCAAAGCGGATTATGAAGTTACCCGTTCGGTCATGTCTCGCGACGACGCCGTTAAGTTTTTTCGTGATTTGGGCGAAGAATACAAAGCTCAGATTATCGAATCCATTCCCGTGAATGAGGAACTATCACTCTATAAACAAGGCGACTTTATCGATTTATGTCGAGGACCGCACGTACCCAGCACAGGCAAGATTAAAGCCATCAAATTAATGAAACTTGCAGGGGCATATTGGCGCGGCGATTCAAACAATGAAATGCTTCAGCGTATTTATGGTACGGCATGGCAGGATAAAAAGGCATTAAAGGCTTATTTACATCGTCTCGAAGAAGCAGAAAAGCGTGATCACCGAAAACTTGCCAAGAAACAGGACTTATTCCATTTTCAGGAAGAAGCGCCGGGTATGGTCTTCTGGCATCCAAAAGGTTGGACGATTTACAAGGTAGTTGAGCAGTACATTCGTGAAAAAATGCATAAGCATGGTTATCAGGAAATACATACCCCGCAAGTAGTTGATCGAAGTCTTTGGGAAAAATCAGGTCACTGGGATAAATTTCGTGCCGATATGTTTACCACCAGCTCGGAAAGCCGGGATTATGCAATTAAACCCATGAATTGTCCTTGTCATGTTCAAGTATTCAATCAAGGGCTTAAAAGTTACCGGGATCTACCTATCAGACTAGCCGAATTTGGTTCCTGTCATCGTAATGAGGCTTCTGGCACCTTACATGGCTTGATGCGTGCACGTAATTTTACGCAGGACGATGCACATATTTTTTGTACCGAAGAGCAGATTCAGGAAGAAGTTTCGAATTTCATTGATATGTTGTTTGAGGTCTATCGCGATTTCAGTTTTGAGGATGTAATCATCAAACTCTCAACCAGACCTGAAAACCGGGTTGGTAGTGATGAAATTTGGGATAAGGCGGAACAGGCACTAGAAACTGCTTTAAATAACAAAGAGTTAGACTGGAACCTTCAACCAGGTGAGGGTGCATTTTATGGCCCTAAAATTGAGTTTTCTCTGAAGGACTGTATTGGTCGTGTCTGGCAGTGTGGCACGATTCAGGTTGATTTTTCGATGCCGGAACGCCTTGGTGCCGCTTATGTGAGTGAAGATAGTTCAAAACAGGTGCCTGTCATGCTTCATCGAGCGATCGTGGGTTCAATGGAGCGTTTTATCGGTATTTTAATCGAGAATTATGCGGGTTCTTTTCCTGTCTGGCTGTCGCCAATTCAGGCTGTAGTCATCTCGATTACTGAAAAGCAGAGCGATTATGCAGAAAAAGTTGCAGATAGCTTGAAAAATCAAGGTTTTCGAGCCGAAGTTGACTTGAGAAATGAAACGATCGGGCTTAAAATCCGCGACCACGCAATGCAACGTGTCCCATATCAGATTATTTTGGGTGCACGTGAACAAGAAAACAATATTGTGGCCGTACGTACTCGAGATGGCGAAGACCTCGGGGCGATGCAATTGGAAGAGTTTGTGCAGCGCCTAGATAATGATATTGAGTGCCTCGGCCGCATTAATTTGGAGGATTAATTTTATTTCTGTTGATAAAGAGACACGCCTAAATGATGAGATTACTTCAGGTGAAGTGAGACTGATCGATAAAGATGGCGAACAGGTTGGAGTAGTTACTATAGAAGTCGCTCTGCAACTTGCAGAAGAAGCTGAACTGGATTTAGTTGAAATCGTACCTGCAGCCGAACCACCGGTATGTAGAGTAATGGATTATGGTAAATATCTATTTGAGCTAAATAAAAAGAAGCATGCTGCAAAAAAGAAACAGAAGCAGATTCAGGTTAAGGAAATTAAATTTAGACCTGGCACCGAAGAGGGTGACTATCAGGTAAAGCTTAAGAGTCTGATAAAGTTTTTATCTAACGGAGATAAAGTAAAAGTAACCTTGAGATTTAGGGGCAGGGAAATGGCGCATCAGGAATTGGGCAGCCAAATGCTTGAGCGTATAGAAAATGATTTGGATGATTTAGGTACCGTTGAACAGTATCCTAAACTTGAAGGTCGACAAATGGTGATGGTGCTTGCCCCTAAACGGTAGAGGGTCATGCAGGATTTAAATAGCGGAGTAAAAACATGCCGAAGATGAAGAGTAATAGTGGTGCAGCAAAACGTTTTTCACGTACTGCATCTGGAAAATTTAAACATAAGCAATCGCATCGTAGTCATATATTGACTAAAAAGAGCACCAAGCGTAAACGCCAGTTACGCGCTACACTTGCGATTCATGATAGTGACCAGAAGGCAATTGCCAGAATGGTTCCTTATTTATAAGAGAGGAAGTTTGCAATGCCTAGAGTAAAACGCGGCGTTACTGCCCACGCCAAACATAAAAAAGTTATAGACCAGGCAAAAGGTTATTCAGGTCGTCGTAAAAATGTATTCCGTGTTGCGACGCAAGCAGTTACCAAAGCTGGTCAATATGCATATCGTGATCGCCGTCAGCGTAAACGTCAATTCCGTTCATTGTGGATTGCCAGAATCAATGCAGGTGCACGTGAAAATGGTTTGTCTTATAGCAGAATGATTGATGGCTTAAACAAAGCGTCTATCGAAATTGATCGTAAAGTACTTGCTGATTTAGCTGTATTTGACAAAGCGGCATTTTCAACTCTTGCAGAACAGGCAAAAGCAAGTTTAGCCAGTTAAGCGATCGGTTTTTCTTATTATTAAAGGGAAAGGGAAACCTTTCCTTTTTTTATATACACGGACGTAATGGTCAATAATTGCTCCTGCATTATTGGCACTTCCGCCATTCATGGTGGTCGTATGCCACGCATGAGCGGCGAATGAAATTTGAATTACTACAGCAGTTTTTTTTAGTCGCGATAAAATAATAAAATTTAATTAAATAGTTAAGATCACCTTGAACGATACCGATAAATTAAAACAACAGGCTTTATCAGAAATTGAAGCGGCATCTGATCTACAAACGCTGGATCAGATTCGTGTAACTTATCTGGGCAAGAAAGGTTCCTTGACCGAGTTATTAAAACAGCTTGGAAAACTTCCTGCTGATGAACGTCCACAGGCTGGTCAGGTTATAAACGAAGCAAAGAGTCACGTTCAATCAACCCTAGAAGCGCGTAAGCAGTTTCTTGAAAATGAAAAACTCAAACAAGTTTTAGAGTCTACGAGGATTGATGTAACGCTACCGGGAAGAGGAATGGGATGTGCCGGTTTACATCCTGTGACATTAACCTTGCAGCGAATTCAGTCGCTTTTCCAAAATATTGGTTTTGATATTGTCGAAGGTCCCGAGGTCGAGGACGATTATCATAATTTTGAAGCACTCAATATACCTGCACATCATCCTGCGCGAGCCATGCATGATACGTTTTATTTTCCTGATGGACGTTTATTAAGAACACATACCTCATCAGTGCAGATTCGCCATATGACCAACCATAAGCCGCCTTATCGTTTTATTGCGCCCGGTCGTGTTTATCGTTGCGATTCAGATATGACGCATACACCAATGTTTCACCAGGTTGAAGGTTTATTGGTTGATAAGGGTGTAACGTTTGCACAGTTAAAAGGCATGTTAACTGACTTTCTTAATATCTTTTTTGAAAAAGAATTGCAGATTCGTTTTAGACCGTCTTATTTTCCATTTACTGAACCCTCTGCGGAAGTCGACATTATGGGTGAGCGTGGTTGGCTTGAGGTGTTAGGCTGTGGCATGGTCCACCCAAATGTATTAAAGAATGTAGGTGTTGACCCCGAAGAATATACAGGACTTGCCTTTGGTTTAGGTGTCGAACGCTTAACCATGCTTTATTACTGTGTTGATGATTTACGTTTGTTCTTTGATAACGATCTGCGTTTTCTTAAACAGTTTAATTAATAACCGATAACTCATTATGAAATTCAGTGAAAAGTGGCTACGTGAATGGGTGAATCCTGATATCACTACCGAAACTCTGTGTGAACAACTTACCATGGCTGGCTTGGAAGTTGATGGTGTTGAAGCCGCATGTGAAAAATTTTCCGGTGTGATTGTTGCAGAAGTGCTCACTGTTGAAGCTCATCCTGATGCCGACAAATTAAAAATATGTCAGGTATATAATGGTAAAGAAAAACTGACGATTGTTTGTGGTGCATCGAATGTAAAAGCCAATATGAAGGTTGCTTTAGCAACAGTTGGTGGTTCAATTCCTGTTTTACCTAGCGTAAAAGTTGTCAGGTTAAAAGGTGTTGAGTCATTTGGTATGCTTTGTTCAGCAAAGGAATTGGGTTTAGGTGATGATCATGATGGCATTATGGAGTTGCCTGCGTCACTTGAAACCGGAAAAGATCTAAATAAAATATTTGAAACAGATGATAATGTTATTGAGATTTCACTGACTCCAAATCGTGGTGATTGTTTAAGCATTCAAGGCGTTGCTAGAGAAGTAGCTGTACTTAATCAAACTCAACGTCAGAAAATAAGCTTAAAACGGATAAAACCAACGATTGATAGTACGCGAGATGTCTCACTTGAAGCAAAAAACGCCTGCGCTCGTTATTGTGGCAGAATAATAAAAAGTGTAGATGCTTCTGTAAAAACTCCAATATGGATGGTTGAACGATTACGTCGCTCAGATGTTCGTTCTATCAGTATCATTGTTGATATTTCCAACTATGTCATGCTGGAGCTGGGTCAACCTATGCATGCTTTTGATAATGATAAATTACAAGGCACGATATCTGTTCGATATTCAACGGCAGGAGAGACTCTTCGGTTATTGGATGAAAACGAATATGAGATTCAACCTGAAACATTATTAATAGCAGATGAATCTGGTCCATTGGCTATGGCCGGCATCATGGGCGGTTATGACAGTGCTGTTAGCGAAGACAGTACATGTATTTTTCTTGAAAGTGCTTTTTTCTTATCAGAAGTAATTATAGGCAAGGCCAGACAATATGGGTTACACACCGATTCTTCGCATCGCTTTGAAAGAGGGGTTGACCCTGAACTGCAAATGCGAGCAATCGAGCGAGCAACGGAATTAATACTTAAATATTGTGGCGGAGAACCAGGGCCTGTAGTTGAAGTTGAACATAAAGCATCTATTCCTGTGAATCCTGAAGTGATTTTACGCAAATCCCAAATTTCAAGGATTTTAGGTATTGAGCTTGACAATGTATTCGTTGAAGCTGTGTTAAATAAACTTGATATTCAATATAGATATGAAAAAAATCAATGGTTTACAAAAGCTCCATCACATCGTTTCGATATTAATATTGAGGTCGATTTAATAGAAGAATTAGTCAGAATTCATGGTTATCATGAGGTTAAAGCAGCTGTACCTATTTCCAGAATGTCACTTAAATCGGCTGACAAAAATCAGCGGGCTAGAGAGCTGGCAAGATCGATATTAATTAATCGCGATTACCAGGAAATAATCAGCTATAGTTTTGTCGACCCCGAATTAAATAAGTTATTGAAAATAAATGATAAAACAATGCTTTTAACCAACCCTATTTCTCCTGAACTCGCCGAGATGCGAGTCAGTTTATGGCCGGGGTTGATTAAAACTATGCAATATAATATCAAGCGTCAACAAGATCGAGTACGTTTGTTTGAAACAGGTTTAATCTTTCAGGGAAATGATAATCTTCAGCAAAAGTTAATGTTGTCAGGATGTTTATATGGAAATAAATATAAAAAACAATGGGGTATAGATAATAGTTTATGTGATTTCTATGATTTAAAGCAGGATGTTATGAGTCTAATTTGTCAGTTTGTTGATGACTCAGGTGTGGAATATATTGCTGCTGAACATGCAATGTTACATCCCGGGCAGTGCCTAGAAATCAAACTTAATGGCGAAAAGATTGGTGTATTTGGACAGCTTCATCCACAAATTAGCAAATCATTAAAACTACCTGAAAAAGTATATCTATTCGAAATATCTATAGAAAAACTGGGTGTTGGTAAACATATTCAATATCAAGCTATCTCCAAATTTCCGGCTATCAGCCGTGATATTGCGATAGTGATAGATGATGATATTGTATTGAAAGATGTCTCGGAAGAGATAAAAAAATCGGCAACAAATTTGCTTACTAACCTAGAGTTGTTTGACGTATATCGTGGCGAAGGTATTGAAAAAGGAAAAAAAAGTCTTGCAATGGGCTTGACCTTTCAGGCTACTTCTAGCACTCTTAGAGATGAAGAGATAGAGGTCATCATGGATTCGATACTTGCTGGCCTAAGTAATAAATTCGGTGCAACACTGAGAGAATAATATATGGCGGCTTTAACTAAGGCTGATATGGCTGAAAAATTGTACGAAGAACTGGGACTCAACAAACGCGAGGCTAAAGAAATCGTAGAAATGTTTTTTGAAGAAATTCGTTCAGCTCTAGAATCAGGAAGTCAGGTTAAGTTGTCAGGATTTGGTAATTTTGATTTGCGTGATAAAAATAAACGACCTGGACGAAATCCAAAAACAGGTGAAGAAATTCCAATTAGTGCCAGACGTGTTGTCACCTTCAGGCCAGGTCAAAAACTTAAAGCACGAGTAGAGGCATATGCTGGAAGCGTCAAACAACAGTGAATTACCGGCGATACCCGGTAAACGTTATTTTACTATAGGTGAAGTTAGTGATTTATGTGCGGTTAAGCCGCATGTGCTTCGTTATTGGGAGCAAGAATTCCCTCAGCTCAAGCCTTTAAAACGTCGAGGCAATCGTCGTTATTATCAACGTCATGATGTTATCCTTATAAGACAGATCAGAAGCTTACTTTATGAACAAGGCTTTACCATTGGTGGCGCAAGACAGCGTCTTTCTGGTGATGAGGCTAAAGATGATTCAAATCAAAGTCAGCAAATCATTCGTCAATTAAGATCAGAACTCGAAGAAGTAATGGATTTATTGAGAAGACAATAGATCTTTGTTCTGCACTGATTGTTTCGCTGTTACTATTAGTTCCTTTCGACTTGACTTAACATTTCTATATCGGGGCGTAGCGCAGCCTGGTAGCGCACCTGCATGGGGTGCAGGTGGTCGGAGGTTCAAATCCTCTCGCCCCGACCAGTTTTCAAAATGGAATTATTTTGAATTATGAGACTTTATAAAATGCTGAATTGTAACTTGCGAATATTGCATATTATTTTCGTATTTATGCTTTCCGCATGTGGAGCAGAGACCGATCCTAAAGTTGCCTTTAATAAAGGCGATTATGAAACTGCTTATAAATTATGGCGCCCAATAGCTGAACAAGGTGATGCCGAAGCACAAAACTATATGGGTATTATTTACTACCTTGGTCTTGGTGTGAATCGTGATTATACCAAGGCATTGAACTGGTATGAAAAAGCAGCAAAAGCAGGATATGCCGATGGTCAACGTAATTATGGCGATATGTTGCATTTTGGCAGGGGAACAAAAAAAGATAATTACCAGGCTTACAAGTGGTATTTTGCTGCTTTTCAGGGAGGTAATAAAGGTGCTGGAAAGCAAATAGAAGTTATTGCTGCATCTGGTAATTTATCTCCTAATCAACAACTTCATGCCAAGATAGAGGCAAATGAATTTATTCTTGATGAATCTAAACGATTCATGAGTCACGACACTTACATTAATAAATAGAAGTTATGTGTGGAATAGTTGGTGCGGTCGCTGAACGAGACGTGACACAAATATTACTCGAAGGGTTAAGACGCCTTGAATATCGAGGTTATGATTCAGCGGGTTTAGCTGTTATTGACGAACATCAGACAATTCAAAGATCACGAGTTAAAGGCAAGGTTCAGGAACTTGCTGATACCTTTTCAGAAAATCCATTTAGAGGACGGGTTGGTATAGCTCATACACGTTGGGCAACACATGGTGAGCCTAATGTAAAAAATGCACATCCTCATATTTGTCGTGACATAGTTGCACTTGTGCACAATGGCATTATTGAAAATCAGGAAACCCTAAAAAAAGAATTAATCAGTAAAGGACTGGAGTTTTATTCTGATACCGACACTGAAGTTATTGTTAATTCTGTTTATCTCGCCTTGCAGGAAAAAGATGATTTGCTGGATGCAGTTTTTAAGGTTTGCGAACAAATTTCAGGGAGTTATGCACTGGGGATCATGAGTAAAATAGATCCCGATCGCTTAATTGCGGTTAGAAAAGGGAGTCCTTTGGTGATCGGTGTTGGTGTTGGAGAATATTTTATAGCGTCTGATGTCTTTGCGTTATTACCTGTTACTCAACAATTTATTTTTCTCGAAGAAGGTGACATCGCCGATATTAATCGCGACCAATTAATTATCTATGATGCCAAGCGAAATAAAGTCGAGCGTTCGATAAACATTTCAAGGTTAAATGCAGATGTGGCTGACAAATCAGGTTATCGGCACTATATGTTGAAAGAAATATTTTCACAGCCTGTTGCAATATCAGACACACTTGAAAAACGACTAAACAATAAACTAATAGCAAATAATATTTTTGGTGAACAATCAGATGAAATTTTTACTAAAATAAAATCAGTAAAAATTGTGGCTTGTGGAACCAGTTATCATTCTGGTTTGATAGCGGCATACTGGTTGGAGGAAATAGCAGGTATACAGTGTCATGTTGAGATAGCTAGTGAGTTTCGTTACAGAAATAGCGTGATATCAGATAATACGCTTTTTGTTTGTATTTCACAGTCAGGAGAAACGGCAGATACGCTGGCGGCCTTGAGTTTGGCTAAACAGGAAGGTTTCCTGAGCACATTGGCAATTTGTAATGTTGCGGAAAGCTCAATGACACGAGAAGCTGATCTGGTGTTTTTAACAAAAGCAGGTCATGAAGTTGGAGTCGCATCTACAAAGGCATTCACAACACAACTTGTCGCGTTGTATTTGTTGGTTATATCGATTGCCAAACAACATGGCCTGTCTAAAGCAGATGAAGCAAAGATGGTTGAGGATTTACAAAGTTTGCCTGGAAGGGTCAACCATATGCTTCAATATGAAGATGAAATAAAAACTTTGGCAGCAGACTTTGCGGACAAGCATCATGCACTATTTTTAGGGCGAGGCAGTATGTTGCCAGTAGCAATGGAAGGTGCGTTAAAGTTGAAGGAAATATCTTATATCCATGCCGAATCTTACGCTGCAGGTGAACTAAAACATGGCCCTCTTGCCCTAGTAGATAAAGACATGCCGGTCATTGCTGTTGCACCTAACAATCATCTCCTGGAAAAGTTAAAATCTAATTTACAGGAAGTTAGGGCGAGAGGTGGTCGATTGTATGTGTTTGCTGATAGACATAGTAATTTAAATAATTCTGATGGTCTTGAAGCTGTTCAAATGGAAGCTGATTACGATCATACAGCGCCAATACTTTATACTATCCCACTACAATTACTGGCTTATCATGTAGCTGTCATCAAAGGCGCAGATATTGATCAACCAAGAAATCTTGCCAAGTCTGTGACAGTGGAATAAATTTCGTAATATAAACTGCAAGAATGAGAATTGTTTTGATGGCTACGGTTACATAAGGGTCAGTGAAATATATTAAGAATTATTAAGCCATAAATTGATTTGTTGTAAATCTTCAGGGGATAGTGTTCCGGCAGCTTGTTTAAGCTTCAAACTATTTAGAATGTAATCATATTTAGCCTGACTATAATTACGTCTTGCTTCAAATGTGGCGCGCTGACTGGCAACTACATCTACCGCAGTACGTGTGCCGACTTCAAACCCCGCTTCTGTCGCTTTAAGTGCAGTTTCACTAGAAACAACAGCCTGTCTCAATGCCTTTACCTGACTAATACCGGAGATAACACCAAGATAAGTTTCGCGAGTTAACCGATTAGCTGAACGTTTGACCTGTTCTAGTGAATACATGGCTACATTATAATCTTCGTAAGCTTCGCGAATTTTTGAACTTGTCAAACCTCCTGAATAAAGCGGAACATTTAACTCTAAACCAATTCTTTCGCCATGAGTTTGTGTGTCACCTAAACGACCACCTGATGAGTCATAATTTTTTGATGCTGCAAAATCCAGAGTAGGGTAATGCCCAGCTTTTTGGATATCGATTCCTTTTCTAGCGATATCAGCCGCTAAGCTAGCGGCACTAATGGATAAATTTTGATTCAAGGCTGTCTCGGCCCATTTATCAATGGTGTCCGGAATAGGTTTAACTAGAGGCATATCATGACCTAAACTGGCAATCTCAGTGACGTATTCGCCTGTTAATTCACGCATGGCTTCGCGCGCATTATCTATTGCATTTATAGCCTGTATTTCTCGTGCCGTTGCAAGGTCATAACCTGCTTGAGCCTCAGTAACATCAGTGATTGCGCTTAGTCCGACTTCAAATCGTTGGTTTGCTTGTTCAAGTTGTCGACTTAATGATTCAACTTCGGAACGTGCAAATTCAAGATTATCGATGCTTGATAGCACATTAAAATAGCGTTCAGCGATACGTATGATAAGTTCCTGTTGTGCTACAGCCAGTTCAGTATCAGCTTGCCTGATAACTATATCTGCCTGTTGTAATGAAAGATATCGGTCATATCTGAAGATAGGTTGGCTAAGGCTCAGTGAATAGCCATGACTATTGAAACTAATATCGCCGGAACCACCAAAATTGCTATTACTAGAAATATCCTGGTCATTACTGTAAGTGTCACCTGACAGGTTTATCGATGGTAGTAATTGAGATAATGCCTGTGGTTTAGATTCCAGAGTTGCACGATATTTAGCCGCCGCTTGCATATAAGTTGGGTCGTTCTTTTCGGCCAGATTAAATACATCTAAAAGGTTTGCCGCAACAGCGTTTAGATGAACCAGATATAAACAAAGAATAAGACCAGTTTTAAGATACATAATATTTTTCTTTTCTAATTAATATTGTTCCATTTCACTATCAACTGTCTTTGCCCATGCATCAATACCACCTTCCAGATTGATAATTTTCGTGAAACCATTTTGTTCGAGATAGAAACCAACCTGAGAGCTTCTCATGCCATGATGACAAACTACAACAGTTTCTTGTTCCTTTGATAATTGCTCCAGCATGATATTAATATTTGACATGCTGATATTGATTGAACCTTTTATTGTACAAATCAAGCATTCCCAGTCTTCGCGCACATCGAGAATGACAAGTTCATCATTGGAATCCAGACGTGCCTTCAACTCGACAGGGGTGATTAAATCCATTAAAAAAAATTAAAATTGAAAGCGAGACTGTTCTAATACGCCTGATAAGGCAGGAATATCAGTTTCAAAAAGACTTTCCGAAGACCAGCCATTGTTATTTTTTTTGTTAATAAGACATATTTCCATCACAGGTGATTCACCAATGATCATCAGCATACGTCCATTCTCATTCAATAAATTTAAAAAACGTCCATCCATAATGGGAATGGAACCTGTGACAACTACGACATCATACTTTCTAGTTTCATTTAGCATTACATAGATGTCAGTTTTTTCCAGAGTCACATTATTTAATTGATACTGATTGAGCTTTGCTGTGCTGATATCAATAAATTCTCCAATAGTATCGATACTTGTCACCTGTTTTGCTTTTTTAGCAAGTAATGCAGTCAGATAACCGGAACCGGTACCAACTTCCAGCACATTTTCCTCTTCGGTGACTGCCAGAGTTTGTAATAATCTTGCTTCTTCTTTTGGAAACATCATGCTTTGCTCATGTCCAAGCGGGATACGAATATCGGCAAATGCGAGGTTACGATATGCTTCTGGAACAAAATCTTCGCGATGTATTTCGCCAAGTAAATTCAATACAGATTGATCCAATACCTCCCAGGTACGAATCTGTTGTTCAATCATATTAAAGCGAGCTTGTTCTATATCCATTATATAGTTTCCGTATTGAGCCATCAGGCTGATTATTAGGGCTTGTAGTTATTAATCGTATTATATAGCATGTATGAATGCTAGGGGCGCCCAATAGGGCTGAGATTGACCCTTCTTTACCTGATCTGGTTAGTACCAGTGTAGGGAAGCAAATCTTGTGATAGGCGCCGTATTTTAATTTTCATGAAAAGAGGTAATGTATGAGCGCCAATTCAAAAGAGATTCTAAGCGAATCTGCGAAAGTCGACCAACGTATCGTTGAGCCGATCCCGAATTCAAAAAAGATATACATCGAAGGTTCGCGTCCTGATATTCGTGTGCCGATGCGCGAGATTAGCTGCTCACCGACGCAGACTCAGCAAGGTTTGGAAGAAAATACCCCTATTACCGTGTATGACACCTCAGGGCCGTATACCGACCCTAAGGCCAATATCGATATCCGTCAGGGCTTACCGGCTTTACGTGAACAATGGATTCAGGAGCGTGATGATACCGAGCAACTGGACAAACTAAGTTCTGACTACGGGATACAACGTCTGCAAAATCCGGAACTCGGCCACCTGCGTTATGCCCACACCCGTAATCCACGGGTAGCGAAGTCGGGCGCTAATGTGTCACAAATGCATTATGCGAAGAAAGGCATTATCACACCGGAGATGGAATTCATCGCTATCCGTGAGAACCAGCGACTAACAGAATACAAAGACAAAGGATTGTTAAAGCGTCATCCCGGTATGCCTTGGCAGGCTTCTCTCCCTGAAATCGTTACTCCAAAGTTTGTGTGTGATGAAGTGGCGGCGGGTCGCGCGATTATCCCGAACAATATCAATCATCCAGAATCTGAACCCATGATTATTGGGCGTAACTTCCTGGTTAAAATTAATGCCAACATTGGTAACTCGGCTGTTAGCTCCTCGATTGAAGAAGAAGTCGAGAAGATGACTTGGGCGATTCGCTGTGGTGCCGATACCGTTATGGATTTATCCACGGGTAAAAATATTCATGAAACCCGTGAATGGATCATCCGTAACTCACCAGTGCCAATTGGCACCGTACCGATTTATCAGGCACTGGAAAAGGTAAATGGCAAAGCCGAAGAGCTGACCTGGGAGATGTATCGCGATACGCTGATTGAACAGGCCGAACAAGGCGTGGATTACTTCACCATCCATGCGGGTGTGCGTTTACCGTATATCCCATTAACCGCAAAACGTGTCACCGGTATTGTCTCGCGTGGTGGGTCAATTCTGGCCAAATGGTGTCTGGCACATCATAAAGACAACTTCCTCTACACCCACTTCGAGGAAATCTGTGAAATCATGAAGGCCTATGATGTGGCCTTCTCACTGGGGGATGGTTTACGTCCGGGCTCGATTGCCGATGCTAATGATGAAGCGCAGTTTGCTGAGCTGAAAACATTAGGTGAACTGACCCAAATCGCCTGGAAACATGATGTACAGGTTATGATTGAAGGTCCCGGTCATGTACCGATGCACATGATAAAAGAAAACATGGATAAAGAGCTGGATGAATGTTACGAAGCCCCATTCTACACCTTGGGACCATTAACGACTGACATTGCACCTGGCTATGACCATATTACTTCCGCCATTGGTGCCGCGATGATTGGTTGGTATGGCACCGCGATGCTCTGTTATGTGACTCCGAAAGAACATTTAGGTCTACCGAATAAGGATGATGTGAAAGAAGGCATAATTACCTACAAGATTGCAGCGCATGCGGCCGATTTGGCAAAAGGTCATCCGGCAGCACAACTCAGAGACAATGCCTTATCAAAAGCCCGATTTGAATTTCGTTGGGAAGATCAATTTAATCTCGGACTTGATCCTGACCGTGCCAGAGACTTTCATGATGAAACCTTACCGAAAGAAGGTCATAAGATTGCACACTTTTGCTCGATGTGTGGCCCTAACTTCTGTTCGATGAAGATTACGCAGGATGTGCGTGATTATGCAAAATCCAAAGGGCTGGATAATGATGAAGATGCTATTGAAAAGGGTATGGATGAAATGTCGGAGAAGTTTAAACAGGAAGGAAGTGAGATTTATAACAAACTTTAATTGTTTGTGAATTTCAGGATACCAAGTCGCGTTCCTTTGATATGTTTCACAGGGTATTGAGTGGCTAGTTCAGATAAGTAATTCCAGACACCTGGACATGCTGGAGAGAAGTCATGCCATATGATAAAGCCATTATTTTTTATCATGCGCATTGACTTCTCTGTATCGCTTTTGACGTAGCTATATGCATGACTTCCATCAATAAAAATCAGGTCACATTGATTTATCCATTCATGTTCATCAAACGTTTTGCTATCGCCTAAGAATTGACGGATTTTCTTCTCTTCATTAGTGTCGCTGTATAAGAATTTAGTATAGTTAGATTCAATGAGAGCTTGCTTTGACCACAAATCAGGATCGTCAGAACCTGCTTGATAATTTTTTGCAGTCTCAGGTGTGAGAGTAATGGTGCCAATCGTTGCATCTTCTGGAGCATTACGAGCAAGCATATATGTGGTTCTACCTGAACATGTGCCAAATTCAAAAATCGTTGAAGCAGATTTTGCTAGGACGCACAATATCCAGGCTTCTGTAAGATTCGTAGATGCAAAGGAACCAGCATCACCAATTAACAATGTTTCAGTGTTAATGGACGGGCCAAATTCATTTGAAGCAAATATAGGGTCAATATCAGATGCTTCAATTAATTCAACTGGGCTATTGTCAAAAAAAGGTCGTCCTTTCCGTCTTCGTCTTTCTCGAAATGCAAAAGAGAGAGAAAATAACAATAGGATAATAAATATAAGTAATATTATTGTAAGTAGTAACATTATTTTGCTTTGATAATAAATTCCGAAATTAGAATACTTATTGTACTAATAATAAATCCAGGTAAAAGTTCATATAAGGCAAAAATAGAATGAGCTGATTCAATATTTTTCCATACGATTACGCTTATTGCTCCAGAGAGTATACCTGTCATGGCTGATTGATAAAAAAGGTTTTTCCAGTAAAGAGATAAAAGAATTATCGGACCAAATGCGGCGCCAAAACCTGCCCAGGCATAGGCAACTAAATCGATCACTTTATTATCCTGTTTTAATGCAAGCAGAGTTGCTGCAATGGTTAACAGGATAACCGTAACACGCCCAAGATTAACCAGCGTTTTATCAGATACATCTTGTTTAAATACTTTATAAAAATCTTCCGTGATTGCTGATGAAGCAACAAGTAGTTGTGAGTCAGCAGTACTCATTATGGCGGCGAGTATTGCTGCCAAACAAATTCCTACAGGTAAGGGGTGTAACAGGATACTGAGTAATTCGATAAATACTTTTTCACTGTCAGCACCAGTGAGTAGTTCTGGTAATAACGCTAATCCGGAAAAACCAATCAATAATGCAGCGATTAATCCTAATGCCGTCCAGCTTAATGCGATGCGTCTAGCTGATGGTATATACGATGCAGAATCAATCGACATAAATCGAATTAGTATATGTGGTTGCCCAAAATAACCGAGTCCCCAGCCGAGTAAGGAAACAATTCCAATAACGCCAAGCGCCTGACCATTAGTACTGGTAAAGGCATCGATCAGTTCAAAATTAATGATCTGCATTGAATCAGTCAGTGAACTAAATCCACCTATCTTACTTAAAGACAATAAAGCAACTACACTGAGTGCTAACGCCATCAATAATCCTTGTATTAAGTCAGTCCAACTCACCGCGAGAAAACCGCCAAGGCAGGTATAAAGTAATATCATGCCTGCGCCAAGAATGACTGCCCATGTGTACGATATGCCAAATACTGATTCAAATAACTTACCACCTGCAACTAAACCGGAACTCGTATAAAAGAAATAAAACATCAAAATGATCAATGCAGAAATTAATCGTAAGCGATGTGTGTTGTCATTAAATCGTCGTTCAAAATATTCGGGTATTGTGAGCGAGTTATCAAATGTTTCGGTATCTTGTCGCAAACGTGGTGCTACCAGATACCAGTTACAGGCTGTACCGATAAATAAACCAATAGCAATCCAGATTGCTTCCAATCCCGCTAAATAGGCATAACCGGGAAGCCCTAGCAATAACCAGCCACTCATGTCCGATGCACCGGCACTGATAGCTGTTGTCCATTTGCCGAGTTTGCGGCCACCAAGAATATAATCGGACATAGTTTGCGTACGTCGCCATGCCATGATACCGATGACAAACATCAATAATAAATAGGCAAAGAAAGTGAGATAGATGATGGTTTGCTCAGACATAATCAAATCATTTCATGGCAGGGGAAGAACTTTTGCTCAGGAATATAGTTTGTAATCTGATCGGCTGCAAAATTAAGCATATTGTCACGTATGTTAGCCGGATAACCGATCTGTTTATCTTCCTCTTCAACGGGCGATGTTAACAGAACATCATCAGGATAGAGTTTTTCCAGTTTACGGAAGTAGGGCTTGGGTAAACGGAAGCTGCCAAGGCTCGCAGAATGTATTAACGATGAATCAAGTTTGTTAAATAAATCATGAAATAGTGCTTTATATAGCTCCTTATAATCGTCGCAATAGATTAAAGGATCAAAGCGAAGACCGATCTGCCAGCCAGCTTTTTGCAATTCGATCATGGTGTTCAAGCGTTTTTTAATGCTTGGCACTTTATGCTCCAGTACCTGACTAATCTTGTCTGGTGTAAAACTGAATGCTACTACACAGTTTGATAAAGCTTTGCGTTTGAGTAATGTTCTGGCTTGCGTGCTTTTGGTTCGCAATTCCAATAATGCATTTGGTTCGTCTTCAAAGAAAGGTAAAAACGAATTAGTAAAGTTGGTCAATGGGTCTAGCGCTAAACTATCACAATCATAACCAGAAAAGATGTGCACAGGTTCTTTATGATGTTGGGCAATGGTTTGCTTTAGTTCGCTAATAAAATCTTCATAGTTTACAAACAAAACATAATGTGCAGATTGAAACATGCCTTGTAGAAAACAATATCGACAGTCATACAAGCAATTGAGCATATGAGAAAAATAATAATTGTATTCTGCACCTAAGCTGTATTGTTTTGGTGTGGGTAAGACATAACCTTTATGTTTCTTTGCCAGTATTAAAGATGGTTGATGCTTTTGTAGTCTAAAGTTTTGAGACTTGCGATTAAACACTTCGCCATAAGCATTGATTTCGATAAGTGTTGCACCTTGATAACGTTTTAATATTTCAAGCGTACGCGGGTGTGAAGATATTTCTTCTTCAATATAAATCGTTCCAATCATTTTCTCATCATAGGAAAGTTTAATGGTGATGCTTCAAGTTGGTTAGCTAATGTTTTTAATACAGCTTTTGCTTTCATGTCTAAATTAATAACATTATCTGGTTTTATTTCGGGTAGTCGGACTTTCCATTGTATCAATAAACGCTCAAGCTGTATTTTTTCAGTAGCTGTGAAATGAATCTGATTGACTAATTTGTTAAACGGATCTGGTGGCGTTGATATCTGTATTAATTCATTGGAATAGGGCTGCAATATGTTAATAATGCTTTCTATCGTATCAATCTGTTGCTCAATATACCGAGCCACCTGTTTTGCATTCAGGTGTTTAAAATCATTCGTTGCATTATCGGAAATCACTTTGAAGCAATGAATGAGTTCATTTGTGCCGATTCGACTCGCAACAGAATAAAAGCCGCTGGCCTCCATATCAAATAAACTGGCTTGGTAGTCATTCGATGGTGATTCCAGAGTAATCAGTGACAATGATTTGCATGGTGATTTGAAAATAAACTGGGGATACCACGTATCTTGAGTAATTGAATCAGTAATCTTATTTGCCAGATAGGCATGGCCTAATTCAGCGTCTTGATGACCGGCAATGCCAATATTTAGCCAAATGTCTGATTTAGCAGGATTGATATGTGCGCAATGATAAGCAGCAGCAGATGCCGCGTTGAGTTTGCCGATGCCACAAATTGTCAGTGTTATTCGTTTATCATCAGTAATATAGATTTTAAATAAGTCACTAGTTTGATCCACCTTGAGCTTAAAGTGATTAATCAATGGTTTTGCTTCGCAGGGTAATGCACAAAAAAAATGAATCATTGGCTATATTGCTGTTTTAGTTGTTCAAAGCGCCTGGCTTCGTCAGTGTTGCCATGTTTCTCGGCGCCTTTAAGGAAAATATCGATCTTCTCAAGTAGCATATTGATTGCAGCTTCGCGGTCAAGTGCATTTAATGGTTCATGCTGTATACATTTATGTAACGCTACGATACGAAAACGATCCATGCCCCAGTATTTTCTGGATAATTGATCGTCATGCCCGCCAAACTTATTCGTTAGCGGTTCATCGATAAATAATACCGGATAACGACAGCAAATTCGTAACCACAGATCATAATCTTCACAGGCAGGCAGGGTTTCATCAAATAAACCGACTTCATCGAATAGTGTGCGCTCTATTAATACTGAAGAAGGGGAGATAACGCATAATGGCAGGCAATTTTGAAAGATAAAGCCGCCTTTCTTTTCATGTTTTTTCTTTTGCATCAGTTCTTCACCATCTCGATACCAGGTCTCATTGGTGTGGCACAATTTATAATCAGGTTTAGCTGATAATACTGCGACTTGTTGTTCCAATTTATTGATTTGCCATGAATCATCAGAATCAAGTAAGGCTATCCAGTTACCTGTTGCTTGTTGAATACCTATATTTCGTGCAGCACTAACGCCTAGATTCTCTTGCTGAATCAATACAATTTTGTCCTGATATTTTGTGAGCACATCTGAAAGATTATTGTCAGTTGAACCATCATCGACAATAATGACTTCTTGAGCAGGAATTGTCTGAGCAAGTACAGAATCAAGCGCGCGCGTTATTAATTTCGCACGGTTATGCACCGGAATCACGACACTAATATTGAAATCAGACATGTCAGAACAAGCCTTTGCGGTTAAACTAGTCATTTTTAATAGACATCATAAATGATTCAACTTCAGGATAAAGTTATTGTCGTAACTGGTGCCAGCAGTGGTATCGGCCAAGCCATTGCACTGACCTGTGCCAATGCTGGTGCCTGTGTTGTGGTTAATTATCGTCAATCAAATACATCTGCTAAAAAAGTCGTCGAAGAAATTACCCGTTCTGGTGGTAATGCTATCGCCATACAAGCCGACATGAGTGATGAACAACAGATTCAGGACTTAATAACCCAATCAACAGCCAGATTCGGCAAGATAGATGGCTGGGTAAATAATGCCGGTGCCGATATCTTAACAGGTGAGGGTGCCAAGGCAGACTTTGATAACAAACTGCAACAATTAATCGATGTAGATTTAAAAGGCACAATGCAGGCGTGTTGGTTGATGGAAAAAGAATTTCGAGATCTAGGACATGGTGTATTTGTTAACATGAGTTGGGATTTATCTATTCATGGCTTTCAAGGACAGAATCCGCAAATATTTGCAGCAACTAAAGCAGGCGTGTTGGGCTTTACGCGATCATTTGCCAAATCAGTCGGACCTAACATTCGAGCGAATGTGGTATCACCTGGCTGGATAGCCACTGCCTTTGTAGAAGAACATATGCAACGCGATTATTATGATGCACGTATCAGTGAGATCCCTTTGAGTCGTTTTGGTCGTCCGGAAGATGTTGCGGCGGCGGTTTTATTTCTGGTGTCGGATGACGCGTCTTATATCACGGGTGAATCAATTAATATTAATGGTGGGTTGGTTTAAATATGTCAGAAGAATCTAAAAAACAGGGGCTCAAAGTTCGAAACGAAGTTATGGGTGCAGAGTTCGTAGAACGTGCTAAAAATAATACAACAGAATTAACTGAGCCTTTGCAGGACTTTATCAATGAGCATGTGTGGGGCTCAACCTGGCAACGAGATGGACTGGATCGAAGAACACGTTCACTTGTCACCATCGCCATGTTGACAGCCTTAAAAGCGCCAACTGAATTAAAAGGCCATGTTCGTGGCGCATTGAATAATGGTTGTACTGTAGATGAGATAAAGGAAGTGTTATTACACTCAACTCCATATTGTGGTGCACCTGCATCGCAGGAAGCCTTTCGTGCGGCACAGGAAATTATTGATGATTATTCACAGAAACAGGCTGATAAATAGAATACTCTATGGGCTTTAGTCTCAGCAGTTTGAAGTACATTTTTACCAATCGATTATTCTATTGCCCATATCATGAGAACGCCGGATCACGATGAACGCGTAATGAATCCTTACAGACGGATGTCAATCGTTGTTGATTGTATAAAATGAAATATTAAACAGAAGTATATAAACGCTGTATGCGTTTAGAGTAGATTTGTTTTTGCTAGTTTCAAATGAACTAACAGGGCTATGCCGATCATCATAATGATCGTTGAATAAAACATAACAGACGAATAATTGCCTGTAATCTCTGCCACCTGACCAGCAAACGCAGGTGCGATGATTTGTGCAATCGCATAGTAAACAGAAATCTTACCCATTAGTTTTGCAGGTTTGGTTGGTGCCAGTTTACCTACCAGAGTTAACATCATGCTGACGATACCCATCATGCTACTGCCATAAAGAACTGCGCTGATCACAATTAACCATAAAGGAACATCAAAGATTAATATCGCGATACTGATGGTCATCATTATGTATGCCATTAAAAATGCGAGGAAATCACTAACGCGCTCAGCTATCTTTTCCCAGATATAACAGCAGGGCATCATCGTGATGCCAACCAGAAACCATGCCCAGTTACCATAACCGATCAATTCTTCTCGGTTGTTAATAATCACTACAATAAACGTGGCATAAACAACATAGCCTATACCAACACAAAAATAGCTTAGTGATAATATTCGTAACCATTTAGCATCTGGAAGCTGATCAGTGAGTTGTTGTCCTGATTTGGTAACATCATGTCCATCTGGTCTTGGTAGCCATAACCAGGCGGGTAATGCCAGTACTAGTCCAATCGCGGCAAATATTTCCCATTGTTCTGCCCAGTTAAATGATGGCAACATCCATTCAACTGCGATTGCAGTGACTACAATACCTAAACCGACACCGCCAAAATGGATGCCCATATCCATTTTATAACCATGGCGAACTAACCAGTTCATAATCAGACCGGAGCCTAGTAATAATCCACCAGCAGCAGTTAAGCCAGCCAGATAGCGCCAGATTCCCCAAATGATCCAGTTTTCTGTCCATGCCATCGCCACGGTACTAATGATGGCAATAATCAAAGAGAGTCTGTAGAGTTTATCTTTAAGAACAAGGTTGCTAATCGAAGCAGCGATAATGGTGCCTGACAAATAACCAACATAATTTAACGCGGCTAGCCATCCACCAACGGCATCATTAATAAGTCGTGCATCCTGCATAACCTGTAACAATGGTGTATATGCAAAGCGAGCAATACCCATTGTCAAAACGAGACTACAAATACCAGCAATAAAAATTTTCGTGCGTTGAAAATTCATCAGATATTTTTATCTCTTTATTAAATATTAATAATGAATCAGGGAATGAACCTGATGATTAGCAAGTTTTTCACGCCCGTTTAAAAAGTCGAGTTCGATCACAAAGGCGCAACCAGCAATTTCACCACCAGCCTGTTCGATTAGTTGACAGCTTGCAGCAGCAGTGCCGCCAGTTGCGATCAAATCATCAATTAATAAGATACGATCAGCACTATCTACTGCATCAGTGTGTATTTCCAGAGAAGCAGAACCATATTCGAGATCATATGACAGGCTTTTCACATCATAGGGTAACTTGCCTGGTTTACGTAATGGAATAAAGCCAACGCCCAATTCTGCTGCAGCTAATGAGCCAAAAATAAAGCCTCGTGCTTCCATTCCCGCTACATAGTTAATATCTTCATTAATAAAAGGTTTTATAAGTTCAAGCACAGCCAGTTTTAATGCTTTTGGTTCTTTCATTAAAGGAGTTATATCCTTGAACTGGATACCAGGTTCCGGGAAATCAGGAATATTTCGAATCAGGGCAGTTATTTCTTGCATAGATATTTCTCATATTGATGATATTTGATTTATGTTAGTGTAACTTTAATTGTTAATTGGGTGGAGTTTTTAATTTTTTATCTGCTAAGCTAATCGGAAGACATAATTGATGCTCAAGTGATTAAAATCACTAACTTGTTTGATTGATATGATATAAATGCAACAGAATTTTAGGAGAAATAGTCATGAAAAACGTAGGTACAATAGACAGAGCTATTCGCGTGGTTATTGGTTTTGCATTACTGTCTCTGGTATTTTTAGGACCCAAAACCTTATGGGGTTTGATTGGTCTTGTGCCATTATTAACAGGCGCTGTCAGTTTTTGTCCTGCATACAAACTGATCGGTGTTAAAACCTGTTCAAGTGAGTAATCAGGTTTTTGACAATGCTTGAATTTTCTCATGGGACGCTGGCGACCACCCGCACCTAAGTCTGCCCCATATATTACTGCTCCTGGTTATAAAAAACTTGAGGATGAATCAGCAGCGCTTTGGGAAAAACGTCATGAAGTAGCCAGGTTCTTGGCTGCTGCCGCAGTTGAAGGTGATCGTTCGGAAAATGCTGAATATATTTACCGTAAAAAACAGTTAAGAGAGATTGATTCACGGATCGGTTATTTACAAAGACGCATGCCGAAATTAACTATAGTTAAAGAAGTTCAGGATGAATCAAAAATATTTTTTGGTGCATGGGTGACATTGGAAGATGAAGATGGCAATGAAAAAAAGTATCGCATTGTCGGTGCTGATGAATTTGATCAGCATGAAAACTATATTACTGTTGATGCACCATTATCGAAATTGATATTGGGTAAAACGGTTGATGATGAAGTTACCTTGAACAGAAATGGTGAAGAAGAATATTTTATTGTTAAAGAAATTAAATATAACTTTAAATAATTAATCGTCGCTATCAACCAGCTATTTTAGTTTATTAATCAACCGCGGTATTTCTTTTGGCGCATTAGACTGGGTTTCATTAACCTGATTATTTAATGTTACGTAATCTGTCTTACCTGTACCCAGTACAGGGATGGCATTTACGATTAGTATTTCTCTGGGTATGGTCATTTCACCAATCTTATGTTTTCTCGCTACTTCCTGTAATGCCTTACGTTCAGCATCTTTCTTTTCAGTCACCAGAATAATCTTTTCACCTTTGCGATCATCATGAACCGCAACAGCAGCATGAAGCGTATTAGGCCAGGTTAAGCTAGCAAGTTCTTCCACAGCAGAGAGAGACACCATTTCACCTCCGACCTTGGCAAAACGTTTTGCACGGCCAAGAATTGTGACAAAGCCTTCATTATCAACGTCGACAATATCTCCCGTATCGTACCAGCCGACGCCTTTCGATGTTGAAGGTGGTTGCAAAACACCGGGTTGATCATGTAACAGATATCCCAGCATTACATTAGGCCCTTTAACAACCAGTTTGCCGCCTTTATCTATACCCGCTACAGGCTCAAGGTAATAATCCATCTCGGGAATAAAACGGCCAACCGAGCCAAACTTGCTTTGCATTTTATTATTAACAGAAATTACAGGACTGGTTTCGGTAACGCCATAACCTTGCAAAATTCGTTTGCCAAATTTTTGCATCCAGATTTGCGCAGTATCATCATGTAATTTCTCTGCCCCGGCAACAACATAATCCAGTGAATCAAAATCATAAGAATGGGCATGCTTTGCATAACCTTTGAAAAAGGTATTCGTTGCATAAAAGATATTTGCACAAATTTCATAGATTAACTCAGGAATAATACGGTAATGCAGTGGTGTGGGATACATAAAGACCCTGCTGCCACCAAATATTGGCATCAAAAAGCCGGCATTCAAGCCAAAAGAGTGAAACAAGGGTAAACAGCAAAAGACAATATCCGATGTTGTGAAATAGATATGACAACGTACTTGTGCATAATTCGATAATAAATTCTTATGTGATAATACAACGCCTTTGGGCTGACCTTCGGAACCCGAGGTGAATAAGATGACTGCAGGGGCATCCGGATTGGTATTTATTTGCTGTTTTAAATAATGTCTTACAGGGTTTTTACTTTTATATAAAGAAATTAATTTATCAACGGTTGTTATCTCGTTTTTGGCCTCGTCGAGATAGATTAACTGGTAATCTTTTTCCAGTTCTTCTGCTAATGGTTGTAAATTAGCCTGCTCGATAAAGCGACGTGATGTCAGAATCATTTTTATCGTTGCTGTCTTACAACAACGTTGAATGGTGAAAATGCCTGCAGTGAAATTCAGCATGGCGGGTACACGCCCTAAAAACTGCAACGCAAAAAATATAATGGGTAAGGCATTAACATTGGGTAATAACACCCCGACATGCTCATCCGCCTTGGTTTGTTTTTTTATCAAACGGCTCAACACCAATGAGCGTAATATCAGGTTGTTATAACTCAGTGTTTCGCGTGTGGCATCTTCCAGAACGACAGTGTCTTTGCCATTGATCCGACTTGAATTAGCCAGAGTTTCAAACAGGGTGACGGATTGTTCTGTGGTGTTATAAATAATGCGAAACATGATATCCTGCATTTGCAATACGGCCTGTTTGCGTCTCTCATTACCAACAATGGCGGGGTCGATAGAAATTTTTTCCGGGGGCAAAATATGCATCTTGATCCTTGGGAACCATTTCAGTTTCGATTTGCCTTTCATGCAGGAGAAAGGTGTGTGTTGCGCACCATCGATAGAGATCGGCAGGATCGTCGCATCACTTTTATCAGCAATAAGACCAGGGCCTTCATAAACTTTCATTAACGTACCGGTGATGGTGATGCGTCCCTCAGGAAAGATAACGGCTTTACGATCCTCCTTGATAAATTTCACCATCGATTTGATCGATAACGGATTCATGGGATCCATTTTGAAGAGATCTACAAAACGTAAAAATAATTTAAATGAAGCCCGTTCAGAAATTTCGGTATTGATTGCAAAGGTAGGCGTTTCCGGCAACCAGGCATAGAGTAAAATGCCATCAAGTAGTGAAGTATGATTGGCAACGATTAATACACGTTTGCCAGCCTGTTCGTAGTGTTCAAGTCCTGTGACCCTAACACTATAACAAAGCCTTAAGAGTAATCGCAGAAAGTACTTGGCAAGTTTGATCATTGTTTATTTAGCCCGACGTGGAAAAATATCATCATTCATACATGACAATATTGATTATATATTAGACGCCAGTCAAAGCAGTACGAATAACAAGAGTTTGACCAGGTTGCAGAGGTTTTTTCTTGTTGAGATTGTTCCATTTCACGATATCTTTCACATGAATATCAAACTTTCTGGCGATAAGCCAAAGTGAATCACCCTGTTTGACTGTATAAGAATTAGCATTGTCAGTATTGTTTGCCAACTTGGGCATGCCATAATCATCATCTTCTTCTTTTTCTTCTTCAGTTTCATTGTCCTGTACCCATACCACCAGTTTTTGACCAAGTCGTAATATGCTTTTACTGGAGATGCCATTCCACTGAGTAAGTTGATGAACACTGACACCATAATTACGGCCAATATCCCATAGGTTATCTCCATGTGTTACCTGATAGATATATTTCTTACCATCGCCGGTTTTTTTCAAACCGCGAAACTTTCTTGAATCGGCACTAAGGGTGTAATCTTTTTCACTGAGTCTGGATGTCGGAATTAATAGCGAATCTCCAGCACGAATTAAATTGCTTCGTAGTTTGTTAGCAGACTTTAGTGTCGCAATACTGGTATTATGTTTTCGTGCGATCAAACCTAATGACTCACCCTGTTTAATCGTATGTCTAACCCAACTAATTCGTTGATCAGGTGGAAGGGCAGTAATTTTTTGTTTGAATTGCAATGCTTTCTCAAGTGGCACCAGAATATTATGTGGACCATCAGGATCGGTTGCCCAACGGTTAAAACCAGGGTTGAGCGTATAGACTTCATCCATAGTCAAACCAGATAACTCTGACACTAATGCCAGATCAATCTGGCTACCAACATCAATAGATTCAAAATAAGGTTTATTTTCAATTTTATTAAATACAATCTTGTATTCATCCGATTTCTTTAATAGCTCGGCAACGGCTAATAAACTTGGCACATAACCACGCGTTTCACGAGGTAAGCGTAAATGCCAAAAGTCGGTTGGTTTACCAGCACGTTTATTACGGCGAATAGCGCGACCAACATTTCCTTCTCCGGCGTTATAAGCTGCTAGAGCATGAAACCAGTTGCCATTAAAATGTCGATGCAATGTTTCCAGATAATCCAGTGCTGCTTCTGTTGCGGCGACAATGTCACGGCGACCGTCATACCACCAGTTCTGTTTTAGACCAAAACGTTTACCAGTTGAGGAAATGAATTGCCAGATACCTGATGCACGACTAGGTGAATAAGCAAAGGGTTGATAGGCACTTTCAACAATTGGTAACAACGCCAAATCCATAGGCATATTGCGTGCTCTCAAACGAGAGACAATGTGATGCAAGTAAGGACGTGCACGTTCAGCGACACGATTAATATATTCCTGATTTTTGGCAAACCAGTTGAGTTTGGATTTCACCCAAACATGATCAGTGTGAGTATCAAATTGCAAATCATCGCTGATCAATGACCAAAGATCATCATGGCTTGTCGCTAAATCACTAGAAGGAGTTTCATCCGAATCTTTTGATTGTTGAGCATTTCCATCCTGTTGAGTGATTAATCGATTTCGATCGTGTTCTTCAACAGTTGGGGGCGGTGATGTAGTCGCTGTTTCTTGCTTGACAGTTTGAAAATTGCAGCCAGTGATGATGAATACAGTGAGAAGCGTAAACGCTTGAGGTAATTTCAGCATGACGCAATGCTAGGGGGGCATGGAAAAATGGTCAAGTAATTAATAGTGCTTTAAAAATCATCCTTCCATTGTCGTATTGCAGCAAAAACCTGTGTCGAATCGGTTAAAGTTTGACCACTATGGGTAGATGCTGACTGAACGACACTATCCACTTCACAGCGTAAGAACGGATTTGTCTTTTTTTCCAGCGCCAGAGTCGATGGAATTGTGGGTTTCCCGGATTTACGCAGCTTTTGCACTTCATGCAAACGAGCCTGTATGTCAGGGTTTGAAGGTTCAACCGTACCTGCAAATGACAGGTTTGCCTCGGTATATTCATGTCCACAATATAATAATGTGTTATCTGGCAATGATTTGAATTTGGTCAGTGAATGATGCATTTGTTTAGGAGTGCCTTCAAACATCCGGCCACAGCCAGCTGTAAATAAGGTATCTCCACTAAAAACCAGTTCTTCATTATAATATGCAACTGCACCAGCGGTATGTCCGGGCACATCCAGCACATTTAGAACTATATCCAGTTCTGTTAATTCAATTTTGTCGCCCTCTGTTACTAGGTTCGTACTGAATTTCACCGTTTCAGTCGCTGGTGTATATACCGGCACAGAATAGTTAGCGACTAAATCCGGAATTCCACCTACATGATCCCAATGATGATGCGTAATCAAAATTGCCACAGGCGTTAAGTTTTCCTGATTCATATAATCAATGACAGGTTGTGCCTCGCTTGGGTCAACAATCGCAACATGCTGGTTGTCCGAATTGATTAACATCCAGATATAATTATCTTTCAATGCAGGAATGGGTATGATGTGTGGCATAGCTAACTCTGTTTAATATGAAATATTAAGTCTAGCAATAGCAGTGAAAAAAGGGTAATCCGCATGGGTCGTCGTCAGATAAATAAAATTCGCAAACAATTAGCAGACTGGTTCGCGAGCGAACTGGGGCAACAAACATTACGTTTTGAAAAAGAAAAACTGGAATCGGTCCTGCCGCAGTTATTTGGCTTTCATATTTTACAGGTAGGTTTTCCTAATAAGACGGATTATCTCTGCTCGTCGAAAATTTTTCATAAGTCGTATTTATGTCTTGCCGAAAATGAACTCGATAGTAGTAAAGATACCTTTCTTGCAGAGGCAGAAAATATTCCACTTGCATCTGACAGTATCGATGTGGTCGTTTTGCCTCATGTGTTTGAATATTCAAATAACCCGCACCGTCTATTACGTGAACTGGATCGTATCCTTATAGATGATGGTCATCTCGTTATTTTAGGTATTAATCGATTTAGTTTATGGGGGCTTTGGTATGTTTTTTTATGCTGGTGGAACAATATGCCCTGGAGCGGTCGTTTAATTTCAATTCCACGTATGAAGGATTGGTTATCGTTACTCGGCTTTGAAGTAAAGAAGGTGAAGTATTGTTTTTATTCCCCACCGTTAAAAAAGCCAACGTGGTTAAAACGTTGTCAGCCACTTGAGCGTTTTGGTGCACGTTGTTGGCCGATACTTGGTGGTATATATGTCATCGTGGGTAAAAAACGAGTTGTGCCGCTTAACCCTATTAAAATGAACTGGCAAAAACAAAAGAAACTCCTTGGTTCGGGTGTTGCTGAACCGTCAACCCGACAAATACTGCAACGAAATGACTAAGAAGGTGCATATATACTCTGATGGCGCCTGTCGTGGAAATCCTGGCCCCGGTGGTTGGGGTACGTTATTAGTATTTAATGACAATGAAAAAGAACTTTATGGTGCTGAAGTCGATACGACCAATAATCGCATGGAGTTGATGTCGGCAATTCAGGGACTTGAAGCATTAAATCAATCCTGCGATGTCATCGTTACAACAGATTCACAGTATGTTAAAAATGGTATTACCGAATGGCTGGCTGGCTGGAAAGCGAAAAACTGGAAAACGGCTGCAAAAAAACCGGTTAAGAATCAGGATCTCTGGATGCGACTTGACGATGCGGTCAGCCGTCACATTAAGGTTGAATGGCAATGGGTTAAAGGTCACAGCGGCCATAATGAAAATGAACGTGTTGACTGTCTTGCTAACAAAGCGATCGATGAATTAATCAGTGGGGAGAATTAACTTGCGACAAATCTTACTCGATACCGAAACAACGGGCCTTGAACCAAAGCATGGTCATCGAATTATTGAAATTGGTTGTGTGGAAATTGTTAATCGCCGTAAAACTGATAAGCACTTTCATGTTTATTTAAATCCTGATCGTGAAATAGAAGATGGTGCGTTTGATGTGCATGGTATCAGCAATGAATATCTAGCTGACAAACCGCGTTTTGCAGATATAGCAAAGGAGTTTATTGACTTTATACGCAATAGCGAATTAATAATTCACAATGCACCATTTGATGTCGGTTTTATTAATGCTGAATTAAAACAACTCGGAAAAAAGTGGGGGAAAGTTGAAGATTATTGTTCAGTGGTAGATACACTGAAGATGGCTCGTGACAAACATCCAGGACAAAAAAATAGTCTTGATGCACTGTGTAAACGTTATGAAATAGATAATTCACAACGTGATTTACATGGCGCCTTACTGGATGCGCAAATATTATTGGATGTGTATTTGACCATGACGGGCGGCCAGGAGACACTAGGCTTTGATAGCAGCGAAAGTAATATTGCCAATTCAACAAATAACAAAATACAGCTAGATACAAATCGTATTTCGTTACCGCTTATTGAACCTACAGAAGAAGAATTAGAAGCTCATATGCAACGTCTGAATGCGATTAGAGAGCAAAATGGCAAATGCTTATGGTTAAAAAGAGAATAAATCTATAATTGGAGAAAAACATGACTCACTATGATGAAGCCGAAGGCTTATGCAAAAAAATCGATCCTGCAACTAAAGGTTTTATCTTTACCCAAACCATGATGCGGATTAAAGATCCTAAAGCTTCACTGGACTTTTATTCACGTGTAATGGGTATGCGACTGGTTCGTCGATTTGATTTCCCGGAAATGAAGTTCACGTTGTATTTTATGGGGCAATTTAATGAAGAAACTGCAAAAACAATTCCCGAAGATAGAGAACAACGCGCAACTTGGGTATTTGGCCGGGAAACAATGCTGGAATTAACCCATAATTGGGGCACTGAAGATGATACAGACTTTTCCTATCATAATGGTAATGACCAACCTCAGGGTTTTGGGCATATCGGTTTTACTGTTCCTGATGTTTATGCGGCATGTGAACGTTTTGAAAAAATGGGTGTGAAGTTTAAGAAAGAAGTAGATGCTGGAAAGATGCAAGGTATTGCATTCATTCAGGACCCTGATGGTTATTGGATTGAAATTCTACAAGCCGATATGCTACAGAAGCGTGGTAAGGATTGGGGTGTTAAGTAGTAGATTAAGTTTTGTGATTTATTTGTAATTACCGCGCCTTATTTTTTTACCAATAAATAAGGCGCGATTACAAGTTAGAATAAAAGAGTAATTTATAACCCCCTAAAAAAAATAAATATTAAGCAACAGCCTCTTTCGTCATTGTCTGCAATTCACCTTTCTCATATAAATCCATAACAATGTCACAACCACCAACTAGTTCACCATTAATGAAAAGTTGAGGGAAAGTTGGCCAGTTTGAATACTTTGGCAGGTTGGTACGAACATCTGGGTTCGCTAATACGTCGACAGATTGAAAAGGCACTTCGCAGGTTTTGAGTGCTTCTGCAGTACGCATTGAAAAACCGCATTGCGGAAAGTCAGGATTACCTTTCATAAATAATACAATTTTATTTTCTTCAACTATTTGTTTAATTTCTTCAAGAATATCCATTTATAATTCCTCTGAAATGGCTGATAAATCAATTGTGGCGCAATATAGCAAATTCAAGGTGACAAGTTAATTATTTGGCGAGCCAAAGCCACCACCGCCCGGTGTTTCGACAATAAGTTCATCTTTTGGTTTTACATGAATAGTGGTTTTAGCAGGTAACAATTTATCATTTAAACGATTCGCACCAGCCTTCCCATTTTCACCGCAATTTAATCCCCATGGCGAATGATATCTGCGTTCAGTGAGTAGCGTTACGCTGGCATCTTCCAGAAATTGATAATGTCGAATAATGCCATCACCACCGTGATTTGCTCCTTTTCCACCAGAGTTGCGCCTTACAGCATATTTTTTAATGCGCATCGGATAGTGGGTTTCCATTATTTCTACAGGAGTATTAAGCGTATTCGTCATGTGCGTTTGTATCGAATCACAACCATTATTATTTTTGCTTGCGCCCATGCCACCCCCAATTGTTTCGTAGTAACTCCATTTATCTGATCCCATCGCGATATTATTCATGCTGCCGTGACTCGCTGCTGGAATTTTTTCAGGTATCGCTTTCGCTAATGCACCCAGAACAACATCAACGACACGTGTGCTGGTCTCAACATTGCCGGCAGCAACTGCCGCAGGATAACTGGCATTTAATAAATTATTATCAGGGATACGTAACTGAATAAAATCAAAACTACCTGCGCAGTCGTGTAAGTAATGGGGTAATAAACATCGAAAACAATAATAGACAGCCGCTGCAGTGACTGACATTGGGCAATTAATATTGCCCTTCACTTGATTGGATGTGCCGGAGAAATCACAAGTGATATCGCCATTATTAATCGTGATCAAACATTGAATAGTAATATTCTCATTACCTAAACCATCATCATCCATAACATCTTTAAATGAAAACTTGCCTTTAGGTAATGATTGAAAAGTTGCCTGTGCCAATCGTCGCGCATAGTCATTGAGTTCGTCTAGTGATTGTTTGAATGAAACATCAGTTGAACTGCTTATTAATGATCTAATAGCGTGACTGCCGATTTGATTGACACTGAACTGTGCCATGAAGTCGGCTTTGGATAATCCAGGATTACGGAAACCGGAAACAATTTCATCTAATATGTAATTGATAAGTTTATTGTCTTTACCGATGACAGTAGGGGAGATAACCAAACCTTCTTCATTAATATTCTGTGAAATTGGCATCGAGCCAGGGGTGTCTGCGCCGATATCGGAATGATGGGCGCGATTAGCGATAAAGGCATGAAGTTCTCCGTCAACATATACAGGAGATATTAATGTTACATCTGGCAGGTGGGTACCGCCCATAAATGGATCATTCAATATGATTGTGTCGCCTTCATACCACTCATGATGGTGCACAATATCGTGCATCGCATAGGCCATACTGCCTAAGTGTACTGGAATATGAGCCGCCTGGGCACATAATTGTCCATTGACATCAAATATTGCACAGGAATAGTCTAAACGGTCACGAATATTGGGTGAAATCGCAGTTTGTTGCAGCGCCATGCCCATTTGCCCGCAAATGGCGTTAATTCGGCTAGCAAATAGACTTAATTCAATAGCATTCATTATTGTTCATATAGAGTTATTGATAACGTGTTAATTTATCAGAAAATCGGCTGAAAAAGGGTGGAAGCAGATACTGACACAAGTATAATCATTGACGATATATATGTAATTGAATGAATAGTATTTTTCTTAATAATTTTGGGGAGTTTAGAGCATGAATCCACTTAAGTCGGTGCATGGTACAATAGCGCTTGGTTTTGTTACTGCGGCAGTTATTACATTTTTGGTAGGTGATACAGCATTTAATAGTTGGTCATTTGCTGTGTGGTTACACGTATTTTTTGGCATCATCTGGATTGGTTTACTATACTATTTTAATTTTGTGCAAGTGCCTGCTGTGGGTGAAGCGACTGCTGATGAAGGTGGTCCAGGGCCAGCTGCCATCAATAAATATGTTGCTCCTCGTGCACTATGGTGGTTTAGATGGGGGGCATTAGGTACTTGGTTAACTGGTGCTGCGGCCTTAGAAATTATGGGAGTAGGTTTGAAAAACGCATTCCTGTTGCAAGGTAACGGTTTAATTATAGGATTAGGAGCATGGATGGGCACCATCATGCTATTTAATGTATGGGTATTAATTTGGCCAAATCAGAAAAAAATTCTGGGTATTGTAGAAGCAAGTGATGAAGAGAAAGCTAAGAGCAAAATCATCGCATTAATGGCTTCACGAACTAACACATTCTTATCTATCCCAATGATCATGTGTATGGTTGGTCAGGGTCACGGGTTGCCATATTAGTTTTATTTTTTTTAATTATTATACGACAGCCCGGCCATTGGTCGGGCTTTTATATTTAGGGTATAGATTTTTTATTTTTTTTTTATTTAAAAGATGAGTAACACACTAATGTCGAACTATGCACGTTTACCAGTCGGTTTTGTTTCCGGCCATGGTGCTACGCTCATTGATACGGAAAACAATGAATATCTTGACGCATTAGGCGGAATAGCCGTGTGCCTACTTGGTCACGCGCATCCTGCTGTGCAAGAAGCGCTTGCAGAACAGGCAGGACTTGTTATTCACACTTCAAATATTTATCGCATTCCATTACAGGAAAAACTCGCAGATAAACTGGTTGAACATTCCGGTATGCAAAAAGTGTTTTTCTGTAATTCGGGAGCAGAGGCAAATGAAGCTGCTATTAAATTGGCAAGATTACATGCGCATAATAAAGGCATAAAAACACCAAAAATTGTCGTCATGAAAAATAGTTTTCATGGTCGAACTATGGCGACATTGACAGCAACCGATAACCCAAAAGTTAAGAAAGGTTTTGAGCCTTTAGTTGAAGGTTTTGTGCATATTCCATATAACGATATGGATTCGTTATATGCATTAGCTAAAAAACATAATGATATTGCTGCCGTGATGCTGGAGCCTATTCAGGGCGAAGGAGGTATTAATGTGCCTGATGAAGGCTATTTGACAGCCATTAGAGCATTTTGCGACGAACATGATTGTTTGATGATGCTGGACGAAGTACAAACCGGTATGTGCCGAACAGGTAAATGGTTTGCTTTTCAGCATGAAGATATCAGACCTGACGTGATGACATTAGCAAAGGCACTGGCAAATGGTGTGCCGATCGGTGCTTGTCTGGCAGCGGGTAAGGCAACGAATTTATTCCAACCGGGTAGTCATGGGTCTACTTTTGGTGGTAATCCACTTGCATCGCGAGTAGCTTTGGCTGTCATTAATGAATTGGAAACCAATTATTTATCAGTGCGTGCGGAAGAACTCGGCAATGAAATATTGAAGGGTTTTCAAAATGAATTAGGTGATCTTGCAGGAATCAAAGAAATTCGTGGCAGAGGCATGATGTTTGGTATTGAATTAAATGAGCCATGCACGGAGCTGGTAACTCGGGCTTTAAAAGAAAAATTATTGATTAATGTAACGGCAGGCAATGTCATTCGTTTATTGCCGCCATTGATTCTGAGTGATGATGAAGCTAAACGTATCGTGCATGAGGTATCAGCGCTCGTTAAAGCTTACCTTAGAGAGAAAAGTTAATTATGGAAATAAGACATTTTTTGACACTGGATAGTTTGACTCGAGAAGAGCTTGAATCTGTGATTAATCGTGCCGCTTATTTAAAGCAGCATTTCAGAAAAAACTATGCTGAAGATACTTTAAAGAATCGTGTATTAGGAATGATCTTTGAAAAATCTTCTACACGTACACGTGTATCATTTGAAGCGGGGATGGCGCAATTAGGCGGTCACGCAATATATCTTGCACCTAGTGGCAGTCAGATCGGTCGTGGCGAACCTATGGAGGATACAGCACGTGTTATTTCCAGAATGGTAGATTGCATCATGTTGCGTACCTTCGAGCATGAACGTATTGAAAAATTTGCTGAATATTCACAAGTGCCCGTGATTAATGGTTTATCCGATAGCTATCATCCATGTCAGTTATTAGCAGATATACTGACCTATACCGAAACCAGGGGCAGTATTACTGGCAAGAAGGTTATCTGGGTAGGTGATGGCAATAATATGTGTCATTCTTACATGAATGCTGCGCGATTATTTGATTTTGAGCTGGTTGTGACTTGTCCTGAGGGGTATGACCCTGATGAAAGCATTACGGCCCGAAATAAAAATTATGTAACTATGGAACGTGATCCAATGGTTGCGGTTAAAAATGCAGACGTCATTGTTACTGATGTCTGGGCAAGCATGGGACAGGAAGATGAACAAATACAACGGCTAGATACATTTCGCGCATATCAGGTAAATAATGAGCTAATGTTGCAAGCAAAAAACGACGCGATCTTCATGCATTGTTTACCTGCACATCGTGGAGAAGAAGTGACTACTGAAGTGTTGGAAGGGCCGCAAAGTGTGGTATGGGAGGAGGCAGGCAATAGATTGCATTCACAAAAAGCACTCATAGAATTCTTAATGCGATAGATAGTATGCATTTTTTACTCAGTAACGACGATGGTTATCAATCTTTAGGGATTCATGCTCTGGCAGAGGCACTGTCCTATTTGGGTAAAGTAACAGTTGTTGCTCCGGACCGTGATCGAAGTGGCGCCAGTAATTCACTGACGCTTGATGCACCTTTGTATGTGAAACAGGATAGTCATGGTTATTATTATGTGAACGGCACTCCAACTGATTGTGTTCATCTTGCGATTACAGGTTTAATGGAAGAAGAGCCTGATATGGTTATCAGTGGAATTAATACTGGTGCCAATCTTGGCGATGATGTTTTGTATTCAGGCACGGTTGCGGCAGCGATGGAAGGACGTTTTTTAGGTCGACCTGCGATTGCATTTTCACAAACTGGTGAAGACTGGGAAAATTATTCTGAATCTGTTGATATTGCAACTAGTATTATTAAACATGTTATGGAGTATCCCTTGCAACAAGATACCTTGTTGAATGTTAATTTGCCTAAAACCTATCCAATTAAAGGTTATCAAGTAACACGTTTAGGCAATCGACATAAATCAAAGCCCGCACAAGCAGCATTTGATCCAAAAGGTAGAACGGTTTATTGGGTTGGACCTGTTGGAGCTGAACAGGATGCAGGGGAGGGTACTGATTTCCACGCTATTCGTGAGGGATTTGTTTCAATTACCCCGCTGCAAGTTGATTTAACGCGTTTTCAATTAATCGATAGCTTGGCTAAATGGGCAGAGAATATCAATTAAGATGAATTCACATCATTATGGCATCGGGATGACTTCCCAGCGTACCCGTAATCGTCTTGCCGAAAAATTACAGGAGATGGGGATTGAGTCAGAGGCCGTTCTCGATAGTATTCGTAATACTCCACGGCACTTGTTTGTAGATGAAGCTTTGGCAAGTCGTGCCTATGAGAATACGGCTTTGCCAATCGGCTTTAGTCAGACCATTTCACAGCCGTATATTGTGGCAAAAATGATAGAAGCTTTGATTAAAGATCGTAAACTTGAAAAAGTGCTTGAAGTCGGTACTGGCTGTGGTTATCAAACGGTTATTTTGTCGCAATTTGTTCAGCAGGTTTATACGGTTGAGCGTATCAATGGTTTATTAATGAAAGCGCGCGAACGTTTTCACGAACTCAATATACGAAATATTCGCGCGAAACATGCCGATGGCAATATCGGATGGCCACAATATGCACTATTTGATGGAATTATCGTTGCGGCAGCACCTATCGGCGTACCAGAAGCATTGAAAGAACAATTATCGATTGATGGTCGACTCATTATTCCTGTAGGCAAGACAGGCGAACAAAAATTATTGTTAATTACTCGAACGATTGACGGATATGAAGAAGAGTATCTTGATGCAGTTAGTTTTGTACCCATGCTAGGCGGAACAAATTAACGTAAAATTGTGGGATGAACCAACATTTAGTATTATTTTTATCGATTATCTTCTTACTGCAGGCGTGTGGCCCGGTAGCTGCACCTGTTCAACAACGTAGTGTCGTTGTTGAACCTGAACCGCAAGCGACGCAACGCGGTATAAGCACACAAACAACTACAAATATAACAGTTGAGTCTGCATCACGTCAGGTTAATTCCAAGGCCGATTATCATATTGTTATGAGAGGAGATACGCTTTATTCAATTTCCTGGCGATATAACAAAGATTATAAAAATGTAGCTAGCTGGAACCGTATTCCATCACCCTATAGGATTTATCCAGGACAAATAATACGGTTACGAGCACCTAAAATATCTGCGTCACAAGTAACGAATATGCCAACAAAAAAGGGCGAACCATTACAAAAAGAAACAGTTAGTAAACTGCCAAGCAAACCTGATGTATTTACCTCATCCGATAAAACACTGACGAAACCCTCAAAGGTGATTGCAAATAGTCACCAGGAAAAAAAACCATTACCGAGTGGCCCTGTAAAATGGAATTGGCCAACACTTGGTAAAATTGTGAAAGCAAACACTCCTACATCAAAAAACGGTATTGATATTAGCGGTAAAATGGGGCAAACCATAAAAGCTGCGGCTACAGGTGATGTTGTATATAGCGGGAGTGGACTTTTTGGCTATGGAAAGCTTATCATCATTAAACATAATGAAACTTATCTCAGTGCTTATGCATACAATAGTAAAGTACTGGTTAAGGAAGGAGATAGAGTGAGATCGGGACAACCAATCTCTTATATGGGGCAGGATCACTCTGGGCGGACAATTTTGCATTTTGAAATTCGCAAAAATGGCCAACCTATCAATCCAATACAATATCTTCCTAAACGTTCCGCATAATTAATTAACAATACTTATTTAGGGTTAGGTATCCTTTAAAAACAGACAAGCAACAACATCTCTTCCTTCGTCAATTAATACGTTATAGCTTCGACATGCTGCACCGGTATCCATCACTTCAAAACCAATGGCATGTTTATTAACATAGGCAGTAAAATTTTCAGTTGGTATGATCAGTTTACTACCTGTACCAAGTAAAATTATTTCCGGTTTCCACGTAATGATGCCATCGAGATGCTGCATTGCAAACATATCGAATGTATCACAAAGATGATTTTTTAATAATCGCGTTCTGGAAATGACAATATTGGTATCATGAATTGTATTTTGAATTTTAAATCCGGTTCTGGAGTAAGACTGAATTTTATTTACATTTTGTTCGCTGCTGTTGAGTTCAAATTTCATAAGATAACCCTAGACTTAAAATAGTTTAAATAAATTTATTAGAGCATAACAATTAGAAAACAGAGGAGTAAAACATGAAGATTATTTTGTTAGGACCGCCAGGTGCAGGTAAAGGTACTCAGGCTAATGTGATTACAAAACAGTATAACATCCCACAAATTTCTACTGGTGATATGTTACGTGCAGCAGTTAGTGCAGGCACAGAATTAGGTAAGCTAGCAAAGAAAATAATGGATGAAGGAGGTCTGGTTTCCGATGAAATTATATTAGGTCTTGTGAAAGAACGAATAACAGAAAATGACTGTAAAAACGGGTACTTATTTGATGGCTTTCCTCGCACAATTGCGCAGGCAGAGGGCATGCAGAAGGCAGGAATTGATGTGCAATACGTTGTAGAAATACAGGCAGATGATGAAGCAATTATTCAACGAATGAGTGGTCGCCGCGTGCATTTATCTTCTGGTCGCACTTATCATGTTCAATTTAATCCACCCAGTGTTGAAGGTAAAGATGACGAAACAGGTGAAGATTTAATTCAGCGTGATGATGATAAAGAAGAAACTGTTAGAAAAAGACTAGATATTTATCATGAACAGACATCACCATTGATCAATTTTTACAAACGGTTAGAAAGCGATTCATCATCATTAAAATACATAATAATTGATGGCATGAAAGATGTGATTGAAGTAAGTAAATCGGTTCTATTAAGTTTGAAATAGTCTCTAGCCTTATTAAAGATTTTGACAAAATTAAGAATAATTAAAAAACTATAGAAAAAACATAAAACATAGCTATAATTGTTATGGTGTTATAAAGAAGTTGTATTTTTTGATTAACCACTAATCAGTAATTAAGGGGAGTCTCTAACATGGCAAAGAAGAAGACTGCAAAGAAGAAGACAGCAGCTAAGAAAAAAACTGCGAAAAGAAAAGTAGCTAAGAAGAAAACAGCTAAGAAGAAAACAGCTAAGAAGAAAACAGCTAAGAAGAAAACAGCTAAGAAAAAGGCTAAAAAGAAAGTAGCTAAGAAGAAGGCTAAAAAGAAGACAGCCAAAAAGAAAGCTAAAAAGAAAGTAGCTAAGAAGAAGGCTAAAAAGAAAGTAGCTAAAAAGAAAGCTAAGAAAAAAGCTTCTAAGAAAAAGGCTAAAAAGAAGACAGCCAAAAAGAAAGCTAGAAGAAAGACGAAAAAAAGATAAGCAACTAGGTTCTCCGGTTGAGCGTGATGAAGCGCGAAGTAAAAAGCTAGAGAAATCATAGAACTTAGAAAATACGCCATCGAGCGTTATGCGAGCACTTGCTTTAGGTCTAACTATTTTAGGCCATGTGTAAGTCTCTCTCTTCATCTTACTGGAAGGCCCCCTTAAAGGGGCCTTTTTTTATGATTTAATTCAATGTTTTAGCATTAATATATTTTTTTATATGGAATTAACTTTAATATCTGTTTGCACTGCTGTAGTACAGTTATCTATTTCTAGTTAACCCTTTTATATGGCAAAAAAGAAAAAACCGTCAAGCAAGAAAAAGAAGTCCGCAACAAAAAGAAGATTATGGTGGTTTAATCGCTGGACTATTCAGCTAGGTCTCATATTAATTTGTTTATTTTTTTCCTACTGTTTGTGGCTGGATTTTAATATACGTAGTGAGTTTGAAGGGAAACGTTGGTCTGTCCCTGCAAGAGTATATAGTCAACCATTTGAAATATATCTGGGTCAACATCTTGATCAATCATCATTAATTAAACAATTAAGGATGTTGAATTATAAACAGGTGAGGTTCTTATCTAGTTCAGGACAGTTCAGTGTCAGTGAACACAAAGTGAATATATATTTACGAGAATTTCTTTATGCTGATGGCACTGAGAGCGAAAAGAAGATTGGTGTCTCATTTAAACAACAAAGAATTAGTCATTTAATCAACCTATCAAATAATGAACCAATACAGATAACACGATTAGAACCGGTTTTAATTGGCAAGGTATTCCCATTTCATGATGAGGATCGGGTATTAGTCGAGACTGATCAAATACCGCAAACATTAATAGATGCATTGATTGCAATTGAAGATCGACGCTTCTTTGAGCATCACGGTGTTGATCCTATGGGTATTTTGCGATCAACATATATGAATCTGATACGAGGCAAGATTACTCAGGGTGGAAGCACCTTAACACAACAATTAATCAAAAATATGTTTCTCAGCAGAGAGCGCACATTGCAACGAAAACTAAATGAAATGTTGATGGCTTTGATGCTCGATCATCACTATTCAAAAGAAAATATCCTTGCTGCTTATGTAAATGAGGTATTTCTGGGGCAAAATGGTGTAAAGGCAATACATGGTTTTGGTACAGCTGCAGAGTTTTACTATGGACGACCGTTACAGGAACTGAATATCGAACAGATTGCATTATTGGTAGGTATGGTTAAAGGTGCATCTTATTATAATCCGCGACGACATGTGGAAAGAGCGTTTGATCGACGTAATATTGTGCTGCAATCAATGCGTGATATGGGTTTTATTAATGAAAATCAATTCCAAACAGCATTAAAACGATCATTACAGGTGACTGCCAAACCTGATTGGAGTAGTGCTAGATATCCGGCATTTATTGATTTGGTTCGTCGTCATTTACGCCGTGATTATCAGGAACAGGATCTGCGTAATGAAGGTCTGATTATTCATACGACATTACAGACTGATATGCAGGACTTAGTTGAGGCTAGCGTTAAACGAAGTATGTCTCGATTAGATAAAAGAGCCGGATTTAAAGAAAGTACACTTGAGACAGCTGTAGTGATTGTTAGCCATCATGACGGTGAAATACTGGCATTATTGGGTGATAGGGATCCGAAACATAATGCATTTAATCGTGCCCTTGATGCCCGAAGACCTATCGGTTCATTAATTAAGCCAGCGGTTTATCTCGCCGCTCTAGATAATTCTGAGACATATAATGTGCTGTCTTTACTAGATGATTCCCAGGTCAGCATCAAGCAACTAGATGGAAAGGTCTGGTCACCGCAAAATTATAGTAAACAATCTTACGGTAAGGTGCCATTACTAAGGGCATTTACCCGTTCCTATAATCAATCAACAGTCAGACTAGGTATGTCGCTGGGTTTGGATAAGGTTATTAATCAACTTAAAAATCTTGGCGTTGAAGAGCATATTCGCGCATTACCATCATTATTACTAGGCTCATTGGAATTATCACCTTATCAAACAGCACAAATGTACCAGACGATTGCCAGTGATGGATTGCAGGTGCCGTTAAAAACGGTTAGAGCAGTATTTGACCGAGAAGGTAATGCATTGAAGCGCTATGATTTGAAGGTGAAAGAATTTATCAAAACAGAAACAGTGTTTTTGATGAAGTACTTATTGAGTCAGGTAGTAGAACAGGGAACAGCAAAAAGTTTAAAAAGTGCATTACCGTCGTTAATGCCACTTGCCGGTAAAACGGGTACGACTAACGATTTACGTGATACTTGGTTTGCCGGATTCGGGGATCGTTTATTAGGTATTGTATGGGTTGGACGAGATGATAATAAAACGACAAAATTAACTGGTGCAACTGGTGCTATGCAGGTTTGGTCAGATATAATGAAAGAATTAAAGCCAACGCCATTATTGTTACTGGAACCAGAGAATATTAAATGGCAACAATCACCTGATTTATCTAATCCACCGGAAAGTTGCCGTCAGAAAACACGTTATCCTTTTATTGATAAAAATATTCCTTTATCTATAAACTGTTTTTAAACTAACTATCATCTTATGAAAAATTTAATCTATCCGAGCTTGTTCATATTATTATTAAACGCATGTGCTCAACCAGTCCAACGATCTGAAGCATTGATTTTTGTAGAAGAGCATAATATTCCCACTGCAGAGTCAAAATCCGTACGCCAAGTAGAATCAACTGTGATTGCATCATTAATAAACGATGCTAATAAGCAGGCTATTTCTGGGAATACTGAACAGGCAGTGGCAATCATTGAAAGAGGCTTGAGGATTGAACCAACTAATGCAGGTTTATGGAATCTGTTCGCAAGTATTCGTCTACAACAGCAGCAATGGCAACAGGCAATTGAGTTGGCCAGAAAGTCCAATGCATTAACAAATGATAAAGACTTACTCTCATCTAACTGGGGCCTAATGGCTAAGGCTTATGAAAAAACGGGTGAGTATGAAAAAGCAAAAGAGGCCCTAAAGAAGCAAAAACTTACTAGCTAAAATTTTCCGATAATTTGCCTTTTTGAATAGTGGCAAAGGCAAAAAATTCTGCAACTGCAATATAAAGTTTACTTGGTATTTCATCCTCCAATTTAATTTGGACGGGACATTCATAAGTTCGGGTTTTTCTCTGATTGAAAATTCATCATTTAAGATTCTACGAATTAAGCGTGATCTCGCCACGCGAAATGGCTTACGCTATCTGTATACAGGTAATATGCATGTTACTAAAAGGGATTCCTCATATTGTCATTATTATCAGTAGAAATTAATTGTGCGTGACTTATATCAATTGAAATAATGGTATTTATAGGTAATTGCTTGATGTCCTAATTACGGTGAACGCTGTGCTGGATATTATGATGAAAGTCTTCTTAATTGTGGTGCAAAAAAAGCCTGCCAATAGGCAAAAATATTGAGGGTTAAATATAATATTGAGAGTTAAATAATTAATTATTAGATAACTCTGGCTTGAAAATCATAAGCTTGCCCTGTAGTATGCGCCGAAATTGAGGGTCGCCATACGACCACATAGGCTGAAAAGCTTTAGAATAGTTGCGGGGTGGAGCAGTCTGGCAGCTCGTCGGGCTCATAACCCGAAGGTCGCAGGTTCAAATCCTGCCCCCGCTACCAAAATATTTATATACTTAATAAATAGAAATGTTTCTCAGTAATAATTAGGCCCCACTTTAGGGGCTTAATTATTTTAGCGTTACCGAAGCAGTGATTAATATACTGTCGTTGGATTGAAGTTTTGCAGCCACTGACTATAATTACTGCAAATTTTGTGTCATATACAAAATGGGCTTCGGGCCCATTTTTTTATTATTGGACTATGCAAAAACAAAATCAGGTACTTGTTGATTCATTCGAGTCGGAAATTTCGGCACTAGGATTTGAGCTGGTTGGCGTGGAAATGCTGAGTAATGGCAATACTACAACCCTGCGAGTTTATATCGATAAAGATGCGGGTATTACTATTGATGATTGTGTTTTGGTAAGCCAGCAATTAACAGGATTACTAGATGTTGAAGATCCTATTCAAGGGCATTATGACCTAGAAGTTTCTTCACCTGGTTTAGATAGACCAATATTTACATTGGCTCAATTTGAGTGCTTTGTTGGTCAAAATGTGAACTGCAGATTATATGCAAAACTGGATGGCAGAAGGCGTTTTAAAGGCAAGTTAGTAAAAGTAGAAAATGAACATATTTTCATGTCGATTGATAAGGGAGATTATGAAATTCCTTTCGATATGATTGAAAGGGCTAAATTGGTTCCAGATTTTTGATTGATGGTAATAAAGACTCATGAATAAAGAAATTTTAATGGTTGTAGATGTCGTTTGTAACGAAAAAGGTGTTGCTAAAAATATTATTTTTGAAGCCATAGAAGCTGCTTTGGCGAGCGCAACGAAAAAAAGAAATCGTGAAGACATTGAGGCTCGTGTTTCTATTGATCGTCAGACTGGCGATTACGATACCTTTCGTCAATGGGAAGTCGTAGATGATGAGCCTGAATCACTAGAAGTCCCTTCTCGACAGATCAAACTTTCTGATGCCAAAGACAAACAATCGGATATTGAAGTTGGCGATTTTATTGAAGAGCCTATGCCTTCAGTAGAATTTGGTCGTATAGCAGCACAGGCAGCAAAACAGGTTATTGTGCAAAAAGTACGCGAAGCCGAGCGTGCTCAGGTCTTTGATGCCTATGCTGACAAACTGGGTGAAATGGTCAGCGGTACAGTTAAACGCATGGAACGAAGTGGCGCCATTATTGATTTGGGTAACAATGCTGAAGCATTTATTCCTCGTGAGGAATTGATTCCTCGCGAAGCGATTCGTGCAGGTGATAGAGTTCGTGCTTATTTAAAAGAAGTACGTGAAGAAGTCACGCGAGGTCCCCAATTATTTCTTAGCCGAATAGCTCCGGAATTATTAATTGAATTATTCAAAATCGAAGTGCCTGAAATAAATGAAGGCATGATCGATATTATTAATGGAGCACGTGATCCAGGGCAGCGAGCCAAGATTGCTGTGAAAACAAATGATCCCAGAATTGACCCTATCGGCGCCTGTGTTGGTATGCGTGGTTCGCGTGTGCAAGCCGTTTCTAATGAGCTTGGTGGTGAACGTGTCGATATTATTCTATGGGACGAAAACCCTGCGCAATTCGTTATTAATGCAATGGCACCTGCGGAAGTCGCTTCTATTATGGTTGATGAAGACGAAAACGTAATGGATGTTGCTGTAGCAGAAGAAAATCTGTCTCAAGCGATTGGTCGCGGTGGTCAAAACGTAAAATTGGCGAGTGAATTAACCGGTTGGGAATTAAATGTAATGTCTGTTGAGCAGGCAGAAGAAAAAAGTGATGTTGAAGCGGAAGCTTTACAGGCCATGTTTATGGAAAAACTGGATGTAGATGAAGAGATTGCCCTGATTCTTGCACAGGAGGGTTTCTCCAGTATTGAAGAAGTTGCTTATGTGCCGGAAAAAGAGATGCTAGCTATTGACGAATTCGATGAAGAATTGATTAATGCCCTAAGAGATAGAGCGCGTGATGTCTTGTTGACGAATGCGATTGCAAAAGAAGAAAAATTAGGTGATGTGAAACCTGCCGAAGATTTATTAACGATGGAAGGAATGGACGAAACACTTGCCTATGAACTCGCATCAGTGGGTGTCGTTACAATGGAAGATCTTGCTGAGCAATCGGTAGATGAATTGTTAGATATTGCTGGTATGGATAAAGATCGTGCAGGCGAATTAATCATGACTGCAAGAAAGCCATGGTTTGAAGAATTAAACGAAAGTAGTTAAGGAAGAGGTTTCTATGCCAGATACAACTGTCAGTGAATTTGCAACCGATATTGGTATTCCGGTAGAGCGTTTATGTGAACAGCTCGTGGAAGCTGGGCTACCTGAAAAAGGTGGGGATGACAAAATAACGGATCCAGAAAAGACAACATTGCTGGCATTTCTTCGTCAAAAACATGGTAAAAATGCAGATGTTGAGCCAAAAAAAATTACTCTTCGTCGAAAAACAGTTAGTGAGCTAAAAGTACCTGTAAGTGGTCAGGGACGCAGCAAACAAACTTCAAAAACAGTCAGTATTGAATTTAGAAAACGTCGCACTTATGCCAAGCGTGGTGATCTGGAAGAAACTATAAAGAAAGAAGAGGAAGCCAAGCGCGAACAAGAAGAAGCGGCTAAAGCGGCAGAAGAATTGCGTAAACAGGCAGAAGCAGAGGAAGAATCAAAACGAATTAAGGAAGAAGAGGAAGCAGCTAAAGCTGCGGAAGAATCACAAAAGAGAATTGAAGAAACTGCGGCTGACCAGCAAACAACTGTAGTTGTTCCAGTCAGAGACGAGACAGCGGTAAGCCCTGAAAAAGTGGTTAAACTAGCGGATAAAAAAGCCAAATCTCGTGATGAAGAACGAGATGAAAAACGTCACGGCAGAGAAGAGCTCCACGTAGCAACTAAAGGTGCCGGTCGTAGACGAAAAAAGCCAAAAACTAGAGCGGTTGTTCAAACCGTTAAGAGCAATCAACATGGTTTTGAAAAACCAACGGCACCGGTCGTTAAGGAAATTGATATCCCTGAAAGTATTACCGTATCTGATCTGGCGCAAAAGATGTCAATAAAAGGCTCTGAAGTTGTAAAAGTCTTAATGGGGCTCGGCACTATGGTGACAATTAATCAGACTATTGACCAGGAAACCGCTTCAATCGTTGTTGAAGAAATGGGGCATAAACCCAAGATGCTGAAAGAAAATGCGCTTGAAGAAGAAATGATTCAGGCTGCGCAACAGGAAGGCGAACAGGTCAATCGTGCACCAGTGGTCACGATTATGGGGCATGTTGATCATGGCAAGACTTCTTTGCTCGATTATATCAGACGAACAAAGGTAGCGGCTGGAGAAGCAGGCGGTATAACACAGCATATTGGTGCATATCGTGTTGATACTGATAATGGTACGATTGCATTTCTTGATACTCCTGGTCATGAAGCATTTACAGCAATGCGCGCTCGTGGTGCAAAAGTCACTGATCTGGTTGTGGTGGTAGTTGCCGCTGATGATGGTGTTATGCCTCAGACAGAGGAAGCTATTAAACATGCTAAGGCAGGAAATGTACCTATTATTATTGCGGTCAATAAGATTGATAAAGAGAGCGCTGATCCAGATCGTGTCAAACAGGAATTATCAAAACATGAAGTCATTCCTGAAGACTGGGGTGGTGATACGATGTTCGTCAATGTCTCTGCTAAAACAGGCGAAGGTGTTGATAAGCTTCTTGAAAGTATTTTATTAACAACGGAAATACTTGAGTTAACTGCTTCAGAAGAGGGTCCGGCTATCGGCACAGTTATAGAGTCCAGACTGGATAAGGGGCGTGGACCGGTTGCAAGTATTCTTGTTCAATCAGGTAAATTGAATAAAGGTGATTTCATCCTTAGTGGTCATGAATTTGGACGTGTACGTGCGATGATTGATGACACTGGTGCAGAAATAACCAGTGCTGGCCCATCTACGCCTGTAGAAGTATTGGGTCTTTCCGCCACCCCAAATGCTGGTGATGAAATGATCGTAGTAACTGATGAAAAGAAAGCGCGAGAAATTGCTTTATTCAGACAGGGTAAATATCGTGAAACCAAGATGGCTAATAAACATGCAACAAAGCTGGAAAATGTTATGTCGCAAATGCAGGAAGGCGAAGTTGTTACGCTTAATTTATTGATAAAAGCTGATGTACAAGGGTCATCAGAAGCATTGGTTGATGCTTTAACTCGTTTAAGTAATGAAGAAGTCAGAGTAAATGTTATAAGTAGTGCTGTAGGCGGCATTACAGAAAGTGATATTAATCTGGCAATGGCATCTTCGGGGATTGTGATTGGTTTTAATGTACGTGCGGATGCCAGCGCAAGAAAACTGGTTGATGCTGAAGGCATAGATCTGCGTTACTACAGTATTATTTATGATGTTATCGATGATGTGAAAGCTGCACTTAGCGGCTTATTATCTCCTGAAATTCGCGAACAGATCATTGGTGTAGCTGAGGTCAGGGATATTTTCCGCTCTCCAAAATTTGGAGATATTGCTGGTTGTATGGTGACAACAGGTCATATCAAACGCAATAATCCGATTCGTGTACTCAGAGATAATGTTGTTATCTATGAAGGCGAACTCGAATCATTACGACGTTTTAAAGATGATGTCAGTGAAGTGAAATCAGGTATGGATTGCGGTATTGGCGTTAAAAATTACAATGATGTTCGTGTTGGCGACCAGATTGAGGTCTTTGAACGAATAAGTGTTGAACGAAATATTGAGTGATGCCGAAAGAATTCGGTCGTAATCAGCGGATTTCTCAATTTGTAAAAGAAGAACTCGCTGTTCTAATTCAGAAAAAATTTCCCATGCAACATTACGGCATGATTACTGTGTCTGAAGTAGATGTTAGTCCTGATCTGAAAAATGCTAAAGTCTATATCACAATTTTTGCAGAAAAATTTCCAACAACTGAGTTAATCAAACAGCTCAATGAGGAAGCGGGTTACTTTCGTCATGAAATCTCCAGCATCATGACATCAAAAGGAGTCCCTGCTATTCGTTTTGTCTATGATGAATCAATTGAACGTGCGGATAGACTTGGCTCTATCATTGATTCTGTGTCCGATAAAAATAACTCTAGTGAATAATGGGGCGAAAGCGTAAAGGCCGTCAAATTAACGGTATTCTTATTCTGGATAAACCTGTTGGTATCAGTTCCAATCAAGCCTTACAAAAAGTAAAACGATTATTTAACGCTAACAAGGCCGGTCACACAGGTAATCTTGATGTTCCAGCCAGTGGTTTATTGCCAATCTGTTTAGGTGAAGCAACAAAAATCTCTTCTTATTTGCTTAACGCAGACAAAACATACATTACCGAGGTGCGTTTAGGTATAACGACAAATACGGGTGATGCGGCAGGGGAAGTTTTGCAGCAACGAGAGGTCAATATAATTTCTCAAGCCTGGCTAGAAGAAGTGCTAGCTGAATTTAAAGGTGATATTAAACAAATCCCGCCAATGTTTTCTGCGTTAAAGCACAATGGACAACGTTTACATAAGCTTGCATATCAAGGTATTGAAGTGGAACGCGAACCAAGACCAGTGAAAATACATGAGATTGAGCTCCTGTTACAAAGTGAAACCGGTTTTAAGATTAAGGTGAATTGTTCAAAAGGGACCTATATAAGAACTCTTGTGCAGGATATAGGCGAAAAACTTGGTTGCGGAGCACATGTGTTGACATTGCGACGTCTGGATTCAGGTCCATTTATAAGTGGACAAATGATTTCATTGGAAAAACTGGAAGAATTGGCTGAAGAGGATGACGTTGAAGCACTAGATAGTTTGCTTCTGCCAATGGATATGGCATTGTTTGATTTGCCTAAAGTAGAATGTGCTGGCGAAGCATTACAGTCTTTATGTCATGGTCAGGCAATATCTGTTTTAAATGCGCCAGAAAGTGGCAGATTACGAATTTATAGCGATTCTGGTGAGTTTATTGGAATTGGCACTGTTCTAAAGGATGGTCGGATAGCGCCTAAGCGATTGATTATTATTTAATTTTTTCTATTTTTAGCGGAGTTTAGAATATTGTTATGTTCGACTTGTGAGAGTGGGTATGCGCGGTTACAATACGCGGCAAATTTATTGAAGAGTTAGCCAGGAGTAAGAAAGAAATGGCATTAAGTCATGAACAGAAATCTGGGATAGTTAAAGACTATCAACGTGGAGCAAGCGACACAGGTTCACCTGAAGTACAGGTTGCATTATTAACTTCACGTATTACTGATCTTTCAAACCATTTTAAAGTTCACAACAAAGATCATCATTCTAGACAAGGTTTGTTGAGAATGGTCAATCAAAGAAGAAAACTACTAGACTATCTAAAAAGCAAAGATCTTAATCGCTATCGCGATTTGATCAGTCGTCTTGGTTTACGTAAATAATTATTCATACGTAGATGTATTCAGAATTACTGTTTAACCCGCCATGGCGGGTTTTAGTATTTTTAATATCCCCAAAAGTCAGATAAATAAAAAAGAAATAGCGATAACAGGAAGCCCTCATGAACGTGGTCAAAAAAGAATTTAAATTTGGTAATCATCAAGTCACCTTGGAAACAGGACGTATAGCACGCCAGGCATCCGGTGCAGTTTTAGTCAGCATGGGTGACACGATCGTGTTAGTCACATGTGTTGCTAAAAAAGATGCGAAAGAAGGACAGGATTTCTTTCCGCTGACTGTTGATTATCAGGAAAAAACATATGCTGCTGGCAAGATTCCTGGTGGGTTTTTTAAACGTGAAGGTCGACCTTCAGAAAAAGAAACCCTAACTAGCCGATTAATTGATAGACCAATTCGTCCTTTATTTCCTAAAGAATTCAAAAATGAAATTCAGATTATTGCGACAGTAGTTTCTCTAGATCCACAAATTGATCCTGATATTCCAGCTATCATCGGCGCATCTGCTGCGTTAACTATTTCGGGCGTGCCATTTAAAGGTCCTGTTGGTGCAGCACGTGTTGGTTATAAAGATGGTAATTATTTAATTAACCCTTCAATAGAAGAGTTAAAAATGTCAGAACTTGATTTGGTCGTAGCTGGCACATCATCTTCTGTTTTAATGGTTGAATCAGAAGCGAAGCAACTTTCTGAAGAAACCATGTTAGGTGCAGTCATGTTTGGTCATGAACAATTTCAGGTTGTTATTGATAGTATTTCAGCATTTGCTGCTGAAGCTAATACTCAATCATGGGATTGGACTGCACCAGAAAAAGACAACGCACTTGAAAATGAAATTCAGTCGCGTGTAGGTGATTTGATTCGTGAAGCCTATAGTGTTCGAGATAAACTAGAGCGTAAAGAACGTATAAGTGAAATTAAGTATGAAGTTATAGAGGCACTTACTGAAGGTGAAGATTTTCAATGGGGTGCAGGTGAAATTACTTCTGCCATTGAATCACTTGAAAGTAAAATTGTAAGAAGTGGTGTATTAGCTGGTGAAGATCGTATTGATGGTCGTGATCCCAAAACGGTTCGTCCAATTACTATTGAGACTGGCGTATTACCAAGAACACATGGTTCAGCACTATTTACTCGTGGTGAAACACAGGCATTGGTTGTGACAACATTAGGTACACAGCGCGATGCACAAATCATTGATGCGATTGAAGGTGAGCGTAAAGAACCTTTTATGTTCCATTACAACTTTCCTCCATTCTGTGTGAATGAAACGGGCAGAGTGGGTTCACCAAAACGTCGAGAAATTGGTCATGGCCGTTTGGCAAAACGCGGTATTCTGGGGGTGATGCCTAATATGGACGAGTACCCTTATTCAATTCGTGTAGTTTCAGAAATTACTGAGTCAAATGGTTCAAGCTCAATGGCATCAGTGTGTGGTAGTAGTTTGGCATTGATGGATGCAGGTGTTGAACTAGATGCGCCGGTTGCCGGTATTGCAATGGGCTTGATTAAAGAAGGTGATAAGTTTGTTGTCTTATCAGACATCATGGGTGATGAAGATCATTTGGGTGATATGGACTTTAAAGTTGCCGGTTCTGAAAAAGGTATTACAGCATTGCAAATGGATATCAAAATCGATGGTATCACTAAAGAGATTATGGATGTGGCATTAAGTCAGGCGAAAGATGGACGTTTACATATACTGGGCAAGATGAATGAAGTCTTATCTTCACATAAAGAGGAACTGTCTGAATTTGCTCCGCGTATTACTACGATCAAGATTCATCCAGATAAGATTCGTGATGTGATTGGTAAAGGTGGTGCAACGATTCGTTCCATTACTGAGGAAACCGGTGCGACGATTGATATTGATGATGACGGTTTAGTGAAGATCGCTGCAATTGATAAAGCAGCCGGAGATGCGGCATTAAAACGCGTAGAGCAAATAACTGCTGATATTGAAGTTGGTAAGGTTTACGAAGGTAAGGTTGCCAAACTGATGGACTTCGGTGCATTCGTAAATATTCTTCCTGGTAAAGATGGTCTTGTGCATATCTCTCAAATCTGCGAAGAGCGTGTAGAAAACGTCAGCGATAAACTAAGCGAAGGTCAAATGGTGCAGGTGAAAGTACTTGAAATTGATAAGCAAGGTCGAGTTCGATTAAGTATGAAAGCAGTAAGTGAAGAAGCAACTGCATAATCAATATTTTAAGAAATAAAAAAAGCCATGCAATTGCATGGCTTTTTTGTTTTTAAGCGCTTGAATTAATTATGCCGCTTTAATGTTTTTCTCTTTCAGGTAGGCTTCCAGATCGTCAGCAGTACCTATTAATTTACCACCGATGAATACCTGAGGGGTTGTGGTTGCACCTGAAATTGCACGTAATGAGCGACTGGTAACGCCTTTACCCAATTCGATTTCTTCATAAGGCATATTGTTAGCCTCCAGTGCCATACGAGCACGTTCACAGTGAATACAACCTTTACGAGAAATCAATGAAACAAACTCAGGTTTCTCAGCATTCTTGTTGATGTATTTAAGCAAGGTATCTGCATCAGATACTTCAAATGGGTCGCCTGGTTTTTCTGGTTCAATAAACATCTTTTCGATCACTTTATCTTTCACCAGCATGGAATAACGCCATGACCGTTTACCAAAACCCAAGTCATCCTTATTTACCAGCATGCCCATGCCATCAGAGAATTCGCCATTACCATCTGGAATGACAGTGACATTGTCACATTCTTGATTTTCCTTCCAGGCATTCATGACGAAGGTATCGTTTACAGATACGCAGACGATTTCATCTACACCGTTCTTTTTAAATACTGGTGCCAGTTCGTTAAAACGTGGTAAGTGTGTGCTTGAACAGGTTGGAGTAAATGCACCCGGAAGCGAAAAAACTACAACAGTTTTACCTGCAAACAGATCGTCAGTTGTTACATTTTTCCAATTACCGTTTTCGATGATACGAAAAGTAACGTTCGGGACATTATTTCCTTCACAATTTTTCAACATTGTACTCTCCTTGGTTTTAAAAATTTTAAGAAGTGTAACAACTATATGTGGATGGTAAATTCAATTGTTTTTATAATAGCTATAGGTATTATCTATCAAAGTTCAATGCGGGCCTGAGTGAAGGCTTCTTTACGATGCTGAATTTAGATTAGAGCCGGCACTCATTACGCTTTCTATTAATAAAGCGTGTAAAGCAATGACTTATTGGTTCAAGGTGATTCCCTTGTTATTATTCGATTGAATTTCAATCATGAGATTTTCATCCTGATTTTTACCTGTTTTTAAGGAATAGGCGAGTACGCCATCTTCGACAAGCGGTAACACTGATTCGGTTTTTTCTTCATAAGGTTTTGAAATGCCCCTTGCCAAAACATGGTTTTTATTTGTTTTTTGCGACAATTTTTTTGTTTTATTAATAATTAGAGTGTCTCTCGCATATGAAAATTATAATGCATCAAATATTATTATTCCCATTTGCCGCGATTTTAATCTCGGTTATCTCATATTTTTATCCAGAAATACTGAATAGTTATGTCGATGCCATCGTGCCGTTATTAAGTATTGTGATGTTTTCCATGGGTATGTCATTGCAGATTGAAGATTTCAAACAGGTTTTGAAAAAACCGGTGGTGATTATTTTTGGCTTGTTTATGCAGTTTGGCTTCATGCCATTATTCGCCTGGTTGATTTCACTTTCATTCGGATTGCCGGAATTATTGCTCATCGGTATGGTGTTAGTCGGTACTTGTCCGGGTGGAACGGCATCAAACATCATATGTTATCTGGCAAAAGGCAATGTTGCCTTGTCGATATCATTAACGACAATATCCACAATGTTGGCTGTAGTAATGACACCGTTATTAACTTATTTATATTTGCATCAGTCGATAGATGTGCCGACATTGAAGATGATGAAAAGTTTGTTCATGATTATATTATTCCCCATATTATTAGGTGTCCTTATCAATAAATTCTTTCAAGCTTATTTATCAAAAGTCATTAAAGCTTTACCTGTAGTTTCAATGCTGAGTGTGGTGTTTATTATCGGAATTATTGTTGCAAAAGGACAAACAGCGATTGATAGTACCAGTATGATTATTATCATTGCTGTAATACTTCATAACTTAACCGGATTCGGTATGGCATATTTTTTAATCAAGTTATTTAAAAATGATGAAGTGACTGCCAGAACGCTAGCTATAGAAGTCGGGATGCAAAACTCAGGTTTGGCGATTGAATTATCCCGTTCCTATTTCTCTATACTATCAGCATTACCTGCCGTTTTGTTTAGTGTCTGGCATAATATAAGCGGAGCTATAATAGCGGCAGTTTGGTCAAGGCAAACAAAACAGGAGAATAAGTAAAAATTAATATGTGTCGTTTTCTTAATCATTCTTTGTTTGTCAGTTTTACATTGTTGTTTTTAACTTGTTGCAGCTCACCGAATAGTGACATTACCTACTTTCCACTTGATGATGGTTATAAGTGGCGATATAGCGTATCCATGATTACGCGTGATGGTTTGGAAAAACAACAATACATTCTAAAAAATCTTGGTAAGAGTGATCTGCACAATACGCCCGTTCATTTAAAACAATCGATGGATGGAACATTTATTTACTATGCAGTTGAAGAAGGTGTGGTCATGTTTAAAGGCACAAAAAGCTTTTTAGTGCCCGGTGGATTATTCCAACCTGAACAACAAGTCATCATGCCAAATCCAGTTAAGCTTGATGATAAATGGCAAACTATTTCAACTACTCGTTTATTGAAGAAAACTGGACCACCACAAAAAACCGAATTTAAAATCCTAGCCAATGTACCCATGGATGTCTCCGTTGAATCCATCAATGAAACAGTAAATGTCCCAGCTGGCGTCTTTACAAATTGCGTAAAGATAAAAAGCGAAGGTTCAATAATGAAAGATGCAGGCAACTATGTCGGTTTAACACTAATCGATGTGGAAGAAACTAGTTGGTATGCACCGAATGTTGGCTTGGTAAAACTCGAGCGAGTTGAAACAACAAAAAGCGAAGCGTTGGATAAAGGCAGTTTGTTGATTGAGTTAGCGGATTTTAAAAGAGGGTAAGATTAGTTTTTATTTATAATTATCAAAAATCAATTATTACATCATCTGCAATCTTTATTTTTAAGCCTAAATTATACTTTTTATCTTTCCCTCACGCTAATTGTCAGTAATAATTTGATCTAGCATAACATCAGTTATTTCAGTTGGTAGTTCATCAAGAATCTGCTCCTCATAACAAATCCCAATCTTTTTCTTTACCTCATTATTCGCGAACCAGCGGTCATAATAGCCGCGACCATAGCCGAGGCGGGCGCCTTGTTTGGTGAATGCTACGCCGGGCGTGATGGAAATATCGAATGGACCGATGGCGATTTCATCCGTTCTTGGGTTAAGAATTCCGAGTCTATCAGGCTCAAGATCGTCCCAACTATTCAACTTTATCGAGTGCATGGTGGTTTTATCGACGATCTTGGGTACAGCAACATCTACATCACTCGCTAGCCATTGTTTAATCAGGCTATGTGTTTCCACCTCGGTTTGGTAGGAAATAAAGCAAAATATGGATTTTGCATGAATAAACTCATCAATTTGTTTTAGGTTATGATGAATTTTACGGTCTTTAGACCGGTGTTCTTCGTCTGATAAGGCGTTTCGACGGGTTATTAAGAGTTTCCTGATGTATGATTTTTCTTCAAGTAAATTCATCAATATTCTTATATATATATATAATACAATTAGTTATATTATTTATTTAATATTTATTCGAGTTATGAATCTCTCATGTTGTTGGTTTGCATCTGTTGTAATATTACGTCGTTTTAAATGCTGCAAAATTGTACATTCTTCGCCTTTCTTTTTCTCTCTAAATACGTACAATAGCGCCTTTTTTCAGGCGGCAATTGCCGCGATTAGTCAGTTTTACAGAGGAAACACTTGTATGGTCACAATCAGATTGTCACGAACAGGCGCTAAGAAAAAGCCTTTTTATCATATTGTTGTGATTGACAGTCGTAAAAAGCGTGATGGACGTTCTATTGAACGTGTAGGGTTTTTCAATCCTTGCGCACTCGGCCAGGAGGAAACTTTGAGAATTGATATGGAACGCATCAATCATTGGGTTTCTCTGGGCGCACAAACATCTGATCGAGTTACGAAACTGATCAATGAAAACGCTAAGGCGGCAGCTTAATCTAGTTTTATGAGCAGGTCTTTACGATCTGTCATAACAGGATGAATGATAATTCAACGCCACTGATACTTGGTCGTGTCAGCGGCATTTATGGCATTAAAGGGTGGGTAAAAATACTCTCGTTTACCCGGCCGAAAGAAAATATCTTGCGATACAATTCCTTGTTCATTAACCATGATGGGCAATGGCAGGAATTAAACTTAGAGGACAGCCAACATCGAAACGGTCGCTTGATGATAAAATTAAGCGGGATCGATACCCCAGAAGAAGCCCGAAACTATATCGGGAAGGATCTGGCAATTGATGAGAGTAAATTACCGGAATTACCCAAAGGGCAGTATTACTGGAATCAGTTAATTGGTTTATCGGTTTACAGCCTTGATAAGGAGTTATTAGGGAAAATCATCGATATTCTGGAGACTGGTGCAAATGATGTATTAGTTGTGAAAATAGATGATGGAAATACTCCTAAGTTATTAATTCCATTAGTAATAGATGTGTTTATCAAAGAAGTTGATTTGGATAATCGGCGCATGATAGTGGATTGGCAAAAGGAAGAATAATGTATCAGTTTGATGTGGTGACATTATTCCCTCAATTATTTCCGTCATTCTTTGAATGTGGTGTGATTGGCCGCGCAATAAAGGATAAACGCTTAGGGTTTCGAAGTTGGAATCCACGACATTATACGAATGATGTGCATCATACTGTTGATGACCGACCTTATGGTGGTGGTCCGGGTATGGTGATGATGTATGAACCCTTGGCTCAGGCAATACAGTCTGCGAAAAAGCAGCAGCCAAAGGCGAAAGTGGTGTATTTATCACCTCAAGGGAAACCCTTGAGTCAGCTGGCTTTGGAAAGGTTTTCCAAAGAATCAGGGCTGATTATGGTGTGCGGACGCTATGAAGGGATAGATGAGAGGGTAATTAACGACCTAGTTGATGAGGAATGGTCGGTAGGAGATTATGTGCTTAGTGGTGGTGAAATACCCGCCATGGTGATGATGGACGGGATATCCCGATTATTACCGGGGGTGTTGGGACACGAGGATTCTGCTGAACAGGATTCTTTTGTTGACGGATTGCTAGACTATCCGCATTATACGCGCCCTGAAGCCGTTGCAGAGCAATCTGTGCCGGCAGTTTTGTTAAGCGGCAATCATGAGGTCATCAAAAAATGGCGCATGAAGCAGGCATTAGGCAAAACTTGGCAAATTAGACCGGATTTATTGGAAAAACTGGATTTGTCCAGTGTTCAGAAAACGTTATTGGAAGAATATATCGCCGAGCAAGATTGAGGCGACATGATTAAAGTGACTGGAGTAATTGCGATGACAAATATCATTGAACAACTTGAAACAGAACAAATGACACGTGAAGTGCCTGATTTCAATCCGGGCGATACCGTTGTTGTACAGGTTAAGGTGACAGAAGGTCAGCGCGAACGTTTACAGGCTTTTGAAGGCGTTGTAATCGCTGTTAAAAATCGTGGTTTGAATTCTTCTTTTACTGTTAGAAAGATTTCATATGGTGAAGGTGTAGAACGTGTATTCCAGACTTACAGTCCAAGTGTTGCTGAAATTAAGGTAAAACGCAAAGGTGATGTTCGTCGTGCGAAACTTTACTACATGCGTGATCTTCGTGGTAAGGCTGCTCGTATTAAAGAGAAAATCAATATCAACGCTAATACATAATCTAGCAAATGATTTAGAAATAGGCCGGTTTATCCGGCCTATTTTTTTCATTTATCTTATTCACTATTGTTACCAGTGAGATTCGGGTAAATGCCTCCAGAAGAAAAGAATAGCGTTACTAAAGATAATCAATCCATCATTGGCTGGTTTCTTGACACCTTATGGATGGAACGGGGTTTAAGTAAAAACACCATGGATGCCTATCGAAATGATCTCGTTCATTTTGCTATCAGCCTTCAAAAAAATCATTCAAATCTTATTAGCGCGAGTAGCAGTGATGTCCTTGCTTACTTATCAACTTCCAAAAGTGTATCAGTTCGTACTGTTGCCAGACGACTTTCCAGCATCCGACGTTTGTATGAATTTTTGGTCAGAGAAGATCGAATAAAAGTGAATCCGGTTAGTAATATTGAGACACCAAAGCTCGCTCGTTCATTACCAAAATCACTCACCGAGGATGAGGTCGAAGCCTTACTTAATGCGCCTGATATTGTAGATAAACTCGGTTTAAGAGACAAAGCGATGCTGGAATTACTTTATGCAACAGGTTTGCGTGTCTCGGAACTAGTGTCGCTCACACTTCAACAGGTTAATCTTAGACAAGGTGTATTAAGAGTGACAGGGAAGGGCAATAAAGAACGACTAGTGCCGTTAGGTGAAGAGGCAAATGATTGGTTAACGAAATATATTCAACAGGCAAGAGGTGAGATATTACATAATGCTATGTCGGATGATTTGTTTCCCAGCAATCGGGGACAGGCAATGACAAGACAAACTTTTTGGCATTCGATAAAGCGTTATGCCAAGCTGGCGAATATTAAAAAACCATTATCGCCACATGTTTTGCGTCACGCATTTGCCACACATTTGGTCAATCATGGTGCTGATTTACGTGTCGTGCAGATGTTACTGGGGCATAGTGATATTTCTACAACGCAGATCTACACACATGTTGCCAGAGAACGATTAAAGAATATGCATAGTGAGCATCATCCACGTGGATAATATTTAATAATCATGTTGCGGAATAACCGAATAAACTTCTTCCAGAGTGGTCATGCCATCAGCCACTTTTTGTGCGCCACTAATTTTTAAGGTACGCATGCCAGCGTCTTTAACCGTTTTTTTTAGCTCATCCAGATTGGGTGTGGTGTTAATTTTTTCTCGAATTTTTACGTCAGGAGTTAATATTTCATAGATACCTGCTCGACCAAGATAACCTGTCTGACGGCATTCATCACAACCTGCAGGCTCATATACTTTTTCAGGCATTTTTAATTTATTCGGTTTGGCAAATTCTTCCCATGCCTGTTTTGGCGTTGGTATTAGTTTTTTACAGTGTGCGCAAAGTGTTCTTAATAACCGTTGGGCAATAATGCCGCGCAAAGTGGTGTTTAAAAGAAAGGGTGGAATACCAATATCAAGTAAACGCGTGATAGCAGATGGTGCGTCATTGGTATGCAAACTCGATAAGACCAAATGTCCGGTAAGTGCGGCTTGTATTGCTATATCAGCAGTCTCTAGATCGCGAATCTCACCAACCATAATAATATCCGGATCTTGTCTTAGTAAGGTTCTGACACCAGCTGCAAAACCGACGCCTATAGCGGGTTGAACCTGCATCTGATTGTATTGTGGATCAACCATCTCAATAGGGTCTTCAATCGTACAGATATTAATTTCCGGTCGTGAAATTTGATTCAATATTGAGTACAACGTTGTAGTTTTACCTGAACCCGTGGGACCAGTGACCAATATAATTCCACTGTTGTTATCCAGCATGCTATTAAGCTGTTTTTCATCATGCTTGGTAAAACCAAGTTGATTATAGTTTTTTACAAGCATAGCGGGGTCAAAAATTCGGATAACCAGTTTCTCGCCAAATGTTGTTGGCATGGTAGATAAACGCATTTCCACTTCTTTGCCAGAAGGCGATATGGTTTTTACGCGACCATCCTGCGGGCGACGTCTATCTGTTACATCCATACGTCCCAATGATTTAAAACGACTGGTTATTGCTGTAGTTAATATCAATGGAAATTCATGAACGATATGTAAAACACCATCAATACGAAAACGAACACGACCTTGTTCGCGACGAGGTTCAAGATGTATGTCACTTGCCCGTTGCTCGAAAGCAAATTGCAATAACCAGTCAACAATGCTGACAATATGCTGATTGTTGGCATCCAGCTCACCTACCTTGCCAACTTTAATAAGTTGCTCAAAGTTCTGGATTAATGCGGTCGGTTCATTTGCTTTCTGTTTGGTGGCGCCAAAGATAGACTTGCTAATGCCATAGAACTCAATCAGATATCGTTCCAGATCGCGGGGATTAATAATAACGCGTTTGATATTAAGTTTGGTTATGCGAGCCAGCTCGTCTTCCCATTCGGTAATAAATGGTTCACAGGTCGCAATGGTTAAATCATTAATATTTACATCAACTGGCAGGATTTTTAATTTGTTGGCATAGGCCTGGGATACCACCGCCGTGATTTTTTCAACGTTAATCTTTAGAGGATCAATTCGCAGGTAGGGTTGCTGGATCTTGTCGGCAAACCACTTGGTAAGTGTTTCCAGTGTGAGAGGATAGCCAGGTTTGCTGGTAGATTGCCAACCTTGCTCAGCAAGAACAATCAGGGGATGAATATGTAATTGCGGTTTGTCACATTGTAATGTGTCTATCTGATTGCGCTGTTGCGCATTAATCAGCTTGTCAGATTCGAGTAAATCGAGAATAAAGTCAAGTTTCAATCTGGTTTGTGTTTGTTCTTCTTGCAAGGCTGTAATCACTATCTGGTAAATTTGATTACTCTAACATGTTAGTGGCAAGTGGCATAAGCTGAGAGTAATTAAATGTATGAAAATCAGTTGATAATTTGAACAGAATTAATTTTATTAAGTCTGTTATTATATTGTGCGATTTATTTGGAGAGATGGTATGAAATATTGGTCTTTTGCGTTTGCATCTTTGTTGTTTGCCGGTACTGCATTGGCAGATGATGTTGAACAAAATATCAAAAATGGGTTGGAAAAAATTGTACCTAGTTTGCAAATAGAAAGCATTAGCCCTAGTCCGATTAAAGGTTTATATGAAGTCGTTTTAGGTTCTGATATTATTTATATGAGTGGCGATGGTCGCTATTTATTTAAAGGTGATTTGCTGGATATTGAAAAGAAGAGCAATCTTACTGATCAGGTTAAAGCTATATCTAGAGCAGAATTACTGTCGCATTTACACAAAGATGAATATATTGAATTTGCAGCAGTTAAACCGTTGCATACTATTTATGTTTTTACTGATATCGATTGTGGTTATTGTCGAAAACTTCATGAGGACGTTCCTGCGTTAAATAGTCTTGGCGTAAACGTTCGTTATTTGGCTTACCCACGCGCGGGTGTAGAGTCTGCTACGGGACAGCAAATGGCTGCCGTTTGGTGCGCAGAAGATAAGCAGGACGCATTAACTAAAGCTAAAAATAGCCAAGTATTTGATAGCAAGACTTGTGATGCACCGATTGAAAGCCAATATCTGTTGGGTAGGAAAATGGGTGTAAGAGGTACGCCGGCAATTTATCTGGAAAATGGAGAATCACTACCAGGCTATATGCCCCCAGAGAAGATCTTGAGTGCTTTTAATTCTGATTAATGTGATGTCAAATTCAAGGAGTTATTTGTGAACGTGACATCTTTCAAAATAGCTGTAGTTAATCTGTCTTTCTTTTCTGTAATTACGACTTTGACTGGTAGATAATTCAAATCATAAGCACACCAAAACCAGGTTTTTCTCTCATTATTTTCTTTTCTTCTTTCTATCTTCATGGTTTTGAATTCACCATAAAGTGTATCGATCATTTCATCCCGTAAATATTCAAATTCATAATTTTTAATCTTACCGCCATCAGCAATAGTGTAAGACTCGGGGATATTGTTATTTTTTAAATCAAGCATAATTTTGACTTGATAAAGCAATTTATCGAGGATGTCAGGCTGTGTGTTCATATGCCAAGTGTCATTATTGACGATATTTTCTATTCGATTATTATTCCAATCAAAATTAATAGTAACAAAACGGTCTTTCTTCCCGCCCGTGTGTTCGTACGAGTAGGTTAATGGTTGAACCTTATTTTCGTTAATGATCCATTTAGATTTTTCAATGATGCTGTCATTTCTGATGAATGAAATTAATCCGGTAGCCTCACTTTCAGATATAAACTCAAAGACATTATCGGCGTGTTTGATTAATGTGCGCTTCATTTTTCCAATTTTCATGTCATTGCTGTACAGGATATAGTTCGCTTCAAACATATCTGGGTAGACATCTTGAGCTTGAAGTCCAGTTACAAAAAGTGAGATAACAATGCTAATAAGCAGATTTTTAATTAACATAATAGCGCTTCGACATTTTTCATATGATAAAATTCTCTCAATTTAGGAAATATTAAGAGCATTGTATGCAGGAAGAAATTTTTATTCCCAAGCAATCGGCAAAAATTCTTGTCGTTGGCGATATTATACTTGACCAATACCTCTATGGTGAAACTTCTCGTATTTCACCTGAGGCTCCCGTTCCAATAGTTAGAGTTTCTCAGCAAGAGGAGCGACCGGGAGGTGCTGCTAATGTGGCGTTAAATATTGCATCATTGGATATGCCGGTCACGCTTTTGGGATTGACCGGTGATGATGAGGCATCTCAACGCTTAGAAAACATACTAAATCAGCATAATGTTAGCTGTCATTTCACCAGACAATATCAAGTGCCAACTATTACCAAGGTCAGAATATTGAGCCAACATCAGCAATTACTTAGGCTTGATTATGAAAATGACAATATATCAACTTACTCTTCTAATATAGTCGATCAGTTCGAAATATTATTGGCTGATATGAGTTTGATTGTGTTATCTGATTATGCAAAAGGTAGTCTTCGACATATAGAGAAGATCATTGCGCGCGCTAACAAAAAAAATATACCAATATTCGTCGATCCTAAATCAAATGATTTTAATATTTATCGAAATACGGACTTGATAACACCAAACCTAAAAGAATTTCGGGCTGTAGTTGGCAATGTCTCTACTACTGAGGAAATTGTTAATGCAGCTATCGGACTATGTAAAAAGTATAATCTGAAAGCTTTACTGGTTACTCGGGGTGAAAATGGAATGTCATTGGTTAAGTCAAACGGTGACAACTTTCACTTAAAAGCACAGGCACATGAGGTTTATGATGTTACGGGCGCAGGTGATACTGTCATCGCGACACTGGCTGCAAGTTTTGCCAGCGAATATACGATTGAACAATCAGTAAGCCTTTCTAATATTGCTGCTGGCCTGGTAGTAGAAAAACTGGGTGCGGCTATAGTGACGACAGCAGAGTTAAATACTCGTCAGAATTCTTTTCAATCTTCAGGAAAAGTCATCACCCAGAGCGATATAGCAGTTACTTTAGTAAACGAATATAAATCACAGGGACAACGCATAGTTTTTACTAATGGTTGCTTTGATATTCTGCATGCAGGTCATGTGACTTATCTTGAAAAAGCTAGATCGATAGGTGATAAATTAATCGTTGCGGTTAATTCAGATGCCTCGGTAAGTCGACTTAAGGGGCAGGATAGACCAGTAAATGATTTGGCAAACAGAATGAAATTATTGTCGGCATTATCTTGTGTGGATATTGTCGTACCATTCGAGGAAGATACACCTAAAGAATTAATTGAAGCTTTGTTGCCTAATGTGCTGGTTAAAGGTGGTGACTATTCAGAAGAACAGATCGTTGGTGCAGATGTCGTTAGAGATAATGGCGGTGAGATTAAAATATTAAATTTTGAAGAAGGTTATTCTACGTCTTCTATTGTAAATAAGATTAAACAATCGGGTTAAACATAATATGATTGTAGTAACTGGTGGTGCAGGGTTTATTGGAAGTCAGTTAGTCGCTGGTTTAAATAGAGCAGGATACGATAGGATTATCGTCGTCGACAACTTAAAGGAAGGGCAAAAGTTTTTTAATCTGGTCGAAAAATCAATTATTGATTACTACGATAAATATGAATTCAGGGATATGGTGCGTAATAGAGGTTCCCTTTGCAATGATATTGATATTATTTTTCATCAGGGTGCTTGCTCAATAACAACAGAGTGGGATGGCCAATACATGATGGATAATAACTTCACCTGTTCAAAGGAGTTATTACATCTGTCGCTGGAGAAAAAAATTCCTTTTATCTATGCATCTAGTGCAGCAGTTTATGGTGTTAATACTTCATTTCAAGAACTGAAAAAAAATGAAAGTCCTATTAATGTATATGGATATTCAAAATTGTTGTTTGATAATTATGTAAGGTCTTTATCCGTCATTGAAACTCAAGTTGTTGGCTTACGTTATTTTAATGTTTATGGTTATGGTGAATCACACAAAGGCTCGATGGCAAGTGTCATCATGCATTTTAATAATCAATTAAAACAGGATGGGAATCTTAAGTTGTTCGAAGGTAGTCATGGATATGCTAATGGTGAACAGGAGCGAGACTTTGTTTATGTTGATGACGCTGTAGACGTGAATATTTGGATGATGGAAAATAGACAGCTAAGCGGCATATTTAATGTTGGTACCGGTACGGCAAGGACATTTAATGTTGTTGCTGACGAGGTGGTTAAATGGCATGGGCAAGGGGAGAAAAAATATATTCCTTTTCCTGAGCGATTATTAGACAGTTATCAAAGTTACACTCAAGCTGATTTAACTTCTTTACGCAACGCAGGCTATAAAAAAGCGTTTACATCTGTCGAAGACGGCGCAAAATCTTATTTGGATAAGTTAAACAATATTAATCAATAGCGAATCTACTGGTGAGATTTGTTTACTCAATAGCCTTATTATTTATTTTGCCATTGGCAGTTTTGCGACTTTTTCTACTCGGTTTTAAGAATCCGGATTACAGAAAAAATTGGTATGAGCGTCTTGGTTTTATAAACCCGTTATCTTCAAAGCCTATAATATGGTTACACGCAGTTTCAGTTGGGGAAACGAATGCGGCAGCACCATTATTAAATCGTCTGTTGCATGCTTATCCCGACTATCAGTTATTAGTTACTACGGTTACGCCGACAGGTAGACAAATCTTAAAGATGCATTTCGATAATGATATTGATCATTTGTATTTTCCATATGACATTCCATGGGTGGTTAATCGATTTTTGCAAAAACTGAAACCTGCAGTAGTAATATTGATGGAAACAGAAATATGGCCGAATCTTTGTTATCAATGTAATAAAGAAAATATTCCGGTTTTGCTAATCAATGCTCGATTAAGTAAAAGATCTTTTAAGCGATATCAATTACTAAAAGGTTTTATTAAGAAAACTTTAAACAATATAAGTATGATTGCTGCCCAAACGCAAAATGATGCAAATCATTTTATTAAACTCGGAGTTAATAGAACTTTCATACAGATCACGGGTAATATGAAATTTGAAACGGTCATACCTAGCAGTGTGATAGAGAATGCAGAAGTCGTGAAACGCTATTTTAATATGAGCAGACCAGTATGGATTGCTGCTAGCACGCAAGAAGGAGAAGAAGAGCTTATATTAGAAGCGCATAAAAAAATAGTAAGTTATTTTCCTAATGCTGTTTTGATTTTGGCAGCGAGACACCCGGAAAGAAATATTGAAATTCAAAAAACATGTAAAGCAAATGGTTTTAATATAGTGAAATGGTCAGAGCAAAAGGTATTTTCTGATTCCGATCAGGTTTATTTGCTTGATACATTGGGTAAATTACAGACTTATTATGCTGCGAGTCAGGTTGCTTATGTTGGCGGTAGTCTAGTTGATAGAGGTGGACAAAATATGCTTGAGCCAGCCAAATTGGGTCTTCCTATACTTGCTGGACCTAGTAGATATAATTTTAAAAAAATCAGTGAAATGTTAGAAAATACGGGCGCCCTGATTACTGTAAATAGTGCTGATGATATTGTTAGGGAATTAAAAACTCTTTTTACTGATGCCAATTTACGCCATGATCTGGGGGAAGCGGCTAGACAGATGGTTATTAATAATCAAGGACAAGTAGATACGACAATGAAATTAATTCAGGACTTTATTAAATGAATAAGTTATTTTTGCAACTATGTCATAAATAATCATCTAATTGTTGTTGATAACTTTTACATATCAATTCAGGAGAAATTTATGAACAAGACGTTATTTGTTGTTCTGGCAGTGTTGTTTAGTAATATGGTTTTAGCTGACGAGTATCCTTCAGAAGAAACTGTTCGATTTGCTTTAAATTGTATGCATCAATTAGGTGGCCAATCAGACGAAAATTTATATGCATGTATTTGCCGTTATGACAACATCAGAGCAAATATGATTTATACTGAATACGAAGAGGCGGTTACGTATGAACGTAATAAAGCGATGCCGGGTGAAAAAGGGGGGATGTTTCGTAATAATAAGCGTGGTGAAAATTTTTACGAACAGTTAAAAGAAATTAGAAAAAATGCTCTGGCTCAATGTCCCGTTGCAAAAAGGATTGAACTAGACCGGTCAAAAGTTAAAAATTCTGCGGAAAATTAAAGGGTGAAACATCACCCTTTTTCTTTGTAATGAGATAGTTGATAAATTATAAGATTCCATCGACATAGAATATTTCATCTAAAATTATCTATTCAGATTATTTTATAAATTTTATTCATTTGTAACATAAACTATCAAATTATCATTTTTGCAGTGCAGCATATAATTACTTACATTCTAATGCCTAATACTACGCAATTTGCATGTTATAACTTGTCCAAGTTATGTTCGCTTATGTCTTCATATCACTTGCAGGCATTATGAAAATTTCCTACACTCATCAATGACTAGTGGATGATCCACGAATATATTGCAGTGCAATAATTATAATAATTTAAGGAAGCATTTAACTCATAACAAAAAATAGTTCTACTAGGTTGTTAATGAAAAAATTCTTAATTATCATCAAAAATTCATGTAGTTATTATATTAATAATTACTCACAATTTTTCTGTTTGAAATCTATTTCAGTTACTACATCTTTTCTAGCACAATAGCGCTTTATGGTCTCGAGGAGTTATTGTGTTTTTGTTATTTTTGAGACTAAGAACATGATCAACTAAATAGAGGAGGAGGTCATGAGTAAATTATCAATCAAGAAATGGCTCGTAGCTGCATTAGCAGTGGGTCTTTCTGCATCAGTTATGGCGAACGACGAAGTTCGTAAACTGAATGCGGATCCAAACTACTGGGCATATCCTGGTGGTAACTACAATAACTGGCGTTATACTGAGTTGAATCAAATCAACACTGGCAATGCTAGCAAATTGGTTACTGCTTGGACTTTTTCAACTGGCCGTCTACAAGGTCATGAAGGTGGTCCTTTGGTCCTGCCAACAAGCGCTACTGGCTTAAGCAGTGATCATCTGTACATTCACTCTTCTTTCCCTAATGACGTATTTGCTATCAACCTGGATACATTACAAATTACCTGGTTTTTCGAGCCTCAACAAGACGAAGCAGAAACTGTCCCTGTTATGTGTTGTGACATCGTTAACCGTGGTTTAGGTTACAGCATGGGCCAAATCTATCTGCAACAAGCTGACACCACTTTGGTTGCTTTAAGCGCTAAAGACGGTTCAGTTAAATGGAAAGCAGAAAACGGTCGTGATGTCGGTTACGGTCCTGCGGCAGGTAACACCACCACTAACGCTCCACATCCAATCAAAGACAAAATCATGACTGGTTGTTCTGGCGCGGAATTTGGTGTTCGTTGTTGGTTAGCAGCGTACAATGCTAAAGACGGTTCTTTAGCTTGGCGTGCTTACAGCATGGGTCCAGACGAAGACATCCTGTTCGATGCTAACACTACCTCTTTAGGTAAAAAAGTTGGCAAGAACTCTTCTCTGAACACCTGGTGTTCTAACTCTGATTGGAAAGCTCCTGCAACTGGTCCAAACGAATGTAATGGCTTGAGTGATCAGTGGAAATCAGGTGGTGGTTCTACTTGGGGCTGGTGGCCAGCTGACTTTGAAGAAAACCTGGTCTACTACGGCTCAGGTAACCCTTCAACCTGGAACCCTGTTGTACGTCCTGGCGACAATAAATGGTCTATGACTATTTTCGCTCGTGACATTGACACTGGTGTTGCTCGTTGGGCTTACCAAATGACTCCACATGATGAATGGGATTATGACGGTATTAACGAAATGATCCTTACCGACATGAAAGTCAAAGGTAAACAAACTCCAGCATTGGTTCACTTTGACCGTAATGGTTTTGCGTATACCATGAACCGTAAAACGGGTGAATTACTTGTTGCTGAAAAGTATGACCCAGCTGTCAACTGGGCTAGCCACGTTGACATGAAAACTGGTTATCCACAAACCCTTAACAAGTATTCAACTCACCACAACGGTGAAGACGTAGTTTCTAAGGACATTTGTCCTGCAGCTCTTGGTACCAAAGATCAGCAGCCTGCTGCTTTCTCTCCACGTACTGGTCTGTTCTACGTACCAACCAACCACGTATGTATGACTTACGAACCAGTTAGCTATGCTGCTGGTGGTAACCAATACACTGCTGGTCAAGCGTATGTTAACGCTAACCTGACCATGTACCCAGCTGGTGCTGTATGCCCAGATTGTCCTAACAACAATGCTGCTAAAGACAACATGGGTAACATGATCGCATGGGACGCTGATAAAGGTAAGATCGTATGGTCTATTCCTGAGCAGTGGTCTGTATGGTCTGGCGTATTAACTACTGCTGGTGACGTAGTTTTCTACGGTACACTTGACGCATACGCTAAAGCTGTAGATGCTAAGTCTGGTAAGCTGCTTTGGAAATTCAAAGCTCCTTCAGGCATCATTGGCAACTTCAACTCTTGGGCACACAAAGGCAAGCAATACGTTGGTGTTCTTTCAGGCATTGGCGGTTGGGCTGGCGCGGTTGTCGCTATCCCTGGCTTAGCTGCTGCTCCTGATGAAGCTGCGCTTGGAGCTGTAGGTGGTTACCGTGCTCTGCGTAACTCAGCACGTAACGCTGGTATCTTAATGGTATTTAGCTTACCTTAAGACTCAAACAAACATCTGTTTGTGAAATCCCCGGCTTCGGCTGGGGATTTTTTTAAATACTTTTTATTAATACTGTAATTCTTCAAGAACTTCCCTTATTTATGTATGTCTTAAATTTGATATCAGCGTATATTAGCCTTTAAATTCGCGCCTTGAATTTGCTGTGTACGTTAAAAATACATTGGAGAAAATAATGAAAATAAAAAAAATTATAATGATGGCAATTACTACTATTACGCTATCTATTTGTTCTTTGGCTAACGCTGCTGATCATACAATTAAAGCTGGTGCACGTGCGTTTGAAACCCCGATATTATATATGGGTGCTGGTGATAAAGTGGCATTCACTAATATGAACTCACATAATGCAGTTTCTGTTGAAGGAATGATTCCGGATGGTGCTAAACCTTTTGCAGGAGCGATGGGTGAAAATATTTCTCTTACTTTGGATATTCCTGGTATTTATTCATATGTATGTCAGCCACATATCGGTTTCGGTATGGTTGGTGTAATTGTTGTTGGTGATATTTCTGCCGATGATTTAGCTGCCTACAAGCAAAAAGCGATGGACACACTGCAAGGTCCATATCGCCGTTTACTTGGTAAGATTAACAAAATTAAGCCTACAATATAATTTAACCATCATCTAAGCCCAGGCATCTGGGCTTTTAATTATGAAAAAAATATTATTACTTGTTCTATTAATACAATTTTCCCTCATCAATGCCACTCGTGCAGATATTGATGAAGAGTTTTTAAAAGTATGTGCAGATCCTTATATGCTGCCTTTCTCTAACAAGGATGGAGAGGGTTACGAAAACAAGATTGCTGAACTATTCGCCGAAAAGCTAGGTAAAGGTCTTAAGTATGAATTTTTTCCTCAGCGAATGGGTTTTATACGCAATACTTTGAAAGCTGAGTCTGAAGAGGGTTTAGGTTACAAGTGCGATTTGGTGATTAGCGTACCAGAAAATTTTGAACTAGCCTCAACAACCAAACCATATTTTACATCAGCATACGTGCTGGTTTACAAAAAAGGCAATAAACTTGATTCAATAACCGATGCTAGTCAATTAGATAAATTTGTTAATGAGCAGGGTAATAAAGTTAAATTAGGTCTTGCCGATAGAGGTCCAGCGCAGTTATGGGTTTTTCATAACAACTTGATTGGCGCCATTGTTCCTTATCAGGCACAACCAGGTGATCCTAAAGTGGACCCAGGTAAACGATTTATTGATGATATCGTTTCAGGTGATATTGATGCTGCAATAGTCTGGGGCCCGACCGCTGGATATTATGCGAAAGAACTTTCCGGTCAAGCAGACTTGATGTTGCTACCTTTACAAGACGACCCCAGTAAGCCAGAAATGCGCTTTACATATAGTTTTTCTATGGCTGTACGCTATGGAGAAGGTGATTGGAAAGATAAAGTGAACAGTTTGATTGATGAGAATCAAGCTGAGATAAATAAAATATTAACAGATTATGGCGTGCCGCTGATTCAAAATATTAAATAGTATTGTGTGGATGCATGATTATGAGTAATAAAAATATACTACAGCTCTTCTTATTGATCTTATTGTCCGTCAATTATTCATTCGCTATCGCGGATGAAATGAGTGGTGATGAGAAATTGTTAACTGAAGATGAAATAGATGACAGTTTAGGGCAATATGGCGAAGCCAGAGATACCTTGGACATTTCTGAAATAAGAGATACTGCTAAATTGATGTTTATGACAGATCATCTGTCAAATGTAACGAAGCCGTCAAATATTTATTATGAATGGGTAACCAGAGGTAAAAATGACCCAGGTTTCACAGATTCAGTATATTTGTCAGTGCTTGACATAAATGAAGACGGCACTAAAAATACCGATATCGAGTTTTTTACTGGCCCTAGGCAATTTCGTAACTACAGTCCAGATATTGCAATGAATGTTCGCGGGAATCCCATTCTTAATATCTATTTATCGGGTTCTGTGTACAACATGATGAAATTGATTGAAAAAGGGACGTTTAATTATTACCAACGACAAATGCGAGATAGCATTGGTCTAGATGCAACTCTCGAATCAACAACATTTACCTTTGAAGGTAAACAATATAATGGCGAAAAAGTTACTTTTATTCCATTTATAAAAGATAAAAGAAGCGCAGAGTATAAGCCATACTCTCATAAGGTTTACGAGATTGTATTTTCAAAGGATATACCCGGACAACTATATGAGATTCGCTCATTTGTTCCTGATTTAGATAATCCTGAATCAGAGCAACCGTTTATTTTTGAGTCTCTTGTATTTAAGTCGATAAAATCTCAAACTGGTTCGTGATTAAAATCTTTTAAGGTATTAAAAAAGCGCGATTAAATTATATTAATCGCGCTTTGTTTTATGAAGGAGAAAGTTATCTTCTTAGTTTGCCAGCACGTCGATCGTGTTTATCTATAGTAGTAGGTTTTTGGCTCAGAATGTCATTTGCACGTTGACCTTTCTTTAGATTAACTGCACAGAATTTAAATTCCGGGATTTTGCCAAAAGGATCAAGAGCCTCATTAGTTATTAAATTTGCAGCAGCTTCCTTATAGCTAAACGGCATCATAACTACACCTTTTTGCATGCCTTCATCCGCACGTGTTGTTGCAGCTATACGTCCTCTTCTGGACTCGATAACAAGTATGTCACCGGACTTTAATCCAAATGCTTTTAGATCAACAGGGTTAATAATGACACAAGGCCCTGGCTCAAGTGCATCAAGAACACGAGAATGTCTAGTCATTGTGCCAGTATGCCAGTGTTCTAATTGTCTACCTGTTACAAAGATAAATGGATAATCATCATTTGTTAATTCATCAGGCTCAGTATATTCAGCTGGAACAAAGCGACCACGACCATTACCTGTTGGAAATATTCCGTCTTTAAATATGACGGGTTCACCTGAATCACCAACCCTGGTTAATGGATAGGTAAGGGAGTCTTCCTCCTCCAGTCTTTCCCAGGTAATACCGGCCATGCTTGGTACCGCCAGTCTGATTTCCTGAAATACATCTTTTGCATGTTGATATTTCCAATCAAGGCCAAGACGTTTGGCCAATTCTTGAATAATCCATAGATCTTGTTTTGCATCACCTGGTGGTGACACTGCTTTTCTTCCAATTTGTACACGTCGATCAGTATTGGTAAATGTACCGTCTTTTTCCGGAAACGCAGAAGCAGGTAATATGACATCTGCATAACTACAGGTCTCGGTAAAGAAGATGTCCTGTACGATTAAATGATCCAGACTCGCTAAAGCTGCTCGTGCATGATTCAGGTTTGGATCAGACATTGCCGGGTTTTCACCCATAACATATAGACCACTAATATCTTTATCGTGTATTGCATGCATGATCTCAACAACTGTTTTGCCAGGCTTATCATCCAGTTTGGTTTTCCATAATTCTTCAAACTTTTTACGAGCGCGATCATCCGTTACGGGTTGATAATCGGGAAAGACCATAGGGATTAAGCCAACGTCTGAAGCACCCTGAACATTATTTTGTCCGCGCAATGGATGTAGCCCTGTGCTCGTTCTGCCTATTTGTCCTGTCATTAATGCTAGTGAAATAAGGCAACGCGCATTGTCTGTGCCATGTATATGTTGAGAAATACCCATGCCCCAGAAAATAATTGCTGTATCAGCAGTAGCGTATAGTTTTGCCACTTCACGAATGGTTTCTGGTGGGATACAACAAATTGGTGCTACTTGTTCGGGCGTAAACTTTTTGACATTTGCCTTTATTGCAGCATAACCCTCAGTATGTTCTTCAATAAATTTATCGTTCTGTAAGTTTTCCTCAATGATGACATTCATCATTGCATTGAGTAACAAGACATCAGTACCGGGTCGTAATTGCAAGAAGTGTGATGCGTGGATAGACATGTCCGATCCATATGGCTCGATAACAATCAATTTACTTCCACGTTCAGCAGCATTTTTCATAAATGTTGCCGCAACAGGATGATTATCATTTGGTCTTGCACCAATAACGATAATCACATCAGCATACGTGCCGTCAGCAACCTGATTAGAAACTGCACCAGAACCTATAGTTTCAAGTAGAGCAACAACAGAAGATGCGTGACAAAGTCTGGTGCAATGATCGACGTTATTGCTGTTAAAACCTGTCCTAACAAGTTTTTGAAACAGGTAAGCCTCTTCATTGCTGCCTTTAGCACTACCAAATCCAGCAAGAGCGCTTGAGCCTTTATTATCAAGAATGGTTTTTAAACCACCAGCAGCATATTCCAATGCCTCTTCCCAAGTCGCTTCCCTGAAATACTTATGCATCTCATCAGGATCGATAAGAACAGGTGTTTTCTCTAAACCCTTTCGACGAATAAGCGGTGTTGTTAATCGATCAGGGTGATGAATGTAATCAAAACCATAACGACCTTTAACACACAGACGACTTTTATTAGCTGGGCCATCTCGACCTTCCACATATTGAATGTGGTTATTTTTTACATTAAACGTTAGTAAACAGCCTACACCACAATATGGACATACAGATTCAATTTTTTTATCGGGCTCAATCAGGCCAACATTTTTTGCAGGCATTAATGCGCCTGTTGGGCAGGCTTGTACACATTCACCACAAGCAACACAAGTGCTTTCACCCATTGGTTCATTCATATCAAAGACAATTTCAGAATGTTTGCCGCGATTTGCATAACCGATAACATTATTCACCTGTTCTTCACGACAAGCTCTAACGCAGCGGGTACATTGAATACATGCATCCAGATTGACGGCTATTGCACTATGTGACAAATCTGGTTTTGGTTGTTTGCGTTGTTCAAATCTTGGATGAAATACTTTTAATTTATCAGCCCATTGATCCAGTTCTGAATTTAATTTGTAAGGTGATTTACCCTGTTGTGGCATGTCGGATAGTAAAAGTTCCAATACCATTTTTTGCGAATGAACTGCACGTTCGCTATCACTTTTTACTTCCATACCTTCTGAGGGTTGTCGGCAACATGATGGTGCTAAAACACGTTCTCCATTAATTTCTACAACGCAAGCTCTACAGTTCCCATCAGGACGATAACCATCTTTGTAACAAAGATGAGGTATTTCTATATTATTTCGTTTAGCAGCCTGAAGTATAGTTTCTTCACCATAGGCCACGATCTCTTTACCATTCAGTTTGAATTTGATAGCTTTTTCGTTCAAATATTTAGGACTAGCAACCATTATTCAAATTCCTCTGGAAAGTATTTTATCGCGCAACGTAATGGATTTGGGGCAGCCTGACCTAGTCCACAGATGGAAGCATCTTCCATTGTGCGAGCTAGTTCTTCTAGCAGATTAACATCCCATTCTTCTTTTTCCATTAGATTCACTGCTTTACTGGTGCCCACTCGACAAGGAGTGCATTGTCCGCATGATTCATGTTCAAAAAATCTCATGGCATTAATGGCTAATTCTTTTGCACTATCTTTTTTTGAAAAAACAATAATGGCCGCGGAACCGATAAAACAACCATATTTTTGCAATGTGTCAAAATCTAATGGTTCATCACCTAATGATGCGGGCAATATGCCGCCTGATGCACCACCTGGGAAATAGCCATAAAACTCATGGCCATCTTGCATGCCGTCACAATATTCATCGATAAGTTCTTTAATGCTGATGCCGGCCGGGGCAATGTGTACGCCCGGTTTTTTTACTCGACCGCTAACGGAAAATGAACGTAATCCTTTTCTTTCTCTTCTACCATTACTCGCAAACCAATCGGCACCATTATTAATGATGTCTCTAATCCAGTGCATGGTTTCCATATTTTGTTCTAGAGTAGGACGTCCAAATAATCCTATCTGCGCCACATAAGGTGGACGTAAACGAGGCATACCTCGTTTACCTTCTATAGATTCGATCATTGCAGATTCTTCTCCGCAAATATAAGCGCCAGCACCGCGACGCAAAGTAATGTTTGGTAAATCTGCCGGCGGATTATTTTTTAGCTTATCTAGCTCTGCTTCAAGCATCTTGCGGCAACCAGCATATTCATCTCTTAAATATATATAGATATCTTCTGCTTCTATTGCCCAATGAGCGATAAGTGTACCTTCAATAAAACGATGAGGATCTTTTTCCAGATAATATCGATCTTTAAACGTGCCTGGTTCACCTTCATCAATATTAATAGCAATTTTTCTAGGGGCTGCTTGTTCACTCAATATTCGCCATTTACGTCCAGTAGGGAAACCTGCGCCACCAAGACCTCGCAGATTGGAGTCTTCAAGCAAACTAATAATATCTTCACGTTTATGTTTGCCAGAAATACAGTCTTTCCAGGTTTGATAACCACCATCTTTTATATAGTTATCCAAATCTACGTAGCCACCTGGAATATCATCAGATAACTCTTTCTTATCAAGCGCACTCAATACACTTTCTTTTGTTGCTTTTTCAATTGGTTTTGTACCGCATACGGCAACTGGTGCTCCAGCGCATCTCCCAACGCAAGGAATCGGCTGTATACGAACTTTGCCGCTTTCAACAGCATTTTCTAAATCATGAATTAATTCATGAGCACCATAGAGTTCGCAACTCATGGATTCACAAACCCTTACAGTGACTGGTGGGGGAGGTGTTTCATTTTCTTTTGTAACATCAAAATGATGGTAAAAAGTTGCCGTTTCATACACTTCAGTCATCGGCAAATTCATAATGCTTGCAAGCGCTAGAATATGACGATTGGAAATATGGTGATACTTATCCTGAATCTTATGTAAATGCTCAATAAGCATATCTCGATTAAAAGACTCATCACCTATAAGATCCTGCACTTGTGCAAGTGCTTTCTTATCCATGATGCGTCCTAGAATACGTCCTTTTTTACCCCTTGTTCTTTTCAAGGTCTTCATATTTATCGTCTATCCATAGCTTGTAATATTAATAACTCACCTTTACCGTTACGAGACAAATCGCCTAAAAAACGATGAGTCAAGGGGCCAAATTTGTTAAGAACCGAAAAATCAGTTTTCATCTCAGAGAGTTGCGTAAAAAATAACCTCAGGAATTGCATTTTTAGATTCCCACAGCTTTTAAAAGTTGCAGCAATATGTTTTGGTTTTTTCGCAAGAATAATCGTGCCGCGTCGCATTGAATCACCTGGATATTTACCAACTTGACCTAAAATGACTACAGTTCCCGCATGCATTCTGCTACCACAATAATCACCGGCATTACCATGTACAAAGATCATGCCTCTACGCATTTGATCGCCAACACGGTCTCCAGTATTGCCATGTACATGTATTAGACCACGATTCATCCCGAATGTATCACCAGGTAAGCCTGCGCCTGTAAAGTTGCCAACATTACCTATGACTGTGATTTCACCACCAGTCATGGCAGTACCTACCCACGAACCGGCATTGCCTTTTACAGTGATAGTCCCTCTATTCATCGATTGACCAAGCAGATCACCAACATTACCTTTGATAGTGATAGAACCCTTTTTCATGTTCTTGCCTACGCAAATTAATTTGTCACAGCTTTTTTCAATACTAATACATTCACCAGCCTTGCCACTAATTTCGAATAATTCACCTACATCTAGACTTTCTTTTCCATAAATCAGTTTGATTTTTTTGATTTTAGTTTGATTCAGGCCCGATAATTTTTCTGGGATAATTGGAGACATATCCAGAGTGAACTTTGGTTTTTCTTTTAATATAAAGGTCAAATCACTCATTTCAGAATCTCATGTAGATAAAATAAATGTGGACCGAGGTTGCCACCATAATTACCTGCACTAATGCGATAAATACCATTTTTAGGGCCATAAGAGCAGACTTCCCTGATACCAATACGCATAGCTTTAGCAACCGATGCTTCATCAAGGCCATCGATAACTATTTCTAAAACAGAACCAATTTCAGGGCCAAGCTCTGTCTTGACTACACCTTTTAGCGTAGGACAGAATGCTTCGTTAGTGGATGCGCTGAGAAAAGGATATTTAGAACCAACCTTCGAGCCTGAACCGACGACACCGCCCGGAAATGCAGTGATAACACCTTCTACTTTCTTGATTGCATCTACGGCTTTTTCACATGCAGTCAAGCCCTGTCTGGCGGATTTTGCTAATATAAGAAAATTACCGCCACCTATAGCAGGCTGTACACCAGTAGTTTCCTCACAAATAAACTCACCATGCATAATTGGTATACGCCAAAAGCGTTTGCCATTAATGATTTTTGAAATTTGATAACCATCACCAAAGTAACGAAGACTTTTACCCATAGATACTTGAGTATCAGATTCCATACCAGAATAACAGGCGGTCGTTGCAGTGGTCATGACAGTTTGTCCGACTCGTATAGGCACCTGTTTCTCTAATTGTTTGGTCGACATGGCAAAAATCATTAAAGATAAGCCAGGACGACCATCAGGTGTTTCGCTCGGTTTTAATTCTTTTTCAATATCTGCTTCGACACCGCAGGCAATAACTGATGTAGCAAAACCACGTAAGGCATTTGCTGCACGGTAAGCCCACTTTAAATTCATTGCGGTAACAATGATGCGTGTCGCTTTCATTGGAAAGGCTTCCGCAAAATTATTGTCAATTTGCACACCATTTATTTTCATGTCATTACATACAAGGTTGAACTATTAATCTGCCATTGCCATGCTCAACAATTTCATCGTCATCGATTTTGAAGTTACCCATGCTCATGGTTTGATAATCGTCAAAATAACGTTTAAGTGATCTTTCTATGGTTTTATCATAACCCGGCTTAACTATATGCGTTCCGCCATTGACTACTTTAACCACTTTGCCATTACTAACAATTAAGTCGCCATCTTTAAATACATAATCAGGTTTGCTGAACATACGTTCCTTATCTTTATTATCGGTATAGACTGTTATATCAGCAATCGCGCCGGCACCTAGATGGCCACGATTTTTTAATCCAAGACTTTTTGCCGGAGCAGCACGCGTCATAATCGCTACTTCATATAGAGAGTATTCACGATCAATACTGCCTAATGTACTCATGGCGGCAGCATCTTTATTAATGGTCGACAACATGTCGTTACGGAAACTTTTATCCATTAATAAGCGTATTAAATGCGGATACGATGTAAAAGGAGCCCCATTAGGATGATCTGTTGTTAGGAAAATTCGCCATGGATCATTCACCAGTAAAAATAACTCTAGACCGATAGCCCATTGCAATGCATTTACAAAATTTTTATCACGATATTTAAAAGGTACTATGCCGCATCCAGCATCACACTCTATATCCATTAACACCCATTTTTTTGGATGAGCATGCCAGTGTCCTGCATATTGATGTAAGGAGTCACCAGAAGCAGTTACCGTTTGATTAAATAATACCTGACCAACATCACAAGATATATTAGGATTGCTATTAATTGCTTCAGCAATCTCGGCCGCACCCGATGAGAACTTTCTGTCACCTTCAGCACCATAACTATGAAACTGAATATGTGTCATATGCATACGCATACCTTCAACGGCTTTAATTGTCTCAAGAGTGGTATTAAGGTTTCCAGGCACACCCAGATTGCATCCATGTACATGCAAGGGATGAGGGACACCAAGCTCGGTAACCGCTCTAATCAGTGATAATAGTATTTGTCGCGGTGACACTCCGTAATATCTGTTTTGCTCATCTAAATCCAGTTCACGCTGATTAAACTTAAAAGCATTAATTCCGCCAGGATTTACAACTTTAATCCCCATTGATTTTGTCGCATTGATTATCCATGCAACATAATCACTAATCGCGGCCTGGTCTTTTTTTGATGACAACATACGCAAAAAGAAATCGTCACTGCCCAGCATTGCATATGCACCTTTGTCTACCATAGGTGTATCGGCCATTTCCATATGAGATTGTCTTGCATTTGAAGGTACCATCGCCGGTTCAAAACAGGCGGTGTAACCCATTTCAGCGTAACGATAACCGGTTGTTAGTGTTGATGGTGCTGCGTATCCGCAACCTGAACGGGTTAGACTGGTTTTGGCGACCAGATCTTTTTCATGATCTTCCGGCAGCATCATTCTTGCTATATTGACTTTGCCACCACCAATATGTGTATGGATATCGATAGCACCAGACATGATAACTTTACCTTTTAAGTCATAGGTTTTACCTATCTTTGTGTTTATGCCGGGTTTACGAGTGATAACGCCATTGTGAATATAGATATCACGTTGCTCACCATTAATGCCGTGAATAGGGTCATAGATTCGTCCATTTGCCAGTTTGATATACATAATTAACTTACCTTAACCCTTCGATCATTTTCTCGATAACATTAGCAACACTAGGATAAGGCGATGTCCTTAATTTTTTTAACATTAGAGTAATAACAGTGTCGGTTCTATTTAATTGTCCGGCATGATCAATACCTGGGGTCGAGACAGGAATGAAGACATCAGGTGTGTAACCGATTTTAGTACTAGGCATTGCTAAAACAATAGAGGGTATTAAAGCTTTTGGTGGTTTATGTGTGTCAGAAAAACTTGATACCCATAATAAAGAATCAACTTCTTTATTCTTTAAGACATTATTAGTTGAATATCGGTTTGGTTCATAATCAGGGAAGCCCTTATTAAAATTTACCCTCAATGGATAGCCACTTTGCCATGCACAAAGACTATTTGCAGTTGTAGCACCATCATTTCCACCAAGAGTAAAACCGGAAAATCGTGTTGAACGTGTCAGATATTTAGCTAATTCTGTCAGACTTTGGATTGTTAATTCAGCATGAGGAACATTTAATTCTGCAGGTGCCCAAACAATAACACCATAAGATGCTTGTTTTATTTTATCAGCCAACTTTTCCAGTACACCGGCCTTGATACCAGCAACTTTTTCAACATCAATGGTGCTACCAGATATCAGGGCATGAATAGTTGATATAATTTCATTAATGTCATCATTCTGACATTTCAATACAGTTGGTTTCTTGCCTTTAGGGCTAATGCCTGAACGTATATTCAGATTCTCACCGATATAAATAATGTCTTTTTCTTCATTTTTTAAACCAAACATGGATTTGTTGGGCCAAATGGCGCGCTCGAAGAAACGTGGATAATTCGTTGCATCAGTTCCAACAAAGATAATCATATCTGCACGGTTTCTGATTTCAGTCATTGTTGTCATGATCCAGCCAAGATCCTGCATTACCAGAGTGTTTCGCATCAGGGCATTACCATGCATATGATCGATTACTGCCCCTTTTAAATCTGCCAGGTTCATGAGTTGCCTCATTCCGCTGGCATCAGTACCCAGGCCAGTTAATAGAGGAGTATATGAAGCTGATAATATTTCAATAGCATGCTTAATAGCTGCTTCGATACTGACTGCTTTATTTTTAATTTTGGGTTTAATATCAACAATAGGAGCTTCAAAACATGACGTCGCTTTTGCACATGCATTTTTTATAGTTTTTAAATGATGGCTATTAGAACTGATTACAAGATCATCACACAACAGTCCACAGAATGGACAAGTAACTTCAGCAAATTCTTTCATCATTGATTTAGTAGGCTTGGTTAAAGATAATCTTTTGAAATACAATAATTTTATTATAGTAAAAGCTAGTTCACACGCTATTGATTCAGTTGGTGATTGTCAACTCAATTGATGAAATTCATCATGAATTTTGAGTAAAAAGTATGACTGTAATTATTTACTATCTAAATGCGATAGCATATGTTCTTTTCGAGTGAGTTTTTCCCTGGGTTTCCCTTTTGATTCTCCAGCTTTTTTTTCTGCCGCATCAATTTTTATCCAATCACTAAAATATATAGGACGTATGTTTTTTGATTGTAGAATCTTATTAATTTGGTTATACCCAGTTCTTGATTTAATTGATTCAAATTTATTTAAGTCTTCCAGTAAATTATTAACAGTCTCTACACTGCACGCACGATTTGTACCAATAATTCCACTTGGCCCTCGTTTTATCCAGCCGGCGGTATAAAGTTGGGTTACAAGTTGACCATTATTCGTGACTCTTCCTGCATTATTTTCAATCGTGCCCCAATCATGATTAAAAGGTACACCTTGCATTGGCACCCCACGATAGCCAATACTGCTAAATAAAATGCCAGTTTCTATTTCTAATATTTCGCCAGTTCCGCGAGCAGATTGATTAAAGGCATCGCCAAATAACTCATTCTTTTCAAATTTGATTGTTTCCAATCTGGTGTTGCCAACTAACGCGATAGGGCTCAATAAAAAGTGGAATTCACATCGACGAGATTTATCATCAACTGACTGATTTCTAGCAAAGTCACAAAACAAATCATAAATTTTTTTATTACCGATATTTGATTTATTTGCGAGTTCAGTCTTGCTTTCCGGGTTTAGCACTAAATCCTGCTTATTGATAAAAGGCAGACAATTATCAAGTTCTCCAAATTCACGTAATTCTTTAGGCGTAAATTTGGCTTGTGCCGGACCACGACGACCAATCACTTTGATTGTCTTAATCCTGCTTTCAGCCAAAACATCTAATGCATGCTGTGCAATATCGGTATATTTTAATTCATCTATGGTTTTGGAAAGAATGCGAGCAACATCAGCAGCAACATTGCCTTGCCCAACAATAACAGCTGTTTCTCCAGATAAATCAAATTCCCGATCACGATAGTCAGGGTGACCGTTATACCAGCCAACAAATTCAGTTGCTGTATAACATCCATCCAGATTTTCGCCTGATAAATTAAGTTTGCGATCAGTTTCTGCCCCACACGTGATAATCACGGCATGATAAGCTTCCTTTAATTGTTCGATACTGATATCTGTACCGATATTAACATTAGCAATTAATTGGAAGTTTTCATTCTCAGCTATTTTTTCATATAACTTGATTGCTTGTTTTAATTTCTGATGATCGGGTGCTACTCCCGAACGAACCAGGCCAAAGGGTGAGGGTAGGCGTTCATAAAGATCTGTCTTGGCAATAATATCTGATTTAAATAATGCTTCTGCCGCATAAAAACCACTTGGCCCACTACCAACAATGGCGACTAACAAAGGGTTATCTGGATTACCTAAACTTGCCATATTCAACTCTTAAAAGCCTAATTCGGATTTTCTATCATCGGCACCTGGTAATGGTTCAATCTTTTCTTCACAGACGGGTAAAGATGCTGACTTTTGAGCATTAATTTCTATCCAGTGTTCTTTATCTTCCGGTATATCATCACCCTCAAAAATAGCTTGAACCGGGCATTCTGGAATACATGCACTACAATCGATACAAGTATCAGGATCGATATACAACATATCATCATCATAATGAAAACAGGCTACTGGGCAGACCGTTACACAGTCAGTGAATCGACACCCTTTACAATTATCCGTTACGATTGTTGTCATAAAACCCTCCCACGCATTCAAGCGTATGATTCAAATATTATTTAATCGGCATACAGCAAAACTTCTCCACGATTTAATTCAACGGCATCACCACACCATCGTTCAAAATGACCATTAATAATTTTGCTATCAATGTCATAACCTTTTTTAAGTAAATAATGCAAATACTGTTTGATAAAGACAGGACTATAATTGCAGGCAAGTGAGAAGGTGGGCAATATGCTTGTTTTGGTGAGGCTGATAATCGAGCCGCGTTTCATGCCAGCGCCAGTGCGGGTTCCCATTTCACCAATCACAATAATAGTTCCTGCCAGCATGTTAACACCAGTAAAATCGCCGGATGTTCCGCCAACAACTATCAAACCTCGACGCATACAATGACCAGTTTCATTTTTTACATTGCCATGAATGAATATTTCACCGCCTTGCATACCCACAGTACTACCTCGATAGCCACTTCCAACGAGATGACCAGCATTACCGCGGACTTCAATTTCACCACCTAACATTTCGGGGGCTAACCAATCTGAAGCATTACCCTCGATTAATATCTTGCCCCCGCTCATCGCGGCACCGGCATGTACACCAATGTCACCTTCAATCGTTATTAAGCCAAACGACATGGTAGAACCTACATGTTTAACGTTTACAAGATCGCCGGCAACACGAATATCACCATCATTATTGCCGCTGCACTCAAAGAAATCTGCCAGATGCATTTCTCTGTTGCCATGAAAAACAATCAATCGATTAATATCATCAATAGACAAACCACGCATGCGATCAGGACAGATACATTCTGCTTCTAATGGTACTTCTGGTGTGGTGTGTAGTTTTAGATGCAAAGGCATAATCAGGCATCTCTTTTTAGTAGTTCATGTAGCTGAATCTGGTATTGACCTAAACCGCCACCATAATTTCCAGCAGAGATTTTTTTAATATCCGGTTTCGCAGCTGCATGTATACCTACTAGCATTGCTTGCTCGACGGCTTCAAGTGTTAAACCATCGATAACAATTTCCAGTACGGAATTAATCTGATCATTTAATGCAGTTTGTTTCGTAACTGCTTTTAAAATTGGACAATATGCATCATTAGTTGATGCTATAAGTGATTTGTAACGGGAACCGACCTTGCTACCACTACGTACGACGCCATTAGGAAAGGGTAGAATAATATCAGGTAATTCACGCATGGCTTTAACAGCTGCAGAGGCCGCACGAAGTGTGGCTTTTTGATTAGTGCCTAAAATTAACAGGTTGCCACCGCCCACTGCTTTTTGATATGTGAATGTATCATCAACCAGAAACTCACCATCCATTACCGGAATACGCCACATGCGTTTATCGTTAAGTATCTTACTAATTTGAAAACCATCACCGAAATAACGAAGCTGACCGCCGACAATAACTGGCTCACCTTCATCAAGACCGTTATAACAAGCGGTTGATGGACAGGTCATGACACATTGCCCAACCCTTTCCAGTAACCGTTTACCAATAGTGTCTTTATCACTTGTAAATAACAGGATGCTTACTCCGGGACGCCCATCTGGAGACTCTTCAGCAGCAATAAGTTTTTCTATACCGGCCTCACATTTACAGCCAATGACCGAGGTTGCAAAACCAGTCACAGATTGTGCGGCTGCCATTGCCCATTGTTTATTTTCAGCCGTAATTATGAATCGACAACCATACATCTTGAAGGCTTCTGCATAGGTATCGACTATTTCTGTAGATTTAATCTTCACGAATGGGTTTCTCCAAGCGGAATTACTTCATGATCATGCAAGTAATGATCATCGACGGCATAGTTGGCAAATTCAATTGAATAATAGTCTTCAAAGAATGGTTGTACGACTTCTTCAATTTTTTTATCGTACTCCGGTGCAATATGTAATAGGCGACCATTGAAATCATTTCTGAATTCATGGTTTTCAATAATTAAATGACCGCTTTTAATGACATAACGCGGCGCATTAAACATCTCTTCCTTATCTTCCATGTCATCATAAATTGTAATATCTGCATCAGCGCCAACACCAAGCTGTCCTTTATTATGCAGACCCAATGCTTTTGCAGGACCAGCGCGTGTAATGATCGCAATTTCATTCAGCGTATATTCGCGCTCTAGATCGGGTAGTATGGTATTGATTAAAGCTTTTTGATTAACCCGTTTCATTTCTTCACGACGAAAGCCTTTATCCATTAATAACTTGATAAGTTTGGGATAACTCTGAAACGAGCCGCCATTAGGATGATCTGTAGAAAGCATGACTCGCCAGGGATCTTTGGATAATAAAAACAACTCAAGCCCTATCGCCCATTGCAGGGTATGCATGTAAATATGTTCCTGATAAGTGAAGGGCACGATACCACAACCACTTTCACATTCAGTATCTGCATTAACCCACTTACCTTTACTATGACCTTTTAATACATAAGCAAGCGGTGCATCGGCGGTCATGATGGTCGATTTGCCAAACATAACCTGGCCGACGTCACAGGTTATATTGGAATTATTATTAACATAGTCAATAATCTCGGTTGCTTTAGAAACCGGATTTTTACCTATTTCACCGCCATAACTATGAAACTGAATGTGAGCGATATGGGCACGCAATCCGTTAGCCGTCTTCATGGTTTCCAGTGTAGTTATATAATTTCCACTGTGCCCAAGATTATTACAATGAATATGTGGCGGATGAGGAAAACCTCTTGCATTTACTGTTTTGACAAACGCTTCAATAATTTTTCTAGGTGTTAGTCCTTCATCATTGAGTTCATCTATATCTGATACATTAGAATTCTTTTTACCTTTCCAGGGTTCATCACCACCCGGGTTCACAAGCTTGACTGTGTAAGCCTTGGTAGAGCTGATCCACCAGGCTACAGCCTGATCGAATTCTTCCATACGTTTTTCTTTTAATAGTTTTTGCAGAAAGATGTTATTAGCTAATAAAACATAAAAACCTTTATCAATAACAGGTGTATCGTGAAACTCTTCTAATGTATGTCGAGCGCCAATCGGCGTGACCGCCGCTTCCATGGCAGTGGTATAGCCTAATGTGGCATAACGATAACCGGTTGCAAATGTAGAAGGGACTGTGCCTCCTGTTCCAGAACGTGTAAAAGGTGTTGCGGGATGAACATCATGACGATGATCTTCTGGTTGCAGTTTTCTGGCAGCATTCACTTTTGGACCAGCGATATGACAATGAATATCAACGCCGCCTGGCATAATAACCATGCCTTTAGCATCGATAACGGTAACATCATCACCAGCGCTGGCGACTATCTTGCCGTCTTGAATGCAGATTTCCTTTATTTCACCATCAACATTATTAGTCGGGTCATAAACCCGTCCATTAATGATGCGCATAGAAGCTGCCATCAAATACCCCTAAAAACTATTGTTATTTTTTTGAGTAATTTTACGACAACTGTTTATTGAACTTTTCTAACCAAAAAAAGTATTTTTTGTTTAGTTTTTAATTCTCGTAAATGGTCTCATTATAATTATTAATTAATACAAAAAATTATCACAAATACGTTATGAATAAAATCAAAGTGGTGCAGCCACCTTGGCTTCTCCAATAGCGCCGTTGGCACTATGTCTTGCGAGCATAAGTTCATGCACGCGTTTTCTAATACCAGTTAATATTTTTTCATCATCCGGGAATGGCGATTCAAACGCCGGACGCAAGGTGATTGGTACATCATCCATACGATATACGGTACCTGATGTGTTGATGCCATAAGTCGATGTACGGAATGCAACATGAGCATCTTTACTGGTATCAGTTTGTTTGGTGTCTAATACAACTATCGGAATGCTTTTTAAGTGTTCAATTGCTCTCTTTGGAAAATTAGATCCGGGATCGCTTGCGATAATAAGTGCAGCATCGGCGTGACCATTTGATAAAGTGTCAACTGTTGTAAATTCGCCAGGGTTAAAACGTGGAAAACCACGGCTAAAATTAACACCGAATGGATAACCGGTTTGCCATGAAACAACATTGTCTGCACCAGTTACATTGCCATGACCACGCACAGGCTTAGCAACAAAGTGGGTGAATTCATTTAAATCAGTTGCAAGCGCAAGCAAGGCACCTGAATTAAAATGTCTGCCACGCGTCATGGTTAAACCCATTCCAAAAAACAATACACCAAAGCGGCAGTTTTTCATTTTTTCAGTAAGGTCTTGCAAGACTTCTAATGAAACACCCGTTTCTTCTTCGATATCGGCAGATATGGTTTTCCCTTTTACTAGCGCACGTAATGCCCAGAGTATTTCAAAATCCTTTCCTGGTTTGGGTTGAATAAAGATATCGGCAACGGGTGCGCTTTTTGTTTTGCGTACGTCTACCAGCACAACGGTTCTATCTTTTTTTCCACCGGGGATGAACATGCCTTTGGGAGTGACAGCATAACGACCAAAATGTCTTGGGTGTGACTCCGCGGGATTTCCGCCCCAATAGATAACTAGATCAGCTCGGTTTTTAACTTCACCTAGCGTACTTGTGCTTTCACCAACTCCCTGAAAGGCCAGACCAGTAGGGCCATGACAAACTGAGGTGGTTGTATCAATATTACCTCGAATAATATCAGTGATTGCAACGGCTTGACGTTGGGCTTCACAAGTTGTGTCGCTTAATCCATAAGTGATTGGGAATTTTGCATTGACTAATGTTTGCGCTGCTTCTTCTATGGCATCTTCAATAGACACCTCTTTGCCATCGATCATCGCCGCAGGAGCATTCTCTTCAATAGTATGTTCTGAAAACCACGCGCGACCCAATATACAGGCATTTTTTGCCTTAACAATTTTTTTCTCTTCAACATCAACATGCAAGTGCATATCATCACAGACGCATCCGCAAAAAGTACATGTTGCGTTTTCGACTATCTTAATATTCTCACTCATTTTTAAAATTCTATTAGTTGTATGACTTAAAGCTTTTCAATTTCGATTTCCATATGTTTTGAAATAGGCATACCGCTTCCAGCTGTATCACTTTCCATTAATTGACTGGATGGCGGTCCATAAGGAATAAACGCCATGCCAGAAGGTAAGTCTCCTGGCTTTTTAGCTATACATTTAACTAGGGCTTCACCAGTCGCATTTTTTAACCTAACGCTATCACCATCACTTAATTTCAACTTTTGCATATCATCCGGATTCATTTCCAGCGTAGATGTTGTTTCAATGTACTCCTCTTTGAGTTTGCCATGATTCAACGACGTGCCTTGTTTTGCAGAACGGCCGGGGATTAATATCATTTTCATAAAGATATCGTCAGCTTAATACTGCAAAATTTGCAGTAGCGTGATTTTGAGAGAACGGGTTATATAAACTATTAGTTTCATCAGTTTCATTATAGTCCTCACGGACAGTTAAGAACAAATATTTAAAGACAAAATTCAATGAAATAAACTCTCTATGCGTTACTATCTGTTATATTGCACTGCAAATATTGAGATAGGGCACTATCAACCATGCAAGATTCAAAATACAAATCAGATTTAAGTTTCGTACGTATTTCTACGCCGGCACGTCTGCATCTTGGTTTTCTTGATATCAATGGTGGTCTGGATAGAAAGTTTGGCAGTCTTGGTATGGCAATCAACCAGATTGAAACATCATTAATTGCAACTTATGCCGATGATGTGGAAATTTACGGACCATGCGATAAAAGAGCTTCTGATTACGCAGAACAAGTTTTATCTCATTATGGAATTAACGGCGGAATACGTATGAATATTGTCTCTACTATCCCGAAACATGCTGGTTTGGGCTCAGGCACACAACTTTCACTGGCTGTAGCAACGGCAATATCCACACTTTATGATTTAAATGAATTACCTGAAGCATTGGCTGCAACGTTACATCGTGGCGCTCGATCAGGTATTGGTATAGGCACATTTCAATATGGTGGTTTTATCGTTGATGGTGGCCGTGGTCCTCATACTCAGGTTCCTCCGGTTATCAGTCACATATCTTTTCCTGAACATTGGCGAATAATTTTGGTTTTTGATGAAGGTAGCGAAGGGATTAATGGCGTACCTGAGAGACGCGCATTTAATACCTTACCGCCGATGGACGAAAAAGATTCAGGTTTATTATGTCGTTTGACTATGATGAAGATATTGCCTGCCTTGGCCGAAGAAGACTGTGAATGTTTTGGTGAGGCGATTACGCAAATGCAAAATATTGTGGGCGATTATTTTGCTCAGGCTCAGGGTGGCCGATTTAGCTCACCTTTTATGCATAAAATTTTAAATGATTTGCAAGATTTGGGCGCTACGGGTTCTGGGCAGAGCTCCTGGGGACCAACCGGGTTTGCTTTTTTTCGTGACGAAACTGCTGCATTTTATGCATTAAAAAAAATTAGAAAAGTATGGAATCATGAACGAAGGATTCGATTTATGATGGTTGCTCCGCAAAATGAAAAAGCATCAATTACACAGTCTGAATCAGTTGACGAACTGAATCAGCCAACAATCCAGAATCAACTTAAGAATATTAATATAACTTCATGAAAATAAATAAAAAAACCTTAAGTTATAACGAATATGGTTTTTTATAGCATTCTTATTTACTAGGAATGCAACATTGCTTAATCATATCCCGCTCATCGCGCGCACTTGTGGAGAGCGCTGCCAGGGCAGGCTTTGTTGTCCACGCTATTGATGCTTTTGCAGATGAAGATTGTAAGAACAGTGCAGAAACAGCTACAGAGTGCGAATACGATGAAGAGGGCTTTGTTCCATCAGCAATAGATGAAATTATAAAATCATTAGTTGCAACCTATCCCATTTCAGTTTGCATTATTGGTAGCGGTATCCAGGCTACTCAATTTAAAACATCGAATTATCAATTTCAGTTAATCAAAAATACCCCTGAAACAATTTGTCAACTTCAGGACCCTTTTTATTTTTCGACTTTATTAAAAAGGAACAATATTGTCTTTCCAAAAGTATTTAAAAATAAACCAAACAATAATAAACAATATTTGAACAAGCTAATTGGTAAACAGGGGGGTGAACATATTACTTTTGCCGAGCAAACAGGTCTTGTACAAGGGTATTTTCAGGAATTTATTAAAGGCAAGACATGTAGTGTTGTATTCTTGTCTGATGGTAAGTCATTAGAAGTAGTCGGATTTAATGAACAATATCAATATGAATATCAGAATCATCCATTTTTATATGCCGGTGCCTTTAGTATCGAATCCCAACAAGATATTCAGGAGCGAATAAAACATATACTTTCAATAATAGTTAAAGAAACAGGTGTAAAAGGGTTATGTGGAATGGATTACATTATCAAAGAAGATAATGAAATTATTGTTCTTGAAGTAAACTCAAGGCCGCCTGCATCATTTGAATTGCATGAAGCCCAACAGTCGTTAATTACAGCTCATCTAGCGTGTTTTTTAGATAATTTAGGAACTTATAATCGATGCCCTGAACATAGAGGCTATATGATACTTTATGCAGACTATAGAATAATGATAAATGATGCCATGGAATGGCCTCACTGGGCAAAAGACAAACCAGCAGCAAATACAATTATTCATGCAGGACAACCCGTCTGTAGTATTCATGCAAGTGCTGAGAGTACAAACATAGTGAAAACACTATTATCTGAGCGTAAAAAAATCCTTAATCAGCAGTTTTATTGTTGAGTGTTAAGATCAGATATAAAGACACAGAATATAAAACAGGACAAATCATCATGTTAACATCAAGCACACCTAGCATTAACGCTTTAACCCAACCGCTGGTTGATCAACTGGTTAATAATGCCGATGCACTTCGCGTAAAAGTCAGTAAAATGGAAAATGGCAGCCAGATTATCGATGCAGGCATTGAAGCCATGGGTGGATTGGAAGCCGGGCGTATTATTAGTGAGGTATGTATGGGTGGCCTGGGCACAGTTAAACTTCGTGCATCAACTAATTTTAGAAACTGGTCATGGCATCTTGATGTACATAGTTCAAATCCGGTTATCGCCTGTCTGGCAAGTCAGTATGCAGGGTGGAGTTTGAGTCATGGAGAAGGTAAAGATGCATTTAATGCTTTGGGTTCCGGGCCAGCCAGAGCAATTGGTAGTAATGAAGAGTTATATGATGAGCTTGCTTATCGTGATACTGGAGATAAGTCATGTATTGTAATTGAAGCTGATAAAGTGCCGCCGGTTGAGATCGCAGACAAGATTGCCAGTCGTTGCAAAATCAATCCTGAAAATTTGACGATTATATTGACTCCAACATCCAGTCTGGCAGGTTCAATTCAGGTTGTGGCAAGAGTACTGGAAACATCGTTACATAAGGCACATGCCTTACATTTTCCATTAGATAAGATTATTGACGGTGCTGGCAGTGCGCCTGTATGTCCACCTTCTCCAGATTTTTTAAAGGCCATGAGTCGAACTAATGATGCCATTTTATTTGCCGGACAAATACAACTGTTCGTCGATGTGGAAAATGATGTGGCAGAACAATTAGCTAAACAACTGCCAAGTAGTTCATCATCTGACTTTGGCAAACCTTTCGGTGATATCTTTAAAGATGTTGATTATGACTTTTACAAAATCGATCCGATGTTATTCAGCCCGGCATGCGTCACAGTGAGCTCAATCTTGACAGGCAAGAGCTTTCAGGCAGGGGAGATTGATCTGGATCTACTAGATAAATCGTTTAATTAATCATGTCTTTAAGTCAGGGTAAGGTTGCAATCGTTACCGATGAGCCAGGTTGGCATGGGGAACAATTAAAAACCGCTTTATTAAAACAAGGTATTAACAGCGACTTTGTTTCTCTAAGCGATTGTGCGATTTATATTGGCAATGAGGATAATGACTTGTTGTTTCCTGACTTTGATGACCTACCCTTAGGCGTTTTTGTTCGTGGTGTGCCAGGTGGCAGTCTGGAACAGGTTATCTTTAGACTTGATATTTTGCATGGTTTAAATGAACAGGGCATTCCTGTTTTTAATACGCCACGTTCGATTGAAAAAACTGTCGACAAACCGTTAACCAGTCTATTGTTGCATCGAGCAGGTTTGCCCACCCCAAAAACATGGATTTGTGAGTCGCACAAAGAGGCAATGCAAATACTTCTTGAACAAACAAATAATGGTAAGCAACTCGTGCTAAAACCATTGTTCGGATCGCAGGGACAAAATCTATATCGAGTAGATTCGAATACCGGTTTATTCCATGATGAAAAATTTGCCGGTATTTATTACTTGCAGGAATTTCTCCAAAGAGAAGAGGGTGATTATCAGGATATTCGTGTATTTGTTATTGATGGCGTGGCCATGGCGTCCATGCGTAGACGCAGTCAACATTGGATCACTAATCGTGCACAGGGAGCAGCATGTGAATATGTAGAATTAGATAGCCACATCAGTCAATTAGCTGCAGATGCATGTCGTACATTAAATATTGATTATGCCGGTGTGGATTTATTACAGGACAAGACCGGACAGTTTTATATTGTTGAGGTGAATAGTATTCCTGCTTGGTATGGTTTGCAGAGCGTAGTGGAATTTAATATTGCAGACCGTTTGATCAATGCCTTTATGAAACGACTTAATTCCTCTAAACAACTAAAACTTTGTTCAAATTGATAGAGAATATCGTCAAAAACAGTTTTTTAGGCGAGATTAACGCCCTGAAACCAGGTAATGTCAGTATATATGCTGATGGTCATGATATGACTATGGCGGATTTTGTAAAAAGTGCTGATGCTGCGACACCATATATTTGTCAACGTGGGGCGACTCTCGGTGAACGCGTTTTCACTGCAGTTAAGGCCACGATTGATGCAGTATCTTGTAATACTAATCTTGGGATGATCCTGTTGTATGTTCCATTAGTAATGGCTGCGGAGGGAGAGAGAAGTAATATAAGCATGTTACAGAATAATACGGATAAGGTTTTGCAGTCCGTTTCCATGAAAGATGCGCAAGCAGTATTTGCGGCAATCGCATTGGCAAACCCGGGTGGTTTAGGTAAAGCTGAGCAGTATGATGTTAATTTCCCAGCAGAGTGTAGTTTGCATCAAGCTATGCAGTTGGCAAGACATTATGATAATGTTGCACTGCAGTATGTGACGCGTTTCGATATGATATTTACAAAAGGATTGTGCTGGCTAGAGGGGTTTGTTAAGCGCTGGAATAGTGTAGAATGGGCTCTAGTTGCTATCTATCTGCAATTTATGGCCAGTTATTTAGATTCGCATATATATCGTAAATACGGCACAGAAACAGCAGACATAATAAAGCAACAAAGTAGGGTAATTTTTGACCAGTTTATCAAGTGCGATGAGCCAATACTATTTAAAAAAAACTTACTGCAATTTGATAAACAATTAAAAGATAAAAAAATTAATCCAGGGACCTCTGCCGACTTGGCAGCAGCAAGTCTGTTGGTCTATAACTTAACTATCAAAAAATAGAGTTTATTAAGAATGCGGATAATAATTTTTATTTTATCTGCACTAATGGGAAGGGGTTTACCCCTAATTTTTAACTTTACAATGTAGGAAGACATCAGATGTCCATATTAAAGAAACTCTTTGGCTTTCTAACTGGAGGAGATAATAAAATGGCAGTCATAGACAGAGTATTAGTTGGTGAAGCATTGGTCGGTGACGGTAACGAAGTTGCTCATATCGATTTAATTATGGGGCCTCGTGGCAGTGCTGCAGAGTCTGCATTTTGTAATGCAATAACTAACAACAAAGATGGTTTCAGCACCCTTTTAGCTGTTGTAGCACCTAACTTAGCTTGTAAACCAAATACCATTCTGTTCAACAAAGTAACGATCAAAGGCTCTAAACAAGCAGTACAAATGTTTGGTCCTGCGCAACGTGCTGTTTCAATGGCTGTTATGGATTGTGTTGAAGACGGCACTATCCCAGCTGATGAAGCTGACGATATCTTTATTTCAGTTGGTGTTTTCATTCACTGGTTGGCTGATGATGATGCTAAGATTCAGGAATACAACTACGAAGCAACGAAACTTTCAATTAAACGTGCAGTAGCTCGTGAACCGAAAGCAGCTGAAGTAGTTAGTAAGAAAGGTTCAGCAGCACATCCATTCGCTGCTAACTAATATTTATTTAAAGATTTGAGAAACGCCCCATAAGGGGCGTTTTTTTATTTATTCGGATTAAAATCAATTTTCCATTATTTCAGTAATCGAATCATTATCCAGCCTTCTATTATGCAAGGCCGTTGCTATCAATGCGCCAGCATATCCATTATCGCTAAGCTTTATTAAATCAGATTTATTTGCTACTCCTCCTGCAAAATAAAGCTGATGTTTCTGGTGTAATTCAGGTTTTCGATTTAAAGCCTGAATATCTATTCCGCTCGACGTGCCTACCTTGTTTAACATCATCATGATGACCTGTTTAGGCCAATATTGAGTTGAGTTAAATAAATCATCGACACCAATGAATTCATCATCAAATTTATCTAGTGACAATATCCAGTCAGGATGTTGATAATTAATACGATTAAGTATCTCTGCTGAGGGTTTGTTTTCACTGCCAATTACAGGCTGTATAAAATTATGGTTATAGACAGACTCTTGTTTGATTATGTCCTCTATCCCTGCATCAAGCCAGAATGTAATATCAGGAAAATGCAGGCTCAATGTATTTATATAAGCAAAATTATTCCCCTTTTTTTGAATGGCATTTAAATCTGCAACATAAAAAGTTTTAAAAGGATACAAATCTAGATATGCATTTAAAATAGCTTCAGGATACGATGAGTTCGTCAAAGATGATTGAATAGGCGCATAACTAGCGCGTTCACCTTTTAAGGCATGAACTACTTGACCATCAAGCAGATCAATAACAGGAATAATAATCATAAATGCGACATTTTGTTTTTGAGTATATCACAGGCGGCGGATTGGCAGGACAAGACTTGCCAGTCAGTTTAATTAAAGAGGGTGACATGATGGTCAATGCGCTGGTGAATGACTTATTAAAACTTAACCAAAATACTATTTTGCTTTGTCGTGATATTCGCTTACAACACAATATGACAGGTGTGAATACATTTTATCTGGATGAAAAATTATTAAAAGATGTACACAAGCAAGTTCAATCAGACGATGTTGTTTGGCTAATCGCCCCTGAGATTGATAATAGTTTATATAAACTATCTCAATCGTTTATTGAAAAAGGAAATATTGTCTTTGTATCTGATCTAAATACGATACAGATTTGCTCTGATAAATTTCTAACTTATAAGTGCTTGAGGCAATATGCGATTAATGTTGTGCCAACATATCTTGCAAGTGAAGCAATACCTGATAGTGATGAAGGTTATATCATAAAGCCAAGAGATGGTGCTGGAGCTGAAGGTTTGGTATTTATAAAAAACAAACAGTTAATAAAAAAATATCTGGAACATAAACAGACTGATTTTTTTATTGTTCAACCGTATATCATAGGTAAACACCTGAGTATCTCAATGCTATGTTTAAATGGTAAGGCGCAATTATTAGCTTGTAATAAACAGATTATTGAAAAAGATGAAGATAAATTTTCCTTGTCTGGAATCGAGGTAAATTATTGTCTTGATGATATTGAGGAACTAAGTTTTCTTGCAAATCAAATTGCTACATCGCTGCCTGGGCTTAAAGGGTATGTTGGTGTTGATCTGTTAAGGCTTGAAGATGTATTTATGGTTGTTGAAATTAATTCTCGATTAACTACTTCTTATGTGGCGTTATCTGAATCGCTTGATTTAAATGTGGCTGAATTGATTTGGAATGTTTTCAAAAATCAATTACTCGACGTTAATATTAAAAATGCTAAACCAATAGCAATTTCTCTATAATAGCGACATGAACGAAATGAACTATTATGGTTGGGATATTGGTGGCGCACACCTTAAAGTTGCCGTGGTCAATCGCTCGCAAAAATTGATTTATGCAAAACAGTATGCAACACCATTATGGCAGGGACTAAATTCACTAGAACAGGCTTTTTCTGATGTTATGAATAATGTTGTGTCTGGTAACAGTTATCACCTGGTCAGCATGACAGGTGAATTGGTTGATATTTTTTCAAGTCGCAAACAAGGCGTTGAAAAATTAAATCAAATTTGTAATAACCATCTTGGAAATCAATATAGTTTATATAGTCATAATAAGGGTTTATTAAAGGGCTATGCTGAAATTATAGTTCCGGATGAAGTGGCGTCTGCTAATTGGCATGCAACAGCATTTTACATATCGCAATTAATTGAGAGTGGTTTTTTTATTGATATAGGGAGTACAACAACGGATATTATTCCATTTTCCAATAAACAAATATTAAATAAAGGCTATGATGATCAGTCACGCTTGCGGCATGATGAACTTGTTTATACTGGTGTAATAAGAACTCCATTGATGGCGTTGAGTCAGTATGTTCAATTTGCCGGACATGTCCAGGGTGTGTGTGCTGAACATTTTGCAACAACAGCTGATGTTTATCGTGTACTTGGCCTTTTGGATGAAGATGCTGATATGATGCTTCCTGCGGATGGAGGTGAAAAAACTATTGAAGCCAGCATAATGCGCTTAGCGCGTATGGTAGGAATAGATGTTGATTCCATAAGAGATAATTCCTGTTTAGTTGAACTGGCCGAACATTATTCTCGTCTGCAATTAATGCAATTATCAGAAGCATTAAAACAGGTGATGTCGAATGTTACTGGCGTAGATATGGTTATAGTTGGGGCAGGTGCTGGAGAATTTTTATTAAAACAACTCGCGAAACAATTACAGTTTAAATTTATCAGCTTTAATGAATTGTTTGATTATGAAAAACAATATGCAAAAGAAACTAATCTTTGTGCGCCGGCTGTTGCATTGGCGCAGATAAGCTGCCTTCATCATTCGTCATCATGAAGCTCTCTGAATTACCTTATCATCGAGATTCATCACTATTGTTTGAACGCGTAGCTGACCAGCATTGGAGCATGTTTATCGATAGTGGTTATCCGCGAATTGATACGGGGCGTTACGATATTATTGTTGCTAATCCTGAAATTACTCTGGAAACCACAGGTGAAAACACAATTATTACATTTGTATCAGGTAAGGAACTGAAATCACAGGATGACCCATTCCGGTTGGTTAAACAGTATCTTGGCAAGCATGAGAGTAATTTAAGCGGGTTACCATTTTGCGGTGGCGCTATAGGTTATTTTGCCTATGACCTTGGTAGGCGTGTTGAAAATTTACCAGAACTATGCCAACAGGATATTGATTTGCCAGACATGGCAATAGGTATATATGACTGGGTGGTGATAGTTGATCATCATCAACGTCGAAGCTGTCTTGCCAGCTTTTGTCGTTTTCAAAATACGTCAGAAAAGTGGAGTGACTTGATTGAGTTATTTCATCAGCAAGCACCCGTTAAGGAGCGGCAATATCAAATTAACAGCTCAATTCAATCAAATATGAGCAAGGAGCAATATACTGATGCCTTTACTAAAATAAAAAATTATATTCTTGAAGGTGATTGTTATCAGGTGAATCTAGCTCAGCGCTTTCAAACTGACTTTAATGGTGACTGTTGGCAGGTCTATCGTGATCTCCGTGAATTTAATCCGGCACCTTATGCTAGTTATATCAATATGCCTCAGGGTGCAGTGATCAGTTCTTCTCCAGAACGATTTTTAAAAGTTACCGGCAATCAGGTCGAGACCAAACCTATCAAAGGTACAGTACATCGTTCAAAATTTGCTTATGAAGATAAGGCGCTGGCAGGTTTGTTACTTGAAAGCGAAAAAGATCGTGCTGAAAATATAATGATTGTTGATTTATTAAGAAATGATATTAGTAAAACCTGTCAACCCGGTTCTGTAAAGGTGCCAAAATTATTTGCGTTAGAAACTTATGCGACAGTGCATCATTTGGTCAGCACCATCACGGGTAAGCTATCTGAACATTATCATGCCCTAGATCTGTTGCGCGGTTGTTTCCCAGGCGGTTCTATAACCGGCGCACCCAAATTAAGATCTATGGAAATTATTGAAGAACTGGAACCTCACAGACGATCAATTTATTGCGGCTCGATTGCCTACATCGGATTTGACGGAAATATGGATAGTAATATTTGTATTCGCACTATCATTCAGTGTGATAAAAACTTGTATTTTTACGCTGGTGGTGGACTAACATGGTACTCCGACGTGAACAAGGAATATCAGGAATGTTTCGA
>Ga0181580_10000003_pt1 | contig 238801 bp, 238 predicted proteins | sample 071ome_23_FD_132413 | JGI IMG/M metagenome (GOLD analysis project Ga0181580, IMG submission 132413) | Coastal salt marsh microbial communities from the Groves Creek Marsh, Skidaway Island, Georgia - 071403BT metaG (megahit assembly) | ecosystem: Environmental > Aquatic > Marine > Intertidal... | reverse complement strand
TTTTCTTAGCGACTTTCTTTTTGGTAGTCACTTTCTTTTTAGCTGTTTTTTTCTTAGCGACTTTCTTTTTGGTAGTCACTTTCTTTTTAGCTGTTTTTTTCTTAGCGACTTTCTTTTTGGTAGCCGCTTTCTTTTTAGCTGTTTTTTTCTTGGCAGCCATAAGACTTCTCCGCCCTAACAAAAAATTTGACGTGCATCTATACCATTAAAGATTAAATGTAGCAATTAGGAATTATGTTTGTCCTTTTATTGACAGTTTTTCACGTTGTTCCACATATAGTTTTGTTGCTCCTGCAATAGCAATCGGCATCGCAATGAAATTCAATATGGGAATAGTAGTTAACCCGACAACACCTATGCCAAAACCAAATGTCATCGACTTGTTTTGCATGAGCATAATTCTTTGATCCTTGAAAATTAAGCCATGATTACTCAGCGGATAGTCCATATATTCTATGGATAACATCCAGGTGCTGAATAAAAACCATAAAAAAGGCGCAGATACATTAATTACCGGGATAATAAACAGGATCAACAAAGGTATAGCTCTAGGAATAAAATAGCCCAATTTCTCAAATTCTGATTTAAAAGACAGAAAAACTTCATCTATTATAGGTCGTTGTAATATATCGAGTTTATCGGTTTGTACTAAATGTCTCTCAACCGCTTCTGACAAAAAACTGTTAAATGGTGCACCTAGAATATTGGACACAAAAGTGAAGCAAAAAAATACGACAGCGAGAGAAATAATGACGAAGATTGTCTTGAGTAACCATTTTATCCACTCCAGCCATTCATATTTCAATATCATCAAGTCAAGATATTCCTGCAATGAATTAGCGCCAAAATAGATGACACCAATAAATAACAACGAATTGATTAGAAAAGGCACGATCACATACAACCGGATACCAGGTTTAAAGATTAATTTAAATCCCACCAGTAAGGATTGAAGACCTAGTTTGAAACCTGACATAGCAATAGTTAAGCTAAGTTAATGACAGATTGTGGTTGCCAACCTGTTTTCACATGTTCCACTACGACGGTTGTGTAGATTCCACCTCTGACATTAAATTTTGCAGTTAATCGCATAAAACGTGGAGAAGTGATTTTAGCTAGATCGTTTAGAATCTCATTAGTAATTGCTTCGTGAAAAGCGCCAACCTCACGGAATTTCCAGACATAGTTTTTTAGTGATTTTAGTTCGACACATTTTTTATCGGGCACATATTCTATTAACAACACAGCAAAATCAGGTTGGCCAGTTTTTGGACAAAGACAGGTGAATTCGGGAATATCAATACGAATCGTAAAGTCACGATCGGCTTGCGGATTGTCAAATGTATCAAGAGTATCAATGGCTTGGCTGCTCATAGCTATTTTTCCTAAATTATTGGCTTGAATGATATGCTATTAACACATATTCTTGCATTTATAATGACACCTTTAAAAGTGTCTTGTTAATTAATAATATTATAAAAATATCAATACTATATAGTAATTTTTTAAAGTTAATTATAGTTTATTTTTTTCATTTGGACAGGGTCACGTTTCTTTAGTAGATTATCGCCTCATGCGTTTAAGCAATATTAAGCTTTCCGGTTTTAAATCCTTCGTCGATCATACCAATCTTATCGTTCCTAGTAATCTTGTTGGGATTGTTGGACCTAACGGTTGTGGTAAATCTAACATTATTGATGCAGTGACTTGGGTTATGGGCGAAAGTTCTGCCAAGCATCTGCGTGGCGAATCACTAACCGATGTCATATTCAGTGGTTCGACAGCCAGACAACCAGTGGGGCAAGCGAGCGTTGAACTGGTATTTGATAACACCGAAAAGAAACTAGGCGGGCAATATGCCAGTTACAATGAAATTTCAGTCAAACGCCAAATTACTCGTGACGGCATCTCAACATATTATTTGAACGGCGCACGTTGTCGTCGACGTGATATTACCGCAATATTCTTGGGGACAGGTCTTGGCCCCAGAAGTTATGCCATTATAGAGCAGGGTATGATTTCTCGTTTAATAGAGGCGAAACCTGAGGAGTTGCGGGTTTATATCGAAGAAGCTGCCGGTATTTCAAAATATCGCGAGCGCCGTAGAGAAACTGAAAACCGTATCAAACATACCAAAGAAAACCTTGATCGTCTTAACGACATCCGTGAAGAACTTGAAAAACAATTAAACCATTTGCAAAGGCAAGCAAAGGCGGCTGAAAAATATAAGGAATTTAAACAGGAAGAACGCCAAATCAATGCTGAACTGCTAGCTCTTCAATGGCATGAGTTGAATTCCGAGATGATTCGCTTGCAGGAAACGGCAAGAGGTAAAGAAAACGCTGTTGAATCATCGGTCGCTAAAGTAAGACAAATTGAATCCGAGATAGAAAAACAAAGAGAGGCTCTAAGCGAAGCTAATGTCGGTTTTAATGACAAACAATCAGAATACTATCAAGTAGGTAGTGACATCGCACAATTTGAACAACAACTGCAGCACGTTAAAGAAAAGATTGCAAATACAGAAGCTGAATTGGAAAAAAGCAAAGCCAGCCTGGCAGACGCAGATCGTCAACATCACCAGGATAAACAAGAATATGAAAAGTTATTAAGTGAGCTTCAACAGCTTGAACCTAAACTTCAGGGTTCACGCAGTGAAAGCAATCGTGCATATGAAATTTTAAATCAGGCTGAAGAAGCCATGCAATCATGGCAAACAGAGTGGGATAAATTTAACGACTCATTCACCGAATTCAGCCGACGCCAACAAGCTGATCAATCCCGACTGGAATTTTTAGAAAATCGTACTGAAGAAGTAAAAGAACGTCGTCATCAGGCGCAAACTGATATTGATAATTATCAACAGGATATGTATGACTCCAGAGTTGATGAGTTGAGAAACAAATTGAGCCACCTCGAAAGTCAGCAATCTACGGCGAATGAAACCTATTTAAGCATACAATCCAGTGTCAAAGAAAAACGTGAACGATTGAAAGAGATTAGTTCCAATCTTGATAAGGCCCGACATCAATATCAGGTATTAACAGGGCAACTATCTTCGCTGGAAACATTACAAAAATCGATTGTTGCAGACAATCAAGAACTTGATGTTTGGCTAAAAAATAATGGTTTGTCCGAGTTTAAGCGGTTATCACAATTATTAAAGATAGAAGAAAAATGGGCTCATGCTCTGGAAACAGTTACCAGTGGTATGTTAGGTCATCTATGTGTTGATAATATAGAACAGCATATGGATAAGCTCGAATCTATCCCTGGCAAGGTTGGCTTTATCAATCTATCTTCAGCAATAAGTGCATCTGATCTGGATGAAAAATATACAACACTTGCTGACTTAATAAGTAGTGAAATTAAACTATCGTTTTTACTTTCTCGTATTGTACTTGCTGGTGATTATGAAGAAGCTAAAACTATTTTAAATGATATGCCAGATGGATACTCGGTCATTACACCTCAGGGCATATGGCTAGGCAAGGATTGGTTAGTAGTCAATCATTCGGAGCAGGCGAAAGACACTGTGTTATCCCGCGAGCAGGAGATTGAGAGGGTCAGACAGGCAATAGCAAATGCTCAGAAAGAGACTAGAAAGCTGGAACAGGCGCTGACCGAAACTGAACAGGCGATGGAAAGTGCTGAAGAAACATTGCAACAACAACAACAGTCATTAAATATCAATCAGCAACAATTGTCTGAAATTAAGACAGAGCTTGCCAGTTTAGATGTACAGCGTCAGCAAAACCAAAAGCGTCATGAAGAACTAGTTGAGGAGCTTGATCGTTTAAACGAGCAGGTGCGTCAAGACGAACAGGAAATTGATTCTATTAGATCAAGATTATCTGATTTTGACAGAGACAATGATCAATTACTTAGTCAGAAATGCGAGCTGTCTACTGTAAAGGAAAAACATAAAAATTCGCTGAATGAAGCCAGACAACGTTGGCAAAGCACACATGAAGAGAGTCATGGGATTGCCTTGCAACTAGAATCCTTTAGTTCAAGACGTGCTTCTTACGAGCAAGCGATAAAACGTAACGAGATACAGGTTCATCACCAGAGCAATCGTATTCTGGAACTTGAAAATGAATTAACACAAAACAAAGCACCATTAGCCGAGTTGCAATTAAAGATTGAAGAAGCACTAAAACGCAAACTCGAAGCAGAAAAGAATCTTGCTAATGCGCGCTCAACTGTACATGGTATTGAGGCTCAATTAAGAGAGCTTGAGCAGGGGAGACATCAACAGGAACAAGGTCTTGAGGTATTGCGTTCAGAACTGGAAAAAGCGCGAATTAATGTTAATGGCTGTCAGGTCAGACTGGAAACAGTTATTGAAAAACTTAATGCGTTTGAACAGACTGCAGAAGCATTGCTCGAACAATTGGAAGAATCAGCTCAACCAGCTGATTGGCAAGAGAAGCTTGATAATATTGGTCGCAAAATCCAGCGATTAGGCGCAATTAATCTTGCTGCTATAGATGAATACAAGCAGAGTGAAGAAAGAAAGACCTATCTCGATAGTCAACATCATGATTTGACAGATGCATTGGCCACCCTGGAAAGTGCAATACGCAAGATTGATAAAGAAACACGTACTCGTTTTAAGGAAACTTTCGATCACCTAAACACCAACATTAAAGATATGTTTCCGAAACTATTTGGTGGCGGACATGCGTATCTTGAATTAACAGGTGACGACTTATTACAAACAGGTGTCGCTATCATGGCCAGACCACCAGGCAAGAAGAATAGCAACATTCATTTGCTGTCAGGAGGCGAAAAAGCACTAACAGCAGTTGCACTGGTGTTTGCGATATTCAAATTAAACCCGGCACCTTTCTGTATTCTCGATGAGGTGGATGCACCGCTTGATGACACAAATACGGGGCGTTTTAGCCAGTTGGTTAAATCCATGTCTGATGAAGTACAGTTTATTTTTATTACGCACAATAAAATCACTATGGAAATCGCTAATCAATTAATGGGCGTAACCATGCATGAGCCTGGTGTCTCCAGATTGGTGTCTGTGGATGTGGATGAAGCGGTTGAAATGGCAAAAACTGCCTAATCCAGTTCATTTAGTTGATGGCGAATGTTCAATTCATTCGTCTAATAATTTACAGTCCTTTAATATCTTTCGTTGGTGTTATGATGGTAAATCATGATGTCTGATTTGCAATTTATATTACTCATAATAGGCTGCCTGTTCGTAGCTGGCTTATATTGCTGGGAAGTATTTTTTCGCTCGGAACCCAAGAAAAAAAACGACTTTCTGAATGCTATCGATGATTTACCTGACGCACCGAGCTTTAATCCTGCTCAATTTGAAGATTCTGCTGAATATAAACGTTCGTTGCTGGATTTAGGCAATATGATTGCACAGGGAAGAAAAGAGCGCAGCCAGATTCAACAGGCACCTGAACATATAAATATCTTTGGCAATGATAATGATGAAGATGCTGAAAATATTCCTTCATTAAGAAAAACACCTGTCATTTCTGATGAATCCGTTGATATTGAAGAAACTGCCAGATTTTCTGCACAAGAATATAAACATGAAGATGTTCTACACCAGACCATTTCAGATGAAGACGTAGCCGATGAGCCTGACTATGACAGTGTTTTTGAAAGCAATAATGAATCCATCGCTGATAGTTTCGATCCTGACATGGAATCAGTAAACGATACAGATGATGAAGATATGCAGATTGCACTTCAGGAAATGGAAGATGAAGTCCCTGAGGTTGCTGAAGAAAACTCATCACAACCACAACAAAGTGACTCTGATCTCATTATTTTATTTATCACCAGTCCTGCGCAGACAATGTTTAATGGCTTGTCTATAAGTAAGGCGGCAGATGAAGTCGGCATGGTCTATGGTCACATGAATATTTTTCATCATTTTGGACCTGGGAAACTTCACTCCGGACAGCCATTGTTTAGTATGGCAAATATGTTTGAACCTGGTTCGTTTGATTTGGGAAGAATGGCGGATCTGAGAACAAAAGGGATTGTCTTATTTATGTATCCACCTGCATCAATAGAACCTGAAGTCGTATTCGAGCTGTTTTTAAATACCGCCAGACGTATTAGTAAAACTCTAACTGGCGAATTAAAAATGGCAAACAATCAAAAACTGGATAACGCCGGTATCGAAATCCTAAGGAAAAAAGCTGAGTCACTTTCCGAACAACAATATTAATTTTTTATGAATCGTGATTCAGCAAAAATCCGTATTGACGATCTGCGTCATCAAATAGATAAACATAATCATAGTTACTATGTTCTGGATGAACCGGTCATTCCCGATCCGGAATATGATCGCTTATTAAGGGAGTTAAGTGAACTAGAGGAATTGTACCCCGAGTTTGTTTCAGATAACTCACCAACTAAAAATGTCGGCGCGGAACCATTATCATCTTTTGAAAAGATTGAACATATTGTTCCTATGCTATCTCTTGGTAATGCGCTTGATGAAGATGAAATGCGCGCCTTTGATAAACGCATTAAAGATAAACTGAGTATTGAAAATGTTATTTATTCTGCTGAGACCAAGCTGGATGGCCTGGCAGTTAATATATTTTATGAAAATGGCATATTAAAGCATGCGGCAACACGTGGTGATGGACAAACCGGTGAAGATATTACGAGAAATATTAAAACAATCAAGTCAATTAAACCGTTATTGAAAGGTAAAAACATCCCTGAGCGCATTGAAGTTCGTGGTGAAGTGTTTATGACGCATGCTGATTTTCGAAAACTAAATCAACAGCAAGAAAAAAATAATCAAAAACAATTTGCAAACCCTAGAAATGCTGCTGCCGGAAGCCTAAGACAACTGGATTCACGCATTACTGCAAATAGACCTTTAAGTTTTTTTGCTTATGGTATTGGTGATTATGAGGGGGCTTTGGATTTTCATTCGCATACACAGGTTTTGGAAATGCTAAAAGAATGGGGCATGCCTGTGTCACCAGAAAGTCGAAAGATCAATGGACTGGATGAGGCGATAAGTTTCCACAGGCAAATTTCAGAACGCAGAATGACACTTGCCTATGATATAGATGGCGTTGTGTTTAAAGTTGATGATATTGAGCAACAAAAAATATTAGGATTTGTTTCTCGTGCGCCAAGATGGGCAATTGCCTATAAGTTTCCAGCATTGGAAGAAATGACACAGGTGCTGGATATTGAAGTTCAGGTTGGACGTACAGGTGCAATTACGCCAGTGGCCAGATTGGCATCAGTGAAAGTAGGCGGTGTAACAGTGATGAACGCGACGTTACACAACCTTGATGAAATACGACGTAAAGATGTTCGTAAAAATGACTGGGTATATATCAGACGTGCGGGTGATGTGATACCTGAGGTTGTGAGTGTCATCATGGACAAACGTGATGAAAATAAGGTTGTTGTATTTCAAATGCCAACGCAATGTCCTGTATGTGGTTCTGATATAGAAAAACAGGACAACGAAGCTGTTTACCGTTGTAGCGGTGGTATTTATTGTTCCGCGCAAAGTATTCAGGCCATCATTCATTTTGCTTCCAGAAAAGCGATGAATATTGATGGTCTTGGCGATAAATTAATTGAACAACTTAAACAGGAAGGCTTTATCACAACAATTGCTGATCTATACTCACTAAAAGAAAAACGTGAAGATTTGATCAAGCTAGCTCGTATGGGTGAAAAATCTGTTGATAATTTGCTGGCAGCAATAGAAGCGAGTAAAGAAACAACATTAGCTCGTTTTATTTATGCTCTAGGTATTCGTGAAGTTGGTGAAGCAACTGCAAGATCATTAGCACAACATTTTCGTGTATTTCAAAATATCAGGGTTGCTAATACTGATGAACTGGAATCAATTCAGGATATAGGTCCGGTCGTTGCCAAAAATATTCATACTTTCTTTCAACAGGAACATAATGAAGAAATTATTGAGAGATTAATCAGTCCCGAACATGGAGGAATACATTGGGAAGAAACTTTACAAGTTGAGCAATCTTCCGAATTAACCGGAAAGACCTTTGTATTAACAGGTACGTTAATTTCATTCGGCAGAGATGAGGCAAAAGAGAAATTGCAGATGCTAGGCGCAAAGGTAACTAATAGTGTTTCTAAAAATACAGATTATGTTGTTTATGGTGATTCGCCAGGAAGTAAATTCGATAAAGCAAAAAAACTGGGAATCACTTTATTATCAGAAAAAGCATTTCTAGAATTACTGAATACCTAATTATTAGATTCTGAAATAACCATATTGCGTCCACTTTCTTTTGCCTCATACAAGCGTCTATCAGCGCGATGTAGTAATCTGGTAAAGTCATCATCAATTTCCTCTAGCTGAGCGACACCTATAGAGGTAGTGACACCTAATTTTACCGAGTCAAATTTCATTTCTTCTTCCTCAATTTTTTTGCGCATACGTTCAGCCAGCAGTGTTGCGCCCGATAATTCCGTATTTCTTAGCATGAGAATAAACTCTTCCCCGCCATAACGAAAAATTGCATCACTTTTTCGCATGCGATCTGTTAACGACCGAGCAAAGCTTTTTAACACCATGTCGCCAATCATATGACCATAGTTGTCATTGACCAGTTTAAAATTATCTATATCTAGCATCATGATTGATAAATGATGTCCATGTCTTTTAGCCAACTCAAATTCCTGCTGCATAGCCTGATCAAATGCCGCACGATTACTTACTCCTGTGAGTGGGTCGACATAAGCTTTTTCCAGAGCCTGTTTATAAAGAAGGGCATTCCTGAGCGGATAAATTATTGCTGATAATAACGTTTCAATCCTATCGACTTCTTCATCCAGGATTTTGGTTGTTCTTGAGATTGTTAATGTGCCTAAATCATTTCCACATAATTTAAAACGATAATTTAAACTATGTATAGATGATTTACCGAAAGAGAATTTGATTAACTCTTGTTGATTTTGATAGAGCAAATAATCGTGTGACACAACATTTGATAACTCATCATTGAAAAGTTCTAGAAGTTTTTCAAGCTCCAGAGTACTTTGTAAAATACGTATTATATGAATAGATACATCATTCACGCCTGTTATATGCTCTGGATAAGAGATTAGACGACTGTCTTTACTCGCTAGTTTAATTTCAGTAACAGTTGCCATAAGTTTATTTCATCTTATTTGAAAACAGTATTTATCAGGCAATTATAATTATAGTAAACACATGTGCTTATTAAATATTTGAAAAATTAGTATTAAATATAATACTAATAAAGTTTAGTAATTAAGCGGCAGCATTTCCATTTTTTTTCTGTATTTTTTGTAAAACAGTATTCGTTGCCTGTTCGTTAACATCAGTCACTGGAAAATCAGCGCTGTAATGTAAGCCTCGACTTTCTTTTCTAGATAATGCCGATTCAATGATCAAACTAGCTACTACTGCGAGATTTCTGAGCTCAATCAAATCTTTGCTTACCCTGAAATTTCCATAATATTCAGTTATTTCTGATTGTAATAAGCGAATTCGGTGTTGTGCGCGTTGCAGTCGTTTTGTTGTCCTGACAATACCCACATAGTCCCACATGAAACGTCTAATCTCTTCCCAGTTATGCGTAACAACAACTTCTTCATCTGAATCGGTTACTCTACTTTCATCCCAAGGCGGCAATTCTGCTGGTGGCGCTATATTAGGAAGGTGTAGACATATATGCTCAAAGGCGGAGTGCGCGTATACCACACACTCCAGCAATGAATTGCTCGCCATACGATTTGCGCCATGCAATCCGGAACAACTTACCTCGCCGATAGCATATAGTCCTTTAACATCAGTTTGACCATGCTCATCAATAATGACGCCACCGCAGGTATAATGTGCAGCAGGCACAATAGGGATCGGTTCTCTAGATATATCCAGATCCAATGATAAGCAGCGTTGATAAATGTTAGGGAAATGATGTTTTAAGAATTCCGCATCATGATGGGTTATATCAAGATAGACACAATCAAGTCCCAATCTTTTCATTTCATTATCGATTGCTCTTGCAACGATATCTCTGGGCGCCAGTTCTTCGCGCGAATCATATTGCGACATAAAACGTTGCCCGTTTTTTAGAATTAGCTTTGCACCCTCACCACGTAATGCTTCGGAAACAAGAAATGATTTTGCTTGCGGATGAAAGAGACAGGTAGGGTGAAATTGTATAAATTCCATGTTGGCAATGCGACACCCAATACGCCACGCCATGGCAATACCATCACCAGTACAAGCATCAGGATTACTGGTGTATAAATAGGCTTTGCCTGCACCACCAGTGGCTAAAACAGTTATTTTTGCTCGAAAAACTTCTACTCGATTTTCATCCTGATTAAAAACATAGGCCCCCAAACAGCGATTTCCCAAGCGGGATAATTTGTCTTCCGTAATTAAATCAACTGCAATGTGATGTTCATACAAATCTATATTCTTATTCGCACGCACTTTTGCCTCTAATTTGGTTTCGATCGCTTTTCCAGTTGCATCAGCTGCATGAATGATACGACGATGACTGTGACCACCTTCCTGATGCAGGTGATAAGGTGAATTACCAGAAGGGTCTTTGTCATCAGTACGGGTAAAATCAACTCCCAAATTAACCAACCAATTAATACTGTTTATGCCGTTATTGACGACACGTTTAACGACTTCAGGATTGCATAAACCTGCTCCTGCAATAAGTGTGTCTTCTATATGAGATTCAAATGAATCAGCCTCATCTAGTACAGCAGAAACGCCTCCCTGAGCATAAAAAGTAGCGCCTTCCGCAAGATTTTCTTTTGATAGAACTGCAACTTTAGCAAAATCAGCTAATTTCAGGGCGAGGCTGAGCCCAGCAGCACCACTACCGATAATTAATACATCGTGTAAATATTGGTCATGCATAAAGGTTAATGTAAGATTGCCTCTTTTTTTTGATAAGTTATTGATTGGATAAGTTAAACTATTTTAGGCTTATGCCATCAAATAACACAATAGAGATTTATTCATTAAAACATCATATTTACATATAGAGGCTAGGCCGAATGGCCAAAAAAACAACAGATAAAGAATTAATAGAACGCGTCAAAAACGGGGATAAAACTGCCTATGACCTGTTAGTGATAAAATATCAGCAACGTATCGTCAATCTTGTTTCGCGTTTTGTACGCAATCAAAGTGATGCGCTAGATGTAACTCAGGAGGCATTTATCAAAGCCTATCAAGCATTGCCAAAATTTCGCGGTGATAGCGCATTTTATACATGGTTATACCGTATTGCGGTCAATACGGCTAAAAATTATCTGGCTTCTCAGGCACGCAAACCAATAGGTAGTGATTATGATGTATCAGAAATTGAACAAATTGCTGGCGGAGATGCTCTAATAGAACAGGCAACGCCTGAAAACATGTTGATGAAAGATGAGCTTCAAGCAACTGTGTTAAAGGCGATTAAAAATTTACCCGATGATTTAAGGTCCGCGATCGAGCTGAGAGAAGTCGAAGGGTTAAGTTATGAAGAGATAGCTGAAGTGATGGAATGTCCTATCGGCACAGTTCGATCAAGAATATTTCGCGCACGTGAAGCTGTTGATAATGCGATGCTACCACTTATTAAAAATTAGTTTGCAACATGGTGAATGCGATGAATAATGAAAAAATATCGGCATTAATGGATGATGAAATTGATGGGCAGGTTATAAAGCAACTTCAATCTGATGATGAGTTAAAGTCAACCTGGAGCAGATATCATCTTATTGGTGATTGTTTGGGAGATAGCTTACCTGAGGCTATTGATCTTGATTTGGCAAATAAGGTTCGATTGCGTCTTCAAGACGAGGCAGTAGTTATAACGCCAGATTTTTCCAGAAAAGCGTTTCTTAAACCTGTTGTTGGTTTTGCAATTGCCGCATCAGTAGCGACAGTCGCTGTTTTTGGCATCAAACAATCTAATCAATCAGATTTTTCACTGGCTACAGGTCAGGTAGCTGCAGTAAAAATGACAAACAAGTCTACTACTGCCCAGCATAATGTTAATTTTGAGTTTGATAATTCACCACAATATCGAACAGCAACCTTTCAAACTGACACATCCGATTTAACCGAGAATCATCGTATGAGCGGTTATCTTATTAATCATAATGAATATCGCAAAAATGGCATGAGCGCTATCAGGCCTTATGTCAGAATAGTGACTATAGAATCACAGGAAAAATAATTTGCTAAAATCGATTCGTTCTAGTGTTGTCTTAATAACACTTTTAATCTTTGCTCACGTTAATGCGGAACAAACTCTACCGGACGCGCATATCCTGATTAATGAAATGTCTGACGCAAGTCATAAACTGAATTATGACGGGATATTTATGTATCGTTTGCAAAATCAAATAACAAGCATGCGCATAATTCACAAAGTTGATGAAGACGGGGTAACAGAAAAACTAATATCCCTTACTGGTCATCCCAGGGAAGTAATTAGAACTGATGAGCAGGTGAAGTGTTATTTTCCTGAAAAAAATGAACTGGTAATTGATGAAAGTCGTATCGGCAAACTTGTGTCATCATATCTGCCAAACCCTATAGAAAAAGTATCTGGGTTCTATATGTTCGAAATTGCCGGTGAAAATCGCATTGCTGGTAAAGAAGCCTGGATTGTAAATATCAGACCAAAAGATGAATATCGTTATGGCTATCAACTATGGATTGATAAAGAATCAAAACTTTTATTAAAGTCGGATTTAAAAAACAAGGATGGGGTGTCACTTGAACAAGTAATGTTTGCACAGATTGAAATAGGTCATTTTATTGACGATGAACTGTTAAAACCCACATATAAATTTGCTAACCCTATATTGGTAAATAATATTCAACATGGCGAAGTTTTAGATAGTAAAACTAAATTATCTTGGCAAATGAAGTCGTTACCAGCAGGGTTTAATATAAGTGAGCATGCCAAACAAATTATGATGACCAGCGAAAATCCGGTTGAACATATTATCTACTCAGATGGATTGGCTATGGTTTCAGTTTTCGTAGAAAAATTAGGCAATAATTCCAAATTAAAAGCAGGAGCGGCACGTTTTGGTGGTGTAAATACCTTTGCTACTGAAGTGAATGGCTATCAGGTTACTGCCGTTGGCGAGGTGCCTGAAAAAACCGTAAAACTATTGGCTAATTCAATTCAATCAGTTCAATAGTAGTCGTCAACAACATAATATTACAAATATTTAATTTTCAAATTTAGAGAATCTTTGAGCATGCAACGTTATTTATTAATTTTATTAATGCTTTCATCATTATTTCTTACTCAATTAGCTTATGCTAATAATTTACCTGATTTTACACCATTAGTAGATCAGAATTCTGCAGCAGTTGTTAATATCAGCACGAGTAATAAAGCACGTCGAATAGAAGGTATGCCACCCGGGCTAAATATGCCGGACATTCCTGAAAATAGTCCTTTTTATGAGTTTTTTAAAAAATATTTTGGCGATATACCTAAAGGAGAAGGCCCTTCTCAGGAACGTTCTTCATTAGGATCAGGTTTTATTATTTCTAAAGATGGCTATGTTATAACCAATCATCATGTGATTAGAGACGCCGATGAAGTAATCGTTAGATTAAGCGATAGAAGAGAGTTTATCGCTAGTGTTATTGGAACTGATGAACGTAGTGATATTGCGGTCCTTAAGATTGATGCTGACGAGTTACCCATTTTAAAGCTGGGCAATGTCGATAATTTGAAAGTAGGGGAATGGGTTTTAGCCATCGGCTCCCCATTCGGGTTTGATCATTCTGTTACTGCCGGCATTATAAGTGCGATCGGACGTAGCTTACCTAATGAAAACTACGTGCCATTTATACAAACTGATGTTGCTATTAATCCTGGCAACTCAGGTGGGCCATTATTTAATCTGGATGGTGAAGTAATAGGTGTTAATTCACAGATATATAGCCGCACAGGTGGTTTTATGGGCTTGTCGTTTGCTGTTCCTGTAGACGTGGTAGAAAGTGTGTATCAACAGCTTAGAGATAAAGGTCGAGTGAGTCGTGGTTGGCTAGGCGTATTGATACAGGATGTAACGCGTGAGCTGGCGGAATCATTTGAAATGGATTATCCGCATGGCGCATTAATTGCTAAAATATTGGAAAATGGCCCTGCAGAAAAGTCAGGTATAAAAGTAGGGGATATTATTGTTGAATATGACGGAAAGAAGATAAATTTTTCTTCTGATTTACCACCATTAGTTGGTAGTACTCTGATTAATACGGAAGTGCCTGTAAAAATAATTCGTCGAGGCAAAGTCAATAAATTAACTATTAAAATTCTTGAATTACCTTCTGATGAACAAGTTATTGCTCAGGGTGAACAGGTTGGTGCAAAAAGCAATGTGCTTAACCTTGTTGTTAGCAATCTGAATAAAGAACAAAAAGAAGATCTGGAATTAACAGATCATGGCGTATTAATTGACAAGGTTGGTGAAGGACCGGCTCAATCTGCGGGCATAAAGAGTGGTGATATCTTATTATTGTTAAATAATGAGAAAGTAAAAGATAGTAAGCACTTCCAGGAATTAATTTCTGATTTACCAAGAGGTAAATCTATTCCAGTGCTGATTCAAAGAAGAGGCGGTCCTATATTTCTGGCACTAAAAATTGATGAGTAATGAGCAAATCACTCTACAAGTATTTAGCCGCCCAAATTGCCAATTGTGCGGTGAATTAATCGAGGAATTATCTCATTGGCAACAGCGATATTGTTTCAGGCTGAAAATTATAGATATAACAGATGATAAAGAGCTCACTGCCAAATATGCTGGTCGTATCCCTGTTTTGACTTCAGGAGATATAGAGTTATGCGAATATTATCTTGACAGCGAGCATGTGCGGGAATTTCTGGAAAGAATAGAAAAAAATTAATTCATTTAATCACTTAGCAATTTCAGCTAGAATCTCGCCTTTTATTCAACGCAGATCCTTAGATTTAAGTCCTTATGCAGGAAAGAATTCGTAATTTTTCCATCATTGCCCACATTGATCATGGTAAGTCGACTCTGGCAGATCGTTTTATACAAATATGCGGAGGGTTAACAGATCGTGAAATGGCTGAACAGGTACTGGATTCAATGGATCTGGAACGTGAGCGTGGTATTACCATTAAATCTCAAAGCGTTACACTTAATTATAAGGCAAATGATGGTAACGATTATCAACTAAACATCATCGATACCCCGGGACATGTTGACTTCAGTTATGAAGTGTCGCGCTCCTTATCTGCATGCGAAGGAGCATTACTGGTTGTAGATGCTGCACAAGGTGTAGAAGCACAAAGCGTAGCGAATTGTTTTACTGCGATTGAAAACAATCTTGAAGTGATTCCTGTGTTGAACAAAATTGATTTACCATCGGCGGAACCAGAACGGGTAATCAATGAAATAGAGGAAATTATTGGTTTAGAGGCTACTACAGCATTACGTGTTAGTGCAAAATCAGGAGTTGGCGTCAAAGATCTGCTTGATGAAATGGTAAAATTAATTCCTTCGCCAAAAGGTGATGCGTCATCGACATTGAAAGCGCTGATTATTGATTCCTGGTTTGATAATTATCTAGGTGTTGTTTCACTTGTGCGCGTTGTTGATGGTGAACTAATTGCTGGCAAAAAAATGCGTGTGATGTCTACCGGTCGCGATTTTTTAGTCGATGATGTTGGTAAATTCACCCCCAAAAGAACGCCGACCAAGGTATTAAAAACAGGTGAAGTAGGGTATGTCGTTGCAGGCATAAAAGATATTGATGGCGCACCGGTAGGTGATACCTTAACCGTTGCAGATAAACCCGCAGACAAACCATTGCCTGGCTTTAGAACAATTACACCTAAAGTATTTGCCGGTCTGTTTCCGGTTGACTCTGCCGAGTATGAGTCTTTCAGAGAAGCATTATCCAAACTAAAGCTGAATGATGCCGCACTGCATTATGAGCCAGAAACTTCACAGGCATTAGGCTTTGGCTTTCGCTGCGGTTTTTTGGGCATGTTACATATGGAAATTATTCAGGAACGTCTGGAACGTGAATATGATCTGACCCTAATCACAACTGCACCTACTGTTATATATGAAGTATTAAAAACCGGTGGCGACATTATTAATATTGATAACCCGGCAAATCTGCCATTACCAAATGAAATCGAGGAAATCCGTGAACCTATAATCACTGCCGACATTCTCGTGCCTCAAGAATATTTGGGAAATGTTATTACATTATGTATCGAGAAACGCGGTGTACAAAAAAAGCTTCAGTATCTGGGTAAACAAATATCGCTCAGTTATATGATGCCAATGAGCGAGGTCGTTCTGGACTTTTTTGATCGTTTAAAATCTGTGAGTCGAGGATTTGCATCATTTGATTACAGTTTTAGTCACTTTCAGGCATCCAACCTTGTTAAACTCGATATATTAATCAATGAAGAGAAAGTCGATGCCTTGTCTTGCATTGTTCATAAGAATGTTGCTCAAAGTCGTGGGCGTGAATTGACTGAAAAGATTAAAGAATTTATTCCACGCCAGATGTTTGACGTTGCCATACAGGCAGCAATAGGCTCCAAGATATTAGCTAGGCAAACTGTTAAAGCGATGCGTAAAAACGTAACTGCCAAGTGTTATGGTGGTGACATCACTCGAAAACGAAAATTGTTAGAGAAACAAAAAGAAGGAAAAAAACGTATGAAGCAGTTTGGTTCAGTTGAAATACCTCAGCAGGCATTTATGGCAATTTTACATGTTGGAAAAGATAAATGAATTTTGATTTTTCTGCTTTATTGGTATTTCTAAGTTTCGCAAGTGGCTCGGTCTGGCTTGCCTATGTGTTATTTGTAGAACGAAAAGCGAAACCAGAAAAAGATGGTGTCAGCAAAGAAAAACTGAAGATGCCACTTATTGTGGAATATTCGAAATCATTTTTCCCTATATTCTTTATTGTACTAATATTGCGTTCATTTTTATTTGAACCGTTCAAGATTCCATCGGCCTCCATGATGCCAACATTACTTATCGGCGATTTTATATTGGTCAATAAATATGAATATGGTTTACGACTTCCCGTGTTACACACAAAAATAGTCGATAATAAAACAGCAGATCGAGGTGATATTGTCGTATTTCGTTATCCAGAAGATCCTTCCATACCTTTTATTAAGCGTGTTGTAGGTATTCCTGGTGACAAAATCGCATATCGAGACAAGGTATTGTATATTAACGATAAAATAGCTGTACAAGACAATATGGGTAAATATATTGCAAGTGGTGCAGGTATGGCGATGAGTGGATATGAGCTGATTGCAGAAGCGTTAACAGATAATATCAATCATCAAATTTTGGTTGATCCTCGCACAGGCTCTATAGAACTAGAGGTGATCGTGCCAGAAGGCAATTATTTTGTTTTGGGAGATAATCGTGATAATAGTAAAGATAGTCGATTCTGGGGCTTTGTTCCGGATGAGAACCTGATGGGTAGGGCGTTTATGATCTGGATGAACTGGGATGGTCAGCGTGGTGGAATTGATTTTGAACGTATTGGCAAAGTACTAAATTAGAGAGATTAAAATAGGGGTAAGCATGATAAAGACAGCAAAAAATCAGCAAGGTATTACGTTTATAGGGATTTGTCTGATGTTAGCCATATTGGCATGCTTTATTTTATTTGGCTTGAGATTATTTCCACTCTATAACGAACATTTAGGTATTGTAAGCTCTATGCATTCTGTAATGAATCAGCCGGCAGAAAGAAGAAAAACAATAAAAGATATGCGATCATTGTTTTTAAAAAACACAAATATTAATAACGTTTATTATTTTAAAGATTCAAATGTAAAAGAACACGTTAAAATCAAGAAATCTAAAGACGGTAAAAAGAGATATTTTCATGTGTCATATGAAAACTCTAATATTCTTTTTAAAAATATTTATTTAACAGTTAAAACTGACGAAGCTATTGAAATTACGGGGGTTGATTAAATCAGCACGTTTCTAAATTATAATTTCAACAACACATCTTTATTACAACAAGCTTTAACTCATCGAAGTGTTGGTAGTTGTAATAACGAGCGTTTTGAGTTTCTCGGCGATGCAATTCTCGGTTTTGTTATCGCAGCCGCTCTTTTCCAAAAATTTCCTGACGCTGATGAAGGCCAACTAACGCGTCTTCGAGCTTACTTAGTGAAAGGTGAGCGTTTGGCAGAAATTGCAAAGTCCTTAAATTTGCAGAATCAAATAATTCTTGGTGCAGGCGAACTCAAAAGTGGTGGTTGGCGCAGAAAATCTGTATTAGCTAATACACTAGAAGCAATTATTGGTGCTATTTATCTTGATTCCGATTTGAATACATGTTCTGACATTATTTACTCACTCTATCAAACTTATCTTGAAGAAATTGATTTATCTTCAATAAAAAAAGATGCAAAAACTGAATTGCAGGAATATTTGCAAGCAAGACAGATTAATGTGCCAAGATATATAAATATTAAAAAATCGGGTACATCTCACGAGCCTCTATTTCGAGTTGAGTGTCATGTAGACTCCCTATCTGAACCTGTATTGGCTGAAGGTGGAAGTAAGCGCAAGGCAGAGCAGGCGGCAGCCAAACTGGCTTATGACAAACTAATCTCTGAAATGAATAATAAAAAATGAAACAAAGTTTTCATTCTGGTTATGTCAGTATTATTGGCAGGGCTAATGTTGGCAAATCTACTTTATTAAACACAATGCTGGATGAAAAAGTAAGTATCGTAACCAGAAAACCACAAACAACTCGCCACCATTGCCTGGGTATACATAACCTAGAACACGCACAGATTGTATTCATAGACACACCGGGCATACAAAAAACTCCTAGACAGGCAATTAATCAATACATGAATCGACAAGCCGCCTTTGCCATGCAAGATGTTGATGTTTTGTTGTTTATGGTTGAAGCCTTAAAGTGGCAAGAGCAGGATGAGCATGTTTTGAATTTATTACAATCATCGCGATCCAGTGCGAAATTTCTTGTTATTAACAAAGCAGACAAAGCAGACAAAGCGGGTGATAAAACAAAACTTTTGCCCTTTATTGAAAGCCTGCAAGCAAAAACAAGTTTTGACGAAATCTTTCCTATATCAGCAAAAAACAAACAAGGTATTCAGGCATTGGAACAGGCAATCATTAAGTACTTGCCCGCAAATATGCCCATATATCCTGAAGATGTAATCTCCGATCGAAATGAACGATTTTTTGCTGCCGAATATTTGCGTGAAAAATTAATGATGCGCTTAAGTGATGAGCTTCCCTATGAATTAACAATTACCATAGATGACTTCAAGGAAAAAAATGATGTTTATCATATATATGCTTGTATTTGGGTAGAAAAGGCAAGTCAAAAAAATATTGTTATAGGCAAACAGGGTGAAATCCTGAAAAAAGCTGGTAAAGATGCCAGACTCGATATGGAAAAGCTCTTTGCAAAAAAAGTTAACCTTAAGACTTGGGTAAAGATCAAGAAAAAATGGACAGATTCAGAACAGGCGCTGAAATTATTTGGTTATGATAATTAAATCTTATACTAAATTTTTATGAATAAAGTTTTATGTGCTCCCGCATTTATTTTGCATCGGCAGAATTATCGAGAAACTAGTTTGATACTGGATGTATTTAGTCGTGATTATGGTCGAATCAATCTCATTGCCAAAGGAGTAAGAAAAAACAGGAGACAACAATTCAGTACTTTTGAATTATACCAACGACACCTCATATCATGGTCAGCAAGAACTGAACTTGGTACATTAACCGACATAGAATCGGATAAGCAGTTTATATCACTTAACCAACATCAATTATTCATTGGTTTTTATATGAATGAATTGATTATCTATTTACTACATAAACATGAACCGCATGCAGAGTTATTTGATTATTATTCGCAGGCACTGCTGGCTTTAGCTTCCGGTCAGAATGAAAAAACTTTTTTACGTTATTTTGAAAAACATCTTTTAGAATCGTTAGGTTATGGTTTGGTATTGGATATCGACATTAATACTGGCGAACCTATACAGGAGAAAAGCCACTATACATATGAAGTTGATTCAGGACCAGTATTATATAATAACAATAATGAAAATAAATTAATCATTTCCGGTAAAACATTATTGCAACTGAAAAATGAATCCTTATCCGGAGAAGAACAATTACGTGAAGCAAAATATCTTTGTCGTCTTATTATTAATTGTTATCTGGGCAATAGGAAATTAAAGACCAGAGAATTATATAATGCCTTTATTAATGCCGGAAGTTCGGCATAATAGCGCTTTTTTAATCTAACTCATCAGTTTATGTTACTTGGAGTCAATATAGATCATATCGCCACCATTCGTCAGGCACGAGGCACCGCATATCCACGCCCGTTAGATGCCGCCTTGCTTGCAGAACAATCAGGTGCTGATTCGATTACAATTCACTTGCGTGAAGATAGGCGCCACATTCAGGATGATGATGTTAACAATATAAAAGCGAATATATCCATTCCATTAAACCTCGAAATGGCATTGACTAATGAGATGTTATCAATTGCCATATCAATAGCACCTGCTTACTGTTGTATTGTGCCGGAGAGTAGGGAAGAGTTAACAACTGAGGGGGGGTTGAATATAAAAAATAATTTGGATTTTATTAGCGCAGGAGTTGCAAGGCTTGCTGAAGCTAATATCAAAGTTTCGTTATTTATTGATCCAGATAAAGAGCAAATTGATGCTGCTATAGCAGCAGGTGCTCCTTGCATTGAGATTCATACTGGACGTTTTGCAGAAGCAACAACAGATGCCGAAGCAAAACAGGAACGACAAAAGATTATTAATGCAGTTAATTATTCGCTTAAAAAAGGGTTAACAGTAAATGCCGGTCATGGCTTGAATTATGATAACACCATGGACATTGCAAATATAAAAGGCATCAATGAATTAAACATTGGTCATAGTATTGTTGCTCGCGCACTGTTTGTTGGATTGCCAGAAGCAGTAATAGAAATGAAGCAATTAATTCAAGGGGCGGCTGAATAGTATAAATGTCCAAATTATTACAACAATTAAAGAAACGTCGCACCTTCGCAATTATTTCTCACCCTGATGCTGGTAAAACAACTGTAACAGAACAGATGCTTTTATATGGCGGTGCGATACAAATGGCAGGTACCGTTAAAGCAAGAAAGTCCAGTCGTCACGCTACCTCTGACTGGATGCAGATGGAAAAAGAAAGAGGTATATCGGTCACCAGTTCGGTTATGCAATTTGAGTATTCTTCGCATGTAATTAATTTGCTTGATACACCTGGGCATGCGGATTTTTCCGAAGACACTTATCGGACACTAACCGCAGTTGATTCAGCAATGATGGTTATTGACGTGGCTAAGGGAGTTGAGGATAGAACGCTAAAATTAATGGAAGTATGTCGTTTAAGAGATACCCCCATCATAACTTTCATAAACAAGCTTGATCGGGAAGGAAAGGAACCTATCGATCTGCTTGATGAAATCGAAACTGAATTAGGTATCCAGTGTGTACCTTTTACATGGCCAGTCGGCATGGGCAAACGTCTAAAAGGCATTTATAACTTATTAAATGATTCGATCAGACTATATAAACGTGATGATGATAAACATGATCAAATGATCAATGGTCTTCATAGCAATGACGCGAAAACATTACTTGGTGATGATTGGCAAGTATTATCTGATGAGATTGAATTAATTAAAGGTGTTTACAATGAATTTAATCAAGATGCCTTTTTAAAAAGCCAAATAAGCCCGATATTTTTTGGAACAGCACTACATAACTTTGGCATATCGGAGTTTCTCGATTGTTTAATTGAGCATGCGCCATGCCCACAATCACGTGTAAGCGAAGAGAGACAAGTTATTGCCAGTGAAGAAAATCTTTCCGGATTTGTTTTTAAAATTCAGGCTAACATGGACCCAGCTCATCGTGATCGTATTGCTTTTTTACGGATATGTTCCGGTCAATATAAACGTGGAATGAAAATGCGGCATGTCAGAATAGGGCGTGATGTACAAATTGCTAACGCAGTAACCTTCATGGCCGGCAATAGAGAACAGGCCGATGAAGCGTGGCCAGGGGATGTCATTGGTTTACATAATCATGGCACTATTCAGGTAGGTGATACTTTCACACAGGGTGAATTACTTAATTTTACCGGTATTCCTTATTTCGCACCGGAATTATTTCGCCGTGTTCAGTTGAAAGATCCACTTAAAATGAAATCATTACAAAAAGGATTAGTACAATTAGGCGAAGAGGGCGCGACTCAGGTATTTAAACCAATTAATAATAATGAATTGATACTGGGTGCGGTCGGTGTTCTTCAATTCGATGTTGTAGCTTGGCGTTTAAAAGAGGAGTACGGAGTAGAGTGTGCATATGATGCAATTCCTGTTGTCGCTGCGCGCTGGATTTATGCTGACGATGAAAAGAAGTTAGAGGAATTTAAACTTAAACAATCAGACAACCTTTCTATTGATGGCGGAAATTATCTAACTTATCTTGCTCCATCTATGGTAAACCTTAATTTAATGATGGAAAAGTGGCCTGATATTCGCTTTCAAGCCACTCGTGAGCATTAATTAAGCTTCTTCTTTTACAGCATTATTATCCTTATGCGACTCAGAATTATTTGTATTTAAAAAACTCTTCTCCGGACGATTCGGATTCATGTCATTTTTATCCCTATCAGAATAGTTCGTCGATTGTTCTTCTGACTGCTTAGCGACTTGATTGCTTACTTTATTGTCTGTGCGCTGTTGTGAAGACTGATTATTATCAGTATTCAATTGATTATTTTTTTTTTGATTGTTCTCGTTAGTAATCTGTTCCGGATTCTTACTTCGTCTACCACCTCGTCGGCCACGACGGGAAGAAGAGTTGCGACGATTATTGTTTTCGTTATTACCATCACTTTGGTTATTCTCGTTACGATTATTTCTAGATTCAGGTCTATTGTTTCTATGATTTCGATTTTGAGGACGACGATTTCGACTATGACCTCTCGATTGAGAGTTATTTCTATTGTAACGATTTGCTTTATCAGCGTCGTCTTCATCTGGCACACCAAACAAGCTGCCAAATATTCTTGAAATTAAACCTTTAGACTTAATTGGTTCTTGCTTACGGGGGGGTACTGGTGATTGTGGAACTATTTGTTTTACAGCTGGTTGTTCAGTCTTAGTACGCTTGCTCGCAAAAAAAGTTTCTTCTTCAGCCTCTATACTTTTCATCTCATAACTCACCTGACGATGTTCAGGCAAATTGGAATCAGACAGCCTTATTCTCTGCATAGAATATTGAGGCGTTACCATGTTGATGTCTGGTATGATGATGATTTCAACATCATATCTATGCTGTATCTCGTTTACCGATTTGCGCTTTTCATTTAGTAGAAATGTTGCAGCATCTACTGGAAGTTTTACTACAACTTTGGCAGTAAAATCTTTCATAACTTCTTCTTCAATAATTCTTAATATAGATAAGGCTAGTGACTCAACGTCTCTTATCGCCCCCTGTCCATCGCAACGTGGGCATGGAATATGACTTGATTCACCAAGAGAAGGGCGTATCCGTTGTCTGGACATTTCCAGTAGACCAAAGCGCGAAATGCGACCAACCTGAACTCTGGCGCGATCCATTTTTAAATGATCACGCATTGCATTTTCAACTTCTCGTTGGTTTTTATTACTTAACATATCGATAAAATCGATAACAATCAGTCCACCTATGTCACGTAAACGAAGTTGTCGTGCGATTTCTTCTGCTGCTTCCAAGTTTGTATTCAACGCTGTATCTTCTATATCAACACCTGCTGTCGAACGGGCAGAGTTGATATCAATAGAAATTAGTGCTTCTGTGTGATCAATAATTAAAGCACCACCGGAAGGCAATCTAACTTCTCTGGAAAAAGCAGACTCAATCTGGTTTTCAATTTGATAACGAGTAAATAAGGGATCTTTGTCTTTATAAAGCTTTAATTTTTCCAAGTTATGCGGCATTACCTGCGACATAAAATCGTAACTGCGTTTATATACATCTGGATCGTCTATCCAGATTTCATTTATATCTTTGCGTAAATAATCGCGAATAGCTCGGATAATGACTTCACTTTCCTGATAAATCAGAAATGGTGCGGTTTTCTCTTCAGATGCTTTCTTGATTGCATCCCAAAGCTGCACCAGATAATCCAGGTCCCATTGCAATTCTTCTACAGATTTTCCAACACCGGCAGTTCTAAGAATCAGTCCCATATTTTCAGGCACATTTAATTCTGACATTGCGTCCTTGGCTTCATTACGGTCACTGCCTTCAATCTGGCGTGATACGCCACCGGCACGAGGGTTATTGGGCATGGATACTAGATATCGTCCCGCAAGACTAACAAATGTGGTTAATGCAGCTCCTTTGTTACCACGCTCTTCTTTTTCGATCTGAATAATAAATTCCTGACCTTCATCAACAACATCTTTAATACTCAGACGACCGCTTCGTGATGAACCTTCTTCTTCAGGTTTAAATAATGTCTTTGAGATTTCTTTAAAAGGCAGGAAACCATGGCGTTCAGAACCATAGTCGACAAAGGCTGCTTCCAGACTAGGCTCTATTCTTATAATACGTCCTTTGTAAATATTTGATTTCTTTTTTTCTCTTGCGGACGACTCTATATCAAGGTCATAGAGTATTTGGCCGTCAACAAGCGCAACACGCACCTCTTCGGGCTGAGTTGCGTTAATCAGCATACGTTTCATTGTTAATTCCTTATCATTATCGCTCGACCTTGTAGGGAGCGATGCTAAAATCTTTACGGTTGATTCTTTACAACCCGTCCAGTTATTTGAGTAATAAATTTAACTGGAACTATTTGTTAGTTTGGATATTGTTCTTTATCTTGGCCTTTACACTATGGCTTTGTAATAAATTTCTAATCCACCTCACACGTTCATATGTTAAACATTGGCGCGTGCGTTTTTGGGTGGCTAATAGTGATCTATTCCACAAAGTCAAATATAACAATACTGATGGATTACGGCAATAATATGGACAAAAAAAATACCAATTTAATATGAAAAAAACCAAAGTAAAACAGCTGCTTATCGATAATGACGTTGCAGGGCAACGAATTGATAACTTTTTACACCGTTATTTGAAGACAATTCCCAAATCTCGTATCTACCAAATGATCAGAAAAGGTGAAGTCAGGATAAACAAGGGACGAGTTCAACAAACCTATAAATTACAGTCAGGGGATACGATTAGAATCCCTCCTGTACATGTTGAGGAAGAGGTTAAGTCACGAAAACCCTCCTTGGCATTACAGGAATTGATAAAATCATCAATTATTTATGAAGATGATGCACTAACCATTATAAATAAACCGTCAGCACTTGCCGTTCATAGTGGTACAAATCAGTTACATGGTGTAATCGACGTCATGCGAGAATTATTTACTGGCTATGAATTGGTTCATAGACTTGATCGAGATACATCTGGCTGTCTGATGTTAGCAAAAAACAGGCAAGTACTTCGTTTACTTAACGACGACATGAAAACAAACAAGGTGAAAAAGCACTATGTTGCATTATTAGCCGGCAAACTCACCAACAAGTCCTTTGTTATTGATAAACCGTTATTAAAAAACAGGATGCAGGGCGGCGAACGAATCGTGAGAGTTTCTAATGAGGGCAAGAAAGCGTTAACTAAATTCAATATAAACAAGGTTTATTCAGATGCGACGCTGGTAGATATTGAACTTGTCACAGGTCGTACGCATCAAATTAGGGTCCACAGCGCAGATATGTCTAATCCCGTGCTAGGTGATAACAAATATGGTGACAAATATATGAACAAAAAATTTAAACATATAGGTTTAAACCGATTATTTTTACATGCTGCATCACTTGAATTTTACAGTCCGGCAAAAAAGAAATCTGTTAAAGTGAGTGCACCATTAGATGATGCATTAATCTTATTGCTGGAAAAACTCAACTAACTAAATATTAGTTTAATATTATGAATCAGGAACAACAGAATCAAAATTTAAGCATGGAACAATCTCTCTTGAATGAATTAGCTAGGGAATTATTACTAGAAAATAAACGAGCCAGACGTTGGGGTATCTTTTTTAAAGGCCTGTTTGGACTGTATCTTTTATCTTTTTTTATAGTTTATTTAATCAATAATTCTGATGTTGCAGGATTAACTGCCAGTCAACATACGGCTCTAATTGATATTAATGGTGTCATCTCTAGCACTACAGAAGCTAATGCGGATTATGTTGTCACCGGTTTACGAAAGGCGTTTGAAAATCCAAATACCAAAGGCCTAATATTAAGAATTAATAGCCCGGGCGGAAGTCCGGTTCAGGCAGGTTATATCAATGATGAAATAAGTCGTTTAAAGGATAAATATCCTGATATACCTGTTTATGCAGTTATCAGTGACATGTGTGCTTCTGGCGGTTATTACATAGCTGCTGCCGCTGATGAAATATTTGCTAACAAGGCAAGTGTTGTTGGTTCAATAGGTGTAGTAATGGCTGGATTTGGTTTTACTGAAGCTATCGATAAATTGGGCGTTGAGCGTCGTTTGTTGCATGCGGGTAGTAACAAGGGGTTTCTCGATCCTTTTCAGCCATTAAAACACGATGAAGTTGAGCATGTGCAAGTTTTACTGGATGACATTCATAAACAATTTATTGATGTTGTTAAGTCCGGTCGAGGTGATAGATTAGTTGATGATGAAAAACTATTTTCAGGTCTAATCTGGACAGGTGAAGAGTCGATTGAATTAGGCTTGGTGGATGGCCTGGCAAGTGCAAGTCAGGTTGCTCGTGACATTATTGGTGTCGAAGATATCGTCGACTACACTCGGCGCGAACATTTTCTTGATCAGTTCGCAAGACAAATTGGTGCTAGTCTATTTCACTCATTGATTGAATTCAGATTTTGGTAAGTATTTAGGGGATTGCTAATCCCATACGACGAAGCATTTTTGAAAGGCTGATTAATGGCAACCCGACTAATGCTGTTGGGTCATCACCCGTCATTCTTTCAAGTAATGCTATCCCCAATGCCTCTGATTTAAAGCTGCCTGCACAATCTATAGGTTTCTCATGACTGACGTAACGTTCGATTTCCGCTTCAGTCAATTTTCTAAAAACTACTTCATATTTAATGACATCCTGTTCTGAAGACATCGTTTCAGCATTAATCACACATAAACCAGTGTAAAAAGTAAGCGTCTTACCGCTCATTTTTGTTAATTGCATTATCGCTTTTTCTTCATTTCTTGGTTTGCCAAGAATGACACCTTCACAATCCAGCGTCTGATCTGAACCAATAATCAAACCGCTAGGGTATTTTTTAGTAATATTTTGTGCTTTGGCAATGGACAAACGAAGCGCCAAATCTTTAGGTGATTCGTCTTCAAACGCTGTTTCTGACACATCAGGCACATCGGTAATAAATTCTATATTTAGCCGTTCAAGTAGCTGTTTTCGATAGCGAGAACCGGAAGCTAGGATAAGTTGAATGGGATTTCTCCTGATAGATATAAAAATGAGTGTTAATAATCAGTAATTTATCAAATAAGTCAATTATTTACTTCAAAACGAGCTTGTTTTTTTGACAGTTTTAAGCAGTGCCGATAAAATTCGCGCCCTAATGCCGCATGACCCTTTGCAACCGCTAGATTTTCATCGCCTGACAAAGGAGCAAGCTATATTTAGTGGCGACATGTCCCTGGATTCAATGAAAAGAATCTTGGATTTGCTAGATCAACAGCAAGGCAACATTCATTATCAATTAGGCTTTGACAAGAGTGAGCAAGGGCAGACCTTGATTGATATAAACATTGATGCAGAACTTGTAATGTCTTGTCAGCGTTGTTTATCGCCCATGCAAGTGAGAATCGCTCGACACTCTATACTAGTCATCGTCAATGACAAAACAGAGTTACACACAATATCAAGTGATTATGAGCCTTATGTTGTTGAAGAGAATGGGAATTTATCATTGCATGATATGGTTCAGGATGAATTGTTGCTAACAATTCCTCTGGCACCAATTCATGATGAAGCTGATTGTGGTGCGACATCAACTGTGAAAAAGATTAAAGAAGAGAGCAAGATTAATCCCTTTGCTATACTAGAAAGATTGAAAAAAAAGACGAATTAACCTAGTCATTATTCAGGAGACAAATAATCATGGCTGTTCAAAAGACAAAAAAATCAAGATCAAGAAGAGATATGCGTCGTTCGCATGATGCCTTGTCGTCAGCTGCTTTATCGATCGAGCCTACATCAGGAGAAGTTCACTTACGTCATAACATCAGTCCTGATGGATACTACAAAGGTAGGAAAGTACTTAATACAAAAGAAGACCAGGAATAACACCTGTCTCTTAACTATTTATTTCTTTCTATGAAGCCAGATGACAAACATCTGGCTCTTTTGCTATGACAACAACTATCGCTTTAGACGCTATGGGAGGCGATTTTGGCCCTTGCGAGATCGTTCCTGCCGCTATATCTGTTTTACACCAGCACAATAATCTGAAACTGATTTTGGTCGGTAAAGAAGACCAGATTAACGAACAATTACAACTGCACAAATCCTATGATAAAGAACGGCTAACTGTACTTCATGCTGCAGAAGTCGTTGAAATGGATGATTCTCCATCGCAGGCAATGCGAAACAAAAAGCAGTCTTCGATGCGCATAGCTATTGAACAGGTAAGAGATGGTCAGGCACAGGCTTGCGTAAGTGCCGGTAATACGGGGGCTTTAATGGCTATTTCCCGTTTTGTTTTAAAAATGCTGCCTAATATGGATAGGCCCGCAATCTGTACCATATTGCCTGGAATTAAAGGTCATACGCATGTACTGGATCTTGGTGCTAATGTTGACTCTAGCTCTGAACAGCTATTTCAATTTGCCATCATGGGAGCACAACTTGCCAGTGCGGTTGAAAACAAGGAAAACCCGACAGTTGCTCTGCTGAATATTGGCGCAGAAGAAATTAAAGGAAATGACCGTGTTAAACAGGCGGCCTCGTTGCTTGAAGAAAGCCATCTAAATTATGTTGGTTATGTAGAGGGCACAGATATATTCGCTGGTGAGGTTGATGTCATAGTTTGTGATGGTTTTGTAGGAAATGTTGCATTGAAGTCAAGTGAAGGTCTAGCTAATTTTCTTCAACATCATGCAAAATTACAATTTAGTAAAAATCTCTATTCAAAAATTGCTGCTTTATTTGCCATTCCCATATTAAGGACACTAAAAAGAAAAATTGATCCCAAAAAATATAATGGTGCCTCCTTATTGGGTTTACGTGGTATCGTAATTAAAAGTCATGGCAGTGCCAATCGTGAATCATTTGCAACTGCAATCAATGAAGCCATTCTGGAAGTTGAGAAAAATATCCCAGAACGTATAAATGCAAAGCTTGAACAATATCAGGAATAACAGGTTAACCTCGTGTATTCAAAAATAATAGGTACGGGATCATATTTACCGGAACAGGTCGTCACCAATGCTGACCTTGAAACAAAGGTTGATACTACCGATGAATGGATATTTAGTCGTACCGGCATAAAAAAACGTCATATTGCAGAGGAAGGTCAAACTACCTGTGATTTGGCTGAACAGGCATCACGAGCTGCGATACAGGCTGCTAATATCAACAAAGACGATATAGACATGATCATTTTGGCAACAACGACAGCTGATGTGATTTTTCCAAGCACAGCCTGTCTATTACAAAAGCGTCTGGACATTCATCGCTCTCCGGCATTTGATGTACAAGCGGTATGTACCGGCTTTATTTATGCAATGAGTATCGCAGATCAATACATCAAATCCGGTAATGCAAAACATATACTCGTAGTTGGCGCTGAAACAATCAGTCGTATTCTTGACTGGAATGATCGTTCAACATGTGTGCTATTTGGAGATGGTGCAGGAGCGGTTGTTCTGGCGGCAAGTGAAGAACCAGGAATATTATCAACTCATATTCATGCTGATGGCGATTATGAAGCCTTGCTAAACGTACCTGCCGGTGTTTCTGCTAATAGCGCAGTGTTCCGCGCGGGCGAAGCCTATATTCAAATGCAGGGTAATGAAGTCTTCAAAATGGCTGTAAATACGTTAGGACGAGTCGTTGATGAAACATTAGCTGCAAATAATATGAGTATATCAGACATTGATTGGCTTGTTCCTCATCAAGCGAATATCAGAATTATTTCAGCAACGGCTAAGAAACTAAATATGTCAATGGACTATGTTGTTGTTACCGTTGATGAGCATGGCAACACTTCAGCAGCTTCAGTGCCATTAGCGCTAGATGTTGCTGTGCGTGATGGCAGAATTAAAACAGGGGATACCTTGTTACTTGAAGCGTTTGGTGGCGGATTTACCTGGGGTTCCGTTTTACTTAAATTCTAATAATTAATATATAAATCATGAGTACATCATTAAATAATCCTTACGCTATCGTATTTCCTGGACAAGGTTCTCAATCCGTCGGCATGATGGATAAGTTGGCTGAAACATATACAAATGTAAAAGAAGATTTTGCTGTTGCTTCTTCTGAATTAGGTTATGACCTATGGGAAAAAGTTACACTAGGTCCTGAAGCATATTTAAATCAGACAGAAATCACACAGCCTGCGTTATTGGCGGCTGGATATGCCACATGGAATATCTGGCAACAGTTAGTTGATACCAGTCCTTCGGTTTTAGCTGGTCATAGTTTAGGCGAATATACCGCACTGGTTTGTGCTGGCGTAATTGATTTTAAAGACGCTATTAGTCTGGTAGCGCATAGAGGCAAATGTATGCAGCAAGCTGTACCTGCCGGCATAGGCGCTATGGCTGCAATACTTGGGCTGGAAGATGATGCAATCACCGATATTTGTAATGAAGTTTCATCTGATCAACACGTTGCGCCAGCGAATTTCAATTCACCGGGACAAATCGTCATTGCCGGTCACAAAACAGCTGTTGAGGCTGCTATTGAAAAAGCGAGTGATGCCGGTGCCAAGCGAACCATTTTGTTGCCTGTCAGTGTGCCTTCGCATTGTTTATTAATGAAAAAAGCAGCAGAACAATTCTCTGAAAAACTAAACAGCGTTACTTTTTCAGATGCATTGATACCGGTTATTCAGAATGTAGATGCTACCGAACGAACAGATGCCAAAACGATCAAGGAAATATTATTACAACAACTATATAAACCCGTACGTTGGGTAGAATTGATTCAGTCTATTAATAATAAAAATATTTCTACTATTATTGAATGTGGTCCTGGCAAAGTACTTTCCGGGTTAAATAAGCGTATCGAACGCAGTCTTGAAGTGCATTGTTTACAGGATAAAACATCAATAAACAAAGCAATGGGGCAAGCTTAATAATGTCAACATCATTTTCTGAAAAAACGGTATTGGTAACAGGTGCAAGTCGCGGTATTGGTCGCGCCATTGCTGATTTATTTATAGAACAGGGTGCATATGTAATTGGCACAGCAACATCTGAAAGTGTAGCTAACAGCTTGAGTGAGCATTTTGCAGGGAAAGGTAAAGGTCTGGTCTTAAATCAGGCATGCAATGATTCTATTGCCAGCTTTTCAGAAGCCTTATCTGATGGGAATACCCCTGAAATATTGATCAATAATGCCGGTATTACACGTGATAATTTGATGATGCGCATGAAAGATGAGGAATGGGATGATGTGATTGAAACTAACCTCACCGGTGTATTTAAAATTACCCGCCTGTGTTTACGTAGCATGATGAAAGCGCGTTTTGGCAGAATTATTAATATCACCTCAGTTGTTGGCTTATCAGGTAATCCCGGGCAAACCAATTACTCAGCAACAAAGGCAGGCGTCATTGGTTTTACTAAATCATTAGCCAGAGAAGTAGGTTCCAGAGGTATCACCGTGAATGCTGTAGCACCCGGATTTATTGAGACGGATATGACTGATGAATTGTCTGATGAGTTAAAGGAAACTTTGCTTAAACAGATCGTATTAGGTCGTTTAGGAAGCCCTGATGAGATAGCGAGGGCAGTGTCATTTCTTGCATCAGATCAAGCAGCATACATAACCGGTCAAACCTTGAGTGTAAATGGTGGTATGTATATGGGATAAGTCTATAATGAACTTTAAATTAACTATATAAATAGTTGTTTTTTATAATTATTAATTCGCTAGGTTTTTCAAAGTTGCAAGAAGATTTGATTTCACTAAACTTAGCACTCGCAAATTGGCTAATAAGCCGCGTACGGAGGATATATTTATCATGAGTAGTGTTGAAGAACGCGTAAAAAAAATCGTCGTTGAACAGTTAGGTGTCAAAGAAGAAGAAGTAACAAGTGAAGCTTCATTTGTTGATGATTTGGGGGCAGATTCACTGGATACAGTTGAATTAGTCATGGCACTGGAAGAGGAATTTAAAACTGAAATTCCTGACGAAGATGCGGAAAACATCACGACAGTTAATCAAGCTGTAGATTACATTAACGCCAATCTAGAGTAATTAGTTATACTTACATCAAAGCCGCGTTATATATAAGCATAACGCGGCTTTTTTTATTATTAATTTCTAATTCGAAAAAACAGGGCACAAGGGCACATAAGTGAGTAAACTAAGAGTAGTTGTTACAGGATTAGGAATGGTTACCCCGCTAGGTAACACGGTTCCTGAAACATGGAAGAATATTCTCAATGGCAAAAGTGGAATTGCACGTCTAGAGCATATTGATGTTAGCGAATTTAGTGTGCAAATAGGTGGCTCGATTCGTGATCTGGATGTCGATAGTTACATTCCTAAAAAAGAACAGAAAAAAATGGACCCGTTTATTCATTACGGTTTAGTTGCGGGTATTCAGGCAATTCAGGATTCGGGATTGGAAGTTACAACAGAAAATGCTCACCGTATTGGTGTCGCAATAGGATCTGGCATTGGTGGATTACCGGGAATTGAAAAAGGTACGCGCATGTTCGATGCCGGTGGTCCAAGAAAAATTTCACCATTTTATGTGCCGAGTAATATTATCAATATGATTTCTGGCCACCTATCTATTATGTATGGATTAAAAGGCCCTAACTTTGCGATCGTAACTGCATGTACAACAGGAACGCATAATATTGGTGATGCGGCTCGATTAATCGAGTATGGCGATGCTGACGTCATGATTGCAGGCGGAGCCGAAATGGCATCATCAGAAACCGGTTTAGCCGGCTTTGCTTCAGCAAGAGCTTTATCCAGTCGTAATGATGAACCTGAAAAAGCAAGTCGCCCATGGGATGTCGATCGCGATGGTTTCGTATTAAGTGACGGTGCTGGCGTAATAGTGCTTGAAGAATATGAACATGCTAAAAAACGAGGTGCAACTATTTACGCTGAATTAGCTGGGTACGGCATGAGCGGTGATGCATTTCATATGACAGCACCTTCAGAGAATGGTGAAGGTGCAGCTAACTGCATGTTGAATGCATTAAGGAACGGCAGTGTCGAACCAGAATCAGTTGATTATATCAATGCACATGGCACATCAACTCCTGCAGGTGATATCGCTGAAACAATGGCCTTAAAAAGAGTGTTTAATGATCATGCTAATTCTTTGGCAGTCAGTTCTACTAAATCTATGATTGGACATTTATTAGGTGCAGCGGGTGGTGTTGAAGCAATTTTTTCTGTACTAGCAATACGAGATCAAGTCGCACCACCAACCATCAATCTTGATAATCGTGATCCACAATGTGACCTGGATTATGTGCCACATGAAGCAAGACAAATGAATATTAATGTTGCCTTATCTAACTCTTTTGGTTTCGGTGGAACAAACGGCACACTTATTTTTAAAAAGCTCGATTAGTGAGCTTGCCATGAGTTAATTATGGCAATAGACATTCTAATTAATGGTCAGGCCACTAACACCTTTCCTGTTGATGATCGTGGTCTTCAATATGGCGATGGTTTGTTCGAAACGATTGCCATTAAAAATGGCAAATTACTTTGCTGGGACAGTCATCTTGAACGTCTAGTTATATCTTGCCGCCGTTTACAAATTCCTTTTACTGATTTAATTGCATTAAGACAGGAAGCCGAGTTACTCGCTGATAAACATGAGCTTGCCGTATTAAAAATCATTATTACGCGAGGGCAGGGAGGTCGCGGATACACCCCACCTGCTAATCCAGTTCCATCCCGAATTCTTGCAACTTATCCATGGCCTGAATATCCGACTGCTATACGTGAAGAAGGTGTCGCAACAATTATTTGCAATTCACGCTACGCTATTAATCCATTGTTAGCTGGAATGAAACACCTGAACCGCCTGGAGCAGGTCATGGCACGTATGGAGTGTGAAGAGCTATCTATTAGAGAAGGAATTATGCTGGATATTAATAATGCTGTAATAGAAGGCACAATGAGTAATATTTTTATAATAAAAAATAAACAAATCATGACGCCTGAATTATCCCAATGTGGTGTCAAAGGCGTTATTCGTAAATATATTATTGATACACATGACGTTTTAATAAAATCAATAAATATTGACGACTTGATGCAGTCCGATGAGATTTTTTTATGTAATAGCATTATGGGTGTCTGGCCAGTAACCAAATTAAATGACAAACAATTCAAAATTGGTGCATTAACAAAATTGATAACACAATTATTTATCAAGCAAGGGTATATCATTTGAACTTAATTCGTAAAACAGGAATTATATTTGCATGCCTGACTTTATTAATTCTAATCACTGGAATATATCTTTATAAGGATTATCAACGCTTCAAACAAACCTCTTTAAATGTTAGTCAGGAAGATGTGTTAATCATTGATCGTGGTCAATCATTTCACAGTGTGCTGAATCAACTACTCGATAAAAAAATTACTGATGACGCCGGATACTTTAAATTACTTGCTAAAGAAACTGGTCTGGCCACCCAGATTAAATCGGGTGAATATCAACTCATCGATAATTTATTACCTGAAGAACTATTATTGTTACTAAGCTCAGGTAAGGTTATTCAATATTCATTAACTCTGGTGGAAGGCTGGCATATATGGGAAGTCTTAAATGCAGTCAGCGACGATCCTGTATTGATCAAAACATTATCTCATGACCAAGCCGATACATTAATGCAACAACTAGGATTAGAAGCGGAGCATGCAGAAGGCTATTTCTTTCCTGACACCTACTATTTTCCTCGAGGTACTACTGATAAAGAGTTTCTAATCCGGGCAAATAAGAGATTATTCGATGTGCTAAATGAGGAATGGGAACAACGTGACGAAGGTTTACCCTATCAGACTCCTTACGAAGCCTTGATTATGGCTTCAATTATTGAGAAGGAAACCGGACATCCAGATGAACGTAGTGAAATTGCCGGTGTGTTTGTCAGACGTCTGCAAAAAGACATGAAATTACAAACTGACCCCACAGTTATTTATGCCATCGGACAACAGTTTGATGGCGACATACGTAAAAAAGATTTAAGTATCGATTCACCTTACAATACCTATAAGGTGAAAGGATTACCGCCAACGCCTATTGCTATCGTCGGTCGAGAGGCAATTCATGCGGCACTTCATCCAAAAGATGGCAAAACATTGTATTTTGTGGCTAAAGGCGATGGCTCACATTATTTTTCTGAAACATTGGCAGAGCACAATAAAGCTGTAAAAAAGTATCAACTAAAATAAAAATGAAGAAACAAGGTTTATTTATTACATTAGAGGGTGGCGAGGGTGCAGGTAAAAGTACGTTGCTCGACGTCATTGCAGATGTCTTAAGAAAATCCGGCAACACTGTTTTAGTAACGCGTGAACCCGGCGGCACTAAAACCGGGGAAAAACTTAGAGAAATTTTACTTGATAAGACAAACACTAAAATAACAGATGATACTGAGCTTTTGGTTATTTTTGCGGCGCGTTCACAGCATTTAAGCGAAGTTATTATTCCAACACTGAAACAAGGTCATATTGTTCTGTGTGATCGTTTTACCGATGCTAGTTATGCCTATCAAGGTGCCGGGCGTGGCATTGAAACTAATAGAATCAAAGTATTAGAAGATTGGGTACAGCAGGGATTAACTCCAGATTTAACATTGCTATTTGATATTGATGTCGAAACAGGGCTTAGAAGAGCTGGACGGCGAGGCGAATCCGATCGATTTGAACAGGAAAAACTCGATTTCTTTGAAAAGGTACGTCAATGCTATTTACAACGTGCATCCTCAGAAACGGAACGTTTCAAAATCATTCATGCAGGTAGATCGTTAGAAGAAGTTAAACAACAAGTATTAACAATCCTGCAAGAACATGACTTATGCTGAACCTGTTTCCATGGCAACAGGCACAATGGCAGCGTTTCTTGTCCATGCAAAACCAAAACCGACTGCCACACGCCTTATTATTAACAGGCAATCAAGGTCTCGGCTTAATGCATTTTGCGCAACTTATCAGTCGTCATCTTTTATGTCTAAATCCTAATGCTGACAATCAGTTTTGTGGGGCCTGTCAAAGCTGTCAATTATTTGAGGTAGGCAACCATCCGGACATACAAATCATTGAGCCAGAAGAAGCCGGTAAACAGCTCAAAGTTGCGCAGATTCGTGAACTTATCGAATTCATGTCACTGAAGAGTTTCACCACTAAAAACAAAATAGTGACGCTTTGTCCGGCGGAAGCAATGAATCGTTCAACAGCCAATGCCTTATTAAAAACACTAGAAGAGCCGCCAGCACAGTCGATGTTGATATTGATAAGTCATCATCCCGAGCGTTTACCTATTACCATTAGAAGCCGATGCCAGCGCATTGAATTTAAACCTGCCGCTAATCAGGGAACAATAGAGTGGCTGGAACAGCAGAATATAGAAATAGATTATTCAGTAGATATATTACTAAACCTGACGGGCGGCGCGCCTTTATCTATCATAGATATGCTGGAAAATAATATTTTCGCAGAAAGACAGCATGTAGTAGCTGATATCGAAAACATAATGAAAGATAAGGTCAATGTTATTGAATTAGCAAGTAGATGGGAATCACTTGGCTGTGGACAAGTAATCTCATGGTTAATGCGCTTTTGTCAAGATCTGGCGCGCTTAAAACTACTTGGTAGTGAGGCTGAAGTAATCAACAGCGATTTGAGACATCAGCTATTGAATTTAGCAAAACACCTAGAAATTAACCGTATCATGCATATTTATGATTATCTTCAGGATAAATATCTAGAATCTACTGCACAGAGCAACTTCAATTCACTTAGTCTCCTTGAAGAGATAATCATTTACTGGAATAATCCTGAGCATATAAAGTAAATATAAGGAGTTATCCATGGCGGCAGGCCGCAATCCAAGACAAGGTATCCTGTCTCTAACCATACGTGACAAAAGCTCGCTATATGCTTCTTATATGCCATTTATCAAAAATGGCGGTCTATTTATTCCTACAGCAAAAACATACAATCTTGGTGATGAAGTATTTATGCTACTTACATTAATCGATAGCAAAGATAAATTACCGATTGCTGGCAAAGTCGTCTGGATCAGTCCTACAAACTCACAAGCTAATAAAATAGCTGGAATCGGCGTTCAGTTTAGTGAACTCGACAAAGGCGCTACCAAGCACAAAATTGAAACCCAATTAGCCGGGGCATTACAATCGGGTCGTGCAACTCACACTATGTGAGTCTTAACCCTAATTATTGTTTTTCCTATGCTGGTTGATTCCCATTGCCATATTCCACTATTAAGTGAATCCATGGCTGTTGACGCAATTCTAGCTGAAGCCAAAGAACAGCAAATTGAACATATGCTTTGTGTAGCAATTGATATGGAAGGCTCGCCTGAAATTATCAAACTCGCTAAAGTCTATGACATGGTATCAGCTTCAATTGGCGTCCACCCCAACACCGAAATGATTAATCCGATTAATCAACATGAATTCCTGCAAATGGGCAATGAAAATGTCGTGGTTGCAATAGGGGAGACTGGGCTCGATTATTTTCGAAACGAGGGTGATTTGGAATGGCAACGAGATCGATTCCGCTTACACATTCATCTAGCAAAAGAATTAAACAAACCACTGATCATTCATACCCGAGATGCTAGAGAAGATACGATTCGTATATTGAAAGAGGAGGGTGCGGATAAAGTAGGTGGCGTCATGCATTGTTTCGTCGAAGATTGGGAAACTGCTCAAGCCGCAATGGATTTGAATTTTCTAATTTCTTTCTCCGGTATCGTTACTTTCAAAAATGCTACAAATTTACAAGATGTCGCCAAAAAAGTGCCTTTGGGGCAAATGTTAGTTGAAACAGACTCTCCCTATCTAGCTCCTGTACCATTTCGAGGAAAAACTAATCAGCCTGCATATGTCAGACACGTCGCTAACTTCATAGCTGATTTAAAGGAGATAGAATTTGAAGAAGTAGCTAAAGAAACTACTAATAATTACTATAATAAATTTAATTAAATCAAATAATTGAATTTAATATTTCAAGTGCATACTTGATTGCTTGTTGGCTAGTATAGAAGTGAGGGGAGAAGCGAATACCTCCTTTACGGTTTGCGCAAATAACGTTATTTTTCATTAACTTGTCGTAAATTAATTTATTATCTTGCTTTTTGATTTTGAAGGTAACAATGCCTGCTCGATTGGACTCATTGCTAGGAGTGATTAATTCAATATTATTATTAATATAATCAATAATATATTGCGTATTACTAAGAATTATTCTAGTTATATTTTCTATTTTTATTTCCTCAAGCAAACTCAAACTGGCAGACAAGGCGTAGATGCCAAGCATATTCGGACTACCACACTCAAAACGTTTAGCTGACCTAGCTGGTCGCCAATCTGCTAAATCATAATTTCCTGCCTGTTCCACCATGTGCCAACCAAATTCATGCAATTCTAGCTGCTCTCTGACTGATTCACGACAAAAGAACAGCGCAATTCCCTCTGGTCCCATCATCCATTTATGCGCATCTGCCATAACAAAATCCGCATTTATGGTTTCCACATCTATAGCTAGAATCCCAAGACTTTGAATTGCATCTACACAAAACAAAATCTTGTTTTTATTACAAAATTTACCCAATTTCTCAAGGTTTATGCGTGTTCCAGATCCATATTGCACGGAACTAATCGTTAATACGCGCGTTTTCTCATCGCAGGCATTTATTAAATTATCTTCAGCTGACTCTGGATTTGATATATCAATTTCTCTAAATTTAACGCCATGTTTAGCCTGCGCTAACCAAGGAATTCGATTGGATGGAAACTCCTCATTACTGCTAACTATATTGTCGCCGTTATTCCAATTTATTCCGCTAGCTACCATGGATATGGCTTCAGAAGTATTTTTCAGCAGGGCAATATCATTAGTGGAGGGCGCGTTTATTAGACGCTGTAATTGTTTTTTTAATTTTTTCTCCTTTTCTAGCCACTTTAAATAATGTTTTGCACCGGAATATGAATTTTCCTCAGCAAAGGATTTTACGCTTTCAGCTGTTCTTTTTGGCCATGGTGAAACTGCTGCATGGTTTAAATAGACAATATTTGAATCTAGCTGGAATTCCTGAGCGATTATCTTATTTAAATTCATAATTTATGTTATTTATTTTTTTGAGCTATAGTCTAAAAATTTATTGTATATAGTAAAACCAATCATTCTAATGAAAAACGGATTTTCCAAATCTGCTTTATTCATATATCGCACTAGATCGGTTATTTGAGAATAGTTAGCTAAAACTACCATGGAGAGACACCAAGATATTAAAAATACGATGTGATGCAGTTAAAACAATTTTTAATAATGATACGAGCTGCATCCTTATATGCGCATAATGTATATTATGTTAAATAATATATTTATATATTAAATTATGAGTATACGGTTGCACTAGGAGTTGATTTGAAAAATACTGCCTTAATATTAAGGGGTAATACTAATATCAAAATTTTCAAAACGTTTTAGTTTCTCTTCTAAATCATTAAACCAATAACTAGGCAAAGAACTAATATCTTTTGCTTCTTCCTGTTGAGATTCGCGTGCTATGCCATATATCTTTAGACCTTTAATAGGAATAGCATTTAACTCAATAGCTTCAAGCAAACTAAAATAGCTTTTTAATTCGTGCTCTGAGGGAGGTCTGTCTTTCCATGCAAAAAAACAGGTTTGAATATACGTCGGACAAAGTTCTGCTGAAAGCTTTAGTCGTTTTAATGAGTCGAGACCACTGCCCTGTACCTGATTAATAAAGGCCTGCCCTTTTCTACTTGCGCTATCAATTTTGAACCATACTTCACCATTTATTTTCGCCATTGTTTTCAATCCTGTTTGTACAACTTTGCGATTAATTTGGCTACCATTGGTAATTAGCACAACGTTTACACTATTAATCAAGCCAAACTCATTTAAAATCATGTTAATGAGTTGTACTACCTGATCAAATTCAGAGGACGTAGTTGGCTCCCCATTGCCTGATAAAGCAATATCCTTGATCATGCGTAATTTATCAGGAACAGACTCTGCATCATAGAAATCACCTTCTATGACATCAGATAAAAAACACCTAAGTTCTTTACCTAGCAAATCAAAATTTATCAAGGGTGCGCTGCCTCTTTTCAACTCCGGAACCTGACAGTAGATGCATCGCCAGTTACAGGCATTATTAGGGTTTAAATTAATACCGATAGAGAGCCCTCCAGATCGCCTGGACAACACAGGATAAATATAAGTCAAGCCAAGCTTGTTTCGATCATGATTTAAAGTAGACAGCATAATTTATACTGAAGGAATTGATAAAAATGGGCATTAAAAATATTTCGCAGATTCATTTTTTTTCAGTCATCATGTGTTTCAACAGCTTTAATAGATAAAACAGAGCTTTATCTACGTGTTTAGTCTTCTCTTGGCAAATGCTTTTCTGTATATTAAGTATATCTATGAAAAAAGTCATAACTACCAGTATTTTATTGCTTTTATTCTCACCGCTATATGCACATGATAGCGAACGAATTGATCAATTAGAGCAGAGAGTATTAAAACTAGAATCTCTTTTAAATAGTAGCCCTGCCAAGGCTGAAACAATTACCTCATCAAGCGAAGGCTGGAAATCAATTGCCAACTGGAGAAAAATTGAAACTGGCATGGCTTATAAAGATGTGCGAAATATACTCGGGGAGCCAGCTAGGATAAGTGGAGGTATTATTACACAATGGTATTACGAAAATGATGGCTCGGTTTTTTTCTTGCAAGACAAAGTTGATGGTTGGACAGAGCCCCGATGATAAATACTTTTAAAAATAAGTTAGCCCTATTATTGGGATTATTTCCCTCGTTAATATTTTTTACGCCTTATGCAAATGCCTTGGGTGGATACCTTGATGAGATGTCAACGTGCGTGGCTTACCATTTACTAAATTCCAGCGAATTGCCACCAGAAATAGATCAAACAGTAAAAAAAATAAAAAAAGAAGCTGGTATTGATGAACAGGCTTACAAAGCGAGGGTGTATACAAGCATGACTTGGCTTGAAGATATTTATGCTGGCAATCATTCATACGACAGGAAAAAAGGAGATGAAATAGCGCAACTAGATTGCCAAAAGATGCTCAGATACAATTTGCTTTAATATCTTTTGAAATTATCCCTGTTGTTTTAGCATTTCCTCCACATACTTCATATGCTCCACCAGGTAGCATAATTCTCGGTCTATTTTTTCTTCTATGTGCGGTTGGATTTTTTGAACTGTCTCGATCAGTTTTATGGTGTGATTCAGTGATTCAGCTATCATAACAACCTCCTTGTTGTTACTTTTATACTACGCCTGAAAGCAGAATTTTAAATCCTAATATCAGAGGATTTTTAATACTTCTGGACTTACCTTATTTTGGTGATCCCTTGATTAAAATGCCGTTCCTGCCCTCTGCATACTCATAGTGAACGACATGAGTACCTATTTCCTGATTGCTTAATTCGAATGTGATCTCGCATCTGCGATCAATCATTTCGCTACCGGTGGTTATGTCTTTTACATTTTTAATGTCGATAACGTGTAAATTGAATTGTTGGGCGTAGGGGCCGTTGTTATACAATTCCATAAACTGATCTTTGAAGGCATCTTCCTGACATTCCGGGATACTATAAGCGGGATCAATCGTTGAGGCGACATAGGCAAAACCACCGATAATAATTACACCCAGTATCAGCAGGGATTTTCGGACTAATGGAGGCCTGCTTTTGTTCTTTGCCCCGCAGTGTGGACAAGTCTTCGCCTCTGTACTGATCTGGGAACCGCATTCATGACAGCTAATCAAGGCCATAAATAAACTATCCGCAACTACCGGTTATATATGGTTCTGGCTCAACTGATTCCATCAATTTCGCACTAATATTATTTTCCCATACATCGACAATAATGAAATTTGCGTGTTGCATCGCTCCTTTTGAGAACCAAAAAGCAACATGAGAACTGCCGTCTTTCGTTCCAACCTTTAAAAAATACAGATCGGAAATATCTGATTCAGTGCTATAACCATATTTTACTTCTACTCTGCCAATGCCTATGCCGCTGGCTTTAATAGCTACCGGGTTCTCAATTAACTCTTCTTCAGTACAACAAGTACCCAATGCGAACAAACTACGATCATTGTCGTAGCTAAAATCTTTTGGGGGTATAACTGTAACTTTCAGTTTTCTACTTCCATAATCAGTTTCCTTTGAGAAAGAACATACTAGAGTATCAAGTGCGAAAACCGTTTCTGCCTTAACCTGAAATGACAGCGATAAAATTAAAATAAAAACTACAAGGAATCTTTTAAGCATTATTATTAAACCTAATATAATATATCATGGGAAACGATCCTAGATATGTTCTCAATAATTTATAATGACACTGACTATCTTATTTGATGTCTAACATTTTCACTTCTGCTTCTTGGGCCTCAACTAGTCGTTGCATCATGCTTGATGTTTGATGACTTTGATAGATGCTATAAACCGATAATGCTATCGCCAGGAATGATAACCAAAGAACTCTAACTGCATATTTGTGTGCTCTTGATTCAGACTTTTCTAGTGCCCTGTCCTGTTTGATTGAGTTAATGATAAGTGCGCGAATGATGAATGTATGACGAATTAGTTCGTTAGGCACGGGGGCACTTGCGAGAAAGCGTAAATATTTCCCAATACGTTCATCATCGTCACTGAAAACGCTGCCCGAATTAAAAGCTTTTCGAACTGCATCTTCCATATTTTCTTTTTCTGGTCTATTCATCCTTCAGTAAATAATTAACACGGGAAAGCTTTTCTTAATGCTGCATTAACAATATCAGCTGCTATGAGACTGAGAAGTTCTGGGTTGTTTTCTAAATATTTTTTTACTATCAGCACAAGCTGTTTTGCATCAACATTAGTTGCGCAAAATATATTTTTAAACTCTTGCTGCCTTAGAGATGTTTGTCGGCTAGTAGCATCTACAACGGCCATAATGTATCCAAGACATACTCCGGACTGCATAGCAGAATATGAGTCAGTGTTTTTTAGGTGTGGGTCCTGGCAGTTCTCTAATAACTGCATACCAGTTACATACAATGAATTATCTTTGGTCTCTGCTGCTGATGTGTATGTCGCAAAGAGGAATAGTAAGATAAGAATTAGAGTTTTCATGATTTTTTCTCTGTATCTTTTCTTGAATAGCCTAAACATCCAAAATAAAAATGCAAAACAGAGCAAATCAGAAGAATTCATTTGGCGCTTACATATTGCTTACATAGATTTATTCATGATTGGAGTTAAATCAGAGGATTGGCTGAAAGCCTTTTATAACTTGGTGCCCGGAGCCGGAGTCGAACCGGCACGCCCGTTAAGGCGAGGGATTTTAAGTCCCTTGTGTCTACCAATTCCACCACCCGGGCTAGACACTGTTTATATGGAGGCTGAGCCCGGAATCGAACCGAGGTCCACGGCTTTGCAGGCCGCTGCATAACCACTCTGCCACTCAGCCAAATAAATGTGGCAATAAATTACTTAAATAAATACTGGATATTTATCTAGCGACCTTAAAGGCCGTACTGCATAACCATTATGTTGGACATCCTTTTTTCTACCCTTTTAGGCCATCTTCACTGCGAACGATGTTCAAAACTGCTCCATGCGATTTTGTCTGCCACCGAGCAAAATAACATAAACGAATAGCCAAAAATTCATCATGTCTTTTGCCAAAATTCAGCTGCGGTATATTAACCTATTTAATTAAAAATTGTTAATACTTAATATAAATCAATATCTTGAAACCGAATTGAAGAGAAAAAATGGAGCGGGAAACCGGGTTCGAACCGGCGACCTATACCTTGGCAAGGTATCGCTCTACCAACTGAGCTATTCCCGCACTTGCTTGAAAGAGCGCATATTTTAGTCGTGGATTGATGCCTGTCAACCAGAAACGACATTATTCTCTCAAAAGAGGCCAAGCAGCTATAAGATATTGAATCATTGACAATAATGTGAGGATACTTGCTATATATAGTAAAACTATACCAATCATAAAAACTGGCATACTAAATAATGGCTCTGAATAAATTAAAAATCCTAATGAGACCATTTGAGAAATGGTTTTTATTTTACCTAATATGGATACTGATACTCTTTTTCTAGCACCCAATTCCGCCATCCACTCACGCAATGCAGAAACGGTAATTTCGCGGCCAATAATAACGGCTGCCGGTAAGGCAACGTAAATAGAAGGATGAGCTTGTAAAATGCATACTAATGCCACTGCAACTATCAATTTATCTGCCACAGGGTCAAGAAATGCACCCAATTTAGATTGTTGATCCAACTTTCGGGCGAGGTACCCGTCCAGTAAATCAGTGAGGGCTGCAATCGTAAAGATAGCGCATGCAAGAATATGATTGCCCTTAAATGGCAAATAAAATATCAATACAAAGACTGGAATCAGAATTATTCTAATAAGGGTTAATAAATTTGGAATATTCATTGATCACCATGAAAATTATTATATATTTTTTCCGCCAAACTTTTACTGATTCCACGCACCATGGCAATATCCTCAACTCCTGCTTTAACCACGCCCTGAATACCACCAAAATGTTTGATTAGATTTTGTCTTCGTTTGTTACCAATACCTTCAATTTCTTCCAGTGAGGATTTGTTGCGCCTTGTTTTTCTGCGCTGGCGATGAGCAGTGATTGCAAAACGATGTGCTTCATCACGTATGTGTTGAATAAGATGCAATGCTGATGAAGCACTATCACAATTAATGGTTTTATTTTCCGATGCTAATATTAAATTTTCCAGCCCTGCTTTTCTTGAAGGTCCTTTAGCTATCCCTAAAATAGGAATATGTCCCAGTTGTAATTCTTGCAATTCTTCTTTAGCCATCCTGATCTGCCCTCTCCCACCATCGATTAAAATCAAATCAGGCAATTTGGCATCCTCTTTAACCAGACGAATATAACGTCTCTGTATTACCTGACGCATAGCCCCATAATCATCGCCTGCATTAACATCTTTAATATTAAATTGTCTATACTCATTACTTAGAGGACCTTCACGACCAAAGACAACACAGGAAGCAACGGTCGCCTCCCCTTGAGTATGACTAATATCGAAACACTCCATTCTTTCAATAGGTTCACTAAATTCCAACAGTGACTCCAGTGCTTTGAAGCGGTTAAGCTGACTTTTATTGCTGGCCAGCCGTTGCATTAATGCGATATGTGCATTTTCATTGGCCATTTTAAGCCATTTGCTCCGCTCACCACGAACGTGATGCTTGATAATTATTTTTTTATTTAAATTTTCGGCTAACACCGACTCAAGAACAGTTTTATTCTTGAAGTCATCTGAAATAATTACTTCCGAAGCAATATTATTTTTTTTATTCAAGTAATGTTGAGATAAGAATGCTTCAAGGACATCAGCTTTTATGTCAGCCTGTATTTGTCTCGGAAAAAAATTACGTCCACCGAGATTAATTCCATTCCGAATAGTAAGTTGATGTATGCATGCTTGATGATTGGAGATTGCGCATGCAACAATATCGATATCACCTGCATGATTACTTACAAATTTTTTTTCCTGCACATGTCGAACCGCTCGTATTTGATCACGTAATTTAGCAGCTTTTTCAAACTCAAGATTATCAGAAGCCTCCTGCATCGGCCTTGTTAGCGAATTAATAACTTGCTCATTCTTCCCTTCTAAAAACAGAATTGCGTTATATATATCCTGTTGATATTGCTCCTTACTTATGAAATTCACACATGGCGCAGAACAACGCTTTATCTGATATTGCAAACATGGTCTTGAACGATTAGCAAATACACTGTCTTCGCAAGAGCGTATTAAGAATAATTTTTGAATCAAATTAATAGCACTGCGTACAGCATAAGTATTCGGATATGGCCCAAAGAACTTGCCCTTCTTTTTTAGTGAGCCTCGATGATATCGAAAAAGCGGAAAACCATGCTCAGCAGTTAAAAAAATATACGGGAAACTTTTATCATCTCTAAATAAGACATTGTATTTCGGCTTATGAGATTTGATTAAATTATTTTCGAGTATTAATGCTTCATTTTCAGTATGCGTAATAGTAATTTCGATATGGTGTATGTGATTGACCATATGCATGGTTTTTGGCGATGACTCATTGCCTTTTGCGAAGTAACTGGAAACACGGTTTTTGAGATTTTTTGCCTTTCCAACATATATCACTTCATTGCTGGCATTATGCATGCAATATACGCCAGGCCGACTGGTAAGTGTTTTTAAAAATGGTTTTGCATCAAATGACATGTTTTTTCGATTTTTTTCTGAAAATGTCATAAACCTGAATCTATTAAAATCACTTTATTAGCTGCTTAATTGTTCTGAATACATCGTGAAACATGGCTTTAGTTAATCGACGTGTTTGCGTGTTATAACGGCTGCAATGATAAGAATCAATTAGCATATTGCCATTATCAAGCTTATACAGATTTGCATGCCCAAAAGGAAAATCGGTTTGTTTCAGCATTAATGCCTTGACTACTGCTTTATGAGCAATCTGTCCCAAGCACAAAATAACTGAGGAAATAGCTAATTGTTTTAGTTCTTCAGTTAAGTATTGATTGCATTGATTAATTTCACTTCCTGTAGGTTTGTTCTCGGGCGGCAAACATTTCACCGCATTCGTAATTCGGCAATCTATCAATTTTAATTTGTCATTACGACTAATTGAATTGGCCTGATTACTAAAACCGAATTCATATAAAGTTTCATAGAGTAAGACACCAGCATAATCTCCTGTAAAAGGTCTTCCTGTTGCATTAGCACCATGCATGCCTGGCGCTAAACCAACGACCAACAATTTTGGTTTTTTTTCACCGAAAGGTGCTACGGGTTTGCCATGATAATTAGGATATTTTTTTCTCACTATCTGGAGAAAATTGTTTAGCCGCGGACAAGCTGTACAAGATTCATTAAACAATACCGTTTCTTTATTCATAAAACCTTACCTATCTCATGAAACGTATCCTTCATCTAATAGTGCCGTTTGGATATTCGTTAAAAGTATTTAACCTAATATTATAGGTAGACATTCCAGTTTCACTAAAAAATGAAAAAAACTTCGTACATTACCCTATTGGGGAGCAACGTAAATAATCCAGTTATCAGTAGCCCTAAAACATAGAGCAACTTCATCATTTTTTTGTGCATTGTTATGTTCTTTTGTCTTGCCGCCTGTACTGATTTATAAAGTGTCCAAATGGTGAATATCGATAGTAGATGTATTGGGCTAAATAATCCGACAATCTTTATAGTATGTATCCAAAAGCTACTTATACTCACGTAAAGCATCAGTAGAACCCAAGTGTAGCCAACATATCTGTGTGTTGCGTTTCCTTTCTTCGAAAACAGCTGCCAAGCTCCTAAAATAATTGCTAATAATGCTGCTATTGCGTGAGTTGGTATGGGGGTTGATTGGGTGAATAGGTGTGATAAGTTCAATGTATACTCAGTATATTTTTTAAGCCTAATAAACTTTATTTAAATGCTAGCAAAGCACAGTCAGTGAGGATTATCGCTGAATATGCCTTACGCTAAGTGATTGATTTGGCGGAGAGGGTGGGATTTGAACCCACGAAGGGCTATAAACCCTTGCCGGTTTTCAAGACCGGTGCATTCAACCGCTCTGCCACCTCTCCTAGTGAACTGCGCTTGATATGGGGGCGAAAGAATACCCTATTGCAGGCATCTGTAAAAGCTTTAGATTCATACAAAATTCATCTATTTTTCATGAACTAAACTTGAAATTTATTACTCATACCTCACAATATAGTAATTAATTTACAATAAGAGGTAAAATTAAGATGAATCAAACTCCATATGTTGTTGCTGGTCATGCCGAATCTACTTTAGCTACCAATAAATTAATTCGTAACACCTATATTTTACTCTCAATGACACTATTATTTAGTGCTGTGACTGCAGGAATCTCTGTTGCATTAAATTTTCCACACCCCGGATTACTAATTACTCTGGTCGGATACTTCGGGCTATTATGGTTAACAACCTCTCTTAGAAATAGCGCATGGGGTATTGCTTCAGTATTTGCCCTCACCGGTTTTATGGGGCTGACTCTTGGGCCAATTATTAGCGCATATCTCACCATGTTTTCTAATGGCGCTGAACTTGTCATGCTAGCTATGGGCGGTACTGGCACAATTTTCCTTGGACTTTCCGGTTATGCCCTAACAACCCGTAAGGATTTTAGCTTTATGGGTGGTTTTCTGATGGTTGGCATATTAGTCGCGTTTTTGGCCGGCATAGGTGCTGCAATATTTAGTGTTCCAGCACTATCCCTTGCTGTATCTGCAATGTTTGTATTATTGATGTCTGGTTTAATTTTGTATCAAACCAGCGAAATGATGCAAGGTGGAGAAACCAATTACATTATGGCGACAATCAGCCTTTATGTTTCTATTTACAACTTATTTACGAGTTTATTGCATTTGTTAGGCGCATTTGCTGGCGAAGATTAAACTTAAAACACTCATAAAAAACCCGGCATGACGCTGGGTTTTTTTATGAATTTTTGGCGCTTTTTTTTTGTCGATAATTGCCAAATTCACAAGCAAGAACAAGCGTTTAGTAGAAAAAGCTCTATTGAACATGTTAGCATCCACCGAAAAAATAAAAATAACGTCAATGTTCACAATTTTTCCTGAAAATGAGGTAAGAAACAATGAAGATCTGTGTACCTAAAGAGACTTATGCTGGTGAAAAGCGTGTTGCCACTACGCCAGAGGTTATAAGTTGGTTACAGAAACTTGGATATGAGGTTGCAGTTGAATCAGGCGCCGGTAAAGAAGCAAATTTCACAGATGAGGCATATGAATCAGCTGGTGCTGAAATTATTAGTGAGCGTAAAGCATTATGGGATACCGCAGATATTATTTTTAAAGTACGTGCCCCTGATGAAGAAGAAGTTGAATTAATTTGTGAGGGTCAAACACTTATCAGTTTTATCTGGCCTGCACAAAATGAAGAATTAATGAGTAAACTGGCAAGTAAAAAGGCCAATATTTTGGCAATGGATAGTGTGCCTCGTATTTCCAGAGCGCAAAAAATGGATGCGCTGAGTTCAATGGCTAATATTGCCGGTTATCGTGCTGTTATTGAGGCATCCCATCACTTTGGGCGTTTTTTTACTGGTCAAATTACAGCGGCTGGTAAAGTCCCTCCAGCAAAAGTATTGATTATAGGTGCCGGTGTAGCTGGATTAGCAGCTATCGGTGCTGCTAATAGTCTTGGTGCCATTGTTCGTTCTTTTGATACTCGCCCTGAAGTAAAGGAACAGGTCGAAAGTATGGGTGCTGAATTTCTAATGCTAGATTTTGAAGAAGATGGTTCAGGTGAAGGCGGTTATGCAAAAGTCATGAGTGATGAATTTATCGCTGCCGAGATGGCGCTTTTTGCAGAACAAGCAAAAGATGTCGATATCATTATCACGACGGCACTTATTCCAGGTAAACCTGCGCCAAAACTCATTACTGAAGACATGGTTAAATCCATGAAAAGTGGTTCAGTAATTGTGGATTTGGCGGCTGAGCAAGGCGGAAACTGTGCGCTAACCAAACCACATGAAGTAAATCTTAGTGATAATGGCGTAACAATTATCGGTTATACCGACCTTCCAAGTCGTTTACCTACCCAGGCCAGTCAGCTCTACGCAACAAACTTACGTCATTTAATTACTGACATGACTAAAGAGAAAGACGGGAACCTTACGATAGATATGGAAGATGAAGCTATACGCGGAGCCACAGTGATCAATGCCGGTGAAATAACCTGGCCACCGCCGCCACCAAAATTGTCAGCTGCACCTCAAAAACCAGCGATTGAACAAGCTGCAAAGCCAGAACCTAAAAATCCTAATCCTCTTGTAAAAATGATACCAATCATTATGGGGGCGATCGTTTTAATCTGGTTAGGCAAAGTAGCACCTCCATCTTTCATGCAACACTTTACTGTCTTTGTGTTGGCATGTTTTGTCGGTTACATGGTGATTTGGAATGTCTCACCTTCATTGCACACACCATTGATGAGCGTGACTAACGCTGTATCCAGTATCATTATTATTGGTGCATTAATACAAATATCCTCGTCCGGTTTTTTCCTGACAGCACTTGCCGCATTTGGAGTACTAATAACAAGCATCAATATCTTTGGTGGCTTTGCAGTCACTCAACGCATGTTGCAGATGTTCAGGAAGTAAGGAGATCGATATGTCAGAAGGTTTAGTTACAGTTTCATATATTGGCGCCACCATCCTATTTATCCTGACACTTGGCGGCTTAAGTAATCAGGAAACAGCCCGTCGCGGCAATATCTATGGCATCGTTGGTATGACACTAGCCATCGTTGCTACCGTTTTTGGGCCAGCTGTGTCCGGAATCACCAGCTATATCATTATTGCTGTAATGATGGGTGCAGGTGCCGCAGTAGGCATTATACTCGCTCGTAAAGTTGAAATGACTCAGATGCCCGAGCTCGTTGCTATTTTGCATAGTTTGGTTGGTTTAGCAGCAGTATTGGTTGGCTATGTGAGTTTTATGGGCGACTCAGGAACATATACTGGTGTTGAAAAAGTAATCCATGAAGTTGAAATTTATGTTGGTATTTTAATCGGTGCCGTTACCTTTTCTGGTTCAGTCATCGCCTTCGGCAAATTAAGTGGCAAGATAGGCGGTAACCCATTACTTTTACCAGCACGTCATTGGCTTAACCTTGGCTTATTATTAATAACGATCTGGTTAGGCTCATGGTTCCTCAGTGCGGCTGAAGCGCATAGTGCTTCAGCATTCATCCCTCTAATTTTCATGACTATTATTGCTCTTGCCTTTGGTGTGCATATGGTAATGGCAATCGGCGGTGCAGATATGCCCGTCGTAGTATCAATGCTGAATAGTTATTCTGGTTGGGCAGCGTCTGCAACCGGTTTCATGCTTTCTAATGACTTGTTGATTGTGGTTGGAGCATTGGTTGGTAGTAGTGGTGCTATTTTGAGTTACATAATGTGTCGCGCCATGAATCGCAATTTCATCTCGGTCATTGCAGGTGGTTTTGGTACAACCTCTGGTGGTAGTTCCGGTGGAGATGAAGAGCAAGGCGAAATTCAGGCTATTGAAACAGATGAAGTTGCACAAATACTATCTGATGCCAGTGAGGTCATGATTATCCCTGGCTATGGAATGGCAGTTGCGCAAGCTCAACATACAGTAAATGAAATTACGCAATCATTACGAAAAAAAGGAGTAAATGTACGCTTTGGTATCCATCCTGTTGCGGGTCGTATGCCTGGGCATATGAATGTATTGTTAGCTGAAGCCAAAGTGCCTTATGACATCGTATTTGAAATGGATGAAATTAATGAAGATTTTCCTGATATTGATGTGTCGGTTGTAATCGGTGCAAACGATATTGTGAACCCTTCAGCACAAGAAGATCCAAATAGTCCTATTGCAGGCATGCCTGTACTTGAATGCTGGAAAGGTAAAACAACGGTTGTTCTTAAACGTAGCATGGCAACAGGATATGCCGGTGTACAAAACCCGCTTTTCTTCAAAGAAAATACCAGAATGTATTTTGGTGATGCGAAGGAAAGCTTAGATTCATTACTTAAAGCAATCCAATCTGATTAAATATATTTACTGTCGTAACCAAATAAAAAAACGCCCTTAAGGCGTTTTTTATTTAATGACCGTTTGATTATTCATATATATACGTAATACTTCTGGGATTGTAATACTTCCATCCTTATTCTGAAAATTTTCCATCACGGCAATCAACGTACGTCCTACTGCCAAGCCAGAACCATTCAAGGTATGAAGTAATTCAGCTTTGTTAGTTTCCGGATTACGCCAACGTGCCTTCATACGCCTTGCTTGAAATGCTTCGAAGTTACTACAGGATGATATTTCTCTATATTTTTGTTGCCCTGGCAACCAAACTTCCAAATCATATGTTTTGGCAGCTGAGAAACCTAAATCACCACCACACAAAGCTACAACACGATATGGTAAATCAAGTTTTTGTAATATTGCTTCGGCATGCCCAGTTAATTCTTCGAGAGCTATATATGAATCTTCAGGTTTAACAAGTTGCACCATTTCAACTTTTTCAAACTGATGTTGCCGAATCATGCCACGTGTATCTTTACCATAAGAACCTGCTTCACTTCGAAAACATGGTGAATGACATACAAATTTTAATGGCATGTCATTTGCGTCGATAATTTCATCACGCGCAATATTGGTAACTGGCACTTCTGCGGTAGGTATTAAATAGAAATTATGTTTTTCAATATGAAAGAGATCTTCCTCAAACTTTGGTAATTGTCCTGTACCTAAACAACTTTCAGCATTAACAAGATAAGGCACGTTAACTTCTGTATAACCATGCTCAGAAGAATGTGTATCAATCATTAATTGAATTAACGCCCTATGTAGTCGGGCAATATCGCCTTTCATAACAACAAATCGAGAGCTGGTGATTTTGGTAGCAACCTCAAAATCAATCAAACCTGATTGTTCACCAAGGTCAACATGATCTTTTGGCTCAAAATCAAATGTTTTTGGCGACCCCCATTTTCTTATCTCTTCGTTATCGTCTTCACTATTGCCATCAGGAACTGATTCATGAGGAATATTAGGTATTGCCTGCATAATAGCGGTTAGTAGTGATTGAACATTCTCCAGATCAACTGCACTTTTATCCAGTTCAGATTTTATATCGGCTACTTCTTTCATTACCTCGCCTGCATCACCACCCTGACCTTTAATTTTTCCGATCTCTTTTGATTTGCTATTGCGTAGTGATTGCAATTCTTCTGTTCGAATCTGAATGACTTTACGTTTGTCTTCCAGTTCCTGAATAGTGTTTGTGTCAAGATTCATGCCACGTTTTTTTAACATAGAAGCAACATTATCAAGTTCATTTCGAATGAGTTGTGGATCGAGCATTACTACTTCCTAAATTACTATTTACTAAATTGAGGTTTGTCTTGCTAATGCCATGCCTAGCCAACATACGGCCAAGCAGGTAAAAACATTAGAAAAAATATTTATAAACGCCTTATTACTATCTCCAATTTCAAATAAGGTAATCGTTTCAAATGAGAAGGTCGAAAATGTTGTAAAGGCACCGAGCAAACCAATAACCAGAAAAGCGCGACATTCTTGCGGTAACTCACTTCGTTCCACCATTAATACATACACAACACCAATTACAAATGAGCCCAGTATATTTACGATAAGTGTGCCATAAGGAAACGCCTTCCCCCAAAGCTGCTGTGAACCTATAGTAACGCCATAGCGCATCAAAGCGCCAACCGCGCCACCAATAGCCACATATAACAGATTCATCATGATTAATTTTTAATTTGTTTTGATTTTTTATCTAACTCACGCAAAGACGCCAATTTTTCAGCAATTTTTATTTCTAAACCGCGATTAACCGGATAGTAATATTCTTTAGCGGCCATATCATCTGGAAAATAATGCTCACCCGCCGCATAACCACTTTCTTCATTATGCGCATAACGATAACCCTTACCGTAATCCAGCGATTTCATTAACTTTGTAGGGGCATTACGTAAATGTAATGGAACTTCTTTTGAGCCAGATTCTTTTGCGTCCTGCATGGCAGTTTTATAAGCAGTATAAACAGCATTACTTTTTGCCGCACACGCAAGATAAACAATAGCTTGTGCAATTGCCAGTTCTCCTTCTGGCGATCCAAGTCTTTCCTGCGTTTCCCATGCATCCAATGCCAAACGAATACCTCTGGGATCAGCATTGCCTATATCTTCAGAAGCCATTCTGACAACTCGCCTTGCTATATAAAATGGGTCGCAACCACCATCAATCATACGCGTGAACCAATATAATGCAGCATCTGGGTTCGAACCACGCACAGATTTATGTAACGCAGATATTTGATCATAAAATGCTTCGCCACCTTTATCGAAACGTCTTAATGATCCATCTTTTAGAATTTCGTTTAATAATTGTGTATCAATACTGCATTTTTCGGCCAAATCAGAAGCAATTTCTAATAAATTTAAAGCACGACGTGCATCACCATCTGCAACTGAAGAGAGTTGTTCTATGGCATCATCATCAATATTTAAATTAAGGCCACCAAGTCCTCTATCATTGTCATTTAAAGCCTGTTTAATAATCTGTTTAATATTATCTTCATCTAAAGACTTTAATACATAAACTCTTACTCGTGATAACAACGCATTATTAAGTTCAAACGAAGGGTTTTCAGTTGTCGCACCAATAAAGGTTATCGTGCCATCTTCAACGAATGGTAAAAATGCATCTTGTTGAGATTTATTAAATCGATGTACTTCATCGACAAATAGCACAGTGTCTTTGTTATATATATCCCGATAATATTTTGCCTTTTCGATTGCTGCGCGAATATCCTTTACACCGCTTAACACAGCAGAGACAGTTATAAATTGCGCATCACAAGAGCGTGCGATCAATTTTGCTAATGTTGTTTTACCGGTGCCCGGCGGGCCCCAAAAAACCATCGAGTGTAAACGCCCCTGGTCTATTGCTTGTCGTAATGGTTTCTCATTACCCAAAATATGTGATTGTCCAATATATTCAGATAATTCAATCGGACGCATACGATCAGCTAAAGGACGATAACTATTTTCCTGAGTTGGCATGTTATTAATTCATTTCACGTTCATCGATGACATCAATTCCCGCTGGAGGATTAAAAGTAAACTTTACGTCATCTATATCGATGTTTCTTTTAACATCACTAAAATCAATTCTTGTTATCTGTCCGAGACTGTCGTGAATGATTAACATACCCAGTTTATTATCATTAAAACCAATTTTTATTGATCGATATTGTGACTCTATTTCTCTGGAGGTCAGTTCTACCCAATTATAACCATCAATATCACCTAAATTGACTTCAATATAATGTTTTTCAATATCACTATTTCCTAAAATTATCCCAGCAGGTGATTGAGATAAATCATTTTTCATATTTTTAATAGTTAATTGTTCAAGGTCTTTGTCGTAAACCCATAGAACATTTCCATCAGAAATAATCTGTTGTGAATAAGGATACTCGTAAGACCAATAAAATTTATCAGGCTGGGTTAAAAACAGAACCCCCTTTGTGTTTTCCAGTTGATCACCACTTTCATTAAATAGTGTTTGAGAAAAGTTTGCTTCAAGCGTGTTTAAACCATCAAGGAAGTGTTTTAAAGGGTTTTCTTCAACGGCAAAACACTGTGATGAAAAACATATCAACACAATTATAAGAATTCTATTAATCATCAATCTATAGGCGGTGGTGGTGCAGCCAGAATCTCACGACTACCGTTAGACTCTAATGGTCCAACCAGTCCACTACTTTCCATTTCCTCTACAATTCGTGCTGCACGGTTATAACCAATCTTTAATCGACGCTGAATATACGATATTGAAGCCTTGCGTGTTTCAGTTACGATGCGAACTGCTTCATCATATAGTGGATCTATATCATCCCGCGGCGCATCTAACCCCGGAATAGCATCAGCTCCACCTTCACTCGGCCCGAGCAATATATCATCAATATAATCAGGTTCGCCGCCACGAGATTTAAGATTATCAACAACTTTATGTACTTCATTGTCCGAAACAAAAGCCCCATGCACGCGTTCAGTTAAATTGCTGCCTGGAGGTAAAAACAACATATCACCATGACCTAATAGTGTTTCAGCACCCATTTGATCCAGAATGGTTCTTGAATCAACCTTTGATGAAACCTGAAATGCAATTCTACTAGGCACATTGGCTTTAATTAAACCGGTGATGACATCGACTGAAGGACGTTGTGTTGCGAGTATTAAATGTATACCGGCGGCACGGGCTTTTTGTGCAAGTCTGGCAATCAGTTCTTCAACTTTTTTGCCGACTGTCATCATCATATCGGCTAATTCATCAATGATGACAACAATAAACGGTAACTTTTCTAGATAGGGAATAATATCATCTTCGCTAATGGGTTTGTAAAAAGGATCGGGTATAGGACTTCCTTTTTGCATGGCATCTATAACTTTTTTGTTATAACCACTAATGTTACGCACACCTAACTGCGCCATTAATTTATAACGACGCTCCATCTCCGCAACGCACCAGCGCAAGGCGTTAGCTGCTTCTTTCATGTCTGTAACAACGGGCGCAAGCAGGTTTGGAATACCTTCATAAACCGATAATTCGAGCATTTTGGGATCAATCATAATCAGACGCACATCGGATGCCGTTGCCTTGTATAATAAGCTCAGAATCATGGCATTCAATGCAACTGATTTACCTGAACCGGTTGTGCCTGCTACCAATAAGTGAGGCATCTTGCCAAGATCAGTCACAATAGCATGACCACTTATATCCTTGCCTAATGCCAATACTAGTGGCGACTTTATCCCATCGTATTCCTGAGTGTTTAATATTTCACCCAACGTAACTAATTCTCGATTTTCGTTTGGTATTTCAAGTCCTATATAGGGTTTGCCGGGAATTACATCCACGACACGCACACTGATAACAGCCAGCGAACGCGCCAAATCTTTTGAAAGATTAGAAATCTGACTCCCTTTAACACCTGGTGCAGGATCCAATTCAAAGCGAGTAATAACTGGGCCAGGATTTACTGAAACCACTTCGACCGTGACACCAAAATCCTTTAATTTGAGTTCCACCTGACGAGAGATGGCCTCTAGAGCTTCTTTTGAATATTGCCCTTTTGCCGGAGGTGGTTCATCCAATAGATTCAATGGTGGCAATACACTATCGCCAGGCGTTTCAAATAAGGATTCCTGCTTTTCTTTAACAGCACGTATACTTGGTTTATTTTCAGGAGGCTTGGGTTTGATAAGAGGTGGCATTCTAAACTCTTCAATTTCCTGTTCTTTCTTAAGCATCACCTCTCTATCACGTCTGGCACGTCGACCTTGTGATTTTTCCTGAAACAAGTTTATTAGTCCCCGAAAATAAGCCATTGCACTCAATGTAAAATGCCCTGTTTTTTCGAACACATTTAACCAAGATAGTCCTGTATACAGGGTCAATCCAATCAAAAAAACAGCTAGCAATAATAACGTACTACCAGTATTGCCTGTTACTTCTATCGCTATATCTCCAATGACTTCACCGAGAATACCACCAGCACTATTTAATTTATCCGGAATAGCATGTCCTGCAATAAAGTGAATTCGCGCAATGGCACAGCCACCAATATGAATCAGGATTATGCCAATACTACGAAGAGAAAAAAGCAAATGATTAAATGCTTCTTGCGTCCGACGCGATCTAAAAAGACGCCAACCACTAAATAATAATAAAATTGGAACCAAGTAGCCAAAATAACCAAAGATATACAGCAATATATCAGCAATATAGGCGCCAATTGATCCACCTTTATTATGAATGGTGTCTACGTTAACGGAATGCGACCAACCTGGATCATTTTGATTATAGGTATATAAGGCGATAAACAAATAAGTCGCTAATGTAAGCAAAGCAAAAATAATTACTTCGCCAATATTTTTTACTACGTGATCAGTCAGAGGTGCAGATTGTTTTTGTTTTATTTTTGCCTGAGCCATATTGATGTTTTTTAATAAGAAACTTATGTAATTATATGTTTATTAAAGAAGTAATCAAATAGTAAAAGTGATAAAAATCACTATATCACATATAATAAATTTTGCTGTCACTCAAGCTTTCACGTACCATAGCGCTCGCTTTAGCCAGGTTGTAACATGTGGTAAACGAGCTAAATACAAACCTTTAATTTTGCTCATTTTGCCCACATTTACCTGTTTCTACTTCTCTCAGCACAAAATAATGATGAATAACAAGCACGTGGAGATTATGAATGAGCGACACCAGACACGCAAAATTACTAATATTAGGTTCCGGCCCAGCCGGATATACAGCAGCATTATACGCGGCTAGAGCTAATCTTTCGCCTCTTCTGATCACAGGTTTACAACAAGGTGGACAATTAACTACAACTACCGATGTAGATAACTGGCCAGGTGATGCTGAAGGACTTCAAGGTCCTGACCTGATGAATCGAATGCTGCAACATGTTGAGCGCTTTGAAACTGAAGTCGTCTTTGACCACATTCATACTGTCGAATTAAAAGAACGCCCTTTTAAATTAATCGGTGATGCAGGCACTTATACCTGTGATGCTCTCATAATTGCAACTGGTGCATCTGCCAAATACCTGGGACTTCCCTCTGAAGAAGCTTTTCAAGGTAAAGGCGTATCTGCTTGTGCAACCTGCGATGGGTTTTTCTATCGTGGTGCTGAAGTAGCAGTTATTGGCGGCGGCAATACCGCTGTAGAAGAAGCACTATATCTATCAAACATAGCCAGCAAAGTGACCGTTGTGCATAGACGTGATGAATTCCGCTCAGAAAAAATATTATCCACTCGTCTTCTGGAAAAAGTTGATAGTGATAATGTTAGTATTGAATGGAACCATGTTCTTGATGAAGTATTAGGCGACCAAACAGGAGTAACCGGTATGCGAATTAAGGATGTTAATTCAGGCGAAATTAAAGATATTGATCTAAAAGGTGTCTTTATTGCTATTGGGCATCAACCTAATACACAAATATTCGAAGGCCAGCTTGAAATGAATAATGGATACATAAAAGTAAATAGTGGTACTGAAGGAATGGCAACCGCAACAAGTATTGATGGCGTATTTGCCGCTGGTGACGTTTCTGATCATATATATCGACAGGCAATCACATCTGCCGGCACCGGTTGCATGGCTGCGCTGGATGCCGAGACCTATCTTGATAGCAAAGGTAAAGCATAATGAAGACTGTCTTATTTAATAAACAAGGTGGTGTCGATGTACTCGAATATACTGAAGTAACTGATCCTGAAATTAAAAAAGATACTGAAGTAAAAATCCGTATACATGCGGCGGGAGTAAATCCCATCGATACAAAAGTCAGAGGTGGCGCATATCCTCTTGAAGATTTACCTCTTATCCCTGGTTGTGACGGTGCAGGTGAAGTCATTGAAACAGGTAGTGCAGTAAAAAACGTAAGCATTGGTGAGCAAGTTTACTTTTTTCATGGTGGTATTAGTGGCATCAATGGAAATTATGCTGAATATGCAGTTATTGAAGAACACTTTCTGGTAAGAAAACCAGCGTCACTAACTTATAATCAGGCGGCTGCGGCGCCACTAGTTTTAATAACCGCATGGGAGGCTTTATTCGATCGCGCATCTTTAAAAGCAGGCGATAAAGTATTTATCAACGCTGGTGCAGGTGGTGTAGGTCATGTTGCAATTCAACTTGCAAATTATGTGGGCGCTCAGGTGTGCACGACAATCAGTTCTGATGAAAAAGCTGCTTTTGTAAAAAAACTTGGTGCAGATTGTATTATTAATTATAAAAACGAGGATGTAGAAGCTCGCGTGCTGGAGTGGACTAATGGCTCAGGGGTTGATGTTGCTCTAGATAATGTTGGCGGAAAAGAAACAGAAAAACTTTTTCCTCTAACAAAAGTTTATGGACAAATCGTCAGCCTGTTATTACCCGTTACAGATTTAAATTGGCTAAGTGCAAGAGTTAGAAACCAGACTGTCAGCTTTGAAGTTATGACAACACCTCAATTACTAGGGATGAATGATGCCCAAAAACATCAATCTTGGATTCTTGAACAATGTGCATCCCTACTTAATGACAACAAGTTAACAATAGAAGTACGACAGGAATTACCATTATCTGATGCAGCAAAAGCACATCAATTAATTGAACAAGGTGACACCATCGGAAAAATAATACTAGTAACATCTGACCCATAGTCATCACAGTGCCTGAGATAATAAAACGAATATTATTTTGCATCCTATTTAATGTTTTCAGGAAAGCTATTTGAAATACATACATGGCATATCTAATTTTATTAACAGTATCCGATGAAAATATTAACGACCATTGAACGAATAGGTAATCGCTTACCTGATCCTAATACTTTATTTTTTATCGGGATAATCATCGTATTTTTACTCTCAAGCTTTGCTGCCATGAATCAATGGTCAGTCACTGCACCTGATGGAACCCAGTACTCTGCAATCAATCTGTTATCCAGCGATGGTATCTGGTGGTTAATGTCAACCATGATCACCAACTTCTTGCAGTTCCCCCCCTTGGGAATTGTATTGGTCGGCATGTTAGGGATTGGCTTTGCTGAAAAAACCGGTCTGTTAGGCAGATTAATTCAATTTGGTATGCGACATGTTTCATTGAAACTACTTTCACCAACCACTCTTTTCATTGGCATACTCTCTTCTATTGCATTAGATGCCGGTTATGTCGTACTAGTACCATTAGCAGCACTTGTATATATGTCTGTAGGGCGTTCACCATTATTAGGTATTGCCGTTTCATTTGCTGGTGTATCAGCAGGTTTTAGTGCCAATTTATTTATCACTGCCCTGGATCCTTTATTGGCAGGATTTACTCAACGTGGCGCACAATTTATCGATCCCGAATATGTTGTGGCAGTGACCGGCAACTGGTGGTTCATGATCGCATCAACTATTTTACTTGTCATTACAGGCTGGTTTGTCACAGAAAAATATGTTGCTCCCGCTGTAGAAAATATTGAATTAACAAACACCCATAAAATCACCGAACAACACAATGACAATATATTTGCATTAAAGTATGCGTGTATTACGGCATTAGTATTGTTTCTATTAGTCGTGACTGCCTGTTTAATTCCTGGCTGGCCACTTTATGGGGAAGGAAAACGTTTTGATCGATGGATAGAAGCCACTGTTGTATTACTGTTATTTTTATTTTTTATTCCCGCATTGGTATTTGGCCTGCTAAGTAAAACAATAAAAAGTGATAGAGATATTGCCAATATGCTTGGGCAAGTGATGGCTGATCTGGGGCCTTATATTGTACTAGCTTTTTTCGCAGCACAATTTATTGCCGCATTTCAACAATCAGGTCTTGGTCAAATCATGGCTGTTGCCGGTGGGCAATGGCTAACAACATTCGGTGTGCATGATTCTTTGTTATTAATTTGTTTTGTACTTCTGGTTGTGTTGGCAAACTTGTTAATCGGTTCAGCATCAGCAAAATATGCATTCTTTGCGCCTGTATTTGTACCCATGTTAATGCAAATAAATATCACTCCAGAATTAACACAAGCAGCATATCGAATCGGTGATTCTGTAAGCAATGTCATTACACCAATGAATCCATATATGATTATTATCATTATTGAATTTAGAAAATATGCAAAAGGCTCGGGGCTGGGAACAGTTGTAGCCATGATGCTCCCCTACTCTATTGCTTTTTTGCTGGTCTGGTTAATATTACTTGTTATTTGGACAACGCTTGGTTTGCCATTAGGGCCTGGTGCAAATCTGACATATGAATTCTAATTATTTCTATCTTTATGCTATTATTCGCCGACTTTTTTACCACAAAGATTAATCATGACTGACAAAACCATATATAAAGTAATTTTTCACAATCAAGGCAAAGTCTTCGAAATATTTGCTCGTGACTTGCATCAGGGTGGGATTTTCGGCTTCATCGAAGTAGAAAAAATCCTGTTCGGTGAGCGCAGTAGTGTCGTCGTTGATCCTAGTGAAGAAAATTTGAAATCCGAGTTTAAAGGTGTAAATCGAACTTATATTCCCATGCATTCAATTATTCGCATCGATGAAGTTGAAAAAGAAGGTGCTGCAAAAATAACCAAACTCGAAGCTGGTGAAAATGTGATGCCTTTCCCTGTCTATTCCAAATCAGTAGACATCGATAAATAGTTAGATAATTAATCGATTAACCAGTATTAATTGACTAATGCATTGATGTGAGTCACTACAGCCTTGGCATTTCCTTCTAGGTTGTAGCCACCTTCAAGGATAGACACCAACCTGCCATCACAATATTGATTTGCTACCTGCTTCATCATCAAGGTTAATTCAGAAAAACCCTTGTCAGTGACATTAAAACAACCCAAATTATCATTAATCTTGCTATCGAAACCGGCAGAAATTAATACAAGCTCCGGTTTGAATTCGGGCAATAACGGTAATAATTTTGTTTTGTATGCCTCAATAATCATTTCGTCTGTTGTGTCACATGGCAAATGAACATTTACATTAAACCCTTTGCCTGCACCTTCACCCGTTTTTGCAGGATCGCCCGTGCCAGGATAGGCAAATTGATCATGTGTTGAAAAAAATAATACGCTGGCATCCGTATAAAACATCGCTTCAGTTGAATTGCCATGATGATAATCCCAATCAACGATCAGTATATTTTTTAAACCATATTGCTGTTGCGCATAACGTGCAGCAATAGCAATTTGATTAAAATAACAAAATCCCTCTTCCCTGCCAGTATTCAACGCATGATGCCCGGGAGGCCGTGCTGAGCAAAATACATATTTTAATCTTTTATTCATCACCTCATCTACAGCACTTAATGGTGCAGCTACCGCTGCAGTTGCAACAGGATAGGCCTCTGGATAGAGTTTTTTAATGGATGCTATGTGTTCTGATGTATGAATGGTATCTAGCCACTTCTCAGGATTTTTGTGTAGTGCTGGTTTATCGATGTCTCGATAAACAGAAGATTGTTTCAGATGCTCCTGTATCACCCGATATCGTGCAGGTGATTCAGGATGACCTTCTGCCAGATGATATTGAAGAAAAATCGAATCACTTATAATGCCAACAGCATTTTTCCCTGTTGCGTTAGCCCATAAAGGGTATATTTTGACTAAAGTTAGAGAGCTAATGCCACCTAAAATCAGGTCTCTACGTTTCATTATTGATAAAATATGGTATGTTTTAAATATATTATTCTAATTTAAACAGTTTTTTACGTCGCTATAAATATGCAATGAGTAAAATTAATTCTACAATTTCGCTTTTCTCAATCGCCTTGTGTTCAATGCTATTTTCCCAATATTCTTACGCGATATGGAAAGTTAGTACTGAGGTTGATAGTAACGCCACAACGCCGATTGCTTTTGTTACCAATCAGGATGGTTACACTGTAGAAATATATAAAGATAGTGTCGGTGCAGTTCGTTCCAGATTCTCTGTAAATGAGCATTCTGAAAGATTAGCAGAAAAGCATTGCCCCACCTTCCAGATAGATAACCTAATTATCGATAACCGTTCCATTAATAATGCACCATGTATCAGTAATCATAAATGGAGTGAATTTGTTCTCGGTTACATAAAAAATAATGAAGTTGTTTCAGCAAAATTAAATGCGCTTATAAATGGCATTAACTTTACATTTCGCTTCATGCTCGCAAACGGGGCGTATGAAGAAACCCGCTTTTCATTGGAAGGCTCTAAACGCGCCACCTTGAAAGTAATAGGTGGCGATATAAATATTACTCAATAACTGAATCAGGCCGCAATATATGCCTGAATGTCGAATTGTTACCAGTCTTGCTGAAATTAATGCAGAGAACTGGCAGTCACTGGATACAAACAACAACCCTTTTTTATCATATGATTTTCTGTATGGACTAGAGAAATACAACTGCCTTAAATCACAATATTGGTTTCCATCACATTTAGTCATTGAAGATAACAGAGAATTATTAGCTATATTACCTTTATACCGTAAAGAAGACTCATACGGTGAATTTGTTTTTGACTGGATATGGGCCGATGCCTATCACCGTGCCGGTCACCATTATTATCCAAAACTAGTATCTGCAGTTCCCTTTTCACCTGTATCAGGTAATCGCTTGTTATGCAGAAAAGATAGTAACAGTATTGAATATAAAAATATCTTGATAGAAAATCTAATTGCACTAATGCATAAATGCCGATTCTCTTCTGCGCACATTCTGTTCCCCACAGAAGCAAATATGAGTGATTTTTATCGTCATAATGCTTTACAAAGAATAACTTTGCAATACCACTGGTTTAACCAGGAGTATCGTGACTTTCAGGATTTTACTGACACACTCACATCAAAGAAAAGAAAGAAAATCCTGCATGAACGTAAAGCAATATCTGAAAGCGATATTGAAATAGAAAGATTGTCTGGCAAATTAATAACTGAAGAACATTGGCAACACTTTTATCGTTTTTACTCCACGACCTTCTATAAAAAATTGGGGGAACCGCGTTTTACGCTGGATTTTTTCAAATCGTTGGGCAAGGCTTTGTCAGATCAAACCTTATTAATTATGGCAAAAAAGGGAGATGAATATATCGCAGGCGCATTTGCCATGAAGGATGATACAACCCTTTATGGTCGTCATTGGGGTTGCAAAACCGAGATTCCATTCCTACATTTTGAATTATGTTATTACCAAACGATAGAGCATGTGATTAAAACAAAACTGGAAAAATTGGATGCCGGTGTGCAAGGCGAACATAAATTAGCCAGAGGCTTTCAGCCTGTTGGTATGACATCTGCACATTGGATACGTGAACCGAATTTTTCAAATGTGATAGCTAATTACTTGCAACGTGAAACCAAAATGATGCGTGAACAAATTAGTTTACTAGAGTCACATCTCCCCTATAAAGCGATAAACTAGCCATATGACTTACGGAAATCAAAATCAATCTAATAAAAAACTTTACTGGGTAAAAGACAATTTACTGTCAAATTCATTTCCTGAAGTATCCCAGTCATTACGTGAACCTGATGGCTTATTGGCTATAGGTGGAGAATTAACTGAATCCCGTTTACTAGAAGCATACCAAAAAGGTATATTTCCATGGTTTAACGCAGGACAACCTATTCTCTGGTGGTCACCCGATCCGCGTTGTATACTGGAACCTAATCAAATAAATGTATCTCGCAGTTTGGGGAAAAAACTCAAACAAAACCTATACCAAGTCAGTTTCAATAAATGTTTTCAACGTGTCATAGAAAACTGTGCTGCACCCAGAAAAATTATTAATGAAACCTGGATTACCAATGAAATGAAACTCGCTTATATAGGTTTACATCAATCCGGTTATGCTCATTCAGTTGAAACCTGGTTTGAAGGTGAGTTGATAGGCGGCTTATATGGTATAGCTCTTGGAAAAGTGTTTTTCGGTGAATCTATGTTTAGTAGGAAAACCGATGCTTCAAAAATTGCACTCGTTTCGCTAACAGAACAACTTGCCAATAAAGGATTCAAACTTATCGATTGCCAGGTTCATTCACCGCATCTGCAATCACTCGGAGCAAAACCAATTCAACGTGAACATTTTACTCAGTATTTACATGCCTATTGTACATTGAAAAAAACCACTGATTGGCAACATAATGGATAATGACAGTCAATATCTTCGCTTTTTTCTAACTGCTCCACACGAATGTCATTATATTGAAGGCAATGAGGCCACCAGCCTATTTGCTGATCCACTCTCTCCGAAAAACAAATTGTTATATTCCAGCTTGGTCGCTAATGGTTTTAGACGTAGTGGCGAACATCTTTATCGGCCACATTGTGCTAATTGTCAGGAATGTATACCGGCAAGAATTCCTGTTGAAACTTTTAGTCCACGACGTCACCAGAAAAGAGCTTTCAAACTGAATAAAGACTTAAGCACAACGTTCACTGTCGCCGAATTTAATACCGAACATTTTGAGCTTTATCGAAAATATATTTCAACTAGGCACCAGGATAGCGATATGAATAACCCAACAGAAGATAGTTATCAAAATTTTCTCTGGTGTAAATGGTCAGAAACACGACTGGTCGAGTATAGGTTAAATGAAAAATTATTAGCTGTTGCCGTTATCGATGAATTATTGGATGGCTGTTCTGCAGTTTATACATTTTTCGACACGGATTATGCTACTCGTAGCCTTGGCAAATATGTCATTTTGTCATTAATCAAATTAACCAAAGAGTTGGGTCTATCCTACCTTTATCTCGGTTACTGGATAACCGGTTGTCAAAAAATGAGCTATAAAACCGAATATCAACCTCTAGAATGTTTTCTGGGCAACCAGTGGAAGTGTTTAGAGCCCCTATCCAGTCAAAATTTTGCAGTCCAATCATAATTAGTGCATTATTCGCACTTTTTAGCGTTAGAGGAATTCATGGCGAAAGAAGATCAAATCGAGATGGAAGGCACTATTGTAGAAACCCTTCCGAACACAATGTTTCGTGTTGAACTTGATAATGGACATGTGATCACTGCTCATATCTCCGGCAAAATGAGAAAAAACTATATTCGTATTCTTACTGGTGACCGGGTAACTGTCGAAATGACACCTTACGATCTGTCAAAAGGTAGAATAACCTTCCGCGCAAGATAATAATCAAGCAGATGTCTAAACCTGCTTGATTACCAAAGCAAGATCCTCTTTTGTGTCAATGCCTATTCCAGACTTCGCTCTGGCAACATCAATAATAATACGATCACCGTTTTCAAGAACACGAAGCTGTTCCAGTTTTTCATTTTTTTCTAATGCTGATATTGGCATTTTTGTGAATTGTGATAAATAACCTGCCCGATACGCATAAAGCCCAATATGACGAAAACACTGTTTTAGCAAGCCATCATCACGATTATGAGGAATAGGAGAACGACTAAAATATAAGGCCCTATTTTGTTTATCCTTAACCACCTTGACGATATTTGGATTTAAATAATCTTCTTCTTTTTCTATAGGCTCACACAAGGTTGCAACTTTCGCATCTGGGTGTGCATGTAATAACTCTGCAACCTGCTCAATCAATATATTGGGCAATCCATACTCATCGCCCTGAACATTCACAATAATTTCATCATGAGCAATAAATTCTTTTTCAATAACTTCAGCTAGACGATCCGTTCCTGATTCATGCTTATCAGATGTCATTACAACATTTGCATTAAACTTTTTAGCAGATTTTCTTACTCGCTCATCATCGGTAGCAATATAAATTGCTCTGGCATCACTTAATCTGGCTTGTTCATAAACTTGCTGAATAAGCGGTTTACCTTTTATTTTCAATAATGGTTTTCCAGGTAATCGCGTTGATGCGTATCTGGCAGGAATAATAATACTATACGGGATGGTCACTGGTTCAATGCTTCCAGTTCATCATCACTTAACGTTCTGGCTTCGTCCTCGAGCATTACCGGAATGCCTTCTCTAATCGGATATGCCAGTCGAGCAGTACGCGAAAGCAATTCCTGATTTTTCTTATCCAGCACTAATGGCCCCTTGGTAATAGGGCACACTAGGATATCAAGCAGTTTTTTGTCCATTAACAACCTCTTTCATTAAATTATCCAGTCTAATACAAAATGCTTCAGGTAATTTAGCCCTTATAGGTAAATACCAGTGTGACTGGTTAGCATAAGAAAAACATTTTACTGCATCCTTTTCAGTCATCACCACGGGCAAACCGTCGTGAAATAATATATCTTCTTTTCTAAAAGCATAGTGATCGGGAAATACATGCTTAATAATCTGAATATTATGATTCCTCAAATAAGAGAAAAAGCTTTCAGGATTGCCAATACCTGCAACAGCATGAACCTTCTGACCTGAAAGTTTCTCTACTGACATAGTTTTATCTGGTGTAACCAATGCAATTAGATCAGTATATTCATAATCCATTTTGTATTCATGTCGACCATAATTAAATTTACTAACGATCATATCGACTGATTCTAGTCGGCTTATTGGTTCACGCAAGGGTCCTGCCGGAAGGCAGTGTCCATTACCAAAACGACGTGCGCCATCTATAACGGCAATCTCTATATCCCGTTGCATGGCATAATGCTGTAAACCATCATCACAGATAATGATATTACATCGATAATGTTTGACTAATTCTTCTGCTGCCAATCGTCTTTTTTTAGCTACTGCAACTGGGCTTAAGGTGTTTCTAGCTAATAATACGGCTTCATCTCCAACAAGTTTTGGACTACTATCTGGCCGCACCTGCTGTGGTTTATTCATGAAAATCCCGCCATAACCCCGACTAATGATGCCGGGTTTTAAACCTTTATCCCGAAAATACTGACATAACCACAGCACTAGGGGCGTTTTACCTGTACCACCTACCGAAATATTTCCTACAACGATAACCGGCACATCAAGTTGATTAATATTGAATAAACCGATTTGATAAAATAAGCGACGAGTCTTGATAACGAGGATATAAATCCACGATAAAGGTATTAATAAATATCCGATTGGATGTTTTGAATACCAAAGTTTTTCAATCTGTTCCTGAAACAGCATAATAATAATTTATTACCCTTCGGGTAATTCCTGAGTCATAAACGTAATTCTAATCAGATTTAATTGTCTGGCTGCATCCATCACTTTGATGACAGACTGATGAGATGCTTCAGCATCTGCACTGATGATAATTGGTGGTTCATCAATCCCCAACACCGCTTCAGATAACGCCTGTTTAATCGTCTCTAATTGCGCGTTCACCAATGCCTTGTCATTAATATAGACATTACCAGATGCATCCAGACTAATATTAACCGAATCCGGTTTGGCCTCTTTTACTTCTTTCGAAGACGTTGGTAAGGTGATATTAATTTCAGAATTATGTTCAAACGTAGTTGAAACCATAAAAAAGATAAGCAATAAAAATACCACATCAATAAGTGGTGTGATATCAAGATGCACTGGTTCCAGTTTATCTTTTCTGAAATTCATTCTGATTAAACTTCGCCAATTTGATCGGATTCACGTTGGCCGTGCATCACTTCAACCATCTTTAATGCTTCTTGCTCCATGGTGATGGTTAATTCATGAACACGACCACTGAAATAACGGTGAAACATTAAACTTGGAATAGCTACTGACAAGCCTGCTGCTGTAGTGATCAAAGCTTCTGAAATACCTTCAGATAAAACACTAGGATCGCCAACACCTTGTGCGGTAATAACAGTAAAGACTTTAATCATACCGATAACGGTACCAAGCAAACCTAATAAAGGCGAAATAGAAGCAATGGTGCCAAGTGTATTTAAGAAGCGTTCCAACTCATGAGCAACATGACGACCGGTTTCTTCAATACTTTCTTTCATGATTTCGCGGGTATGCGCGCGATTAATCAGACCTGCTGATAACACCAACCCTAAAGGAGAACTGGAGCTTAATGCTTGTATACGTTTCTGATCAAGATGGCCAACTTTTTGCCATTGCCACACTTTGGCAACCAAATTTTTAGGGGCAATTTTCTTTTCCCTTAGTGACCAGAATCTTTCAGCAATAATTGCTAATGAAATTACGGAACATAATAAGATTGGCCACATTAATAAGCCACCCGCCTTGATTAGTTCAAGCACTACTTTTTACTCCACTTTTAGTCATTATTTGTCACGATTTTATACCAAAAACGTCTTAGAACAGATCGCATTACCTTTATTTTGATTCCGGTTTTTAAAAAATTAAACAGAATTGCACCAGATTAAGTAAGTTATCAGCCTTTGAATACCACGTTGTTTATATTGAAATAGTATAGTCCGATTTAGCAAACCAATTCGATTCCTGTAACTCACTGATTTTAAAACATTCCTACTAGCATGATTTTCATCCTATTTTTAAATCTCTGCGTTATAATACCGCGCTTTTTAAATTGACCGTAAGTATTAACGTTGAAAAATACATTAAAACGCTATCTGCCTAATAAGGAAAAACTGCAAAAGCAGGGCAGTCTTAGTTTTCTTGCTAACTTCCTGCATGATCCTAATATCTGGCACTTAAATCGCCGCTCAGCCGCTGGTGGCGCAGCTATCGGGATGTTTTGTGCATTTATTCCATTGCCTGTACACACCATTAGTTCTGCCATATTTGCCATTCTTCTTAGGGTAAATTTGTCGATTGCAGTAGTTTTTTCTTTTTTCACTAATCCAGTCACTATTCCGCCATTATTCTTCTACGCTCATAAAACCGGTACATGGTTGTTAGGGGAACAGCATTCACAGGTTGAATTTCATGTTTCCTGGGACTGGTTTAGTACGACGTTTTTGGAGATATGGGAACCTTTACTACTTGGCTGCTTAATTTTTGGCTCACTCGCTTCACTAACAACTTATATATTAATCAGGATTATCTGGCGCTATACCGCTATTAATCGCTGGTTGAGTCGCCAAAAATTAAAGAAAGAATTAAAGAAACTAGATTTAAACGTGTAATGCGCCTTCGCGAAGTTCCATTGTCATATCAACACGTTTAGCCAATTCTAGATTATGAGTCACCATCACCAAACTGGTACTTAAACGTTCGTTTAATTCAAGAATAAGATTAAACACGTGACCGGCTGTCTTTTCATCCAAATTGCCAGTAGGTTCATCAGCAAGTATACAGGCGGGATCAGTCACTAATGCACGCGCAATCGCAGCTCGTTGACGTTCTCCACCAGATAATTCACCTGGCTTATGCTGCAGGCGCTCCCTCAACCCAACCTGAGTTAATAAATACTCTGCTTTTTCCAATGATGCTGTTTTATTTTCGCGCCGAATGAGTAATGGCATAGCAACATTTTCCAATGCAGTAAATTCAGGTAACAAATGATGAAACTGATATATAAAACCAAGATAACGATTACGTATATCACCACGCTGCACTTCAGATAAATCTTTCAATGACATATCGTTTATCAACACATCACCTTTATCCGGTTTATCCAGGCCACCTAAAACATGTAGCAACGTACTTTTACCCGATCCGGATGCGCCGATGATGGCAATATTTTGTTTGGTTTTAACTTCAAGCTCAACACCATTCAAGACATTGGCATTCAAACCACCTTCATGATAGCTTTTATATAGATCACGACAAGCAAGAACAATATCACTCATAACGCAATGCCTCCGCGGGATGGGTTTTTGCCGCACGTAATGCCGGATAAATCGTTGCCAACAAACAAAGAATAAAGGCAATGATGCTGATAGTAATGACATCATTCCAATGCATATCAGATGGTAAATCACTAATGTAATAAACATCGGGAGATAAAAACTTGATATTAAAAAATGATTCAATCGCTGGCACGATTGTTTCAACATTGCTCGCCAACCAGACTCCACCAATCACACCTAAACCAATACCAACAAGACCAATAATTGTGCCTTGAATCATAAATATCTTGAGAATACTTGCAGGACTAGCACCCAATGTTCTTAAAACAGCAATATCAGATTGTTTGTCCGATACCATCATGACCAATGTTGAAATAATATTAAATGCGGCAACGGCAACAATAAGCATTAATATTACAAACATCACCGTCTTTTCAGTCTTTAATGCGCGAAAAAAATTCGCATGACGTTGTGTCCAATCAATAACCCAATAATTTCCGGGGATCTGCTGCACAATTTCGCGACTGATACGTGGTGCCTCCAAAATATCATCTGTTTTCAAACGTAAGCCACTAGGCGATGTTTTTCTAAACAGTTTCATTGCATCGTCCATATGAATTAATGCCAAACCACTATCAAACTCATGCATACCTACTTCAAAGATACCAACCAATGTAAATCGCTTTAATCTTGGTAATATTCCTGCCGGCGTAACATTTGCCTGTGGAGCAATCAATGTCACTTTATCGGTGAGCCCAACACCCAATGTCCTGGCAAGTTCTTTACCCAGAACAATATTAAATTCGCCAGATTTTAGTTCATTAAAATCACCTACAATCATCTTCTCGGTAACAACAGCGACTTTAGGCTCTTCTTCTGGTAACACACCGCGAATAATCGTGCCATTTACCAATTTATCATTCACCAGCATCCCTTCTGCATGAAAAAATGGCGCAACACCCTCAACATCTGGATGATGATAGATTTCTTCTGCAATCGGTTGCCAGTTATTTAATGAATTATCACTCGCCATCACCGTGGCATGAGATGCCATACCGAGAATACGTTCTTTTAACTCTTTTTCAAAACCATTCATTACAGAAAGCACAGTAATCAACGCCATTACACCCAATCCAACACCTAACATAGATGTCATGGAAATAAATGAGATGAAATGATTACGACGGCGGGCACGTACATAACGTAAACCGACCTGTGTTTCAAAAAAATTAAACATGGTGGGCATTATAAGCTGTTGTTTTGCAGAATAAAGCCGGAAATCAACGAATATGTAAATATCATATATACTGTCGTACTTTTTAACTAACTCAGGAGATTATAAATGGCTGCAAAAGTAGGAAAGCATCGCAATCCGATGTTTAATAATCCTCTAATAAAAAAAGGATGTCCTCATGGCGGATCAACAAAATCATTACATCAAGAAAATAAAATGAAAGTAAAACGTGAATACCCTGTCATCTGGACTTTGGAACAGAGTGTAAATAACAGTGTATTTGCTATTTAAGTATTCAGACACATGAAACTACTCGCGATTGAAACCGCTACTGAAGCCTGCTCTGCTGCTTTATTGATCAATGATTCGATAACAGCGCGTGCTGAGATTGCACCACAACAACATACTCGCCTGATATTACCCATGGTCGATGAATTACTAACTGAAGCAGGAATTACTATATCTAATCTCGATGCAATTGCATTCGGGCAAGGTCCCGGTGCTTTTACCGGAGTTCGTATTGCCATAGGTGTTGTTCAGGGTTTGGCATTTGCACATAACTTACCCGTTATTCCTGTTTCCAGCATGGCTGCTCTAGCACAACAGTTCACTGAAGAGTATTCCAATATTGCAGTAGCGATTGATGCACGCATGGGCGAAGTCTATTGGGGACAATATCAATTAAATGATGGCGGCATTATGCAATTATTGGCTGAAGAAGCCGTATTATCGCCAAATGAAGTAAAAGCAGATAGTAACCAAAAATGGTTTGGCGCTGGCACTGGCTGGGGCACTTATGAAAAAGAACTCAGCCAACAGTTCAACGATAATTTAATAGGTTTTAGTAGCGAATGCTTTCCATTAGCAAAATATACTCTGCAAATTGCTAAAACAAAACTGAATCGCAATGAAATCTATGATGCTTCAAATGCCGAACCTGTCTATTTACGCAATAAAGTTGTTGGTTAGTTTTGTCACACTATGATGCCATTATCATTGGTGGTGGTGCCGCAGGTTTATTTTGTGCAATCACTGCCGGTAATCGTGGCCGTAAGGTGCTTGTTATTGAAGGCAGTAACAAGATCGGTAAAAAAATACTCATGTCCGGTGGCGGAAGATGTAATTTCACTAACCTAAATATCTCACCTGATAATTACCTGTCGCAAAACCCACACTTTTGTAAATCTGCATTAAAACGCTATACCCAATGGGACTTTATAGATTTAGTCGAAAAACACGGCGTTCAATACCACGAGAAAAAACATGGGCAATTATTCTGTAACGAATCATCTAAAGATATACTCACCCTATTGAAAACCGAATGTGATCAGGTTGGCATAAAAATTTTAACGGAATGTCAGGTTGATAAAGTCAGTAAAATCGATACAAAAGAACAAGAATATAAAGTCAACACGAATAAAGGAAAGTTTAAATCAGAGAGCCTGGTGATTGCCACTGGTGGATTATCCATCCCCAAAATGGGCGCAAGTGGCTTTGGTTATAAAGTCGCAGAAAAATTTGGACTTAATGTTCTTCCAACAAGAGCTGCACTTGTCCCCTTCACCATTACCGATAAACAAAAAGATAAATTCAAACCACTTAGTGGTATTTCGCATCATGTCACTATTCAATCAAACAATAAATTATTTACAGAAGACATGCTGTTTACACATCGTGGTTTAAGCGGTCCTGCTGTATTACAAATATCCAACTATTGGCAACCTACAGAAGCAATAGAAATTAACCTATCTCCAGAACAAGACATATTTAAGTTCTTATTAGATAGAAAAAACATACATCCAAAGATGTTGCTTAGAAATCTAATAAGCCAATTAATGGTAAAGAAATTGGTGAATGTGCTTGAAGAACAATTCTGGAAAGACATTGCAGAAAAAACAATATCTGAAATATCGAATAACGATTTAAAAGAAATAGCGAGCACATTGCAACATTGGCAATTAAAACCCTCAGGTACAGAAGGCTATCGCACAGCAGAAGTCACACTAGGTGGCGTTGATACAAATGAACTCTCATCTAAAACAATGGAAAGCAAACAACACAAAGGGTTATATTTTATAGGTGAAGTCGTAGATGTCACGGGACATCTAGGTGGATTTAATTTTCAGTGGGCATGGGCTTCAGGTTATGCGTCAGGAACTTCTGTTTAGAGCAAACACTAAATTGAATTGCTTCATTTTGCTAAGTAAACCATATTTTTTAATATCCTAACCCTGCGTTTATCACCCATAAAGCAAAGAATAGCGGTTTTGCAGTAAAATCTCGGAGCAATTACAAAAACGTAACTATGCTTTGTGGGTCTGCTTGGATGATTTTTTAGCAAATTTTCTATGGTTGTTTTTCAAAGACTTTAACTCCATCAGGGAGCTTATACCAACTTAGTTTTTCCGACACCCAAACATGTATAGTTGGTTCGAAAAGAATATCATTCTCCAAGTCAATTGGCTTAAGCTTTAACTTAATTGTGGATTTATCATTGGGGTTAAAGTGGTAAATACGATTTCCACATTCTGGACAGAATTTAGCATTGTTTGCATTACCGCTCTCCGCTACCCTACTCCACTCATTAAGCTCACCATAAAATTCAATTGCATTAGATTCAATGATTGCCGTGACACTAAACGGGCTAGTCGAAAGCTTTTGGCATTCTTTACAATGACAAGCCAATACTATTTTCGGTGGCTCTTTTAACTTGTAGGTGACTTGCCCGCATTGGCAAGAACCTTCTATTGGAAATTTCATTATTTGTTTCCGAATTAAGTAAATGGTTGTTTTTGTTAACTAGTGTTCAGAAGACACTTTATCGAATAAGTGCTTGTATATATTTACAGTAGACATACGAAAAGATCTCCTTAATTAAGCAAGACAAATGACAATTAGAGCGCAAAAATTATTATAGTATCTACTTTACTGTTTTTAATATCTATTAAAATGTCCGCTTTGGGTCGATTGTTGATATTACAAATATATGACTTTTGATTTGATATTGCCGCTATTGAACATATTCAAACTTTGATATCCAGGCGACTTCTTATCCGCCTCATAAGCTGTTGCTTTCGGCTTAAACTGAATACAAGTCGACGGCGAGCCTAAAAAATGTACTTCATTGATTACCATTTCAAACTGTTGGTGAATATGTCCCCAGATTACACCTTTAACCTGTTTATGCTGTTCGATTAATTCCAATAGCTTTTCAGGATTGGTCAGCATCATGCTATCCATCCAGAGACTATTAATTGATATAGGGTGATGGTGAAGTGCGATTAATATATTCGACTCTTTACTTTCGTTTAATGCGGTTTCAAGAAAATGATATTCTTCTTCAGTAATTTCTCCAGCATGCTCGCCCATTAAATGACTATTCACTAATATCACTCGCCAGTTATTCGCTTGAATAATCTTGCAGGTATCAAAGCTATTCTTGCCTAACACATAATCCATTAATTCAGGATTATCATGATTACCTGGCAACCAAAAGACTGGCTTTTTGACACTGGCAAGAATATCTGCAAGCTCTTGATAAGCGGCTTCGGTGGGTACGTTAACCAGATCACCTGTGATTAATAAACAATCTGCATCGGTTTCGTTTTCCTGTAATGCCTTTATGACCTGTTGCAGGCTGGCTGAGGTATCAAATCCATTAAACAGATCAGTGCCTTTTTCTTGAATATGCGTATCCGTGATCTGGATCAACTTGAATACATCAGTATGATGCGTGGTTAACTCTGCTGTGTTTGATTCGATTATCCTCATCGTCATAACAATATAACAAGGACTCAATTATGAGCAACAAGACCATTAATCTGACAGATGAAGTTTATGACTACATGTTGTCAATTTCATTAAAAGAAACAGATAGTTTGCGACAATGTCGTGAAGAAACAGCAAAACATATCATGGCAAATATGCAGATTGCACCAGAGCAGGGTCAATTCTTTCAATTATTGGTGAAAATGCTGAATGTGAAGAATGCCATCGAAATTGGTGTTTTTACTGGCTATAGCAGTTTGGCAGTTGCAGCTGCCCTACCCGATGATGGCAAATTGATTGCCTGTGATGTGAGCACGGAATATACCGATCTTGCCAAACCTTTCTGGAAACAGGCAGGCGTTGCCGGCAAGATTGATTTACGCATTGCCCCAGCGATTGAGACATTGAAACAACTGGCAAGCGATGGCTTACAGGGGAAGTTTGATTTTGCCTTTGTCGATGCGCACAAACCGGAATATATCAATTATTACGAATTACTATTACCGCTCATTAGAACAGGCGGTGTGATCGCGATTGATAACGTCTTATGGAATGGTGAAGTCGCTAATCCTGAAAATCATAATGAAGAAACGGTTGCGATTCGCGTTTTTAATGAGCATATCTACAAAGATGAACGGATAACCATGAGCATGTTACCCATGGCTGATGGAATTACATTAATATTAAAAAATTAAACTATATTAATCAGTAATATAAAGAATATATTAAAAGTCTATTCTAACTTTTGTTTTTAATGAGTTTGAAAAAGTTCTCCACGTCTTTTAGCTCATTTGTGACCGACATTGGGGGTAATGCAGATAGTAATCGTTTACCATAAGCCTTTCTCGCAATACGTTTATCACAGATAACACATACACCTCGATCATTCACATCACGAATCAGTCTGCCAATTCCCTGTTTCAAAATAATCGCTGCCTGTGGCACCTGATAATCCATAAACGGATTACCACCCTGCTCTGACAAATAATTTAGTCGTGCCTGTAATACCGGATCATCTGGTGCGGCAAAAGGTAATTTATCGATAATCACCAGTGACAATGCTTCACCTTTCACATCAACTCCTTCCCAGAAACTATTAGTACCCAGTAAGACAGCATTACCGGCATTACGAAATTGATTCAGCATTTCAGAGCGAGATGCCTTGCCTTGAATAAATAATGGATAGTTAATCCGTTCTTCCAATATTTTTGATGCTCGTTGAAGCGCGGCATGGCTGGTGAAAAGGATAAATGCCCTGCCCTTACTTTGCTTCAATAGGGTAATTGAACGCTCAATAAAAGCATCAAAGAATTCTGGTTGTGCGTATTCAGGTAAATCCAATGGCAGATAGAGTCTTGCCTGTTGTTTAAAATCAAACGGACTATCCCAGACCGAAGTATTACATTTTTCCAGTCCTAGTTGGTGTTTGAAATGATCAAAATTGTCCTTAATCGCCAGACTGGCAGAGGTAAATATATTACTCGCCTGATAAGTTTGTAGTTGTTGTTGAAAGGTTTCGGCAATATTGACGGGCGTTTGATTTAAATAAAAATGTTGTCCTCTTATCTCAAGCCAACGGATTAAGGTTTTGTCACCTTTCTCAATATAGTTTTCGATAAAGTTATAGTGCAACTTAATACGTTGCCAGCACGACTCCAGCATCTTGCCGCGATCTTTCATAGTTTCAAGCACATCAATGATCGCCTGCATAGCATCCATTAAATTTTCTACTTCATCGTACAAGTCTTCTTTATCCGCCAATACCTGCCAGGCAATACGTTTATCATGACGACCTAAAAACATACGAATATCACGTATATTTTTTTCTACTACTATTAATCGTGATTGAAGTTCTTCAACATCACCTGCTTCTTCTCTATCTGCTGTACGAATACTGTCTATTTGTTCCAATAACTGACGGCTGCTTAATACTTTACTGAAATAGGTTGAAGCGAGTTCGGGTAATTGGTGTGCTTCGTCAAAGATAATGGTGTCGGCTATCGGTAATACTTCGCCAAAGCCGGTTTCACGCAAGCCCATATCGGCAAGTAATAAATGATGATTGGTAATTATCAGATCCGCTTCCATTGCTGCTTTTCTGTTTTTAAATACATAACAATCTTCATAATACTTACATGACTGCCCTAAACAGTTTTCAGTGGTTGAGGTGACCAATGAACGCAGATAAAAATTGTCTTCAAGAAAACCAAGCTCATTGATATCGCCTTTCTCGGTTTGGCTAGACCAATCAACGACATCATATAAGTCCTCAATCTGGGTTTGATTGAGTTCTGCAGATTCATGCTGAATGGCATGCATGCGCTGTAAACATAAATAGTTTGAACGACCTTTTAATACGCTGGTGGTAAAGGTTTGCGGCAATAAACCAAGGATAACCGGTAAGTCTTTTTGTTTGAGTTGATCCTGTAGATGTCTTGTGCCGGTGGAAACGATGGTTTTCTTTTCACTGAGTAATGCTGGAACCAGATACGCCATTGTTTTGCCGGTGCCGGTGCCGGCTTCGCAGATTAAATCATCACCTTTCTCGATCGCAGCAAAGATGGTTTCCGCCATTGCCTGTTGTTCCGGGCGGTGTTGAAAACCTTGCAATACGCCAGAAAGATCGCCATCACTAGCAAATATATCAGCAATATTTTTCATGAAGGATTAAATAACAATTGGAACAGACTACTACCGAATAATCACTCATTGTTTTAATTATTTTCTAATGTGAAATTATTCACTTCATTAATTGTTTGTTTTCCTGTTAACACCATTAATAAACGATCCAAGCCTAATGCTACTCCAGCACAATCAGGCAAACCATGTTTCAATGCATCCAATAAATGATTATCTATTGGTGGGGAATGCATTTTATTATCTTTCCGTTCTTCAAGATCCTTTTCAAAACGTTGACGTTGTTCATCACTATCCGTAAGTTCTGTAAAACCATTGGCGATTTCCATACCATCAATAAATAGTTCGAACCTTTCACACACATTCGGATTTTCTTTATTGAGCCGAGCTAACGAAGCCATACATGCCGGGTAGTCGTAAATAATAAGGCTTTTTTCCTTTTTTATCTGTTTTATTACCTCATGGGAAAATAAAAAGTCTAATAAACTATGTCGTTGGTCACTGGCATTATACCAACCAGCATCTTTTGCCAATGTCCTGAGCTGTTCGATTTCGATAGAAACAGGATCAATATCAAATGTTTGCTTGAATATATCTGAATAGGTTTTTTTGCTGGGTTTATCTAAACCCAAAAATGCTAGTAATTCACCGAGTTCATCTATCAATTTGTGATAATCAAATCTTAATCGATACCATTCCAACATAACGAACTCTAACGTGTGTCTTTTTCCTTTTTCACCATCACGAAAGACATGTGCTATTTGATAACAATCCCCTATACCAGATGCTAATAGTCTTTTCATACAAAATTCAGGAGATGTGTGTAAATAAAGTGGAGATAAACCAGCAAGTGGTGCTTCAGCTCGAATACTGTCGATAAAAGGATCGGAAATACCATGCCGGCTCAATATTGGTGTATCAACTTCGAGAATGTGTCTATCAGACATGAATAATCTGATAGATGAATAGAGTTCAGCACGCGACCTCGCTATAGCATTATCAGCAAACGGTCGCCATTTGTGATCGCAAGTCATAGCGCGATTTAAAAAAATTAATTACGAGAGAAGTCGATTGTTAAGTCGAAAGACTAATTCAGGCCAATCTGAATCATCTGCTAATGCTTCGCGTAGAAAATCTGAATAACTTTGCGTCCAGAACAAAATATCTGAAAATTCAACATCATCCGCGATAGGACGATGAGTATCAATCAACAGATCTATCTCTTTTTGAGAGTTTGCCAGACCTTGCTGGGAAAATAAGTTGGATATTAGATATTCAAATTGTTCCATTTATTCCTTTGCGCGACTAACATATTCGCCGGTACGTGTATCAATTTTTAATAATTCACCGTTTTCAATGAATAGAGGCACCTTAACAACAGCACCCGTTTCAAGTGTAGCAGGCTTTGAGCCACCCTGGGCGGTATCACCTCTAACACCCGGATCAGTATCAGTAATTTCCAATATCACGAAGTTTGGTGCGGCAACGGCTAATGGCACATTGTTCCATAGTGTCACGAGACACATTTCTTCACCTTTAATCCATTGCTTAGCGTCAGAAACAGCATTTTCATCTGCGGCAAATTGCTCAAATGAGCTGGTATCCATGAAATTCCAGGTTTCACCATCGTTATAGAGATATTGCATTTCCAGATCCATTACATCAGCAGCTTCTACAGTTTCACCTGACTTAAATGTCTTTTCCAATACTCTGCCGGTTTTTAGATTTCTAAGTCTTACTCGATTAAATGCCTGACCTTTGCCGGGCTTTACAAATTCATTTTCAATAATTGAACAGGGATCGCCGTCCATCATTAATTTCAGGCCATTTTTGAATTCACTTGTGCTGTATGTCGCCATTTTGATTACTTTCCAATATAGTGCGTGATAAAAGCGCGTATCATACAGAAAACTTATAAAAGAATGCACTCCCAATCCTGGCAAATACAATTCGCAAACGCAATTCGTAGTCCCGCTCATCTACTGGAACATGTCGAACTTGGCGCAGAAGCATTGGGATATAGTGAAAATGGCATTAAACAGTTTCCTGTCAGGGTACCTGTCGCATTTGCCGATCGTATGCAGCGCCAGAATCCGAATGATCCCTTATTGCGTCAGGTCTTTCCTTATCTTGATGAAGATATTGAAGATGGTCGTTTTACGCATGATCCACTAAATGAAGCTGCGTCTCATGTCGCCCCAGGTTTGTTACATAAATATGAAGATCGGGTACTGAATATTTCTACCGGGGCCTGCGCAATCCATTGTCGTTATTGTTTTCGGAGACATTTTCCCTATCAGGATAGTGGCTTTTCACATTCTGATTGGCAGGAAAAGTTGGGTTATATCAAGTCAAATAACGCTATTCACGAAGTCATATTGAGCGGTGGCGATCCCTTAAGTCTAGCAGATAGCAAATTACAAGAAATGTTTGATCAGCTGAATCAAATCAATCATATAAAACGAATTAGAATTCACAGTAGATTTCCTGTCGTGATCCCAGACAGAATCAACAAGGAACTCATAAAAACACTAAATAGAGGCAAAAAAGAATGCATAGTTGTACTGCATATTAACCACGCAAATGAGATTAATGATGCAATGATTAAGGCGATTAAACAGATGACTTCTCAAGGCATGCTCGTTTTTAATCAATCAGTACTGATGAAAGGGATTAATAATTCAACAGAAACGTTAATCAAGTTGTCTGAAAAACTAATCGAAAACCAAATAGTCCCTTATTATCTGCATTTACTCGACCCCGTTTCAGGGACGACACATTATGAAGTAGGTGAAACGGAAGCTAAGAAACTGATAAAAGAAATGAAAAACAGGGTGTCTGGTTATCTGGTGCCTAAACTGGTCAGGGAAATTCATGGCCAGAAATCGAAGATATCTATTAATTTTCGCTAAAGTTTTATGGCATTTTTCTATCAAAACTATTGTGGATCTCCCCCCTCCAAAATTCGCTTTATTGTGATAATAACCGGGTATGAATTGTTCTTGTCCGTTTTTTATTGTCGATTACTCAACCATACTCTTTGATATGGTTTTAATGTTAATGCAGTCTAATTTTCTTTCAGGCTTTCATCACTATTCAAATCACACAAGTTAGCGGCTTGTGTCAATTCATACTGAAAAATGCCAAAATATTATTCTGCTACAGCCTCAATTCTCACCACGCTTCTAAAACCTTTTGGCAACATATTGCCTCGACGACCACGTTCACCAATATAATGTTCATGGTCAGCTGTTTTTAGAGTGGTATATCGTTTACCTGAGTACACCAGCAAACTATCGGTTTCTTTCATTGCTGTCATTGCAACAACATATTCTTCCCGACTTTTTAATTTAGCTGGCGGTATTTGCATCATTTTTAGTCCTTTACCTTTTGGCAAGAGGGTTAACTCAGTGATTGGAAACATTAATAAGCGACCTATATTGCTAACTATCGCAACCCAATCACTTTGCAAATCATAAATCGGACTAGGCGCAATCGCTTTTGCGCCTTTTGGCACTGAAATAATCGCCTTACCATTTCGGTTTTTTGTATAGACATCTTCCAGTTTGACCATAAAACCATAACCAGCATCAGAGCCAACTAAATATGCGCGTTCTGAATCACCAGACATAACACCTTCAAATGTCACTCCATCAGGCGGCGTTAATCTGGCAGAAACAGGTTCACCTAAACTTCTTGCAGACGGCAATGTGTGCGCAGGCAAAGAATAAAAACGCCCGCCCGAATCAACGAATACTGCAAGTTGATTGCTCTTTGCATAACAGGATTGTTTAAAGGCATCACCGGATTTATAGTTGAGTGTTAACGGATCAACATCGTGACCTTTAGCCGCTCTCACCCAACCTTTTTCTGATAAGACGATGGTGACTTGTTCAGTTGGTATTAAATTATTCACATCGATTGCCTTTGCCTCTTCTGCTTCTTTTAATGGCGACATTCTTTCATCACCATACTCTTCAGCGTCAGCAATCAATTCTTTTTTGACGAGTGTCTTTAAACGTTGCTCAGAACCAAGTGTCGTTTCAAGTTGTTTGCGTTCATCCTTTAATTCATCCAACTCGCCTTTAATTTTTATTTCTTCGAGTTTAGCAAGTTTGCGTAACTTTAAATCAAGAATTGCATCAGCCTGAATATCGCTTAATTTAAAGCGCTTCATCAACTCGGCTTTTGGATTTTCTTCTTCGCGGATAATTTGAATCACTTCATCAATATTCAGATAAGCTATCATCAAACCTTCTAGAACATGAATCTGTGCCAACACTTTATCGAGACGAAATTGCAACCGTTTACGAACTGTTTCAGTTCGATATTCCAACCACTCTTTCAGAATAGTACGCAGATCTTTAACTTGTGGTCGGCCATTTAAACCAATCACATTCATATTCACGCGATAATTGCGCTCGAGATCTGTCGTTGCAAATAAATGCAACATCATTTCATTTAAATCAACACGATTAGATTTTGGAATGAGTATTAGGCGAGTTGGATTTTCATGATCAGATTCATCCCGCAAGTCTTCCAGCATCGGCAACTTCTTTGCCTGCATCTGTGCCGCAATTTGTTCAAGTACCTTACTGCCCGAACTTTGATAAGGCAAAGCGGTGATAACAACATTACCATACTCTTTTTCCCATGTGGCACGCATCTTTACTGAACCATTACCGGTTTCATACATTTCCAGCAATAGATTTTTTGGCGTAATAATTTCGGCATATGTTGGAAAGTCTGGCCCTTTGATATGTTCACATAGTTCAGCAACCGTGCTTTTGGGCGATTCCAATATTCTAATACAGGCACTCGCGACTTCTTTTAAATTATGTGGCGGTATATCGGTTGCCATACCGACAGCAATACCTGTCGTACCATTTAATAATAAGTTGGGGACACGAGCAGGAAGTAACTTTGGTTCTTCTAATGTGCCATCAAAGTTTGGCATCCACTCGACTGTTCCCTGATTAACTTCGCTAAGTAACAAATCCGAGTAGGCTGTAAGTTTTGATTCGGTATAGCGCATGGCAGCAAATGATTTTGGATCATCCATCGAGCCCCAGTTGCCTTGTCCATCAACTAGTGCATATCGATATGAAAAGTTTTGCGCCATCAACACCATGGCTTCATAACAGGCAGAGTCGCCATGCGGATGAAATTTACCAATTACATCACCAACGGTACGTGCCGATTTTTTATATTTGGCCGTTGCCCTAAGGCCTAGTTCAGACATTGCATAAATAATTCGTCGTTGAACAGGTTTTAAACCATCACCGATATGAGGCAACGCTCTATCCAAAATGACATACATGGAATAATCTAGATATGCCTTTTCAGTAAATTCCTGCAATGGTCTTTGCTCGTTCTGTTCGAAATCAAAACTGAGTGAATCACTCATTTATAAAACCTCAATACATATAAATATGTTTATAATTCTACTTCTGCCTTGTCGCCATTTTTCTCAAGCCAAACTTTACGATCTGCTGCACGTTTTTTGGCAAGCAACATATCCATTGTTTTCATTGCTTGAGATTGATTAGGTAATGTCAGCTGCACTAATCGACGTGTATCTTTTGCCATTGTTGTTTCTCTAAGTTGTATGGGATTCATTTCCCCAAGACCTTTAAAGCGCTGCACATTGATATTACCGCGTTTCTTTTCAGCTTTGATTTGATCAAGCACACCCTGCTTTTCTGAATCATCTAAAGCGTAATAGACATCTTTACCGACATCAATGCGATATAAGGGTGGCATTGCTACATAGACATGACCATTTTCAACTAGTGGCTGAAAATGTCTAAGAAATAAGGCGCAAAGCAAAGTGGCAATATGGGCGCCATCAGAATCTGCGTCTGCAAGAATACAAATCTTCCCATAACGTAAGCCTGTTAAGTCATCTGAACCGGGATCAACACCAATAGCAACTGCTATGTCATGAACTTCTTTCGATGATAAAACTTCTGAAGAATCAACTTCCCAGGTATTTAATATCTTGCCGCGTAACGGCATTACTGCCTGAAACTCTCTTTCCCGCGCCTGTTTAGCCGAACCACCTGCAGAATCGCCCTCAACTAAAAATAATTCAGATATATTAATATCCTGCATGGAACAGTCAGCCAATTTGCCTGGTAGTGCAGGACCACCATTGATCTTTTTACGCACGATTTTTTTCGCTGACTTCATGCGTTTCTGAGCAGCAGTTATTACTAATTCAGCAATACGCTCACCCATCTCAACATGTTGATGTAACCATTGACTAAATGCGTCTTTAATTACGCCAGAAACAAAGACAGTACATTCACGTGAAGACAAACGTTCTTTGGTTTGACCTGCAAACTGAGGATCATCCAGTTTTACAGAAAGTAAATAACAACAATATTCCCAAACATCATCCGCACTCAGTTTTACACCTCTAGGCAACAGGTTTCTTGATTCACAAAAATCGCGAATTGCATCCAGTAAGCCCTGACGCATACCATTAACATGTGTTCCTCCCTGTGCTGTCGGAACAAGATTGACATAACTTTCTGTCACCATCTCACCGGGTTCTGCTAGCCAGTGCACAGCCCAGTCTACAGCTTCATGTTCGCCTTTCATGGAACCCAGAAAAGGTTCTGGTGGTAATAATTCGACACCAGTTAATTGTTCAGCCAAATAGGTTTTTATTCCGTCTTCATAGCACCATTCGACTTTTTGTTTACTGGCTTCATCCTGAAAACAAATTAACAAACCGGGACACAATACTGCTTTAGCACGCATTAAATGCATGAGTTTGGTTAGCGCGTATTTTGTGGAATCAAAATATTTAGGATCGGGTAAAAACCGAATCGTCGTGCCAGTGTTCTTTTTGCCTACATTTCCAATGACTTTTAACGGCGTTTTTCTATCACCGTTGGCAAATGTCATTTGGTATTCATTGCCATCACGCTTTACCGTGACTTCCAAGGATTTGGAAAGTGCATTGACTACTGAGACACCTACACCATGTAAACCGCCCGAGAATTGGTAATTTTTATTCGAGAATTTACCGCCCGCATGTAATTTAGTCAGAATGACTTCTACTCCAGGCAGTTTTTCAACCGGATGTTGATCTACCGGCATGCCACGACCATCATCAGCTACAGTGACAGAACCGTCTTTATGTAATGTGACTTCAATTTTGCTGGCGTGACCAGAAATGGCCTCATCGACACTATTATCCAATACCTCTTGTACAAGGTGATTGGGTCGTGTGGTGTCGGTATACATGCCCGGTCGTTTTCTGACCGGTTCCAGACCTATTAATACCTCTATATCAGAAGCATCGTATTTACCTGCCAAAGTTTTCTCTCTGAAAAGTTACAACCAGAAAAGCATACCGCAAGTTATAAACACAACATAGTGTCTAATAAACAAAATAGATACTATATCTAAGGTTAATCAAGGTCTGAGACTAATGATTCCCTGATATTGTCAGGTATAGAGGCAATCGCATGAGAATATGCAGGATGATCGATACCAGCTGAAAGATTAGCTCCTGATTTAAGAGCTGTAATCATGTCAGTAGTAAGTTCAAATCGTAAAAAATGAACAGATGAAGTCTTCGTCTCATTATCACGCTCCAGATCTTCATCAGATATGGGATAAACCTTGTTGTGACCTTCCACCATAACCCAGGTTTTATCTTCGATACCGATCATTTTACTAAGTGCTTCTCTTCGCTCATTCTCTTCAGCAAATTCGATCATGAAAGTTGCTTTCCAATTACTACCATCAGGAATTAGCGGGTTATAAGCTTCCAGTTCTTCATTAATACCATCAGCTTCAAAGATCTTCTCTGTTCTTAATATTTCTTGAATCTGATACTGCATTACCAGTCGATCCTCAAAATACAGAGTAGCATTCTGGCCAATATGTAATCGTCGATTCTTTTTATGAGCCATGATCTTCATACGAAAGTCATTACGAATTTCGGCATATTTTTCCAAGGTATATAAATCTTCTCTTTTAAGTTTATCCATAGATTAAATTCCATAAGCCTGTTTTAATAATGTAAATGGACTCTCCGCAAAAAGATTAGTTTCATCCAGTCCATTTGCTATTTGATGGCCAGCCATTGGGCAGTCACTTATATAATGATCTAGATCGGCTCCTTTAATCTTATTAGTCACTGGACGACAAATTTTCATAGATATTTCATGGTATTCGCTTTTAACTGCATAAGTACCATCATGTCCTGAACAACGTTCAATAACTGTGATCTCGGTATCGGGAACAAGTGACAATACATCTTTAGTTTTTAAACCGATATTCTGTACACGCTGATGGCATGGTACGTGATACGCTACTTTGCCCAACTTGTTTTTAAAATCAGTATTAAGTTTTCCTTCTTTGTTTCGCAAAATAAGATACTCAAAAGGATCGAAGAATGCGGCCTGAACTTTTTTCACTGCTTCATCATTAGGAAATAATAAAGGAATTTCCTGCTTAAACATCAAAACGCATGATGGAATTGGCGCGGTAATGTCCCACCCCTCATCGACCAGTTTTTCCAACTGAGCGATGTTAAAGTCTTTCAGTTTTTCAACTGATTCAAGATCGCCAAGTTCCATTTTTGGCATACCACAACACTTTTCTTGTTCGACCAGCTTCACCTGGATATTGTTGTGTCTTAAGATAGCAACCATATCTTCAACTACATCCGGTTCATTTTTATTACCGTAACAGGTAACAAACAAGGCAACCTTGCCTTTCGTGTCAGCAGTAGCTTCTACAGTTTCATTATTGCTTTCGGTGAATCTTTTTCTTAGAGAGTTACTATGAAATTTTGGCAATTCTGCATCGGCATGGATACCAATGACTTTATCCATAACTTTTCGAATCGATTTAATATTGTTTGCGGTATTAACTGTTTGTGCAACCACAGGTATACCAGCAATAGAGCCTACAAAATCAGTGGATGTGAGTAATTTATCACGAGTTGATACTTTGCCATCTTTAAATCGTTGAGCTTTTGCGCGAAGCATTAGATGAGGAAAATCAACATTCCATTCATGAGGCGGAACGTAAGGACATTTAGTCATATAACAAAGATCACAAAGATAACAATGTTCAACGACTTGCCAATAGTCTTCTTTTTTAACACCATCCACTTCCATCGTTTCTGATTCATCTATCAAATCAAAAAGGCTTGGAAAGGCATGACATAAACTTACGCAACGGCGACAACCATGGCAAATGTCATACACTCGCTCTAGTTCAGCAAATAATGAATCTTCATCATAGAAATCACCTGATTTCCAATTTATCGGATGTCTAGTGGGTGCTTCAAGACTGCCTTCTCGTCTACTTTCGCTCATCAACTCTTGCTCCGTTAGTCTTTCACTAAATCGATTGGTGTAAACGTAATGAGCCGGGGAATTCCCGGCTCAACATATTTTATCGATTCTTGATTATGCTGCTAATGAATCAAGTGCTTTTTGGAAACGATTAGCATGTGAGCGCTCTGCTTTCGCAAGCGTTTCAAACCAATCAGCAATTTCATCAAAGCCTTCATCACGAGCTGTTTTTGCCATGCCTGGATACATATCAGTGTATTCATGAGTTTCACCGGCAATCGCAGCTTTAAGGTTTAAATCAGTAGTACCAATCGGTTCACCTGTAGCAGGATCACCTACTGCTTCAAGATATTCCAAATGACCGTGTGCATGACCAGTTTCACCTTCAGCGGTAGAACGGAAAACAGCTGACACATCATTGAAGCCTTCTACGTCAGCTTTTTGTGCAAAATATAGATAACGACGATTAGCTTGAGATTCACCGGCAAAAGCGGCTTTGAGATTTTCTTCAGTTTTTGAACCTTTGAGTTCCATTTTGCTCCTCCTGGTAGAGATTATTGGAAAATAAACGATACATACAGAACGTTTTTATTTTAGAAAAACTAACACTCTATTACTATTTTATGTCAACATGGCTTTTTTGCTATATAATTTTCCCTATCACTCTAATAGCTTATCTCTATCAATATTTGATTTGCGACTGATATTGCCTAGTTTGAATGCTAATATAATTACTTTTTTACAGATCGGAATTACCGTGCCACAGAAAACTTCATCAATAAATTTTGAAAAGTCGCTTGCCGAACTTGAAAGTCTTGTAGAAAAAATGGAAGAAGGTGATCTTTCTTTGGAAGAATCACTAAAGTGTTTTGAAAGAGGTATAGAGTTAACCAAAAATTGTCAAAAGGCATTGACTGAAGCTGAACAGAAGGTACAAATTCTTCTTGAGAAAAATGGCAATTCTGAACTATCTGATTATGATAGTAATAATAAAGAATAAAACATGTCTGATTTTCAAGAACAACTAAAACACTTTCAAAATGCGGCAGCAGTTGCATTGGATAAATGGTTGCCTGCTAGTGATATTCAACCTCAAACCTTACATGAAGCTATGCGCTATTCAGTCTTGGCTGAGGGTAAACGTATTCGTCCTGTGTTGGTATATGCCACTGGCGAAGCATTCGGCATCGATATAGAGCAACTGAATGGGCCCGCTTGTGCTGTTGAAATCATTCATGCCTATTCACTAATTCATGATGATTTACCCTCGATGGATGATGATAACCTCCGTCGCGGGCGCCCAACCTGTCATAAAGCATATGATGAAGCAACTGCCATTTTGGCTGGTGATGCATTACAAGCGCTTGCTTTTCATATATTAGCAGATGATCCGACGATAAAAGTAAGCTCTGAACAAAGAATAAAAATGATCAATACGTTAGCGATAGCCAGCGGCTCTTTTGGTATGGCGGGTGGCCAAGCGATTGATCTTGCTGCAGTCGGCAAATCATTAACGATTGCCGAACTGGAAAATATGCATATTCACAAAACTGGCGCACTAATAGCTGCCAGTGCAGAACTAGGCGCTCTTTCAATGGAGCAAGTTGATCCTGAATTATTTAAAAATGTGTCGCATTACGCGCGCTGTATCGGTCTAGCCTTTCAAATTAAAGACGATATTCTGGATATTGAGAGTGATACAGAGACTCTCGGTAAACCGCAAGGCTCAGATATAGAACAGAATAAGCCAACTTATCCCAATTTATTGGGCTTGGACGGCGCTAAACAAGCTGCAGAATCTCTTTACAATGAGGCAATCGATAGCCTGGAAGCGTTTGGCGATAAAGCAAGCATGCTCAAACAGTTAGCAGACTATATCGTCAAAAGAAATAAATAAATTCTCTTAAAGCACCTATTTTAACTGAATATGCTATCTAATTAGAGTAAAATCTTTTTTCTTAATAAATGTCTATAATTATTAACTTAAATAATGTAATGAATTCTGGATTTAATTATGAATCAAGCCGTAGAAGCCCAAACAATACCTGACACACAAAATTCAATTGATACTCGACACATTTCTATAGACAAGGTCGGCATCAAAGATATTAAGCATCCGGTTGTTGTCAGTGATCGCTCTGGTCGCGAACAACATACTGTCGCAAATTTTAATATGTACGTGAATTTGCCAGATAAATACAAAGGCACTCACATGTCTCGTTTTGTCGAGATACTCAATCAACATGAATATGAAATAACGGTCAAATCATTCAAACGAATGATAGAACAGATGATAGAGCTGCTTAATGCTGAATCTGGTAATATTGAGATGTCATTTCCATATTTTATTAACAAATCTGCACCAATCTCCGGAGTACAGAGCTTGATGGATTATCAGGTTACCTTCATAGGTTTAATCGAAGATAAAAAACCTCGAGTATTAGTAAAGGTATGTGTGCCAGTTACTTCACTCTGTCCTTGCTCGAAAAATATTTCAGACTATGGCGCACATAATCAACGCTCGCATATTACAGCTTGCGTCAAAATGCGTGATTTCATCTGGATTGAAGAATTGATTGAAGCTATCGAAAGTGTTGCTTCTTGTGAATTATATGGTTTATTGAAGCGCCCGGATGAAAAATATGTAACCGAACGCGCTTACGATAATCCAAAGTTTGTTGAAGATATTGTGCGTGATGTGGCGGTTAAGTTTAATAAAGATGACCGTATATCATCCTATACGGTTGAATCTGAAAACTTTGAATCAATACACAATCATTCTGCCTATGCCATGCTATCGTTTGACAAAGATAAGGATTGAAGCGGTCAATAGTTTGTCACTTTGACTCTATAAATAAAGATTTTGAACGCCAAGAAAGCTCGAGGTTGCTAAATTATTAAATATGAAATTATTCGCATGAGATATCCCATATTACTAATACTTTATCTCCTCTTTTTTTACCAAGTGCGTCACATTGACACGCCTTAATTTATTTCTCGACGGTCCGGCAAAATCTACGACTAAATACTTTATAATCTGAAGATGGCAGGTTCAAATCCTATCCCCACAACCAAACAACAAATTGATTAGTCTCAACGTTTTTTTAGGGCTTTCTTTATTTATCTGAATTTTTCTTTCTATGTGCCAATAATGTGCTGAGTTCAGAACAGGCGGCCCGTTTCTTTTAACAGTTTGAATATGGAAGAGCCGACTTTTTTCAACCCAGGTCTACCTTTCACTAGAAATTAATGTTGTTTAATTTTTGCCTCATTCCACAAATCATCCATTTCTTCAAGACTGCTCTCTTCAAGCCTCCTGTTTTGATTCTTTAATGCTTCTTCAATGTAGTTAAATCGGGAGATGAATTTTTCATTAGTTTGACGAAGTGCAGTTTCCGGATCGATTTTCAAATGTCTTGCCAGATTAAGAATACTAAAAAGTGCATCGCCCAATTCTTCCTGAATACGTTTAGCATCTTCTTTTAATTCTATAGCTTCTTTTAATTCAGTTAATTCCTCAGTGATCTTACTAAGAACATCTCGTATATCTTCCCAGTCAAACCCCACGCTTGCAACACGCTTTTGTATCTTTAAAGCTCGAATCAATGCTGGCATATGGATGCTAATATCATCCAGTAAAAATTGATTGTTTGCTTTTTTATCTCTTTCATTCTGTTTGGTTTTTTCCCAGAGTTGCTTTACTTCTTCACTATTATCTAATTTTAAATCTGCAAATACATGTGGATGGCGACGCTCAAGTTTGTCGGCAACTTGATTAACAACTTGTCTAAAATCAAAACTATTTTGCTCATCTGCCATTTCAGAGTAAAAAATAACATGAAATAACAAATCACCCAGCTCGTCTTTTAGATCCTCCATAGATTGACGTTCAATGGCGTCAACAACTTCATATGCTTCCTCGATGGTATAAGCTTTTATCGAGTCTATAGTCTGTTCTTTATCCCAAGGACAACCTGATTCCGGATCACGTAGTCTTTTCATTATGTACAACAAACGAGTTATTTCTTTCATGTTTCTCCCCGCACTTGACTATTAATGCTTTCTAATAAAACATATCATGAACTTGTCCCGAAAGGACGAATCTTTATAACTTTACAAAAGTTATTTTAAGGACCCTCTTTGATGACTCCATTAATATTAAGGTTAGATGTTGCAGGTGCACCGGTCAGATGGATACCCTGGCAAGATGCGGTCAACCTTTACAGTCGAAAAATGATTGCCTGGACTGCAGGTGAGAGCGTATTTACGTTTCGTGGCGGTATTTCCCGAGCCACGGGCATTCGTTCCAGTGTGCGAGTAAATTCTATTATTGCTGTTAAACGCTCAAAGTTTAATAAATATGAAAACCGAAGTATTCCACCACTCACTAATCGTGAATTGTTTGTCCGAGACGCCTATTTGTGCATGTATTGTGGCAATAAATTTCGTGATGATATGTTGACACGTGATCATGTTAACCCCTTATCCAAGGGTGGGCTTGATCGTTGGTCAAATGTTGTTACAGCTTGTAAAAGCTGCAATACCCGCAAGGGTTGTCGTACACCCGAAGCAGCTTATATGCCTCTATTAGCAATCCCTTATGTGCCGAATTGGGCAGAGTATCTGGCATTATCTAATCGTCGAATACTTGCAGATCAAATGGAGTTTTTAAAAAGCCAGTTTTCCAATCGTGGACTGGGTATACATCTCGCAATATAGTTTCTCTCTAATCTATGTCACATCGAATACCAGCAGTTAATAAACGACTGCAAAAGGTACAAACCCCTATAATTTCTGAAATAGCCAACCTGATTCAGGCTAATAAAGGAACAATTTCGCTGGGACAAGGCGTTGTATATTATCCACCCCCAAAAGCAGCATTAGATTGCTTACATGAGTTTGGCAGTAATTTTGATGATCATATTTATACCCATGTATCAGGCATCAATGAACTACAGACCATGATTTCTAAAAAATTAAAGCAAGACAATCATATTAATGTCAGCGATGCATCAGGAATAATGGTGACCGCCGGATCTAATATGGCCTTTTTACAGTCATTATTTGCAATAACATCACCTAATGATGAGATTGTTTTACTTCGTCCATATTATTTTAATCACGAAATGGCCATTAATATGCTGGGGTGTAAATGTGTAGCTGTCGATTGTGATAAAAATTTTCAGCCAGTTTATCAGAATATAATCAACGCGATTTCTGGTAAGACGCGGGCTATTGTTACTATCTCACCTAACAACCCAAGTGGCGCAGTTTACTCTGAAGCAACTCTGACAAGCATTAATCAACTTTGCAAAGAAAAAGGTATTTATCATATTTCTGACGAAGCCTATGAATACTTCACTTATAATGATGCTGGTCATTTTTCAGTAGCCAGTTTGCCAGACAGTGAGTCACATACTATTTCGCTTTTTTCGCTCTCAAAATCCTATGGATTTGCAAGTTGGCGTATAGGTTATGCTGTCTACCCAAGCAACCTCGATCAGGACATGAAAAAAGTCCAGGACACAAACCTAATTTGTGCTAACAGAATCAGTCAGGTAGCGGCAGTAGCTGCATTGTCTGTTGGTAAAGAGTATTGTGTTGAAAAAATTCAGCGAATTATCGAGGCAAGGCATTATTTAGAAAATGCTCTATCAGAATTAGATAATATTTGCAGTCTTCCAAAAGCTGAAGGTGCATTTTATTTTTTGATTAAATGTAATACTGAACTTTCTAGTTTGACACTTGCCAAAAATCTGATAGAAAAGCATCGCATCGCAGTATTGCCCGGTGCAGCATTTGGCTTGAAAGATAACTGCTATTTAAGGGTTGCTTACGGGGCTTTGGATATTAACAATATTAAACAGGCAACCCACCGACTGATAAATGGTCTTAAAGACATAATAAAGTAAAAGAGGACATTTAGAATGAAGCGTCTTGTTAACATTAGCATTTTATTATTGACTCTCAGTCAATATGTGGCTGCTGCTGACATTACTGGAAATTTTGCTGTATGGGGTGTTGGCAAGAAATCCTGCTATGGAATGCAAAAAGATATGGCAGAGAGTAATGTAGATAAATATAAAGATTATATGAAAGGATTTTTCACTGCATACAATATATTTACTGAAAAAACCTATAGTATCTCTTCAAATATGAATGAAACAGAGATCATGGGATGGATTTATGCGTACTGTTCGGAAAATCCCATGTCGTCATATGAATCCGCATTATATGATTTCACTCAAGACCACTATGAGGATCGTTCGAAAAGTGCTAAATCACAAGGTAGATCAGGATCTTGGTAATCAGGATTTAAGAAGGTTAGTAATAAATTCATCAATTTTCACTGTAAATAAATTGATTAACGTGTTGAAATCAGTCATTATATGACCCGAATTTAAGAACTGAGGATAAACTCAGCATATGTTTTATGGGAGACAAACTATGCAATTTAAAACCGTTAAATTAGCTTTATTGGCTGCATCAGTCGCTGTAGTAAGTGGTTGTGCGGATAACACTCAATTGAAAGAAGTACAATCAATGGCAGCTGCTGCAATGACAAAGGCGAATGAAGCATATAACTTGGCAACAGTCGCGAACACAAATGCTTCTGATGCAAATTTCGCTGCACAAGAAGCTCAAAATACTGCTAATGCTGCTTTAGAATGTTGTAATGCAAATTCTTCTAAATTGGATCGTATGTTCCAAAAAGCGATGTCAAAATAATAATTTAACAATTATTATTTAAGAAGCCCCGATTTAATCGGGGTTTTTTATTACATATTGATTCTGATTCCTCAATCCAGTTGTAATTCAAGGCTAGTCTTTTCAGCCTGAGATAAAGCAGCTTTCAGTTTTTCTTCTACTTTAGCCTGCATCATGGTTGGTAAATACATGCCAATAAAAACCGGAACTCCTGTAGGATTATTTATCTCCTCATAAGCCTTTGCCCAGTCAATTTCATAATTACGATTGTCCGCAATCTGCACCAATAGATTTACTACACTCGTCATATTGTTTTCAAAATCTTTAGCATCTTCTTCCAGAAACGGATGAGCTTCGAGATATATTTCGTCTCCTCGCCCTCCCACTTTGTATGGCTGATTAATAATATTTACTGGTGTATTGATAGATACCTGTTGAAATAGGCTTTCAATATCTTCAGGGTATAGCCTTATGCAACCATGACTAACACGCATACCGACACCCCAAGGTTTATTCGTGCCATGTATTAGATACTCAGGTCGACCCAAACGCATAGCATAATCACCTAATGGATTATCAGGTCCAGATTTTACTACCTTGGGCAGGGGATCACCTTTTTCTTCATGTTCTTTAAGAATAGATTCAGGTGGATACCAATTTGGTCTTTCTTTCTTCTCAATAATTTTGGTTTGCATATAGGGTGTTTGCCAACCCTCTCTACCCACCCCCAGGGGATAAGTAATTACCTGTTGCGTTTCACCTTTCTTTTTAGGTGGATAATAATAAAGGCGCATCTCTGGCACATTCATAACAATGCCACGTTTCGGAGTATGCGGTAAGATGAATTGAGATGGTATCATGACTTCCGCACCAGCGCCTGGCAACCAAGTATCCAGCTTGGGGTTGATCAATTTCATATCGTTATAACCAAAACCAAACTTACGTCCTATATCAAGTAAGGTATCTTTATGGGTCGCTGATGTTTTTCCAAGCTCTCCTACAACGGTATCACCAAGATCATTAATCTCATATGTGCTGGCATAAGGCTGACTACATAACCAGCTTTGCACTAGGAGTAATATAATTAACTTTTTAATACGCATAACTGAAATTTGGTCTATTTTTTGAGAACAAAAGTTTCTTACAAGGCTGAATATCTTGCAAGTAACATACAAAAATAATGTGACGTATAGTAAAAATATTAATGCCTGGATTCGCCAATTCTTAGCAAACTAGGTAACAAAATCAGGGTAAACACAGTGCTCACCATCATACCTCCGACGATTACACCAGCCAAACCACGATAAAGCTCAATTCCTGCACCAGGCATAAGCAATAGTGGCAACATGCCAAAAATACTGGTTAAGGTACTCATGATAATCGGTCTTAAACGAAGCAAAACAGCTTCTTCTACAGCTTCTTTTCTGAATTTCCCTTCTCTTTCCGATTCTCTGGCTTGGTACACGAGCAATATTGCGTTGTTAACAACAAGACCAAGTAATATAACAAAGCCAATCATTGTTAAAAGATCCATGGGCTGGAACATAAATAAATTCATGATATTTAATGACAGCACACCACCAAACGTTGCTAAAGGTATTGATAACAATACTAATAGACTGTCTTTAAATGATTGAAACATGGCGCTCATTAAGAGATATAAAATTGTTATCGCGAGTAAAAAACTGCCAGACATATTTTTCAATGCCGTAGCCAGTTTGTCTGCTGTACCGCCATAAGCGATAAATCCATCTTCAGGAAGTTGCTCTAGAATTTTTGGTTCGATATCCGTTTTTATTTGTTGCAAGGCATCTTCTAGAGATACATTTTCCGGTGGAGTGATCTCCAATGTCACCGTTCGTCTTCGGTTTATGCGCCGTATTTTTTCTGGTCCAGCAGTGCGAGTAATTTCAACCAATTCACTTAAGGGTAAAATATTATTATCTGGCGTCATTAAGGGATAATTAGATAGTTCTTCCGGTGTCTGCCATTCTTTTGCCCGTAAAATAATATCCAGCGTTTCTTCACCATTAAAATAATCACCAATAAAACGACCATCACCAAATGTTTGTGATAAAGCTGCTACAACACTTCTGTCCCAACCTGCTTCAGCAATACGTCTCTCATCAGGTATCAAACGTAATTCCGGTTGTGCAAGTTCTACACCCGGATAGGGTCTTGTGTTGGGATACGTACCTCTAACATCACCCCATGCCTGTAATACAACATTCATTAATGCCGGCAGATTTTTCGATTGAATATTAATATCAATAGTACGCCCTGCTCCAAAACCTCTAAACAAGGAAGCTTTCTTAGCAAATGCAAATGAATCGGGGAACCCCTGAACGACGGAATCAATCAATGGAACGAGTTGATCAATATCTTGATCTTGTAATGCTCTCGCCCCCATAAATACACCTCCTGAAAATGCGACAAAGAAATAGTGTTTTATTCTAGGTTCAGCATCGCCTGTAATATGCGGCTGCATTCTCTCAGCCACAATCTTGCCCATTTCTTCTTCAATCATATGAATATTTGCCCCCGGCGGTGGCAAAATAAAGGCAAAAGCAAGATTTTGATTACCGTCAGGTAGATAATCAGCTTTAGGTTTAAACATTACCATTACAATTACAGGTAACGATATCAACACGATTATCCAGAAAAAACGACGAAATCCAGTGTTAGTAAGAAACATAATAACATTACTAACAGCCTGCCAGATTCCATGGTAGGGATCACTTAAGCGTTTATTTTTTAGAAACAATCTTGCGCAAGTTGGCACAACAGATACAGCTGTAACAAATGAAATGGTTATTGCTGCTGTAATAGTAATTGCCAAATCTGAAAAGAGCTGACCAACTTCATCACCTAAAAATAAAACCGGCAAAAATATCGCAATAGTCGTAGCTGTAGAGGCTAACAATGCACCCTTCACCTGACTCGTACCGATAACTGATGCCTCTAACGAATCAATACCCTTTTCCTTCAAACGTATAATATTTTCAAGAATGATAATGGATGCGTCTAAAACCATTCCCACCGCAAAAGCGAGACCAGCTAATGACACCACATTTAAGGTACGCCCCGTTAATTCCATAAAGGTAAAACTCGCAATCAAACAAATGGGAATAGATGTCGCAACAATTAAGGTTGCTGGAAACTTCAAAAGAAATAAAAATAAAACAATAACCGCCAGTGCGATACCCAGACCCAGATTATTCTTGAGCATTTCAATTGAACGACTTATATAAATCGTTTCATCATAGACTTGTTCAATAGTCAAACCTGCTCGCGGCAAGGCACTATTATTTAATTCTTCAACCGCCTCCCTTAATCCATCCATTACCTGCAATACGTTTACGCCCGTTTCACGCTGCGCATTAATTGCTATGGACTGCGTTCCTTTTGTTAAAACAAAACTAGATTTATCTGCTAAACGTTCTTCAATAATGGCAACATCACGTAAATATATCGGTTTGCCATCGCGCCATTCCAGTATCATTTCACCTAGGTTACTGACATCATATTTTCCGGCAAAACGAATACTATATTCGCGTTTACCTACATCAACGAAACCGCCAGAAACATCTTTACTTGTACCCACTATACGCATGACTTTATCAAGCTGAATCCCGAGACTTGCTGCCTTATATGGATCAAACGTTATACGTAATTCTTTCGTGCTACCGCCAAATATTTCGGCACGAGCAACTCCTGAGACACGTTCAAAACGTGATTGAACTACTTCTTCGACAAAATCACGATAAGTCTCTATATCTCTATCATTTTGTTCAGTTGCCTTGATAATAAACCAGGCAATAGCACGTGCATTTTGCCCAACTGTTGTTATTGAAGGTTCATCTGCATCATCAGGATAATCTGATACCTGATTCAATCGATTCATGACTTCAACCAATGCACGTCGCATATCTGTCTCAACAGCAAATTTCAGGTTTATAACTGCTCTACCTTCATTTGCTTCTGCCTTAATTTCAGTTAATCCCGGCAAACCACGTAATACATTTTCCTGAGGCTCAACGATTTCGGCTTCAACTTCATTGGGGGAAGCTGCACGCCAAGGGGTCGTGATTGTGATCTCTGGCTCCTCCAATTCCGGCGTAAGTTGAATTGGCAAACGGAATAGGCTGATTAAGCCAAATATTAAAACCAGTAACACAGCTACCAGCATGGCAACCGGATTACTTAAACAGGCACGAGTAATATTCATATGTTAACGCTAACCGTTTATTACTTGAACAGTAGCGCCGGGGCGAAGGCGTTCATTACCACGCGTAACAATACGATCACCCTCTTTCACTTCACCCATCACCTGGATATGAGTTGTATTAGCAATACCTATTTTAACAGGCACAATTTGCGCGACATTATTCTCATCGATTTTATATATAACGGTACCCGCTTGCCTAATGACCAATGCATCTCTTGGCACAACTAGTACTGTTTGCTCTTTGGCTGTAGGCACAGCCACCTTAAGTGACATACCTGCCGTTAACTGACGTTCTTCAGTAATTAGGCGCATTTCATATAATCGTGATTGATTATCACCGACAGGAATTAACGATTTAACTGTTGCATTAAAACTATCCTGATCCTGATTAATGCGTAAGGTGTCACCAACTTCAATATTGTATAAGCTATGTAACTGTATATAGGTTTGTATTTCCAGATACTTAGTATTCATCAAGCGGACAATATCTTCATCAGATGATACACGTTCACCGGTCTGCTTTATTCGCTCGGATATCACTCCATCAAAAGGCGCAGTAATAACCGTTCTGGAAAGATCATCATTCGCCATCACCAATCTGGCTTGTATCAATTTGATTTGCGCAAGTGACTGATCGCGGTTGGCTATCGTTTCATCTAGTTGACTTTTTGCAGTATTATTATTTTCAGCAAGCTTGTTAAGCCGTTCAGCTTCTTTGGTATAAAACTCAACCATCGTTTGAACCGGCATGATTTCAGCCTTAATTTCATCTATGGCTATTTGATATCTTGTCGATTCAATCTTCGCAATTACTTCACCCTTATTAACACGTTCTCCTACCTCCAGCACATTGAGTAAACGCCCCTCAACATCTGCATCAATATAGACATCATCACGACATATGACCGTGCCCACAGTTAACATAGTGGGTGAAAGTGATTGATTTACAGCTGCTTCCACCTGAACTAGTGACGGTGGTGGTCCGCCAGCACCTAATGCTTCCGACATTAACAAGCAAACTGTTAAACTTAGGTGGTTTATTAATATTATTAATTTATTTTTCATGCTGAACTGTAACCAATCTTTATAAAATACCTACATATTATATGTTTAATCTGTATTCTCTTCACAAATTACTTGTCTTTATACTGTTAATTCACAGTTTTTCAGTAAATGCGACTGAATCCATAGCAGATGCGTTAGATTACACTGGCGAACAGGCGAACTTATATCTTGAACAAAATATCAATCTAAAAGGCGCATTAAAGCTGCATAAAAAAAGTAGTAGTGGCAAAGCCTTAATGGAATTTTCGGGCATTGCCTGGGATGAAGATAATGCCATCTTGTATGCATTATCAGATCGTGGCTATATCACCCACCTTCGCCCTGTTTTCGAAAACGACAAATTAATTGATGTTCAACTTTTAGCTTATTACCCCTTGCAGGATAAAAAAGGCAAACCTGTAAGATATAAATTCTCCGATAGCGAAGGGTTGGCGCTAATCAATTCAAGCAATGGTATTGCAGACGACACTCAATTAATTGTCAGCTACGAGAGACGTTCACGCATCATTCGTTATAGTGTCGACGGTGTTTGGCAAGCATCAATCCCATTACCCAATCATTTAAGCGATATCAGTTATTTTCAAAGTGAAAATAAATCATTTGAAGCCATTACCGAACATTCACAATATGACTTTCTTGTCGGCAGCGAACGTCCGTTAGAGAATAAAACGACAAATCTATTCGCCATTCCTAAACTACATGAATGGTCTTTCATACCTGAGAATGAGGAATATGGATCATTAGTCGGATTAACGACGTTAGGCAATGGCGATGTTATTGCATTGGAAAGAAGTTTTCCGGGCATATTCGCCGGGATAACCAACACCATTCATTTATTAAAATTTAATCAACATCAATTAATACAAGATAAACTTGCGCAGTTCAGACCCACAAACCAATTGTTTAATGATAACTTTGAAGGTATTGCCTGGCACAAAGGCAATCATTTCTTCATGATCAGTGATGATAACGATAACGCCCTGCAACGATCTTTATTAATATATTTCTCGATTGAGGGCTTAGAAGAGCACTTAAGTAATTAGGTTACTTCTCTAATAAACGTGGCATAAGCTCGACTAAATTACACGGACGAGTGCGATAATCGAGTTGATGGCTAATCAATTCATCCCATGCTGTTTTACATGCGCCCATTGAACCTGGCAAGGCAAAAACAAAAGTACCATTCGCAACGCCGGCAATTGCTCTCGATTGAATCGTCGATGTTTTGATTTGTTCATAAGAAATTGAACGAAAGGTTTCGCCGAAACCATCTATCACTTTATCAAACAACACACTCACTGCTTCAGGAGTGCCATCTCGCCCCGTAATCCCCGTGCCACCCGTTGTTAATATCGCCTGAACATTTGGATCAGCGATCCATTGCGACACTACGTAACGAATTTGATAAATATCATCCGGCACAATCTGTTTGTCAAAGCAGTTGTGCCCTGCTTCTTCCAGTCGTTCTTTCAGAATCTTGCCAGATTTATCTGTTTCCTCAGTACGCGAATCTGAAACTGTTAGCACACAGATATTTAACGGGATTAATTCTCTTTTTATTTCGCTCATAGTATTAACGGACAATATTAAATTTATTATCTGTATCATACTCCTTTCTTCAGCGGTATGACACATAGACTAAATAGAGAATATAATTAGCACATGGCTCAACAAGAACTCACTTCCATGCGACTTGATAAATGGCTTTGGTGTGCCCGCTTCTTTAAAACACGCGCACTGGCAACGACAGCCATTAAAGGCAATAAGATCAAAGTCGATGGTGATCATGTAAAACCGGCGAGAACAATACAGCCCGGCAATAAAATTATTATTAAAAAACCACCGTTTGAATATCAAATCGAGATACTCAAACTCGTCCCAAATCGGGTATCAGCAACGTTAGCTGCCGGACTGTATCAGGAAACACAGGAAAGCATTGAAAAGCGTGATTTATTAAATCAACAACTCAAAGCAGATTCAGCTGCCTTTCCAAGAACACGTGGCAGACCGACGAAACGTGATAGACGGCATATAATTCGTTTTGTCAGACAGTCACCTGAACAAGCAGATGATTAGATTGTAATAACCAAACCAAAGTATCTATCAAATTAATTAAACCCCAATAAAACCCTTTTTCTTCTCAATATAAAAATAATAAAGTCCCAACGTTATTCCTCTTACTAAGATAAACAAGGTGAACGCCAGCCAAAGTCCGTGATTATCCAGGAACTGAAACATATACCAAAGTGGAAGAAAGCAGACAAAGGTGCATACCAGCATTGAATTGCGCATTTCCTTGCCACGCGTTGCACCGATAAATATCCCGTCTAATAAGAAACACCAGATTGAAACTAACGGCATTGCAATCATCCATGGCAAATAGATCTCGGCAACATCTCTTACTGTTTCCAGATCAGTCATCATGGCGATCAACCAATCACCTGCTAACCAGTAAAAAAGTGTAAACGCTGTTCCAAAAACAAGTGACCACTTCAATGCGAGCTGAACAGATAAATTAAAAATTTGTTTATTGCGTGATCCGACTGCCTTACCGACCAATGCTTCAGCTGCATGATTGAATCCATCCAATGCCAACGCCATAAGCAAATAGAATTTCATCAATATACTGTTTGCGGCAAGAATAAGATCGCTGTTTCTTGCTCCTTCACGGGTAAAAAACGCAAAGACAAGTATTAAACAGATCGTTCGTATAAAAATATCGTTATTCAGTGACAAAAAGCGTTTTAGTTTTTCAACATTGATAATTTGCTTAAACAACCAATGGCCTTGATAGCTTTTTAATTCCTTTCTTACAAACCATAAACCAATTATCACGCCAGTATATTGTGCAATCACGGTTGCCAGTGCGACACCTTTAACATCCATCTCCAGACCTACCACGAACACAATATCAAGCACGATGTTGATAGCATTCACAATGATGGCGAGTTTGAGTGTGGAGACAGCATTTTGCATGCCTAGTAAAAAACCGTTAATTGAAAATAAAACGATTAATGCCGGCGCACCCCATATCATCCATTGGCAATAAATATCAGCGTAGTATTTCACTTCTTCGCTGCCATCCAACAGATGCAAACCTGTATTAATAATCGGTGTTTGAAAAACAAGAATAACTGTTGCTAACACCAGACCAATTAATAATGATTGCCCCAGTGTTGTACGCATGGCGTTGGCATCTTCCTGTCCATGAGTTTGCGCGATCATGCCAGTCGTGCCCATGCGCAGAAAACCCATGCCCCAATAAAGAAAATCAAATATGACAGAACCAATCGCTACACCGCCTAAATAGACGGCGCTATCGAGATGTCCGATAACCGCAGTATCGACAAGCCCCAGTAATGCCACACTGACATTACTGATGATCATCGGCCCTGCCAACAGCCAAAAGGCTCGGCTTGCCAGTTTCTTTTCCATGAAGTTAAGGTTTAGATTTTAATGGGCACTTGCCAGTGACCCTCAAAGAAATTTTCAGATAAATCATTACGACTGCGCGATGTATATTCTCTTTCTTTCATGTCGCCTTCAATTTTTGATTCAGGTAATTGATAACCGATAGTAATCATCGCCATTGGCATATATTGATCCGGTATCTCAAATATTTTCCGAGTTTTATTTGCATCGAAACCACCCATTTGATGAGTCATTAAACCCAAAGCTGCGGCTTGCAAACACAGGTTTTCACTCGCAGCACCGGTATCGTATTGCCCCCAACGATTGGCATCGCCTGTTTTTGACAAAATAGAATCTGCACAGGCTAATAATAAAACTGGGGCATGTTTTGCCCAGCTCTGATTGCCGGCAGCCAAGCATTCAAAAGCTTTGTCCCATGCAATTTGATTCGTAGATTTATCAAATACTAAAAATCGCCAGGGTTGATCGCCATAACAGGAAGGTGCCCAGCGAGCGGCTTCTAATATTGAAATAATTTGTTCGCGACTGACTATTTTATCTGCGTCATATGCCCTGCCACTCCAGCGACCAGCTATGAGTTCATGAATTTTGGCCTTTGTCTCAATTTCTTTATTAAACATGTGTGATTACACTCCGCTTTTGATAGGCTATTCTAATAATAATGTGAAGAATAATGATGTCTCCCATAGAAACATATCAAATACTGTTTGCCAATATAGAGAAAGTTATACAGGGACAGTCTAGGACAATTCGACATTTGCTGGCTGCTTTTTTTAGTGATGGCCACGTATTACTCGAAGATGTCCCGGGCACAGGCAAAACCACCATGGCAAAGGCATTGGCAAAATCAATTAATGCCGACTTTCAGCGCATCCAGTTTACACCTGACCTGTTACCCACCGATATACTAGGTGTATCGATTTTCAATCAACAATCTCAAGTCTTTGAGTTTCATCAAGGTCCAATATTTAGCAATATATTACTTGCTGATGAAATCAATCGTGCTTCACCCAGAACACAGTCTGCACTACTGGAGGCGATGGGAGAAAGACAGGTCAGTATAGAACGACAGATTTATCCGCTGGATAAATTATTTTTTGTTATCGCTACACAAAACCCGGTTGAATATCATGGCACCTACCCTTTACCAGAAGCGCAAATGGATCGTTTCTCGATGCGATTAAGTCTAGGTTATGTCAGTGAAACCGAAGAAATCGATATTCTTGATCAACAAAACCACCAACATCCTTTGTTAAACATTCAAGCTTGTGTCGACATGGATTCAATACAAGTAGTGAAAGATGCACTAAGCAATATTCAAATCAGTCCTGAGATAAAACAATATCTGGTGACGTTAGTCAGGGCGACACGCGAAATTGAAGGTGTTAATAATGGCGCCAGTCCACGCGCATCTATTGCCATGATGAAATCAGCACAGGCATTAGCATTATTTGATGGGCTTGATTTTGTGACACCCGATCATATTCAGGAAATTGCGATTCCGGTGATTGCTCACAGAATTGCTGTAAATTCAGCCTCGCGTTTTTCAGGCAAGACAACTGAATCCATCGTAGATGATATTATGAGCGATATTGCCGTGCCGGTTTGATTATGTTTCGTCGATTACTGTTTAAAAACTTTAAACTTTTCTATCGACTAAATCAGTTTCTGAAATATCGATTTACCCAACATGGTTTAATGATGTTGATCATTATGATCACTGCCGGCATATTTGGTATCGATACCCGTTCAACCTTGTCATTTCAATTATTTTCAATCGCATTTTTACTCTTATGTACGGCATTTATATTGTCGCTATTACATCGTAAACAGTATGAAATAAGAAGAATCTTACCTGATACAGGCATGGTTGGTGAATTACTTGAATATCGTTGTATCATAAATAACAACAGTAAGCAGACTATTCAAAACCTAATTATAATTGACGAACTTTATTCCGAGTTTCCGGATTTTTCTTACTTTGCCAAATCATCAGACCCTCTGGATAAAAAACGTTTTCGCTTTGATCGTATTGTTGGCTATCCAAGGCTGATCAATTTATTACGGTATAAACGAGGAGGAAGTATTCCTTCAGTCAATGTGGATTACATAGCCAGCCATCATTCCATCGAAGAAAAAATCAGGTTTAAGCCTTTACGACGTGGTTATGTGTATTTAAATAAAATTATGCTTGCCAGAAGTGAACCACTTGGTTTGTTCCAATCGATAAAATCATTTTCACAAAAAGATAAAATACTGATTTTACCAAAACTATATCAGCTCCCGGAACTGGATATGATTGGTCATCGAATGTATCTATCTGGAAATCGTCAACAGGTATCTAAAAAAGGTGATACGCAAGAGTTTGTATCATTACGAGAATACCGCCCTGGTGACCCACTACGCGCAATTCATTGGCGCAGCTATGCACGATTAGGTAAACCTGTTGTTAAAGAATATCAGGATGAATATCAGGTTCGATATGGATTAATACTTGATACATTTCTATCCCCCGGAAATACAATTCCGGTTTTTGAAGAAGCCGTTTCGATTGCTGCATCATTTGTAGCCAGTCACAAACAACAGGATTCATTGCTTGATCTGATGTTTATTGGCAATCGTGCCTATCGATACACTTCAGGTAAGGGGCATCACCAAACACAATCTATCCTGGAAATACTCGCCTGTGCTGAATCAAATTCAGAGAATAATTTATCTGATTTATTTGCTTTATTGAATTCGCATATTAATGAATGTTGCGGTTTGATTTGTGTGCTTCTGGAATTTGATATTGAACGGCAAACATTTTTAAAACAACTGGATCAGCTTGGCATGCCAGCAACAGCCTTTATCATTACTGATGAACAATCTGCAGATATAAATATTCAATTTCAGCATATTTCACCTGTGTTTATCCCTACGGACAACGTACAAATAACACTTGATCAATTAAAACAAGCGCCAAAGGTTGCTGCATAATGAGTGATGTAGTCTCCAGTAGAAAAAAATTATTACCCGCCCCTCCCTTATCCATATTAGTGGCATTGCTTATATGGGGCTGGCAAACAGACTATCTAATATTTGCCATCGTCATGGGCATTTTGCTTGAGGCTTATTGGATTATTAATTTTCGTATCAATTTCAGTGATAAAGACATTAACCAGATCGTTGATCTCAGTGGCTTGTTATTTTTCCTTACGATTGTTTACGTCTTCGTTAATTATGGTGCTAATGGAATTTATAAAATTCTGGAGCTATTACCGTTCACTCTATTTCTGATTTTATTAATACAACGCTATAGCCCACACAACACCATTAAAACCTCTGCATTATTTCTAAGTATCAGACGCCTGGGAAAAGATGCTAATGACGAATTACTCTATGAAATCGATATCAGCATGCCGTATTTATTTATGTGCCTAATCTCTGCTAGCTCTGGTCATAAAGAAAACACATTATTTTTTATTGCTTGTGCCGTCATGTTCTTCTGGATAGGCAATACATTTAGACCAAAACATATCGCATTTTATAAATGGGCTTTACCTGTCTGTATTGCATTCTTACTGGCTTTTGTGACACAAACAGGCATAAAAAGAATGCATAGTGCGACAGAAACATTCTTTATGAGCTTAATTGATCATTATGGCTGGCGTAGTTCTGATCCAGACAGAAAGATGACCGCAATCGGTCAATTAGGCAGACTTAAATTGTCAGACCGCATATTAATGCGTGTTCATACAAAAGTAGAAAATAAACAGCCTGTCTATTTACAGGAACTCACCTACAGCAAATATGAATATGGTATTTGGAGTAACCCTGCCACTGATTTCAACCCTATTCAAAAAACATCTAATAAAAAAGAATGGATTCTGAATAGAACTCAAACAGTTTTAAAATCTTATGATGTCGGTATATATATGCAGGATCAGTCTGCCATCACAGCAATACCGACAAATACACAATCTCTGACGGGGCAGGATCTTGTACAAATTGAAACTAATGAAAATGGCGTTATTCGAATTGACGCGCGTGAAGGCTGGATCAATTACCGCCTTAAAACAACAGATGAACTATTTTATGACGGATTACCAAATGAGCAAGATAGTTATATCTATGATAAATACAAAGACACTTTCAAAACATTAGCTGATGAACTTGAACTAGACAATAAAACTCACAAAGAAGTTATTACTACTATCCAACGCTATTTCGCTGATAATTTTTATTACTCACCCAGTCAAAACCAACGTTATCCAAAAGGCAAATATCTGGAACATTTTCTATTCGACAATAAGCGAGGTCATTGTGAATACTTTGCAACAGCAACTACGTTACTTTTAAGAGAAGCAGGCATACCTGCACGTTATACAGTTGGTTATGTCATGTCAGAATATAGTGACTGGGAAGATGGCTATTTAATCCGTGGCAGAGATGCACATTCATGGGTGCAATATTATCTGGATGGCAAATGGCGAATACTGGATACAACGCCTGCTGTTTGGGCTCCAATGGAATCAGCCGACAGCACTTTTCTGGAACCGATATATGATTTCTTTTCATGGTTGCGTTATATCATTACCAGTGAAGACATTGATGCCAGTGCTAATGATGATTTTAATTTCGCCTGGTTGTTAATTCCGCTGGCACTTTATCTAATCTGGAGTTTTTCAAGAAAAGAACGATTAAGCAAACAATCAATCGGCTCAAACGCTTCAAATAATGTGGAAATCTATGGCACCGATTCTCCATTTTATGAATTGATGTATATATTGGAAAAAAAATACGATGCACGACGACCAGCTGAAACATTGTCGCAATGGATAAAACGTATTCTACCTGATGCTAATCAGCTTTATGAAATTATTGCCTTACATTATCGATATCGATTCAGCTTAAATAGTAATAAGCAAACTGCTAGACAGGAATTGATAAGTAAAGTTAACGAACAAACAATGTCGATAAACTAGATAAGAACATACAGATGATTATTTTCAATCTTATGTTCAAAGCAGCTGAGCATACGATTGCCTTTTTCAACACACTCACCGCTACCCAGATCAAACTTCCACTGATGTTTTGGACAAGTCAGCGAGGTTTGTTCAATTGCCAGTTCAGGTATATTCGTAACCTGATGCGGACAACGACTATCATATACCTTAATTCCATCGCCTTGCTTGAATACAAAGCAGGCATGAGCACCTACTTCAAACCTGGATGCACCTTCTTTGAGTTCATTGAGATTGATCACGTCATGCCATTCTTTTGCCTTGCCCAGTTGTTCGACATGAAAATCGGGAATATCCATTTCAAGAATGGTATGCACTGCCCAGATAATCTTGGAAAAACCTAATGTTGGTATACAAACTAACAAGGCATCCAATATTTCATCCGCACTATTTCCTTCACGTAATGCCCGGGTCAAATATTGTTTAAAGCCTGCTTCTGTCTGCGCATCTACTTTTGTAATAACAGATAATAAAGATCGTGTTTTTGCATCAAGATGATTGCCCGCTTTTTTAAGGAATTCAAAATAGGGGCCAAGCGCTTCTTTTCTAACGCTTAATAGATAATCGAGTTCTTCACTCATTGGCTATGACTCAGCCCCTCTTACACCCCAGTCACGCGCAGGCATTTTCACCACATACTCCTTGCCAGAATTCTCAAACATTTCATCAACATTTAATCCAAGATGAGTATTCAAATAATCATTATGAATAAATATTATATTGATATTTTTATCCGATGGTTTTTTAATTTCTTCATTTTTAGTAAAAAATAAACTGGATTCAACAATACGTCTGTAAGGAATATGTACAGCAACGATGCCGGCTTGATGGCTATCTCTTAAGGTACAGGCATTTATATTATGTCTTGAATAACAACGCACTCCAGCACCAACGATTAAATTACCATTAGCCTTATCCAGTGTTCTAACCCTGACCTCGATAAAATCAAGATATGTATTGGTGGTGGTGCCTAATAATTTGAAATAATCGGCAACAACAACACCTGCCACCAGTAGCGCTAAAGCAGTAATAATAGATGCAATAATTTTTATTTTTTTATTCATTAGGTTCTAGTCTCGTCGTAATCTTGAATTAACCGATATAGGTGTAGGATATCTTAGTACTATGATATAGGAAGACACGACAAAGGTAATTAATGTGGCGAGCTGTATTAAGTAAGATGTCTTTTCCAAAATAAAACCTGACTCTAGTGCCAATACAGCAATTAATAAAGAAAACTCACTGATTTGCCCAAGCCTAAAACCAGACTCAAATGAAACACTCTTTTTTTCACCCTCCATTTGTAAAAGCCCGCCAATAACTAATGGCTTCAATACCAGGGCTGCCATCGCTAACATTGTCGCGGGTAGTATAATCTCACTGACGACAGACATATTAAAACCAGCGCCAAGAGAAAAGAAGAAAATAATCAAAAAGAAATCGCGTAGTGGCTTAAGTCTTTCAGTAATAAACAAGGCAATCGGACTCGATGCCAGCGTAATACCCGCAAGGAATGCACCAATTTCATGAGACAACCCGACAAAATGTGCAATTTCAGCTACACCGAGACACCAGCCAATAGCTACTAAGAAGATATATTCATGAATCTGATCAAACCGCATTAATAATTTAATTAGGACATAACGCTCAAATAGATAGCAGAACAATGCCAGTAACGGCAAATAGAATAACTGCCCGGCAATGCTTGCCAGAATATTGCCGCCCTTTCCATACCCTTGCAACAATAACAAAATAACAATAGCAATCAAATCCTGTATCAAAAGCACGCTAATGATAATTTGACCAGTATGTTTATGATGCAGTGTTGTTGTCGGTAATAGTTTCAAGCCTATAATCGTACTGGAAAACATCATCACTGCACCAATCAATAAGGATTGCAATAATTCGTAACCAAATAGATAGCCAATACCAAATCCGACCAGACAAAAAACAAGCGAACTAAACAAAGTTACTTCCAATGCTTCACGCAACATATTCCATAATTGTTGTGGCAGTAAATCCAGTCCTAATAAATAAAGCAGAAAGATAATGCCTATTTTGGATATGTCACTGATAAGCTCGGCATCATTAATATAACTCAACCCCCAGGGGCCCATAATGAGACCTAAAAGGATATAAGCAACGATCATGGCCTGCCGCGCATACAGCGCAAGCGTGGCGATAACTGCTGCGCCGGTGAAGATAAGAAAAATTGAGAACTCTATCGAAATTTCTTCTGCCATGTAGCTACCTATTGAAATCCTGCAATGTTTGCCATTTTTTATCCATGCGTTTTAACGAAACAGGTAATTGTGTTTTCAATTCCTGCGTAAACAATGAAATGCGCCACTCTTCCATAAGCCAACGATATTCATTTAATATAGGCGAATATTCACCTGTGTTATAGGCATTATCTACTAATTGTTTGATCCGATTCCAATGCGGTTTAATTTCTTCAGTATATTTTTTATCTTTTCCAAGCGAATATTCCAGCTTTTCCAGTCTTTTCCAGATTGATTCAAGATAGCGCGGATACTGGCTTAATTCATGAAAAGTAATATCTTCTATAAAGCCGTTATAGAACAAATACGCTAACTGTTCATTAATATCATCAATAGCAAAGTCAAACAGTTGATAGTTTAATTCTGCAAGAGCAATATTGATTCTATTATAGTTTTCGAAGATTAAATTTAATAAAACTGAAAGCTTTTCTGCCTGTAAAAATATACGTCCTCTGCCTTGCTCGAATTTTGCAAAAAAATCTTCCTGTTTACGAATCGCTTTTTGTTCAAACAAGAAGACTTCATCAATAATCTGATTAACAAACGATTCAACAAGATCACTTCTGGCACCAATAGCACTATAACGTAATGCCAGCGTATCAATATCACGAATATTTTTACTTAAATATTTTAAATCAGACTTCAAATATGATTTGTATAAGGCACGCAATCCAAATTTAAAATCATGTTCTGCTGCTTCCAGACTATCAAAAGCACGTCGATAAACTTCACCATCATCCTCAATTAGTGCCGGATAAACAGTAAAACTTGTTTCACCAGCAGTTAATTGCTCAGAAACCGGTATATCACCAAAATCCCACTGAGTGATCGGTTTTGAACCTTGTTTAGTCTGAATGACTTTATTAAAAGCCGAATCTGATTGTATAGACAACTTTTCATGCAGAATTTCAAGGCTGCGTTCTTCTGCGATAATATTTTGATTTTTATCGATTACTCTGAAATTAAACTTCAGATGTTCAGGCAACCCATCATTTGACCAATCGGCACCTTCAATCCTGATGCCCCTGGTCCTGTATAAATAGGCTGCAAGCGCATCTTTTAATCCTGATTTATGCTGCTTAATATTGTTACTGCATTCTTCAGCAACATCCGGCACGGGCACTAATTGTTTACGAATGGATTTAGGTAAAGACTTTAACAAACAGATTATCTTTTCTTTTAGTAACCCGGGCACCAGATAATCAAATTGCTGATCATGATATTGCTTTAGTGTTTCAAGAGGAATATCGACAGTAATACCATCATGTTGTTTGCCAGGCACGAACTGATACTCAAGTGGCAAACTAATATTATTGATCGATAAGGTATCTGGATAATATGCATCTTGATAGTGAGTATTTTCTGAAAAAATAATATCTTCTTTACTTAACAGATATTCTTCATAAGCTGACTTATTCAATTTTGCAGACCATCGTTCATAACTATGCCCATCAAAAACATCGTCCGGCAATTTTACATCATAAAAATCATATACAGTTGATTCATTAAGCATATCGGGTCGTCTGGTTCTGATTTCTATTTCTCTTATTTCATCTATTGTTTTCTTATTGTTAGCAAAAAGGTCTGAATGACTATCAAATTCCAAATCTACCAACGCCCGTTGAATAAATAATTTACGTGATTCCTTTGCATTTATTTTTCCATAATTAATTGTTTTATCTGCGCTTAAGGTCATGCCATACAATAAAATGGTTTCTTTGGCGATAATCCTAGAACCTGACCTTTCCCAACGAATATCCGAATAAGAATATTTAAGTAAATGCTTTGCTGTATGAATTACCCATTGTGACTCAATCATGGCAGAGTTTCTTGCATACAATTTTGATGTTTCCACTAACTCAGCTGACACAACCCATTTTGGTTTCTTCTCAAATAAAACAGAAGCCGGAAACAAATAAGATTGGACATTTCTTGCACCTGTATAGACATGCTTATCCGACAAATAGGCAACATAACTTGCCAAACCGGTTAATATTGCGCAATGCAAAGACTGATAATTTGCCGCATCCCGATTTAATGGTAATTTTAATTCCGTGCTGACATGGCGAAGCTGTCGATGTATATCCAGCCATTCGCGCATTCTTAAATAAGAAATAAAATTTTGATTACAAAGCTTCTTTAGCTTGTTTTGAGACAGCTTGTTTAATTGATTGTGATAAAAATTCCAAAGATTTACGAACCACAAAAAATCGGAATTTTCATCATTAAACTGTCTATGAGCCTTATCTGCCTTCGCAATATTATCCAACGGTCTTTCACGCGGGTCCTGAATACTCAAAACACTAACGATAATTAATAGTTCACTAACGCAATTATATTCTGCAGCAGCAAGTAACATGCGCGCATAACGAGGTTCAATTGGTATTCTTGCGATCTTTCTACCTTGCCTAGTTAAAGATTCATTTTGATTGATTGCATTAATTTCTTTCAACACATTCAAACCATCATTAATTAGCTTGTCATTGGGTGCCTCAAGAAAAGGATATGCCTTTATATCGCCCAACCCCAAAACTTTCATTTGCAAGATAACTGAAGCTAAATTAGTTCTAAGAATTTCCGGTTGTGTGAATTCTGTTCGCGACAAAAAGTCTTCTTCGCTATATAGCCTGATACATATCCCGTCACTGGTACGCCCACATCGACCCTTGCGTTGATTTGCTGCAGCACGTGATATCTTTTCAATTGGTAAGCGTTGCACCTTACTTTGAGCACTATATCGACTTACCCTCGCCTTGCCGGTATCAATCACATATCTAATCCCGGGAATAGTTAAAGATGTTTCAGCAATATTCGTTGCCAGAACAATATGCCTTCGTTTATGTGGTGCAAATATTTTTGATTGTCTCGATGTACTTAAGCGTGCATAAAGTGGCAAAATATCAGTATCATTTAACTTTAATTTTGATAGATATTTATCTGTTTCGTGAATTTCACCTTCGCCTTCCAGAAAAATCAGAATATCACCCATGTCAAATGTCGATAACTCGCTTACTGCATCGGCTATTGCTTTTAATCTGGCATCATCATCCCCTTCTTCATCTATTGGACGATAAAGAACATCGACGGGATAAGTCTTTCCAGAAACCTCAATGATCGGTGCTTGATTAAAAAACTCTGAAAACCGTTTCACATCAATCGTGGCTGATGTAACGATCACTTTCAGATCTGGTCGTTTTGGTAATAGTTGCTTGATGTAGCCAAGAATGAAATCAATATTCAGACTACGTTCATGGGCTTCATCTATTATCAATGTGTCATATTGATTAAGATATCTATCACTTTGCATCTCACTTAAAAGAATGCCATCCGTCATTAATTTAATGTAGGTTTTATCTGTTGATAAATCCTGATGACGAATCTTATAACCAACGGCTTCGCCAATCGTTGATTGCAATGATTCTGCAATACGTTTAGAAACCGTTCTTGCTGCAATTCTTCTCGGTTGTGTATGCCCTATAACACCATTAACTCCTCTACCTGCTTCAAGACAATACAATGGTAACTGCGTAGTCTTGCCCGAACCGGTTTCGCCGCAAATAATCAATACTTGATTTTCGGCGAGTAATTCCTGAATTTCAGCTTTCTTTTCAAAGATCGGTAATATAGTTTGGTATTCTTGAACAGGCACATGAGCATTACGCCACTCAAAACGTTCAACTGCTATCTCTATCTGTCGCTTTAACTCAGATAGATTTTTATCTTTATCCATCGCTAATCGATTAACCCTAGCACGCAGTCGAAAATAATCACTGCGACAGACGTGATTTAATTTGTCACGTAATACTGCTAGTTGGTTTTCAAAGTGACTGTTTATAGACATGCTTTTTCAATATTTAAACATCTGAACTGGTTCAAAAATTTATGTTAGTTAATCATATTATTTTATATTTTTTGATGGGCTATCAGAATTTTCCTACATTAAAAATAATTTTAATGTCTTTATTTATAGAATACGTTAAGTTAAAAAGTAAATAATAGTATTTTCAATGCTTTAATTCAGTTTTTTCAATATAAATTTATTGGAGTGTCTTAATGTAATGGAGCTCGTGTTTGATTTAGCCGGCTCACATACTGATGGGGCCAGTGATCTGGATTGAATAGTTGATTAATATTATATGTCGCTATGCCCTAGCGACATATCAGGTTCTATCTTATCTCTGATTAATTGTTTTAATTTATTTGATTCCGGAAATTTACCTGAATCTTGTTTTGAGTAAATTAACTCTCCGTCTAACAGCACATTAAATATACCCTTGTCTGTCGGCACCAGCGAACACTCCCCCAGCATATCTTCAAACGTAAATAATAATTCCTGTGCCAGCCAACTTGCGCGCAAGATAAAACGACATTTTTTGCAGTAGTGAATTTCAACTCGTGGTTTGGCTTTAATTGAAAGCATTTTTATTTTTACCCTTTAAACCTTTGATTTGAAGTCAGGAGCATATTATATCTTTACTTTTAATATTGATTTGTCTGTTATTTTCGCTGCAACTTCAAATAAAGACTGAGGTAAAAGTTATTATTGGTTACCCATTATCTGCTTATTCTTTCAACAAGCACGCTGATAATTATGCGAAGAGGCTTAATTTTGGAATTAACCAACTAATAAATAATCTTTATCTAAATCATAAGTTCAGCGTCAATCTTTCAACTAATCTTCAATAAAAAAATATTAACAACAATAAGTTTTATAGCAGGACCCAGCCATATTATTCTAAACAAAATACAAATAGTTATTTTTAGCGATATGAACGCGGTTATCGTCATGCACTGGAAGTTGGATTTAAAAACCTTACTACAGGTAATGATTAACCGACATCATAACGTAACAAGTAGATACGCATGATATATAATAATAGCAATCCGGGTAATGCTATTATAAAAGTTGTCATAAAAAATAAACCCCAGCCAACTTCCGTAACAAGATAACCGGCAGGCGGACCAACAAATACACGACCGATCGCTGAAAAGGCCGATAACAAGGCAAATTGGGTTGCTGTATAACGTTGGTTACATAACGCCATTAATAATGCGACAAACGCGGCCGTTCCCATACCGCCGGATAGGTTTTCCATACCAATCACAATGAGCATGCCAGCATAACTTTTACCAACAAACGACAAAATCATAAAACCAAGATTGGTAAATGCCTGAAGCAAACCAAACCAGAATAAGGATTGAAATAAACCAACCCTAAGCATCAGTATTCCACCTACAAATATGCCAAATAATGTCGAGATAAGACCTAATCCTTTATTAACAATGCCAACTTCTGAGGTCGAAAAGTCCAGAGCTTGAATCAGAAAAGCTGTTGTTAATGTCCCTGCAAATGCATCGCCAATTTTATAAAGCACTATTAAACAGAGCAGACCTATCGCAAAAGGACGCCTAATAAATTCAAAAAATGGTTCGACAACTGCCGCTTGTAAATTTAAAGGCCGAGATTCATTTTGTGGCTGAAAACATACCCAGGATGTCGTCATGCCTATCAACATCAAAACTGCCATCACTAAATAGGCGGTTTTCCAACTATAAAAATCAGCAATTATTAATGCACCTGCACCTGACGCTATCATCGCAACACGATATCCGCCGACAGAAACAGCCGCACCTAAACCTCGCTCATTCGGGTTTAATATATCCGTACGATATGCATCGAAGGCAATATCCTGTGACGCAGAAAAAAAAGCAATTAAGAACGCCAACATGCCCATCCATTTCAGCTCGGTTTCGGGTGTGAAAAATGCCATCAATGAAATAGATATTAATAATGCTAACTGGCTGATAAACATCCAGCTACGTCTTCTACCTAGATTGAGGGGCACATAACGGTCCATTAGAGGAGCCCAGATAAATTTTAGTGTGTATGGCAAACCCGCCATGGAGAACCATGCGATCGATTGAATATCAACATCAACATCGGCCAACCATGCCTGCAATGTCCCCCCGCTAAGTGTCAGTGGCAAACCAGAAGAAAATCCCAACAATAGAATAGCGATGATTCTGGTATTGGTTAGATCATTTATTGTGATTCTCTGCTTTTCCATTTTTACTTGAAATAGTTTTATTGGCTCGTATAGTTGCTGGGTTATGGCAATAGAAATAGAACGTAAGTTTCTGGTCATCAACGAAAACTGGAAACAACATATCACTAAAAGTGAGAGGATGGTACAGGGGTATTTAGGCGGCAATGAACATAATTCTGTACGCGTAAGAATTAATGGAAATGTTGCAGATCTGAATATCAAGTCAAAAGTCATTGGCACAGCCAGAAATGAATACGAATACAAGATTCCAACTGATGATGCTGAAGAACTAATAAATCAGCTATGTGATAAACCATTAATCGAAAAAACACGACATTATTTGCAAATTGGACAACATATTTGGGAAATAGATGTCTTTGAAGGTGAAAATGCAGGATTAATTGTTGCTGAAATAGAATTGAATAATATTGATGAGGCGTTTGAAAAACCTAAATGGCTAGGCTCGGAAGTGACTGAAGATAGCCGTTATTACAATATTTTTCTGGTAAACCACCCTTTTTCCAGCTGGTCTGATGCAATTTAGATCAATCGAAACGCTTGTATTTTCTATATATCCTCTTGTGATTACACTATAATATCTAGCTAATTAAATATTTTTCTATTATTGAATGTCTGTTCAAGAGCAACTTGTTGATAATTTCAGTCGCGTAGTCAATTACGTACGCATATCGGTCACTGATCGCTGTGATTTTCGCTGTATCTATTGTATGGACGATGAAATGAAGTTTATTCCGCGCGCACAGTTACTGACACTGGAAGAAATTGCCCGTATCGGCAAGGCATTTACTGAATTAGGCGTAAACAAAATTCGTATTACCGGTGGTGAGCCTCTAATCCGTAGAAACATTATTAAACTATTTAATGATCTTGGTGCCCTACCCGGTTTAAAAGAATTAGTAACCACAACAAATGGCTCACAACTCGAAGCCATGGCGCAGCAATTAAAAGATGCGGGTGTTAAGCGTCTCAATATAAGTCTGGATTCACTTGATGCCAATAAATTCAAACGGATTACTCGCGTTGGTGATTTAAATAAAGTATTAGACGGAATTGATACTGCATTAGCTGTTGGCTTTAAAAAAATCAAAATCAATGCTGTGATTTTAAAAAATCGTAATCATGATGAAGTCGTTGATCTGGTAAACTATGTCATAGATAAAGGTATTGATATCAGTTTTATTGAAGAAATGCCTTTAGGAGTCATTGGTGATCATGACCGTGCCGAAGCATATTATTCGAGTGATGAAATCAGACGTGATCTTGAATCAAGTTTTGAATTGATCCCAACGACAGAAACAACGGCTGGTCCATCTAAATATTACAAACTGACCGGACACAATACTCGTGTCGGTTTTATATCGCCACACAGTCATAATTTTTGTGACCAATGTAATCGTGTACGTTTAACCTGTGAAGGTCGATTATTGTTATGTTTAGGACAGGAGCATTCTGTTGATCTACGCAAAGTGGTTCGCGCGCATCCTGACAATGACGAAGCATTAAAACAAGCCATACGTGATGCCATGAGCATTAAACCCAAAGGTCATGATTTCAATCTTAACGAGAAGCCAATTATTTTCCGTCACATGAATGTGACTGGCGGGTAATATGCCTTCATCCTATCGTCCCGAAATGACCAATGCGGGACTTGATCCTACATTAAGTGTTGATGTTATGGACGAATATCAGAATATTCGTGAATTACAAATAGCAGAAGAACGTCCACTTACAATATATATTGATAGTTATGAAATCGTCACCTTGATGACATTAGGCACCCAACCAGAATTACTCGCATTGGGTTATATCAAAAATCAGGGTCTGGTCAGCAATATAAATGAAATCAAATCTGTTCAGGTTGACTGGGATGTTAATGCAGTTGCAATTACAACCTATAGCAATCGCGATGACTGGAAAGAGCGCCTGGGTCCAAGAATAGTCACAACGGGTTGTGGCCAGGGCACTGTCTTTGGCGATGTCATGTCTCAACTCGAACAAACACAGATTAAACCATTTAGATTAAAACAGTCTCGTTTATATCAGCTTTTAAAAAATCTGAATATATTTAATGATGTCTATAAAAATGCAGGTGCAGTTCATGGTTGTGCCTTGTGTGAAGACACGACTCCATTAATTTTTATTGAAGATGTCGGAAGACATAATGCTGTCGATGCTATTGCAGGTAAAATGTGGCTGGAAAATATAGATGGTAATAACAAAATATTTTATACCACTGGTCGCTTAACATCCGAAATGGTTATTAAAGTGGCACAGATGAATATTCCGATCCTGTTATCTCGATCTGGCATTACTCAAATGGGATTGAATCTAGCAAAAGATTTAAATATTACCCTGCTATCGCGCGCGAAAAATAAACATTTTCTGATTTATAATGGCAAGGAAAATATCGATTTTAATTGTAATTTACCTGAAAAGCGTGAAGTCGCTAATTTAAAAAAAGATTAGTCCAGTGCGATATCACTATTAATTTCAGTTTCTACTGCATGAGTTATCTCACGTTGGGATGTAATTCCGACTTTTTTCAGAAATTTACGCATTTCCATATTAAAATCGTCTTCATTCATAATTTACTCCAATTAATATATTGATGACCAATATAATAAAAAAAGATATCACAGGCGTAATCCTTGCTGGCGGACAGGCTAGACGTATGCAGGGAACGGATAAAGGTCTGGTTAAACTTGGTGGTCAACCTATGATTCAACATGTTATCAATCGTATTCAACCGCAGGTGAATCATCTGCTAATCAATGCCAATCGTAGTCAGCGTCAATATGCTGAGATTGGTCTAAACATAATTGAAGATGAAATTGGACACTTTGATGGTCCCTTGGCCGGCTTTTATACCGCAATGAAACATTGCAATACCTCTTATTTGTTAATGACGCCCTGTGATTCACCGTTTATACCTAATTACATGGTTAAAAAACTCGGCAATAAATTATCTGAAGCAAATGCAGATATCAGTGTTGTAGAAACAAATCAACGTCTACAACCTGTATTTTGTCTTTTAAAATCGAATTTAATAGATTCATTAGAAGCATTTTTGAAAATAGGTGAACGCAAAATAGATAAATGGTTTTCAAAACATAATATGGTGGCCGTCGATTTTACTAATGTTAGTGCTGCATTTAATAATATCAATACACCTGAAGATTTAATGGCTGCAGAAGACGCGTTAAAATCCCATGACTATTAATTGTGATATACCGATATTAGGTTTTGCGGCATATAGTGGCACTGGCAAAACCACCTTGTTAATTAATCTTATACCATTGCTAAAAAAACATGGACTGAATATCGGTGTCATCAAACATGCGCATCATGCATTTGAAATTGATCAACCTGGCAAAGATAGCTATAAAATTAGAAAATCCGGTGCGAATCAAATGTTAATAGGTTCTAGAGAGCGCTGGGCACTAATGGTGGAACAGGAACAAACAAACCATATCGAACGTCTACAAGAATATATAAATCAGTTTGATACCACAAAACTTGACATTATTCTGGTAGAGGGTTTTAAGCCTGAAGCGATACCAAAAATTGAATTACATCGACCCTCACTCGGACATACCTTACTTTGTGTAGACGACAGCAGTATTATCGCTATCGCCTGTGATGAGAAACCAAAAATAAATCATGGTTTAACACAACTTAATTTAAATGATTATCAGTCAATATCAGACTATATTATCAATATATTCATAAATTAATTAAATAAAACAGGTTATAAAGTATGACAGACAAGATTAAGGTTGATCCAAGTTGCATGGATGATTTTGACAAGGAATCAATCCTGCCTGCTGAAGCACTGCAACGTATTTTCAATTTAATCAAAGCAGTTTCAGAAAAAGTGAATGTGCCAGTACGCGAAGCCCTGGGTAAAGTATTGGCTGAAAATATTACTTCTTCTATTAATGTTCCATCTGGTCGAAATTCAGCTATGGATGGCTATGCAATTAGAAGTAAAGATTTACCTGAAGATGGCGTCAAGACATTTAATATGATTGGCACTTGTCTCGCTGGCAAACCATTCAAACAAGCGGTAGATAAAGATCAATGTGTTCGCATTATGACCGGCGCAGTCATGCCAGAAGGCACAGATACAGTTATCATTCAGGAACATGTCGAAGTAAATGGAAATAACATCAAAATTGATAACAATACAAATGCAGGTGCAAATATACGAGAAGCTGGTGAAGATTTATCGATAGGCGATCTGGTGCTCGAACAAGGTATGCGTTTAAATCCGGCTGACATTGGGTTACTGGCTTCACTTGGTCATGCCGAAGTACCTGTATATAAAAATATTACAGTAGCGTTCTTTTCCACTGGTGATGAACTTAGATCCATCGGTGAACCACTTGAAGATGGCGCAATCTATGACAGTAATCGTTATACCCTCTTCGGCATGCTTGCCAATCTTGGCGTTGAAATCATTGATATGGGCGTTGTTAAAGATAATAAAGCCGAACTTGAAAGTGCATTTCATGAAGCCACAAATAAAGCCGATGTATTAATTACTTCAGGCGGCGTCTCTGTTGGCGAGGCAGACTACATCAAGGAAACATTAGAAAACAACGGCACGATACATTTCTGGAAAGTTGCGATGAAACCAGGTCGCCCATTAACATTGGGGAAAATGAAGGACTGTTATTTTTTTGGTCTTCCCGGAAACCCTGTTTCAGTGATGGTGACCTTTTATCAATTCGTTCAGCCCGCAATAAAAAAACTACTTGGTGAAAAACATGTAGAACCCATCATGATGAAAGTACCATGTATTTCAAAATTGAAGAAACGACCGGGCCGCGTTGAATATCAACGCGGAGTCCTTGAGAAAAATACTCAAGGTGAAACCATTGTTAGAAAGACCGGAAAACAAGGGTCTGGCATCCTCCGCTCGATGTCAGATGCCAACTGTTTCATCGTGTTACCACTTGAGAATGCTGGTGTCACTGAAGGCGATTTGGTTGACGTCCAACCTTTCTATGGTGTTATTTAATCTAGAATTTACTTTAGATTTTATTAAATTATATATTTAATTCAATTATTTATATTTACTTCTTAATAATTCATTTCTGTTTTTAAAGCCTATTTTGGCTATTTTATGACTTTTTATGCATGTCGTTCCAAACAGTAGCTGTAATGTAAAACGTATTACCATCCTGAATACTAAAGTGGGGTGTGGTAAGTCTATGCTGGCGACTAATCTGGCCAGCATGTATGCCAGTAAAGGATTAAAAACGACCCTCATAGATCACGATCCTATTAACAGTTCAACAAATTGGTTAAAAAAATGACCTTAAGAACTCCCGGCAATAACTGGTATTGATGCAAGTCGACCAAATCAAACTGTTACCCGCACCTGGCAATTACGGACACCTGCAGGAACAGACAGAATGATTATCGATACTCCTGCCGGGATTCGTGGTTTTGAATTGAATGATTTTGTTACTAACACCGATTACATCATTATTCCTGTCGTTCCATCACAAAGTGATATTAATGCAACAGCTCAACTCATCTCGGAATTACTGTTAAATGTAAAAATCAGAAAACTGGCGGTGAAGGTGGCAGTAGTCACTAACCTGGTAAAAAAGAATACAAAAATACTTGAACGTCTAGCTTCATTTTTGGAAAAACTCGACTTTCCGGTCGTCACCTCTTTTCGTGACACACAAAATTATGTCAATGCAGAAACTCAAGGACTAGGAATACATGAAATTTATCCACCTTCACGGGCTAGGCGTGATATGGAAAATATGGAAAAGTTATTTAACTATATTGAGCAAGGTACTGCTAAAGAGCTATTCAGTGAACATTTTGATAAGCATCAAATAAATACTAATTAATTTTTTTAGCTATTTCTTCAACTATCAAATCAGAAAATGGTAATGCGCAAGTAAATGCTGGAGAAACAGCGTTTAGCACATGAAATGATTTGTCATCACCTTCAAATTTAAAATCCATTTCCAAGGTTCTAGTTTTTGAGTTAATTAATTGTGCCCTAATACCCGGTTTACCCCAACTATAATTTGTTGAGTCATCTACCTCATATAACAATGACCCTGCTAAATTAACAAGATTATTTTTATAAAACTTCGCCATTTCTTCGTAAGCAAGTCTTCGAAAATTGAATTTATTTGCTAAAAATAATCCCGATTCCACACTTAATATATCTATAAGCTCATTTAAATTAAACCGATCAAATCCTTTATAATTCTCTCTCCAAAAAGCAGGAATCGCAGTAGGACCAATTTTAGTTTTATTAAATGCAGTAACAGTAAAATGCACGCCTAAAAAAGGATTATTTAGATTTGGAACAGGATATATGTTCGTTTTAAGCTTTAAACCTTTATCTGATGCATATAAATACAACCCTTTGAATGGCAGAATTTGATAATTTTCTGAAAAACCGAATTCTTTTGCGATCTTGTCAGCATATAAACCCGCTGCATTAACTAAATATCCAGCTGATATTTCGCCAATATTAGTTTGAATAGCTTTATCGGTTTTATGTATAAATTTCACGTCAAGCAATATTTCTACCCCAAGACTAAGTAGTTTATCCTTAATCGATAATATGACTTCTATAGGATCAACTGTAGCTGTAGTAGGAGACCAAAGCGCCTTCTCATATGTTTTAGCTTTAGGCTCAATTTCTGTTGCTTCTTCATCTGAAATGACATCCAGAATTACGTTATTAGCAACACCTCTTTTATGTAATACATGTATTCCCTCCAGTTCAACTTCATTTCTAGCAACTACCAATTTTCCACATCGATTTATTCTGAGTTTATTTTCTTCGCAGTAATTACGCCATGCTTCATTACCAGCTTTGCATAACTTGGCTTTTATTGAATCTGATGTATAGTAAAAACCCGCATGCAAAACACCACTATTACGCCCACTGGCATGAAATCCAATCTCTTTTTCTTTTTCAATAATTAGGATTTTTGAATCTGGAAATTGCTGTTTTAATTTATAGGCTATAGATAGCCCAATAATACCTGCGCCGATGATTAAAAAATCGGTATATATTTGTTTTTTCATAAAATGAATTTAATAACCAGGAGTGTTTTTTTCGACCCATTTAGAACCTGCTTTTATATCTTCCCTCTTCCAGAAGGGAGCACTGGACTTTAATTGCTCCATGATGGCACGACAACTTTCAAATGCTTCTTTACGGTGAGCAGACCATGTCACCACCAATACAATATCTTCACCAATCTTGACCTTGCCAATGCGGTGTAAAATCAGCACATCTAACAGCTTCCATTTCCCGATTGCGTCTTTTGCGATCGCTTCGAGATGCTTTTCTGTCATGCCGGGATAATGCTCAAGCGTCATACCGGTTACTTTTTTATCTTCATTAAAATCACGCATTGAACCCACAAAAGTGGCTATTGCTCCATACTGGCCACGAAATGACTGACTGTCCTGATATATCTGCACCTCAGTCCATGCATTAAATGCTTTATTTCGAATTTCGATCAACAAGGATTAACCTCCAGTGACTGGCGGGAAAAACGCCACTTCATCACCTGACTTCAATTCATGCTCAGGTTTTACATATTCATGATTGACCGTCATCATTACTTGCTCAAACTCCAGCTGATGATCGGATAGAATTTTTTGCCATAAGTCATTTACCGTGACACTGTCATCGATATCGAGCGAAGCGACTGCTTCACCAACAAGCTCTCTTAAGCTGGCAAAATATTTAACTGTTATTTGCATTACGTCTTAGTATTAAGTTAATCCGGTTTACGATATATTTAGAATTATAACAAATGGGCTTTAGACATATGAGTAAATTAACGCATTTTAATGAAAATGGTGCAGTTCACATGGTAAATGTGGGTGATAAAGATGATACCCATCGTATTGCTATAGCTGCCGGAATAATTTCAATGCAGGCAAATACACTAACATTGATACAACAAGGAAATCACAAAAAAGGTGATGTACTCGGCATTGCAAGAACTGCTGGCATCATGGGGGCAAAAAGGACAGCTGATCTGATACCACTTTGTCATCCTATTGCACTTACGCATGTCGATATTGAATTATCTATTCAGGAGGAAACTTCATCGATTTACTGTATATGCCGTACAGAAACCCGTGGAAAAACCGGCGTCGAAATGGAGGCATTAACAGCTGTACAGGTCGCGCTACTAACAATCTATGATATGTGCAAAGCCGTAGATCGGGGCATGACCATAAGCAATATAAAACTATTGGAAAAATCCGGAGGTAAATCCGGAACATGGAATCATACTGATTAAGAATTAATCATATTTAATATATTTAAAGCGCGCATCATCAGGCGTGCCATCCAAAGCACTGTCTTCTTCGATACCTGGTTGCCATTGAATAACTTCTTCTATCTTTTTTGCCAATTCAAAATCTTTATCCGTGACACCTTTCGCTGCATGATTGACAAGTTTTACAATAACAAATGCATAGGACACCGTAAGGTCGGGATGATGCCAGGCAGCTTCAGCTAAATGACCAACAGTATTCACAACCATTAACGTTGCTTTCCAGCCACTAGTTTTATATTTTCGTCTAATCCAGCCATTTTCAAATTTCCATTCAGGTAATTCCTCTTTTAAACGAGCATTAATCTCTTCTTCAGAGTAAGTTTCATCTTTTTCTTTTTTTCGCCATTGAGCCATGCTTCACCTCAAATTGCTTCCTGATAATCTGAATCATTATTATGATACATAGTTACATTATTTCTGACTTCAGCACATACCAAACCTATCTTTACTGATGATAGCGCATTAGTCCGCTGACCTGACTCACATAGTGCTCCCCTAAATCCCAGATAATTCGCATTTAATGATAATAAGTCCGGAATATCTTTAATCCTGAGTGAGCCTGCAAGCCCTGTTATCAAATCATGTGATTGAGTATATTTTACAAATTCCTGTAAACAATCAATCGACAACAATTCACATAAACTCTTGTCATTTTTTAACTTCGTATCAATCATTATGCCTCGAAGACCGATACTTAATAAAGGCTCAAGCTTTTCGCAAACTGAATAATTCTCTGCAAATAATACAATGACAATAGGTATTCTATTATCTGCTGCATCTTTAATAGTCACGATAAATTCACTAGATATATCTTTTTCAAATAAACCCACTTTGACAAAATCTACCCCGGTTGCAGCCATATCTTCAATTAATGTTGGCAAGCCGGGATCATTTGCAGATACATCGCCAATCGTAGCACTTACAGGTATTCGACCATCAACAAAATTTACAATATCGCAAACCACATTATATGGTTGCGCGCCTAGTGCGCCTTTGTCAGGATTTTTTATATCAAGAATATCAACATCATGATTGATAATGATTTTTGCTTCTTCAACAGAAGTTACACTTGCTAATACACCTGTCATGCAATCAATACCTTGTTATTTTCTGTCTGGTATTTTTCTATTTTTTCCATCAACCAATTCCAGGCTTCTAATTCACATTCACCGGCTGTCTTATCGATAGCGATTCTTAAATATTTTAATTCATCACATATTTTTTCATCGGACAACATCTCCAGTCGACTAACAAGAATAGCCGCTTCTAATATAGCTGATTGCGCTCGATTAAAACCGGTAAACGGGGAATGTGTAACCTCATTAACCGAGTTCATAAAAAATGTCGGCCTTAATTCATCATCACGAAACTCTTCAAGCTCCAGTTCAACATGGCTTAATGTACTTACCAGTCGTTTAGTATTTATTTTATTTGAATCAACTGTTTCCCAGTTTTTACGCCCAGTCAAACAACCTGCAAATATACGCACATCATTTGTCCTGTTAATTACAGCAGTTTTTTCACGCAGAATATTATTTAATGTTGCAGAAGGTTTAAACGGCGCAATAATATATTTATTATTTTCAAAACGTACACCCATAGGTGCTATATGAGTTGTACCATCTTCGTTAAGAGTTGTCACAATGACTTCATGTATCATGTTTTGCCTTCTTTCTGCTCGCTTTCAATGTACTTCCAGCTTCTTTATATTCGGCTTTTCGCAATTCTTTCATATCATGTGCTGCACGTGAATCGAGGTCTTTCTCTGCATCTGTTTTTGTTTTAGTTGTTACACCCCATTCCAGTTCTTCATCCTGCATATAGGGTTTACCTAATTGCCACGCAATTTGAGCCCTAGCAAGTTCTACTCCCATATAAAAAGCATGAGGCGCATCATCCTGTAATAAATTCAGTTTTGGAAATAAAACGAATGGATTAGTACTCGATTCAATACCATCACGGTTATAGACATGAATACCATCATCACTTACCTGGATACGATAACTTGGGTCTTTTATTTCACCTGCAATTTCCTCAATTTCTTTAGCGGAATATGGAAATGGCCGGCGGGAATGTATTCCTAACAAACCACTATCCAGTCCTTTAGGCAAACTATTATCTGCACGCGCGGCGTACATCATGCGTCTGGCCAAATCGGCTTCTCGTACTGCAGTCCGACAATGTTGGCTAACTTCTGTCACTAAAACAGCATTCAGTTTCATCTCCGATATCAAACCAAATAATATGGCATTAATCCCTGTCGTATCAGCTTCAGTTAATTCAGTAAGGTTGCCTACACCCATCATAATCTCAATTTCTGGATAGCGCTCTCTCAATTCATAATAACGAATAATTGATTCGGTAAACCCAAAATGTATAGGATCAAGAATTGCATCTGCAAAAAAAGGCTTTCCTTTTTTCTTAAAAATTTCAATGGCTCTATATAAAGATGAGAGATCTTTATGGTTTTCTGGAATTAGAACAGGAACGGAATCTACTTCATCGGCAACCCAAAGCGTACTTTCCTTGAGACTTAATAGATAATCAGCACCCGCTTTACCTCCACGAACAAGGTCATCGGTTTCAAGCGAGTCGATACTGACTATAAAATCAGCTTCATGTAGAGCAGTAATCGTTTCCTCAAGATGTGGAAATGGCGTGTCTGGCAAACAGCCAATATCAATTACATCTGCACCGTCTTCTCGATATTTATACGCTTTGTTCAGGATCTCATCGATACTAACCATAGGTGCATCAACAATCTCGGCAAAAATTGCAGCATCGAACATGTCTAAAGAGGGCTGCTTCCTTTTTCGACCAAAATATATAGGCAAGTCCTTTAGATCGATTGGGCCCCTCTCAAATAACACGCCTTTATCATCGGATAGCTGCTCTAAATCTCCTCGACAAAGACCAGGTACAACCACTTTATCAAAGGATTCAATATCATTGAGTCGACGACCAATCATCTGTGCAGTCATTAATGCCGCTACATTGACACCGATATTACGAATTTCATATTCAAATTCTTCAGGTGACATTTCATTAAGAATACGCTGCAACCGTTTTTCAGCCAGTTTCCCGGTAAGAAATAGAATACGATCCTTTATGTTTGCTTCTTGTTCCTGCATGGCTGCGCATTATAAGCGTTCGAAACGAACATTAGGGATATTTATTGAATGAATTGGTTTAATATAACCAACGATTAGATGCATTCAGCCAATAACTTAAAAAGAATAATAAATACAATATATTTATAAACATAAATATATATTTAACTAATTGTTTTTATTATATATTTTTTTTTTGAAATACTCATGGCATGATAATCGCTCAACATTGATAAAATAAACTTATTAAATAATCAATCGACTGAATCTATAACAAAATTATGCATATTCATTTACTAGGTACTGGTGCCGGGGGAGGCTTTCCACAATGGAATTGTAATTGTGATAATTGCAAACGCCTTCGTGAAGGGACGATACAAAGTAGCGCACGCACCCAATCCTCAATCACCGTTAGTGGTAATGGGGAAGATTGGGTCTTATTCAATGCTTCACCTGACATTAGGGCACAAATTGAATCATTTCCTCCACTTCAACCAGCAAGGAAAGTTCGTGATACAGGAATTTGTTCAATCATTATTTGCGATGCACAAATCGATCATACAACTGGATTATTGATCCTCCGTGAACATGATAAACCTTGGGATGTTTATTGTACTTCTAGCGTTTATGAAGACATGACGACCGGCTATCCTATATTTAATATTCTTGGCCACTTTCGCGGAGTTAACTGGCATGAAGTTAATACCGGTCAAAAACCATTCATAATACCAAAAGCAGATAATCTTATATTTACAGCCGTTCCGTTAAAAAGTGAAGCCCCACCCTATTCTCCACATCGCCATAATACTGTTCTCGGTGATAATGTCGGTTACAAAGTTGAAGACACATCTACCGGTAAAAATTTATTTTATGCTCCAGGTCTAGGCATTATTGAAGATCATGTTTATGAGTACATGAGTAATGCTGATGTCGTTTTAGTTGATGGCACTGTATGGACGAATGACGAAATGTCCAGACGAGGAGTTGGTAACAAACTAGCAAGTGAAATGGGACACCTCGATCAATCAAGCAAAGGCGGGATCATAGAAATATTAAGTAGTATGGATAAACCTCGAAAAATATTGATCCATATCAATAATACTAATCCAATACTCGATGAAGATTCAGATGAACGAAAACAATTGAATGAATTGGGCATTGAAGTGTCATACGACGGCATGGATATACATATCTAATTTGGAGATTAAAGTATGGCCACTAAAAATAAACCATGGACTAAAAAACAATTCGAAAAAAAGCTCAGAGAAAAAGAAAAGTATTATCATATTAATCACGAATTTCATATCTTAATGAATGAAGGTGGATTAGATAAAAAAGCTGTTCAAGGCTGGGTAGCTAATCGTTTCTATTATCAAGTTGCTATTCCCGTTAAAGATGCAGCAATCATGTCTAACTGTTGGGATAGAAATGTACGTCGAAATTGGATACAAAGGATCATTGACCATGACGGCATTGATGGCGATGAAGGTGGAATTGAAGCCTGGTTATTACTAGGTGAAGCTGTTGGTCTAAAGCGTAAGGATCTTTTGTCTCATAAATTTTTATTGCCCGGCGTTAAGTTCGCCATAGATGCGTACGTTAACTTTGCCAAGCAAAACCCATGGCAAGTTGCAGCCAGCTCATCACTCACCGAATTATTTGCACCTAAAATTCATCAAAAACGTCTGGATAAATGGCCTGAGTTATATCCGTGGATTGATGAACGTGGTTATCACTATTTTCGTAAACGTTTAACTGAAGCTAGAAGAGATGTTCAACACGGGCTGGATATTACATTGGACTATTATAAAACACGTGAAGATCAGGAACGCATGCTTGACGTTCTGCAATTTAAAATAAATGTATTGTGGACCATGCTTGATTGTATGTGGATGGCTTATGTTGAGAAAAAACCACCTTTTCATAACTGTGAAAAATAATTATGGATAAAAATAATACACCCGAAGTCGCGCCAACCTTTCGTGTTCAATGGGAAGATGTACAAAATTGTTATGTTGTTCTTTATCCTGAAGGAATGGTGAAACTTAGTTCCAGTGCTGGTCAAATCATGAAACGCGTAAACGGCGAAACAACGATTACAGAAATAATTGCTGATTTAAAAGAAACATTTTCCAGTAATGAACTGGAGGATGATGTAATTAAATTCCTGGAGGTCGCTTATGACAACGGCTGGCTCAGAAACAAAAAATGATATAACCCCACCACTCTGGTTACTTGCGGAGCTGACATATAAGTGTCCTCTGCAATGTCCATATTGCTCTAACCCAGTTGAGATAGCTAAATATCAAAATGAATTATCTACCAAAGACTGGGTGCGGGTTATGCAACAGGCACGAAAGATGGGAGCTACACAACTTGGCTTTTCTGGAGGCGAACCATTGGTGCGTCAGGATCTGGAAGAACTTATACAGGAAGCTCGTCATCTTGGTTATTACACAAATTTGATTACATCAGGTGTGGGCATGGATGAAGAACGTGTAAAACGTTTCAAAGATGCCGGCTTGGATCATATTCAAATTAGTTTTCAGGCTAGTAATGAAGAATTAAACAATTTCATTGGCGGCACCAAGTCATTTCAACATAAAAAGGAAATGGCGCGGATAGTAAAAGAATATGAATACCCTATGGTCTTGAATATCGTGATTCATAGAAAAAACATCGATCAAATTCGTGACATTTTGGAAATGACAGTCGAGTTAAATGCTGATTACGTCGAATTAGCAAGCACCCAATATTATGGTTGGTCAAGAATTAACGTTGACCAATTATTACCAACTCGTGAGCAACTTGCCAATGCAGAAAAAATTGCCAAAGAATATCAGGAAAAGATGAAAGGCAGATCAAAGATTATCTATGTTATTCCAGATTACTTTGAAAACAGACCAAAACCATGTATGAATGGCTGGGGAGCTATCTTTCTCACCATTGCACCAGATGGCACCGCACTCCCCTGCCATGAAGCAGGCCAATTACCTATTGAATTTCCCAATGTAAGAGACTTTAGTATTCCAGAAATATGGAATGACTCTCCAGGCTTTAATCATTTTCGTGGTTTCGAATGGATGGTGGAACCTTGTCGCTCGTGTCCTGAAAAAACCAAAGATTTTGGGGGCTGTCGTTGTCAGGCATTCATGCTTACTGGTGATGCTAGAAATGCTGATCCAGTCTGTGATAAATCACCACATCACAAGTCATTGATAGATGATGTTGAAAGAATCAACGAACTGGCTGTTGATGAAGCAGCTAAAAAAGTCGAAGAAAAACCGCTAATCTTTCGTAATATGAAAAACTCCAAGAGTTATCTGGAAGAAGTATAATTTTCAACTGTTGATTACTGCCCAGGCAACGTCTGCAGCTTGTCGGCTAGGTTTTACGTCATGTACTCTGAACATTTTGACGCCTTTAATAACTCCGATCGCTGTTGTGGCAGTAGTCGCACCAATAAGCTCTTCTGGTGAGTTAACTGAACATATCGAACCCATGAAACGTTTACGGCTAGTTCCCAATAAGACCGGATAACCAGTATCCACATAACGTTGCAGACTATTTAGAAGTATTAAGTTGTGTTCACGGGTTTTACCAAAACCAATACCCGGGTCGATGCAGAGATTTTCTTTTTTAATTCCTTTTTGTAAACATAATTCTGCACGTGTGGTTAAAAAGTATTCGATATCTTTAACGACATCATCATAAGTTGGATTATCTTGCATAGTCTTTGGCGTTCCTTGCATATGCATAACTATATATGGGCATCCTTTGTCAGCACATAGGTCAATAATAGCAGGATCATCATTTCCACCAGAAACATCATTAACAATTTTAGCACCAGCATTTAAAGCAGCTTCAGCTACTCCACTACGCGTGGTATCAACGCTAATTGAAACATTTTGAGGTATTGTTTCACTAATCGCCTCAATAACATGAATAATTCTACTAATTTGTTCTTTTGTACTTACACGTTCAGATCCTGGGCGTGTTGACTCACCGCCAATATCAATAATATCAGCACCCTCATCAATCATACGTTTACCTTGATTGATAGCAGCATCTATATTGTTGAATTTACCACCATCAGAAAAGCTGTCTGGAGTCAGATTCAAGATACCCATAATCATAGGTTTATTGTTTTGTAATATATTCATTCTGCCAAATGTGTCATTTCATCTGTGGCATTAATTAATGCATCAACCATTGCAGGTTCGCCCGCCAAATGACCAGTATTTTTCACCATTGTCAAAGAAGATTTGTTAATCGCTTTATGTAACAACCATGATGACTCAGGCAAACATGTAAAATCCTGTCTACCATGTATTATTTTAACCGGCACAGCTGGCAACTGTTCAATATTATCTAATATTTGATTTTCTTCTATAAAATATCGATTATATGCATAATGCATTTCTATTCTGGTTTCATTAATGAGTTTTTCCGGGTCATCATTAGCATCCAGTTCATATTCAAAATCATAACAATTCGTTACAACTCGTCCTGTCCATAACGCCCAGGCCTTTGCTGCATGTAATTGCTTGTTTTGTACTGTTGAAAAAACATCCCTATGAATTGACTCCACAAGTTCGCTGGAAGTATTTGATGAATAATCTCTCATAAGATCGTTCCAGTAATCTGGCAACAATTGATTAACGCCTTGCCCAGCAAACCAGTCAAAGTCTTTTTTTCTTGCTAGAAAGCTACCACGCAATATCATTCCACTTACATATTGCGGCCATTGTTCAGCATAAAGTAATGCCAATGTTGCACCCCATGAGCCACCGAACAATAACCATTTATTGATTTTTAATTTTTCGCGAATTGCTTCAATATCAGAAAGTATTAATTGAGTTGTATTATTTTCCACACCGCCATTGGGTAAAGAACGATGACAACCACGTTGATCAAGGAGAATTATCCTATATTTTTTCGGATTAAAATAACGGCGATGATTTTCGTTACAACCTGAACCGGGACCACCATGTAGAAAAACCACAGGCGCTCCATCAGGATTACCCGCTTGTTCAAAATAAACTTTATGGCTACTGTCTGTTGATAATGTATCAGAAGCGAACGCTTCTATTTCTGGATATAATTCTTTCAAAATCAAATATCGTTCTAGATTTATATTAGTATTTCAATATCTTACAGCTCTACCCGCCGCCACGTTGATATACTTTTAGAAAATGCTGCAAGAAGTTTTTGATATCAGTTTCTCCAATATCTTGAAAATTGAATGACACTTTCAACATTGGCATCTTTAAAGAAGCGATTTTTTTTGTTTTTTCCTCACCTGTAGCAATAGAAATCATGCCGCCCTCATAAGAAAATTTAATAACATCCTTATCTATACGGTATTCATAATCATTCAATGCTATAGGTATAAGACGAAAAAACTCATTTAATGAGCTGGTCATCTCTTTTGTAATCGTTTCCTTCATGTAAATTAACCACCAGCAACGGGAGGCCAGATAGCAAGAGTGTCACCATCTTTAATAAAATGTGGTTTATCACGATCTTCTGGGTTTACATACACACCATTTAGCAATACTAAATGAGCTGATTCTCTAGGAACATTAAATTTATCAAGCAAAGAAAAAGCAGTATCGCTATCGGAGATTTTAATATTAATCGAATGGTTAACTGAGCCAGCAGGTAAATACTGGCTCAGAGTTGCATATAACTTAAAGGTTATTTCCATTTAGTGGGGCTAGATTACCCCAGCATTATGACCAATAGATTGAGTTCTCGCTAAATACGCTTCCATTATACGAGTTGGATCTTTCATCAAATGGTCTTTCCATGAACCCAGTTTCAAATTGGTCTGGATTAAGCCCCTCAACACACCAACATGTTGAGTTAAACCTAATGACTGAGCGCCAACTAATACATCATCCTGAAACTGTAAACTGATGTAGCGATAACGATCTTCATCAACCAGTTGAACCTGCTCACCACCATCAACGCCCATCCATAGACCATATGAACTTGAGATTAATCCCATGGTGTCTAACACATTCATATTTACAGAGCCCTGATGCAGTGTATCTTTACCTGCCATATTCATAGCAGCTATGCGGCCATGATCAGCTGCAGTAGGTTGAATTGCCTGAACAGTATATTCACCAGTCGAAAAATCCTTGCCTTGGCAAACATCGCCAGCAGCAAAAATATCAGGATTATTTGATTCCAGTCGTTCATTCACCAGAATCCCGAAGTCAGTTTCTATTCCACTATTATCCAGGAACTGGATATTTGCTTTTACACCTGTTGCCGAGATTACCAAATCTGCATTTAACGTTTCACCACTATCCAAATTAACTTTTAGCGATTCTCCATCGCCTTTAGTAATAGATTCAACTTTTGTAGAAGTATGAACATTTACACCCTTATCAAGACACCATTTTTTGATCAGATTACCTGCTGTTTGGTCCATCATACGAGGCACCATACGATCCCCCATTTCGATTACCGTCAGGTTAACTTTTCTTAGTGCTAGTGCTTCGAGAATAATACAACCGATAAAACCAGCTCCCATAAGAACCACATTAGAACCTGGCTTGGCTTTAGCAACGATGTTACGACCATCTTCAAGTGTCCAACATGAATGGATATTAGGTAAATCCATTCCTTCAATAGGTGGTCTGATTGGATGGGAACCTGTTGCGATTAATAATTTATCAAATTCGACCTCATTATTATTCTCCAAGGTTAATTTTTTATTAGCTCCATCAACCTTCAATACTCTGTCACGAATGATATCTATATCTTTTTTTGAAAAGTGATTTGAATCTTTTCTGAGATACGTGCCCGCTTCATCAATCTTGTCGATGATGTAATAAGGCAGCGCCATACGTGAATATGGTGGCTCCTGTTCATCTCCTATCATGACAACATTTGAAGTTGGATCGACTTTTCTGAGTGTTTCAGCAGCAATAACACCTGCTGGACCGGCACCTATGATGACGTGTTTCATACTCTACCCCTGAATAATTATTATGCTAAGCCAAGTCTTACACGAGTTTCATCAGTTGGAACTCCATCTGCTGTCCAACCACGAGCTTCATAATACTTAGGTAACATGTCATCAAGATTGCACACTTTACCTTGTGCAGGACCAGTTTTAGCCACATCTTTTAATAATCGTTTTGGTAATGTATCCATATCACCAGTGATACCTGCGGCAATATTAAAATCACGCTCCATATTCCAAATGCGCTCACCCATTTCCATCATTGAGTCAGCTGTCCATTCACCTTCACAGGCTGCGTTAACTTGAGGAGCAATATCTTCAAGAGTCCAGGCGAATGTTGTAAAGACACATAAGCCTGCTGAATCAACTGCTGCTGTCGCATCCTGAAATGCTTTTACTAATTCTGGCTTTCCTTCTGTTTCCAACGGATCTGTTTTTTCTGGAATACCCAAAATTTCTGAAGACACGGTATAGCTTCTTAAATGACATGCGCCACGGTTAGAAGTCGCATAGGTCAACCCCATACCTTGAATACCACGTGGGTCATATGCAGGAAACTCTTGACCTTTAACTGTCATGGATAATTCAGGTCGGCCATACTTTTCACAAAGCCGTTTGGAACCTAATCCAAGTTCTCTACCAAACCCTTCACCCTTAGCTACAACTTCAGCAGCCCATGCTAATGCTTCTGCAGAACCAAACTTGAGCTCCACACCACCAGTATGTTCTGTAGTGATAACTCCCTCCTCAAATAACTCCATTGCAGCAGCAACGGTAGCACCAAAAGAAATTGGATCCATACCATCTTCGTTACATAAGAAATTTACATAAGTTAATGCGTCAAGATCAGATACACCGCAGTCAGAACCCAGCGCCCAAGCCGCTTCATATTCCAAACCACCAGAGTTACCCCAGTATTGAGGTTTATTTTCAATGGTAAAATGCCCTTGATCGATGGTTGAGATACGTCCACATGCAATAGTACATGCAAAACATCCCGCATTAGTTGTCAAATTGGGTTTGCCATCGGTAGGACGAGGCTCTTTCATTGCTTCACCAGAAATCTTGCTGGCACCTTCAAATTGCACTTCTTTCATGTTTCGAGTCGGCATAGCACCAACTTCATTGATAACATTCATTAATACCTGAGTACCAAGTGCAGGCAAACCTTCACCAGTAACTGCGTTTTCAGCAAGAACTTTTTTACCATCGCTAGTAGCTTTCATAAATGCCGTAGGGTCTTTGATATTGCCAACACCCTTGGTGCCACGAACAGCTACTGCCTTAAGGTTTTTAGATGCCATTACTGTCCCAACACCTGAACGACCTGCTGCACGGTGCAAATCGTTAACGATAGCGGCGTATAAGCATCCCTCTTCCGCTGAACGACCAACACAAGCTACACGAATAAGAGGGTCCTGATGTTTTTTGTGTATTAATTCATCAGTTTCCCACACTGACTTACCCCATAGTTCATCTGCAGGCAAGAGTTGTGCTTTGTCATTTTCCAAATAGAGATAAACAGGCTTAGGCGATTTGCCTTCAAATATAAGCATATCCCAACCCGCGCATTTAATTTCATTACCAATAAAACCGCCAGAGTTAGAACATGCAACTGTGCCAGTTAATGGGCTTTTGGTCACTACTGAATATCGACCACCTGTAGATGCTGCAGTACCGGTTAAAGGCCCGGTAATCATAATCATTTTATTATCAGGGCCAAGTGCATCGCACTTAGGATCGATTTCTTCTGTTAAATATTTTGTACCCAGGCCACGTTGACCTAAATATTGTTTTGCCCACTGCATATTAAGCGGTTCTTCTTTGCAGGTACCCTCGGTAAGATTGACTCTTAGTACTTTTCTGGTCCAAGCCATCTGTATTTACCTCTATCGTTAATTAATTTCGTATTTATTTAGGTAGGTTCTGTGCTGCATGGGCCTTCATGCGCTCAAAACCCGTGTGATCTGAGTCAACGTAAGTTATGCAATCAGTCGGGCATGCCTTGGCACACTCCGGATCACCACCACATAAGTCACACTTGTACACTACGCTGGTTTTCTGGTTGTAATTTACTGTGCCAAATGGACAAGCAATAGTACAAACCTTACAGCCAACACATTTGTCTGCGAGCACATCTTTGGCACCTGTTTCTTCGTTTAAAACAATTGCTTCTACGGGACACGCATGCATACACCATGCCTCTGAGCATTGAGTACATGTGTAAGGTACAAAACGCCCTTCTTCATGAAATGTAAACACTTTGATACGAGAAATTGCAGGATTGAAAACACCTTCTGCTTGATATGAACATGCCATTTCACATTGCAGACAACCGGTACATTTCTCTGGTTCAATTTGTAGCGAACGGAGCATGTATGTAACCCCCTCTATTTAAATTAAAAAATTTTTAAAACAGAATGTAAGCAGCTAATTCTGTATATTTATAATAGCTCTTTATTTAAGTATAAACTATTCGGATAAACATAGCACCAGCATAATTTGAGACAATGAGGCTATGTGACAATTAGATTATATTGCAAATTGCTACAGACAATATTTGTAAAAAAATCATATTATTAAAAAATGCTAAATATACATTTTTGGTTTATTTGCACCAAAATGTAAGCATGTTAATAGTAAAAATACTAAATTTATTGTGTATTAAAATTATTAAATACATCAAATAAGATTATTAACTTTATGATTATAAATAAATTATTGAAAATATTCGCCTTAATTCTAGGTCTGCAAATGCACTCTATTTCTTGGGCAAATGAAATGAATTTATTGTTTATTGGGGCCGTCAACACCTCATCATTTTTAGGTGCAAAACAAGGGTTAACAGAAGCCGAATTGATGGGGGAATTTCTTGGTCTTCACTATAATCTTGACAATGTATCAATTAATGATTTAAACAATATTGACGCCTCAAAATACACTGTTGCCTTGTTGGCAATAAATGATCCTATAACCTTCACAAATGTCGCGAAAACACTTAAGCAAATTATTATTTTTAACACAGCGCTGACAAATGATAGTTTAAGGGAAAATTGTATAAATAATGTCTTTCACACCATTCCAAGCGAAAAGATGCTGCAAGATGCAGAACAACAATACCGACAGAAATATCCGGAAAGCATCGCTATTGCGCAGGCATGGCATCATGATTTTGTAAAATTTGCTGCACGAGATCTAAATAAACGCTATAAAGCATCTACAGGTAAAAATATGGATGACGCAGCCTGGGCAGCCTGGGCAGCGGTCAAACTGGTTACAGATTCCACAGCACGCCTAAACAGTACCGACCCTAAAAAATTATTAGATTATTTGAAAACGTCACTATTGTTTGATGGTCAAAAAGGCAGTGATATGAATTTCAGAGAAACCGGGCAATTAAGACAACCTTTGCTTTTAATTGAAGATAGTAAAATAGTAACTGAAGCACCAGTTAGAGGTGTTTCAAATTCACTGGACAGTATGGGCATACTGTCATGTAAAACAAAGAATGCTCAATAGGAGATTAAATTGAATGAAGATTTTTCCAGCCATTTCAGCAACTTTATTATTCTTGTCTATGAGTAATGTTTTTGCTGATGTGACAGGACGCGTATTTGTCACAAATGAACGTAGCAATACTGTTTCAGTAATTAATATCGATACATTAGAAGTCGAATCAACCATTAATGTGGGAGAGCGTCCAAGAGGTATTGGCATTTCACCTGATGGTAATGAAATTTATGTTACAGCCAGTGAAGAAAATAAAATCATTGTCATTGATCCTGAAAGTCTTGAAATAATACGTAGTTTTAGCGCAGGTTCTGACCCTGAGACATTTGCTGTACATCCAAATGGCAATATATATATTTCAAATGAAGATGATGGAAAGACCACGGTAATTAACCCGAAAACAGGTGAAAAAGTTGCTGAGATACGTGTTGGTCTTGAACCTGAGGGAGTTGCGATTTCTTCATCAGGTGAATATATCATTGTTACAAGTGAATCAACCAACATGCTGCATATCATTAGAGCGGCAGATAATACAATTGAAAATAATATTTTAGTTGGAGCCAGACCTAGAGCTGCCATTTTCAATCAGGTGGGGAATATAGCCTTTGCAACTGCAGAGATTAGTGGTGAAGTCATTAAAGTTAATGTTGAATCAGGAAAGATTATAAAACAGGCTTCATCTGGTGATAGCAACTCCAAACCTAAAGACATCTTATTAAGTAAAGACGAGTCAACATTATACGTTGCAGGCGGTCGTGCAAATAGTGTCATTGTAATGGATGCAGACACATTGGAAATTATCAAAAAAGTCCCCGTAGGCAAACGCGTATGGGGATTAGCTATGACAAAAGATGGCAATATGATCTTTACCACTGATGGTGTAAGTGGCACCGTATCAGTTATTGATACACAAACTAATGAAAAGATTAAAACTATCGACGTAGGTGAATTTCCATGGGGAGTTGCTATCCATGATTAATTAGTTCTATACCTGAGTAATATTGTAACGAATTGCAATCTTTGCTATCTCTGCAATCGTTGTTACATTTAATTTACTTTTAATCTGGGTACTATAGTTTGCTACTGTCTTGTAACTAAGTGACAATCGTTTGGCGATTTCACTAGTATTTAAACCTTCGGCCAGCATACAAAATATTTCGAACTCACGAGGCGATAAATCTGACAATGGTGTACCGTTAGCATGGGGTTTTTCATAGTCTATTTGCTGGCTGATTTCAGGATCGATATAGCGTTCCCCGTTAACTATTTTCTGTATGGCATCCAATAACAATTCTGGTGGCGCATTTTTGGTTAAATAACCTTTTGCTCCTGCCTGAAAGGATTGATCAACAAAAATCTTATCTTCATGCATGCTGAAAACCAGAATTTTTGCTTTTTCATCCTTTATGATAATTCGTCTTATTACTTCCAGCCCACCAACACCTGGCAACGATAAATCAGTTACCATGACGTCAGGTTTATGTGTGAAATATGTCTGATTTGCCTCTTCACCAGTTGAAGCCTCTGCAATGACTTCTATGTATGGATTATTTTTTAATAACATCCGATAACCTGCCCTGACGATAGCATGGTCATCAACTAGCATTACTCTAATTTTTTTACTCACTCTCTGTTTCTACATGAATTGGCAATTTAATAAAAATACAAAAACCCTGATTTGGCTTCGTGACAAATTCAATCTTTCCATTCAGAATTTCGACTCTCTCTTTCATGCCCAACAAGCCAAAACCAGGAACTAAATTATCCATTTTCGCACCAACACCATTATCTTCTATAGATAGAGTAATCATCTCAGAATCTATAGTTAAATAATCAAGTAACACTTGTATTTCGCTGGCATTTGCATACTTAAGAACATTCGTCAGGCTTTCCTGAATTATTCTATAGATAGTAATCTTCGTCATCTCTTCAAGATTGTGGGGTAGATTTGAAAATTCAAAATGACAAAACACCTCATCCTGACGACTATTCCAATCATCAATCATATTTTGCAACGCCTTTATAAGACCTAACTCATCCAGAACAGTTGGGCGCAATTGGTGAATCATGTTTTTAGCAGCTGCATACATATGATCAGAATAACTCAAAATTGTACCCACATTTGCCTTTAACTCTTCAGTAGACTGCTGTTCATTTGCACCAATTGCTACTGCTACTGCTTTAATCCCTGTTATGGTTTGACCTAATTCATCATGAAGTTCATGCGCCAAATTTCGACGTTCTTCTTCCTGTATATGCAATAAACGTTGGGTCAATTTCTGGTTTTCTTCCCTGCTTTTCAATAACACTTTTGTCATGTGATTAAATCGCTGCGCGATTTGGTTTATTTCAGGCAAACGAAATTCTGGTAATTCAAGATTAAATCGTCCTTTTTCAACATCAGACAATGCCACCGAAATCATTTCCAAAGGCGACAGATAACGACCAATGACAAAGTAAACCAAAATATTCGCCAGACAAATGAACAAAAAAAGTAGTACTAATAGACTTTTTGTTTCTATCCAGTTTTCCTCAACCTCATCACCAGGTTCAGCACGAATAATGATACTAATTGGCGAAATTACTGGACTAAATAACCAACGTCTTAATTCTGTTTCAGGTGGCTTTACCAGCTTGATAAACCAGGCAGGTGCATTTATATCTGACGCTGGATTATTGATGTTTTGCTTTACCGGAAGATGATTTTGATTCTTAAATTCAATATTGATATGGCGGATATCTTCCAAATTTGAGAGATTATTGAAGAGATTGATCATTTTATCTGCTTCATGCTCATTTTCTGTCGCGGATATGGCAATATTGATAAGTTGCAGGGCAAAATTTGCAGTCGACTCAACCTCCCTTTCTACTGATTTACGCGCGTTATTTAATATGAAGAAACTGCTCATAATAAAAAGCGCAATAAATAACAGGGTTATTAACAAATTTAATCTAAGGCGTAAGCTCATCGTTATCTTATTAAATATTTAGGCATTTATGCCCATTAATATAAAAATGGAGAAAATACATATTTTCGTAAATTTAACAATATAGTCATTTAGTTAGCCAATTTTTCTAATAAACGATATTATTATTACATCTATAAAGTAAAAATGTATGAAGGTGATTAATGCGTAAGCAATATGTTTATTTCCTATGTATGTGCTTGATATCCAGCTTACTGGCTGCTGCAGAAACAAATACAAAAACACTGGATGATGCAGTACAAACACAAGTCGATTCACAGCAGGTTAATAAGCAATCTCAACAGAAAGTTAATATGTTGAGCAATGAAACACAGGATATAGCTCAGGTTTATCGAAATACCTTGCGCAAATCCGACAGCTTAGAAACCTATAATCAGCAACTATCTAAACTCGTTTCACAACAGAAAGAGTCACTTAATTCTATACAGCGACAGCTGGATAATGCTGAAGAGACAAAACGCAGTATAGTCCCTTTAATGCTAAAAATGATTAGCACTTTGGAACAATTTGTTGCGTTGGATATACCATTTCTACTAGATGAGCGTCAACAACGTGTGGCAGCCTTACAGGAAATGATGGACCGTCCTGACGTAACTTTACCGGATAAATATCGCCGCATCATGGAAGCCTATCAAATTGAAATGGAATATGGTCGCACAATTGAAGCCTATAATGACACAGTGCAGGTTAATGGCATCGACTATACCGTCGATTTATTACGCGTTGGTCGATTAACCATGGCCTTCCAAACTCTGGATGCTGAAGTAAGTGGCGCATGGAATCGTGAAACCAAAAAATGGGAAATACTAGGTTCTGAATATCACAGGTCAATACAGAAAGGATTGCAGATTGCAAATAAACAGGCGCCGCCCGATCTGGTGAAACTACCAATACAGGTGACGGAGTAGACTATGTTTAAAATAATATTAAACGTCATCTTTATATTTATATTCTTATCCTGTTCCTCATTACAGGCAGAACCTAGTTCGCTTGTTCAACTGCTTGAACAGGTTAAACAGGAACGATCTACCGAGAAAAAAGAATTGGCTGAACGTGAAGCACGTTTTAAAGAAGCACGCGATAAACAAGAACAATTACTCAGTAATGCCAAAAACAAATTACAAAGTCTCGAACAAGACAGCGAACGTCTGAAACAACTTTATGAACAAAACGAACGTCTGATTAATGCTCAACAAAGCACATTAAAAGAGAAGATGGGCGCTTTGGGAGAGCTTGACGGCATTGTTAAACAGATTGCTGGTGATCTCGACAGTATCATTGACAACTCATTTGTGTCAGCGCAAAAAACGGAACGTGATGAAATACTGGACACTCTCTCGAGCAGTAAAGAATTGCCTGCATTACAAGAACTGGAAGACCTCTGGCTACTGGCAATGGATGAAATGGTTGAATCCGGCAAAGTAGTAAAATTTAAAGGCACTATCGTAACTGCTGCCGGTAATGAAATTGAACAAACAATTACCAGGGTTGGCGTCTTTAATGCTGTTTCTGCCGGACGTTATTTACGTAATCTACCTGAAACTGGCAAATTGATTGAACCTGGCAGACAACCTAGTCCAAGTTTTCAGAAAGCCGCAATGGAACTTGAAAACACCAATAGTGGCTTTGTCGCCTTCCCTGTCGATCCTACGCGTGGTGCGATGTTGGCACTTCTGGTTCAGCTACCTGATCTAAAAAACAGAATCGAGCAAGGGGGCATTGTAGGTTATATCATTTTATTTCTCGGTATTGTCGGTCTATTAATATCACTGGAACGTTTAATTATGTTGACCATTACCAGTAGAAAAGTAGCCAAACAACTTAAAGACAATAATGCTGGTAATAATCCATTAGGTCGAATTATGAAGGTGTATATTAAAAACCGTGAGGTCGATACCGAGACATTAGGTTTAAAATTTGATGAAGCCATTTTAAAGGAAATACCCCCAATAAAACGTGGTTTAAGCACAATTGTATTACTCGCGTCTGTTACACCATTACTTGGCTTATTGGGTACCGTAACCGGTATTATTGAAACATTTCAATCCATTACCCTTTACGGAACTGGCGACCCTCGTGTGATGTCAGGTGGTATTTCACAGGCATTGGTTACCACAGTTTTGGGGCTGGTTGTTGCCATTCCATTATTATTATTGCACAGTTTTTTGTTGTCACGTAGTAACAGCTTGATTCAGATTCTAGATGAAAAAAGCACAGCCTTTGTTGCCATGTTTGCCGAGAGAAACAAAAAATAACATGTTGGACCAAATTGACATCATGCTTGAGTTTTTTGGTAAGGGCGGCCCTGTCCTTATAGGTGTTTTTTTTCTATCACTTTTATTATGGATATTAATACTTGAACGGTACTGGTACATTTTTCGTGTTTATCCTAAAACCCTAGAAGAGATTGTTAACAAATGGCACTTCAGAGAAGACCAGTCTTCCTTATATGCCTATAAAATTCGCGATAGTTTATTAACAGAACTGTCTATAGAACTTAAACATAACCTCGCTCCAATAAAAGCAATTACAGCAGTTCTTCCGTTATTAGGTTTGCTTGGAACGGTAACAGGTATGATTGCTATCTTTGATGTAATGAATGTGTTTGGAACAGGTAACGCACGCGGCATGGCGGATGGGATCTCCCGTGCATTATTGCCAACAACAGCAGGGCTCGTAACGTCAATTATTGGTATATATATTGGCTCTGATCTAAGTAATCGCGTAAAAAACAAAGAGCTTAAAGCCAAGGAACAATTTAGTAATTAATTATGAGAAGAACACATACACAAGAAAACACGGTTGAAAATATCAATCTAACGCCATTAATTGACATGGTGTTTATACTACTTATTTTCTTTCTAGTAACATCATCCTTTACAAAGGAGTCTGGTATTGAAGTGGATCGACCCACTGCTCAAACTGCAGTTCGAGAAGAACAAGGCAGTATGATTATTGGAATTACCAAAGACGGCAAAATATGGATAGAGAATAATCAAATTGAATTGCGCGCAGTACGTGCACACGTTGAACATCAGTATGCACAAAATCCTGAAGGAACGATCATCATTCTTGCAGATAAAAGTGCCCGAACAGGTATAACTGTTGATGTACTTGATCAGGTGCGTCTTGCCGGTGTTACTAATATTTCTATTGCCGCTTCGACTGAATGATCAGGAGCTTAAGCATTGTAATTGACTATGAGCGTCATTAATCCAACAGTAAATTCTGTCTTACGAATTCCTGTTTATTTAATTATGGCGATCATATTCAATATCGCCATTTTTATATTGATTCAGAAACTCGTTAGCAAGGAAATTTCGTTTGACCAAATTGCAAATAATATCAATATGGTTGATTTTGTTCGCCTGAGGGAAACGCCAGAACAGAAAATCAAACAGGATAATATAGAAGAACTGGAACCGCCTGAAGTTGAGGAAGAGCCCCCTCCCCCTGACATGTTTGATCCACAGATTGAAAAACCGGCTACTGTCGAGATGGAAATGAGTATGCCATCACTAGATATACCATTAGCAGTTAGCGGCACACCTTATCTTGGTGACTTTGCAAAAAATACTCGTTCATCAATTGGAGCAGGAGCATCCATAAAACCCAAGGTCGATATAAATGTAAAACCAACATTACGAGTTCCTCCGATCTACCCTCCTCGTGCACTGCGTTCAGGTATAGAAGGCGTTGTTACCGTTGAATTTACAATCAAAACAGATGGGTCAGTAAAGGATGCTGAAATCATCAAGGCCAAACCGGCAAAAATATTTAATCAGGCTGTACTGAATGCAATAGAAAAATGGAAATTTAATCCCGACATGGTTGATGGTAAACCGGTTGAAAAGCGCGCCCGACAAGATATCAAGTTTTCCTTACAAAGATGATTAACATACGCCAAATAGTTTTATTTTGCATGTTGCTACTAACAGCTGCTATATCTGTGCCTGCAGAAGATGGAGCAAAACTTCAATCTGATAATTATGCTATTTTATCAAAAGCTCAGGAAGACATGGAAAAGTTTGAATACAAAAGTGCAAAATTAAAACTGGATATCATGCTAAAAAAAGAAGAACTGCCCGCATATGACAAGGCAGTGGCTTATCAAACATTAGGTTATGTTGAAAATGCGCTAGGTGATTTTGCAGCTGCTGCTAATGCCTTCCAACAAGCCTTATCGTTAAACATCCTGCCAGATAAAGTAACACATGATCTTCGTTACGCTATAGCAAAAATACTTATACACTTAGATCGAGCTAAAGAAGGGCTTAACTATCTTACCCAATGGTTTGCTAATGAAGCAGAGGCAAGCGCAGAGAGCCATATAGTTGCAGCATCGGCCTACTATCAATTAAAAGATTATGCTCAATTAATCTTACAGATAGAAAAAGCACTGAGTAAATCAGCTAACCCCCCACTTGATTGGTATAACTTATTGCTTGCTGCTTACTATGAGCAAAAAGAATTTAGTAAAGCAGCTACCATCTTGGAAAAAATTCTGGTTAGCCATCCAGATAATAAAGACTATTGGCTGCAGTTAGCCGGACTTTATCAGGAAGGAAAAAATGAAAATAAAGCACTAGCTGCATTTGAAATGGCCTATCAATATGAATTATTGAATGAACAGGAAATTGTCGATCTTGCCAGAATGTATTTATATATGGAAATACCACTAAAATCAGCAAAGCTACTCGAAAAGGAATTAGCGATAGGTAACGTTTCTGAAAATCAAAAAAACCTGATATTACTTGCTGACAGTTGGCTGTTGTCGAAAGAAAACGAAAAAGCCAAGAGTTTATTTCGAGAGATCGTTCAGAGTTTCAATGACAATAAGACTCGACTAAGACTAGGGCGTTTATACATAGAATACGAACAATGGCAGGAAGCAGCATCAATATTAACCGCAGATATTAAGACTGATGATAAATCTCTATTGGCTAATATTAATCTTTTATTGGGTATTGCCAATTATAATTTAAATAAGACGAATCTTGCTGTAAATGCCTTTAACCGCGCGTTAAATGATAAAAGCACCGCTGATCAGGCTAGGTGGTGGCTGGATTATTTGAAAAATATTAGTAAACAAGCAAGTTAAGACTGTAAAGATTCTGTAATCTTGATAGCTTCTATCGCTGAAAAAATTGGATCTTTTGGTTTCTTGCCACTAAACCTTCAACTACATCTTGATATTGAGATGATTTATAAGACATTTTAGTTGATGAAGTCTTAAATTTCCTTTCTCAGATAGACTCGAAGCAAATCACGAAAAACATTGGAGTCAACGATAAAAAGTGGATTTAGCAAAAAACAGTTATTAATATTTTTATAATTATAGTGAGTAATTTATTCGCTAGTTTCCTTATATCGGCCGAATGTAAACATTACAGCTGGCATGATCAACAAATTTAAAATAGTTGATGATGCCAATCCTCCAATAATGATTGCTGCCATTGGTCCCATAATTTCCCTGCCAGGATTATCACTATCAATAGCAATAGGTAACATTGCGAGAGCCGTCACTAACGCCGTCATCAATATCGATGGTAATCGCTCCTGTGCCCCTTTAATCATTACATCTATATTCCAAGGCATTTTTTCTTCTTCTATTAAAAACTGATAATGCGATACCAGCATAATTGAATTCCTGATCGTTATCCCAAATAACGTCACAAACCCCACTAATGATCCTACTGATAAATTGGCACCCGTAACAATCACAGCAATAACACCACCCACTAAAGCAAATGGTAAATTCAACAGCATCAGGAATACATGGCGTAAATTTCTTATCGCAACATAAATCAGAATTAATACTATAGACATAATGATTAAAGAGAAGACAATAAGTTCTTCCCTAGCCTTAGCCTGTTCAATGGCTGCACCAGTAAACTCAGGATACAGTTCGGCATTAAAGGCAACTTTGTTTAATATTTTTTCCTGTAATTCATTCATAAAGCTTACAATATCCCTACCGACCACGTCGCTGGTAATGCTTTGCAGGCGCTGTCCATCCTGATGCAAAATATTGTATCGACCACTTTGTTGTTTGATATCCGCTAACTCATCTAATGGAATCAATCTTCCTGAAGCAGACTTAATTAAAAGGGAAGAAGCGTACTCAGGTGTTTCTCGTAACTCTTCCGGATAAATCACAGATATATCATGAATGCGATTTTGTTCTTGATAACTAGCAACGACTTCACCTTCATAAGCAGCCTTGATAACACTAACCACTTCAACAGGTGATAGGCCATGAAATTTCAATTGGTCTAGATTTAATTCGATATGTAATTGCGGAGAAACGCTGGACGATTGCACTTGCACACTTCTTGCGCCGTCAATCTCCTGCATAATTGCAGCAACTTCTGTTGCCTTGCGATCAAGCGCATCAAGTTCATTACCATATACATTAACAACGATTGGTGTCGTGTAACCCGATATTGTTTCGTAAATACGCTCAGATAAGAAATTATATGCTTCGTAACGAATACCTGGATAGGTTTCCAGAATCTCACGTATTTCATCAAGTACAGCCTGTTGCTCCTTACCAGATAGTTCATAATCCAGATCAACTTCGAATTCACTATAGTGACTGCCAAACGTATCTGCACCGCGCTCTGCACGACCAGCCCATTGAGATACGGATACAACACCGGGGATGTCTAAAAATGCTTTGGTTAACTGGTTCCCGACTCTAAGCGATTCCTCTAATGAAGTGCCGGACACGCTTGATGTATGAACAATATAGTGTCCCTCACGAAGGTTCGGTATAAATTGCCCGCCTACTCCCGGCAAAACAGATAAACCTAAAATACATAACAAGATAGAAATAGTAATAATTACATACGGCGCGCGGGCAATTAATCTTAACGAACTTGCGTATAGCGGCTGCAAAACACGAATCATAAAAGGCTCAGTGTCTTTTAATTTGTCATTCGCTAAGAGTAGATAACACATGGCGGGGGTTACTGTTAATGCAACTAACAATGACAGCATTATTGACAAAATATATGCCATGCCCAATGGCTCAAATAACCTGCCGGTTATACCACTGATATGTAATAAAGGTAAAAACACCAGCGCCACAATAAAACTGGCATATACGACTGAACCACGCACTTCCATCGATGCGTTATATACAACCTCTTTTAATGGCAATGGCGTGTCCAGCAATCGATTTTGCCTCAGACGGCGGAAGATATTTTCAGTATCAATAATGGCATCATCAACTACCTCACCCAATGCAATGGCGAGCCCACCGATCACCATGATATTAAGATTGACCCCCATCTCCAGCAACACCAGAATCGCAGTTAATAAAGATAATGGTATGGCCATAACAGATATAAATGCTGTACGTATATTGGCTAAAAACAATGCCAATACAGTGACAACAAACATACCGCCAATGAGTAAATGTCCAAAGATACTATTTACAGATCGCTCTATATAATTGGCGGGTCTGAATAAAGTCGGATAAAAAGTAATATCATTTTTTGCAAAAATATTATCTAAACCACTAATAGCTTGCTCAACCGCATTCGATACATTTAAAGTATTCGCGCCATACTGACCAATAACCATTAGCACGACACCTTCCTTCCCCATCACCGCAGCTTTACCAAAAGGTGGTTCGGGCCCGTAATCAATATTGGCAACATCACCCAACGTAATGTTTAATCCCTTATCTTTTGTTAGCACGACCTTGGCTAATTCTTCTTTGGTGTCAGGTAAACCAACTACTTTTAATGTTAATCGTTGATTACTATTTTCAACAAACCCGACACCTAATATACCGGTTGCTTGTTTTGCAGCTTCAATCACTTCATTAACGCCGATATTAAAACGTATCAATTTTTCCGGAAGCACTTTTATTTGTAATTGTTTTACTTCCCCTCCAAAAACATTGACGTCTGCCACACCTGGTACACTTAGAATCGTTGGCACCAGATTCCAGTCGACGATATTACGTAATTCCATCAAATTTTTTGAATCAGAAGTCACGCCCATGGTTAAGATAGTGGCTGAAGATGATGCCATTGGCACGGGGACGGCTGGCCCTACTCCTTCGGGTAATATATTGGTTAAGCCAGACAATCTTTCTGTAACCAATTGTCTATTCCGATAGATATCAGTGTTTTCCTCGAAATAAATATTAACGATGGATAAGCCTTGAATAGATTCTGAACGCACATGGTCAATACCGATCAGGCCGGATAAAACACTTTCGATTGGTCTGGTAACCAATATTTCAACCTGTTCTGTTGAATAACCAGATGCTTCTGTTTGCACCACGATTAGATTCGGAGAAAACTCGGGAAAAATATCCAGACCCGCACGATTCAAACGATAAATGCTATAGATCATCACCAGTGTGGCGATTGCAATAACAACGCCACGAAAGTTGATAGAGAAACGAACTAGTGCTGATAACATACTGGTAAACCTGTATCAGTCATCATCTTCATCTGGTATGGCCCACTTAAACTCTTCAGACAATAAAGTTTGCGCACCACTGGTTACAATTTTTTCACCCACTTCTACAACGTTATTGATTAACCATCCTTCATTAATTTCCTGTGCATTAGCAAGGCTACGACGTTGAAATGTATTTGCATCTGTTTGCACATATACCCAGGGCAAACCATCTGTCCAAATTACCGCATTGTCTGGCACAAACACGCCTGTACTAGAACGTTGATTAGAAGGTATCCATGCGTATAACTGCATACCCTCTCTTAAACCATCGGCATCAGTTCTGAGAAAAAAGGTTTCGCCATTTAAGGTTGAGTGCGAATACGGCGCAACCGAAATAAGATAAGCTTTTCTGGCAGTAAATCGATCATTCAATAAATTCACAAACACAATCGCCATGGAGTCAGTCACTTTGTCGGCGGGATTAATGGTCAACAAGACTAAAAATTCCTGCCTGTTCAACAGCCGCTGAAATATTTCGGAATCGAAATTCATTGCTATTTCTGCCAAATCATTTCCCCATTCCTGTTTCATTTCAATTTTCAGATTCGAAAGGAATGTATCTTCTGCACTTAAACTTACCAGAAGTTGTTGTTTTTCGGCGTGCGCTTCCTGTAATTGTTTTAAAGATACATTGGTTGTCTTGGCATTTAATTTTTCCAACTGTTCTAATGCGGCCGACACACTATTAAGCTGCGTTCTTATGACATTTCTTTTTGCTGCAGCATTTTCATACTGTAACTTCAATTTAATAAGTGAATTGATATTAATCACATTCGCAATGGTCTGTACTTCTTTTTGCACAGTAAGGCTTTCAACAACAAGTGTTTTAAAGCCTGCTAGACGTTGCGTATCATCACTTAGGCTAACACTCAAACTGCCTTCTACCAGTTGTTTTTTACTACTTAAACCAGTCTCATCATCGTCGTCATCATCATGATCTTCTACCGTTTCATTATACAATGCCGACCCCGATTCATTGACGATAAAATAACCGCCGCCCAGTAATAATAAAATAATGACTATAAACTGTTTCATATTTGCTAATGATTTTCTGTTAAGGAATTAACCCATTGTTGAAGTTTAATGTTTGTATTCAATGGCGCTTGCATCACGTCTTCCAACACAACTGCTGATTGCATTACAGCGATACTCATTCCAAAAATAGCCTCTTTGGTTTTTTCCACTTCCAGTTTAGCTCGAATAACAGACAATCTGTCCCGATAACCAAGCTCATATTGTTTCTCAATCTCAATAAATCGTTGTCGCTGTGTTTTAATTAATTCTATACTTTTGTTATAAGCCGATAATTTATCTTGATAATTTTGTTTACGACGCTCGAACTGTTGCATCAACTGATTTTGATATTGCAGAATTTCCAGTTGTTTTGTTTCCCGTTTAGCCAATGCACGTTTGATTTGTCCCTCGTTATTATGAAATGCAGGTAATATCCACGCGGCGCCTAATTGCCAGATATTATTACCTTGCTCATAAATAAAACCGGGAGATAAATTGATTTCCGGATATTGCTTTTCAATCTCAAGTTTCAGTTCATTTTCAAATACCTGATATTCAGCGAGCATCGTTTTAAAATCAAAACGTTCAAATAATAACGATTGATTTAAATCTGTAATATACTCATCTTTAGTTAACAAGTGTTTCTCTAATTCATTAAAATCGAAATCACTATTAACAGTTTTATGTGCAAGCAATCCGGTATGTGAAAACAGCAGATGGAAACTGTCGTTAATATTGAAACCCTGATTCGCCAACATTAATTCAATACGCTGCAAATCAAGCCTGTCACGACTTAATTCAAATTCACTTGCCTGCCCAAACTCAATTCTTTGTTCCAACAAACCGAGAATTTCAATCAACAGTGCTTTTTGATTAAGCAAATTTTTGCGTGTTTCAATATGCGTAAAATAATGAATAAAATCCTGATGAATGGCGGAATATAGTGTCCAGCTTTGCTGAAATAACGCCATTTGCTTTGCATGTCGTTTAGCTTGAGCAATATCAATTTTTGCTTGTCGTTTTGCTGGACGTTCAAAAACAAAATCGCCTATCAGTCCAAATAGCCAGGGAGAGCCGCCCGGCTCGGTTTTATATTCTAATGGTAGATTGATGGTGGGGTTTGGTTTTTGACCAGCAATCACCAGTTCGGCATCAATAATTGCTAGCTCTGAATGAGCAACTCTCACAGCAGGATTAAAATATAAGGCGGCTAGTGTTAATGAAGATAATTCCCATCTTGATATAGGGAATTCGATCCCTGGCATGTTTTGCTGCAGAAATGCACCGAACTCAAGATTGTCTGGTGACATTGCAAATTGTTGTTGCTGATTATCGACTGGATCAATCGGCGCTGACTCATAAACTTGTCTTGCACAGCCAGCTAAAACGATAGCTGACAAAATTGCAATCAGTCGAAACGTGGATCTTACGAGGCGACTAAATGTCTGCTCGAAAGAATAGTTATTATTATGCACAGTTTAGTTATTATCTCGTGAATATTACGAGATAATAAACGTAAACTGTTGTTATTTAAAGCCTATTTGCCAGATTTGACGGCTATATTCGTGTTCTTCTCAAATTTTAGCGTTTATTTCCATTTTTATGATGTCGCCTGACTTTAATTTGATATCAAATTCATAGACTGGCAAACCACTCTCTTCTACTTCGAATTCGACTTCCAGGATTTCCCCATCATATTTTTGCAATGCCAAATTCCAAGCTTGATTAAAATCAAGCTACTGATTCATAATTTTACGAGATAAGAAATAAAAATATGATATAGCAGTCAAAGCAAAATATAATCAGGAGAATTTCCTGACTTTTAAATTGCGATGAAATTTTTATTAATTCTTTTTTTTACTTTTTTATCTGCTTCAATAACTGCCGATGTAATGACGCACCCTGTTTCGGCATGTCATGAATATCTTATCACACCTGAAAACAGCGATTCTCAAGATAGTTTTGACTTCCCTCATGAAAAAGGACTGCTATGGAAAGCCGAGAAAGATGAAAGAATCAATTATGTATTTGGCACGATTCATTCACAGGATTATAAAGTTACCAGTTTTCCACCACCTGTGAGATTAGCTTTAGTCAAAAGTAAATTATTATTAATGGAGACGATTCCGAGCGATGAAGCAAATCAGGCATTTTTTGATGCAATGTATTTTTCCGAAAACACATCACTTAAGAAGTGGCTGGATGAACAGATGCAACATGAACTTATCCGTATTGCGACCGATTATGGTATTCCGGCAGATAAAGTTCTCCAACTAAAACCTTGGGCAGCTTTTAGTTTGATTGGTCGCCCTAAACCTGTTCGTGCCATTTCTCAGGAGATGAACCTCTTAAACCTTGCGCTGCAGATGGGACCAACGATTGAATCACTTGAGACAATGCAACAAATCATTGCTTCACTGGAGAGCATATCTATCGATGATCAGATTACTATTCTCGAAGATACAATATGCAATCAAAGTAAAATTATTCGAGACGCTAAAACATTGGTTGATTTATATGTCGCACGAGATTTGCTTGGCATACATAAATTCAATCAACAGCCTCATCATGATGAAGCTGTCTTTCAACGATTCATGCAAGCCATTGTGTATGAACGAAATGAAAAAGTGATGAAGCGTATCTTTACCGCGTTTGAGGATGGAAATACTTTTGTTGCTATAGGCGCATCACATTTAGCTGATAAAAACGGCTTACTGGTTCAATTACAAGCAGCAGGTTATCAACTGACACCACTTTATTGATCTTGCTGCGCCATGGTCTCAGCAAACTTTTTCTTTTGTTGTTCGCTTGATTCGTTTTGATATTTTTCCTTCCATTCCGAATAAGGCATACCATAGATAATTTCTCTGGCCTGCTCATAATCCAGTTTCATTCCCTTTTCTTCCGCTGCTGCCAAATACCATTTAGACAAGCAATTACGACAAAAGCCGGCTAAATTCATTAAATCAATATTTTGCACATCGGTATGTTTTCTTAAATGCTCTACCAATGTTCTAAAGGCAGCTGCTTGTAATTCAATTTCGGTATTGTCAGTCATGCTATTCCCTTGGTTAACTTCGGATTGTTAATTTTATGGCAATTCATCGTTTCCGGCAAAAACGCTAGTTTTACGTTTAATATCTTGATATAACTCATAAAAACTTACTAAATACCTTAATTATGTCGGAAAACAATAAATTCAAAATTATCGTAGTTGGCGGCGGTGCTGGCGGTCTGGAGTTAGCAGCAAAGCTTGGCAATAAACTTGGCAAAAAGAAAACGGCAGAAATCACATTGGTTGATGCCGTGCCAACTCATATATGGAAACCACTACTACATGAAGTTGCTGCAGGAACATTGAATTCATATAAAGACGAGCTGAGTTATATGGCGCTTGCGCATCAGAATCATTTCACATTCCGACTAGGCAGCATGACAGGCGTAAATAGAAATAAAAAGGAAATTACCATTGCTGCATCAATAGATGAAGATGGTATTCAATTCATCCCTGAACGAAAGTTTAATTATGATATATTGGTTATCGCTGTCGGCAGTCAAACCAATGACTTTGGTATCCTGGGCATCAAAGAGCACTGCATGTTTATTGACACCCGACATGAAGCTGACGTATTTCATCAAAATTTATTGCGCTCAGTCACTCGCGCCAACACACAAAACGAACCAATAAGAGAAGGACAACTTACAGCGGCAATTGCCGGTGCAGGCGCGACCGGTGTTGAATTATCTGCCGAATTACATACAGCTTTTGAACATCTAATTGAGTTTGGCATGAAGAATCTATCACTCGATGAGGATATCAAGATTACTATACTCGAAGCAGCAGACCGCATCTTGCCTGCCTTACCACCACGATTATCAGAAATGACCGCCAAGGCATTACAGAATATTGATGTTAACGTTATTACTGGTCAACGTATTACTGAAGCGACTAAAGAAGGTTTTAATACCGAAGGTGGTGGCTTTATTCCTGCAGAAATCAAGGTTTGGGCGGCGGGCATCAAGGCACCAGATTTTTTAGCCGAAATTGAAGGACTGGAAGTTAACAAAATTAATCAGCTTGTTGTGAAAAAGAATCTTCAAACCACAAATGACGAATCAATTTTTGCATTTGGTGACTGCGCAGCATGCCCTATGGGGGATGAAGGTCAGCTGGTTCCACCTCGCGCGCAAGCAGCGCATCAACAAGCGGAACTGCTGGTTAAATCGATTATCAACATCATGAACAATAAACCAATCAGGGATTATAAATATGTAGACTATGGTTCCCTGATTAATCTGAGTCGTTATACAACTGTCGGTAATATGATGGGAAATTTACTGGGTAAACGAGCTGCCAGCATGATGATAGAAGGTTTGCTTGCAAGATTTATCTATCAGTCTTTATACAAAATGCATCAGATTACCGTGCTCGGATTTATTCAGGTCTTCCTTTTTACAGTGGCAGATATTCTGACGCTAAAACATAAACCCAGAATGAAGCTGCATTAGTTTTTACAAATCATATTTCTTAATGCGATAACGTAATGCCATACGTGTAATTCCTAATTCTCTGGCAGCCTTGGATACATTGTGATTTGTTCTATCCAGTGCCTGTTTGATTAGTTGTAATTCAGCATCGCCAAGTGTCATATCTTCATCCAGTTTAGCTAATTCACCAGATGATTTTTCTGACATGTCCAGATTCAGTATGTCGCGGCCTATTTTTCCTCCACCGCTAAGTAATACAGCACGTTCTAATAAATGTTTCATCTCTCTAACATTGCCAGGCCAGTCATACTCAAGTAATGCTGCTTTGGCGCTGCTATCAAAACCTTCAATGTCCAGACCATATCGACGAACTGTTTGCGCAGCAAAATGGTTCGCAAGTAATAAAATATCATCACCGCGTTCTCTTAAAGGAGGCATGGTGAGTGACATTACATTCAATCGATAAAACAAATCTGAACGAAATTCACCTCTATCAGAGAGACTTTCTAGATCACGATTGGTTGCTGCAATTATCCATGCAGCGACAGGTCTTTCCTGTGTGGTGCCAACTCGACGTAACGTCCGTCGTTCCAGAACGGCTAATAATTTTGATTGCAGGTCTAAAGGTAACTCACCAATTTCATCCAGAAATAACGCGCCATCTTCAGCAGCTTCAATTAACCCCGTACGAGCGACATGTGCATTTGTGAATGCTCCTTTTTCATGGCCGAATAATTCTGATTCAATCAAATCTTTGGGAAGTGATGCACAATCAACATGCACAAAAGGTTTATCCATGCGATTACTGTTGGCATGTAATAATCGGGCAACGACATCCTTGCCAGTACCTGTTTCTCCCAGGATTAAAACAGTTGGTGGAATAACAGAAGTTTTCTGAGATAAATGTGCTATACGCTGCACTTGCTTCCTGATTGAGTTGATTGCCTTGCAATCACCCAGAAACTCGACTGATTCAACAGCGTGTTGTTCGCGCTTGTTTGAATAAGTGAGCTTTTTAGAGATCTCATTCTTATCCAGAACCTTACGAATGTTTAAAGATAACTCATCCAGATCTACGGGTTTCTTCAAATAATCTGATGCCCCAAGTTTCATCGCAGAAACAGCATCTTCCAGTTCACCATAGGCGGACATTACAATTATCGGTACATTATTGTTCGAGTTGTTAAATTCTTCTAATAAATCCAGACCCGATCCATCTGGCAAGCGCATATCAAGCAATATTAAATCCGGCGTTTTTTCTTTAAACAACCTTCCAGCCGTTTCCAAATCTCCTGCAACATTCACCTGATAATCCTGTCGCTGCAAATGCTTTCTAACAGCCTTTGCAAATACTGTCTCATCTTCAACAAGCAATACTTGTGTTTGAATCACTGGGACTTGCGCTGAATAATTATCAAAACCCTGCATTATTCATTTACCTCAGAAATTGTATGTAAGGGAGCGGAAATAATGACTTCAGTTCCCTCTCCTTCGTGAATTACAAAGTTTAAATTCCAGCCATGTTTCTGGCAGATTTTAAAAGCGATTGGAATACCGAGACCAGTTCCCATGCGTTTGGTTGATGGTCCGGGTTCCAGATTTCCGGATTTAGGTTGAAAAGGTAAACCTGGTCCACTATCAAGTATATGTATCTCAATATAATCTTCGGGATGGCTTAAACTGATCGTGATATCACCTTGTCTCGGAGTCGCATCAACCGCATTGGATATCAAACTAAAAAGCGCCTGTTCCATTAAATCCGGATCAGCTGATAATTTAAGATTATTTTCCCAATCTTTTTTATTAATACTGATCTGTTTTTCTTCTATCTTGTTATTGACCAGACTTAAAGCAGCATTTATCAAATCAACTGGGTATACATCTATCAAGTTTGGTTTAAGAGGATGTAGATAAGATACTAATGCACTCACCCAACGACCCAAACGATCAATGGTCGAAATAATTTCTTCTTTTGATTCGATAATGTCATTCTGATTTTCTGCATGTTCTAACAGTTGTGCAGTCGCCCTAATACTTGCCAATGGATTACGAATATTATGTGCAACTACCGGCACCAACGTTCCTAAAGCAGCCTGTCGTTCGTTTTCTACTATAGCATCTCTGGATTCAGATAATTCTCTTGCCATCTTATTGATAGCTTCTGCCAGTGTTGCCACCTCTTCTACACCAACTTCTTCTATTTGATAATCCAGATCACCCTGACTAATTTCTTTTGCGCCACGCATAATATTGCGAATCGGTTTAATAAACTCATTACGCATGACCTGACGTGTATAAATAACAATGATTAAAACAATAATAATCGGTATTGAAATGGCGAAAGGAGCAAACTTCGTCCACGCTGCCAATGTTTCATCCAATTCGTCATGTTGTTTTGATAATAACTCTTTAAATTTAACATAATGTTGTTCAAATTTTCCTACCATACGTTGTGCAAACTGGGGATTTAGTAACTGTATCTGGGAAAGACGATTGGATATGTAAGGATCATTGAACAGATTGTTCATATCACGCTGTATCTCACGATAGGAAAGATTCAGATCCTGAATAGCCATATCTTCTTCGTGCGAGTTAGAACGTCGCCGCAGTTCATTAAATCGCTCGGATATTATGCTTGAATACTCTAAATAAGAATCAAAGGCATTTTGATCTTCTAATACCCTTGCCCTGATCATTTCCTGTATTTGCGCATACATTTCACCGCGAATCTGCTCTGTGAAATAAAACATGGCATTGATTCGAACAGATTCTGCGGAATTTTGTTGCCAGAAATACGCTGACGCTCCACCCGTTAATCCGGTAATGGTAATCAATAGCAAAATAGCGATTTCATGACCAAATATTAGATTTTTTAGGGATTTGCTGCTCTTGCCAGACATATGGTCAGTATAACCAAATATGGTTGTTAATATCCAAAATATTGGATAGTATTAACCAATTTTATAATTTAATTGTTAAAAAATAATTGTAATAAATTGATTTATAACAGATTTAATTCATTGGCGCGATTTATGCTGTTTTCATATTGCACATAATAATTGTGTACCCTTTTAGGGGTTTTCTTTTAACAATACATGAGGAGAATTAATCATGAAATGGGAAACACCAGCATACAGCGATATTCGCTTTGGTTTTGAAGTAACCATGTACATCAACAACAAATAATTATATTTGTTTAATGTACAAAAAAGGGGCTATAGCCCCTTTTTTTATGTCTGGCGTACAACTGCAATTCGGGATGAAATTTTAAAAATAATTACCTAGAATCTAGAGTTAATTAAGCGCATACAAAAGTTCGATGATAAAAATTCTAATAAAATTCGGGGTCATTATTTCCCTAGGTTTCAACCTTATCCTTGTCTCCCCTGCTGTATCTGCAAACGATTACCAAATTCGCATCTCCAAAAAGAACAAGGAATTGATTCTGGAAAAATCCGGCAAAGTTGTTAAACGCTATAAAATATCCAGCGGCATAGGAGGCAAAGGCACTAAACGTCGTCAGGGGGATGGCAAAACACCAATCGGCACCTATCGCATTTTAAGTTTAAAAGATAGTGATCGTTTTCATTATTTCATGCAGCTTGATTACCCAAACCTGAACGACGCCTGGTATGGTTATAAAAATAAGATTATCGATTCTGCAGAATTCAAAAAAATTGCAAATGCCTACAAGCAAAGAAGGATTCCACCACAAGATACCGAGTTAGGTGGATTTATCGGTATTCATGGCATTGGAACCACTACAGAAAAAAAACTCGCTATTCATGAAAATACAGACTGGACAGAGGGCTGTATTGCGTTAACCAATGAAGAAATTCAGGAATTAAAAAAGTTTGTCGATGTTGGTACTCAAGTCGTTATCGCAGAATAGTAAATCTACTGATATATGATGAAATAAATAAATGTTCATTAAACTACCTTATAAAATCGTTATATTATTAACTTTTTTTATTATTACGGGGTGTGATAAAACGGCTCCAACTTTCTATGAAAAATCAACAAGCAAACAGTTTACAGATGTGCTTCAGGATATAGAATTTATTATAACTGAATATAATTTTCGCATTACTGGCAGGTTACATATAGGTGAGGCTATACAGGATAGAGGTATTGTTGACTTTCCTGATAATGAAGTTATTTTGTTTTGTAATTTGTCTCTTGCTGAGGATATGTTGAAAATTGAACCTCAATATATCAATTATTGCCCTTACAAAATTGCTGTATTTGTAAAAAATAATGAAATAGTGTTAAGCACCCACTTATTACCGGAATCTACAGATAATGTAAATCTGGATAACATTGCGAAAAAAATCAATATAATATTGAGGTCAATGATAGAATATGTAGCATCCAATGACCCTTTTAATGTTCAACCAAACACTACAGAAATTTTAGAATATGAATGATAAACCTGAACATATACTCTTCTTGAAATGGATGATCCTAACGGGTCTCATTATCTTTTCATTAATAATTGCCTGGGAACAGGACATTATTGCCATGTTGTTTGCCGTGGACAAAAGTCGAATTTCATGGGCAATTACACTTATCTATATATTAGTAACAATACATTGCGCATACCGTATTTATACAATGTCATTACAAACTAACTTGTCTATGCAGGTTGAAAAATTAATTAAAAAAGAAAAAAACATTACTGTATCTGTTGGTGAAGACGAAACGGTTATTATTAACTCCACCACTAAACTGCCAGCTTGTTTTATGTCTGAATATATTGGCGATATCTATTATCGAAATCAGACCAGTAACAAACAAAATGATGATTCCGCTTCTGTTGATCTGATTGAAGTCTATGAATCTCGCTTAAAAGGCCCTCAGGAAATTGGCTGGTTTGTGTCTGACATGATGTTAAAGATGGGGTTATTAGGCACTATTATTGGCTTTATATTCATGTTGGGCTCTGTAGCTAATATTGCTGATTTTGATGTCAGCTCCATGCAGAAAATTCTTAAAAATATGAGTACCGGCATGGGTACAGCGCTATATACTACTCTTATAGGTTTAATCGGTAGCGTATTATCAGCACTGCAATATCATATGCTTGACAGACATGCAGATGAATTAATTGAAATGATACGTCATTTAACGCAGGTACATGTTCTTTCAAAAATTGAACAATAATTATCATGAGTGTAAAAAATCGATTTCGTTCCGATCCGTTCACAGATTTATTGTTTAATGCCCTATTGGGTTTTACTTTCTTGTTTCTGGTAGCAATCATGTTCATGAATCCTGAGGCAAAATCAGGGATTATTGATCCGAAAGCGGAATACATTCTTACCATCACGTGGGATGATTTTAGTCCTGATGATATTGATGTATGGGTAGAAGATCCTGAGGGTCAGATTGTCTGGTTCAGAACGCCTGAAGCAGGTTTGTTACATCTTGATCGAGATGACCGTGGTCTGGTCAATGATACGATCACTATAAATGGAGAAGAAGTACAGAATCCACTTAATCAGGAAGTGGTAACACTTCGTGGTGTAGTTAAAGGTGAGTATGTTGTTAACTTGCATTACTATGGCTCTGAAACAGAAAAACCTGTTGATGTAAATGTCAGGCTTGTCAAGGTCAACCCGAAACTCGAAGTCGTGTATTACGGCATTATAAATCTTGAGAAAAAAGGTGACGAAAAAACAGCGTTACGTTTTAGTATTGGTCGAGATGGTGAAATTTTTGGTATTAACTTTCTCCCTAAAAATTTAGTTATTTTAGGATAAATTAAACTTTGGAATAAAATTATTATGACAATAGGAATCACAGGCATTATTTCTGCTTTTATATTACTGGGCTTATTATTATTAAGCATTAATTTATATTCAAAATGGTCGTGGTATGTGAAGGCATTTACCATCATTCTGACCTCAGCGTTTTACCTGATCGTTTATTTTTCATTTCCTCCATTACTTGGTTGGCCAACGACTCAATTACCGCCGCAACAATTCAGATTAATTGCGGCACATGTCTCACAACCAAACAAGGAAACTGGCGATGAAGGCTATGTTTATCTATGGTTAACAGAAATAAAGGATATGACATCTACAGGTGAACCTCGCTCGTATAAGCTGGAGTATTCAAATGAATTACATCAAAAGATTATTAATGTGAATGCTAAAATGGAAAAAGACATTGCTCAGCTGGGCGAATTTAAAGAACCTGATGATGCATTCAATCAAATTGTTGAAGAAAAACAGGGAATGAAGTCCGTACATATTGAATTTTACGATTTACCTGACCCGTTATTTCCAGACAAATAACTATGTCATAGTATCCAATTATGCGGCTAGCCCAAAGAATATGTATTTTATTATTGGTTATATCATTTTCAGGCGCGACACACGCTGCATCATGGCAAAAGTTAACACATAATATCGATCTTCAATGCGCTCAAATAAATTCAAAACTGACTTGCGAATACAGAAAACTGAACGAGCAACAACCTGATAATCTGTCTGCATCATATCTTGGCAAACCCATTCAACTTTTGAATATCGGTTTTTCTACTGATAAAAATAATTCAGTTGACGTATTATTTCTCGTTGATACAAGTGATCCCGCCCGACAGAATGTCATCGAAAAAAATAAAAAACATATTGAGGCCATAATCAATAATACCTCAGAAGCAGGTTTGAATTTCGCTCTGGCAGTATTTGATAAAACTTTTCGTATAGAATCCCCTTTTGGACAATCCAGTTTTTTATTAAAAAAACAATTAGCAAATCTAAAGGCTAGTGGCAAAACTACCGAACTATATCGAAATGTAATACAGGCATTGCAGTATCTTGATGAACAAGATGCTTCACGCAAGGTTTTGGTATTACTCTCTGATGGGCAGGCAGAGGACCTTGCATATTTTCACTCCGATGTTGTGAATCTTGCTAGAAAAACAGGTATTGTAATTAATTCGATTGGTTATCCTCGTTCCGTTTCCTTATCTGTTGCTTTACAAACATTACGACGATTGAGTGAAGAAACTGGCGGCACATTTAAAGAAGTCGATCAATCGCTCGAATTAGAAAACACCTATATTCGAAAAGCCTTAAATAATATATTTACAGGCGGGCAGTTTATTGTATCTCTGGAGGATTTAAGCAACACATCAAATAAAAAAGCTGGAATCAAACTTTTAATTGATAAAAATGATTCCTTATTGATTCCTATAAAATTACCACTTGCAAAAACTACAATAGAACCAATAAAGAATAATGACCAATCTGAGACAGCGACTAATGTTGAAATTCCAACTGAGGATATTGCACCGGTCACCATCATCACAAAGCAGGTCGAGGCGAAGCCAATCAACTTATGGTTATGGTATGGTGTACCCGCTGCATTCATCATCATCATTATACTTATTCTAATAACATTATTTTTAGTGTGGCAACGCCCTGCAAACAAAAAAAGTAAAGCGCCAGTTTATGAATATAAGCCTTATGCTTACCTTATAGATAACGACAAAAAAGATATCCGCTATCCTGTAATGAGAACAATCTGCCGCATAGGCAGAGGGAAAGATAATGAATTAATTCTGGATGATAATTCGGTTTCTCGTCGTCATGCTGAAGTACATCGTGATTCTGCAGGTGAATTCGAGCTTATCGATATGAATTCCATGAATGGGGTTTATGTGAATGGCGAAAAAATAGGTCGCGCCACAATTAAAGAAGGTGATGTCATAGAGATTGGTGATATATTATTAAGCTTCAGTTTAGATGCGCCTGAGCATGAAGAGGAAGAATCAACTATAATGCAAAAAACTAAACCCCCTCAATCAGTTGATTGATTTAATGGATTTTGGCTTTTAAACAAATATTGTTCTATTAAATCCTGCATAGCAGTTTGAGCCAGCAATGGTTCTTCCTCAAACCAATTTTTACTGTTTTTAGTAATTTCTTCAGCAATAAGTCTCGCCTTGATTTTACCACTACGACTTTTACAAACATCCGGTTTGCTTGCTAACAATGACAATGAAGCCCCCAGCACAATCTCTTTATGTAAATTGTATTGTTCTGTATTGCCTGTATCACTATGTCGTTGATCATTGTTATTACCATGTTCGGTCGACAAAATAGTCTGTAAAACAAAATCCATTAAAGAAGATAGTTCTGCTGGCACACTGACACGACTTATCTTCGCCCAACGGTATAATGCAGCCGGACTAACACGCCATGCTTCTGGCTTTTCTTCGGGATTAATAACCTGAAGCAAATGATCAGTTACACACTCTTTTGCATGTAGCCAGAGATCATTTATTTTATCTTTCGTCTCAGTATCAAAATGATGTTTTTGCGCCGGATCGATTGCTAATATCAGCTTTATACCTTCGTTCTTGAGATGCCATTCCTCCTTGACTGCCCATTTCTCAAACAGTCGTTGTTGCAAAACACGTTCTTCACCAAAAATTGATTGTTCTCGTTCTGCATATGTTTTTCCCTCAAACACATCTGTTTCTGATATCTGTGGCTTATTATTCTTCTTAAATGCCGTTTTTATTTTATTTAATATCATTTAATTAACTGATTAATTGTATTTCCAGATCAGTAAAGCCAGCCTGTCGTCTGGCTGACTCATTTAGTTTGTTTTTGCCTCGAGGTGCATATTGTTTAAACAATTTATCGAATGCTTCCTCAGCATTAATTTTTCTTTGTTCGCAAACATAGCGAAACCACTCACTACCTGCTTTAACATGCCCTATTTCATCCTGATAAATCACATTTAATATGTTTACTGTTTGCTTGTCCCCTATTTCGCTAAAACGATTAATTAAATCAGGTGTGACATCAAGCCCTCTTGCTTCATAAATCCGGGGAATTACAGCTAAACGCACCAGAATATTGTCAGATGTCTCTTCAGCCATACGCCAAAGACCATCATGCGCAGGAAAATCACCATAAGTATAGCCTAAATCATTTAAACGACTGTTTAACATCGAGAAATGCTTCGCTTCTTCGATCGCCACTTTTGACCAGTCATGATGAAACGGTATTGGCATATGCTGGAAACGACAAATGATATCCCATGCCAGATTGATCGCATTAAATTCAATATGAGCAAATGAATGAATCATGGCAGCCTGTCCTTCAACCGTAGTCAATTTACGTCTGGGTAAATGCTGAGGTTCTACTAATTCAGGCTTCTCTGGCCAGCCCGGCGTGAAAGTGTGATTATCTATTTTTTTCCATTCACCATGTGCCTGCAGTAATAATTCCTGCATAGACATACTCAAACTGACTTTTTCTTCTACAGTACTAGTTTCAAGGCATTTTCTAGTCTGTTCAAAATAATTAATCATTCGATTGAACAACCTTTTCAAAACCAGTCCAGTGAATAATAAAACCTGCTTCATATTCATTGGCAGCAAATGAATGCGCTATACAAATACCAGGCACAACTGCTAATTCATCATCAATATAGATTAATGGATAACGCTCTCTCTTCCATGGCAAAACACCTTTTTCCTGAAATAATTGCTTAAGTGTCTTTGTCATATTTTGATTGAAGGGTTTAATCTTTTCACCACCCTTTTTAAACCTGACACTAATCTTATGATTATTTATTATATCCGCTTTTACACCTTTCCCCTGACTTGCGATCAACTTAAGCGATTCGTCGTCGAGTTTTATTGCTTGATTTACAGATAAGTCAGACTGCTCCGGCAAGCCCAATAATTCATTGCTTAACTTAATATATAACCTATCCCGATAACGTCTTGCTTCTACATTCGACCACGTTACTAATGGCTCTTTATCCTCATCGGCAGTTAACAATTCATTTAATAACTGTTGCAGATGAACCTGATTAGGTGTTGCCAGTTCTGAAATCCTGCAAAAGTAAAGCAATAGATTTTTTTGCCTTGGCAAAGATAATAACTTTAGTTTTGAAACAATTATTGTTCGTGTTTTTATATCAACAACTTCTGACATGTCATCATGCCCGACATCATCTAATAACATGGATGTTTCCTGTTGATTAGCAATAAAGCGCGCGATCGTTTTTAAAAACGCAGGCCAACGCTTATTAATTATTGGCAAGACGCTATGCCGCAGATAATTTCGATCCAACTTAATATCTTGATTACTCGGGTCTTCAATGCAGCTTAATTGTTTTAAATCTGCATAGGCTCTTATATCAGCCCGCGTAATATTGAGTAATGGTCTAATGTGCAATCCTTCAGAAAATGGTCTACATAGCTGCATAGCTGAGACACCTCTGGTGCCAGCACCCCTGAATAATCTTAATAATAATGTCTCGACTTGATCATTTTGATGATGCGCTGTGAACAAAATCGCATCTTTCTGCATTAGACTCATTAAACAATCATAACGAACTTTTCTGGCCCATGCCTCTACACTCTCACCCTTCTCGGGACGAGAATTCACTTTGATATATTCAAATTTAAAACCAATTTTTTTAGACCACTCGGCACAAGATTCACCCCACTCAGCACTATGCTCATTAAGCCCATGATCGATATACACAATGAGAATATTTTTATTCTGAATATCACTTACCTGTGAAAACAGATGCGCAAGAACAATAGAATCTATCCCGCCACTTACAGCAAGGATATATTTTGAACTGACAGGAAGTGATTGAATGAATACATTGATGCTCTCACTATCAAGAGCGTTAACACCACTGAGATTATTCATATTCAAAAAGCAATCTTGCGATTAACTGTATTAGGATTCTTTAAACTGACCGATGGTCCTTAATCTTTCCTGTCTGGAAATGACAACTGAAGGTAGTGATGAATTTAATAAATCATTCATTTCATTTTTTAATTTTTCTTTTAACACGGCCGCCATCTTGCTCATGTCACGATGCGCACCACCTAATGGTTCAGAGATAACATCATCAATCAAACCCAATTCTTTTAGCCTTTTTGCTGTAATGCCCATCGCCTCGGCCGCATCTTGCGCACGTTCGGCGCTTTTCCAAAGAATGGATGCGCAACCTTCAGGTGATATAACAGAATATGTACTGTATTGAAGCATCAATAAACGATCTGCAACACCAATTGCCAATGCGCCACCTGAACCACCTTCACCAATGACGGTTGCGATAATAGGTGTTTCCAATTCAGACATTTCCAAAAGATTTCTGGCAATCGCTTCACTTTGTCCGCGTTCTTCTGCATCAATACCGGGATATGCGCCTGGCGTATCGATAAATGTTAAAACCGGCAGTCCAAAACGCTCTGCCATTTTCATGATTCTAAGTGCCTTTCGATAACCTTCAGGTTTTGGCATACCATAATTACGGCGCAGACGTTCTTTTGTATCGCGACCTTTTTGTTGTCCAATAATTGCCACCGGAATACCATCCAAACGACCAAGCCCAGAAACGATAGCCGGATCATCACCTACATTACGTTCACCATGTAGTTCCTCAAAATCAGTAAAGATCATTTCGATATAATCCAATGTATAAGGGCGCTGCGGATGTCTTGCAATCTGCGAAACCTGCCAGGGCGTTAGTGAAGAAAATATTGTGCGGGTCAATTCATCACTGTGTTTTTTCAGGCGGCTGATCTCTTCATTAATATTGATATCCTTATCATTTCCCACATGGCGTAGCTCTTCGATTTTTGCTTCTAATTCGGCAATCGGCTGTTCGAAATCAAGAAAATTCATATATTTATGGTCTTTTTCATTGGATTAAGCGTTTATTATAATCGATTTTAACATTATCTTTACCTACACAATCGATTAATTTATCGACAAGATCGTCACTAATTTTCACTTTCCAATCCTCTCCCAGATTCAAATTAACAATGGCTTCATTGTTAATATAACGAATATAGACTTCAGCGCCTTCATGCCGGTTCGACGACAGAATTTGTTTCAATTCATTCATGCCGCCATTCGCAAGATACTTGTTATCCAGATTCAGAATCAAGAAACCGCATTTATTGCGAATTTCTTCCAAACTAAAAAGTTGATTAGCACGAATTGACACACCACTTTCGACATAATCGTCCTCGATTGCAGTGCCCTTGATTATGACGAGCTGATCTTTGATCAATAAATGACGGTATTGTTGAAATTCGTCTGAGTAAACAGTCACCATAGCTCTGGCTGTACGATCATCCAATCTGACTTCTGCCATTCTGCCACGACTGCCAGTACGTGTTCTTATGCTCATAATATAGCCCGCAACAAATACAGAACCAGTGTTAAAAGAATTTAACCGAGATGAAACCAGTCTTTCAAGCTCTTCTTCATAACGATTGATCGGATGACCTTTCAAATAAAACCCTAACGTATCTTTTTCACCGGTTAATCTTTCCTGATCATTCCAGTCTGCGACAAGTTCAAACAAGGATGGATTATCAGTTTCTGTATCAGCTGGGTTGACAACAGTATCCAATCCAAACATATCATCCTGACCACTATTCGAATTCTGATTATGTTGTTCAGCAATGGAGATAGCCTTTGTAAGATTATGTAATAAGGTGCTTCTGCTCGGCCCCAGCTCATCCAACGTTCCGGAACGAATTAATGCTTCAAGTACACGTTTATTTGCTTTTCTTAAATCAATTCGTTTACAAAAATCAAACAGATCTCGGAAAGAACCATTTTCCTGTCGTTCATTAATAATATTATCTATCGCAGCAACACCAACACCTTTAATCGCCCCCATACCATAACAAATAGTTTCACCATCAATAACCGTAAAGGGGTAATTACTTTGATTGACTGAAGGCGGTAACACTTTAATCTGCATACGGCGAATTTCTTCCAGCAGCATTACAACCTTATCTGTATTATCCATGTCTGATGATAATACCGAGGCCATAAATGCAGCAGGAAAATGCGCCTTTAACCATGCCGTTTGATATGCAATCAGGGCATAAGCAGCAGAATGCGATTTATTAAATCCATAACCGGCGAATTTCTCCATGAGATCAAACACCATGATTGCCTGTTTTTCTACCACACCTCTATCAACTGCACCTTTTGTAAAAATATCACGCTGCTTAGCCATTTCTTCTGGCTTCTTTTTACCCATCGCACGACGTAATAGATCTGCACCTCCTAAGGTATATCCTGCCAATACTTGCGCAATCTGCATCACCTGTTCCTGATATAAGATTACGCCGTAGGTTGATTTTAAAACAGGCTCTAAATCTTTATTTAGATCACGATGCAAATAGACAACACTCGCTGCACCATGTTTTCTGTCAATAAAGTCATCGACCATACCCGACTGCAACGGCCCGGGACGAAATAAGGCTACTAATGCAATAAGATCATCGAAGACATCCGGCCTCAACCGCTTGATCAGTTTTTTCATGCCATCTGATTCAAGCTGAAATACTGCTGTTGTGTCTGTCGCCTGAATTAACTTATAGGTTTTTTCATCATCCAGTGGAATCGTGTTAATATCTATTAATTCCTGATCAGATTGTTTCAACATCTGATTAATATCACGCAGTGCCCAGTTGATAATTGTTAATGTGCGTAAACCAAGAAAATCGAATTTAACAAGCCCGATTCCTTCAACGTCACCCATATCAAATTGAGTTACTGTTGCTTGTGAACCTTGTTCACAATAAAGCGGCATATAGTCATAAAGCGGTGTTGGTGCAATAACAACACCTCCCGCGTGTCGACCTGCATTTCGAGATATTCCTTCCAGCTTTAAGGCCAAATCAATCAACGTGCTAACATCTTCTTCCTTGTTATAACGTTCCTTTAAAGCTTTTTCTTCATCCAATGCTCTCGACAAGGTCATGTTTAAATCAAAAGGAATCAGTTTTGCAATCTGATCAACAAAACCATATGGAAAACCAAGCACACGTCCAACATCCCTAACAACAGCCTTTGCCGCCATAGTGCCATAGGTTATGATTTGCGAGACATGATCGCGTCCGTATGTTCGCGCGACATAATCAATGACTTCATCACGTCGATCCATACAAAAATCAACATCAAAGTCAGGAAGTGAAACCCTCTCAGGATTTAGAAATCGTTCAAACAAGAGGTCATAGATCATTGGGTCAAGCTCGGTAATTCCCAAAGCATAAGCCACTAATGAACCCGCACCAGAACCACGCCCCGGCCCCACAGGAATACCATTTTCTTTTGCCCATCGTATAAAGTCAGCAACTATAAGAAAGTAACCCGCAAAGCCCATTGAAGTGATAACTTCTAACTCTCTCTCCAGTCGTTTGCTATATACATCATTTGTTTCTTCAGTATTTACAGGTAGTCTAGCCAGAATATTATCCAGACCTTTGCGTGAATCACTAACCAGACGACCTTCCTGTGTTTCGTTTTCTTTTGTTGGAAATTTTGGAAGAAAATGTTCGCCAAGAGTAAATTCGACATTACAACGTTTAGCGATTAAAACGGTATTTTCAATCGCCTCTGGAATATCCGTAAACAACTCCTGCATCTCTTGACTACTTCGCAAGTATTGTTGATCCGTATATCGTCTTGGTCTTCGCGGGTCATTTAAAACATACCCATCGCGTATACACACTCTCGCTTCATGCGCTTCATAATCTTCTTGTGATAAAAAGCGAACATTGTTACTTGCGACTACTGGCAATTGGAATTGTGAAGCTGCCTTTATAGCATGATGGACATATTCCGGCTGATTTACATGACCAGTTCGCTGTAATTCGACATAGTAGCGGTTTGGAAATAAAGACATCCAAAATTCAATAACTGATTCAATGTTAGACTTATCAGATAATAATAAAGATTTACCCAATTCACCATTTTCTGCAGAGGATAAAACGATTAAACCCTCATTGTATTCTTTTAACCATTCTTTATTAATAAACGGCATGCCACGACGCTGCCCTTCCTGATAACTTTTTGATATCAATCTTGAAAGGTTTCTGAATCCATCGATATGTTGACATAGCATTACCACAGTACATGGCTCGTCAATATATTCGCTTATAAAATTTAATTCGGCGCCAATAATGGGTTTAATCCCTTGCTCTTGCATTTTTTTATAGAATTTTACAGCTGAAAACGTATTACCTTGCTCTGTTACAGCAATAGCAGGCATATTCATTGTGGAAATACTTGCTGCTAATCTGGGTATTCGAACGATACCGTCAATTAGGGAATATTCCGTATGAAGATGTAAATGAACAAAGCTCATCATATTAAGCGTTCGTTGTAATATATTTTGCTACAGGTGCGAAGCTACGACGGTGTATATCAGTAACACCTAAACTGGAAATTGCTTCCATATGTACTTTGGTGGGATAACCTTTATGTTTGGCAAACCCATAGCCAGGATAAATATTATCCAATGCCATCATCTCCATATCGCGTTCGACCTTTGCCAATATTGATGCTGCACTAATAGCTTCAACCAGACTATCGCCTTTGATAATAGCAAAACATTCGATAGTAATATCCGGTTTATGATTACCATCAACCAATACACATTCTGGCACAATAGCCAGATTCTCTACTGCGCGTTTCATTGCGAGTAAACTTGCCTGCAATATATTAATAGAATCTATCTCTTCAACCCCTGCTCGCCCAATCGCATAGGCATGCGCATGTTGTTTGATTTTTTCTGAAAGCGCTACTCGCCTGTTATGAGTTAATTTTTTAGAATCCTTTATGCCGGAGACTGGCTTGGCCGTATCAAGTATTACCGCAGCCGCAACAACCGGGCCGGCTAATGGCCCTCTGCCCACTTCATCAACGCCGGCAAGTGGCATTCTCTTTAATATACTATCCAGAAAAAAATTATCACCTGACATGTAATAACTCCGATACGGCTTTCGCAGCTCTTTTATTAGCGCCAATAGCTAATGAAGAAGACAAACCAGAAAAGGAACGTTTGATATGAGCAACCTGTTCCTCATTATCTAACAAAACTTGCATTTCATTTTTGATACGAAAAACATTGCAATCATCTTGCAAACATTCCGCAACCAGTTCTTTGCCGGCTAATATATTTGGTAATGAAGCATATTTAATTTTTGCGAGTATTTTAACAATACAGTATGTCAGCCATGATAAACGATAAGCAACAACCATTGGTTTTTGTAATAGCATTGCTTCCAATGTCGCGGTGCCGGAGGCAATTAATATTAAATCTGCTGCCGCCAGAACATCATGCGTTTGACCAATAAACAATCTAATATCGGATTCGAAATTATTCTCCTTGCATAATATATTAAATTGTTCATACGTCTTCTGATTTGCTAGACCGCTAATGAATTTCAGGTTCCCGTTTTCATTCTGGAGCTGCTTGGCTACCTGAATAAATACTGGGCCTAATGTTTTAATTTCATTCGTTCTACTGCCTGGTAAAAGCGCAATTACTTTTTTAGTTTCGGAAAGACCAAGCTTCTTCCTTGCGCCCTGAATATCAATATTATTATGAAGTTTATCTGCCAATGGATGTCCTACATGACTGACAGGCACATTATGTTGTTCATATATTTCATTTTCAAACGGGAAAAGCGTCAACATTAGATTGATTGCTTTTTTTATCTTGCGAATACGATATGAACGCCACGCCCATACTGAAGGGCTGACATAATGTATGGTTTTAATACCTGCGGATTTAAGTTTATTTTCTATTGTTAAATTAAAATCTGGCGCATCTATCCCGATAAATATATCTGGGGGATTGTTAACAAAGTAATTGATCAGATTATTTTGAATCGTTTTTAATTCTCTATAATGCGCTACAACTTCAGTAATTCCCATAATGGATAATTTATCCATCGGGCAATGTGAATTCATGCCTTCGCTAATTAATTGCTCACCACCAATACCTTCAACGACGATATCACCATGCATTGATTTTAATTCTTTTAATAATCCCGCGCCGAGCAAATCGCCAGAAGCTTCTCCTGCGACTAATCCGATACGAAACATAATGATGAAAACCGATAAAATAGTCTATCTGACAATTCCGCGTTGAGAAGCGGCTATAAAATCATACAGAGCTTTTACTTCTTTGGACTTTACTGACATGTTTTCAAGTAGCTTCAACGCATCTTTCAATTTGAGGCCATCACGATAAATTGTGCGATATGCTTTTCTAAGAGTATTAATCATCTCGCTACTAAAACCGTGTCGTTTTAAACCTTCCCGGTTCAAACCAGATGGTTTTGCCGTATTACCAGACACTAGGACATAAGGCGGGACATCCTTTACAATTACTGAAGAAATTGCTGAAAAAGAATAACTACCCACATGACAAAACTGATGCACACCTGTAAAACCTCCAAGAATCGCATGGTTATCTATGCTGACATGTCCTGCGAGGGTCACATTATTTGCAAAGATATTATTGTTTCCGATCAAACAATCATGAGCAACATGCACATAGGACATGACCCAGTTATCATCTCCAAGAACGGTTTTACCTCCGCCATCACCGGTGCCACGATTGATTGAAACATATTCGCGAATCGTATTGTTATCGCCAATCTCGAGAATCGAATCACTCTCGCCCTGATATTTTTTATCTTGAGGATCTTCACCAATAGAACAAAAATGAAAAACCCGATTGTTTGAACCAATAGTTGTTGGCCCTTTTATGACAACATGAGATCCAATATTAGTACCAGCAGAAATTTTGACGTGTTCACCAATTATTGAATATGGACCTATGGTAACACCTTCAGCAATCTCGGCATCAGGATGAATAATTACAGTATTGTCTATCATGGAGTTTAATCCATGACTGTCGTTAGTAGCTCTGCGGACGCAACTAATTTGGAATCTATATAAGCTTTGGCATCATATTTGTAGATATTACGTTTCATCGTAATAAATTCTACTTCAACAATGAGCTGATCACCTGGGCCTGAGGGTTTTCTAAATCGCGCATTATCAATACCTACCAAATAAAATAAACTGTTTTCATTAAGTATGCCCTCTTCCAAACCATTGGCACCTAATATAGCGGCGGCCTGAGCAAAACATTCAACAATTAATACACCGGGCATAATCGGTTTATTAGGAAAATGACCTGGAAAAAAAGGCTCATTTACACTTATATTTTTAAGTGCTTTGATGCGTTTATATCCATCAATTTCCAATATGCGATCAACCAGAAGAAATGGATAACGATGAGGCAGAATATTCTTTATTTTCTCTATATCAAAAATATCATCTTGAGCCATATTTATTTTCTGCCTAATCCAGTTTTTTTAGTATTTTTCTTATTATTTCATCAAGATTTCTTAATCGCGCCATATTTCGTCGCCATGTCCGATTATTAGTTATAGGAACACCAGATGAATAAACACCTGGTTCATTAATCGTATTAGGCACACCAGACATTCCAGTAACCATTACATCATCACATATTTCAATGTGGCCGCTAATAGCACTTAAACCGCCAATTCGACAGCGTTTACCAATTTTAGCACTACCAGCTATAGCAACACAGCCTGCAATTGCAGTACCTTCACCAATAATTACATTATGACCAATTTGCACCTGATTATCGATTCTAACGCCATCTTCGATAATAGTATCGTCAATCGCGCCACGGTCGATTGTAGTATTAGCACCGATTTCAACATTATTTCCAATTACAACACTACCTAATTGGGGAATGGTTAACCATTTACCTTTGTCTTCTGCCATACCAAAACCTTCTGAGCCAATAACAGCCCCAGGATGCAATATGACATTGTCACCAATTTTTACATGATGACAAAGAGTATTACCGGATAATAAGCGGGTATTTTTTCCGATGGACACATCATCGCTAATAATAACTCCTGACCCAATATAACAGGATACGTCAATCGTCACCCTGTTACCAATGACAGCACCAGCTGCAATATGTATATCTTTAGCTAATTCGCAGTCTTCACCTATTGAAGCCAGCTTATCTATATACGGCAAATATTTTTTGGGGGGGAATAAATAGTTTGCTATCTTTGCATAAGATAAATATGGATTATCACTTATCAAAGCATTTGTTTTGCATAACCTGCTATCATCCTCAGTCAATATGACAGCAGAAGCATTCGTTTCATCAAGGTAATGAATATAGTGCCTATTTGATAAAAAGGCTATATCACCTGATTTAGCCTTTTTCAATGTATTGAGGCCAGTGATTTTGAATTGACTATCGCCTCTCAAGCTTGCGTTGGCGATTTTTGCTAATTCACCCAGAGTGGCAGACATAACTAATTAGAGTAAATAGGATTAAGAGCCACCATTCTCTTTATTTAATTTCTCGATGATTAAATTTGTAATGTTAACTTTATCACTCGCAAATACTATACCAGTATCTAGAATCAAATCGAAATTATTATCCTTAGCGAATTTTTGTATCACTTCAGCAATTTTCTTTTGAATCTTGGTCATTTCTTCGTTACGACGAAAATTGAGGTCTTCACGAAATTCGTCATGACTACGTTTTAAATCACGTTTTGCATTAATAATATCTCTTTCAAGTTTGGTGCGTTCCTGTTCACTCATGATCGCACCATCTTTATTGAGCTTTTCTTCCAAATCACGAATTCTCTTTTGCTCAGCAACCAGTTTTTTATCTCTGGGTGCAAACTCTTTCTCAAGCATACTCTTTGAATCAGCTGCTTGCGGAGATTTGTCCAGAATACGAATTGGATCAAACACACCTATTTTATATTCCTCCGCAAGTGAATACTGAGAAACCGAAAATAAAGCACAAGCAAATAAAAAATTCTTAAATAAACTCATTAAACTACTCCAAAAAATCAACTAAAAAGCTGTTCCAAATGTAAATTGAAAATTCTGTACGTCATCAGTAGCCTGATCGTTGAGCGGCATTGCAATGCTGGCACTAAGAGCACCAAAAGGCGAAAGCCATACCGCGCCAATTCCTGTTGAGTAACGTATTTCGCCCAAATCAACATCTTCTCCAGAACCATATACATTACCGGCATCTATAAAGCCTGTCACGCGCACAGTCTTTTTGTAATCTTCAAGGAAAGGAACTGGCACAATAATCTCTGCGTTACCAACAATCTTTGTATCACCCCCAATTGGACGATTCCTATCGTCTCTAGGTCCTAGAGTATTTTCCTCAAATCCTCTTACAGTTTTTGGACCCCCAGCATAAAAATTTTCAAAGAATGGCAGTTCGGTTGTATCACTATAGCTATCTCCATAACCTAAATTACCACTCAAGCTAAAAATAAAATCTTTATAAATATCCTTGAACCAGGATACATCATAACTAATTTTGTAATATTCGAGCGAATTACTCATAAACGGGGTTGATACTAATCCACCAATACGGTGTCTAGTACCGTTAGTAGGTAAAAAACTATCATTTAAAGTATTATGAGAATAACTCAGTGATAATTTTAACAAGTCGTAAGTGCTACCATTGTCATTAATAAAGTTTCTTAATACAAAGGAAGAAGTAGAGTCAAGGTTCATATCTGTTTTTGTGTAATTGACAGCTCCATTGACTCTATTTGTCTCGGATATAGGCAAACCAAAATTTACTGTAGTGCCATATTCCTTGGTTTCATATCTAGCAAGGTTGGCATCAAAAGCATTGGTTTCTCGATAGAAAACATCACCACCAAATGAAACTCCATCAATAGTAAAATATGGGTCCAAATATCCGAGTGAGTAGCGGGTATTTATATTACTGTTATTAAAGTCGAAAGAAACGCGTTTGCCACTACCCATAAAGTTATTCTGAGCAACACCAACATTAAAAATAATACCCTGAGCAGGAGAAAAACCTAAACCAGCAGTCAAATTTCCACCAGGAGCTTCCTCAATTGTGTAGTTCACATCAACCTGATCTGTTGTACCAGGCACAGAAAGCGTTTCTACATTAACGTCCTTAAAATAACCGGTTTGCTGCAGTCTGATTTTTCCACGCTCAACCTGTTTAGTAGAGATCCATGCACGTTCCTGTTGGCGCATCTCACGTCTAATAACTTCATCACGAGTCTTTGTATTACCGGTAAAATTTATCCGACGCACATAAATACGTTTACCAGGATCTACAAAAAAGGTAATCGAAACAGTTTTATCTTCATTATTAATTTCAGGAATGGAATTAACATTGGCAAATGAATATCCAACTTCACCAAGTTTATCAGTAAGGTTGTGACTACTTTCAGTAACTTTTTTTCTTGAGAATAGCTCACCGCTATTGATTAATACCAAGTCAAACAAATCCTGCTCAGGCAAAATTAAATCACCACCCAATTTGACTTCAGTAACCATAAACTGTTCGCCTTCGGTGATATTTATCGTGATATAAATATCCTTTTTATCAGGCGTAATTGAAACCTGGGTAGATTCAATATTGAAGTTTAAATAGCCGGCATCAAGATAATACGAGCGTAAAGACTCTAAATCAGCAGATAACTTTTGTTTCGAATACTGGTCATTGTTGCTGAAGTATGAAAACAAAGTTGGAGTACTTAATGTGAATTGCTCCAATAAATCATCTTCATCAAAAACCGTATTACCGACGATATTAATTTTCTTGATTTTTGACGCTTGACCCTCGGATATATCGACATCAATAGCAACCCTGTTGTTTGCCATTTCAGAAACTGTCGTCGTGATCCTAACAGAATATTTCCCCAACGATAAATACTGTCGTCTAAGCTCCTGTTCGACTTGATCTAATTGAGCCTGAACAAACACCCTGCCTTCAGAGAAACCCATTTGCTTCAGGTTCTCAATCAATAAATCCGTTTTAATATCTTCATTACCTGTAAATGAAATAGAACCAATAGCAGGCCTTTCCCTTAGTCTGAACACAAGCACATTACCATCCCGCTCAAGACGAACATCATCAAAAAAACCCGTTTTAAATAATGCTCGTACCGCCTCTGAAGAGCGTGAATCATCAAAATAATCACCCACCTGCATGGGCAAATAATTAAAAACTGTTCCCGGTGTAATCCTCTCGAGTCCTTCTACACGAATATCTTCAATAATAAATTCTTCTGCCGCATTTACTGACATTGACAGCATAAAAGCTATCAAAACAAATGAAAAAATATGAAGTAGCTTATTAAGTAAGTTAAACATCTTTTTGATTTTATTTATATTTATAATTTATCCAAACAAACGTGTCAGGTCATTATACAAAGCGATACCCATAAGGCTTAACAATATAACGATTCCAAATTGCTGCCCCCAAATCTGAACCGATGCAGACACAGGTTTACCAAGTATGAACTCTATAATGTAATAGAATAAATGACCACCATCTAATACCGGAATCGGCAATAAATTTAACACACCTAAACTAACACTAACCATAGCCATAAACATTAAAAATGGAACAATTCCTATCGATGCTGATTGGCCTGCATATTGCGCGATGCTGATCGGACCACTCAGGTTTTTAACCGACGCCTCACCAATGATCATTTTCCCTAATATTTGCAAGGTTAATATCGACATGTCCCAAGTTTTTTCTACTGCCTTGATACTTGCATCAATAACGGAATAACTTTCACGAGTAAAATATTTATCAAACATCCCTGATACTGGCTCCGGGGCAGCACCGATCCGGCCAATCATTTCACCATCCCGTTCAACATTTTCCGGAGTAATGTTGATTGTTTGCAGAACGTCATTTCTTTGTATTTTCACACTTAGAGACCGCAAAGGATTATCTCTAACAACATCCACCCATTCTCCCCAGCGCGTAATCTCTACATTATTTACAGAAATAATCTTGTCGCCTTTTAACAAACCTGCTCTTTCAGCTGCGCCTTCGGCAATAATCTGCCCAATAACTGCCGGCAACTTAAACTCGATAACAGACAATCCAAGTGTTTCTAATAACTTTCCTTCAGCCATGTCATCAATTGATATAGTTGATAGATCAAAAGATATTATTTTTTTAACACCGTCATTATCAACAACCCCCAATTCTATTTTCTCTGCGTTAACCGCATGCTCAACCAATCGGTCAATGACTGCAGACCATGACGGTGTAATTATCCCATCGACCGAAACTATTTGTTGTCCTTGAACTACTCCGGCTCTTTCACTAATAGAGTTTACTTCAATTTCCCCTATGTAAGGCTTAAGACCATAAATACCAATAATAAAAACACACCAATAGGCAACAATTGCAAAAATAAAGTTAAATATTGGCCCTGCTACTACAATTAAAAAACGTTGCCAGATAGGTTTTTGACAGAATTCTCGATGCTTGTCCTCTGCTTTAACTTCTCCTTCTCGCTCATCCAACATCTTTACATAACCACCCAAAGGCAAAGCAGCAATGATAAATTCGGTATTGTCTGTGCCAAATAATTTCTTATATAAGGGACGACCAAAGCCCACAGAAAACCTTAATATTTTTACATTAAATTTTTTTGCCACCCAGTAGTGGCCATACTCATGAAACGTAATCAGCGCGCCAAGTGCGACGACAAAGGCAAGTAATGATTGTATAAATCCTATCACGCAGCAAGTTTCCTAATAACTTCACTGGCACACTGTCTTGCCAGCTGGTCATCTTCCAATATATTTTCCAGACTATCAGCTTCTTTTGCTGTCATGATTTCCAATACTTGCTCAATTACTTTAGCAATATCAGTAAAACGTATTTGCTGATTTAAGAATTTACTAACTGCAACCTCATTAGCCGCATTCAGGATTGCACCATTAGTACCACCTGCCTGCATGGCTTCTTTAGCTAATTTTAAACATGGAAACCGCGCTTCATCGGGAGCTTCAAAATAAAGTGATGCAATATCAAACAGATCAAGTCTTTTCACTCCGGACTCAATACGATCTGGCCAACTCATACCATAGGCGATTGGCGTTCTCATATCAGGATTGCCTAATTGAGCTAATACAGAACCATCGATATAACTAACCAAAGAATGAATGACACTTTGAGGATGAATAACCACATCGATAATATCGGGTGAAGAATGAAATAACCAACAGGCTTCAATCACTTCAAGTCCTTTATTCATCATCGTCGCTGAATCTACGGAAATTTTTCTCCCCATGACCCAATTAGGGTGCTTACAAGCCTGCTCGGGGGTCATATTTACTAATTCATCTAATGGTGTTGTTCTAAAAGGACCACCGGACGCCGTTAGTAATATTTTATCTACACCAACCTGATCCAGACCATTAGCAAAATTCATTGGCATACTTTGAAAAATAGCATTGTGCTCACTATCAATAGGTAATAATTCGGCATTATTTTGACTAACAGTATCCATAAAAATTCGACCAGACATCACGAGAGATTCTTTATTAGCCAACAAAATGCGTTTACCTTTTTGGGCAGCTGCCAATGTTGGCAACAATCCTGCTGCTCCAACAATAGCCGCCATTACTTGATCAACTTCAATATGACTGGCAACTTCACACAATGCGTCAGTTCCAGACAACACTTTCACATCAGGCGCATCCTGTTTGATAGCATTCGCAAGTGAAGTTGCCGACTGTTCATCTGCCATCACAGCAAATTCCGGCTTGTACTTAATACATTGCTCTGTCATTTGTGCAACATTGCTATTTGCAGTTAATGCAAATGCACGAAATTTGTCCGGATGATGTTGAATCACTTCAAGCGTATTTATACCAATACTGCCTGTCGAACCAAGTACTGTGATATTTTTCATTAAATATTTACCATCATCAAATTCGCCAGTGCAAAGACAGGACTGGCAGCGATTAAGCTATCTATACGATCCAATACTCCACCGTGTCCTGGAAGAATATTGCCGCTATCCTTAATATCAACCTCACGTTTCAGAATACTTTCGAATAAATCGCCAGTGATTGAAAAAATAACAGTCACAATAGTGAAGAAAAAAACTGCATATATATTTTCAGACATCACCATAACATAGACCAAACCAACAATTAGTGCGGCGACTAAACCACCATAAATACCTTCCCATGTCTTACCCGGGCTGACATTACTAGCGAATTTATTTTTACCAAAAGCCTTACCGGCAAAATAAGCCCCACTATCTGCCGACCAAATTAGTAACATTAAAAACAATAACGCGACAGCAGATTCCTGCATTTTAAGGTAGTAAAGACTATCCCAGGCCGACACAAGCAATAATTGCCCAAGGAGCATTAATGTCCACTTTGATTTTGGCAATCGCATCTTTTGCTTTTGATAGGCTATTACTATTCCAATAGCTGCTGTCCAGAATAAACATGAAGATATTAACAATACCTGATGTACCCATATTGCATCTAATATGTAAACCATTACGATAATTAACAGATTAATTGAGGCATAAGCGTAATACGCTATTGAGGTTAGTTTTATTAATCTGCCCCATTCCATTGCTGCCAGCACAATAATCAATGCCATTAACCCGGCAAAATAATGTTCATTTGAGGCAAAAATAGTCCATAAAACGATGGGAATTAAAAACAAAGCCGTGATGATGCGCTGTTTTAACATCCTCAATCACCACTCAATTCGATTATTTGCTCAGATGTCTTGCCAAAACGACGTTCACGGGATGAAAACCAGTTCAATGCATGGTTAAACTGTTCAGAATCAAAGTCCGGCCAAAGCGTGTTAGTAAAATAGAGTTCAGTATAAGCAAGCTGCCATAAAAGATAATTACTAATGCGCTGTTCGCCACCTGTACGAATAAACAAGTCCGGATCAGAATATTTAGAAAAACACAAACGCGCCGCAATATCAGCTTCATCAATATCCTGTTGTCCTTCTTTCACTAACGCACGACAAGCTTGCAAAATATCCCAACGCCCACTGTAGTTCATCGCAATATTTAATTGAAGACCATCATTATTTATGGTTAATGCCTCAGCTTCTCCAATTGCATTTTGTAAAGAAGAATTAAATGACTGTTTATCACCGACGATTCGTAAACAAACATTATTAGCATGTAAATCATCCACCTCGGTTTGCAAGGCAGACATAAATAATTCCATTAATTTACTGACTTCCTGCTTTGGTCGTTGCCAGTTTTCAGTACTAAATGCAAAAACAGTTAATGCATTAAGCTTAAGTTGAACTGCATATTCGATAAGTTTACGTAAGGTTTTTATTCCGGCAGTGTGCCCGGCAACTCTTGGAAGATTACGTTTTTTTGCCCAGCGTCCATTACCATCCATAATGATGGCAACATGTTGAAGATAATGTATTGAAGTATTCACCATAATGGAAAAACCCCCAAGAGTGGTGACAATTAAATCTCGAGCATTTCTGCTTCTTTATGCCCCAGATTTTTATCTATTACTGCAATCTGTTGATCAGTCATTTTTTGAATATCTTCTTCTGCTTTACGCTCTTCATCTTCAGTAATCATTTTTTCCTTAACCAATTCCTTACATGAAGTAATTGCATCACGGCGAATATTTCTAATCGCAACTCGCGCCATTTCTGCCTCACCTTTAACAATCTTGATAAGATCTTTGCGACGCTCTTCTGTTAACGGAGGTAATGGCACTCTGATCACTTCTCCCGCAGTCACCGGATTCAGCCCAAGATTGGCGTTCATGATTGCCTTTTCAATATCGGAGATACTGCCTTTATCATAAGCCATGATGCCAAGCGTTCTGGCATCTACAACATTGACATTGGCGAGTTGTTGTAATGGTGTATCACTACCATAATAACTAACTGTGATGTGTTCTAGCAGACTTGGGTGCGCGCGCCCGGTTCTGATTTTGGCCATTTCAGCACTCAGGGCCTCAATACTTTTTTGCATGCGACTTTTCGCATCCTTAAGAATATCGTTAATCATTTACTCGCTCCTGAATCCTGATTATATTGTGACTAGTGTGCCTTCGTCTTCGCCTTGCGCGGCCTTTAACAAAGCACCAGGCTTCATCATATCCAACACTCGCAATGGCATATTGTTATCGCGGCATAATACCACGGCTGTGGTATCCATTACGCCCAGTTTTTGTTCAATTACTTTGTCATAACTCAGTTGATCAAATCGTTTTGCTGAAGAATCTTTTACAGGATCAGCAGAATACACACCATCGACTTTGGTCGCTTTTATCAATAATTCAGCACCAATTTCTATAGCACGTAAACTGGCAGCTGAATCAGTAGTGAAAAATGGATTACCTGTGCCTGCAGCAAAAATAACAACCCGGTTTTTCTCCAGGTGCCTAATAGCACGACGACGTATATAATCTTCACAAATCTGATTGATTTTAATAGCTGACATCACACGAGCATGTATACCTATCCGTTCCATTGCGTCCTGTAATGCCAGTGCATTCATGATGGTTGCCATCATACCCATATGATCAGCGGTTACTCGATCAATGCCACCTGCAGCAAGACCTGCGCCACGAAAGATATTGCCTCCACCAATGACAATCGCAATCTCTACACCGTGTTGCCTTAGTTCATTGATTTCGTTGGCAAGACGACCAATAATTATCGGATCAATGCCATATGGCTCAGCACCCATTAATGCTTCACCACTGAGTTTGATCAAAACCCGTCTAAAAGTAATTCTATTTGACGGGTCTGACATGAATTACTCTCCTTTCGCCTGCGCCATAACTTCTTCGGCAAAATTATCAACTTTCTTCTCGATACCTTCACCGACTTCATAGCGTATAAAAGATGTTACTTTTGCATTCGCTGATTTTAGTAATTTTTCAACTGTTTGGTCAGGGTCTTTGACGAAAGGCTGCCCAAGCAAGGTGATTTCTTTCAAATATTTTTGCATTCTACCCGCGACCATCTTTTCGATAATATCTGCTGGCTTACCGCTTTCCTGCGCCTGAGCTATAAAGATATCTTTCTCCTTCTCGAGCAATTCAGCTGGGACTTCACTTTCATCGACACAAACAGGCTTACTGGCAGCAATATGCATTGCAATATCTTTCGCCAACGTGTCATCACCTCCTTCCAAATCAACAACTACACCGATTCGGTCACCATGTTGATAAACGCCTACATTATTATCTAGCGTTGCCTTAGTAAAACGTCGCACACTGATCTTTTCACCAATCTTGGAAATCAACTCTTGAATAGCTGATTCAAGTACTGAACCATCTGCTGACATCAATTCATCAACATTAGCGACTTCATTTGCAGCTAAAGCACTCATTACTTTTTGTGCAAACGCGTTGAAATTTTCATCCTTTGCAACAAAGTCGGTTTCACAATTAATTTCACAAATGTTTACAGACTGTCCGTCCTGAACAATCCTGATAATACCTTCAGCAGCAACACGACCCGCTTTCTTGGCTGCTTTAGCAGCACCAGATTTACGCATCTCTTCAATCGCTTGCTCGATATCACCATTGGCATCCTGCAATGCCTTTTTACAATCCATCATACCGGCACCGGTACGCTCTCTTAATTCTTTTACTAAAGAAGCAGAAATTGTCATTAAATATTCCTCGTCGTAGTTACGCTTAGAGATAATTACTCAGCATCATCAGCCGCACTACTTACTTTGCTAACTTTCTTTTTAGCTGTTTTCTTGGCGACTTTCTTTTTTGTTGTAGCTGCCTCAGCAACTGCTGTTTTTTCTGTATTTACGTGTACTACTTTTTTCTTTGTCTTTTTCTTAGTAACTTTTCGTTTAGAATCACCCTCAATTGGAACGCCTGATTCATCAATTTCAATCAATTCATCGCTATCACCAGAGTCTCCCAAATGCGCTATGGACTGCTTACTATCCAGAATTGCATCTGCAGCGCCTTTAGCGTAAAGACTAATTGAACGAATAGCATCGTCATTGCCTGGAATTATGTAATCAACATCTTTTGGACTATTGTTACTATCAACAATTCCAACAACCGGAATACCCAGTTTTTTCGCTTCACTAACGGCAATATTTTCGTAACCAACATCAATAATAAATAATGCGTCGGGAATACCTTTCATATCCTTGATGCCGGATAAACTCGCCTCCAGTTTTTCAAGTTCACGTTTTAGTAATAAGCCTTCTTTTTTGCTGATTCTGTCTAGACTGCCATCAGTTTGCATGGCTTCCAGCTCTTTGAGACGGTTTATTGATTGTTTCATCGTTTTGAAATTGGTTAGGGTTCCACCTAACCAGCGTTTGTTAATGTATGGCATCCCGCATCGGTCAGCCTCTTTCGCTATGATTGATTGAGCAGAGCGTTTGGTGCCAACAAATAAGACTGTACCTTTCTTTGCTGCCATTTTACCAACAAAGTTAATAGCTTCTTCATACAAAGGTAGGGTTTTTTCAAGATTGATAATGTGAATTTTGTTACGCTGACCAAATAAATATGGTGCCATATTTGGGTTCCAATAACGGGTTTGGTGTCCAAAATGGACGCCAGCTTCCAACATATCACGCATAGTGACATTAGACATAAGTTATTCTCCTGTTAGGGTTAAGCCTCTGCACTCCCTCTATACCAACCTGAAAAGGCACCCCATACAGAGTTGAAGCGTGCGTGTGACGTTAAAATTTAAAGTATGTTTGCGTAAAACGCGTGCGCTTTATACCATAGAAAAATAACCACAACAAATAGCCTTTCCCTTTATCGGGCCACAAAATATGTCAATAACGATTAAATCTTCTGCAGATATTGAAAAAATGCGCATTGCCGGTCGTCTGGCTGCAGAAGTTCTGGAAATGATTAGTGAATATGTCACTGCCGGCATTACTACAGGTGAATTAGACGAAATCTGCCACAATTACATCACGGAACATCAACAAGCCATCCCAGCACCACTAAATTACAGAGGGTTCCCAAAATCAATATGTACTTCCGTTAATCATGTTGTCTGTCATGGTATTCCAAGCGACAAAAAGCTGAAGGATGGCGACATTATTAATATAGACGTAACCGTTATTAAGGATGGATATCACGGCGATACCAGCAAGATGTTTTATATTGGCGAACCGACAATTAGAGCCAAACGACTTGTAGAACTCACCTATCAATGTATGTCAGATGCAATCAAGCTCATAAAACCAGGTATTACGCTTGGTGACATTGGGCATTGTATTCAATCGCTTGCCGAGAGTAATAACTTTTCGGTTGTGCGTGAATATTGTGGTCATGGCATTGGAAGGGTTTTTCATGAAGACCCTCAAATACTGCATTACGGCAGACCCAATAGCGGTTTAAAACTTGAAAAAGGCATGACCTTTACTATTGAGCCCATGGTCAATATTGGCAAACGTCATGTAAAATTATTACCAGACGAATGGACAGTGGTAACAAAAGATCGCAGTTTGTCCGCTCAATGGGAACACACTGTTCTGGTAACCGATTCTGGCTATGAAGTATTAACACAACGGTCAGACGAAATATTTTAATTATGACCAGCATATCTATCCTAAATTCTAAATTACTGGACAAATCCCGTTTTAAAAAAGCACTAGCAGAAGCAAAAGCTCCCTTGCCGTTATTCAAACATGCTCTAAAAAATGGACTTGAACAACTTATCGAATATTTTAATTCGGGCATAGAAATCGAACTTATTGTTGCCAAACAATCCTGGTTAGTTGATCAGCTGCTAATAGAAGCTTGGGACTTATTTATTGATTGTGAAATGTTTTGTTTGGTGGCTGTTGGAGGCTATGGTCGCAGTGAATTATTACTACATTCCGATATTGATTTAATGATTCTGGAGCACCCTAAAACCAAACCAGCACATAAAGAACAATTAAAAAAATTTTTGGTTTTTCTTTGGGATTTTGGTCTAGAGGTAGGACACAGTGTAAGAACAGTAAAAGAATGTCAACGCGAAGCGAAAAACGATATAACCGTAATTACCAATATCATGGAATCACGGGTCCTGAGCGGCGAACAACTGCTTTATGAACAAATGTTAAAAGTAATCTCGCCAAATAAGATCTGGTCTACAAAAAAGTTTTTTTCTGCCAAATTAACTGAAAAACAAGAAAGACATAATAAATATAGTGACTCCGGACATAAGCTTGAGCCAAATGTAAAAGAGTCTCCAGGAGGGCTACGTGACATTCAAATGATAGTTTGGGTGCTACTACGACATTTTAATAGTCTCGACATTAAAATGCTGGTTAAAAAACGTATTCTCACCAAAGAAGAATTCACAACATTAATGACTGGTCGTAATTTTCTCTGGCGTATTCGTTTTGCCCTGCACATGCTTAATGATAGAAGAGAAGATCGTCTGTTGTTTGAATATCAACGCGGTGTTTCCGAGAAACTAGGCTTTAACGGGGAAAACAACAAGGGCATTGAAGAGTTTATGAAACTCTTTTTTATCACTATTCGTGACATTAGCCGCCTTAATGATATGTTGCTACAGCACTTCGAAGAAATCATCATCTTTAAGAAACGTAAAGACAAGATTGTTCCAATTAATCAACGTTTTCAGACCAGAAATGATTATGCGGAAATTAAAAATAAAAATGTTTTTATACAATACCCTTTTGCATTGCTCGAGTTATTTTTAGTCTTGCAACAAAATCCAAAAATCAAAGGCGTTAGAGCAAGCACGATTCGTGCTATACGGGATAATCTTGATTTAATTAATAATCGTTTTCGCCATGATATACGAAATCGAAGTTTGTTTATGGAGATCATTAAACACCCAAATAAAGTAGGTCATAAACTAAGATTGATGCATAGATATGGTGTATTAGGAGCTTATCTCCCTGCCTTTGCCAAAATTGAAGGATTAATGCAATTCGATATGTTTCATATTTACACTGTCGATGAACATACCTTGATGGTAATTAAAAATATGCGCCGCTTTGGTCTTGATGAAGTGGAGGACAACTATCCATTATGTTATGAAATTGTAAATAAGCGGCTACCTAAACAGGAGTTACTCTATATATCCGGATTGTTTCATGATATTGCCAAAGGCAGAGGTGGTGATCATTCAAAACTGGGGGGCAAGGATGCTATAGATTTCTGTATTGCTCATGGTCTAAGCGACTACGATTCAAAACTTGTTTGTTGGCTGGTTGAGAATCATTTGCTTATGTCAAAAACTGCACAACGAGAGGATATAGATGATCCTGAAACCATTAGTCGGTTTTCGGGAAAGGTCATAGATGAATCACGCCTGAATTATTTATATGTTTTAACAGTTGCTGACATTTGCGCAACAAATCCTGAATTATGGAACAGTTGGAAAGGCACATTACTAAGTAACCTATATCGACGCACATTGAGACTAATTCGTCTTGGTCACCAAAAGCCTCTACACCCCACAACCAGAGTTAAAGATCTTAAATATGAGGCAATAATGGAACTGGAAGATAAAGGCATTAAAGAAATTATTATTAATGACCTGTGGAAAACATTTACTCAGGAATATTTTCTACGTCATAGCAAAGAAGAAATTGTCTGGCACACCGAAGCAATAATTAAACATAATAAATCAGGTAAACCTCTTGTTCTGGTTAAAAAAAAATCTGCTCGTGGAGGAAGTTTGATTTTTACTTATATGAAAAACCGTGATTATATTTTTGCTGAAACTACTAAGACTATCGATCAGTTAGGTTTAAATATTCTTGATGCAAAAATTACTACAAGCAAAAAAGATTACACGCTAGATACTTATGTTGTTCTGCAAAAAAATAATGAAATAATTACAAATCGTGAGCGAGAGCAGGAAATTCAACAACGCATACTAAATATACTCCAAAATTCAAATTCGGCTCCCACTTTTAGTAATTGGGTTCCAAATCGACAATTAAAAAGTTTCAATGTGCCTACTCAGGTGATATTCACACAGGATGAAAAAAATAATCGTACACAAATGGAAGTTATTACCATTGATAAACCAGGTTTGCTTTCACGTATTGGTATCGCAATGGCACATTGCGGTGTGATCTTGCTGGGTGCAAAAATTTCAACACTTGGAGAACGTGCTGAAGATATTTTTTATATAAGAGATAAAGACCGTAATGCACTCAGTGATCCAATTAAATTTGAATGTTTAAAAAATACGATCACTGAAATGTTGTCCAGTTAATACTTCAATGTTTCAATCAGTTCCTCAGTCTGAAGAAATACTGATGCAACGTGCTAATGCACTTGCCGGGATGACATTGACAAATCTCGCTAATAAATGCGAATTTACTCTACCAAACTCAGTATTACATGCCAAAGGATGGGTTGGCCAATTACTTGAACATGCTCTGGGAGCAACATCAGGTAGCAAACCTCAACCTGACTTTCCTGAATTGAGTATTGAATTAAAAAGCATCCCAGTCACATCACAAGGTACGCCAAAGGAATCTACATATATTTGTGTTGTGCAATTATCACCCTATGATCAAGCCAATTGGGAACAATCTCTAGTTAGAAAAAAATTATCTAAGGTACTTTGGATACCTTATGAGGTTAATGACAAAATTCCTTTTGCAGCAAGGCGCATTGGCACACCCATATTATGGCAGGCATCTACATGCGAGTTACAACAACTTAAAACAGACTGGCAAGAACTCAGTGATTTAATTGTGCTTGGTAAACTGCATATGATTACAGCGTCTATTGGAAAATATTTACATATCCGCCCCAAGGCAGCCAATGCCATGAGTCAAACTAGAGATAAAAATCGGCTTGCTAGCGAAAATATCACTTTGCCTCGCGGCTATTATTTGCGCACCAGTTTTACCAAACAAATACTGCAATCAACTTAAAATAATGAAAGGTGATAAATCTCATAAACTTTGTATTGCGCCAATGATGGATCATACCGATCGTCATTTTCGTTTTTTCATGCGTTTGTTATCTAAACATGCATTTTTATATACGGAAATGGTGACTACTGATGCTTTGATACATGGTGATCGAGAACGTTTTTTAAGATTTCAATCCATCGAACATCCTGTTGCCTTACAGCTTGGAGGTAGTAAGCCAGATGATTTGGCAAAATGTTGTCACTTCGCAGAAGATGCGGGCTACGATGAAGTAAATCTGAATATTGGTTGTCCAAGTGACAGGGTGCAAAACGGGCAATTTGGCGCGTGCCTAATGAGCAACCCGGAGCTTGTAGGAGAATGCGTTTATAACATGCAAAAACATGTTGCTATACCTGTCACAGTGAAAACACGCATCGGAATAGATGATCGTGACGATTTTGATTTTTTATTTAACTTTATTGATAAAGTCGCTAGTGCTGGCTGTCAATCCTTCATAGTTCATGCACGCATAGCTATTCTGAGTGGTTTAAGCCCAAAAGAAAATCGAGAGATACCGATTTTAAACTATGCTCGTGTTTATGAAATAAAAAATGCATTTCCACATTTAAATATAATTATTAATGGTGGCTTAATAAAGACCGATTCTGTCATTGAACAGATGCAACATGTCGATGGTGTCATGATTGGTCGTGCAGCCTATCAGAATCCGTACTGGATTGCGGAACTGGATCATAAGATGTTTCAGGAACGGTATGAATTACCAACCAGAAAAGAAATATTTCGACGCTATCAAGAATATATGCTCGAACAATCTACACAGGGAATTAGGTTAAGCAATATGAGTCGCCACATTATTGGTTTGTTTCAAGGGCAGCCTGGTGCTAGAAAATTTCGACAATATCTTTCTGCCGGGCACCCAGAAATTCAAAAAAATTCCCCCGAATTACTGGAAGCAGCTATTAATTCAGTATCTTCCGTATCGTGATTGGGCAAATATCGTTATAATATGTAATCAAAAGTTTTGAATCTTAATAAAATCAAGCCTTCCATATAAATTCTAAAACATCAGAGGTTTTAATGAAATTAACTATATACCCTTTACTTATTTCAATTTTATTTATCACACAATCTGCTTATGCAGAAATGACACCGAAAACAGAAAAAGAAAAACTCAGCTATTCCATGGGAACATTCTTTGCTCAAACTGTCATAAGACAAAATATTGATGTTGATATCACGGCTTTCCTTCAGGCTGTTGAAGACGTTTTAAACGGTAAAGACCCCAAAATTGCTATGCAGGAAATGCAACAATTATTAACCGCATACCAACAAAAAGAACAAGAAGAACAAAATGCAGCTGCTGTTAAAAATCAACAGGCGGGCATTGAGTTCCTGAAAAAAAACAAGGAAAAAGAAGGTTGGAAAGAACTTGAAAGCGGACTGCAGTATAAAGTGATTAAAGGCGGCACAGGTAAATCACCAGCAACTAACGATACAATTTTAGTGCATTATCGCGGCACTTTCATTGATGGGAGTGAATTTGATAGTTCATATAATCGCGGCGAACCGATTGAATTAGCTGTAAATCGAGTAATTCCTGGCTGGCAAGAGGCATTACAGTTAATGAAGGTTGGCGGGAAATTGCAAATTGCTGTGCCATCTGATTTAGCTTACGGTCAACGTGGCAGTGATATCATTGGTCCAAACTCCGTATTACTGTTTGATATCGAATTAATCGAAATTAAATAGCTTTTTAACATTCAGTCTTTGCTCATATAGGCAAATGATAAAACTAGTAAACAATCGTAAAAGAATTGTATTTCCTATATTGCTTTGTTTATTATTGTCGGTCTGCTCAACTGCAGACACAAAGCCTGATCTGGAAACCGAAGGTATTGCTCTATATGAAAGCGAACAATATGAAGAGGCAATCTCTGTTCTAAAGCAAGTACTAACGAATGAACCTAACAATGCAGCAATACATCACGTACTTGCCAAAAGTTATGGACGTCGAGCTGAGCAAATAAATTGGTTTTCAGCTATCAGTTACGCATCTAAAACAAGAGAACATCTGGAAATCGCAGTCAAAATTGAACCAGAGAATGTCCAGTATCTGGATGATATGCGAGATTTCTATGCTAAAGCGCCTCAATTTCTTGGGGGGGACCCTAAAAAGGCAAAAGCCATTGATAAGCGCATCAATGAATTATTAAAAATTAGAAACTAATTCCCCAAAAACAGCTCAAACTATGCAGATAAGTTAATGAATTTATATGGGTAATTAACAAATTTCATACTAAGATGGTAATAACAATGCAGGCTTGATGCCAAATCAGGATTATTATGACATTAAAGACTATTAAAATAAGACATTTATTTTTCTCAATATTTATTCTGTTTGTATGGCAGTCAGTTGCATATGCTAAATATCAAACTGTAAATCTCGCCGAACTTGAGCCTGAAGAAAAACATGTCAGAGCCAGCGAGTTAATCACACATATTCTGAAAACATATCATTACAAAAAAATGGAATTAAATGATGAATTATCCTCAGAGATACTGGATCACTATTACGAAATTCTTGACCAAAACAAAGTCTATTTTTTAAAGTCAGATATTGATGAGTTCGAGAAATATCGTTATAAAATAGACGACTCCTTAAGAAATGCCAATCTGAAACCTGCATATGATATTTTTAAGCGTTATCGAGCACGTGTTGCCGAACGTATTAAATACGCAAATGATTTATTAAATCAACAATTTAATTTTAATATGCAGGAAGCCTTTCGTTATGATCGCAGGGATAATGACTGGGCAAAAGACAAACAGGCTATCGATGAAATCTGGCGAAAACGAGTAAAAAATGATTATTTAAACTTGAAATTGGCCGGTAAAGAAACGAAAGAAATTATAGATACTCTGGGTAAACGTTATCAACGTATACAGAGCAGTACTTTTCAGATTAATTCTAATGATGTCTTTCAAACTTTTATCAATGCCTATACGACATCGGTAGAACCACATACTGCTTATTTTTCTCCGCGCACCTCAGAAAATTTTGATATCAGCATGCGCCTTTCTCTTGAAGGCATTGGTGCAGTACTCCGTGCCGAGAGTGATTACACTCAGGTTGTAAAAGTAATTACCGGTGGGCCAGCTGATTTAAGTAATCAAATAAACGCTGATGATAAAATCATTGCTGTCGGTCAAGGCAATAAAGAAGAAATGGTCGATGTTATTGGTTGGCGACTTGATGATGTTGTCGATCTGATTAGAGGGCCAAAAGATACCAAACTTCGTTTAGAAATATTGTCCAAAGGTGTTGGCGTTGAAGGCCCTTCAAAAATAGTCACACTTACACGTGATAAGATTAAACTTGAAGAACAAGACGCCAGTTCTGATGTGATTGAAATACATGAAACCAATACCAAAATTGGTATTATTGATTTACCTACTTTTTATATCGATTTTGCAGCTCAGGCAAAAGGCGAAAGAAATTACAAAAGCACATCTCGTGATGTACGAAAACTCATCAAGGAAATGCAGTCCAAAAATATTGATGGATTAATAATTGATTTGCGCGGCAATGGTGGTGGCTCACTTTCAGAAGCACTGGAATTAACAGGTTTGTTTATTGATCGTGGACCCGTCGTACAAACCAAGGATGCATCAGGTCGTGTTGAAGTTAATTATGATCCTGAGCCAGGCATTGTGTATCCGGGCCCACTCGCTGTATTAGTGGATGGCAATAGTGCATCTGCATCTGAAATTTTTGCGGGTGCCATTCAGGACTATCGCCGTGGAATTATTATTGGCGAACCTACGTTTGGCAAAGGTACTGTGCAAAATGTTATAGATCTAAATCGCTTTATTCAGGACAGCAATGAAGATCATGGTCGACTAAAAACGACTATTGCACAATTTTTCAGGGTTAGCGGTGGAAGTAACCAATACAAAGGAGTGGTACCTGACATTATTTTCCCAACGGCCAAAGATGCAAAAGATCAGGGTGAACGCGCATATAAAAATGCCTTACCTTGGGATGAAGTGAAACCTGCTCTTTATTACCCTGCCAATGCACCTATTGATAGTTTTTCTATTGCTCAAAAAGAACATGAAAAACGTATCAAGAAAAACGAACTCTTCCAGTTATTATTGGACGACCTAGAGTTAAAACGCGAAAACAGTAAGAAAAAGGAAATATCATTACTGGAAAGTATGCGTAAGAAAGAAAGAGAGCAGTTGGTTAAAGCAAAAAAAGATATTCAAAATGCCATGCGTTCAGAAAAAGGACTACCACCATTATCTGAGGAAGATAATGATGATGAAGACATTATGTTGGTTGATAATGAGGAAGATGATGAAACTGAAGTAGATATTTTACTTGAAGAAACTGCCCACATCTTAAACGATTTAATAACACCACCTTCAAATGATAATCTGACATTCGTACATTAGGCGAAAAAAATAATCCTGCGCCTGATAATAATTTATATCAATATATTTATACTCTGACACATCATTGATGTGCAGTAGAAATCTAACTTTGGAGAATTGTTATTAACAAGACACCTGCAACACTGATTGAAGGCGATGGTATCGGCGCGGAAATACTAGATGCCACTGAAGAAATACTTGAAGCACTTGGAGCAAACTTTGAATGGCGTCGATTTAAGGCTGGCATGTCTGCACTAAAAGAGGCCGGTGATCCTTTGCCTCAAGCGATGCTAGATGATATCCGCAAAACTAAACTTGCATTAAAAGCCCCTCTTGAAACCCCTATTGGTCAGGGTTTTCGATCTGCCAATGTTAGATTAAGAGAAGAATTTAAACTCTATGCAAATGTGCGCCCGGCCATTTCTTTTCTTCATTCACGCCGACGATATGATAAAATTGACATCGTGTTAATTCGTGAAAACACTGAAGGTTTATATGTCGGTGTAGAACATTTCATACCTATTGATGATGATCCCCGTGCCGTTGCCGAGGCATCAGGCATAATAACTCGAGCAGGATGTAGACGTATTGCAAAATATACTTTTGACTATGCAATCAAAAATGGTCGCGAAAAAGTCACGATTGTTCACAAGGCAAACATTCTAAAGAAACTAACCGGTTTATTTCTAGAAACAGCAAGAGAAGTTAGTGAAGAATATCAAGGTAAATTAATCATAGAAGATAGAATTGTTGACAATACTGCAATGCAATTAGTTATCAATCCTTCTCAATTTGACATGATTCTGACAACTAATATGTTTGGCGATATATTATCTGATGAAATTGCTGGCTTAATTGGGGGCTTAGGTTTGGCACCAGGCGGTAATATTGGCAAAGATGCAGCAATTTTTGAAGCTGTACATGGCACCGCACCTGATATTGCTGGTAAAGGCATAGCGAACCCAACTGCATTATTACTGGCTGCAGCAATGATGCTTGATCATATAGAGGAAAAACCGCTGGGTGATCAATTGCGTAAGGCAATTCAGTTATCACTGAAAAAACCGGAAACCCGAACAGGCGATCTTGGTGGTTCAGCTAATACAAAAGAATATACAAAGACAGTAATTAATAATCTAGACCATTAGTTACTCAAATCAAAAAGGTTCTAATTCAAACGCCCATTTTCTCCCAACCCCACACTCCTTTACCAAGCATTAATTCAGGCTGAATATGTAATTTCTACACACCACAAAGTGCTATTTGGTTTGAACGTATTGTCGACATCGTTATCTATGAAATAATGATTCAGATTACAATTAATATAAAACTACCATAACATCAACATAATTATGATAACAGGATTTCTAAGTGATACTCGGTTTATTGAACATGACACCGGACCAGGTCACCCTGAATGTGGTGAGCGTGTTGCTACGACAATGAGATATCTGCAACAACATCAATGGTTTAGTGATATTAAACAAATCGAATCTAAATTTGCACAAATAGATGACATCTTGACTGTCCATGATAAGCAATTCATAAAACGTGCCGAGGAAGTTTGTCGTTCAGGTAACTCCTATCTTGACTCGATAGATGTAAATGTCTGTCGTGATTCGTTCGATATCGCACTACTCGCGGCTGGAAGTGCCATACAACTTGCTGATGAAATGATGCTTGGAAACATTAATAATGGTTTTGGTTTGTTGCGTCCACCAGGACATCATGCCGAAAATGATATGGCGCTGGGTTTTTGTATCTTTAATAACATCGCAGTGCTTGCACGTCATCTTCAACAGAAATATAAACTTGATAAAATCGCTATAGTTGATTGGGATGTCCATCATGGAAATGGTACGCAACATCTATTTGAAGAAGAGCCCAGTGTACTTTATATCAGCATACATCAATTTCCCTATTATCCCGGCACGGGTAACTACTATGAAATCGGTATAGGCAGGGGTAAAGGTGCGACTTTAAATTGTCCGATGCCTGCCGGTTCAGACACTGACGATTATGCAGCTGCTTTTCAACATAAAATATTACCCAAACTGGATGAATTTAAACCAGAATGTATTCTTATCTCTGCCGGTTTTGATGCGCATGCCGCAGACCCTCTGGCACAAATGTTATTAAGTGATTCATTTTATGGCTGGATGACTGAACGCTTGCTAGAAGTAGCTGACAAACATTGTCAGGGTCGAGTTTTATCCTTGCTGGAAGGAGGATATGATCTTGATGCATTGGCACGTTGTGTTGCGATTCATCTTAAAACATTAAAGAATTTGAAAGAGAAAAAATAACCTGATATGAAAACAGTTATCTTTATTATTTTATTCATCCAGCTATCTCCTGCACATGCTGATGATTCACAACCAATGTTTGGCGGCATGGAAAGAAGCGATCCGGAGTTATTACAAAAAGATCATTTGTTTATAGATAAAGCGATACAAACATTTGGTACTAGCGAACATGCTTCTATTGGTTATGTTGATAGTGGGTTTGAAGCTCATCTACAAGATAAAGATGAATTAGCCATGCAACGCTTTAATGAAGCCTGGTTATTAAATAAAGACAATCCTTATGTCTACATTGGTTTCGGTGTACTATACGAAAAGCATAATCAAATGTGTCAAGCGATGGACATGTTTAGACTTGCCAACGAAAAAAAACTGAATGAACCCGACTTTCTGGCAGACTATGCACTTATAAAAACACGTTGTGGTATTACTTTGGAAGAACCATCTCGCAGTACCTTGCTTTCTGAAGCCGAAAATATTTATCAATTAGCTGAGCAAACACCCAATGATAGAGTAAGAGCCTATATTTATCATTCATGGGCAAAAGCAGACTTATTAATAAATAAAGCAGAAAGTGCCATAGATAAAACTAGAAAAGCTCAAAGTCTAGGTTTTAAAGTAGATGAATCATTATTAAATGAAACCAGGGCACTATTAATAAATTAATCATGAAAGGTTTAATTATTCTGGCACACGGCAGTCGTCGTGAACAATCAAATGAAGAAATAAGAAAATTGACTGACAGGGTACGTCAGCAATCAAAAAATGAATATCAATTAATTGAATATGCCTTTCTGGAACTGGTTGAACCTGATTTATTAAGTGCGATTAAAATACTTATTGACGAAGGCATTACTGCAATCAAGGTACTGCCCTATTTTCTAAATTCCGGGAATCATGTTGCCATAGATATACCTAATTTAATTGATGAAGCTAATGAACGCTTTCCGAATTGTCAGTTTAATATAGCCAAGGCCATTGGTATGGATGCCAGCATGCCGGAACTAGTACTGAAATGTGCCAGAGATTCTCACCACTAAAAACCAAATAGTCGCATTCAATTTTACTTTTGCTATAGTTCGCGCCATGCAAATTCACCTACAAACATTAGGCTGTCGATTGAATGAAGCCGAACTTGAGACCTGGGCCGAACATTTTCAAGCACAGGGTCATCATATTGTGCAAACACCAGAACAGGCCGATCTGCTTGTGATAAATACCTGCGCGGTTACACAGGAAGCGGTAAAAAAATCACGGCAAATCATTCGACGCGCACATAAACGTAATCCTAAAGCAAAGCTAATTGTTAGCGGGTGTTATGCGACACTTGATTCGAATATAAAACTAGACATAGATAGCATTGATCTCATAGTTGGAAATAAACAAAAAGATGATTTGGTCAACATTGTACTTAATGAATTAAACATAGAAGCAATGCCCATGTTAGCAAGTGAACCCGATGAAGCTGCTATATTTCAACGTGGAAGAAATCGGGCATTTATCAAGGTGCAGGATGGCTGCCGTTATCGATGCACTTTTTGCATAGTGACTATTGCACGTGGCGAGGAAAAGAGTCGAAAAATTAGCGCAATCATTGAAGAAATAAATTCGATTCATGCCAAAGGTATACAGGAAATTGTTTTAACCGGCGTACATCTGGGCGGTTATGGCAGTAATATTGATACAAATCTAACACAATTAATAAATACAATTTTATCTGAAACTACCGTTCCACGTATTAGATTGGGTTCATTAGAACCATGGGAACTGGATGATAAGTTTTTTTCTTTATTTTCTAACCCACGTTTAATGCCTCATTTACATTTACCATTACAAAGTGGTGTTGACAGCGTACTAAGACGAATGGCTAGACGCTGCAAAACCAATGACTTTGCAGGACTAATCAATAAAGCCAGAGAACTGATTCCAGATATTAATATTACGACAGATATTATTGTCGGCTTTCCTGGTGAAAGTGATAAAGAGTGGCAAGCATCATTAGCATTTATTGAGAAGATGGCATTTTCACATATTCACATCTTTACCTACTCGCCTCGCGCTGGAACTAAGGCAGCAACATTACCTGAACCAGTTGCAAATGATCTTAAAAAACAACGTAGTCATGCTTTACATATGTTGACACAGACAATGCGACTGAACTTCTTGAATAAGCACGTAAATACTCAACGAGAAGTATTATGGGAAACAAAAAATGGAGATGGTTTCTGGACAGGATATACCGACAATTATATTCGTGTTGAATTAAAACATGTTTGTGATGAAAATTTAGAAAATACTATAACGAAAGTTAAATTAACCTCTCCATCTATTAATTCCGGAATATATAAAGCAAGTTTGCTTAATTAGTTGGCTCAGCTTCACTAACTAACTTTTCCAGATCAATTAATGCATTTTTGGCAAAATTAACTTTTTCTATTTCACTCCTGATTTCCTTCGCATCAAAAAATGCTCCTAACATACGCGGTGTTTTTTCAAATTTATGAGCATTTAACATGACCGCATTAATTTTTTTTGCCTGTTCCGACGGAAAAGTCATACCCCATAATAAATGTTTTGTTTTTGCCAAGGCACGTTTCAGTTCCAATCGTGCTGATTCAAGTTTATTGTATTCACTCTTCATCTCTTCACCATTGCTATCGTATTCAATAACAATCTTCTTTTTCGGTTGTTCTGAAATAGTGGCAGTTATCACTTCTTCAGTAGCTTGTTCCTGAGTAGATAAAGATGATGTTTCAGTTAGCTCTGAAATATCAGACCAAAATAAGAAAAATATTGTTGTAAGAAGTATGGCGATGATGATGCCAACTATGATTTTCATTTTTTATTTCCACATCTAGGCACGAAATAATCTGGAGCCGCACACAAAAAAACAAAACAGTAACGTAACTGGTTCAAAGAATTACTCTTAAACACTATGTAAATAGTAATTTTTTATCAATTGTTGGGCATGAATATAAAACATTATATAAAATTTTATCTGTTAAACGATGTCATTCTGCCTGTGATTTTAATAATTACCGGCATGGCCTAGTTCCATTTATTTGTAGACAGCAATGAATAGCAAGCTTATGAAGTAATTATTGGTGAATATATGGCTGAATTAGTACCTGCTTGTATTGATGACAATACAATCTATACAATTAACCATATATATTTCAATAGGTTATATATTTATTATTATATTTAAAATTTAAAGCTAAATTTAATAATAAATATATAAAATATTGATATTTATGTATTTATACTTGATTATTCTTTCAACCTAGTCTTTAATGTCGGATAAATAATTGAATGTTTGGGAGATCATCATGCTGGCGACAAGTATTCAAATAGTAGATAGTTCGTCATTATCAATAACTGATCAGATGTCACAAAAACAAATTGATTTTAAAAATGAATCACTTACGGGTTTCATCAACCACCCAAAACGCTTCCCGCTCCATTACAAGCGTTTACGTTTCTGGGAAAAATCAAAACTAGAATTTGGTCATCAGGCCAATATTGGTCTGACTTTTTCAAGTGAAAAATATGAAAAACCCGGCAATATTCTTGAAATAACAATTCCTACTAAAAAAGAAACCTATCAATTCTCGGCAAAAGTTGTCGCCGTAAAGCAAACTGAAACCGGTTACGAGTTAGGAGTATGGTTATTAAATGCAGAAGATGCTCCGAAGCTAAGAATTATTGAAAAAATTTGTCACATCGAAATCTATTTAAACGAAAAAAAATATCGTGAAGGTCCATTTTTGAGTCAGGAAAAAGTAACTGAAGAATGGATTGGTAAATTTGCCAGTCAATTTTCGGTCAATTAAAACTATTGTTTCTCTAGGAGTAGACTATGTATTACGTTAGAACAACAGGTGGTAGTATGATGGCTATTACACATAGATCAACTGCTGTGATATCCGTGAAAAAAGATGTAGGGACAGTTAAAAAGGCTATTACTAAAATAAAAAGTAAGCGCAAAAAAATCTAGCTATTTTTTACCTTTACGCCTGTGCCACCCAAACCACAATAACCGCCAGGATTTTTTGCCAAATATTGCTGATGATAATCTTCAGCATAATAAAACTCTGGCGCATTCATGATTTCAGTTGTGATTTGTCCATAGCCAGCTGCATTTAATTTTTCCTGATAATCATTTCTGGATGATAACGCCTGCTCCTGCTGCTCTTCAATAAAAGTGTAAATACCAGAGCGGTATTGCGTACCGCTATCATTTCCTTGTCTCATCCCTTGAGTTGGATTATGTGATTCCCAAAATATATTTACTAATTCCTGAAAACTTATTTCTGAAGTTTGATAGACAACCAATACCACTTCATTATGTCCTGTCATGCCGGTACATACTTCTTCGTAGCTTGGGTTAGGTGTATAGCCACCGGCATAGCCGACTGCAGTACTGAATACTCCGCCAAGTTGCCAAAACTTTCTTTCCGCTCCCCAAAAACAGCCCATTCCAAAGATTATTTTCTGACAAGATTCAGGAAAAGGTGGTTTGATGACATTACCTTTTACGAAGTGATTTGCACTTACCTTTAATGGCTCATCTCTACCTGGCAATGCTTCTGTAGCCGTGGGCATGCTCATTTTTTTCATTTTGCTAAATAACATACCCTATGTTGACTCAGTGCCTGACACGTCAAAACAGTCCTTATAAGCGACATAAATACTTCCGATAATGACAGATAGTAATATGAAATAACCAAAAACTAGCGGTAAAAAATAGATGGCTAGAAGACCAAGGACTGGCACCAGACTAATCGACATATGATTGATAAAGGTAACAATTAATGCACCAATCCACCCCATTGGGTTACCTAAAAAATATTCTATTCCATCGCTCAGCCAACCTAAACCTCGACCAACAGATGTATGTTTAACTTTGATATCCAATGTATATTTCCAATTTCAATATTCACAAGATGGTAACTCAATTAGCATAGAATTGTCGCATGAGCTTTATATTATTATTTACATGTGGAGTAATTGCTTGGTGTTTTAGCACCATCGTAGCAGGTGGTGCAGCTACGATTCTCATGCCAATTATTTCACTTTGGTTAGGCGCTAATTTAACAGCGCCTGTGATTTCGATTGCGGCTTTGTTAGCGAATCCTTCACGTGTTTATATTTTTCGTAACGATATCGACTGGCAAGTAATTCGCTATATGCTTCCAGGGAGTATTCTGGGCTCAATTTGTGGTGCATGGTCGATTAGTCAAATAGACGCCACGGTCATCCAATTCATTATCGGAAGTTTCTTGATTCTCTATGTGGTTCAACAATTTTATTTCACAGAGCGGCTAAACTTCAGGGTCGTATTACCAATATTTTTCCCCGTTGGTTTTATTATCTCCTATTTATCTGGTCTGATTGGCGCCACTGGTCCTGCTCACAACCCTTTTTTGGTGAATTACGGCTTAATTAAAGAAAAAATGATCGCAACTAAATCACTAAATTCCCTGATCATGCAACTGACCAAGCTCATTAGTTATGGTAGTTTTGGTATATTGACCATGCAAATTGGTTATTATGGATTGAGTTTAGGACTTGGCGCTATTCTGGGTGTCATAATAGCGAAATCATATTTATGCCGGCTCGATGCCCTTCAATTTAAAAAATATGCCCTATTTTTTATGCTAATAAGCGGTATCAGCTTGATTCTAAAGACGATGGTATGAATCTTATGGATCATCTGATAGAAATCTAGCTAAATTATTGTAATCAATAATAAATCTACTATTTACGAGATTTATATTGCAGTGCAATAAATATAGTTTACAATTACCAATATATTATTTTTCCATTTGATAAAGAGGTAAAGCATGGAAATTAAAGGCAGAGTAGGTGTAATCACTGGCGGTGGCAGCGGTATTGGTAACGCAGTCAGTTTTGAGCTTGCAAAACGCGGCGTAAAAAAACTAGCTTTGGTGGATATGTCAGACAATATCGAAATTGCTGCAGAACAGATCAATAACGAAGCAAATGCTGACATATGTGTACCTTTCAAGGGAAATACTTGTGACGAAGAATTTCGCACATCAGTCTTTGAAGAAATGAAAGCGAAATATGGATTACCTTCTATTTGTATTCCAGCTGCAGGTATTACTCGTGACGATCTGGCAGTTAGAGTGGACAAAGAAACAAAAAAAGCTTCAATGTATCCTGTTGAAAACTTCAAACTTGTTGTTGATGTCAACTTGATCGCTCCTGTTTACTGGGCTATGCATATGATTGCCATGATTGCTGAAGATCGAGCAGTTAAAGGTTTAAAGAAATGGCATCCCGACGAAAGAGTACAAGGCACTGTAGTTTTCATTGGTTCTATTTCATCTCAGGGTAATAAAGGTCAAGTTTCTTATGCCTCTACCAAAGCAGGTATTGAAGGCGCAGCAGCAACCTTAACTAAAGAAGCGATTTTTCATGGTGTGCGTTGTGGTGTGATTCATCCCGGTTTTACGGATACACCAATGGTTCGTGCTATGGGAGATGAGTATATTGAAAAATATGTATTACCAGATACCCAGCTAGGTCGCTTAATTCGCCCAGCAGAAATCGCAGATGCCATCTGCTTCATGATTTCCAACTCAGTAATTAGTGGTGAACTTTGGGCAGATGCTGGCTGGCATCCTTCACCAGCTTAACGAAAGAGCTTGTCATTCAGTAAAAAAGCCCGATATAGTCGGGCTTTTTTCATGGGCATTCTTCATCTCGAAAACATTTTAATGAAATCTATTTCAATTGAGGATAAGCCTCATCAAGAAAGTACAACCAGTTTTCTGCATTTAGCTAGTCAAAGGTGCTGCCGTTTCGTAAATCAATAAACACCCAGCGAATGCTATCATTATCTATCGATTCGATCTTGATATAATCCAAAATCCATTTGGAACTATAACCTAATTTAATAATCGCTAGTTCAATGATCAAAACACTATCCTTAGTATCGATAAAATAATCACCAGCGTCATTTTATTTTAATTGATGTTGCCGAGGCAGAGTCTCGATTTGTAGTAAACAGTAAACAAGAGCATACAAATCAAAATTAGACTTCTACAGGTGTAGATATTTTTTTCCAAATTAACTATTACATATAAGTAGATAATAAAACTAAATAACTTAACGTTTTGCACTTTATAAATAAATCCTAGTTTCAAAACAAAATATCATTAATTTTATCTAAATCTTTTGCCTTGAGTGTTTGAATCTCCTAAGATTTCAGGAAATCTGGAGATAATGATAGTGATGACTAATAAAACCCCTCCTCCAAGACCTAAATTGCTCGGTGAGTACCTACCCTGCTCACTTGGCTCTATTCGAATCGCTATACAGAAAAAGCGTAATTCGAAGATAAAAAACCAAAAGGTAAAACTGATTGGTGAAATTCTATTATCTGAAAAAATGATCTCGGAGGATCAATTAAATAATGCTTTACGTCGCCAACGAGCAGAGCGACTTGCGCATTGCCCGGTTTTCGCATCGTTAACAAGCGCAGAACTATCTGGCATTGGTAATCATTTTTCAGAATTGATTATTGATACAGATCAACAATTCATCTTCGAAGGTGAATATGACCCCACCTTGTATGTATTGGTTAACGGCAAATTGGAAGTCTTCACTCATGATAAACATAATAATGAAATTCACGTTGCTTATGTTGATCCAGTACAACCTATAGGTGAGATGGGTTATTTTCAGGATGGGATTCGAAGTGCATCGATTCGCTCGATAACACCTTGCATCTTATTAAAGGTTGCCTATAAAAGGTTAACTCATTATTTTGAGCATGTACCACATGTTGCCTTTGCATTTATGGATGTTATCAAACGAAGACAGGAAGAAACAAATCGCATTATTCAGAAAGCAGGTAACTAAAAAAAAACAAACCTAATGGTTATAATAGTTTTTTAATAAAATATTTAATGCCTGAATCATGACTTTAAAAAATATTAATTATTGATGATAATGAGAATATCAAAAATTGTTCAAAACATTTGTCGACAAGCTTCTATCAGGAGTTATTTTAGTGTAACTCGATATTATCAAAAATCCGCTAAAGGCTGTTACCCATTAAGTCAGTATAGATTTTGACTCATGTATGCAAATGGCATAAGAGTAAAACAGTATATTAATACTGGGTATACATGGTAAATTATTTCAGCAGATTATTTTATCTATAGAAAATGAGATGTGCATAATTAGGATTATTGAAATGCTCGAAAATAATGTTTAAATCATAAGGCGATAACGTCATTAATTAGATTATAAAAAAATGCTGAATTGCGTCATTATAAAAAAATAATATCACCGTAAATCAGTTAAAAAATTTTTTCATCTAATGGTAATATTGATAAACTTTTTCTGCCTAATATGCTCTACTAATAACAAATTACTATTACCATCATCTTCAGGAGAATAAGTTGGATTTTTTAAGCGAATACAGCATGTTTCTGGCCAAGTTTAGCAGCGTTGTTATTTTATTATTAATCGCTATTGGCGTAATTATCATACTTGCAAGTCGCAACAAACATGATGCGGAGAAACTTGAAGTAAAAAACCTGAATGAAAAATTTGAAACCATGAGCATGTTGCTCAACTCGCAAACCTTATCAAAGAAACAGCTAAAGAAATTTCTAAAAGAAAAAAAGCAAAAATATAAGGAAAAAGATAAGACAGGTTCAGAAGACAAAAAGGTTTTTGTTCTGGATTTTAAAGGAGATATTAAGGCGTCTGCAGTTTCATCGCTTAGAGAAGAGATATCAGCTCTTCTAACTATAGCAACAGACAAGGATGAAGTAGTAGTTTTGATCGAAAGTGGAGGAGGTATAGTACATGGATATGGTCTGGGCGCATCCCAACTCAGACGCATACGTGATCGAGGTATTAAATTAACAGCTGCTGTAGATAAAGTCGCCGCTAGTGGTGGTTATATGATGGCCTGCGTTGCCAATCAAATTATCGCAGCACCATTTGCTATTCTGGGTTCCGTTGGTGTATTGGCACAAATACCAAACTTTAATCGTTTATTAAAAAGAATGGATATTGATTATGAACAGATTACTGCAGGTGAATACAAGCGCACATTAACACTATTTGGCGAAAATACAGATGCAGATAGAGAAAAATTCAAACAGGAATTAGAAGAAACACATAAATTGTTCAAGGATTTTGTAAAGGAAAATCGTGAAGAGGTAGATATAGATAAGATAGCAACAGGTGAACATTGGTATGGCAAGCAAGCCATTGAACTAAAACTTGTTGATCAGCTAATCACCAGTGATGATTATCTGGCTGAAGCAGTAAAAGAAAGTCAAGTCTACCAAATCAGTTTTGAACAAAAACGTAACTGGCAGGAACGACTTTTTAGTTTCGGTGCAAATTTACTCGATAAATTACAACATCATTAGGCTTAATTCATTACATTTCTTAATTCTTCAGCAATAATCCTGATGCCAGCTTCTACTGTATCTGCCTGCATCGAGTAGGTAAGTCGAATGCATTGATGTTTATGTATCCAGTCATCTTCTTCAAGTCCGGGGAAAAAATATTCGCCAGGAACCACTAATACCTTCCTTTCTTTCAACCGCTGGTAAAGTTCAAGTGTGCTAATTGGTAAATCCGGCAACCATAACCACAAAAAGATTGCTCCTTCAGGGCGGTGTAATAAATAATTAATACCATCCATTTCTCTATCAACAATAGATAATGTATGTTGTAAACGTTCACGATAATAATTTTTGATTAATAGATTAGATAATCTAACCAGTTCACCACTTTGTATCAAATCATAAGCTATCATGGCACCAAGATTTGCTGGGGCCAGATTGATGATAGCATTCATATTGCGAATTAATGTAATAACTTCTTCATTCGCGATAACTATACCTGTTCTCGTTCCGGGCAAACCAACCTTGGAAAGGCTCAAACAATAAATCATGTTTGGATTCCATAGAGGCGATATATCACTAAAAACTATATTAGGAAAAGGCGCGCCATAGGCATTATCGACAATCAATGGTACTGCATAGTCTTCTGCTAGTTGTATCAAACCATTCATTTCATCATTGGTTAGCACATTACCTGTAGGATTCGTAGGACGAGACACACACATTGCTGCTGTATCTGCTTTTATTTTCAGTTCATCAAAATCGATCCGATATTTGAAATAAGACGCATCCTGCTCTTCTATAATTGGTCGTGTTGCGTAAAACAAATTATCACTCAGCCCAACATCACCATAACCAATATATTCTGGTGTTATGGGTAAAAATATTTGTCGATGTTTACCTTGCTCATCTTCACCGGCAAACATATTAAACAAATAAAAAAATGCTGACTGGCTTCCAATCGTCAATGCAATATTTTTTTCTGTTAAATTCCAACCATAGAGCTGATTAAGTTGTTTTGCGACAGCGCTTATAAACTCCTGATTTCCCTGCGGCGATTCATAATCACCAACGACATGTGAAAAACGGGAAGGATTATTAATCAAACGATATAATGAATCTCTAAAGTATTGTTGCATACCGGAAATATGTGCAGGATTCCCGCCACCTAACATGAGAATATCATTCTCACTTGTCATGGCATTACCGAGATCATCCATTAACTGGACAATTCCAGCATGCTCGCTAAAACGTTTGGCGAAGCGGGAAAACTTCATCTTAAGTAGTCAGAATAATTAATATTAACGGGAATGTTTCCTTTTACTTGCCATTTTTTTACCTATCAACACAAGGCGAATAACACGTTCTACTGCATTGGCAAGGTTTTGCGGTGAGCGTCTAATCGCATCTTCCAGCGTCATATCTCTTGTAATAGAACTCTCAAGTCCATCAATACCATGTTTAAAGATATTATTGGCATCATCAGTTATTCCACCACCAATTGCTATTGTCGGCACACCAAATTTCTTCGCTGCCTTGGCAACACCCGCAGGCGTTTTACCAAAAGCCGTCTGAAAATCAACCTGCCCTTCACCAGTTATTACCAAATCAGCCTTTTTAAAATGTTTTTTAATTTGTGTTGCTTCCAACACAATATCAATACCACTCTTCATTGTTGCTCTTGAAAACGCAACCAAACCAAAACCCAAGCCACCGGAAGCCCCTGCGCCTTTTTGTTTGGAAATATCTTTTTTCAAATCTCGTTTAACGATAGTCGCCAGATGTTTCAGATTAGCATCAAGCGTTTTCACCATCGCAGGAGTCGCGCCTTTCTGTGGTCCAAACACATGCGACGCTCCTTGTTTGCCGCAGAGTGGATTATTCACATCACAGGCAACGACTATTCTGGTCTTTTTCAACTCTGGACTTAACTGACTCATATCAACTGAAGCAATCTTGCCCAACATGCCACCAGCACCATATTCAGTAATTTCTTTGCTCTCTTTATTTAGGAAGCGCACACCGATTGCCTGCGCCATCCCTACGCCACCATCATTTGTTGCAGAACCACCAATACCAATAATGATCTTACTGGCACCGCGTTTAGCAGCATCCATCATCAGTTCACCCGTACCATAAGTAGTGGTTTTCATCGGATTTCTATTTTTACCTGTCGCCAGTGGTAATCCCGAGGCTTCCGCCATTTCAATCACCGCTGTTTCACCATCCGCTAATAAACCATAACGTGCCTTGACTGGCTTGCCGAGTGGACCAGTTACATTTTTATAAATGAATTTGCCACCGGTAGCATCCACCAAAGACTGCACTGTACCTTCGCCACCATCTGCCATAGGCACTTTAATACATGTCGCTTTTGGTAAGACTCGTTTAACACCTTTTTCAAAGGCATTAGCTACCTGTAATGAGGTCAAACTACCCTTAAATGAATCAGGTGCTAGAATGATTTTCATGAATAACTCTCCGGAGTCTTAATATTGGTTATTATTTTATTGTAACAATGATGATCACGATGATTATTTCACAGTGTCACTTTGTGTATTAATTATACTAACATTATTCAATCATTATTTATTAGCCAGACGTATAATCATGTTCACCAGCCCAGTTGTTATCCTTGCCATTACCTCATAATCAAGATTTTCAGGAATATCAGTTATATTATGATAAGCACAATTGCATTATCGACTGGTATCAGTCACCATAACGGCAGAATATCCATACCGCCAAAATGAAGTGTAAACTGAACGCCTTATGTGTCTCACCAATAAAGCAATTTGAATTGACTTTCGCATCATTCAAAAAATTTGTTAATTTGAATTACCATAGACCAATAAGAAAAACATGTTCCAGTATTTTGAAGCGTTTCTATTTATTTTTATACCATTATTTTCTTGGTTTCTGATCAGCTATAATTTGCTTATCCGAGACAAGATTCGTTTAGACATTGCCATTAAAGAAATGGCCGAAGAATTTCAGGAAAAACAAAAATTGATACCTATATTGATGAACGCTATTAATCAATATCTCCCCTTCAGCGAAGTAGCAAAACAGCGTATTACAGAATTGAATGTCAATTTTGAAGAATGTACGAACATATATCACTTTTTGACAAATATTAATTTACTGGAAAATCAGTTATTAGAATATATTAAGCAAATCGATAATAATACTGATGCAAATGACGATCAGATATTTAATGATTTGAAACATCGTTTATCACAGGTAGATATTCGAGTTAAAAAATTTATGATGCAATATCATCGTACCGCTAAGCATCTTAATATCAGACTTGGCACCTTCCCTGCCAATATGTTCGCGAAATTCTTTCGCATAAAGCCAGCGGAACAGCTCGAAAATAAGCACTGATTACATCCTGAGTTCAGACAATAGCCAAGCGCAGTCTGAGCTATTACACTATGCTACCTTGAAACTCATGAAAATGAGTCGGTAATAATAAAAACTGTATGAAAAATGCAGTTGAACGGAGATTAATAACAATGAAATTCCCTAAAATACTCTTGGCAAGCCTGTTTATCGCTCCATCGCTTGCTTTGGCGCATGGCCCCACCCCGTTGAAATTTGATATGGAAGTAGAAGTTAATGGCAACCCTAATGAAGTCTGGGCAGCGGTCAAAAATCTTTGCAATATTAAAGAATGGAATGAATCGATAACTGAATGTGTCGCTACAGGTGAAGGGCTTGGCGCATTCAGGGATTACAAACTGGATAATGGAGAAGACTTAAAAGAAGAGGTCACCAAGCTTCAGGATGACAGAAAACGTTTATTAACCACTCTAAGAGTTAAAGAAGGTAGATTTATTAAAGATATGCCAATTCGTTCAATGGGAACTTTTCTTTCTGTAATGGAAAGCAATGGGGGTTCAAAAGTAAAAATCCGCGGTACGGCTTATGCTGCATTTGAAGGTAAATCAGCACCACCTGATATGTCTGATGAATTCTGTAAAGCAGCAGTAGAAGCACTACACACTAAAACCTTAAATGGGTTACAAGCGGCTTTCGCAAAATAATTTAATCCTTACTTTGCAAGCTAGTATTAAATCAGTAGTTCTCGTTCTCATATTCTGGGTCTTGGCAGCTGATGCTAAAACCCAGAATCTTGCTTTTATCACTAATCAACTTGCTGATTCTGTATCAGTAATTGATACATCGGAAAATGCAATCATTAAAACTATTAAAGTTGGCGTTAAACCTGCCGGCGTCATGGCCAGCTATGATAATAAAGTTGTTTATATTTCCAACCCTGGCAATCAGGAAATTAGTATAATTGATGTCGCTACACTTGAAATCATCAAACGTGTCACTGTAGGACAAGCACCGCTAGCTCTTGCCTTAACACATGACAATAAAACCCTTTTCGTAGCTGATTGGTATATGAGCAGTGTATTTGCTATTAACACACAAACACTTGAAATAGAAAAACAGATCAAGGTCGGCAATGCTGCTGCAGGACTGGCAGTATCCAAAGATGATAAGACCTTATTTGTTGTTAATGAATACGACCATTCCCTCATGTTTATCGATATTGCATCATATGAAATTCAATCTGAAATAAAAGTTGGTAAAGCACCTTATGGCGTCACCATTGATGATGACAAACAAGTTCTTTATGTTGTTAATGTCGAATCAGATGATGTATCTGTTGTCGATATTAAAAGCAAAAAAGTAATTAACACTTTTCCGGTTAATACATACCCATATATCACTGCCATAGACAAAATTAATAATCGTCTCATTGTCACCAACAAACGTGATAGTTCGGTATCTGTTGTTGATCGAGACAGTTATGAGGAAATAAAAAAAATCTATGTCGGAGAAATGCCTGAAGGAATTAATATTCACCCTGATGGTAAACACGCTTATATCGCTAATTGGTTTGATGGATCAGTCACAATATTGGATATAAATAATTTAGAAGTGGCTGATACTATTGAAACTGGCGAAGGCTCTAGAGCCTATGGCAATTTTATTGTTGAACGTTAACAATTTCTATAACTATTCAATCCGATCCAGCTTTCGTTCTTCGCTGTGATGATTACCTCGAGCTATTCCTTATTTATAATTTTTAATTCTATCTTTTCATATAGTTACAACCTACTTTTCTAACGATTAGAGATTCTTTTTTATTACTTAACACTTGAAAGTTCTCTTTTTGTTCTCTTATACTTTCGATCTCATAATTAAGGAAAAAAGTATTACCCATGTTACACAAACCCACAGAAATTGAACGGCTCTACATCGACTTCGATTGCTTCTTTGCCAGTGTTGAGCAACAACTTCAGCCAACATTACGTGGACGACCCATTGGTGTATTGCCGTTCATGTCTGATTATTCCTGTGTTATTGCTCCCAGTCGCGAAGCAAAACAATATGGTGTAAAAACCGGTACCCGCGTCAAGGAAGCCAGAGAACTTTGTCCTGACATTCAATTTGTCCCTGCCCAACATGATATCTATGTGAAACTGCATCATCGTATTTATGCATCCATAGAACGTTGTGTGCATATTGATCAAGCCTGTTCTATTGATGAAGTTGTTTGTAGTTTGATGGCTAATGAACGCCAGAAACCATTTGCACTTGCACGGGAGATCAAACAAATATTAGCTAAAGAAATCGGTCGATACGTCACCTGCTCACTTGGCTTTGCACCGAATCAGCTTCTGGCGAAGATTGCATCGGAAGTGAATAAACCTGAAGGACTGGTTGTCTGGCAACCTGATTATTATCCCGAACAACTTTTTAAACTAGAACTCTGTGATATTCCCGGTATCGGTAGCAGTATGGAATATCGTCTATACAAGGCAGGGATTTTTTCTGTCGAGAAACTCTGGCACATGAATGCTGAAACCTTGCGCAAGATATGGGGTTCGGTTGAGGGTGAGCGGTTCTGGTATAGCCTACATGGTTATGCAGTAGAACCTCTTATTACATCTCGCTGCATGTATAGCCATAGTCGAATATTATCGCCGGAAAGTCGCGACATTTATCATGCACGCAATTGTGCCCGTCTGTTAACTGTTAAAGCTGCTCGACGATTGCGTCGTGCCAAACGTACTGCTGCTGCTTTTGGTCTGAGCATACGTTTTCAATCAAGGGAAAAGTGGAAAGGTAAAGCGCGTTTTACACATGTATCTGATGATCATACTTTTCTAACAGCATTAACTAACTTATGGCAACGTGCTGTGATTGAGTGGTATCGAGATAATGAAAAAAAACCACGCATAAAACAAGTCTCTGTCACCCTGTTTCATTTAAATAATCCGCCACTACCACAAGGTAATTTATTTCGGGACTTACTGGAAGAAGCAAGTGAACAAAAGAAATGGAATCAACTTGCTAAAACCATGGACACCATAGTCTATAAATATGGAAGTAAGGCGATCAGTCTTGGCGTTTGGGAAGAGCCTTCCGGCGGTTATGCCGGCGCCAAGATTGCATTTGGTCGTATTCCCAATATGGCAGATTTTTAATGATGAACTGTTACCCTTCAGGTAAATGACAGTGTGAAAAAATATATAATAAAAGCCGACTTTGTTCTACAAGCGTAGCATGGTGATGCGTATTTATTGTGATACTTTCAATAATAACTGATTCTATCTCTTCACGTATTTCAATAAACCATGTTTTATTTTCAATTAAAACAATGATTAGCCGTTTATTACGCATATCAATCATTCTTGAATCATCGCCAGAATAATTTGCATGTTGTAAGCAATAAAGAAATTGTCCATAAGTCATGCTTCCCAGCGTCTGTTTACTATTTTTCAATAATAAAGGCCGCTCATCCGAGACTATTAGCTCTTCAGAAAAAACCAGGGAGGAAACAAGCATTGCAAGCAGTACAATGAGACAGGATTTAAATATATGTTTATCATAAAGAATCTACATTGCTTACGCCACGAATAAAACCATGGTGTATAATTTATTAATATCAAGATCAGTAGAGTACAAATGCAAAAAAATATACTCAACACCTTGCTAGAAGATTGTTGTCTGGATCCAATGACCGGCTTTTTTCGTAATGGCCGCTGCGAAACCTGCGATGAAGATGTCGGTGAACATACCGTTTGTGTACAACTAACAGAAGACTTTCTACTTTTTTCTAAAGAAAAAGGCAATGATCTGATAACACCGCGGGAAGAGTTTGGTTTTCCGGGTCTTAAACAAGGTGATCGCTGGTGTGTCTGCCTTGGTCGCTGGATTGAAGCACTGGAAGCCGGAGTTGCGCCACCTCTTTATCCCAGAGCAACGCATGAATCAGTTCTGGATCAATTACCCATAGAAGTACTGGAAAAATATTTCATCCGCGATGCTTGATAAAAGAAACAATAGATGAACGCTATTTAAAAAATAGTCCTAGGTTTCAATTATCACCGGATTTAACTTTTGAAAAGTTATTGAACCCAATATCACAATCAACAAGTTGAACAGTAAGCCTATTAACCCTGGATGAAATCCATAAACCTTACCATTTGTTACAAAGCCAAATTCACCATAGGCAAGCCATAGAGAAACAATTACACCAACCAACATACCAATAAATGTTGGCAATGCTTTCATTCTCTTCCAATGAATACTTAGCATAAACCCCGGAACAAGTTGAATTAATAGATCAAATTTTCTGTCTAAGAGTTTTAATAAAGAAGCTTTATCACTGAGATAGATTGCTAACCAAACCAAAAAAATTATTAGTCCCCATGAAATGAGCTTCCCAATCAAAGTAAGTTTTGCCTGCGATGCATTGGCATCAATAAAACGACCATAGATATCTTTACTCATCATTGATGAAATAGATAATAACGCTGAATCGGCAGTCGACATCATGGCAGCTAATACCGATGCATATAAAACAACAACTAACCAATATCCCAGAGTCGAACCATGCTGCACTAATGATAAAATTCTTGCTAATGCTTGATCAGATTCTTCACCTTCCAGACCCGGTATATATGCAATGGCATAGATACCTATAGCAACTGCTACTAATGTCATTAGCAATGGCGCGAATACCATCATCGCCAAACCTTTTCTTAATACAATTTCAGACCTGGCTGCATAGAGTCGTTGTACGGCCTGCGGATAGAGTGTTGAACCCAAACCTACAATTAAAATATAACTTAACCACTCTCTTATCCTGTCTGCATCGGGCACAGTTACTTTACTATTAATAGCGAGGTCGCTGGATTGCATGATGGATGTTGTCGCTAATGAGATAGGACCAAACTGCTGGTACAAAATAACAATCAGGATCATAAAACCCAGCATTAATACCCCGCCTTGTATAACATCAGTCCATGCCACTGCACGTATTCCACCTAAAGTGCCATATACAACCATGATTAAGGTTAAGAATATAACGCCTTGTTGATATGCAACTGCAGGGTCAATATCAGTCAGCCCCTGCATTGCTCTACCCATCGCCATGAGTTGTGCTAATAAGTAATTTGCCAACACAAAAATCATGATCAATGTTGCAAGTATATTGATCGCACTCGAACCAAAACGATGATTTAAATAATCAGTTGGCGTTACGTAGTGATACTTTCTTGCAAGAACATAAAGTTTTGGCGCAAAGATCATGTAACAAGCGACGATTGCAGTCATGAAATGTAAACTCATAATCCAGACATAACCTACACGATAGGTTTTGCCGGAATAGCCAAACATGGTATTACCACTATATTGCGTGGCATATAAAGTTAAAAAGATAACTATTAAACCAAAGCTACTGCCTGCCAGATAAAAATCGCTTAATGTATTTTCTTTTCTTGCCTTGAACGCATATAAACCAATGAGGATAAGCGAGCCCATATAAACAGAGATAAAAAACCAGGCACCTGTGCCAAAGGCTTGCAAACTATCCATCGAAAGGATCGTCTGTCGACCAGGATTGAGTTAATAAAAGATACGCTGTAAATATTGAAACCAATATTGAAACAAGAATAGACACCATGACCCATGCGGGAATACCGGCAATCATCATGGTTGAATCTTCAGGCCAGTACCAGGGAATCCCGGCAATTGTGAGACATAAATAGATAAATAAAATAATTAGATTTCGTTTCATGTCATTCTAAAAAGTTATCTTTCAACGTAAGATAATCCTGCAAGCCGAGAATTTCCTTGATGTCATCAAAGTTCACCATTTTGTCTTCCAGTGACAAGGTATGTCCATCACGTTTGAACACTTCTACCATTTCATGCATAACTTTGGCAGTCATCAATACCGAGTCTATTGGCGCAACGACAATCTTGAAGCCCATCTCTTCAAGTTCTGCTGCACTTAGTATGGGTGTTTTACCAAATGCCAGCATGTTTACAAACTTTGGATATTCAACGCGCTTACAAATTTCTTCCAGCTCAGAGACAGATAATGGTGCTTCAATAAATGCTACATCGGCACCTGCATCACAATAACGATTAATACGTTCAATAGCATCATCTAAACCATCTGTTTCGCGTGAATCTGTTCTGGCAATAAAAATGAAATCATCATCCTGTCTGGCTGCAGCAGCCGCTTTAAATTTCGCGATCATGTCAGCAGCAGGAATGACATGTTTATTTCCAAAATGACCACATCGCTTTGGGAAAACCTGATCTTCCAAAATAATTCCAGCGGCTCCTGCTCCTTCAAATTCTTCAACACAACGCATAACATTATGTAAGTCACCATGACCAGTATCAGCATCTGCAACAACCGGAATAGATAGTCGATAAGCCATACGACGGGTCGCGTCGACCATTTCGCTCATGCCCAAAAAATTCAGATCAGGTAAACCATACAAACTGGCACTAGTACCAAAACCTCCAATAAATACTGAATCAAAGCCGCATTGCTCAACCAAAACAGCCGTTAAAACATCATGAGCACCCAATGTTTTGATAATGCCTGGCTTAGCCATAAGTTCTCTTAATTTCGCAGCAGCTGTTTTGTCTTTTTTCATAATATTGCTCCGGTTTTGTTAGCTATCATAGAAAACTGTTATGCTTATAGTGTTAATTGTACACACAGATAATATAGGAATCATTCCATGACAGATAACAACATAGTGATTAGAGAAAATCAGGGGAGCATTATCGCCGGCACATTCTGGATGCTGATTATTTCATTATTGTTATTCTGGTTACCGGCATTTGGATCACTGATCGCTGGCATAGTTGGTGGTAAACAGGCAGGTGGTGTTATCGCAGGTATTATGGCTGCATTATTACCGGGCCTTATGGTGGCTGTCGCCTTATTCTTTGCTGGCACCATGCTTACAACATTACCGATGATTGGCGCGATTCTCGGAGGCAGTGGTTTACTGCTATATGTTATTTATGTACCCCCCTTGTTAATTGGTGCATTGATTGGCGGCTTATTAGCCTAGCTAGTTATAAATGTAACATCCTGTCGACGACACCATCCCGACGGAAGGCATGATAAACAGCACCGGCAACATGCAGGATAATAACAGCTAATAATGCCCAGCAAGTCCATAGATGAACAGTAGAAAATAATTCATTCAACTCTCTATCTTCCCAACCCCATTCAGACAATTCAATAGCCCACCAAATGGTTGTACCCCAGCCACTAAACGACGACGACATAAATCCGCTAATGCAGCCAACGAAGATCAATACATACAATGCAATATGAGTGAATGAAGCAAGCTTATGCATCCATTGTGTATATGCGGGTGATTGAATAGGATCGGGTTTGTGCTGTAAACGGACATACAGCAACAATGACAATAGCAGAGCCAGCGTCAAGCCAACATTCTTATGTAATTGAAACGGAAAGACACGGAATTCATTGTATGGCAATGCCAACATCCACCAACTGGAGACAAACAGGAAGATGGTTGAAACAGCAATAATCCAATGCAAAATAATTGCGCTACGAGTAAATTGTTTCTTCATTATTTATTCCTGATTAACATTCAATATTCTTCGATTAGAGTGTTCTTCATGTATGCCAGCCATTATTGCTGCCAGCAAAGTACCATGAATAAAAAACCACATCAGAGTAATCCACAAATACATTTGTCTTAATAGTGGCCCCGAACTTACTATCGCAAAAAAACCAGCTACATCAATTAATAGTAATCCTGCGACAACAGCCACAGCAGCTTTTAGAGCCCATTTACGATACTCCATTAGACCAACACCAATAAAGATAGAAGCAAAAGCGAATACAGTACCGACTGTCATGAATACTAATTGTGAAGTACGAAACCAGTCCGGTTGTGACAGCAAAAAACTATCCGCGTTATAGGTCGCTTGCTTGCACATTGCAAGCGTGATGCCCTCTTCTCTTAATTCATACTCAGGACAATCATGTTGAAAACCTTCAATATCTATAGACGCCTGCCCTTCCATAACAACATTTTTTAGTAGCTCTGTACCATGAGCCGCAGTGAGATACACACCAAGAACGACGACGATTATTCCTATCCACGCAGCCCAGGCCGGCGCGTCGTTAATATTTGCATTTGCAGGACTCATTAAGATTATTTCCCTCTAATATTTAGGATATTACGTTCGTATGATTACTATAAAATTTCTATATTGCCATTATTATCTCAAATTCAGGGAATTTTTCCCTAACTATGCTATGTCTAGTGTTTTTTATTTTTATATATATTACAATTTGAGTCCATTCACGTGATTCACTGATAAGCATATTCTTTGTTCACACATTCATCAAAACCGATAAAAATAAGCAGATATTCTGGTGATATTAGTTTTTTGAGTCACCATATATGCCTTGGCTTGCTCATATTTTGTATTAACCCTGTCTACGCAGATTTTTACTCCGCTAAAATCGCATTAAGTCGCGGTGATGATGAAGCTGAAGCTCAGATAGAAACAACTGTGACCACAGAAGAAGTAGTTATAAATAATGAACCTTATACAAACGATATGACGGTTGCACTATTACAGGAAGAAATGGGAGTAATAGACTCTTCTGAATCAACTGATTTATCTCTATATAGTATTCAAGCGGGTCGCAAGGCATTAATGGCAAAAGACTATGCCCTTGCCATACAAAACTTTACTCCATTAGCAAAACATGGTGACGCCAGAGCTCAATACTTTCTGGGATCAATGTATTACATTGGTAATGGCGTTAAGCAAAACTATGAAACGTCTTATCGCTGGTATCGACTTGCTGCTGAACAAGGTGATCGGGGTGCACAATATAGTATTGCCAATATGTATTTTTTGGGTGAAGGCGTCCAGCAAAACAATAATAAAGCCACCTATTGGTATCAAAGATCAAGTGAGCAAGGACATATCGCAGCAAAAAAAAATCTGGGAAGTCTTGAAAAACTTATTGCCTTAAATAGTGCCAATGAAGCTACAAAACAGGCAAAGTCGCAAATCATAACAATGGAAAACAAAGATAATTCCACCATCGTGACACTAGAAGATGGCGAAATAGAAAATGAAAAAGGACCTGCTCAGATAATTCAGGAAGAATCGCCGCAAAGTATTTATGATAAAGGCTTACAGTATACATATGGTGAAGGTGTTGAACGTAACAAGTTCAAAGCATTTGAATTGTTATTAAAAGCTGCTGAGCTCGGGTATGTACCCGCCCAATATAAAGTCGCTATTGCCTATTTCTATGGCGATGGTGTGCAACAAGACTATGTAAAAGCGGCAGAATGGTATCAAAAAGCTGCGATAAAAGGTCATGTGATTGCGCAACGTAATTTGGCGAACATGTATCTGGGTGGGGAAGGTTTGGAAAAGGATAAAATCAAAGCGATGGCATGGTGTCAGATTATTGCCAATAATGGCAGTGAGATGGATATACAGCGTCGAGATAATTTAAAAAATACACTTAGCGAACCGGAAATATCGAAATCAATGGAATTAACCGACCAAATATCGAAAAAAATCTCTAAAGCATCTAATCCATAAATCATTTTCCGGCATATCGTGTAAGCCAATAGATTTTCTGGCATGATCAATCATCATGTCCAACGAAGCACAAGAAAAGGTCGTCGAAATAACAAAACTAAACAGTTTTTATGGACAACGACAGATATTAAAAGATATTACGCTCTCTATTCGTAAAAAAGAGATTATGGTGATTATGGGGCATAGTGGCTCTGGCAAATCAACTCTCTTTAAACATACTCTTGGTCTACTAACTCCTCATAGCGGCTCTATTCAGATATTCGATAAGGAAATTACCTCAAGTACGCAACAGGAATTATATGCTTTAAGAAAAAAAATAGGCGTTGCTTTTCAAAATGGTGCTCTATTTAGTTCAATGTCACTCATTGAGAATATTGAACTCCCTTTGATAGAACATACATCACTTGATAAACAAACCATACGTATTATGGCTCGCATGAAACTGGAACTCATGAAGCTTGCAGAATATCAAGACCTGATGCCTGCGGAATTATCAGGTGGTATGTTAAAACGCGCTGGATTGGCAAGAGCAACGGTCATGGATCCTGAAATATTATTTTTTGATGAGCCGTCTGCGGGTCTTGATCCCATCGCTTCGGCTGAACTGGATCAGTTAATTCTGCAACTGCGCGATGCCTTTAACATGACCATCATTGTCGTCACTCATGAACTAGAAAGTGCATTCAAGATTGCAGATAAAATGACTGTATTAGATAAAGGCGAACAGATACTAACCGGAAATAGAGAAATGGTTCTTGCCAGTCAGGATCCACGTATTGTGAATATGCTACAACGACGTGCCAGCGATGACATCATTGATGGCGATGCCTATATTGATCAACTCACGCGAGAATAATATGGAACGAGTTGAAACAGATAATATTATCATTGCTTATATATCTCGCTTCGGTTTATCGGGAATATTTTTATTCAAGTCATTGCGTAAGATATTCTCATGGCCCTTTCCTTATCGAGCCAGCATAAAGCAGATTGCTTTTGTCGGTGCAAGATCAATGTTGGTCATTACTGTATCCGGTTTATTTGTAGGGATGGTGTTATCACTACAATTTTATGACACTCTAGTTAGATTCGGTTCAGTAGGTTTATTAGGTTCAGCAGTTGGTTTAAGTCTAATAAGAGAATTAGGTCCGGTGCTAACAGCATTGATGGTTATTGGACGCGCCGGTTCCGCCATGTGTGCTGAAATAGGTATTATGCGTACTGATAATCAAATCGATGCTCTGGATTGCATGGCGATTGATTCATATCGTTATTTATTTGCCCCAAGAATGTTGGCAGGCATTATTTCTATGCCGTTGCTTACTGCCATTTTTATTATTGTCGGCATCTTTGGCGGTTATATCATCGGAGTCTGGATATTTGGTGTCAGTGCCGGTGCCTATTTTCAAAGCATGGCTGATACCGTAAACTTACGTGATGTATTTATGGGAATTTCCAAATCATTTGTCTTTGGCTTAATTATAGTCTGGGTCGCTTGTGACAAAGGCTATTATTTACATCTTGATAAACGCGGCATCTTTGGTTCGGAAGGAGTTAGCAAAATCACAACCGAAGCAGTAGTTATATCGGCAATGGCTGTGTTGTTCAGCGATTATTTACTCAGTGCTTTTATCCTGTAATATGAAGCTATGAACTCACAACGACATATCGAACTTATTTTAGGCATGTTTATGCTGGCCGGCATTATTGCCATAACCTTTCTCTCCGTTCGTTTGGGTAATATTGATGTTTTTACCAGTGATGAATATCAACTGATTGCTAAATTCACCTCCGCATCCGGCTTAAAGCCGGGCGCATCTGTAGAGATCGCTGGAGTGCGTGTTGGTCATATTCAATCAATCACGTTTGACTCTAATGATTATCTGGCTGTCGTTAACCTAGCGCTAAATAATGAAGTCAAGGTTCCTGATGATACTATTGCTTCTATTCGCACAGCAGGCATTATTGGCGACAAGTTTTTAAAATTATCGGCAGGTGGTAGCGATATCTATTTGGAGAATGGCGAAGAAATACTGGAAACCGAACCATCAATAAATCTGGAAGAATTAATCAGTAAATATATATTTGAATCTGACAGCTAATAGTGCCCGCCATCTGACGCATCTACCTGTTCTGATTCAGCTGCTTTATGTTTATTGATACGTAATTGAATATTATTTATCAGGCCATCCATACCGTCATTATTAACAATAGCTGCAAATGTACTTCTGTAATTGCTAACCAGACTAACACCTTCAATTACGACATCATAAGCAAACCACACACCATCATTATTTTTTAATTTATAATTAACGGGTATAGATATGCTATCAGTAATAATTTTTGTTTCGACAACTGCGCGTTTGCCTCTAATAGTTTCACTTACGTAGTCAACATGTTGGTTAGTGTATGATTCAATTTTGGTACGATAGGTTTCGGATAAATATTGTGAAAAATAATCCACGAACTGCTTTCGTTCTTCAGGCGTTGCCTTTTTCCAGTTTGTTGCCAAAATACTTTGAGACATGCTGCGAAAATCAAAACTATCATCGATAATCACACCAATTTTCTTCCAGCGTGATTCCTTATCAATACTTTTATCTTTTAGTATTATAATAACTCTTTCTACCGAATCTTTTACTCTCGCCATTGGTTCAGTAAATTCAGCATGACTTTGAGAACTTGCAAAAAACAGCATAAGAAAGACGGCAAGTATTTTTTTCATTATTATTTATCCAGCTAAATTGATAATAAATCGTACTCTTTCGGGAATAAATTTCAAAAGATTTGTCGATATATAATTACAACAGATACAGTGTAATCAGCATATCGAAAATACAATATCTGTCGTATTGCAGCGATCCGACCTTAAATTAAAATTATATCATATTGATTTATATGGTTTATTTTTGATAAAACATGCTAAATTAATATTTATCCTTGTCATTTTCAATGCAAATCAAGTTACTGCTGTAAAATAGAAACAGGTAATTGGTTATTTTTACCGGAACTAGGTGCTGTATCAAGTCTTATCATCGTAGCCTGAAACTCGATAAATAAAAAATGAAAAATCAATAAGCGTAAGATTATGAGCACTTACTAAAGATTAAACTCGGTTTATTAAAAAAGTTAATTGGTTTTTTCTTACCTATTAGAAAATCAGTGTCTATAGAAGATTTGTTTTTTTGCTTTTCTGCTCTTCGTTTTAGTTAAAGTACTCGATATCAATACCTAATGAAGTAAAATGACTAGAACAATAGTTTCTGCTTATTTTTTTATGAACAAAAAACAGATATTACTACTGACCACCCTCATCGGTATTATTACCTTATTTTTTCTATTCGATTTTCAACAATACCTCAATCTTGAACACATCAAATCTCAAAAAATATTAATCAATAACTATTTTCATAATCATCCTCTATTTACAGGATTCCTGTTTTTCATATTTTTTGTTCTTGTAACCAGTATTTCGCTACCTGGCGCAGGCATCCTCACGCTTACATCTGGCGCTATATTTGGTGTTTTCTGGGGGACGGTGATTAGTTCGTATGCGACACTTGCTGGCGCAACAATCGCCTTTTTGATATCACGATATATTTTACGTGATTTTATTCAACGCCGTTTTTCCCAACAAATAGAACCTATAAATCAAAGTGTCATTGAAGAAGGTAGATTTTATTTATTTAGCATGCGTATGATCCCAGTGTTTCCTTTTTTTATAATTAATAATGTGATGGCAATGACACCAATAAAGACTATTCATTTCGTCTGGGTCACTCAGCTAGGGATGTTTTTACCCACATTAATATTTGCAAATGCGGGCACCAGGCTGGCAAACATTGACACTCCTCAGGATATATTATCCATAGAATTATTATTCTCGTTGGCCATAGTGGGGGTTTTTCCAATATGTGCGAAAAAAGTATTGGGGTTTATTAGGAATAAAAAGAATAATAATGAAGTCTAAATTTTATATTTCTTTCGCTTGCGCCATAGTGTGGTACGCCCTATTCCAAGTATCTTTGCTGCCAGTGCTAAATCACCCTCACTTTCCATTAATGCCTGTTTAATCTTTTTATTCTCATTTTCAGAAATAGAAGAATCATTATTCATATTCGTTTGATGTTTGTTTTCCAGAAATTCCGGAGGTAAATCCTTTAATGTCATTGTTGATGTTCGACTAACCGCATTAGCATATTCAACTACGTTTCTTAACTCTCTTACATTGCCCGGCCATTCATAGTTCAATAATCGTCTCATAGCGTCAGGATGAATATCGTTGATTTTTCTTGATGCAGATAACTGCAACTCACTAATAAAGTAATTTAGTAACAAGGTTATATCACTTTTACGTTCGCGTAATGGCGGTAAGAACAAAGGTACAACTCGTAAGCGATACATAAGATCTTCACGAAATCTGCCTTCATGCACGAGCTTACGTAATGACTGATGTGTTGCCGCCAATAGTCTAATATTTGCTTTTATAACCTTATTACTTCCAACGGGGGAGTATTCACGCTCCTGAATTACACGTAATAGTTTTGCCTGCAAATCCAAAGGTATCTCGGCAACTTCATCCAGTAATAATGTGCCGCCCTCTGCACGAGAGATTAAACCCTGATGATCACGAATAGCATCAGTAAAAGCTCCTTTTACATGACCAAATAATTCACTTTCAAGCAAACTCGCACTGAGAGATGCACAATTTAATGCCATAAAAGGTTTATCTGACCGAAGACTTTCTTCGTGTATCGCCCTAGCAATTAATTCCTTACCTGTGCCAGATTCGCCACGCACCAAAACATTGACATCAGTTTGTGCTACACGTTTTACTAACTGAAAGACTTCCTGCATAACAGAATCATTACTAATAAGACCGTGAAAATAATATTTCTTTGTATTTGATAATTGTAGACTTGACGGAAAATCTTTGTTTAGCGGCAGCAATATTTCGACACCACCTTCAAACTCACCCTGTTCATTGATTGCAGCAGTTGCATACTTACTAAATTGAAGTGGATATCCCTGCTTGTGATACAAAGTAACATCCATATTATCTACATGACCAAATTTACTGATGCTACAACTTTCCATACATTGTTGGCATCGATTTCCGGTTAAACAGTTTTCCCCTATTAATTCTTTTGCGCTAAAACCAAGTAATGCCTCTGCACCATCACTCCAATAACGAATCCTTCTATTACTATCCACTGTAAAAATAACGGCAGATGGAAATAAACTGTTTAGTTTTTGCAAATGTTTATTATCAAAATTGCTCATATTGATAGTCAATATGCCCTGTTTCATGTTTCATTTATAATAAACAATATGAAACATTAATGAAACATATAATGAAACAATATTTCATAAATAATATTTTTATAATTATATACCATTGTTTTTAATATGTTTTTTATGAAAATAATATTGGCATAAGGTTTGCTGTGTTTTAATATATATTAATCGACAATATAAAAAGAGAACTTAGTAATGGCAATTAAACAAATTGATTCAAAATATTACGTTAGTGAACAAATTCAGGTGACTGATCTGGATGACATCAAAGCTCAAGGTATACGTTCTGTAATATGTAATCGACCTGATGGTGAAGCAGAAGATCAACCAACACATGTAGAGATAGAAACGAAGGCAAAATCATTGGGACTCGAATTCAGATATATCCCGATCGATAGAGGCATGATTAATGAAGAACAAGTACAGGCATTTAATAGCACCTTTACTGAATTGCCTCACCCCGTTTTAGGTTTCTGTCGTAGTGGTATGCGATCAACTTCCTTATGGGCATTAGCCAATGCGCAAAATATGGAGCTTGACGACATTATGACAAAAGCATCTGCAGCTGGCTATGATATGACGCCAATGTCTGAACGTATAAAAAATCATGGCAAAGTACCCGTTGAGAAACCAGACATTACCCATGACATAGTCATTGTTGGAGGTGGTGCTGCAGGAATTGCAGTTGCTTCTAGTTTATTAAAACGACGCTCTAATCTCGATATCGCTATTATCGAGCCTGCTGATAAACATTATTACCAACCAGGATTCACCATGGTAGGTGGTGGCATTTTTGAAGCAAAACAAACTGTAAAAACTATGGCACATTTAATTCCTAATAATGTGAAATGGATAAAAGCTGCAGTTGCCGCGTTTGATCCTGAACATAACGCATTAATTCTCGAAGGCTGTCGTGTCCTAGGGTATAAACAACTAATTGTTTGTCCAGGATTAAAATTAAATTGGGCAGGTATCGAAGGACTTGAAGAAACATTGGGTAAAAATGGCGTAACCTCAAATTATCGTTTCGATCTTGCACCATATACATGGCAACTAGTACAGGAACTACAATCGGGAAAGGCACTATTTACTCAACCTCCCATGCCGATTAAATGTGCAGGCGCACCGCAAAAGGCAATGTATTTATCCAGTGACCATTGGCACAAACAAGGACTTATTAATAATATTGATGTCTCATTCTTTAACGCCGGACCAGCCCTTTTTGGTGTTAAGGAATACATACCCGCTTTAATGGAATATGTTAAAAAATATAAAGCTAAACTTAATTTTGGTCATAACCTTGTAAAGATTGATGGTGCAAATAAAAAAGCCTGGTTTAGGAAAGTCAATGAAAATGGAGAAGATGAGATCATTGAAGAAAACTTTGACATGATCCATGTGTGCCCCCCTCAACAAGCGCCAGATTTTATCCGTGCCAGTAAATTGGTTGACGCAAGTGGATGGGTTGATGTTGATCAGGACACCTTACGACATAAAACCTATGAAAATATTTATGCGCTTGGCGATGTTACTAATGCACCTAATGCAAAAACTGCTGCTGCTGCTAGAAAGCAGGCACCAATTGTTGCGCATAATTTATTAAATTATCTCGATGCCAAAAATGAACCTGCACTTTATGACGGTTATGGCTCATGTCCGTTAACTGTAGAGCGAGGCAAGATTGTACTAGCTGAGTTTGGCTATGGTGGCAAACTGCTACCTTCTTTTCCTAAATGGTTTATTGATGGTCAAAAACCAACGCGTCTTGCATGGTTCTTAAAAGAAATACTATTACCGCCCATTTACTGGAAAGGCATGTTAAAAGGTCACGAATGGCTGGTTAAACCAAAACCTGTGAAACGATAAATTTTATTTATCAGAAACAGGCCTGAGTCAGCTATGAAGTATTTTCCTATCCTGAATACATTAAGAGCATATCGTCTTGAAACCGGACGCGATGATCTTATTGCAGCGATCACAGTCACTATCATGTTGATTCCTCAGTCACTTGCCTATGCCATGTTAGCAGGCTTGCCACCGAAAATAGGCTTATATTCCAGCATTCTTCCATTAATGTTTTATGCTGTATTTGGTACTAGCGGCAGTTTAGCCGTCGGTCCTGTCGCAGTTGTTGCTTTAATGACTAGTGCGGCAATCGGTGAAGTTGCCAGTATAGGTCAATATTCTTCTGTAGAAGTTGCCATTACTCTTGCGAGTCTATCAGGAATAATACTGATAATTATGGGACTCTTCAGGATGGGATTTATTGTTAATTTCATCAGTCGATCAGTCACCGAGGGTTTTATCATTGCCTCTGCCATATTGATTGCATTTAGTCAGTTAAAACATATTCTAGGCATCAAAATGACAGGGCATAATCTATATGAAATGGTTGTTTCTCTCGTAACTCATATTACTGAGTTGCATCTACCCACATTTCTACTTGGTGGAACGGTGTTAATTGTATTATTAATTACAAAACCATTAACCCGCTATTTTTCACCAAAATTGAATTTGATTAACAAATGGCAAGACTTTTTACCGCGCGCCATTCCTGCCATCATGGTCATTATTACTATTTTAATCATGAATTTTTCGAACATTGGAAATTACAACATTGATATTGTCGGTTTAATACCTAATGGTATATTCGATATACAGCTAATTTCGTTTAATGATTCCCTGTTTGAATTACTGATTATTCCGGCAGCATTGCTATCAATAGTTGGTTACGTTGAATCGATATCCGTTGCCAGTCGTTTTGCTGCTAAAACCCGAACACATATTGATCCTAATAATGAATTAATAGGTTTGGGCGCTGCTAATATTGGCAGCAGTCTATCAGGAGGCATGCCGGTCACAGGTGGATTTTCTCGTTCTGTCGTCAATTTTAACGCGGGCTCCAAAACACCTTTATCAGGCGTTTACTCCGCATGTTTTATTACAATCTTGGTCTCAGGTTTTATGGGTTTTCTGGAGCAACTCCCGAAAGCTACTTTAGCTGCCGCCATTATTGCTGCAGTTATTGGCTTAATTGATATTAAAAAATTAAAAGCTATCTGGGAATATTCAAAATCAGATTTCATACTTATGCTGATAACAATTCTGGTAACGCTTTTCTTTGGTGTAGAAACCGGTATTAGCACTGGAATAATTTTATCAATTTTCATGTATCTCTATTTAACCAGTAAACCTCATATGGCCATTATTGGTCAGGTTCCTGGTACTGAGCATTTCAGAAATGTCTTACGTCATGAAGTTCAAACTATACCTGAAATCATAGGCATCAGAATTGATGAGCGCTTATATTTTGCAAATGCTTCCTATCTAGAACAGGAGTTATTTCATCTTGTCAGCAAGAATCAATTAATAGAACATTGCATACTGATGTTTTCTGGAGTTAGTGATGTTGACGCAAGTGCATTGGAAAGTCTTGAAAAAATTCATGAACAACTCACCGACATCGGGATCACCTTGCATCTTTCAGAAGTAAAAGGTCCTGTTATGGATAAGCTACGTTCAACTAATCTTGTTAAGCATCTGAATGGTCATATTCATTTGTCGCATTTTCAGGCAGTAAAAGAATTAAGCGCAAAATACGATTCGCATAAGGCTGAATCAGATGTTTATGAAACCAATTTAAACCCTTTTAAATAAATCAATTCCAGAAAAATCATCATGTTAATTTTTAGACAATTATTCGATCCACAGTCATCAACCTATACCTATTTACTGGCTGACAGTGAATCGACTGAAGCCATATTGATAGATCCTGTTTTTGAACAAGAAAGACGTGATATAGCAATGCTGCGTGAATTAAAATTAACGTTACGTTATGTACTCGATACACATTGTCATGCTGATCATGTCACCAGTGCATGGCTGTTAAAACAAAAAACCGGTGCAGAAATTATCATCTCCAAAAAGGCTGGGGTTAAGAATGCAGATAATTATGTAGTTAATGGTGACCAGATTGTATTTGGTGATCGCTATATTTCTGTAAGAGAAACGCCCGGACATACAGATGGTTGCTTAACATTTGTGCTTGATGATAAATCCAAAGCCTTTACCGGTGATTGTTTATTAATACGCGGTTGTGGTCGTACCGACTTTCAACAAGGTGCAACAAATCATTTATATCACTCTGTACACGAACAAATCTTTTCATTACCAGATGACACGTTGCTTTACCCTGCGCATGATTACCGCGGTTTAACCGTTACCAGTGTTGGAGAAGAAAAAAAATATAATCCGAGATTGGGCGGTAATTTAAGCGAGTCTGATTTCATAGGGTTTATGAATAATTTAAATCTTCCCCATCCAAGACAAATTGATATTGCGTTGCCAGCAAACCTTCAATCAGGTAAGCCAGAAAATAATTTACCTATAAGCGAAGATTTACAATGGGGTGATATTCATTTTACATTTGCGGGCATACCTGAGATTGAACCGGAATCATTGGAAGAATTAATAGACAATGTTCAAATTATCGATGTTCGTGAAGAAGATGAATTTTATGGCTCTATGGGACATATAGCCAAAGCCAAATGGATACCGCTCGGTGAACTAAAAGATCGGGCCAATGAAATTGACCACGATAAACCAGTTGTTACTATTTGTCGTGCTGGAGGTCGTTCTGCACAAGCAGTAGTTATATTGTATAAGTTAGGAATTAATAAAGTAGCTAATTTGTCTGGTGGAATGTTGCGTTGGTGTTCAGAAGGCCATAGCATTGTTGTAGAGAAAAACACTGTTATTTAAACAAGGAAATATTACATGTTTGATGTAGATCCATTCACACTCTCACGTATTCAATTCGCATTGAATATCAGTTTTCATATCTTATTCCCAACCATTACGATTGGCCTGTGTTGGATATTGTTATTATTCCGCACAATTTACACCTACACTGAAAATAAGGACTGGGAATATGCCTATTTTTTCTGGATAAAAATATTTGCACTAACATTTGCATTAGGTGTTGTGTCTGGAATAACGATGAGTTTCCAGTTTGGGACAAATTGGCCTGGTTATATGGAAAAAGTTGGTGATATTGCAGGCCCACTACTTGGCTATGAAGTACTTACAGCTTTTTTTCTGGAAGCATCATTCCTAGGCATTATGCTATTTGGCAAAAATCGTGTTTCAAACCGAATTCATTTAGTCTCATGTTGGATGGTTGCTATTGGAACTACGCTATCAGCATTCTGGATTCTAAGTTTAAATTCATGGATGCAAACACCAACTGGCTATGCATTGGAAGATGGTGTTTTTGTTGTAAAAGACTGGTGGTCAATTATATTTAATCCGTCATTCCCTTATCGTTTTTCACATATGTTGATTGCATCAATATTAACCAGTGCATTCCTTATTATGGGTGTGAGTGCTTGGAGAATGATAAAGAAAGTAGACGGACCTGAAACAAGAAATGTTATGTATACAGGCATTATTATTGCGGCAATATTCACACCGATCCAGATATTTGTTGGCGACTTGCATGGCCTAAATACTCTAGAACATCAACCTGCAAAAGTAGCAGCAATTGAAGCTATCTGGGATACAGAAGAAGGTGCACCACTAACTTTATTTGGTTTTCCTGATGAGACAGAAAAGAAAACCCATTTCGCAATAAAAATACCAAAGCTGGCAAGTTTAATTTTAACACATGAGTTAAATGGTGAATTAAAAGGTATTAATGACTTTAAGGATGAAACGCCACCAGTATCGCCAGTATTCTGGGCATTTAGAATCATGGTAGGTGTTGGCACATTAATGCTTATAGTCTCATGGTGGGGTGTGTTCACAATATGGCGAAAAAAGTCGATTGGAAAACCGCTACTGACTATTATGTCTGTAATGACTTTTTCAGGTTGGGTAGCCGTTTTATCTGGCTGGTATGTGACAGAAATTGGGCGCCAACCCTATATAGTTTATGGTGCATTAACTACTGCAGATGTTGTGGCTGATCATCCTGCTGGAATGTTATTAAGCACCTTAATTGCATATGCATTAATTTATATATTTTTGCTAATTTCATACATTATGACAATTCGCTACATGGCAACTAAACTAGCTCGCTCTCAAACTATGATCCACGGGTATCATAATAAATCTACGCAATTAACAGGAGAAAAAGCATGATGGAATATTGGTTACCCGTATTTTTTTATGGTGCTATGGGACTCGCTATGCTGATATATGTCGTGCTTGACGGTTATGATCTTGGCGTTGGTTTACTATTACCTGCAGGAACAGATGAAGAAAAAGACACTATGATAGCGTCAATAGGTCCATTCTGGGATGCGAATGAAACATGGATAGTACTAGGAGTAGGAATATTACTTATCGCCTTCCCAAAGGCACATGGGATGATATTAACTTCCTTATATCTCCCCGTTACTATCATGTTACTTGGACTTATTTTGAGAGGGGTATCATTCGACTTTAGAGTCAAGGCGCAAGACTCACATAAAGCCATGTGGAATAAATTATTCTTTGTTGGCTCGTTAGTGGCCACAACTTCTCAGGGTTGGATGTTAGGTTCTTTTGTAACTGGATTACAAAACTCAACAACCAACTTATTATTTTCCGTTTTAATCGCTATTACTTTACCAACACTTTATATCATGCTTGGTACAGCATGGTTAATGATAAAAACAGAAAATGAATTACTCTTAAAATCGATAAAATGGGCTAAACGTGCAATATTACCTATGGGTGTTGGTCTCTTGTTAATTTCAATAGCAACACCAATGGTTAGTCATGATATTGCAGCGAAATGGTTCACCTTGCCAAATATTATCGCGTTACTACCGATACCATTTGCCTGTGCCATTTTTTATATCACGATAATTTGGTTATTGAGTAGAGAAGATATTCTTAAAACAAACTACAACTGGATAGTGTTTGCGATGCTAATAGCGATCTGTTTATTGGCAGCCGTTGGATTAGCATATAGTATTTTTCCTGATGTCGTGATTGGAAAAATCACAATTTGGCAGGCAGCGTCTTCAATAGGTTCATTAAAATTCATCCTTGTTGGCACATTAATCGCACTACCTGCTATTGTAGTTTATACAATATTCATCTATCGAATATTTCGTGGTAAAGCTACAACATTATCTTACGAATAAACTAGACTGGATCTTCATGGATGAGGATATCGGCCTCAGGAAAAGCTTCCTGTAATTTTTTTTCTACGCTTTCGGCAATACTGTGTGCCTCGTATAAACTCAGTTTCTTATCCAGATCCAGATGAAACTGAATAAATATATCTCTGCCCGACATTCGCGTGCGTAATTCATGCAGATCAATCACCTGACTATGCGATTTAACAATTTCGATAATCTTATTACGTTCTTCATCTGGTAATTCTCGATCCATTAGTTGTGCTAGTGAATCTACTGCTATATTTTTTGCCGTTAACGATATATAAATAGCAATTCCAATTGCAAGTATCGGATCTATCCACCAGAGTTTAAATTGACTAACTAAAACTAATGAAATAATCACTAGTGTATTCAACAGGAAATCACTCATGTAGTGGATAGAGTCTGCTCTAATTGCGACAGAGCCCGTCACTTTTACGACATATTGCTGATAGCGCACTAAAGCATATGTGGCAATTAAAGAGATAATAATAATGACAATGCCGATATTGGCATAGTCCAGAGGTTGCGGGTATTTCAATCGACGTATAGCCTCAAACAATAAAAATCCCGAAGACGCAATAATAAAACCTGCCTGAGCAAAACCCGCTAGCGGTTCAGCTTTACCATGACCAAATCGATGTTCTTTATCTGCGGGCTCTAATGCATGGCGTACAGCGATAAGATTAATAATAGAAGCCAGTGAATCGAGCAACGAGTCCATTAAGCTGGACAATAAGGTTACCGAGCCAGTTAAGGTATAACCTACCATTTTGATTAAGATTAAAAACACTGCTACAAAGACCGAGGCATGAGTTGCTCTGGTCATCAGGCGAGAATCTTTTTCCTGTTTTGATGTTTCTTTGTTCACATCCGTACTTTACCATTGATTCCGCTAAAATAGTGTCTTCGTATTTAGCTATCGCATTGATAAATATTCTCAAATAGAGTCTATTTATCATTTACGATAATCTAGCTTATTTTATAAATATGAGTGCGAAACATGTCTGAATATCAATACGATCTATTTGTCATTGGCGCCGGCTCCGGTGGTGTACGTGCTGCGCGCATGAGTGCAGATCTTGGTGCTAAAGTAGCAATTGCAGAAAACCGCTATCTGGGTGGCACCTGTGTAAATCTTGGTTGTGTGCCTAAAAAATTATTTATGTATGCCTCGCACTTTGCCGAAGACTTTGAAAACGCCAAAGGTTTTGGCTGGAATGTTGGCGCTCCCGAGTTTAACTGGAAAACACTCCTGTCCAATAAAAATTTAGAAATAAACCGCTTAAATAGTGTCTATCAACGCATATTGGATAATGCCGGTGTTGAAACCAAACTTGGTCACGGCAAGATTATTGATGAGCATACGGTGCAAGTTGGTAATGATACTTTTACATCAGAACGTATTTTAATTGCGACCGGTGGTTGGCCTTCTATTCCTGATATCCCTGGCAAAGAACATATCATTTCATCGAATGAAGCCTTTTATCTGGAATCATTACCAGAAAAAGTCATTGTTGTCGGTGGCGGTTATATTGCGGTGGAATTCGCCGGCATCTTTCATGGCTTGGGAGTTGATACCACCCTACTCTATCGTGGCGATTTATTTTTACGCGGCTTTGATTATGACCTGCGAGAAACACTGGCAGATGAAATGACAAAGAAAAATATTAATATGCAATTCAATGCCAATATTAGTACCATTGAAAAAGAAGGCGAGCAACTTATCGCAACACTTGAAGATGGTAGCAAGCTTGAAGCCGGAAAGATCATGTATGCCACTGGTCGTATTCCTATGACGGAAAACCTCGGCCTTGAAAATGTTAATATTACTTTAGATAAAAAAGGCGCAATTGTAGTTAATGAAGAATACCAAACCAATGTACCGTCTATTTATGCCATTGGTGATGTCACTGATCGTGTACAGCTGACACCAGTTGCACTAGCCGAAGGTATAGTGTTGGCAAGACGTTTATATACTGGACAGGATGGTGATGTTGATTACAGTGACATTCCCACTTGTGTATTCAGCCAACCGAATTTGGGAACCGTTGGCTTAACAGAAGAAGAAGCCAGAGCGAAATATGGTGAAATTGATATTTATAAATCCACATTTAAGCCAATGAAGCTATCATTAACTGATAGTGATGAGAAAACATTAATGAAATTGATTGTTGATAAAGCTAGTGACAAAGTTGTTGGTGTACACATGCTTGGTCCTGATGCGGGTGAGATAATTCAGGGCATAGGTATTGCCATGAAAGCCGGCGCCACCAAAAAGGTATTTGATTCTACTATTGGTATTCATCCAACGGCGGCAGAAGAATTTGTAACTATGCAGAACCCTGTCAAACAATAAACTAGTTATAGTGTTGCTCTATTGTTTGTTTAACAACCTCCATAGGTATAGCCGTCATCTCTTTTGACCCAAAAAAAGATGCCTCTATTACTATTCGTTTGTCATATTTGGAGATAAACTTGGCGCTATTACTTGGTCCAAACAAGGTAATTGTTTTACAGCCAGACAATGCTATCGCGTGACCAATTCCGGCATCATTCGTAACTGCTAACTTCAGTTTTTTTGCTAATGCTATAGCAAGTAACGGCCCTTTAACTTGTTCATGTTTGTTATGTATTTCCGGGAATAAGGCTTCTGGTATCGCTTCTTTAACCTGTAAATAAATATCCTGCTCTTTTGGTCCTAGGAAAAATACAGGCGTTCGTCCCGAATCTACTTGTTCCTTTGCGACATTAATAAAGCTCTCCAAAGGCCATATCTTGTTATCTCCGCCAGCGCCTGGCGCAAAACCAATGTAATGATCGGTATCAGGTAATAATCCATCTGCAACAGAAGTGACTTCATCTGATAGATTTAAATCAAGTTTAGGTTCAAAGGATGTATTTCCGGCAAGATTAAACAACAACATAATTCTCTCTTGCAAAGACACATCATAATAGTCAGATAATTGCTTAGGTTTATTATCAGAAAGAAGAAACTTTAACGATGGCGATATAAATCGACCATGAGTAATTCGTAATAACGATAAGGTACAAAGTAGTTTTTGTTGTGTATCTATAATGACATCGTAATAATCATTGATAGGACAAGAAGATAAAAATTCTTTCCATGATTTACCAAACACGACATCGTCTTTAATCACATCAATCAAATTAGATGCTAAAGAATTGAGATGAGTTTTATAGACGGTAGGTCCACAACCAGCAAACCAGGTTATTTCATATTCAGGAAATATATCATGCAGTCTGGCAACCGCAGGTAATTTAATCAGTGCATCACCCAGAATATCGGTATGCACATAGACGAGGACTTTCTTTTTGTTTGATTCCATTCAAGGATTATCTTTGAAATATATAAATCAATCGATACTGACCTTATTGAGACCAAAAAATAAACATCATTCTTTTATGAATAACTATTGTTAATCAAGTACGTATTGCTTGACGATATTGGCTCTTGGCACAGCTGATAATAGTTTTTTCGTATAATCGTTTTGCGGGTTTTGCAGAACATGATCTACGCGCCCTTGTTCAACCACCTTGCCCTTGTACATTACTGCAACATAATGCGCTATGTACTCAACCACACTAATATTATGTGTAATGAATAAATAACTAATCTTGTATTGTTGTTGTAATTCTTTCAATAGTGCCAGTATCTGTGCCTGAACGGACACATCCAATGCACTGGTTGGTTCATCACAAATAATGAGCTTAGGTTTTAATGCCAGTGCACGTGCTATACAAATGCGTTGACGTTGACCACCGGAAAACTCATGCGGATAGCGATATTGATGTTCTGGTAATAAACCAACCTGTTTCAGTAGTTCAGCAGTCATTTTATCTCTTGCCTGATTATTTTCACCAATGTCTTGCGCCAGCATGCCTTCCTGTAAAATATCGCGAATCATCATGCGTGGATTCATTGATGAATAAGGGTCCTGAAAGATAATCTGTATATCTGAACGACGTTTACGTAAAGCTTCATCTTCAAGTTGTGATAAATCTTCATCATCAAACAATATCTGTCCATCCGTTGTCTGCAGTAATTGCAATATACCTTTGCCCATCGTTGTTTTGCCTGAACCGGATTCGCCAACCACGGCTACTGTTTCGCCTTGATGTACATCAATGGAAACACCATCAACCGCGCGAACGTAATCCACTATGCGTTTAAATACTCCCTTGCGAATAGGGTAATAAACTTTTAAATCTGAAACGTTTAATAATTTTTCACGCACAGTCTTATCAGTTTCAATATCACCTTGTTCAGCAACACGCTTTTCCCAACTTGGAATCGTGTCAAATAATTGGTGTGTATAAGGATGTTCTGGATTGGAAAAAAGTTTGGATTTGGTTTTTGCTTCAACAATAATACCTTGTTTCATTACCGCAATATGATCAGCAATTTGTGCAGCTACACCTAAATCATGTGTAATAAACAAAATAGCCATGCCGGTTTTTTGTTGTAACTCTTTCAACAGCTCCAGCACCTGCGCCTGAATAGTGACATCCAAAGCAGTAGTTGGCTCGTCGGCAATCAATAATTTTGGTTCGCCCGCCAGTACAATAGCAATCATGATACGTTGTTTCATGCCACCGGAAAATTGATGTGGATATTCATTTACTCGGCGTTCTGGCTCTGGAATGCCGACAGCATCAAGTAATTCAATACTGCGAGCTATACGGTCTTTCTTTGATAATTTTTTATGTCGATAAAGTGTTTCCTGAATTTGTTGGCCTGCTGTTAGTACAGGATTCAACGAACTTTGTGGTTCCTGAAAGATCATGCCGATACCCCCACCACGAATATCGCGCATTTGTTTTTCCGGCAGTTTAAATAAATCTTGCCCATTCAAAATTACTTCACCACTGGTAACAGATGCAGCGGGTGGCAATAACCGCATAATAGAAGTAGCCGTGATAGATTTACCGCTACCAGACTCACCAAGCAGCACAAAGGTTTCACCTTCATTAATCGAGAAACTTACATCATTTACAACCTTGTTTGCATGATCACCATGACCAAACTGTGTTGAGAGATGTTTGACTTCCAGTATGGTTTTACTCATTTTTATTAATCCGGTAATACTCTAGGTCGACGATTTTCATCTAACGCGACATAAGTTAATTGTGCTTCGGTTACTTTTACAGTTTCAAGGTTAGCTGGATTACGTTCGGCATAAACATCTACCTTGACTGTGATAGACGATTTACCAGTATTCACAATCTCTGCATAACAACTAATCATATCACCAACAAATACCGGCTCATGAAATTCAACTGAATTGACAGCGACTGTAGCGACTCTACCTTTGGCGCGTTCCAATGCTGGAATCGATGCAGCAGTATCTATCTGTGACAATATCCAGCCGCCAAAAATACTACCGCCAGGATTAGTATCTTTTGGCATGGCAACAACACGTATCACTGGCAAACGATCAGCAGGTAATGTGATTTTTTCTTGATTTGCCATTTAGTCGATACCTCTTAATCTTGGATCAAATGCATCCCGCACCGCATCGGAAAATAAATTTGCTGCTAGCACCAATAGAAACATAAAAATAAATGAAGCTGCTAACGACCACCAGACAACCGGGTCACGCGCCATTTCCAGACGAGCACCATTAATCATATTGCCCCAACTATGCATACTTGGATCAACGCCAATATTGATATAAGACAATACGGCTTCTGCCAAAACCAGTCCGCTAAAATCCAGCACAATAGAAATCATCACAATATGCATTACGTTTGGCAATAAGTGGCGCATCATGATCTTGAAATTACCCACACCAAATGCCTGTGCCGCTTGCACATAATCTACTTCACGCAGTTTTAATGTCTCTGCACGTAATAAGCGACACAAACCAGTCCAACTGGTAATTCCGAGAATAATACATAAAAACAATAAACGTAGATCAGCACGCTGCTCAAGACTTGTAAATTCAGCTTCATGCTTACCGATATAAACCTGTAATAATAAAATAGATGCGGCAATAAGTAGCACGCCAGGTATTGAATTTAAGGTCGTGTATAGATATTGAATAACATCATCAATCCAGCCGCGAAAATAACCGGCCATTAATCCCATCATGATAGCAAAGGGTAACATTACCAATGTAGTCAATGTACCGATAACCAGACCCGTACGAATACTTTTTACAGCCTGATACAAGATATCCTGCCCTACTTTGTCAGTACCAAAGACATGATAGTGACCGGATAATTGAAATATGATTGAAAAGATGATCAGTAATACACTAACCGTTAGCAAAATTGCATACCAGGGAACGTCCAGTTCATCTTTAATTAAACGTTGAAAAATGTTTCTGGCATTTAATTGCATTCGTTTTGCTTGAAGCCAGACAAACAGTAAAAGCAAAATAGAACCGATAAATACCCCCATCAATATCCCAATAAAACTTCTTAATAAGATATCTGGCACGCGTTCTGTTTCAGGGTTATTTAAATACGCACCGCCATAAAGTAAACGAGGATAATCACGTACCTGAGTACCATCTTCCTGTTCTATAATTTCTTTGGCAAAGGCATGTGCCGCGAGTGGTGCGGAGTAGGTTCTCTCTGTATTTTGACGCAAATCATTCAACAATAAATCCAGCACACTATTAATTTCCGTTGAATAAACAGTATTACCTTGATTATCCGGCTCATCGAGCGCGGGGTGAAAGTGTAGAGAGTCTAATAACCCTATTACGATATAAACCAACAACACTACCGCAGCTGACATTGCCAACGGGCGTTTAGCTACTTCGCGCCATGGGGCGCGTAAATGTTCATGCCGTCTTGCATAGAAAACAAAACCGATAACCATAGCAAGTAATAAGAAGATGAATGCGTCTGTTATGAATATGACTGGCATTAGTTCAGCCTTACCCTTGGATCGACAAGAGTGTATGAAATATCAGTCAATATCAAACCGATGATATAAAGCACTGAACCAAGAAAAACCATTGAACGTACAATGGCAAAATCCTGTGCATTGATTGCATCAATCGTATAACTGCCCAAACCGGGAATGGCAAAAAATGATTCAATAATCAAACTACCGATAAATAATGTGGGCAATAACACTACAACGCCGGTAAGTATGGGTATTAAACCATTCATAAACACATGTTGATAAAGTACTCGCGTTTCAGACAGTCCTTTTGCTCTGGCTGTACGCACATAATCCTTGTTCATTTCCTCGAGGAATAATGTGCGGTACCAGCGCGTACTTGCACCTATACCACCAACCAGACCAACGACAACGGGTAAAATAGTAAATTTAATTGCTTCCCAACCTGTGTCATAACCAGAGATGGGGACAAGATGTAATGTCTTACCGATCAAATATTGTCCGCCAATGATATAAAACAAACCGGATATCGACATCATAATGACACAGAGTATAACGCCAGACACATCGACATAAGTCCCGCGAAAAAAGGCAAGT